>Ga0210086_1000001_pt1 | contig 478353 bp, 420 predicted proteins | sample China_Galinas_PW_3_FD_184867 | JGI IMG/M metagenome (GOLD analysis project Ga0210086, IMG submission 184867) | Wetland microbial communities from San Francisco Bay, California, USA, that impact long-term carbon sequestration - China_Galinas_PWB_D2... | ecosystem: Environmental > Aquatic >...
AGCGAGAAATAACGGATAAGTTGCCGGAATTTACGCTCAGAAATTTTTGAACGATAGTAATACTTGTTTTTATTAACCATTGCAGAAGCTTAGCATGTGTTGACCAATGCTTTGCTTCCTAAGACCCTAGCAAAAATAGAAGGGTTTTCAGATCCGGTCTACTATGGTGTCCACGGCGGGATACAGAAATTTTACAAGGTCGATCCGATTGAAGAACACGCCGCTACTTTGGACCACATAGTTGGTGCCGTATCTGCTTGAATGATGGGAACCTTCGCCAGCGTGCTGGCGACCAAGAAAATAAGAACTCATACCGACCGTTTTATGGCCAATGTTGAAGGTGATATTGAGAACGTAGCAGGTGTGCTCAAAATTACTGTAATTCGTGTTCATTATGTGCTGAAGATAAGTCCAGAAGAAGAATTAGATGCTCATTGGGCAATGGAAAATTACATTGAAAAGTGCCCCGCGGCAATGAGTGTTACTGGGTGTATTCGTCTCGAAGATTCCCTTGAGTTTTCTTTGGAGTGAAACACTGGCCAAACTTTCACCTGTGCCCCTATTTTAAAATAACTCGGTTACGTTAAAATAAAGCACTGAGCGAGCCGATTCATTCGCAAAAGCGATGAGTTAAAACTTAAAAGGAACCACAAATGAACAGATTTACTTGGTACGGTCACGCTACACTTGGTTTGGAAACTGATGGGAACAAACTGGTGATAGACCCATTTTTTGAGGGCAATCCGGTCGCTTCGACAACGGCAGATCAAGTTGAGGTGGATTTTATTTTGGTCAGTCATGGTCACGGTGACCACATCGGCGATACTGTCAGTATCGCCAAACGTACTGGAGCACTTGTGATAAGCAATCATGAGATTGCCACCTGGCTACAGAAACAAGGGGTTGAAAAGGTACATGGACAACACATTGGTGGTGGCTTCAAGCACCCGTTCGGTTACCTCAAGCTCACACTTGCCCTGCATGGATCACAGTTACCGGATGGTTCGGACGGTGGGAACCCCTGCGGTTTTCTGTTGACGACTAACGATGGAAAGAAAATCTACCTTGCCCAAGATACGGGATTATTCGGCGACATGAGACTCATCGGTGAGGAGGGGTTAGAGGTTGCAGTGATCCCCATCGGCGACAATTACACCATGGGGCCTGACGACGCACTGAGGGCTGTGAAAATGCTCCAGCCGCAAACGGTCATTCCGATCCACTACAATACGTTTGACCTGCTCAATCAGGATGCACACGCTTGGGCCACACGGGTGGAGAGTGAGACAAATAGCAAGGTTGCAGTTCTAAACCCGGGAGAGCAGTTCAGTTTTTAGAGCTTTTGAGTATGTTTGCTCTAGCTTTACTTCATTGGTTTAGGGCAAGGGGAAACTTAAATATATTCGAGTTTCAAAACTCGTGATATTGCTTTTCGTATTTCAGAAAAAGAACAAACTTTATACAGAGTGTTATATTCGCCTTATTTTCCGTCGTCACAACAAGCTCCCTGGCGCACAATATTTTCAAAAACCAGACGCGCTTCAATTTAGGGCGAGGGGCGTCGATGCGAATATTCACCCTTAAAAAAACACGGCATTCAGGTCTTGGGAAAAAGCTTTCATTCGACCCGCATCCGCACCTTTGCCAAAACCCTGATCACCGTCCCCAACAGCAGCCTGATGAACATGTCGATCGACAATTTCATTCTGATGCCGAAACGACGCATAAAATTTACCCTGGGTGTCACTTACGACACAACTCCGACCCAAATGCGCCTGGCGGTCGCCGGCATCAAACAGCTGTTGCACTAACATCCGGCCATCGACCAGGACTTCTTCCTGGTCAATGCTACCAACTTCGACGCCTCTTCCCTCGATATTCTGGTCTACTGCTTCACCACCAGTACCATCTGGGGAGAATATCTGGAGGCACGGGAAAATCTCTGCCTGCAGATCATGGGCCTGCTTGAGCAGATCGGTCTGGAAATCACTTTCCCCAGCCGCGCCCTTTATCTGCACAACAAAGACGGGATTCCCGTTGAAACCGGCAACTGAATTTTAGCGATTCAACATCAATTAAAGTATTCATATATTTGGCACCCTGCTTGCAAAATTCAATTGAAATGCGGTACAAGAGCCACTATGCCTAAGGGGGGGGGGTTGTCTGCCATGACACCGGATGGAACAGATCCTTTGTCTGTCCACCGGGGTCAGATTGAATGATGTGAGGTTTATGTCATGCCCCAGCTGCGCGTTGAACAATTGCTCGCTGCCACTCAACAAGATGACCGAGCCCTGAGACAGTTGGTTGAAAATCTGGCCCGGATCCACGGCGGCCAGGTATATCAGGCGCTGTTCAAGGCTCTGTTTCAGCTCGACCTGACTGCTGCCAGCGCCCAGAATCACTGGCGCATTGCGATGCGCATCAAGGAAAAATCCAGGCCCAGCCGCAGCATTCGAGCAATCCTGCTGGAACATATTCACATTCATGAAAATTTGATTGTCGACCCGAGAATCATCGAGGCGGAAAAGCTGAAAAATCTGCAACGCCAAGCGATGACCGACGGCCTCACCTGCCTTTTTAATCAGTCCTATTTCAAACAACAACTTGATCTGCTGGTCGACTCCAGTCAGGGGCAGCCGGGAACGTTTTTTTCCGTGCTGCTTTTCGACCTGGACCATTTCAAACAGTACAACGACCGCTGCGGCCACCTGCATGGCGACCGGGTCCTGGCTCAGGTCTCTCAGACGATCTGCATAAATCTGCCGCAAAACGGCATTGCCGCCCGCTACGGAGGAGAAGAGTTTGCCGTTATACTGCCGGGCAGCAAATTACCCCAGGCGATTCTGTTCGCCGAAAAGATCCGCGAGACCATTGAAAATACCTGTTTTGATGGAGAAGAACGTCTCGACAAGGGGCGTTTGACGATCAGCGGTGGAATCGCAACTTTCCCGGAGGCCGGAAGAACATCGGTCGCTTTGATCGCGCATGCCGACAGTAAACTCTACGAAGCGAAGAAAGACCGCAATCAGATCGCGCCACGTACCTCGAATACCCGGCAGATCATCCGCCATGCCATCCGCAACATTGTCGAGGTTTACGACGTTCGGGAAGGAAACTTCAAATCTTCTCTCAGCGCCGATATCAGCTACACCGGCATGCTGCTGAAAAGCAACATGTCCGCCGCGATCGGCACGGAACTGACCCTGCGTTTCCCCTTCCCCTTCTGGCCGAGCGAACATTCTGCCGAAGCCCAGGTTCGTCATGTCCGCAATCAGGAACCTCGCGGCGCCTACCTGATCGGGGTCGAGTTCTCGAAGCCTCAAGTGGAGTTTATCGAGCACATCCTGCCGGCGGAAATCTACGCCGCCTCAAACTGAGTCAAACTGCCGACCAGATTGGTGAACCCATTTGACATATTAGATATATGTCGTATGCTAATTAACATCCGCAAGGGGGAAATTGATGCTGAAATTGCCGACAGCAACCAAACACAGCCGCTTGACCTGAAGTCCGGGTCAAACGGCTTTTTTGTTTGTAACCAAAACAAATAAAGTTGTATTTCGCTCCCGTTCAATTAACCCAAAATAACGGGTCGATCAACCGAGTGGCCGAATAATCCGCCATTTATTCTGCTATCAGGCCTGTTGATTTCCGGCCAACCAAAGCTGGTGAAATGACTGTTAAGCTGACCAATATCAACCCCGCAGCAAAAGGCGCCATCATCCTGTTGCATGCTCTGGCCGGCTGGCTGTATTGCGGGGCGCTTATCGGCATTGGCAGGCAATTCATGTCGCTGCAAGCGACCTTGGTGATGCACGCAATTGGCGCGCCTTTAGGTTTTGCTCTGCTCTCCCTGCTCTATTTCAAGAAGTTCGCCTTCACCAGCCCATTCCTCACAGCTCTCCTGTTTTTGGGGGTGGTTATCGGCATGGATTTTATTGTGGTCGCTTTGGTCATCGAAAAAAGTTTTGCCATGTTCGCAAGTCCTCTGGGGACCTGGCTCCCCTTTACCGCCATCTTCTGCGCCATCTACCTCACCGGGGCCTTCTATAAATACGCGGCTGAACCTACCATGGAGACCTCCGGTAAGTAGCCGTTTTGTTATCAACCCCGGCCATGTATACTTGTTACAATAATTTCGCATTCTATCCTTCTGCTCACTATTTGCTTTCGGGTTATTTCTATGGCTGAGAATCCGGTCTGGTTTGCTGATCTGCGCTCAGGAAATCGAGAAAACTTGTTCAACAAGCTGCAGCGGCTGCTTGAAAAAACGGGAATCGAACAGATGGTCGGCACAGGAGCGTTGACGGCGGTCAAGCTGCATTTCGGCGAAAAAGGCGGCCATGCCTATATTCGCCCGGTTTTTATCCGCAAAATTGTTGAACGGATCAAACACAGCGGCGGCAAACCGTTCCTCACTGACTCCAGCACCCTTTATCCCGGACAACGCAAGGAAGCGGTCTCTGCCCTGACCTGCGGCATTGAAAACGGTTTTGCTTACGCCGTGGTCGGCGCGCCTTTGATCATGTCGGACGGGCTACGCGGGTCCTCAGCGAAGCGGGTGCCGGTGGCGGGCGAACTGCTGAACTCGGCCGATATCGGCCTGGAAATTCTCGAAGCGGATTGTCTGATTGTCGTCAGTCACTTCAAATGTCACGAACTGACCGGTTTCGGCGGCGCCATCAAGAATCTGGGGATGGGTTGTTCGAGTCGCGCCGGAAAACTCGAACAACACTCCAACGTCGCGCCGAGGGTGGCGGAAAATTTCTGCAATCTTTGCCGGGCCTGTCTGTCGGCCTGCGCCCATGAAGCGATCAGTTTCATGGAGTCCTCTGCCCAGATCGACCCCGAAAGATGTGTCGGCTGCAGTCGCTGCATCACCGTTTGTGAGCAGAAAGCCATCCAGATCCAGTGGAACGAAGAGGCGGGCAAGGTGATGCGCAAGATGGCCGAATATGCCCTGGGTGCGGTCACCGGCAAGCAGGGGAAACAACTCTACATCAACTTCATCACCCAGGTCAGCCCGGCCTGCGACTGCTACGGTCACTCCGATGCGGCGATCATCCCCGATATCGGCATTCTTGCCGGAACCGATCCGGTCGCCGTCGACCAGGCTTGTGCTGATCTGGTCAATCAAGCCCAGGGGCTTCCGGGAACCGCCCTGGCCGGCGGGCATAAGCCGGGCGGCGACAAGTTCCGCGGCGTGCACCCCGATATCGACTGGGAAATCACCCTGGAACATGCGGAAAAAATCGGGCTTGGCCGTCGCGAATACGTTCTGAATAGATTGGAACCGCTCAGCAGGAGCTGGTGAATTCAAGAGCCTTTTTCAATTTCGTGCCCTGCCCGGCTCGATCGATCACTTGCTGCCGCCAGAAAATCTGAAATCGATGATTGCAGTTGTTACCCCGACAAATCTATAAATAATTGAATTTCTTCATTCGATAGCGAAAAGCATCAATCCCCAGATTCAGCTTTCTGGCCGCCTTCGATTGGTTGTTATTCGTCATCTCCAGCGCCTGGCGGATCAATTCACGTTCGACATCTTCAATATCGATCCCTTCGGAGGGGAGAACCAGCTGAAACGATCCGGTCGCTGAATCGCTGGTTTTCGACACCAGCTCCCGCGGCAGATGTTCAAGCCGCATGATTTCATCATTTTCCAGAATAATCGCCCGCTCGATGACGTTCCGCAGTTCGCGGATATTCCCCGGCCAATCATAGTCTTGCAAGAATTTTTCGGCGTTTTTGGAGACCCCTTTGACCGTTTTGCCGAATTCGCGATTGAAGGTTTCAATAAAGTAGCGCGTCAGGACCAGAATGTCCTGGCGCCGTTCCCGCAACGGGGGGAGATAAATCGGAATGACCTGCAGCCGGTAATAAAGGTCGTTGCGAAAAATCTTCTCCTCAATTGCGGTCAGCAGATCCTTGTTTGTGGCCGAAATAATGCGCACATCGATATGGATATCCTTGGTCCCGCCGACCCGCCGGAAAGCTCGGTCCTCCAGGACTCTCAGCAGCTTGGCCTGAATCCCCATCGGCATATCACCGATTTCATCGAGAAAGACGGTGCCGCCGTCAGCCATCTCAAACAGACCTTTTTTCTGTGCTTTGGCGTCGGTAAAGGCCCCTTTTTCGTAGCCCAGCAATTCACTTTCGAGCAGGGTCTCCGGAACTGCGGCACAGTTGATCGCCAGAAACGGTTTGTCGGCACGAGCGCTTTCATAATGGATCGCCTTGGCCACCAGTTCCTTACCGGTGCCGCTTTCCCCCTGAATCAGCACGGTTCCGGCATCACTTTTGGCGATCTTGCGGATCATGTTCAGCAGCTGCATCAGGTCGTCACTCTCGCCGATGATACTGTCAATGCTGAATTTTTTCGGCTGGGTGGAGCGCAACTGAGCCACTTCCCGCTTCAGCTCCTGGGTTTCCAGCGCCTTCCTGATGACGATCGCCAATTCATCAAGATTGAACGGCTTGTTGATGTAATCGTAGGCGCCCAGGCGCATCGCCTTGACTGCGGTTTCCAGAACGCCGAGTGCGGTCACCATAATGACAATGACGCTCTCGTCCAGCTCCTTGACCTTTTCCAGCACTTCCATGCCGTTCATTCCCGGCAACTGGATATCAAGCAGAATCAGGTCCGGCGATTCTTCCTGCAACAGCCGCAGGACATCTTCACCGGATCCGGCCGTCGACACCTCGTAGCCCTGTTTCTTCAGATTCTGCTCCAGCGACCAGCGGATCAGGTGCTCATCATCTACAACCAGTATCTTATTTTTACGCACGCGTCCCTACTCCTCAGCATAGTGCTCTGTTCATTTCCGGATCAGCGGTCAAACCCTTCATCACGCGGTTGGATGACCGGCAGCTCGAGAATGAAGCATGCCCCCTGCCCCGGCTGACTGTCAACCCGCAATACCCCGCCGTTACTCTCCAGCAGTTGCCGACAGATCGGCAGTCCGAGACCGGTTCCCTGGGTTTTAGTGGTGTAGAAGGGGGTGAATATTTTTTCCAACTCCTCGGGCGAAATCCCCGGACCGGTATCACAGATCTCCACGCGAACCCAGTCCTGCCTATCACGTGTGACTTTGTCGGTCTGGATGGTCAGCACACCGCCATCGGTCATCGCCTGTAAGGCATTCAGAACGATATTGAGGATCACCTGCTGGAGCTGTTTCCGGTCGATCCAGACCGGTGGCAGATTTTTGGTGAACTCTTCAACCCGATTGATTTTTTTGGCTTCCGGATGTTGCCCGATGAACATCAGCGTCTGCTTGATCAGGCCGTTGATGTCGATAAAGGTAAACTCCGGTTGCCCCGGCCGACCGAAATAGAGCAGGTCGGTCACCGTCTTGTTCATCCGGTTGACCTGCTCCTGAATCTCGCCCATCACCTCGCGGCGCGGATCTTCCGGCGGATAATCATCGGTCAGGACATCGATTGCGCCACGGATGCCGGCTAGGGGATTCTTGATTTCATGCGCCAGCCCGGCAGCCATCTCCCCACAGGAAGCCAATCGATCAGCCTGTTCCATCTGCCGGTAGTGGAACATTTTCAGTTCCCGCTGGGCCTGGTCGAGATTACTGACCATCGAATTGAATCCCTGCATCAAACGGCCCACTTCATCATCTCGGTGCGCGGGAAGTCGGACACTGAGATCTCCCTCTTCAACCTTCCCCATCGATGCGGTAATCTGTTGCAGCGGCCGCCGCAGAAAGCGGATCATGATCACGGCGATCCCGCCGGCCAGCACGACCAGAATCAGCAGGGTGGAAATAAGAAACAACTCACTGGTTTTATGTAATTGCTGGTACATATCCGCCAGTGAGAAATTCAGGTTAAGCACCCCGATGACCTTCCGTTCGGGGCCGTGGCAACGGAAACAGCGCTCATCGGTAGTGATCGGCCGGATCAGCGAGAGCACCTGCTCCCCGTTGTCCAGAGGAAAGAAACCTTCTTCCTGCTGCTGGAAAAAAAGGTTAAAACTCCGCTTGTCGACCATCTGGCCGATCTCATCCTGATGATCCGACTTGAGGATGACACCGTTTGGCCCGAAAATCCGCACCGTGGAGATATCGTTGCCATTGCCGACCATCTCCAGGATCGCCTGGACTTCGGACGATTTCCCGGCGAGCATCGAACTGAAAATCGATTTTTCAATGGTGTCGAGCATCAGTCTTGCATTGAGATGGGTCGAATCAATCAGGTGGGTCTGTTCGCGAGAGAGATGAAAGGCGGTAAAAACACCGACTCCGAGCGCCAGGAGCAGAACGTTCAGCAGGATGACTCGGCTGATCAGGCTATTAAACAAGCGTTATCCTCCGAAGTCCGGGCGGATCAGCCCGATCGGGCTGCCACACACACTCGGCACTATACAACCACAGGTGTCGTAAAATCAGGGATTGATGTTTGTCCCTGCTGTGACGCGGGCACTAACCGTCAGTTCCGGTGAGATAGGCGAAGATCAGATCCTCCAGAGTCCGCTCAGTCGCCGGTTTCGGTTTCCGGAACTTGTCGACGATCGGTTCCTCGACAATCTTTGCATGTCCGGTCTTGGCTTGCGACTTCGCTCCTTCCGGACTCGGCGATGGAGAAACCGACTTTGCGCCCCCCCCGGCAGCGGCCGGCGACTGGCTTGGAGCTTCTGCCGCCGGAGCCGGCAGCGGTTTCCCCGAAGGCTCGGCAGCCGGCTGTGATGCCTGGATCTGCTGGCCGCCGGCGGCGGAAAGGCTGAGCGGGATTCCCAGATCGATGATCCGTTGATCAAACTCCCCCTTGGTCAGCTTCCGCAGCATCCCCTTGTGCTGCTCCTTGGCGAGGTCCTCAACCACCTGATCAAGGTTGTCGACCTTGAGGATGTCGGCATAAACGGTTTTCTGCGACGCAATGATCGTTCCGCCGTAATAGAGCAGGGTTACCAGTTGCGGATTCTTGAGTCCGCTGTCCTCGGTCTGGACATGGAAAGCCACCCCGCGATAATTGACATTGTGGTTAAACCCGACGATCATAGCCAAACCTCAAAAAATTTTAAATAAAATAGCATATCTCGCGAAATGGCACAATCGAGCAATTATTTTCCTGAAAATAAGGATTTTTCAAACTCGGCAACTAACCTGGTCGCCTGACAAGGCTGTCAGAAGGAGTTCAGCAGTCAACAAAAAGTTGAATTCAATGTCCGCTTTCAGCCGTTCGACGGCATGATCGGCCGCCGGTCGTGAGCGCGCCCTATGTTTCGCCGCGCAGATCCTCTCCGAGCAGCACCCGCGCGGACTGCAGAGTATCCATTATCCGCTCTTCTTTCGGATTGATAATTGCCGCTTTCAGACCCGCTTCGAGCGCCATGGCAAAAAAGACCGAAGTGAGAGCCGGCCGGCGCGGCAGACCGAATGAAATGTTGCTGACCCCGAGAAGCGTCGCCAACCCCAGCTCATCCCGCACCAATCGTAACGCCTGCAGGGTTTCCATAACCTGCCCCTGTCCCACGGAGACGGGCAGGGCGAGACAGTCGACAATGACGTCTTCGCGCGGCAAGCCGATTTCAAGGGCCGCAGTCAGAATCTTTTCCGCCACCTCGAACCTCCCCTGCGCGGTTTTCGGGAGTCCGCTATCATCGAGAGCCAGAGCGACAATCGCCGCGCCGTACTGCTTCGCCAGCGGCAAAATCGTCCGCAGGCTCTTTTCCTCACCGGAAACCGAGTTGATCAAGACCTTGCCGTCGGCGGTTTTCAAACCACTTTCGAGGGCCTCCGCACTGGTGGAGTCAAGGACCAGCGGCACATCCGTTACCTCACCTACCGCAAGAATGGTCCGCTCCAGCGCCGCCGGCTCGGCGACTCCCGGCACCCAGCAGTTGATATCAAGCAGTTCGGCGCCGGCGGCCACCTGTTCCCGGGCCTCGCGGCGAACGAAAATGGTTTCCCCTCGGCGCAGCTCATCGCTGTACCCCTGCTTGCCGGTCGGATTGATCCGTTCACCGATCACCCGGCAGGGGGAATTGCCGCCGGCTTCAATGACTTGCGTCCGGCTGGAAAGGAAACAGCGCCGTGCCGGGGGCTGCCATGGTTGCGCTAGCCCGGCCGGCGTCGGCATCGGGAGCGGATTGGAACCGCAACAACCGCCGATCACCCGCACTCCCAGATCGATCAGCTGCGGAATACCGGCCGTCATATCCTCCGGCGGCCCGGCATTGAGCCGGGCAACCAACGGTCGGTTGGTGACCCTGCGGATCTTGGTGAGAAGGTCTCTGCTGTCGTCAATCCCCAGTCCGGAACTGATTCCGAGGACATCGACTCCGAGCGCATCTAGCGTAACGGCTGCAGCTTCCGGCGAGGTTGCAAATTCGGCAGGTCCGGACTCACCAAAGGTCATCAGCGCCATCAACGGCAATACGCAGCACTGCCGGGCGGCTATCACTGCGGCGCGCAATTCACGGATGTCCGAAAAAGTTTCAAAACTGATCAGGTCGGGACCGGCAGCAGCACAGGCTTCGATTTGTTCGCGAAAAATGGCCAGCATCTCATCGAACCCGCCAGAGCCGTGCGGCAGCGGCAAACGTTCGGTCGGGCCGATCGCTGCGGCGACAAAACGCTTGGTTCCCGCCACCCGCCGGGCAATCTCAACCCCGGCGCGATTGACTTCGCGAAGCCTGGATTCCAGCCCATGGCGAGTCAGTTTCGGTCGGTTGCCGCCGAGGGTGTTGCCGCCGATGATCTCGGCGCCGGCAGCAACAACTTTCCGGTGCAGGGTTTCGATCAGATCAGGTTGCTGCAGGTTCAATTCTTCCGGAGAGGTCCCAGACGCCAGCTCGCGGGCCGGCAACATGCGTCCCACGGCGCAGTCAAGAATCAGGATTCGTTCACTGAGAGCCCGAAGGAATCGATTCATTCGGCACATCCTGTTTCTGGGCTTCATTCTTTTCAACAACCGGCTCAGGACCGGTCAGCGGTGGATGGCTGAAACTGAAATCGGCAAAGATCGGCTGGTCGATCCGGACATGTCCTTTCAGGGTCTGCCGGACCTGGCCGTCAACCAGAATCTGCACCTGTCGCAGGTAGGAAAAATTCTCCACCAGGCTGTTGACCAGGCTGTAAACGGTCAGCAGTTCAGAAAGGCTGCCGCCGGGGAGATGGTCGACCAGCTGCTGGGAGACGTTCAGTCGGACCAGGTCGTTTTCCAGCTCAACCCCGTGCAGCACGGCGTCTTCCGGCAGCACCGGCAGGTTTCCCTGTTGCGATCCTTTACGCAACTCTTCGAACAGTGAGCGCATGCAATCCTGATCGGCATCACAACCGGGAATCTGACGCAACTCCGGAACCAGGTAGGTTCCACCAGGGTCAGTAAAATAAAGCTGAATCTCGCGCGGAGGCAGGTCCGGCTCGATGACAATCGGTATCCGCTCCGCCGCAGGCTGCGAGCGCTGCAAATACCAACCGATCCCATACCCGGCACAGATACCGACCACCAGCAGGACGAGCAGTCCCAGCAGTATCTTTTTCATTCTGCCACCTCCCTAACCTGATCGGTTAACCGATCCGCACCTGCTCCACAAACCCCAGCTCACGACCGAGAAAAGCCCGCCCCACCCGCTCGAAACGGGTCGGCACATCGGTCACGTAAAATGCTCGGCGACCGCCATGCTCCGGCCGAGCCAAACCCCGCTGACGGAACAGCTCCGCCACGGTCAACGCGGTTTCTTCAGCCGAATCGACCAGACTGACCCGGGGTCCGAGAACCTGCTGCAGCGTCCCTCGCAACAAAGGATAATGGGTGCAACCGAGCACCAGGGTGTCGATATCGGCGGCGATCAACGGCTGCAGGTACTCACTGGCGGTCAGGCGGGCCACCTCATGCTCTGCCCAGCCCTCTTCCGCCAGAGGAACAAACAGCGGACAGGCCGCGGAATAAACCTGCGCATCGGGCAGCAATGTACGGATTGCCTCTTCGTAGCGACCGCTGTTGATGGTGCCTTCGGTGCCGATCACACCGATATGTCGATTGCGGCTGGTGACCGCCCGCCGGGCTCCCGGCTCGATAACACCGATGACCGGCAATTGAAAATGCTCCCTGAGCACCGGCAGGGCCACAGCCGAAGCGGTATTGCAGGCTACAACCAGCATTTTTACTCCCTGATCGATCAGGAATGCGGCGGCCTCGAGGGCATACTGCTGAACGATTTTGGCGCTCTTGGTACCGTATGGAACCCGCGCCGTGTCGCCAAGATATATCAGGTCCTCTCCCGGCAGTTGCTGCATGATCTCTTTGAAAACCGTGAGCCCCCCGACTCCCGAATCGAAAATACCGATGGCGCGATGCAGCACAAATACTCCTGAAAATGGGAAAAGATCGCCGGACAGATGCAATTGGCGAGCGGAATAATTTACCCGGTCAAGGGCGTTATCCTAGTGAAGCTCCGGTATAAAGTCAAGATTTACAGGCTTTTAGAGCTTTTTCTTGAGACTTGAATCTGATAGTCTGCTAATATTGCTTTTTGCGCCCGAGATCGTGCCTTAACCGGGGAGGATTTATGAGCTGGGCTGATTTCAAAGACTATATCGACATCTTCCGCACCGACCAGATCATGCAGCAACTCCAGGATTGGAATGTCGGTGACCTGACCACAAATCCCTGGTTTCTCGGCGGTTTCGCGGCCGCGGTGCTGATTACCTATTTCCTCGGCATGCGGGCAATCTCGGCTTTTATCGTCGGGATCGGCGGCTTTACTCTGGCCCTCTCCTACACTGTTGGTCAGGGAATCGGACCCGATGGTGTCCAGGGTAACGGTCTCTATGTCATCATCGGCGGCGGCACCGTCGCCATCGGTCTGTTTATCTATTTGCTTTTCATCAAATCGGAATAGTGGGATTGACCCCAAGCTCCTGCCTGTAGCAGTATGTGGACTTTGCCTTCAGCCGCAGCGATAGTGCGGCACTCAACAACTAGATGTTTATTTGCGGAGAAAAGTGAATGAAAAAAAGGGATATTCTGCTTCTGCTCGGAGGAGTTATCATTCTCGCAGTCCTCTGGATGGCGCCGGAAGAGAGCACCACCTACGTGCCCAAAGACAACAATCATCTGCGTTTTTACACGATGGTCAAGAACGACGGGAAAAAAGCCGCGGAAAAATTCTGCCAGGATTGTCACAACCAGGACAATGTCCCCTTTCCGAAAGATCATCCGCCAAAGAATCGCTGTCTGCTTTGTCACAAAATGAATCTGTAACCAGGTACGCTTTTCGTTTCGAAAAAGCCATGGCCGAGTCCATGGCTTTTTATTGTACTTGGTCAGATTCCTCGCAATTTCACCTGCTGCACATAGGGTTCGGCCAGCCTGGCCAGCGCTGCCAGTTGTTCCCGGCTGTAGGCAGGCGACTCCTGCCATTCCGGGAGCAGGGCATGGTGGGGTACGAACTGCTGCAGCACCCACAGGCGTGCTCCCCGCACCAGTTCACCGATTTCCATGATCTCTTTTTCCGCGACCAGTTGCGGGACACAGGTGGTGCGGAATTCCACTTCAACTGCCGCCGATCGGGCAAGCTCAACACCGCGCCGCAAGCCCGTCGTAGCGACCGGCAGATGGTGCAGCTCGGCATATCGATCCGGCGCGGTTTTCAGATCGATCGCCAGGTAGTCGATCAACTTCTCGTCCAACAGTGCCTCGATCACCTCCGGCAGCAAGCCGTTGCTGTCCAGTTTGACCAACAGGCCGAGTTTCTTGACCTGATGCAGAAATACAGGCAGACCTGGATCGAGGGTTGGTTCGCCGCCGGAAACGACAATGCCGTCAATGAAACCAATCCGCTTGCGCAGCTCCGCAAGCAGCTCTTCAAGGGGGAAATCAGGAAAGGTACCCGGGTCGAGAACCAGACCCGGGTTATGGCAGTAAGGGCAGCTCAGATTACAGCCACCCAAAAAAACCAGTGCGGCAACCCGACCAGGGAAGTCAAGCAGGCTGGTCCCCTGGAAACCTTTGACCGAAAGGGGTTTCAGCGCTTCGGCTCCTTGGGGGTGACGACATATTCGGACCGCTCTTTAAACTCCTCCTGCTTCCCCCGGTTCCATTGCTGGACCGGCCGGAAAAAACCGCAAACTCTTGAGTATACTTCGGTTTTTGCATCACACTTGGTTGCCATGCAATCCTCCTCACTTTTCAATTGGATGTTTAAGCAGCCTTGCCTTCATGGCGATAAGGGCAGGCGCTATGTTCTCCTGAGATATAGCCATGAACCGGACAGATGGTGAAAGTCGGGCTCAGAGTGAAATAGGGGAGATGGAAATTCTCGGCAATCCGCCTGACCAGCAGCCGGGCGCTGCGCCAGTCATCCAGCCGTTCGCCGAGGAAACCGTGAAACACGGTGCCGCCGGTGTACAGGGTCTGCAGATGGTCCTGATGCTTAAGCGCGGTAAAGATATCTTCGGTACTTCCCACCGGCAACTGGGTCGAGTTGGTGTAGTAGGGCTCATCGGCGCCGGCGGTGATAATTTTGGGAAAGCGCTGCCGGTCACGGTTGGCGAGACGGAAACTGGTTCCTTCCGCCGGAGTCGCTTCGAGGTTGTAGAGATGGCCGGTCTGCTCCTGGAAATCTTCCAGTTGTTTGCGCATGAACTCAAGCGTCCGCTCGGCCAGCTCTTGCCCGGCTTCACTATCGATTCCACTACCGAGCAGGTTCAGGCAGGCTTCGTTCATGCCGATCAGGCCGATGGTGGAAAAATGATTGTCCCAGTAACTGCCGTTACGTTCACGGATCGCCGCCAAATAGAATCGGCTGTAGGGGTAAAGTCCATCGTCGGTAAAGCGTTCCAGCTGCTTGCGCTTCAGTTCCAGCGACTCGAAGGCCAAGGTCATCAGATTGCTGATCTGCGCCAGGAAACCGGCGGTGTCGCAGGTCAGGTAGGCGGCCCGCGGCAGATTGAGGGTCACCACCCCGATTGAGCCGGTCAGCGGGTTGGACCCGAACAGGCCGCCACCGCGCCGCCGCAGTTCGCGGTTGTCGAGCCGCAGGCGGCAGCACATGGAACGGGCGTCTTCCGGGTTCATGTCGGAATTGACGAAGTTGCTGAAATAGGGGATGCCGTACTTGGCGGTCATCTCCCAGACCGGCTGCAGCCGGTCGCTTTCCCAGTCAAGATCGGCGGTGATATTGTAGGTCGGAATCGGAAAGGAGAAAATCCGCCCCGCGGCGTCGCCGGTCATCATCACTTCACAGAATGCCCGGTTGAGCAGGTCCATTTCCGCCTGGAATTCGCCGTAGCAACGTTCCTGCCGCTGCCCGCCGATCACCACCGCCTCATTCGCCATATTGCCGGGAACCATCAGATCCATGGTGATGTTGGTAAACGGGGTCTGGAATCCGACCCGGGTCGGAACATTCATGTTGAAAACAAACTCCTGCAGGCACTGCTTGATCTCGTCATAACCCAAACCATCGTAGGCGATGAACGGTGCCAGCAGCGTGTCGAAGTTGGCGAAGGCCTGAGCCCCGGCCGCCTCTCCCTGCAGGGTATAGAAAAAGTTGACGACTTGCCCCAGCGCGGTACGGAAATGCCGGGCCGGGCCACTCTGCGCCTTGCCGTAGGCGCCGGTAAACCCTTTCAACAGCAGATCCTTCAGATCCCAACCACAGCAATAGACCGACAGCATCCCGAGATCGTGGAGATGAATATCCCCTTCCCGATGAGCGTCGGCGATCGCTTGCGGATAGATTTTGTTGAGCCAGTAATTGCTGGTGATGTTGGCGGCGATGTGGTTGTTGAGCCCCTGCAGTGAGTAACCCATGTTGGCGTTCTCGCTGACCCGCCAGTCTTCCTTGACCAGGTAGGAATCGATCGCTTCGATCGACTCTTTCATGAACTCCTGGGTATGACGCAGGGCTTCGCGCTGTTTGCGGTAGAGAATGTAAGCCTTGGCGGTCTGCGCGTGGCCATTCTCAATCAGGATCTTTTCCACCAGGTCCTGAACGTTTTCAACCGTCGGGACCAGACCGTCCTTGTAGAGCACCGAAAGTATGCCGCCGATCTGACGGGTGATATCGGCGGCCTTCTGCATATCGGATCCACCGACGGCCCGCACCGCCTTTTCGATCGCCTGGGCGATCTTCTTCTCTTCATACGGCGCCAGCCTGCCGTCACGCTTGCGGATGAATTCGATCATGCCGGCCCTCCCTGATGAGCCTGCCGATAAATTTGCCAAATACCGATATCTCCCGGCCATTCTTCCCAGAAGATCTCCAGACCATTATATTGGCAGAAACGTTACCACAACCAATCGTGATCTCAAAACAGAAAAACACTATATCTTGTACCTTTTTCTCTCATTAGACACCATATCTTGTTTATCGGCTGTGTGCAACCTGTGGATAAGCACATCGATATCCCGGCAATTCCACCAACTTTCTTGCTCCCCCCCATGGCATATGCTAAATCAGGGGAGAAGCAGGATAATTAATTTTCAACACTGAGGATGCACTGTCATGACCGAGTTGACCCGTTTTGGCATTTCCATCGATGAACGACTGTTGCAACGTTTTGATGAACTGATCGAGCGCAAAGGATATGTCAATCGCTCGGAAGCGATCCGCGACCTGATCCGCAGCACCCTGGTTGAAGATGAATGGGGGGATGCCGACCAGCAGACGGTGGCGACCGTCACTCTGGTTTACGATCATCACACCCGTGATCTCGCCGACAAACTGACGGAACATCAGCACTCGCACCACGAAGAGATCATCTCAACTCTGCATGTCCACCTGGACCATCATCACTGTCTCGAAGTCGTGGTCATCAAAGGGAAAGCCGACCGGGTCAAACGGCTGGCGGATGAACTGATCGGCATCAAGGGAGTTAAACATGGCAAGCTGGTGGCAACAACCACCGGCAGGAATCTGCTGTGATAACTTGATATAATAACGACAGACCAGGTTCTGCAGCTTTTGTCTCTCATCCAGATCGAGTCAACCCGATGCGAACCTTCCTCGCAACAATGATCTGTCTTTTTATTTGTAGCGGCGCATCCCAGGGCCAGACACTCTCACCAAAGCTACAGGCGGTCATGCAGGCAGCAGCTCCTGCGGAGAAGATCGCCGTCATCATCGAACTGGCCGACCAAACCGATCTGCGCTCTTTTACCGTGCCGGGTAGACCGGTCAGACAGATGGGCCCCGGAGAAAGACAAGCACACCGGGCCGGACTGATCCGGGCACTGAAAAACCGGGCTGAACGGACCCAGGGGGGATTACGTGATTTTTTGCGAGACCAAGGGATCGTAAGACAGAAGAACCTCTGGATCAGCAACAGCATTGCCACCGAAGTCAGCTCCGAGGTGCTTCAGCAGCTGGCCGAACGTCCGGAGGTCGCCAGCATCAGAATCGATGCCTTGATTTCACTGCCTAGAGTGGTTCCGGCAGCTACCGGCGGAGTTGAAGACAATATCATTCTCATCAAGGCTCCCGACCTTTGGGCACTCGGCTATCATGGGGAGGGAACGGTCGTCGCCCTGCTCGATTCCGGGGTCGATTATCTGCATCCGGACTTGAACGCGTCATGGCGGGGCGGCAGCAACAGCTGGTTCAATCCGGTCGCCAGCGGCTGCACCGGCATCTGCACCAGCTGTGACTTGTCCGAAACCGTCCCCTGTGATTACACCGACTCCTTCGACGTTGCCCACGGAACCGGAGTTGCCGGGATCATGGTGGGAGGCAACGCGGGCGGCACCGCCATCGGCGTGGCCCCGCAAGCCCAGTGGATTGCGGCAAAGATCTTCAAAAGCGATGATACGGCTCTGTTCAGCGATATCCACCTGGCCTTTCAATGGGTGCTGGATCCCGACGGCGACTCCGGCACCGACGATGCCCCCGATGTGGTGAACAATTCCTGGGGACTTGACCCTGCCGGAACTTATTTCGGCGAATTTCGGTCGGATGTGCAAGCGCTTGAGGCCGCCGGTATTGCGGCGGTCTTTTCTGCGGGAAACTTCGGACCGACCGCCAAAACCGATATCAGCCCGGCCAACTATCCGGAATCGATAGCGGTCGGCTCGGTCGGAACGGCTGGTTCCGATGTGCTGATTTCCGATTTTAGCGGACGCGGGCCATCCAGTTTTGACGGCGCAACTTTCCCAGATATCGTCGCACCGGGGTATTTCATCTATACGACGGGTTATACCTCCGGCGGGGCATCTCCGAACAGTTACACTTTTTTGCCCGGAACCTCGTTTTCCGCCCCGCATGTGTCCGGCATCATCGCTCTGCTGATTCAAGCCTTCCCCCAGACGCCGCTGGCCGATATTGAAGACGCGATCACCCTGTCGGCCCAGGACTTGGGGGCGCTGGGTCCCGACAACGATTACGGCCATGGCTTGATCGACGCGACGGCGGCCTATGACTGGCTGATTCAGGCGCCGAACCTTGCCGTGACCGATCCGATTCCCCCCACCAATGACCGGCAGCTGGATTTCGGCACCATACTACCCTCCACCGTCAGCCAGAAGACCATCGTCTGCAGCAATTCCGGCCGGGGGGAACTGCAGATCGGAACCGTGTTGCTGACCGGGGATACGGAATTTTCTCTGGTTGCGGACGATTGCAGCCACCGGGCTCTGACCACCGAGAATCCAAGCTGCAATCTGGTGGTGGCCTTTTCTTCGGCGACGACCGGCACATTTGCCGGCAGCATTAACCTCCCGTCCAATGATTTCGATGAACCTTCTACAGCTATTGTTCTCGGAGGGGTTGTTTCCGACACGGCAACCCCTTCCCCGAACCTGGTCATCACCGACTCGGTGGCGCCAACCGGCGACAAAAATATTCCTTTCGGCACGCTGCTGGTCGGGAACAGTCGAACGGAAAATTTCCAGGTGGCGAATAGCAATCCTGGCAATCTTATTCTGGGGGTTTTGGACAGTTCCGCACTGGATGCCGCTTTCACCGTCGTGACGGATGCTTGCTCCAATCGGACCCTCGCCGATTCGGAGAGCTGCCGGGTGGAAATCTCCTTTACGCCGACCGCGGCGGGAAGTTTCAACGGCACCCTGAGCCTGCCCTCGAACGATCCGGATACCCCCACCAGCCAGATCACCCTGTCGGGCGCAGGGAACAATCTACCGCCGACTCCGGCGCTAATCTCACCGCCCCCCGGCGCCAGCAAAGTATCGGTCCCCGTGGTCGTGACCTGGCGCCAGCTGCCGGACCCGGACGGGAATCCCGTTACCAACCGCCTCTACGTTTCCGAAGACCCGAACTTCAACGCCACAACGCCGATTCAGATTTCAGCACAGCTCGCCGAACAGGATGCCCTGCCGGCTGGTATCGGCGGCCTGCTGCTGGCGGGGCTACTGTTTCTACGCAGGAAAAAATCTTCGTTATTATGGGTCCTGGCTCTGACGGCGGTGGTGGTTCTGACCTCATGCGGAGGCGGGGGCGGCGGAGGGGGCGGCACAGCCGCAGGCAGCGATCCGAACCTGCGCAGCCATATCCTGAAAAACTTGTCGCCTCATACAACCTATTACTGGAAGGTGAGCGCCGATGACGGCAAGGGGGGCACTGCCGAAAGTTCAGTCGCAAGCTTTACGACCCAATAATCGTTAAAGTCAAGACTGCCGGGCAGAATACGGAAAATAACCTTTCCGCACGATCCGCGTTTATTTATGGCTCTAGACTTGCCGTTGTTTTCGGCGGTCAATTGTCCTGTTGGACCTCACTTCTAACCTATCAGCGGATAAGACACGGAACGAACAGATCGTCACGACCGCCCGGTTTGCTATACTTTCTTCAATCCATTCATAGCAAGTTCCCAAGAAATATTGCGAGGTGAGTCAATGTGGGTTTCACTGTTCTGGCTGGTTCTGGCAATCGCTGGCGGGCTGTTGCTCAATACCCTGTTTTTCAAAATTGGTATCAAACGGCTGAGTGCGACAGAAGAAAAATTCGGCATCTCCTTCAGAAAACGACTTTACCCTGTTCTCCGATTGTTGATCCCGTTATTCCTGGTCCTGCTGGTCATGCCGTCCCTGTCGCTCCCCGACGAAATCTTGTTCGTGCTGCGGCGCCTGTTCAGTGTCCTGTTCATTTTCCTGGTGGCCTGGTTTGCGGTAGCCCTGGTTCTGACCGGGCGTGACGCCTTGCTCAACCGCTACGACATTAACGAAAAAGACAACCTCAAGGCGCGGTCGGTCCACACCCAGGTCAATGTTCTGGTAAAAATCTTGGTGATTCTGATCGGCGTAGTTGCCACCGCCTCGGCGATGATGATTTTTGAGAATGTCCGTCAGGTGGGCACCAGCATCCTGGCCTCGGCGGGGGTCATCGGCATTGTCATCGGCTTTGCCGCCCAGCGCAGCATTGCCACACTGCTTGCGGGCCTGCAGATCGCCATCACCCAGCCGATCCGCATCGATGATGTGGTCATCGTTGACGGAGAATGGGGCCAGATCGAAGAAATCACCCTGACCTATGTGGTCGTCAGAATCTGGGACCTGCGCCGCCTGATTGTCCCGACTCATCAGTTTCTGGAAAAGTCGTTTCAGAACTGGACCCGGATTTCAGCGGATCTGCTCGGGTCCGTCAGCTTCCATGTCGATTACAGTCTCCCCGTTGAGGTGGTTAGAAATCAGCTCCACGAGATCCTCAAGGATAACGGGTTATGGGATGGCAAGGTGTGGCGCCTGCATGTCATCGATGCCACAGAGAAAACCGTTGAATTGCGGGCGCTGATGAGCACGGCCAACTCGTCGGACGGCTGGGAGCTGCGTTGTCAGGTCAGGGAACAACTGCTGGCGTTCCTGCAGGACAACTACCCGCAGTGCCTGCCGAAGCTGCGAGCTGAAATTCAGGATATCAGGACCGACACCCCCATCTCTGAGCTTTCGGATGCCGGCTAAAGGCATGAGCAGGTACGATGCCTGAATCGGAGCACTTGAGAATTCGATCCTGCAGCAGTTTTCCTGCCAGAAAAGATTTCCGGGTCCCTGCTTTTAGGTTTCGAAACGGTAGCCGACCCCGTAAACCGAACCGATCAATTCTTCGTCCGGGGCGATTTCGGCGAGTTTGCGGCGCAGTTTTTTGATGTGGCTGTCGATGGTCCGGTCGCTGACGATGCGTTGGTCCGGGTAGATCTGGTCCATGAGCTGCTGGCGGGAGAAGATCCGTCCGGGTTGGGCGGCAAGGTGCTGCAGAAGCTTGAACTCGATGGCAGTCAACTCCAGTTCGGCGCCGTTAAATTCTGCCCGATAACAATCGGGATCCAGAGCCAGCCCCTCGGTCCGGTGGGCCGCTTCACCTCCGGTGCGACGCAAGACCGCCTTGACCCTGGCAACGACCTCGCGGGGAGAAAACGGTTTGCAGATGTAGTCGTCGGCCCCTAACTCCAGACCGAGCAGGCGATCGATCTCCTCGATCCGGGCGGTGACCATAATGATCGGTACCGACGAAAAGCTGCGCAGCTCCTTACAGACTTCGAGCCCATCACAGCCGGGCAACATCAGATCGAGGAGCACCAGGTCGGGAGGGACGGCCCGCACCCGGGGGGGCACGGCCAAACCGTTAGTGAGGATCTCGGTAGCAAAGCCGGCCTGGTCCAAATAGTCACTGAGCAGCGCGGCCAGTTTCGGTTCATCTTCGACGATCAGGATGGAGCCGCTCATACGGTACTTTTCTCCAGGGGCAATTCAATGCGGAGCCAGATCCCTCCCAAGGGGGAGGGGTGGGCAACGATTGTTCCGCCGTGGGCTTCAACGATATTGCGGCAGATCGCCAGGCCCAGGCCGGCGCCGCCCGAGGCGCGGCTACGCGAAGTTTCGACCCGGTAGAGCCGCTCGAACAGGTGGTCCATTTCGGATTCCGGCACTCCCGGGGCGCTGTCGCGAAAGTCGATGACAGCGTTCCCCGCCGCCCTGGCCAGGACAATCTCCAGACGTCCATCGCTATCAGTATAGCGCAACGTGTTTTCCAGCAGATTGGCAAACAATTGGTGGAGGCGCGCCGGGTCGGCGAAGAGCCGCAGTTCCTCCTGCGGTCCAAGGTAGTGCAGGGTCAGCGGCTTGTCGGCGAACTGTGCCCGATAACTTTCGAGCGCCGCTTCCAGACAGGCTTTCAGCTCCAGGTTCTGTTTTCGGTAGCTGAGGGCGCCGAGATCGGAGAGGGCCAGTTGGTAAAGGTCATCAACCAGTCGACCAAGGTGCAGCGCTTCGACATGCAGTGAGCTGATGGCCTCGGGGGTCGCCTGTCGCACCCCGTCCTGGAGCGCTTCAATCTCACCGCGCAGCACCGCCAAGGGGGTGCGCAGTTCGTGAGAGATGTCCGCCACCCATTGGCGACGGGCCTGTTCATTTTTCTCCAGGGTCAGCGCCAGGGTGTTGAAATCGCGGGCCAGATGTCCCAATTCATCGGTTCCGACGATCGGTACGCGGGTGGTGTATTCTCCGACCGTCAGTTGATGGGTCGCGGTGGCAAGAGCTCGGATCGGCCGGACCAGGCGTTTGGCCAGCGGCAGGGCCAGGAGCGCCGAGACCAATAAAGTCACCCCGGCAATCAGGGCCAGGGCCAGCGTCTGCTGGCGAACAAAGCGCAATTGATGAACATCATAACTATTTTTGCTGGGTCGTGGCGCCAGCCCGAGATAGCCGATTGCTCGCCCGTCGCTGGTCAAGGTTCGCAGGTTGCTGTCGGCGACTTCTGTGGCCGGACCGAAAACCGGTTTCCGATCGGCGCCCAGCAGAACGACACGCAATTCAAAACGGTAAGACCGTCCGGTCGCTGGCTGTTCCAAGCGCTGTTTCAGCCGCTGCAGTTGTTCGGGCGAAAGGGCCCCCGGCGGCAGGGTGCGAATCATCAGGCGTAACCAGCTGACCGGCTCGTCGCGCAGAAAATCCCAACTTCCCTGCCCGGCGTATTCCTGCACCAACTCCCCGGCCAGGTTGTCCAGACGTTCCTGTTCCAGAGTATTGACATACTGCAGGAAACCACGGGTGAGGCTCCACTGGACGATCAGGAACATGCAGAGGACCACCGCCGCGGTGGCGGCCAGCATCGCCATAAAGATACGATATTTGATGTTGAACCTTATCACGCTGGTGACTCCGGCATTAGATCCTGTTTCAGTTCCTATCACAACTCGGCGGGAAAAAACATCGACAACCCAGCGGCTGGCGTGATTTCCTTATTTCTTCCACATTTTATGCGTATTCTGCTGCTAGCTTAACGATCAAATGCGGCCGCGGTCGGTCGATGAATAAACGCAAGGGCTATATCATTCCGCGAGGCACAGTCGAGAATCCGGGAGAATCGAACATGAAAAAATGGCTACTCCTTGCCGGCCTGCTGCTGGTCACTGCAACCTGGGTAACGGCGGCCGAAAGTGCTGAAGCGTTGCGGTTGAGCCTGCCCCAGGCAGTGGCGCTGGCCTTGGTCGACAATCCCGACTTTGTGCTCGCCAGGCATCGTCAGCAGTCTGCCGCAATCAGCGTCGAGGCGACCCGGGGAAGGTATTTACCTTCCCTGCAGGGGAGTGTCGGTGCCAGTGAAAATTACCAACACCAAACCGCGCCCGGTGTGCCGGATCAGCAACAGAATGCCGATCTGCAGTTGACGGCCAGCATCAACCTGTTCAACGGATTTGCCGACCAAGCTGCTCTTGACGCCTCCCGCCAACAACTGCAGGCAGCCGACGCCGACCTGTTGCGTCAGCGCCAGATCCTGACCTTCACCGTTGCCAGCCGTTTTATTACGGTGCTGAGTGATGACGAACTGGTCCAGGTTGCCGCGCAGAACCTCAAGAATCAGCAGGATCTGGAACAACAGATCGAAGCCTTCCAGCGGGCCGGGGTACGATCGGTGACCGATCTCTATCAGCAGCAGGCGGCGACCGCCCAGGCCGAGTTCAACCTGGTCGATGCCCGGCGCAATTTGCAGGTCGCTAAACTGCAACTGCTGCAGACCCTTGGGCGGACACCGCCCACCACGATCGAAGTGTTGCCCCCTGGCACCCAGGCCTTCAGCGCCGAACTCGAAAATCTCGATCCGGGCCGGATCTATGCCGAATCACTGGCTTCTCGACCCGATCTGCTCGCCCAGCAGCGGCAGATCGATGCGGCCCGCCAGCAGATTCGCGTGGCGCGGGCCGGCTATTTGCCGAGTCTTGACCTTCAAGCTACCGGGGGGACCGGTTACAGCAGCGCGGGCAATGGGAGTTTCAGCGGACAGCTTGATGACAATCGCGGCGCCAGTCTCGGCCTGAAGTTATCAATTCCGATTTTCGATCGTGATCAGACCCGCACCAATGTTGCCCAGGCACAGCTCAGCGTCGCCGACGCGGCGACCACGCTGCACAAATTGCAACAGCAGATCGGTCTGGAAGTCGGGCAAGCACTGGCCGACTATCAGCGGGCTCGGCAGCAGCTTTTCGCTGTCGGCCGTCAGCTTGACTATGCTCGCCAGGCATTGGCCGCCAGCGAGGCCCGCTACCGGGTCGGCGCGATGACCTGGATCGAAGCCGCCAATGCCCGGACGGTCTACGTTCAGGCGCAAGGGGATGAAATTCGCGCCCGCTACTCCGTGCTGCTGCAGGGGCTGAATGTCGGTTTCAGCCGGGGGGACCTCGAAAAACTCATGAACCTTCTCGCCACACAGGAGTCGTCCTTATGAAACGCCTCACCCGCTTTCTGCTGCGCGGTGTTTCCGTACTGGTCATACTGGCCGTGATTATCCTGGTGCTGGTGTTTTGGTATTCAGAGGATAAAGGCAGCTCCCCCGGCCAGGTCTTTCAGACCGTCGCTGTCAGTCGTGGCGATTTTGAACGCTCCGTTTCCAGCACCGGCACATTGGCCGCCGTGGAAACGGTGACGGTTGGTACCGAGGTTTCGGGAACGGTGGAGAAGGTCCTGGTCGACTATAACGACCGCGTGACCAAGGGGCAGGTTCTGGCAATCCTCAAGCCGGACCTGTTCACTGCCGCCGTGGCCGATGCCCAGGGAGCGGTCGATCAGGCCGTTGCCGGCCAGGAACTGGCGAAACAGGAACTGGAACGCAACCGGCCACTGTTTGAGCAGGGCTATCTTTCGGCGCAGGAGTTCCTTCCCTACCGGATTAATGCGGACAAGGCCGCTGCCGCGCTCGCCTCGGCCCGGGCAGGACTGACCCGTGCCCGGACCAATCTGGCCAACGCGACGATCCGCTCGCCCATTGCCGGCACGGTAATTCAACGCAGCATCGATGCCGGGCAGACAGTGGCGGCCAGTCTCAATACCCCGACTCTGTTCATCATTGCCAAGGATCTTGCCAAAATGCAGATCGAGGCGGCGGTCGACGAGACGGATATCGGCCAGATCCGCACCGGACAGCAGGTGCGCTTCAGCGTGCAGAGCTATCCGGAAAAAACTTTCGCCGGCCAGGTCCGGCAAGTGCGGCTGCAGCCGACTACGGTGCAGAACGTGGTAACCTACACGGTGATTGTCGCCGCGGACAACGACCAGAGGCTGCTGTTGCCGGGGATGACCGCAACGGTCGATTTTATCGTCGAAACGGCGCCAAACGTCCTGCTGGTCCCCAACGCCGCGTTGCGTTTTCGTCCGCCGGCACCAAACCCGGCACCGGCTGTGATGCATCCGGGCAAGCCGAAGGGGAGCGGGGGCGACCGGGTCTTCGTGCTCAGCGCTGATGGGAGTCTACGACGAGTGCCGGTGGTCATCGGCAGCTCTGATGGCCAACAGACCGTCATCACCGGCGATAACCTGCCGGAAAGAACGCCGGTCGTCACCGGGATCAAGCCGGAGGGGAGCAAGCCGAAATCAAGCTTTTCCCTGTTCGGCGCCATGCGCGGGAGGCCGCGGCGATGAGCGCCGAAACTCTCAGCATTCGCGACGTGACCAAGGTCTTCGACCTTGGCGACATCCAGGTCCATGCCCTGCGCGGTGTTTCCTTGAGTGTTCAACAGGGGGAATTTGTCGCGGTCATGGGGAGTTCCGGCAGCGGCAAGTCGACCTTGATGAATATCCTCGGTTGTCTCGATCTTCCGACCAGTGGCGGCTACCAGCTTGACGGCATGCCGGTCGGCAACCTGGGGCGCAACCAGCTTGCCGACCTGCGCAATGAGAAGATCGGCTTCGTCTTTCAGGGGTATAATCTGCTGCCGCGGACCAGCGCGCTGGAAAATGTCGAACTGCCGCTGCTCTACGACCGTCGCCAACGCATCCGACAGCCACACGAGAGCGCCATTGCCGCCCTGACCCGGGTCGGCCTTGGCGATCGCTTGCACCATCACCCCAACCAACTCTCAGGCGGCCAGCAGCAGCGGGTCGCCATCGCCCGGGCGCTTGTCAACCGGCCGGCGATCGTGCTCGCCGACGAGCCGACCGGAAATCTCGACAGTCATACCACTCTGGAGGTCCTGGCCCTTTTTCAGCAACTCAATCGCGAGGGGATGACCCTGTTGCTGGTGACCCACGAAGCGGATGTCGCCCGCTACGCCGGACGTCTGGTCGAGATGCGCGACGGACGGATTCGGCGCGACGAGGCGATCCCAAAGCCGCGGCATGCCGCTGCCGACCTTGCGGCGCTGCCGGTGGAGGAGTTGTCATGAAGTGGCGGATGTTGATCAAGGTGGCATTCAAAAGTATTGCCCGCAACAAGATGCGCAGTCTGCTGACCATGCTCGGGATCATTATCGGCGTCGGCGCGGTCATCACTCTGGTCGCCCTCGGCCAGGGTTCGCAGAAGGACATTGAGGAGCAGGTCGCCTCGCTCGGCACCAATCTGTTGATCATCCATCCCTCCAGCAGCCGGATCGGTGGCGTGCAGGGTGGAGCCGGCACCCTCGGCACCCTGAGTCTGGGGGATGTTGCCGCCCTGCGCAAAAACGCCGCTCTATTGCAGGCGGTTTCGCCGGAGGTGCGGATTCAAAGTCAGGTGGTGGCAGGGGCCAACAACTGGAATACCTCCATCTTCGGTGGCGATCCCGCATATCTGGAGATTCGCAACTATCAACTCGCCAGTGGCGCTCCCTTTGGTGAACGGGATCTTGTCACCCGGGCCAAAGTCGCACTGCTCGGTAAAACCGTGGCCGACCAGCTGTTCCCAGGAGAAGATCCGGTTGGAGCGCGGATCCGCATCCGCAACGTGCCGTTCCGGGTGATCGGGGTGCTGGCGCCCAAAGGGCAGTCGGCCATGGGGAGCGATCAGGATGACGTCATTCTGGCGCCGACCGGTACGGTGCTCAATCGGTTGGGAGATGGCAAGACGCTGCGGGGAATCGTGGCCAGCGCCCGGTCTGCGGAACAGATGGCGGCGGCGAAGGACGAGATCGAACGGGTACTGCGCGAGTCCCACCGGATTCCCGCGGCCGGGGACAGTGATTTCCACATTTTCGACCAGTCGGAGATCAATCAGATGGCGACCCGGGTCACTGGAACTCTGACCATGCTGCTTTCCGCCATTGCCGGGGTTTCGCTGCTGGTTGGCGGCATCGGCATCATGAACATCATGCTGGTCTCGGTCACCGAACGGACCCGCGAGATTGGATTGCGGCTCGCCATCGGCGCCCGTCCCCGCGATGTGCTCAGTCAGTTTCTGGTCGAGGCCGCGGCACTGAGTTTTTGCGGAGGCTTGATCGGCATCGGCGCAGGTCTGGGTGGCGCCGCTCTGGGGGGGCGACTGATCGGTATCAGCGTGGTGGTCAATCCGTTGGTGATCCTGATAGCGGTGATCTTTACCGCTGCCATCGGCATCTTCTTCGGTTTTTACCCGGCCCGTAAAGCGGCCAACCTCAACCCCATCGATGCCCTGCGCTACGAGTGACGACTACCGGGGGGAGCGTGCAGATATGACGGCCCCGGGCAGCGGCGGAATCTTCACTCGGCCAGAATGGGAAGGAGAACCGCCGCGGCAGACCGGTACCGAAAGCGGTCTCCAAGCTGTCATCAGCATGCCGGGGACAGTTGTTCCAGCAGTGCGCGGAACGATGCGGCCGTTGTTGCCCGCTTCAGCTTTTGCAGCTCCCGTTGGAGGTTTTCATCGGGGATGAAATTGAGCAGATCCTTGAGCTTCATCAGCGCCTGCCGCTCGCCGCAGAATTTTTCCAGGTAACGCGAAAACAGGTCAACGAGATACTCCGCAAGTTCACCGCGGCGCTGCGCCTCGTCAACCCGAGATGGGGCAAGACCACGGATTCGCTGAAACAACTGCGGATCAGCCAGTGCGCCGCGCCCAAGCATCAGACCGGCCGCGCCGGTTTCGGCGAGCAGTCGCCGGGCACTTTCGGCTGCACGGATGTCGCCGTTGACAATCACCGGCAGGCGGGTCTGCCGAACGACCTCGGCGGTCAACCGATGATCAGCCTGCCCGGCGTACTTCTGTTCGACGGTCCGCGGATGCAGGATCAGCCAGTCGACCCCGCAATCTTCAAAGATCGGCAGCAGTTTCAAAATCTGCCGCGGATCATGGTAGCCGGCCCGGCACTTGATGGAGAAATCGCCGGCAATTTTCTTCCGCAGTTGGCTTAACAGCTCGGTCAATCGCTCCGGCTCGCGCAGCAGTTCGCCGCCGGTGGCGCCGGTGGTCATCCGGCCAAAGGGGCAACCGAGATTCAGATTGAGATGCCGGCAGCCAGCCGCCTGCACCCGGACGGCGGCCTCCGCCAACGCTTCGGCGCGGCTACCGATCAACTGTGCCACCAACGGCGGAGGGCCTTGATGAGCGGCAATTTCCGTCAGCTCGCTCGGGGCAACCCGTTTGCGCGACTGGGTGTGGACCCGCACGAATTCGGTAAAAACCAGATCGGGACAGCCCCGTTCAATCATGCAGGCGCGCAGCGCCGTGTTGGTCAATCCCTGCATCGGCGCCAGCATCAGCGGTTGTTGCCCGGTCTTCCAGGGAAGTTGAGTCATCGGTCACCATCCTGACAGAGCGGACGCAGCAATCCCTCCAGGCCGTTGACCTTGATCTCGTAAATTTCCAGCAGCTGCCGCCCCAGTTCCCCGTCCGGCAACTGGTGACGGACCAGCCAAACCACATAGGGTTCCGGCAGGTCGACCAGCAACCGCCCCTGATACCTGCCGTACGGCATCCGTGCCGCCGCCAGGCGGCGCAACGCCTGCGGGTCCGCCTGCATTTGCTCAGACATTCTCATCACCTCGGATTTTTGCGCTGGTTTTATCATAACCCGGGGCGAAACTCTACAACACGCTGCAGAAAGAAAATCATCCCCCTCAAAACCATTTTCCTGTATGATAAGTTTTTAATTGCACTTTTCTTACGACTTGCCCGGGATTGTTGATGCACTCATTCGGACGGCTACTGACCTCCTACTGGATACTCTGTCCGCTGCTGGCCTTGCTGTTTCTGTTCGGGTCACTGGTTGACTATCCGCTGCTGCGGCAGTTGGAGCTGCCGCTCTATGACAGCCTGATCAAGCTGCGCAGCACGACACTCAATCCGCAGGTAGCACTGCTAACCATCGACCAGCAGAGCCGGGCGGCGCTGGGGGAAAATATTTCCTCCCGGGCGACTCTGGCAACCATCCTGCAAAAGCTTCGGGAATTGAAGGTCAACCGGATTGCCCTGCTCACCCCGCTCAGCTTTCCCGGCGCAACCGGGTCGGATCGAGCGCTTGCCGCCCGGCTCAGCAGCAGCCATCCGCTGCTTGCGGTAGAACCTTTGCAGTCAGCGTCACTCACCGGCGATTTTCCCGGCAGCAGCATGCTGCCGCTGCCGGCGGCCCTCCCCGGTGCGCAACAACTGCTGCTCTCGCTGCGCAATCCCCTGGCGGCTTATCGCTGCGACCGGCAACCGGAACAACCCTTTCTCCCCCCCGCACCGGTTTTCCGTGCGGCCCGGCTGCCGCTCGGCCAGCTGCTCTTCGAGACCGATACGGATGGGCGGATTCGTCATCACCCGCTGCTGATCGCCGACCGGGGAAAACTGCTACCCTCCCTCCCGCTGCTGCTGGCCCTGCAGGCAAAAGGGGAAAAACCGGCCAATCTGCAACTGCCGCCCCCGGAACTTCCGGGTAGAGTGAAGGCCGGCCAGTGGCAGTTCCCGGTCGATCATGACTACCGGATACTGCTCGATCTCTCCGGACAGGGGCGGTCCTATCTCCGCTACACGGTCAGTCAATTATTGGCGGGAGAACTGGACAAGCGGAAACTGGCGGGAAAACTGGTGTTGGTCGGGTCCACCGAAAACTTCACCGCCCGGCTCCGGCTGCCCGGCCACGGTGACGCCAGCAGCAGCGAACTGGCCGCCCTGGCCACGGCAACCCTGCTCAGCGATCACCCGTTGCAGCGGCCGGCCTGGGGGTGGCTGGTCGAATCGCTGGTGCTGCTCTATTTCGTCATTCTGCTGCTGTTGCTGATCCCCCGGCTCAGCGTTCGCGCCGGGCTGCTCAGCCTCGGACTGTTCCTCGGCACCTGGCTGCTGGCCGCAGCGCTTAGCCTGGTCATCCTCGGGCTCTGGCTGCAGGTTGTTCCGTCCCTGCTGTTCTGTCTGTCAGGCTACCTGCTGATCCGCTGGGATGTCGGCCGGCGCGACACTTCTAACAGCCAGTTGCTGAGCAACCGGCAACTGGCGCTCAGCTTTCAGGAGCAGGGGCTGCTTGACCAGGCCCTGGATAAATTCCTCCAGTTTCCGCCGAAAGACCTGGCCAGCAAGGAGATGCTCTATAATCTGGGGCTCGACTTCGAACGCAAACGGATGCCGCACAAGGCGTTGACTGCTTACCGGCACCTGCTGGGCAGCGGCCATTTCCGGGATGCCCGGGAACGCCTCAAACAGTTGCAGGCCCAGGACCGGACCATGATTCTGCCGGCGGGGAACGGCGCGACGCTGGTCCTTGACCGGCCGGGCGAAAAGCCGACTCTGGGACGCTACCGGATCGAACGGGAACTGGGGCAGGGAGCAATGGGCACCGTCTACCTGGGGGTCGATCCGAAGATCCACCGTCAGGTGGCAATCAAAACCCTCTCCTACCAGCAGATCGCTGCCGAGCAGTTGCCGGCCGTCAAGGAACGATTTTTCCGCGAAGCCGAAGCCGCCGGGCGGCTCAATCATCCGCAAATCGTCACCATTTATGATGTCGGCGAAGAGCAGGACCTGGCCTACCTGGCCATGGAGCTGCTCGACGGCCGGGAACTCAGCTATTACTGCCGGCCCGATCAGCAGCTGCCGCCGGTCCGCGTTATCCAGCTGCTCAGCCAGGTCGCCCATGCCCTCGACTATGCCCACCGGCAGGGGGTGGTCCACCGCGACATCAAACCGGCCAACATCATCGTCCTCGATAACTGGCAGATCAAGGTGGTTGATTTCGGCGTCGCCCGGGTCGCCGCCAGAACCCAGACCGAGACCGGCATCATCCTCGGCACCCCCAGCTACATGTCGCCGGAGCAGATCGCCGGGAAAAAAGTCGATGGCCGCTCTGACCTCTTCTCCCTCGGCGTGGTTATGTACGAGTTGCTGAGTTCGGAGAAACCGTTCCAGGGGGACAGCATGGCGGCGGTGATGTACAATATTTCCAGCTGCCAGTACCGTCCGCTGAACGAACTCTGCCCGATGCTGCCCGATGCCTGCCCGGCCATCCTGGATAAATTGCTGCAGAAAGGGGTCACCCGGCGCTTTAAATCGGCCGCCCAGCTGGCCGATGCGCTCGACACCCTGCAGCAGGAACTGGAGAGCTGATGAAACTGACCGCCGCCGGCAAAACCGATATTGGGGTGCTGCGCAAAAGTAATGAAGACAGCTGTTATGTCGATCAGCGGCTCGGCCTGTTCATCGTCGCCGACGGCATGGGCGGACATGCGGCGGGTGAGGTCGCCAGTGCGATGGCCGTCGAGGTGATTCGTGAGCAGCTTGAACCGCTGCTGACAGCGAAGGAACAACCGGCGAAACTGCTGCCGGCGCTGGCAAACGCGATTCAACTGGCGAACCGGACGATCGAACAGGCGGCCCGGGATAACCCGTCCTGGCACGGGATGGGCACCACCCTGACGGTCCTGCTGCTGACCGGGGGGCAGGCATTGCTGGGGCATGTCGGTGACAGCCGCCTCTACCGCTGGCGAGCCGGCGTCCTGGAGCAGGTCAGTGACGATCATTCCCTGGTCGGCGACCAATTGCGGCGCGGGCTGATTACTCCCGAGCAGGCCGCGGCTTCCACCCTGCGCAACGTTTTGCTGCAGGCGGTCGGCATTACCCCCGAACTGGAAATCTGCCGGAAGCAGCTGCCCCTGGAAAAAGGGGACGGCTTCCTGCTCTGCAGCGACGGGCTGACCGGGATGCTCAGTGATGAACAAATTAATGGGCTTCTCGAGCGAGAGATGGAGCCTGAGTCGACTAGCGAACTATTGATCAATCAGGCCAACTCGGCCGGGGGTGGAGACAATATCACCGCGGTCCTGGTCCGGGTTGACGAACCCTGAACACCGGTATTGTGCCGGCGGAACAACCAAATGACAAAGCTACGGAGGCAACAATGCTGCACATCGAACTGAAATATGAAGGCGCGACCCTGGCCAGTTTTGAAACCGTCAACGACATGATCACCATTGGTCGCAATCCGAAAAACGATATCCACATCGACAATCTGGCGGTCTCCAACTTTCACGCCGTGATCAAAAAGGTGATGAAAGCCTACTTCATCGAAGATCTGAAGAGCACCAACGGCACCTTCGTCAACGAAAAGAAGATCGACAAGTACGAACTGCTCGACGGCGATCAGGTAATCATTGGCAAGCACAGCCTGTTTTTCCGTTTTATTGAGGACAAACCGGAAAAGGTTTCCCTCGACGAAACCATGGTTCTCGATACCCGCAAACAGAAAGAACTGCTGGATAAGAACCGCTGACCGCTCAAAGGGATCGGGATCGGCAATAATTCTGGTTACGCCGAAGGCAACCGCAACCAAGCGGTGACCAGGATTCCGGAAACGTTCTGTCGACACATGATGATATTTGTCGCCAAGACGCTTGCTTTTGCCGGGCATACCCTGCTATAGTCGCTCAATTCCGGCGCCCATCGGTCGGCGCCTGTTGTGTCCTCGGTAGTCTCATCTCGATATTTCCCTGACACCTCACTAAACTGATTCCAGCCTGAGACCGTTCCTTTGTTTGATACATCGGAGAGGCCGGTTCCATTTCCGGAGAACTATATTTTCATGACGTTTCACGATCTCGGCCTGTCGGCCGAACTGCTTCAGGCTGTGTCCGATCAGGGCTACAGTCACCCCACCCCGATTCAAGCCAAGGCGATTCCGGTCGTACTCGAAGGGCGGGATGTCCTCGCCGGCGCGCAGACCGGCACCGGCAAGACCGCCGGATTCACCTTGCCGCTGCTGCAACGGCTGAGCGCCCGAAAGCCCGGTCCGGGACCGCGGCCGGTGCGCGCCCTGGTACTCGCCCCGACGCGGGAACTGGCCGCCCAAGTCGGCGAAAGCATCAACCTCTACGGCAGACACCTGCCGCTGCGCTCGGCGGTCATTTTCGGCGGCGTCAACATCCGCCCGCAGATCCAGACCCTGCGCCAGGGGGCCGATATCCTGGTAGCCACCCCGGGGCGCCTGCTCGATCATGTCGGCCAGAAGACGTTGAACCTGTCCCAGGTGGAGATCCTGGTGCTCGACGAGGCCGACCGCATGCTCGACATGGGTTTCCTCCCCGACATCCGCAGGATTCTCGCCCTGTTGCCCGGACAGCGGCAGAACCTGCTCTTCTCCGCCACCTTCTCCAACGAGATCAAGCAACTGGCCGATCGACTGCTGAACGCGCCGACCCTGATCGAAGTGGCGAGACGCAACACGGCCGCTGAAAGTGTTTCCCAGGTCGTGCACCAGGTCGACAAGAACCGCAAGCGCGAACTGCTCTCGTTCTTGATCGGTTCGCGCAACTTACAGCAGGTGCTGGTCTTCACCCGCACCAAGCACGGCGCCAACCGCCTGGCCAGCCAGCTGGAAAAAGACGGCATCAGCGCCGCCGCCATCCACGGCAACAAAAGTCAGGGTGCCCGGACCCGCGCGCTGGCTGATTTCAAAAAAGGCGCAGTGCGGGTGCTGGTCGCCACCGACATTGCCGCCCGCGGCCTGGATATAGACCAACTGCCCCAGGTGGTCAACTTCGAACTCCCCAACGTGCCCGAAGATTACGTCCATCGCATCGGCCGTACCGGCCGGGCCGGGAACGCGGGAGAGGCCATTTCGCTGGTGTGTGTCGATGAGCACAAACTGCTGAGCGATATCGAACGGGTTCTCAACCGCCAGGTCCCCAAAGTGAGCGTCGATGGCTACCGCCCCGACCCCTCCATTGCCGCCGAGCCGATCAAGAACGGCCGCCAGACCCCTGGCAAGCCTAAGGCGAATAACGGTTGCAACCGGGGTCGAACCCGGCCGAACAGCCGCCGCAGGACCGGCGGAGGCAAACCCGGCAACGGCCGCAGCGACGCAGGCTCCCGGCCGAAAGCAGGCCGCATGGCCTGACAGGCCGAGTGGATTATTCCTCATCTCAAGATACGAAAGGCCCGACCGGAAAACCGGTCGGGCCTTTCGTATGCTCCCTGCCGATCTGCGCGCGGCCTGCCTGGACAAGTCCGACGGAGCCGTCAGCGGAAGAAAATCGTGGCCACAACTTCCCCGCCGGGCTATGATGTCCGCCTCTCTGGTCTTGAAATTTGGTCAATGAAACAATAAATTGAGTACTCTGTACCTGCTGCCATCAGCTGATCCAACAGGAGGTTTCCGGAAAGATGAGAAAAATCGGCACCAAGACCCAAGTGTGCGCGGTGATCGGCAACCCGGTCGCGCACAGCCTTTCGCCGGCGATTCACAACGCCGCCTTCGAACACCTGGACCTGGATTTCGTCTATGTCGCCTGCCCGGTTGAGGATGTCAAAGGCGCCCTGACGGGGATGCGGGCGCTGAAGAACTTTCGTGGTCTGAGCGTCACCATCCCGCACAAGATCGAAGTGATGAACTACGTCGACGAAATTTCGTCAGCGGACCGCAAAATCGGCTCGATCAACACGGTGATCCATGACGGCGACCGGCTGATCGGCCTCGGTACCGACGGCGCGGGGGCGCTCAAGGCGCTGACCGACTGCGGCGTGGACCTTGACGGCAAGAACGTGCTGATGCTGGGAGCCGGCGGCGCGGCGCGGGCGATCGCTTTTACCCTGGCCCTGAATACCAAATTGGCGGAACTGGCCCTGCTCGATATTGTCGAGGCTCAGCTGGAGGGCTTGAAGACCGATCTGCAGAACGGCACCGAGGCCGTCATCAGCGGCGAACTGATGAATGACAAGGCACTGGCGGCGGCGATGGAAACAGCCGACCTGATCATCAACTGCACGCCGGTCGGTATGCACCCCAAGGTCGACGCCTCGGTGGTTCCTGCCGATCTGTTCCGGACCGGCCAGGTGGTTTTCGACGTCGTCTACACCCCGCTGGAAACCAAACTGCTGGCCGACGCCCGGGCGCGCGGACTGAAAGGCATTTCCGGGGTCGAGATGTTTATCAACCAGGCGGCGCTGCAGTTCGAGCAGTTCACCGGCGTCGAAGCGCCGGTCGAGGTGATGCGCCGCGTCGTCCTGGAGCACCTGCAATCATGAACATCGTTCTGATCGGCTATCGTGGCGCCGGCAAAAGCGTCGTCGGCAAGCAGCTCGCCAAACGCCTGGGGATGCAGTGCATTTCGATGGATACGCGCATCGTCGAGAATGCCGGCATGTCAATCCCGGAAATCGTCGAGAAATATGACTGGCCGACCTTCCGCGACCTGGAATCGGCAGTCGCCCGGGAGCTGGCCAGTCTTGACAATCTGATCATCGATACCGGTGGTGGCGTTATCGAACGGCCGGAAAATATCGCCGCCCTACGGACGAATGCATTGATTATCTGGCTCAAGGCATCGGTCGGCCTGATCGTCTCGCGGATTGAGAAAGGGTCGGAACGACCCTCATTGACCGGCAAAAGCTTCACCGACGAGGTGGCGGAAGTCCTGGAACGCCGGACACCGAAATACCGGAGCGCCGCAGACTACGAAATCGATACGGAACAGCTCACCCCGCAGCAGGTCGCGGACCGGATTATCGAAATCTGGCCGGAAAAAATTAATACTCAATAAAGCTGAGCGGCTGAGTTTCTGCAACCGGCTGCCAGAGCGGAACGAAGTGTCCGCTCTGGCTTTCCAATCTTCTATTTCGCCGATCAATCCACCAAATCCCCCAACGCAAGCAGCAGCCGTCGATTCTGCTCTCGCCCCAGCACCGCCAAGCGCAGATAGCGCTCATCGAGGGTGACGAAATCGGCGCAGCTGCGCACCAGCAATCCCTGAGTACGCAGTGATCTGGTGATTTCCATTGCATCTGGAAATTGATCCGGAAGCCGGCAGAGCAGGTAGTTGGCCTCGCCGGGAAAGACCTGAAAGCCAAGCCGTTCCAGCTGCCGCTGCAGTTCGGCCCGCAGTTGCGGAATCGCTTCCAGGGTCCGGGTGCGGAACTGGTCGGCCGTCAGACAGGCCTTGGCGGCGGCGATCGCCAGATTGGAAAGGGTCCAGGGCTCGCGGCCGGCGGCCAGCCGGGCGACATCGGCGACCGATCCGGCCAGATAACCGGCGCGCAGGCCGGGAATCGCGTAGAACTTGGTCAGCGAGCGCAGCACCAGCAAGTTGGTATGTTCCGGGACCCGCTCCAGTACCGAGCGCTGCGGGCAGAAATCGACAAAGGCTTCATCGATTACCAGCCGGCAGGCGCCGAGTTGTCCGGCCAGTTCCAAAAGCTGTTGCGGATCAATGCCGATCCCGCTTGGATTACCGGGATTGGCCAGCATGATCAGGTCGGTGTCCGGCTGCCGCGCCGCCAGCACCTGCTCGACGGAAAAGATGAAATTATCTTCCGGCTTCAGGCACAAATGATCGATCCGGCAGCCGACCTGGTGCAGCGCCGGGGCATATTCGCTGAAGCAGGGCTGGATCAGCAGAGCGTGGCGCGGACGGAAGACCCGCGGCAGCAGATAGATCAGTTCGGTCGAGCCGCTGCCGGGGAGCAGATGCGCTTCCGGCAGGTGATGGAAACGGGACAGCTCAGTACCCAGGCTGGCGGCGTCCAGTTCCGGGTAGTCGCTGATCCGTTCCAGTGCCGCCTGCAGCGCCTGCCGCACCTCGACCGGAACCCCGAGCGGGTTGATGCTGGCGGAAAAATCGCAGATCCGCTCGCGGCTCAGTCCCAACTCGCACATCGCCCGGTCGACCCCGCCACCATGAATCGGTTTGCTCATAACAGCACCAGAAGCAACAGCCCGGCCGCTGCGAACAGGCTGGTACTCAGATAAAGCAGTTTGATCAGCTGCCGGTAATGAATAATCTGGGGTGATTGATCGGCGTCGCCGAAGGTCGGTTTCTCAATCCGTTGGCCGAAGTAGGTCGCCGGTCCGCCGAGCTGGACCCCGAGCGCCCCGGCGGCAGCCGCTTCCGGCCAGCCGGCGTTGGGGCTGGCGTGCTTGCCGGCATCGCGTCGCATGATCCGCAACGCCTCCCAGCCATTCAGCTTCAGGGGAAAAGCTGCGCTGACGAACAGCAGAGCGGTCAACCGCGCCGGAATCAGGTTGAGCAGATCGTCGAGCCGCGCTCCGGCCCAGCCGAAATCCCGATATTCGTCATGCTTGTAGCCGACCATCGAGTCGAGAGTACTGGCCGCTTTGTAGAGCAGTCCGAGCACCGGGCCGCCGAGCAGCAGGTAAAAGAGTGGCGCAATCACGCCGTCCGAAGCATTCTCCGCCACCGTCTCCAGAGTCGCCCTGAGGATTGCTTCCTCATCCAGGCTGCCGGTCTCCCGGCCGACAATCTGTGACAGCGCCTGACGTGCTCCAGGCAGATCCCCCGCCTCCAGATCGTCGATCACTAACCGGCTTTCCCGATGCAGGGAACGCAGGGCCAGGCAGCTCCAGCCGAGCCAGAGTGACACCAGCCAGGCAAACCAGCCGGAAAAAACCCCGGCAAGTTTCAACAGCAACGCCGCCGAAACACCTGTCCCCAGCAGGCAAAGCAGGACCAGCAGAATGCCGGCAAATCTGGCCGGCTGAACCGTATCGCGCAGCCATCTCTCCAGCCGTTCAATCAAGCTTCCGATCAAGATGATCGGATGCGGCCAGCCGCGGGGATCGCCAAGCAACAGATCGAGCAGTAGGATGGCGCAGAACAGGCCGGCACTCATCCGGATATCTCCGGAAGCTGCAGCCAGGAACAGATCTGTTCCAGATCGAGATGCGCTTCAAGATGATCGGCCAGCCGGTTCAATTCGGTGTCGAGTTGCCGGGCATGCGTCTGGACCGCTGGCGCGCTGCCCCGCCGGGCGCGCAACGGCGCCAGCACCGCGCCGCGCACCCGGTCGTCGTCGAAGAAGCCGTGCAGGTAGGTCCCCCAGACCCGGCCGTCGGCGGAGACCGCCCCGTCGTTGATGCTGACCGGCTCTCCCGAACGGCTGAGCAGCTGCAGCAGCGGGCGACAGAGGATGCCGCACTCTGTCTCCCCGGCGTGTATTTCGTAGCCGCTGACCTGATCGAAACCGCCGAAACCCGCGGCCGCCGCCCCCGGCTGAAACCGCCCCTGCACCAGATGGGTCTGCTTCCCCGGCTTGAGCACCGTCTCCACATCGAGCAGCCCCAGTCCTTCCGCTTCTTCCCGTTCCGATTCCACTCCGTCGGGATCCCTGAGCCGGGCACCGAGCAGCTGGAAGCCCCCGCAGATGCCGATTACCCGCCCACCGGCGTAATGAAAGGCGCGGATCGCCGCGTAGAGACCTGTTTCGCGCAGAAACTCCAGATCGGCCAGGGTGCTTTTGGTGCCGGGAATGATCAACAGGTCGAGGCCATCGAGCTGCTCCGGTTTTTCCACATAGTGCAGAGCGACATCCGGCTCGCGCTCGAAGGGATCGAAATCATTGTAGTTGGAAATCCGCGGCAGCCGGACCACACCGATCTGCACCCCGGCCGCTGTTTTCGGCTGCTTGCGCGCCAGCGCCACCGAATCCTCCTCCGGCAGGTCGAGTTTCAACCAGGGGATCACCCCGAGCACCGGCAGCCCGGTGCGGTCCTCGACGGCGGCGATCCCGTCCTTGAGCAGCGCCGCATCTCCCCGGAACTTGTTGATGATGATCCCTTTCAGCCGGGCGCGCTCTTCCGGGGCCAGCAGTTCCACGGTACCGACGATGCTGGCGAAGACCCCGCCACGGTCGATGTCGGCGACCAGGATCACCGGTGCCTCGGCCAACGTCGCCGCCCGCAGGTTGGTGATATCGTGGCGCATCAGGTTGATCTCGGCAATACTCCCGGCTCCTTCCATAATCACCAGGTCGACCTGGGAAGACAGGCGCCGGTAGGATTCCGCGACCTTCTCGAAGGCCAACCCCTTGAAGTCATGGTACTCGGCCACGGTCATGTTGCCGACCGGCCGTCCCTGGACGATCACCTGCGAACCGGTGTCGCTGTTCGGCTTGAGCAGTACCGGGTTCATGTCGATGTGCGGCTCCAGCCCGCAGGCCGCTGCCTGCAGCGCCTGGGCGCGGCCGATCTCGCCGCCGTCCGGAGTGACCGCCGAGTTGAGCGCCATGTTCTGCGCCTTGAACGGCGCCACCCGGATGCCGCGCCGGGCGAAGATCCGGCACAATCCGGCGGCGATGACGCTCTTGCCGACATCACTGCCGGTGCCGCCAATGAAAAGCGCTTTGCGCTTTGCAGATTCAAGGTTTAGCTTTTCACCACGAGCCTCGACCCTCGAGCCTCGTACTTGGTAACCCCGCGGCGTCACCATCCGCCCGGCGACATCGACAGTGGTGGAGCTATTGCCGATAATCACCAGCGAAAACATGTCGATTTCATGTCCGAGCATTGCATCAAGCGTGGTCACGACGACCTCTTCCCCTTCCCGGCAGGCGTTGCGCACAATGCCGACCGGAGTTTGCGGCGCACGGTGACGAAGGAGAATGTCTCGCGCCTCGCCGATCTGGGTGGTGCGTCCGCGGCTCTTCGGGTTGTAGAGGGCGACGACGAAATCGGCGCTGCCGGCAGCGTTCAGCCGCCGGCGGATCAGCGCCCAGGGGGTGAGCAGGTCGGAGAGGGAGATCACCGCGAAATCGTGCATCAATGGCGCACCGAGCCGCGCAGCGGCGGCCTGCACCGCCGAGACGCCGGGGATCATCTCGATGTCGAGGTCCCGCCCGTCAAGCAACTCCAGCACCAGCCCGGCCATGCCGTACACCCCGGCATCCCCGGAGCAGACCAGCGCCACCTTGCTACCCTCCTCCACCCGCTCCAATGCCAGCCGGCAGCGCTCCACCTCCTGGCGCATGCCGGTCTGCAGCAGCTCTTTGCTGGTCAGCAGCTCGGGGATCAGCTCCAGGTAGGTGGTGTAGCCGGCCACCACCTCGGCCTGTTCGATCGCCGCGTGCGCTGCTGGGGTCAGATGCAAAATGTCGCCGGGACCCAGCCCGACGACCCAGAGTTTTCCTGCCATCTATTTCACAATCCCTTATTGCAATTATTCAATTGAAGATATTCAGCCATCTGGGTTCATGCGTCCCCTGGAGTGGGCATCCTGAATCCATTCCTCGCGATGGCAAATCGATCTGTTCAGCCCTTTATTTCCGCGACCGCCAGGGTCAGGTTGCCAACCTTCTGTTTGCGAATCAACATCTCTCCCATCCGGGAGGAAAGCAGGGCTGCCGGTTCGCAGACCCCTTTGGCGCCTACCGCTTTCTGGGCGGCCAGGGAAACCGGGCTGGGGATGTCCACCCGGTTCAACTCCTCGGCGCTGTGGAATTCGAGCGGCAGGTGGTTATTCTCGGCGAACTCGAGCAGTCCGGGTTCGTCCCGCTTGGCATCAATGCTGGCGATGCAGGCGATGCTGGCAAAAGCAAGAAAAGCCTGCTTGAGTTTATTGCGAACCGCCGTTTCGATCTCCTCGGCGCCGGTTCCTCGGTTGCAACCGATACCGACGACCAGATCGCGCGGCCGCAGGGCCAGCATCTCCGATTGATTCTGCAGGTGGGGCAAATGGCGATGGGTGACAAACACCAGCCCATCGGCATTGGAACGCGAAGCCGAAGCAAAATTGTCAAACAGCGTCACCCCCGGCACCCCGGAAAAGATCCCGGTTATCCGTCGGCGCCGATCGACCAGGGCGATCTTTCCGCCATCGAGCAGCAGGCGGTTGAGGGTCTTCAGGTGCGCCACCGGCTCGACCAGCAGTCCGGCATCGCGAGCCGCCTGATCCCAGGCCGGCAGCTTGTTGACATCGGTCGCCGTGGTGATGACCGGCGTGGCGCCGCAGAGAGTCGCCAGCATTCGGACCAGATCATTGGCGCCGCCAAGGTGTCCGGAGAGCAGGCTGATGGCGAACTGCCCCGCCTCGTCCATTACCACCACCGCCGGGTCCCGATCCTTACCTTTCAGCTCGCGGCCGAGAATCCGTACCACGATACCGGTCGCCATGATGCAGACCAGCTGTTCGACCTCGGCGAACAATCCCGGCAACCAGACCGCCAGTGGCTGGTCGAAATAACGACAGTCGTCCTCGCAGCGAAACTTCTCCGGCAGATAAACACCCACCCCCGGCAGCATACCGCCAAGCCGCCGAGCCAGCTCCGCCCCCCGGGATGTGATGGCGACAATTGCTAGTTTCACGAAACACTCCCTGCACCAGATGACCCATCCCCCACTATGCTGCCGAACGGTCTCAGGGTGACCACGGAAAGGGTGTCTGCCGCCGGGATGGCGGCAGACAAGCCCCAGGGATGGGTTCATGTGTCCCTTGGAGAGGGCATCCTGAGACCATTTCCCACTGCACTGAAAAAGGACGAATTATTAGCGAAACCCGTGACTGAATTTCGGGTCGTAAAGCTTCGACTTCTCCGGCACCCCCTTGCTGCGCGCGTTCAGCACCTCGCCGACCAGCACCAGTGCCTGACGGGTGATCCCCGCCTGCTCCACCTTCACCGCGATATCGGCCAGGGTTCCCGCGACGCTCCGCTCGTCCGGCCAACTGGCGCGACTGACCACCGCCACTGGCGTCTGCGGAGTGAATACCCCGCCCGCCAGCAGCTCGGTGACCAGTTCCGCCATCATCCCCACCGACAGGTAGAGGGCGATGGTCCCGCCGTTGGCGGCCAGCCGTCGCAGCTGCTCGGTGTCCGGCACCGGGGTGCGTCCGGCCAGCCGGGTCAGGCACAGGGTCTGGGAGACGCCGGGAAGGGTCAACTCCTGTTTGAGACTGGCGGCCGCCGCAAAGGTTGCCGTCACGCCGGGGATCACCGCGTACCCGATCCCTGCGGCATCCAGCGCCTCCATCTGCTCCTGGATGGCGCCGTAGAGGCAGGGGTCGCCGGTGTGCAGGCGCACCACACGCTTGCCAGCTTTGGCCGCGGGAATCATCAGCGCCAGCACCTGGTCGAGATTGAGTGGTGCACTGTCGTGGATTTCGCACCCGTCCGGGCATTCCTCCAGCAGCGCCGGATTGACCAGCGACCCGGCATAGACCACCAGCTCGGCCTGCCGCAGCGCCTTGAGCCCCTTGACCGTGATCAGTTCCGGATCGCCGGGACCGGCGCCGACGAAAAGAACTTCCCCCGGGTTAAACATCGTCGCCATCAATCCTTGACCGCAGTGATCACATACACCGGATTATAGGCCTCGAACATCTTGTAGTTGGAGAGCGGCCGGGTGCGGGAGATATTGACGGTGACCACTTCAACCGAGTACCCGGCGTTACCGAAATACTCGTTGGCAGCGGTCAGGGTGTCGAGGGTAATGGCGTTGAGCACCACCCGCCCGCCGCTGGAAAGGCGCTGATCGACCGCCTCCAGAATTTCCCAGAGCTTGCCGCCGCTGCCGCCGATGAATACCCGATCCGGATCGGGCAGCTCTTCCAGGCAGTCGGGGGCGACATCCTCGATCAGCGAGACGTTGCGGGTGTTGAACTTGCGCAGGTTCTCCTTGATGAACTGGCGGCACTCCTCGTTGCGTTCAACGGCGAAAATCCGGCCGTTCGGCAGTAGATGGTCGGCCTCAATACAGATCGACCCGGACCCGGCGCCGATGTCCCAGAGACACATGTCATGACGCAGTTTCAGCTTGGCCAGGGTCACCACCCGCACCTCCTCCTTGGTGATCAGCTTCTTGACGGAGACAAACTCGTCATCCGGGATCCCCAAGGTCGGCACGTACTGCTGAGTATCCGCCTCGTACTCCTTGATCAGCAACAACACATTGAGCGGCGCCGCATCCAGATCGAGCAGCCCCTTGACATCGGTCACCCGGATCCGTTCCTCGTCGGTGCCGAGGTTTTCGCAGAGATAGGCCTTGTAACCGCCGCGATGGCGATTGATCAGTTCGCGGGCGATTGCCGCCGGGTTGTTGACCTCGTCGGTCAGGATCGCCGCTTTGTCGTTGGCGACAATCCGGTCGACGGCATCCTTCAGCTCCCGTCCGTGGGCCGAGACGAACACCGCATCATCCCAGGGTTCGCGAATCTTGGCGAAGGCATACTGCACCGAAGTGACATTCGGCAGGAACTCGATCAGTTCTTCCGGCAGGTTGCGCAGCAGGTAACGACCGATACCGAAAAACAGCGGGTCCCCCGAGGCCAGCACCACCGCCCGGCAGTCACACCCCTGCAGTCGAGCCACCACCTCGGCGAGATTCTTGCCGATCGCCAACTTCTCTCCGGAAAATTCGGGGAACAGTTCGAGCAGCCGCTTGGCTCCAAGCAGCAGCTCCGCCTGATCGATCAATTCCAGCGCCTGCGGGGTAAACCCCTCATGACCGGCAATCCCGGCCCCGATGACATGAATCGATTTCATTTTTCGCCTCCCTCGGGGGATGGACAGACTGACAAAAACAACCTATTTACCACTGAGGCACAGAGACACTGAGGAAGAAAAAAATCCTTGATTTTTTTCTCTGTAACTCCATGCCTCTGTGGTTAAAAAACCTTCGCGACCCGCCCATGGTAGTCGACCAGCAGGATCGACAGATCGGCGCCGGGAACCTGCTGCCGGCAGATCCGCAACGCCTCACGCGCCACCCGTTCGATCAAAAGCGACTCAACACCGAAAGTTTCGAACACTTCCCGCGCGGTATTCGCCAACTCTAGCTTTTGCCGGTCGGCAGCGTCAAGGTCGATCTCTTCCCCCCAGCGTAGTAACTGACCCAGGTCGAGTTGCGCATGGCGGACATGGGTCTGCGCGTGGCCGCAGGCGATCTTCAGCAGCTTGGCAAACTGCGCCGCCAGGGCCAGCGCCGGCGCCCCCTTGCGGTGACAGGCCTCAAGGGTATAGCCGAGATGATCCCCCATCATCACGAACGCCTCTTCCGACAGCTCGAAATACTGCTGGGCGGCAGCTTCGCTGGTGCGCCCGGTGGACAAAACCACCGGTTTTGCTTCCGCCGCCAGGGCGACATCGAGGGAGACCTCCAGGGAATCGGTCCAGGCCTGGTGCGAAATCGGTTTGACCACGCCGCTGGTGCCGAGCAGCGACAGGCCGCCGAGAACGCCGAGTCGGGCGTTGAGAGTCTGTTTCGCTCGTTGTTCGCCGTCGGGAATCGACAGGGTCAGCTTAAGGCCGGTCGTGACAGGAAAGACCTCCCCGACCGCCTGTACGATCATCCGCCGCGGCACCGGGTTGATCGCCGGCTGGCCGACCGGGACCGCCAGTCCCGGCTTGGTTACCCGGCCGATGCCGGTCCCGGCGACGATCTCCAGGTCGGAGCCGCCGGTACGACAGAGCTCGGCATGCAGCTCAACGCCGTGGGTCACGTCCGGATCGTCCCCGGCGTCCTTGATGACGAAACAACTCGCCAGACCATCGGCCAGCCGTTGACCGTACAGACGGAACTCGGCAGTAAATCCGGCCGGCAGTTCGATCCGCACCGTTCCGACCGGACCGCCGTCGCGCAGCAGCAGCGCCGCCCCCTTGGCGGCGGCCGCGGCACAGGCGCCGGTGGTGAAGCCGCTGCGCAGCTGGCGTTCGGTCAATTACTCCTCCGCCTGAATCAGCAGCGCATTGAGAATCGCCGCGGCGATCGCCGAGCCCCCCTTGCGCCCCTTGATAGTGATATAGGGAAGTTCGCTGGCCAGCAGCGCCGCCTTGGACTCCGCCGCACCGACAAAGCCGACCGGCACCCCGACGACCAGGTCGGGCTTGACCTCCCCCACTGCAGTGAGACGCAGCAGTTCGAACAGGGCGGTCGGCGCGTTGCCGATCAGAAACACCGTGCAGCCTTCCGCCACCCCTTTGCGCAACGCCAGAGTCGACCGGGTCAGGCCGGCTGATTTGGCGGCCGCGGCGACTTCAGGATCGGCGACATGGCAGGCGATGCTGCCGCCCAGTTTGGCCAACCGGTTTTTATTGACCCCGGCCAGGACCATGTTGGTGTCGCAAAGAATCTTCACCCCGCCGCGCAGCGCCGCCAGGGTGTGCTTGACCACGCCGGGCGAGAAACAGGTGGTTCGGACCAGCTCGAAATCGGCGGTGGTATGGATCATCCGCCGTACCACCGGCCACTGCAGCTCGTTGAACTCGTGAGCGCCGACTTCAGACTCGATGATGCGAAAGCTCTCGGCTTCGATCTCTTCCGGTTTCAGAATGGTCGGTCCTGTTTCAATCATCGTCTTTCCTTTGGATTATATCTTGTCCCCGCCCAGATCCTGCTTGAACAGCTCTCCGGCGCCGCGCGAGGCGCAGAAATCGCCGCACATGGTGCAGGTGTTTTCGTCCTCCGGCACCCGGCTGGCCCGGATCGCCGCGGCATCCGCCGGGAACAGCGCCAGCTCGAACTGCCGCTGCCAGTCGAGATCACGGCGCGCCTTGCTCATCTGTTTGTCCCGTTCGCGCGCCTTCTCGGGATACTTGTTCATGTCACCGACGTAGGCCGCCACCTTGGCCGCCTTGACTCCGGCGATCACGTCCTGCACGTTCGGCAGCGCCAGATGCTCGGCCGGGGTGATGTAGCAGATCAGGTCGGCGCCAAAGCGGCTCGACTGGGCGGAACCGATCGCCGCGCTGATGTGATCGTAACCGGGGGCGACATCGGTCGAGATCGGCCCGAGCATGTAGTAGGGAGCGTCGCCGCTCATCCGTTTCTGCAGTTTGATGTTGGTCTCGATTTCGTCGAGGGGCATGTGCCCCGGCCCTTCGACCAGCATCTGGCAGCCCATCTCGCGGCCCAGTTCCGCCAGCTCGCAGTTGATCAGCAGTTCCTGGACCATCGCCCGGTCGTGGGAATCGTGGATCGCCCCGGCGCGCAGACCGTTCCCCAAGGACAGCACTGTATCGTATTTTTTCAGGATCGACACCACCCGGTCGAACTTTTCGTAGAGCGGATTCTCGCGGCCGTTCCGCATCATCCAGGCGACCATCGACACCCCGCCTTTGGACACCAGCCCGCCGTAGCGGTACCCCTGTTTGCGCAGCCGCTCGATGGTGTAGAGGTTGATACCGCAATGCACCGCCATGAACGCCATGCCGTCGGCGCACTGTTGCTCGATCAGGTCAAAGAGCAGCTCTTCGTCGAGCTTGTTCGGATCACCGTAACGGCGCGCCGCCTCGCAGAACGCCTGGTAAAGCGGCACGTTACCGACCGGCAGGTCGACGGCGGCGATCACCTCGCGGCGGATCCGGTCGAGATCGCCTCCGACCGAGAGCTCCATCAGCGTATCGGCGCCGGCTGCCTGTGCGGCCTGCGCTTTACGCACCTCGGCGGCATAATCGATGATGTCGGATGAAGTCCCGATCGAGGCGTTGACCTTGGTCGAGAGCCCCTTGCCGATACCGACCGCCTTTGGTTTACGATGATGGTTCCACGGGATGACGATGGCGCCGAGCGCGACCTGCTCGCGGACATATTCGGCGGTGACCGCCTCCCGCTCGGCAACTTCGGTCATCTGTGACGTGACAAGACCCTCGCGGGCGCATTCAATCTGGGTTTTCACAACAAACTTCCTCCTGGCATAAATACTTCATCTCACCGCAGAGCTCGCGGTGAAGCTTTGATTTTTCAGGCAAAATTCAATAAGATTCTCCGCCACCTGCGGGTTGCTGCCGAAGTGCAGGTGAACATAAGATCCCAGGACATTTTGGGTGCGATAGCCTTCGATCGCAGCCGGTTCGCCGTTGCGGCGGCCGAGCCGGTAGCAGCGCTCGACATCCGGTGGCATCTCGACCTCGGAGTAGTGGAACTCGTGGCCGCGCACTCGGGTTCCGGGCGGACCGAGCGGACCGTTGGCGCTTAACTCCACCTGCCGGTAGCCGAGCGCCCGGCGCCGGGGGAGCATTTTCGCTGCCGCCGGGAAAACCCCGCACATCGACCAGCTATCGATCGCCCGGCAGAGGTACATCAGGCCGCCGCACTCAGCGTAAATCGGCAGCCCGGCTGCGGCCGTTTCGCAAATCTGCTGGCGCATGCCGGCGTTGGCCGCCAGCTGCTCGGCGTGCAGCTCCGGGTAGCCGCCGCCGAGGTAGAGTCCGGCCAGGTTTTCCGGTAACTGTCGGTCGCGCAGCGGCGAGAATGCCACCAGCTCAGCCCCGGCCTGTTCGAGCAGCGCGAGATTCTCCGGATAGTAGAAACAGAAAGCCTGGTCGCGAGCGATACCGAGGCGCAAACGTTTTTCTGATGTAATTGACAAGGGCGCGGCTTCCGCCGTCACCGAACTGACCGCCAGCGTGCGTATTTGCTCCAGGACGAGATGCTGCTCAATCCAATCCGCCAGGCGCTGGCCATGATCTCCTGATAGATCTTCGGCAGTCACCAGCCCGAGGTGGCGTTCCGGAAGAACGATATCTTCCTGCCGTGGCAGCCAGCCGAGCAGCGGCGGCAGGCCGGGAATCGAAGCGAGCGCCTCCTGCAGCATTTCCGCATGCCGCGCGCCGCCAACCTGGTTGGCAATCACCCCGGCCAGGCGCAGCTGCGGATCGAAGTCGGCAAACCCCTTGACCACGGCGGCGAAACTGCGCGCCTGAGCGCGGGCATCAACCACCAGCAACACCGGCAAGCCGAGCCACTTGGCGATCTGGGCGCTGCTTCCTTCTTCACTCGCGCCGCTGACACCGTCGAACAACCCCATCACCCCTTCGACCAGAGCGATATCGGCACCGACACTTCCCGAGGCGAAGGTTTTATGCAATTGCTGCTTGTCACAGAACCAACTGTCGAGGTTGTGCGAAGGACGGCCGCAGACCATGGCATGATGGCCGGGATCGATGTAATCGGGCCCGACCTTGAACGGCGCCACCGCCAATCCCCGGCGTTTGAAAGCCGCCATCAACCCGAGGGTCAGGCTGGTCTTGCCACTGCCGCTGCTCGGGGCGGCAATCAGCAGGCCGGGGATGGAATCAGTCATCGTTCATCCGTTGAGTTTTTTTACGACAGCAATGCCGTCGGTGAAGTAATCGATGATATTGTGGCAGCCGTAATCCTGCTCGATATGGAACAGCCGCTCGAGCGGGGCGCCGATGGCGTCGAGCAGGATCACCCGGTTGACGCCGCCGTGGGCGACCACGACCACCTCCTGCCCGGCATGGGTGGCGATGATCTCCTTGACCACCGGTCGTACCCGTTCGGCGAGCTGCAGCAGATTCTCGCCGGCCGGCGGCGCGACGTTGACAATATCCGCGAGTCGCGCCTGCCAGAGTTCCGGGTACTCGCGCTGCAGCTGTTCCCAGGTCCGCCCTTCCCATTCACCGATGTGGAGTTCGCGCAGATCCGATCGGTAAATCGGGTCGACCTGCTGCAGGATGGCGATCTGATCGGCGGCGACCCGGCAACGAAGCAGGTCGCTGGAATAGAGGCCCCCCAGCTTCAGGTGCTGGAAGCGCCCGGCAAAGGCTGCTGACTGCTGACGACCGAGCGGGGTCAGACGGATATCCCCCTGGCCGTTATAGCGCTTTTGCTCGAATCCTTCGACCTGGCCGTGACGCAACAGATGGATACGGGTGGCTTTCATCTTGACCTCAGTATATCGCCAACAGAGCGAGCAGCGTGAAGACCTCGACCAGTTCCGTCGCGGCACCCAGCACATCGCCGGTCACCCCGCCGAGCCGCCGCTCGAAATAGCAGCGTAACAAATATGCGAACAACAGCAGCAGGATCGCCAGCAACACCCCGTTGAAGGAGCACAGCAGCAGCGCCGCCAGCAGCAGGGTCAGGCTGGCGCGCAGCAGTTCCGGACCACCGACGTTGTCGACAAACACCGAACCGGTTCCCCCTTCGCTGCGGATATAGGGGAGCCGTTCGGCCAGAAACACCTGGCACCAGCGACCGGCCGCGGGCATCAGCAGCAGGGCGGCGCTCTTCTGCGCCGGCGGGATCTGGGTCAGGCTGAGATACTTGAGCAGCAGCACCATCACCAGCCCGACCGCGCCGATCGCGCCGACCCGGCTGTCCTTCATGATTCGCAGGGAGCTTTCGCGGTCGTGCCCGCCGGCCAGGCCATCGAGCAGATCGGCAAACCCGTCGAGGTGCAGAGCGCCGCTGGCGCAGATCAGCAGCAGCAACAGCAGGCAGTCGAGTACCCCCCGCGGCAGCAGCGGCGTCAACAACCCGTTGCAGATCACCAGCAACAGCCCCAGCGCCAACCCGACGGCTGGGAACAACCCCATGCTGCGGACCAGCCGCTGCTGGTCCATTTCGACCCCCCTCGCGACCGGAAAAACGGTCAGAAAGGCCGCGGCGGCGCGGAAGTCATCCCAGTGCTGTTTCACCGATCGGTGCCTTCCGAGACCCCCGCAGCGGCGAAGGTCAAGACCTCGCGATAAACCCGTAGCGCACCCTCGATCAGGGTCATCGCCAGCGCCCCGCCGGTCCCTTCGCCGAGGCGCAGGCCGAGATCGAGAATCGGCTGCTGATCGATTCGGGCCAGCATGTGGCGGTGACCGATCTCCACCGACTGGTGAGCGGCAAAGATGTAGTCGCGTACCTGCGGATGCAGTTCCGACGCGATCAGCGCCCCGGCCGTGGAGATGAATCCGTCGATGACCACCGGTATCTGCTCCGCGGCGCAACCGAGCACCAGCCCGGCAATGCCGCCGATCTCGAAACCGCCGACCTTGGCTAGCACGTCGATCGGGTCCCGTGGATCCGGCTGATTGATCTCCAGGCCGCGGGCGACGATGTTGATTTTGCGCGCCAGCGCCTCATTGCCGATCCCGGTTCCCCGATGGGTGACCTGCACCGGTAACAGGTTGCAGATACAGGCGGCGATCGCCGCCGACGGCGTGGTGTTGCCGATCCCCATGTCGCCGGTGCCGACCAGATCGATGCCGTCGGCTTTGGCCTGCGCGGCCATCTCCACCCCGGCAGCAATAGCTTGCAGCGCCTGGTCACGGCTCATCGCCGGCCCCGTGGCGAAATTGGCTGTTCCCTTGGCGACCTTGCGCCTGATCAGACCGGGCAACTCGTCGAAATCGACCGCGACCCCCATATCGACCACCCGCACTTCGGCGCCGGCGTGCCGGGCCAATGCATTGATCGAGGCGCCGCCATCGACGAAATTGAACACCATTTGCGGGGTGACTTCCTGCGGAAAGGCGCTGACCCCTTCTTCGACCACCCCGTGATCCCCGGCGAAGGTGTAAACCCGCTTGGCGCGGATCTCTTCGCGGCCGGTAATGGCGACATAGCGGCGGGCAAACTCCTCCAGCCGACCAAGGGAACCGGTCGGTTTGGCCTGGCGATCGATGCGCGACTGAATAGCCGCCTGTTTTTCGGCACTGACCGGTCGGATGCGATCGAGAACGGTTTGCAGATCGAATTCAGACATATTCTCTCCAGACTGTAGGAGCAGACCCAAGTATCTGCCCTTCTCTATGTGCCTGCCTTTGGAACCTGGGCGAACCCGCGGGTTCGCCTCTACGCTTATTTCAATTTCACCGGCAGTCCAGAGACCAGCAGCCAGGCTTCATCGGCCGCGGCGGCCAGCCGCTGGTTGACGATCCCGGCCAGGTCCCGGAATTTGCGCGCCATTGGATTATCCGGAACGATTCCGCTGCCGAGTTCATTGGAGACCAGATAGATCGGCTCCGCCAATTGCCAGGCCAGCTCGATGAAACGGTCGACTTCGGCCAGCACCGGCCCCTGCTTCTGGTGAAAGTGAAAGTAAAGATTGCTCAGCCAGAGGGTCACGCAATCGAGGAGCAGCGCCCCTTTGCCGCTGGCGGCGTCGGGCAGCTTCTCACACAGCCAGAGCGGTTCTTCAAGCAGCAGCCAGCGTTCGCCGCGGGCCTGCTGGTGCTGTTCGATGCGCACCGCCATCTCGTCATCTTCAACTCTGGCCGGAGCGATGTAGAGCAGCTTCCCGCTATGCTGTTCGGCGAGTTGCTGGGCATAACTGCTCTTCCCGGAACGGGCGCCGCCGGTGACATAAATCATCCCCGCCATGCTGACCTCCTGCAGACTTCGTCGCTAAAATTCGATCCCCGGCCGGGCCGCCAGACCCGTCTCATACGGATGGCGGCGGGCTTCCATGACCGTTATCAGGTCGGCACGCTGCAGCACTTCCGCCGGGGCATTACGTCCGGTCAGGACCAGTTCCACCCCCGCCGGCCGCTCGTCAAGCAGCTGCAGCCCCCGCTCCAGGGAAAGATAGCCTTTGTCCAGCACGACGTTGAATTCGTCCAGCACCACCAGATCGTAATAGCCGCCGTAAATCATCGGCAGCACCTGGTCGAAGGTCGCGGTCACGTTCTCGCGCAGCTCTTCCGACCGGTTACGCGCTTCGATGCCACCGAGTCCTGCGGTCACGATGTCGATCCCCTTGAGCTTTTCCAGAATCTGCAATTCGTTGCCGGGCGGAGCATAGGGTTTCAGAAAGCGGACCAGCAGGACCTTGAACCCCTGCCCAAGGGCGCGGATGCACAGCCCGGTCGCGGCGGTGGTCTTCCCCTTGCCGGGGCCGGTATAGATCTGGATGATCGCCTGTTCCATCAGCTCTCCACAACGCAAAACCCCGGCGCCTTTCGGTACCGGGGTCTGAATTCTCGCGACTCCGGCGCCTCTCCCGCGAAAGGGCAACGGTCAAACCTGAAACAGTGGGTTCAGGTTAATATTCGGGCAGGTCTCCTGGCTTGTGGGTCGCTTTACTGGCCAGCCCTTCCCGGTTCTTCAAAACCAGTGGATCGCTGACGGTCATCACCACTTACAGTTGCGGGGCAGCGAGGGATTCTCACCCTCTTCCCTATTCTTCCGCCTGCGTCAAAACTTCAGCGGACACCCGAACAGTTTACTCTATTTTTGGTTCTGCGTTTGTAGCAGAGCTGCTGGGAAAAAGCAATCTTACATCAATTCAGAAGTCCAAAGCATCTGCTATCCGTTCCCAGATTTCCTCCTTGCCAGCTTTCGTCGTTGCCGAAAACAGGCTGAAGGCCTCGACCGGCAGGCCGGTTTCGGCGGCTATCTGTTTAACCTGCTTGTCGCGCTGGCTGCGATTGACCTTATCGATCTTGGTGATCACCGGAATGGTCGGCACGCCGAATTCTTCCAGCCAGTCGAGCAGCTGAATGTCCTCCTCCCGCGGTACCCGCCGGATATCGAGGATGAACACCACTCCTTTCAGGCACACTCGACTCTCCAGGTAAGTTCGGATCATCGGCCCCCACTCCTTTTTCACCGCCAGCGGCACCTTGGCGAAACCGTAACCGGGCAGGTCGACCAGCGAGAATTGCGCATTGACGTTGAAAAAATTGAGCAGCTGGGTGCGCCCCGGAGTCGATGAAGTCCGTACCAGGCTGCGCCGGTTGACCAGGACGTTGATCAGCGAACTTTTCCCGACGTTGCTGCGCCCGGCAAAAGCGATTTCGGGGAAATCGGCCGGCGGATAGTTTTCGGGTCGGGTAGCGCTCTTGATAAATTCCGTGGAAACAATCTTCATCTGATTATCCATTGAGTTTGACAGAGTTGGTTGCGCCCGGAGAATAACCCAGCAGAAAACTTCTGGCAACTGTCGACAGTGTACAATTTTCCGAACCGAGAATATTTACAGATTGGTGATTTTTGGTGATATTCAGTCGGACTTTCTGTTAGTATACGGATTCCTTCTGGCGGCCAGGTCGATAGCCAAGTACAATAGTAATCAGAGCACCACCGAAAAATTCCCTGATACTTTTTATGGAGGTAGCAAGATGATAAGTCCAAAACTGGTTGATGCCTTCAATGATCAGATTGCTTTTGAATTCCACTCTGCTCTGATCTATAAGGCCATGCAAGCCTATTTTTCCGCCGAGGATTTCCCCGGCATGGCGAACTGGATGAACGTTCAGTTTCAGGAAGAGATGGCCCATGCGGAAAAAATGTTCAACTTTATCTGTGATGCCGGGGCCAGGGCCAGAATGCTGGCGCTGGAAGAACCACGCAACGAATACAGTTCTCCCCTTGAAGTCTTTGAAACTGCGCTGGCCCACGAGCAGCTGGTCACCTCGCGGATCAACAACCTGATGGAACTGGCCCAGCAGGAAAAGAATCACGCCGCGCAGATCTGTCTGCAGTGGTTTGTGACCGAGCAGGTCGAAGAAGAGGCCAATGCCGGACTGATCATTAAAAAACTGAAGATGGTCGAAGGGGATGGCCGCGGCCTGTTGATGATTGACCAGGAACTTGCGCAACGGGTTTTTGTCCCGATTGCGGCGAACTGATATCCAATCCAAAAAAGAAGGAGGAATGACCCGATGATGAATGAGCTTGATATCAATAACGCTCTGGTCCGTTCGGTACAGACGGAAAAGAACGCCATGAACTTTTACCAGCTGGCGGCAAAGCAGATGAAAGATGCCGACGCTATCAAAACTTTCGAACTGCTGGCCCGCGAAGAGCGCGAGCATGCCAAGCATTTCTTCGACAAGTACGATGGTGACGAACTGCCGGCTTTTGATGAATTCATCAACCAAGTACCGGACAAGGAAAGCGATTGGCTCTCCGACCTGGACAAAGCGCTGCTGGCCAATTTCAACGACCGCAAGGCGATGGAACTGGCTCTGGAGAAGGAAAAACGGCTCGAAGAAAGCCTGCGCGAAATGGCCGCCAAGATTGCAGACCCAGCTGTTCGCGCCGTCTTTGAAGAGAACGCCAAATCGACCCACAATCACTATGTAGTCATCGAATCGGAATATGCCCGCCTGATGGGGATGGTTCACGAAACCGACATCGATACCTACGTTCGTGAATAAAATATCGCTCTTTTGAGTAACAGGCCTCGCGAGTTCCGCGGGGCCTTTTTTTTCACAACCGGGTCCCGCCGCAGCACCCCCCGGATAAACTCCTGTGATATTTGCAGAATAACCAAAACTGACATTGACAGGGGTGAATCACTCCATTACCTTGAAATACTCTGCCCGCCTGATTTCCCCGGAGGTTTTCATGAAAGCCATACGTCTGATAGTACGTATGATTGATGGCCTGAATGACAAAATCGGTCACTTCATCTCCTGGCTGTGCACGTTGCTGGTACTGGTGGTCTGCTACGATGTCTTTACCCGATATGTTCTCAACATCAGCAGCGTTGCCGTGCAGGAACTCGAATGGCACCTGTTCGCCGTGATCTTTCTGATCGGCGCGGCCTACACCCTCAAACAGGGCGGCCATGTCCGGGTCGACGTCTTCTATACCCACATGTCACCGCGGTTCAAAGCGCTCATCGACCTGTTCGGCGGGCTGTTCTTTCTCATCCCGTTTGCGCTGCTGGTGATCTGGACCAGTCATAGGTTCGTCAGCATGAGCTGGGCCGTCCGGGAAATCAGCCCGGACCCGGGGGGTCTCCCCTTCCGCTACTTGCTCAAGGCGATGATCCCGAGCGCTTTCGTGCTGGTGCTGCTGCAGGGGATCGCCCAGACGCTACGGGCCTTTTTCATCCTAATCAACCGCCCGCTTGAGACAACCTCTACCGCCCCGGCTGAGAAGGAAATCCCTCATGCCTGAGTACATTTCCCTGGTTCTGTTCGGCGTCGTCTTCGCCGTCCTGCTGCTCGGCTATCCGGTCGCCTTCACACTTGGCGGGGTATCACTGATTTTCGGTTACTTCTCCTTCGGCCTGGGCTTCTTCCAGCTGTTGCCGCTACGTATCTGGGGAACCATGACCAACTACGTGCTGCTCGCAGTGCCGCTGTTCGTCTACATGGGTTTGATGCTGGAGAAATCGGGACTGGCCGAAGAACTGCTGGAAACCATGGCGATGTTGTTCGGCAAACTACGCGGCGGCCTGGCCATTTCGGTGATCGCCGTCGGCGCCGTGCTGGCCGCATCGACCGGGATCGTCGGCGCCACCGTGGTCACCATGGGGCTGCTCTCCCTGCCGACCATGCTCAAACGCGGCTACTCTCCGGAGTTGTCGACCGGCACCATCTGCGCTTCCGGCACCCTGGGACAGATCATCCCCCCCTCCATCGTGCTGGTGCTGCTGGGAAGTGTGATGAACATCTCCATCGGCGACATGTTCGTCGGCGCGATTATTCCCGGACTGCTGCTGGTCGTCCTCTATGTCATCTGGATCATCCTGGTCGCTTTCTTTCGTCCCAAAGCGGCACCGGCAATGCCAGCCGATGAACTGGCGGATTTTCGCACCAGCGGCATGTACCGGCGCATTGTCCGCGCCCTTTTGCTACCGGCCTTCCTGATCCTGGCAGTGCTCGGCTCGATCTTTGCCGGCATCGCTTCACCCACCGAAGCTGCTGCCGTCGGCGCTTTGGGCGCAAGTCTGCTGACGATCTGGCAGAAGAAATTCAACCTGAATACCCTGCGCGAGGTGATGCGCGGCACAATGACCCTGACCTGCATGGTCTTCGTTTTGTTGATCGGCGCCGCCGCCTTCGGCCTGGTATTTCGGGGTCTGGGCGGAGACCGTTATATTACCAAGCTGATCCTGGATGCCGGCCTTGAGCCGCATCATTTTCTGTTTATCGTCATGCTGGTCATTTTCATCGCCGGATTTTTCATCGACTTCATTGAAATCACCTTTATCATTGTCCCGGTGGTCGCGCCGATCTTTGAACAGATGGGGGTCAACATGCTGTGGCTCGGGATCCTGATCGCGCTCAATCTGCAGACCTCGTTCCTCACTCCCCCCTTCGGTTTTTCCCTCTTCTACCTCAAGGGGGTGGCGCCGCCGGAGGTCACAACCGCTCACATCTACCGCGGCATCATCCCCTTTATCGTAATCCAACTGATCTGCCTGGCAATGGTCATCATCTGGCCGGAATCCGTGACCTGGCTGCCGAAGGCCATGTCCTCCCACCCTTAAATATGCCGACATAAAAAAGGCCCGCCGAAACCGGCGGGCCTTTTTTATGTCTATGGGACGTATAGATCATTCGGGCTTCAACGCAAATGCCGTAGCCAGGGCAACTTCGGAAATCTGATCCCAGTCCTGATACTGCTTCTTGAACTTGAGGAAGCTCTCGTAAACTTTCTTGCTCATTGGATCCTTGGCAGCGACTTCATCAAGGACTTCCAGGGCAAAGCCATGCAATTTTTTGAGGAGATCATCCGGGAACTTCTTGAGGACGACCCCTTCTTCCTTAATCAGCTTGTTGAGGTAGAAGTTGTTCTCGGCTTCCGATTCGTTGAGCACCGCCAGATTGGTCGCCATGGCTGCCGCCTTGATGATTTCCTGCAGATCCTTGGGCAGGGCTTCATAGGCTTGTTTGTTAACGAAGGTTTCCAGCACGGTGCCCGGTTCATGCCAGCCCGGGTAGTAGTAGTACTTGGCAACCTTGTAGAAACCCATCTTGTAGTCGTTGTAGGGGCCGACCCATTCGGTGGCATCGATGACGCCCCGCTCGAGGTTGGTGTAGATCTCGCCGCCGGCTGAGAGGATCGCCGTACCGCCGGCCTTGGCCAGCACCTTGCCACCGAGTCCGGGGATGCGCATCTTCAAACCTTTGAAGTCGGCGACGCTCTTGATCTCCCGGTTGAACCAGCCGCCCATCTGCACGCCGGTGTTGCCGGCCGGCATCGGCTTGAGATTGAACGGCGCATAGAGCTCATCCCAGAGTTCCTGGCCGCCGCCGTTATAGATCCAGGCGTTCATCCCTTGGGCATTCAAGCCGAAGGGGACCGCAGCAAAAAACTGGGCCGCCGGAATCTTTCCGGCCCAGTAGTAGGCCGCAGCATGCCCCATTTCTGCTTGTCCTTGACTTACGGCGTCAAAGGCCTGGAGAGGTGGAACCAGTTCACCACCACCGTAGACCTGAACGGTCAGTCGGCCATCTGACATTTCTCCGATCAATTTAGCCAGGAGATCCGCCCCTTCACCCAGCACCGGGAAATGCGGTGGCCAGGTGGTCACCATTTTCCATTCAATGGTTTTCTTGGCCGGTGCGACAGGCGCACTGCTTGGAGCAGGCGTCGATTTTTTCTCTTCGCTGCAACCGAGAAGCAGCCCACCGCCAACCGCGGCTACAGCGGTTGCGGTCGTGGCCTTTTTCAGAAAATCACGCCGATTGTTCTTCTCCATAACATACCTCCTGATCAGTGAGTTTCGTAACGAAGAGACAACTTAAATAAAAAGCATATGGTGCAGGTGTGGTCTTGTCAAACCAGCAACCCTACTTTTTTCTAACAACCTCAGTAAGTTGCCACTCTCTAATCCTTCGGATCGGTCATTTCGACGATAATCGTTGCGCCTCCTCCCGGGGTGGTTTCAATTCTGGCGCCGCCATTATAGATCCGGGCAATCTTGGCCACGGTTGCCAGACCGATCCCGGTCCCGCTGCGACCGGCGCTGCTGCTGCCGCGGGTGAAAGGTTCGAAAATTTCCTCCCGCTCATCCTCCGGAACCCCCGGACCATGATCGATCACCCGATAACGGACCCGGTTTCCACGTCGTTCCCCGCTGATTTCAATTCGCGGGTCATGCTCGGCGGCATATTTCAAGGCATTCCCCAGCAGGTTGCGGAACAGATCGGCGAGCAGCGGTTCAGGAATGCGAATTTTCGGCAACGGGGAAATATCGACCTTCGCCTGACGCTCCAGAACCTTGTCCGCCAGTTCCAGCAACATATCTTCCGCCACCTCGGTGACATTGACTTTCTGTGCTGGATTGCGCAACTGCCCGACCCGTGACAGAGTCAGCAAATCCTCAAGCAGGTCTTTCATCCGATGCCCGGTTTTCTTGATCTCATTCAGACATTCCCGGCCGATTTCATCGAGTCTCTCTGCATAACGCTCTTCGAGCAGTTCGGCAAAGCCGATCAGCGGCGTCAACGGGGAACGCAGGTCATGAGAAACCGTGGAGACAAAGGAATCGAGTTCGCGATTGACCTGGCGCAAACAGCGCTCCGATTCCTTGCGCTCGGTGATGTCGCGAAAGACTCCGAGCTTATGCGTCGGATGTTCGGCAATCGGATGGGGGGAATGGATGATTTCGTAAGTCCGTTCGGTCTTACTCAGGTAGCGTTCCTGGTGAACCACCTGGCCTTTGAGAACCTGGGGCAAAGGACAGCCAGCGCAGATCTGCCGGTTTTCATGCAGAACGTGATAGCAGGTCTGCCCGTCGATAGCGCCGAAAAGGTCGCGCATTGCCCGGTTGGTGAATGTGATTCTGTAGTCACGATCACAAATATAAGCGGGATCGGTCATCCCGTCGAGCACCGATCGCAGGCCGGCTTTTTCCAGCTCCAGTTCCGTGGTCCGTTCTTCGACGGCGCTGCGCAGGCTGTTTTCCAGTTCCTTCTGGCGGGTGACATCGATGAATGCTTCGATGCCGCCGATCACTTTGCCCGCCTTATTCCTCAGCAGATCAACATTTTTCGTCAGTGCAATCCGGTAGCCCTGCTTGTGGCGAATGGTACAACTGACGCCGATCACCGGTTTATCGATTTCATCATGAAACAATCCGCACATGATGCCGCAGGGAAGACCCTCCAGAAAGGAGCAATGTCTGCCGATCGCTTCTTCAGCTGAGTAACCGGTGATCCGTTGCGCCTCGGCGTTCCAGTAGACGATCTTCTGCTCGGGATCGACCAGGAACAACCCCGTCGGCATTGTTTGCAGCAGGGTTTCGAGGGGGTACTCGGCAAGCAGGCGTTTCAAATTTCTCTGCATGGTTTGACCTGTGAGGAAACAAGACGCGGACGCTTGATGTTTGAAATATTACTATTGCTGGTAGAAGAGGGCAAAGGATTTCTTGCCTGAAGGAATAGCGATTACAGGATCGGCGCCCGCCCGACGACAGCCGCCTGCACCTCTTTGCCGCCGCCGCGCAACAATTCCCGGCTGCAGGCGGTAACGGTCGCCCCGGTGGTCATGACATCGTCAATCAGTAGGATTCTTTCTCCGGCCAGTTGCTCCTGCAGCTGAAATGCCCGGCGAATATTTTTCTCCCGGGCCGACGCCGAAAGTTGTCGCTGCGGTTCTGTGTCCCGCGTCCGGTGCAGCAGATTGATCGCAACCGGGACGTTCAATCCTCGTCCGACTTCCCGGGCCAGCAGCAGGGACTGGTTGTAACTCCGCTCCCGCAGCCTGCGCGGATGCAGGGGAACCGGGACAATCAGATCAAATCGACTGTCGGCCGGCAATTGCCGCAGCAACAGTCGCGCTAGAGGGCGATCCAGACCGATGCGGTGATTGAATTTAAACTGGTGAACGGCGCGGCGCAGATTTTGTTCGTAAAGACCGACGGTATGGACAGCGGTAAAGGGGGGAGTATTGCGCGTACAGCGCCCGCAGAGATGGGTGCTGCCAGCCTCAGCTTTAAACGGCAGGGCGCAACGTGAACAGTGCGCTGCCGGCAGCGGCAGGAACCCGTTCAGGCAAGCACTGCAAAATGGCTCATCCCAGCCAACCGGCAAGGTACGCACGCACAGCGTACAGGCCGGCGGAAACAGCAGCCCGGCCAGACGGGACAGATACTCCCCGAACTTCATCTCCCCCTCCAGAAGACGTGAGTTGTAGAATATAGGCTATAGGCTAGAAGCCACAAGCCTCGGACCTCAAGCCTCGGACCTCGGTCCTTATTCCAGGATCAACGATTTCCCGGTCATCGCCGCCGGGATCGGCAGCCCGAGCAGGGTCAGGATGGTCGGTGCCAGATCGGCCAGAATCCCTTCACGCAGCCGGCAATCCTTCCGCTCGGCATCGACGAAAATCAGCTGGACAGGATTGCTGGTATGGGCGGTATGGGGTCCGCCATCAGCATCGGTCATCTGTTCGCAGTTGCCGTGATCAGCCGTGATCAGTAACTGTCCGCCGGCCTTCAGCACCGCTTCGACCACCCGGCCGAGGCAGGTGTCGACAGTCTCCACCGCCTTGACAGCGGCGCTCAACACCCCGGTGTGACCGACCATGTCCGGATTGGCGTAGTTGAGAATGATCATCTGATAAGCGCCGGACTCAACCCGCCGTACCACTTCGTCGGTCACTTCGACCGCACTCATTTCCGGTTTCTGATCGTAGGTCGCCACTTCCTGGGGCGAAGGGATCAGGACCCGGTCCTCCCCCTCCCAGGCGTGCTCGACTCCACCGTTGAAGAAGAAAGTGACATGCGCGTACTTTTCCGTCTCGGCGATCCGCAACTGTTTCAGGCCGGCTTTGGAAACCACCTCGGCGAGCAGGTCGGGATAGCTTTCCTGGGAAAAAGCGATCGGCAGATCGAAGGTCTCATCATATTCGGTCAGGCAGACATAATCGACCAGCTGGGGATTTTTTCTGCGGGTGAAGCCGCTGAATTCCCGATCGGTCAACGCCCTGGTCATCTCCCGGGCGCGGTCGGCGCGGAAATTGAAAAAGATCACCCCGTCACGATCATCAATGGTGCCGTCCGACCCGACCACCCGCGGCTCGACGAATTCGTCGGTCTGCCCGGCGGCATAAGCACCCTGAATCGCCTCGGCGGAGCCGGTTGCGGAGATACCGATCCCTTCGGTCAGCGCCAGGTAGGCTTTTTCCACCCGGTCCCAGCGGTTATCCCGGTCCATCGCCCAGTAACGGCCGGTGACCGTGGCGATCCGCCCGAGACCGATCGCGGCCAGTTCTTCTTCCAGCTGCCGCAGGTAGCCGGCGCCGCTCTTCGGCGGCGTATCGCGACCATCCATGAAGGCATGGATGCAGACATCTTTGACGCCGATCCGTTTGGCTAGGCGGACCAGGGCATAGAGGTGGGTATTGTGCGAATGCACGCCGCCATCGGAAAGCAGGCCAAGCAGGTGCAGTTTGCCGCCGCTTTCGACCAGCCGCTGGCAGATGCGTTGCAGGGCGGGGTTCTCGAACAGGCTGCCATCCTCGATGGCCAGGCTGATCCGGGTCAGATCCTGGTAAACGATCCGCCCGGCGCCGAGATTGAGGTGGCCGACTTCCGAATTGCCCATCTGCCCGTCCGGCAAGCCGACATCCCGTCCGGACGCCCCGAGGCGGCTGGTCGGCCAATGTTGCCGCAAGCCGTCCACTGTCGGCGTCTGCGCCTGACAGACCGCATTGTTGTCGCATCGGTCGCTGATTCCCCAGCCATCCAGGATTACCAGCGTCACCGGCCCCTGCGCCATGTTCAAACCTCCCGTTGCCCGTGGGGGATCGCTTTCGGTCCCTCAACCAGTTTGGCATCCTGAATCTGTTTTCGTTCCGGTAAGACCAGACTATCCCAGGTCTGGCACTCGGGGCAACGGCTCAACCATTCGGAGTGTTTGGCGCCACACTCCTCGCAGACGAAACCGAGCAGCAAGTGACTGCTGATATGCAGCGCCCGCTGGTACTCAACCACGGCCTGATCGATTTTGTGGCGGCGCCGATGCGCCTCGGCCAGCAGCAGGTGCAGCTTCTGAAATTCGATTCCGGTGGTTTCCAGATCGGTCAGATGCTGCAGGGCCTCATCGACCATCTCCAGGCGCAGGCAGAGCCGCCCGAGATAAAGTTTCAGCAGCAGATCCCCGGCGTCATCCTGCATCCGACTGCGGTAGAAGGAGAGCAGCGCAGCCGGATCTTCGGCATCGATGTACAACTCTTCCAACCGGGCGAGAAAAATACTCTTCTTCAGCGCCTTGTAGCCGTCTTCATAAACCTTGACGGCATCGGCATCGCGGTTCAGTTTCCGGTAAGCGTCACCCAGAGTGACCCGCGCCGGAGTGAAACTGGCGTCCTGTTTGATAAGTTCCCGGCAGGCTTCAGCCGCTGCTTCGACTTCACCGTTTTCCAGGGCAGTGCGGGCAACTTCGTACCGCAACTGCAGCAGTTGGTGTTTTTCGGCATCGGCCTTGGACCCGGAGGATGAAGCTTTGACGATCCGTTTCTGCAGGGCCAGCGCTTCCTGCCAGCTCCCCTGAACGATCTGCAGGTCGCGCAAGGCGCGCATCGCCTTGCGGTTGTCGGCATCGCCGGCAAGCAGTTCCTTGTAGACCGCCATCGCTTCTTCAGCCCGTCCGGCTTCCTGATAGGTTGCCGCCAGCTTGAAAAGAATCTCCAGCCCCTTCGGCTCGATCTTGCGGGCCTTCTGCAGCAGATCGATCGCCTCCTGGCTGTTCCCTTCCTGCTGGGCAACACTGGCCAGCGCCAGATGGCTGTCGACCCGTTTCGGATCGCGATCCAGAGCTTTGGTCAGCAGGGTGCGGGCTTTTTTCAGGTCGCCGGAAAGCAGCCGGTTGACGCCGCTGCGATAAACCGCGCCGACCTCTTCCGCCTTCTTCTGCTGCCGTCCGCCGCGCCAGTGGCCTATTGAGTGGGCAATAGCGCTGAAGATGTGTACCCCGTTGCCGAGCAGCAGACCGAGCAAAGCGGTACAGACCAGCACGATCGCCGTCGGCAGGGTAAAGCTCTGATCACTGGTCAGGAAAACCGTAACGTCTCCGGGATTGATCCCCCAGAAATAAAGAAAACCGAGGGCAAAAACAATAAAAACGAACATGAACAGAGCGATTACGATCATGGTCATCTCCAGGCTCCCCGAACAGGGGCATTAAAAAGTTATATGCTATTCGCCGAATTTTTCCACTTCAGATTTACAGTCCACACAGTAGCGTGAGAAAGGACGAACCTCCAGGCGACGTGTCGGGATTTCCTCCTCGCAACGGACGCAGAGACCGTAAACCCCCTGATCCATCCTCTCCAGAGCCGCATCGATGTCGCGCACCCGGCTGCGCTGGGTTTCGCTGAGATTCATCAATATTTCCTGATTATAGCTGTTCGACGACATATCGCCAATATCGGGCACACCATCTTTGCCCAGCGATTGGGATGCGGCATAGGCCCGTTCCGATTCCGCCAGGAGGTCCTCGCGCATCTGCAGCAAACGCGCCCTGATCTCTTCTAACTGTTCTTCGTCCATCTGACTACAGCCTCCTACGTACCTGTTTCATTCAGCGGTTGTGATATGGTTCATTGCGCAGAATGGTGCTGCCGCGATAAAGCTGTTCCAGCAGAAACAAGCGCGCCATCTGGTGGGTGAATGTCATTTTCGAAAGGGAAAGTTGCAGATCGGCACGCTGCTTGATCGCCGAATCGAGGCCGTAGGGACCGCCGATCACCAGGCACCAGTCGCGACCGCCATGCAGCATTTCCTCTCCCAGCTTTTCGGCCAGCTGTTCGGAACTGAGATCGCGCCCCCGTTCATCGAGCACAACCAGCAGCGACTGTTCCGGAACCTTTTCCAGAATCCGTTCCCCTTCGCGCCGCAGCAGACCGGTGATATCCCCCTTACGCCCCCCTTTTTCTTCCTTCAGCTCGATAATTTCCAACGGAAAATACCGTTGCAGCCGGCCGGCGTAATCAGCAGCAGCTTCCCGCTGCCAGGCTTCGGCCAGTTTACCGACACAGACCAGTTTCAGTTTCACCCGGCTTCGGTCCGTTCCAGCGACACCTCGGGAGCTTCGCTCCAGAGCCCTTCGAGATCGTAAAACTCGCGCACCGGTTCCTGAAAGACGTGGACCATGACGTCCCCGTAATCGAGCAACACCCAGCGCCCCTGATCCATCCCCTCGATCGCCAGCGGCAGAATATTATCCCGGTTTTTCAATTCGACCTTGATGTTTTCAGCGATCGCCTGAACCTGGCGGTCGGAGCGCCCCGAAACCAGCAGCAGATAGTCGGTCAGGGAAGAGAGTTCTTTGACGTCCAACAGCTTCAGATTGAAGCCTTTTTTGTCCAGGGCATAGTCAACAGCCAGCAGCGCGGTGTCTTTTGATTGCAAGAGACGTCCTTTTTCTATGGCCGCTTATCATCCGGCCAACAGGTTATTTTCGGTAAAGGCCATTGGCCTCGATATAGTCCAGAACTGCAGCCGGCAACAGGTCATCCACTGAGATTCCCGCGGCGAGCCGGCGGCGGATTTCGGTTGAGGAGATATCGCGACAGGTATGCGCCACCGATATCACGGCAAAACCCGCATCGTGCATGAGTTTTTCGGAATCGGCATCATAGCAGAAGCGATCTGCGATAGCAACCGGCAGCAGCTCTTCCAGACGACCGGAATAACCGGGGCGGGCGGTCACCACCAGGTGGGCCAGTTCGAACAATTGTGGGTAATTTTTCCAGGAGGAGATTTCCTGAAATGAATCGAGCCCCATGATGAAGAAAAACTCGTGTCCCGGGTACTCTTTGTGCAGTTGCCGCAGCGTTTCCTCCGAGTAACTGGTGCCGCCGCGCCGCCCTTCCAGATCGTTGGCTTTAAACTGCGGATATTGTTTGAGCGCTGCTTCGACCATCGCCAACCGGTCGACAAAAGGAACCTCGTCGGCCAGTTGCTTGTGCGGCGGCCGACAGCTCGGCAGGAACCAAACCTGATCGAGCTGACAGCACTCCTGCACCTCTTCGGCGATGTGCAGATGACCGAAGTGGATCGGGTTGAAGGTGCCGCCGAGGATACCGATGCGCATGGGCTGTCAGTCCATCAGCTTCTGACCTGACCATTCCCCAACACGACAAACTTGCGGGTGGTCAGGTCTTCGAGCCCCATCGGTCCGAAAGAATGCAGCTTGGTGGTCGAAATACCGATCTCGGCCCCCAGCCCCAGCTGGTTGCCATCGGAGAAGCGCGAGGAGGCGTTGACCATCACCACACTCGAATTGATCTCGCGCAGAAACCGTTGCGAGAGTTGATAATTATTGGTCACAATCACTTCGGTGTGCAGCGAGCCATAAGCCTGGATGTGGTCTCGGGCCTGCTCGTAACCATCGACGATCCGCACCGCAAGAATCAGGTCGAGATACTCGGCGTACCAGTCATCTTCGGTGGCGGGAAGCAGGTCGCTGACAATCGCCCGGGAACGTTCGCAGCCACGCACTTCCACCCCGGCCTTGCGCATCGCCGCAGTAAGCTGCGGGAGAAACGTATCAGCAATATCTCGATGGATCAGCAGGGTCTCCATGGCGTTGCAGACCCCGGGGCGCTGAACTTTCTCGTTGAGGCAGATTTCTTCGGCCATCTGCAGGTCGGCATCCTTGTCAACAAAAGTGTGGCAGACCCCCTTGTAATGCTTGATCACCGGGATACGCGAATGTTCCGCCACGAAACGGATCAGTCCTTCGCCGCCGCGCGGAATGATCAGATCGATCTGTTCTTCAAGCTTGAGCAGCTCGGTCACCGCATTTCGGTCGCTGGTGGTGACCACCTGTAGCGCCGCCTGCGGCAGTCCCAGCTCAGCCATGGTTTGCTGCAGGATGGCGCCGATTGCCCGGTTGGAGTTGAGAGCTTCGGACCCGCCGCGCAGAATCACCGCGTTGCCGCTCTTCAAACAGAGGCCGGCGGCGTCGGCGGTGACATTCGGCCGCGATTCGTAGATGATCCCGATCACCCCGAGTGGAATCCGCTGGCGCCCGACCTGGATGCCGTTGGGGCGCAGCCACATGCCGGTGATTTCACCGACCGGGTCGGGCAGTGCGGCCACTTCGCGCAACCCGTCGGCCATCCCCTTGATCCGTTCGTCGGTCAGGGTCAGGCGATCGAGCATGGCGTTCGACAGCCCCTTGTCGCGCCCGGCCTGAAGATCCTTCTGATTCTCCGCCTGCAGCTGCGATCCGGCCGCCTCCAGGGCGTCCGCCATTTTCAGCAGCAGTTCGTTTTTCACCCCCGACGACAGGACCGCCATCTGTCGCGCTGCCTGTTGCGCGGCAGTCGCCAGCCGCAGCATTTCTTCCCTGATATCCATTAGTCGGCCTCCTCTTCCCCTTCCAGGGTCAACACCAGGTCGTCCCGGCAGACCACTTCGTCACGATACTTGTAACCGAGCACGAGTTCGATTTGGGAACACTGCTTGCCCATAATCTGCAGGGTCTCCGCCAGGGAATAGCTGATCACTCCCCGCGCGAATTCCCGGCCGTCAGTGTCGCAGAGCCGCACCGCATCCCCCCGTTCGAATCCCCCCTCGACACCGATGATCCCGGAGGGGAGCAGGCTTTTGCCCCGCTTGATGACGGCGTTCTGCGCTCCTTCATCGAGCAACAGCTTGCCGCGCGGTTTTTTCGAAAATGCGATCCAGTGTTTTTTTGCCGTCAGTTTCGACTGGGCCGGCAGAAAATAGGTTCCCACCTCTTCGCCGGCAAAAACCCGGCTGAGGATTTTTTGACTACGGCCGTTGACGATCAGGCAGCCGACCCCGCTCAGGGCCGCCTTCTTGGCCGCCTTGAGCTTGGTCACCATACCGCCGGTGCCGAGGCTCCCCTTGGACGTCCCCCCCATCGCTTCGATGGTCTGGGTGACCCGTTCGACGATCGGGATCAATTCAGCCTGCGGATTATCCGCCGGATCGCTGTCGTACAGGCCATCGACATCGGAGAGAATGATCAACAGATCGGCGTCCATCAGGCTGGTCACCAGGGCCGACAGGTTGTCATTGTCGCCGAAGCGGATTTCTTCAACCACCACCGTGTCGTTTTCATTGACGATCGGCGTCACCCCGTAATCGAGCAGGGTCGTCATGGTGTTGCGGGCATTGAGATAGCGTCGCCGATTCGACAGGTCATCACGGGTCAGCAACACCTGAGCGACATTGTAGTTGCGCGACTGGAAGGTTTCCCGATATTCGCGGATGATCCGGGTCTGGCCGATCGCGGCGGCCGCCTGCTTCTGGGGAATAGTCTGGGGACGACCGGCGATACCGAGCTGCCCCTTGCCGGCCGCCACCGCGCCGGATGAGACCAGGATGACTTCCAAGCCCCGGTCGAGCAGGGTACAGACATCTTCGGCAATCGCCGCGACCTGCTCCACTTCCAGGCCGACCGGGTTGGAAATGACCCCGCTGCCGATTTTGATGACCACTCGTTTAACGTGAGAAAACAATGCCTTGCGCATAATCCCTCAAGGATAAATCAGGTAAATCGAAAAATCTAGCGACGCTGCAGACTAGCCGCAGTCCCGGTCACTGTCAAGGTGCGGCGGAATCCCCATCTCCAGCGGTTTCGGGGTTTTCTCGCGGCGTCGGTCCAATTCGGCGCCGACAGCGTTAACCAACTCCTTGAGCCCTTCCCCGGTGACCGCGGAAATGGCAAAGGTTGGATAGCCGAGCGACTCGAAATGCATCCGCAGTTCCGCCGATCGCTCGCGGACCTCGGGAATGTCGATCTTGGTCAAGACCACCAGCTGTGGTTTGTCCAGCAGGTTGTCATCATAGTTGCGCAGCTCGTTGTTGATCAGCTGAAAATTATCGAAGGGATCCCCTTCCTGCAGGCAGGAGAGATCGACCAGATGCAGAACCAGGTCGGTCCGCTCGACGTGGCGCAGAAAACGGGTGCCCAGGCCATGCCCCTCGCTCGCGCCGGCGATCAGGCCGGGGATGTCGGCCATCACCAGGGTCTTGAAACCACCATAGCGCACTACCCCCAGGTTCGGCACCAGGGTGGTAAAGGGATAATCGGCGACTTTCGGCCGCGCCGCCGAGACCGCGGAAATCAGGGTCGACTTGCCGGCGTTCGGCAGACCGACCAGACCGACATCGGCCAGCAGTTTCAATTCCAGCCGCAGGGATTTGGTTTCACCGGGCTCCCCCGGTTGGGTATGGCGCGGCGCCCGGTTGGTGCTGGTGGCAAAACGGGCATTCCCTCGTCCCCCCTGACCGCCGGCGAGAAATAGCAGCGACCTGTCGACTTCGGTCAGGTCGGCCAGCAATTCGTCGGTTTCATCATCATAAACCAGGGTTCCCGGCGGGACTCGCAGTTCCAACGACTCGCCGTTCTTGCCATGCATGTTCTTGCCCATTCCCGATCTGCCGTTTTGCGCCTTGTAGTGACGCTGGTAACGGTAGTCGAGCAGGGTGCTCAGGGAGTCGTCGACGATAAAATAAACGTCCCCCCCCTTGCCGCCATCGCCGCCGTCGGGTCCCCCTTTGGGAATGAATTTCTCGCGGCGAAAGGAAAGGCAGCCACGCCCGCCGTCCCCGGCTTTGACTTCGATTCTGACTTGATCGACAAACTTCATAAGGTTCTCTGTGAATAGAAAAACCCGGAACCACCTAAGCGGCACCGGGCTTTTCTGACTGTTTCCTGGAAAACAACTTAGGCAGCGTAAACGCTGATCTGCCTACGTCCCTTGGCTTTGGTCTCGAACTTGACGACGCCGTCGACCAGAGCGAACAGGGTGTAGTCTTTGCCGCAACCGACGTTGTTCCCCGGGTGGAAGGTGGTGCCGCGCTGACGCACCAGAATCGAACCGGCAGACACCTGCTGTCCGCCGAAACGCTTCACCCCGAGGCGTTTGCCCGCACTGTCGCGACCGTTCTTGGAACTACCGGCAGCTTTCTTATGAGCCATGAGATCGCCTCCTTAAGCTTCAATTGCCGCGACTTTAAGTCGGGTAATGGGTTGACGGTGGCCGTATTTCTTACGATACCCTTTGCGCCGCTTGGATTTGAAGACAAGGATCTTCTTGTCCTTCTCCTGGGCAACGATCTGTGCCTTGACTTTGGCACCTGGTACGAGAGGTGTTCCGAGTTTGACCTCTGCGCCACCGACCATGAGGACTTGGTCGAGTTCGACAGTCTCACCGACTGCGCCTTCGACCTTTTCGACCTTGAGCAGGTCGCCTTCGGAAACTTTGTACTGTTTTCCTCCGGTCTTGATCACCGCATACATTGTTGACATTCTCCTATCGACTATTTGGAAACCGCAGGCGCGGAAAAGCGCTGCAACGGCGCACTATAGCTGTACCCAAGGGCACTGTCAAGGAAAAACCCGACCTGGATTCATCCTCTCTCCAGGCCGCTCTCCCCGGCCTGACGCGATTTGCGTTTGCGCAGCCGCTGCATCTCATGCTGCCTTTTTTCCGCCAGCTTGATCATCTTCTCCTGGCAGCCATCCTGGCCCCTGCGGGCCTGCGGATTGACCAGCCGATAGCTGCCGTCCGCCAACAGTTCCCAGGCGCTGACCCGATCTTGCAACTGCAGTTCGAGGATCTCGTGCAGTTGTTCCTTCAGAACTTCGCTCTGCACCGGAACCAGCGTCTCGACCCGGTGCTCCAGGTTGCGTTTCATCGCATCTGCGGAACCGATCAGATACTCTTCCTCGCCGCCGTTGCGGAAATAGAAGATCCGCGCATGTTCCAGAAACCGGCCGACGATTGATACTACGCTGACATTATCCGACAACCCCGGGATGCCCGGACGGAGGCGGCAACTGTCCCGCACCAGCAACTCCACCCTGATCCCGGCCTGGGAAGCGCGATAGAGTGACTTGACGATATCAATATCTTCCAAAGCGTTCATCTTGAAACGGATCAGACCCGGCCGTTCAGCGGAATGCTTGGTAATTTCCCGATCGATTTTATCCAGCAGGGCTTTTTTGAGAATCTTCGGCGCCGGCAGCAACTGGGTATAGTTGCGTTTGGGGGTAAAGCCGGTGGTCAGATAATTGAACAGCTCACTGGCATCCCGGCCGATCTCTTTGTCATAGAGGAACAGACCCAGGTCGGAATAGAGTCGTGCCGTGACCGGATGGTAGTTGCCGGTGCCGATATGCACGTAGCGGCGCAGCCCCTTGTAGTCCTGGCGGATCACCAGAATCACCTTGGCATGGGTTTTCAGTCCGACCACCCCGTAAGTGACATGAATCCCCGCCTCTTCCATCCGGCTAGCCAGTTTGATATTTGACTCCTCATCGAAACTGGCTTTCAGCTCAACCACCACCGCGACCTGCTTGCCGTTTCTCGCCGCGCGGATCAGGTAGTTGATAATCTCGCTACTCGGATCGGTGCGGTAGAGGGTCATTTTGATGCCGCGCACCTTCGGATCGGTGGCCGCTTCATAGAGAAACCGGCCGACCGAAGTGGTAAAGGATTCGTAGGGATGCTGCAGCAGAATCGCCCGATGCTCGCGGACAATGTGGAAAATATTCCGTTCCTTGGTCAGCAGCGGGTGATCGATCGGATGATGGGGAAAATCTTTCAACATCGGCAGTTCCAGCGCGTAGAGCTCCCACAGACTGCGCAGCCCGAGCATGCCGTCGGCGACAAACACATCCTGCTGTTCATCCAGCCCCAGCTCCGCGGCCAGTCGCCCACGATGCAGCGGAATCATGTCCGGTTGCACCTGCAGGCGGACGATCGGGGCGAATTTGCGATGATGCAGGGCCGTCTCGATCATCTCCAGCAGGTCGTCGGCATGCTCCTCCCCTTCACTGGTGTTGGCGTTGCGGGTCACGCGGAACAGTTCACAGCTGAGAATCTCCATCCCCGGGAAGAGCAGGTCCAGATTGTGCCTCATCAGCTCTTCCAACAGAACGAAACGGTTTCCGCTGCCGACCCGCTGGAAGCGTTTGGCCCCGGCGCTGATCGGAACCTTGACGCGCGCCAGCGACTGTTCACTCTCATCCGGATAGCGTAAACTGACCAGCAGGTTCAAAGAGAGGTTGGAGATGAACGGAAAGGGGTGCGCCGGGTCGACCGATTGCGGCGTGACCAGCGGAAAGATATTATCGTAAAAATGATCGCGCAGCTCGGCCTTTTCCTCTTCATTTAGCTGCGAATAGTCGAGCAGCCCGATCCCCGCTTCTCCCAGATCCGCAAAAACCTCGCTGACGACCTGGGCTTTCTCCTTCAGATATTCGCGCATGACCACACAGCATTCGTCCAGTTGCTGTTGCGGGGTCCGGCCATCAACCGACAGGTCCTGGACGCTGGCCGCGACCAGCTGCTTGAAGCCGCCGATCCGCTTCATGAAAAATTCGTCCATGTTCGAGCCGGAGATCGCCAGAAACTTGACCCGTTCCAGCAACGGCTTGTCCCGATCGCGAGCCTGATGCAGGACCCGGAGGTAGAACTGCAGCCAACTCAGTTCCCGGTTAAAATAGAGCGCCGGATCATTGAGGTCAAAATCCCGTTCCGCTTTGGCGGAAACGGCCTGCTGCGCCATCGTAGCGTCTCCCGGGTCAGCCCCGTTTGTCACAACCGCGTCCTGTCCTGCCATCACCTGCTCCATCTCCAGCCAGGCCCTTTCCGAATATGATCCACCAGAATTCAACGAATCCTGTCACGCCAAGGTAAATGGTGAGGACAGAAAACCACCTGAGTACCGGTCAAATTACTATTTTAACAGATATTCAGGTGGTTTCGGAAACAATCAGGTCTTCTGCAAGAAGATGTGCACAATGAAGATTCAGAGAGCGCGGTTAGTTTTTCTTCCCCTTCTTTTTCTCTGTCTTTGTCACTGCTTTAATTTTGACCGGCTTGCAGGCATGATCCTTCTTCTTGACCATCGCCCCGCACTTTCCGCACTCGTACCGGGCTTCTGTTTTCTTAACCTCCGACTCTCCCTTGAGACAGCCCATTTTCTTCTCCAATATATCTTTTTTATCAGTATATACTTGTAATATCGAACAGCAATCATAACCATTTAAGTCACAGATAACAAGTCCCTGACAGGCCGTCATGAAAGATCCGCATACCAACATCCCGCTGACCATCGGCGCTGCGCCCCCGCGTCTGGCGGCGATCGATATCGGCACCAATTCCTTCCGCTGTATCGTTGTTGAAATCGACCCTCTGGAAGGTTTCCGGGTCCTGGATGACGAAAAGGCCACGGTACGACTGGGGGAAGGGTTGAATAACAGCGGTAAAATCACCGCCGCCGCCCGCGATCGGGCGATCGACGCCCTGCAACGCATGCGCATGATTATTTCCGGGCTCGGCGCCGAGATGGTGGAAGTGGTCGCCACCAGCGCCGTGCGCAAGGCCAGCAACCGGAAAACCTTTCTGAAGAATGTCAAAGCCGCCACCGGCTTCGACATCAATGTTATTGACGGCGAAGCGGAAGCCGAGCTGGCCGTCTTGAGCGTGCATCACAACTTTGCCATGGAACAGCAACGTTTTGCCATGGCCGATATCGGCGGCGGCAGCGTCGAAATCGTCATCGCCTCCGGGCAGCACACCGAAACCGTCACCTCTCTTGAACTGGGCGCCGTTATCCTGACAGAGAAATTTCTGATCAGCGACCCGCCCGATGAACTGGAACTGAAAGCCTTGCGCAAGCACATCCGCAAGGCGCTGAAAGGGGAAGGGATCGGCGCCGGGCTGCCGGTCAGCTGCCTGATCGGCTCCGGCGGAACCATGACCAACATCGGCACGATGGTGATGGCGATGCGCGGCGAGCAGTACGAATCGGTGCATCGCTACGAGGTCCTGCACTCGGAAGTCATCCACCTGCTAGCGATGCTGTCTCGCAAATCGCAGAAAGAACGGCTGAACGTCCCCGGCCTCAACGCGGAGCGGGCCGACATCATTATCGCCGGCATGGTGCTGACCGATGAACTGATGCGCCGCAACCACACCAACCTGCTGCGCATCAATGCCAAGGGGATTCGCGAAGGGCTGATCCTGCAGAGCCTGCAAAAACGCGGCTTGCTACCGGTCAGCAGCCAGCCGCGCGACTGGCGGGATTCGGTGCTGGAAGTTGCCCGGTCCTGCCGCTTCGATGAACAGCACTCCCGACAGGTCAGCCGGCTGGCCCTGAAAATCTTCGCCGCCGTCGCGGCGCCAAACCAGTTGGATGAGCGCAGTAAAGAGCTGCTGGAAGCGGCCGCCCTGCTGCATGATATCGGCTACTTCATCAGCTATCACCAGCATCACAAGCACTCCTACCACCTGATCCGCCATGCCAATCTGTTCGGTTTCACCCCGCGTGAGCGGGAGCTGATCGCCAATCTGGCCCGTTATCATCGCAAAGCCAAACCGAAAAAAGGGCATGAGAACTTTGCCCCCTTATGTGAAGCGGATCAGGATCTGGTCCGCAAACTGGGCGGGATTCTGCGCCTGGCCGACGGTCTGGACCGCCGCCGCAACCGGCAGATCAGCGATATCCGCTGCACCTTGAATAACGACAGCCTGCAGCTTAAACTGATCGGCCAGGACGATTTGACCGTTGAACTTTACGGCGCCCGCACCAAACGGGATTTATTTGAAGCGGCCTTCGACTATCAGGTCGAGGTCGGAACCGAGGAGGGACCATGCGACGACTGACCCTGATTCGCCACGGCAAATCGGACTGGAACAGCAGCGCCGACAGCGACTTTGATCGCCCCCTGAACGGACGGGGGAGAAAAAGCGCACCGCTGATGGGAAAACGTCTGGCGAACAACGGCGCCGCCCCTGACCGGCTGATTTGCAGCCCGGCCAAACGGGCCCGGCAGACGGCGGAAAAAATTGCCGGGGAGATTGATTTTCCGCAGGCAGAGATCGAATATTCGGCAGCGATCTACGAAGCCGACCTGCAAACCCTGATCAACCTGGTGCAGAATCTGGATGACCGGGCTGCAGATGTCATTCTCATCGGCCACAATCCCGGTTTTTCCGAACTGGGGCAGTGGCTCAGTTCCGAAGCCCCCGAGTGGCTGCCGACCTGCGGCCTGCTGGAGCTGGAGCTGCCTGTCGAGAGCTGGGCCGAGACCGAAGCCGGCTGCGCCAATGTCCTGCGCTACGACTACCCGAAAAAACCTGATTAGCGCAGCCCCTCCAGCAGATTGTCCGCCAGCGCTTTCAACAACCGGAAATAGCTCTCCGGTCCGGCCGGCAGTTCCGCGCCGAGCGGATCGAGCACCCCGGTCCGGGCGCCGGTTCCTTCGATGATCGTTGCCACCAGCCGCGGCATGAACTGCGGTTCGCTGAAGACGCAACGAGCCCGCAATTCCTTGATTTTCTCCCGCATCTCGCCGATCCGCCTGGCGCCCGACTGACGCTCGGGGTCGACGGTAATCGAGCCGACCGCGTTGAGACCGTAGGCCGCTTCGAAATACTGATAGGCGTCGTGAAAGACCACATAGGGGATCTTGCTGACCGGAGCAAGGCGCGGTTTCAGCTGCCGGTGCAGTTCGTCAAGCCGCCGCTTCAACCGCTCGGCATTGTTCTGATAGTGTTCCCGGTGCGCCGGATCGATCTCCCCCAAGGCAGCGGCGGTCCGAGCCACGATCAGCTTTGCCAGCAAGGGACTGAGCCAGAGGTGCGGATCGAGTGGCTGTCCGGCGTGGTCAAGGTGGCCGGCCGGCCCGTCCTGATCCTCGTGCGCCTCCCAACTCCCCCCTTCCCGCAGCGGCAGCATTTGCGCTGCCAGATCTTCGGCCAGTTCCAGTTGCCGGGCCTGGCGTCCCAGAGTTGCCAGGGGTTTTGCCAGAAAACTTTCCAGCTGCGGTCCAACCCAGATGATCAGCTGAGCTGTCGACAACAGTCGGGCATCCGAAGGACGCAGCACGTAACCGTGCGGGGAGGCTCCCCCCTTGACAAGCAAGGTTGGCTCCGCAACCCCCTGCATCACTCCGGCGACCAGGGAATGCAACGGCTTGATGCTGACCACAACCTGCGGGCCGGAATCACTCCTGGCGGGAACGACCGAAACCCAGCCGCAGAGTAGAATGATTGCTGTTACAAGTCTGATTTTCATCCGTTTCCTCCAGGGACAGGTGTGATTGACGAAGCCTTTGAAACGTTATAATATAACATTATTAAAAATCAAGCCATCGTGGAGAAGATATATGCTGCCCGGGTCACAGACCGCCTTTGCCAATCAGGAACATGATCATCAAAGCTGCATCAGCAACGCTCTGGCCACTGCCGAAGCTCTCTGCCAGCGACAGCGACAACGCTTTACCGCCATTCGCCGCCGGGTGCTGGAACTGGTCTGGCAGCAGCACAAGCCGATCGGCGCCTACGAACTCCTTGAGCTGCTGCAACGGGACGGACGCACCGCGCCGCCGACAGTCTATCGGGCGCTCGATTTTCTCCAGCAGCTGGGGCTGGTGCACCGGATCGCTTCCCTCAACGCCTATGTCGGCTGCGCTCATCCGGGGGTGCCACACGACGGCCAGTTCCTGATCTGTGAATCCTGTAAATCGCTGGCCGAACTGGATGTGCCGGCGATCACCAGCGCCATCGAGCAGAGTGCCGCCAGCTCCGGCTTCGAACCGCGCCGGCACACGATTGAAATCATGGGCCTTTGCCCCGGCTGTCGTTGAAGGAGTTTACTGTGAACGACGTTAGCAGCCTGCTGGAACTTAAGGATGTCAACCTGTTCGTTGGCGGCCGACAACTGCTGCAGCAGGTCAGCATGCAGCTCGGTGCGGGGGAAATCCTCACCATTATCGGGCCCAACGGGGCGGGCAAAACCACCCTGATCAGGGTCGCCCTGGGCCTGTTGCCGCCGACCTCCGGTCAGGTCAACCGCCGAGCGGGAATCCGGATCGGTTACATGCCGCAAAAGCTGCATATCGACCCGACCTTTCCCTTGACGGTCAAGCGCTTTCTGACCATGTCCGGGAAAATCCAGCCCGCCCAGGTGCTGTCGCGACTCGGGGAAGTGGGCGCCACCCAGGTCTTTGACGCACCGCTGCAGAACCTCTCCGGCGGGGAACTGCAGCGGGTGCTGCTGGCCCGCGCGATGATGTACGATCCGGAACTGCTGGTCCTCGATGAGCCGGTCCAGGGGGTTGATGTCCACGGGCAGTCGGAGCTCTATCAGCTGATCAGCCGGATTCGCGAACAACGCCGGTGCGCGGTGATGATGGTCTCCCACGACCTGCACCTGGTGATGGCCGCCACCGATCGGGTGCTCTGCCTGAATCGCCACATCTGCTGCAGCGGCACGCCCGAAGCGGTCACCAGTCATCCCGCCTACCTGGAATTGTTCGGTCCGCATGCGGTGCAGCATCTGGCGGTCTACACCCACGACCGCAGTCACCGCCACGATGCCTGCATCGACTGTCGGGCGGAGGATAAACATGCTGGATGATTTTCTCTTTCGGGCGCTGCTCGGCGGCATCGGCGTGGCGCTGGTGGCCGGCCCGTTCGGTTCTTTCGTCGTCTGGCGGCGACTGGCCTACTTCGGTGACACCCTGGCCCACTCGGCGTTGCTCGGCGTGGCCCTCGGCTTTCTGCTGCAGATCAACCTCACGCTGGGAATCCTGGTGATCTGCCAATTGCTGGCGGTCCTGCTTTTTTTCGGGCAGCGGCAGAAGCGACTGGCCAGCGACACCCTGCTCGGGATCTTATCCCACGGCGCGCTTTCCCTGGGGCTGGTCGCCTTGGCGTTCATGGAAAATGTCCGGATCGATCTGATGGCCTACCTGTTCGGCGATATCCTTGCCATCGGCACGGTCGACCTGGTCTGGATCTTCGGCGGCGGCGGGCTGGCCCTGGCCGGACTGCTCTGGCTCTGGAAGCCGCTGCTGGCGATCACCGTGCACGAGGATCTCGCCCGGGTCGAAGGGATCCCGGTCGACCGGATCAACTGGATCTTCCTCGGGCTGATCGCCCTGATCGTGGCGGTGATGATGAAGGTGGTCGGCCTGCTGCTGGTCACCGCGCTGCTGATCATCCCGGCGGCGACCGCCCGCCGTTTCGCCGGCAACCCGGAACTCATGGCGCTGCTGGCCAGCCTGATCGGCTGCCTCGCCGTGGCTGCCGGTCTCTACGGTTCCTTCACCTGGGATACGCCGGCCGGACCGTCGATCGTGGTCGCCGCCTGCCTCCTGTTTCTGTTCGGCTGGCTGTTGCCGAGACGCGAAGCGTAAGGATTTGCATGCCCTTCGCTGGATAGCAGTCTCAACCAATGTCCCCGTTTCACACCATTGAAACCGCATTTTCTACGAGAACTTCCTGCAAGGATTTTTGCGTCAACACCTTGGCTCGATTCGAAACAAAGGAAAATAATTTGTGGAATCAAGCACCTAAAAGATTGCCTGAGGAAAGCCGGCTGGCATATATTCGATTCATCATCGAAAACTTGATCAAATTGTTGTCCATCTCCCCCCTGAATCGCTGAAGAGAATCAGAATGGCCCAGACTTTCTCCCTTAGCGCAAAGTTTCGCCGGAACCTGTGGTTCTTGCTGGCGCTGCTGCTGTGTTCGCGGCTGATCTCCATCATCGTGCTGCCCCTGACCGATACCACCGAATCGCGCTACGGGGAGATCGCCCGGATGATGCTGGAAACCGCCAACTGGGTCACCCCCCAGTATAGCTACGGGGTCCCATTTTGGGCCAAGCCCCCATTGTCGACCTGGCTTTCGGCCGCCAGCATGGGGGCCTTCGGAGTCAATGAATTTGCCGCCCGGTTGCCCGATCTGCTTCTCGGTGTCGGGGTATTGTGGCTGGTCTGGCAGCTGGGGAAAAAGTGTCACAACCGGGATTTCAGCCTGCTCAGCATCGTTCTTCTGTCATCATTTCCGATCTTCTACGTCACCAGCGGCGCCGTCATGACCGACGCCAGCCTGGTCTTTTCCACCAGTCTTTCGTTCACCGCCTTCTGGCTGGCCATGGTTGAATCCGACCGCCGCCGGCAGATCCTCTGGGGTTATCTGTTTTTCGCCGGGCAGGGACTGGGGCTGCTGGCCAAAGGGCCAATCTGCGGAGTTCTGACCCTGATTCCTATTCTTCTCTGGGCCTGGAGCAGCGGCAACCAGTGGCGAAAGTTGTGGCAACGGCTGCCCTGGATAACCGGGAGTCTCGTGATGCTGCTGATTGCTGCGCCCTGGTACCTGCTGGCGGAGCAGCGCACCCCGGGCTTTCTCGATTATTTCATTGTCGGCGAGCACATCAAGCGCTTCCTGGTGACCGGCTGGCACGGCGATAAATACGGCCATCCTCACAAGGCGGCGCTCGGCACCATCTGGCTTTTCTGGGTCGCCGGCGCTTTCCCCTGGTCGCTGATCGCCCTCGGCTGGGCGGGGCGGCGCTGCAGATCCCTGAAAGCACTGTTTCAGGATGCGGACGGCTGGGTCCTGTATCTGTTCTGGTGGATGCTCTGGCCGATGGTCTTCTTCACCATCGCCCACAATATTCTCTGGACCTATACCATCACCGGGATGCCGGCGTTTGCGCTTTTGTTGAGCGAGCTGTGGCAGCGGGGCCGCGAGCGACAGGCGCCGACCCCGGAACTGCCCTGGAGGCGGCGCTTCTGGCTGTTGTTCAGCGTGCCGACCCTGGTGGCCCTGGCGGCAGCCCTGCTCATGCTGGCGCCGCCGGTCAGCCTGCAGAAAACCACCCAGAAGGCCCTGGCCCGCAAGTATCTGGCGCTGCGACCGTCCGCCGACAGTCAGCTCTATGTTCTGTTTACCCGTTACTATTCGGCGGAGTTTTATACCGGGGGGCGGGCGCATTACACCGAGGACGTTGCCGATCTGTACAAGCTGTTGAGCAACGATTCCCGTGACTTCCTCCTGGTGAAAAAGGCGGCCGCCGGCCGGATTCCCAAAGATATCGCCCGGCATTTCAGCAAAGTGGCGCTGATCGGCGAGGTCCTCCTCCTCGAGGAAAATATCTCTAACCCCTCATAAAGGTCGGAGTGAATGAAGAAAGCAGCAAAAACTTCCGCTGGAACAGATGGCCAGGCGCCACCGATGAAAGCCCCGGAGATGCCGCAAGCGGGGTCTGCGGTCGCTGGCAAAACCGCCGGGACCAGCCTGTTGCCGGTGCAACGGAAAAGCGAACCCTTGATCGGCTGTGTGCTGCCGGCCTTTAATGAAGAGGCCAATCTCGCCAAACTCGTTCCCCAGTTGTGCCGGCAACTGGCGCAACTGTCACCACAGTATGAAATTCTGGTCGTCGATGACGGCAGCCAGGACCGCACCGCCGAAGTCGTCGTCGAACTCTCGGCAGATTACCCGGTCCGGCTGCTGCAGCTGGCCCGCAATTTCGGCAAGGAGTGCGCCCTGACCGCCGGCATTGATCATGTCCGCGGCGATCTGGTGATTCTGATGGATGCCGATTTCCAGCATCCGCTTGAGGTGCTGCCGCGCTTCTTCGCCTGCTGGCAACAGGGTTTCGATATGGTCTACGGGATCCGCGAGGACCGTCAGGGAGAAAGCGCTTTGAAGCGCCGCTGCAGCGCCGGGTTTTATGCCTTTATGGCGCGCGGCGCCACCGCGGTTCCCATCGAACCCAACGCCGGGGATTTTCGCCTGCTGGACCGCAAGGTGGTGGAGGTGCTGCGCATGCTGCCGGAACGCACCCGCTTTATGAAAGGGCTCTACGGCTGGGTCGGCTTCAAGACCATCGGCATCAATTTTCGCGTCGAGGAGCGTCAGGCCGGCAAATCCGGATTCAATTTCTGGCGGCTGTCCGAACTGGCGATCACCGGCATCACGTCCTTCTCCAGCCTGCCGTTGCGGCTGTGCGCCGCCTTCGGCGCCATGGTTTCGTTCCTGTCGATCCTCTACGGCCTGTATATCGTGCTGAAGACCCTGGTGGTCGGCACCGACCTGCCGGGCTGGGCGACCCTGGTGGTCGGGATCAGTTTTCTCAGCGGGATTCAGTTGCTGTCGATCGGGGTGCTCGGGGAGTACATCGCCCGGATTTTCATCGAGGTGAAACAACGCCCCCCCTACGTGATCGGCCGCCGCCATGAATATTCCGGTTCCGAGGCGCGAGACAAGAGCGCATGATCGGGCAGTTGATGCGTTTCGGGGTGGTCGGCGTGGCCGCCATGCTGGTGCACTGGCTGGTGGTCGCTGCTCTGGTGCCTCTCGGCATGCCCCCCCTGCTCGCCAATGTCGTGGCGTTTGCGGTCGCCTTTCAGGTCAGCTACTGGGGGCATCGGCACTGGACGTTTACCGCAGCCGACTTGCGTCATCGCCGGACCCTGCCACGCTTCGTGGTGGTCTCCTGCTCCAGTTTCGTACTCAATGAGTTTCTCTATTTCCTGTTGCTGCAATACACCACCCTCGACTATCGCACCGCGCTGACTATCGTGCTGCTGACGGTGGCAGCCTTAACCTATATTCTGAGTCGCCAGTGGGCATTCCGGAAAATCTGAAACCGATCATTCTCTGCGCCGATGACTACGGCGTTTCGCCGTCCGTCGGCGCCGGGATTCGCGAACTGGTCGCCGCCCGGCGGTTGTCGGCGGTCAGCTGCCTGAGCACGGCACCGACCTGGCCGGAAGAAGCGGTCCTGCTGAAACCGCTGCGGGCGCAGATTGACGTCGGTCTGCATTTCAATCTGACCCTGGGATTCGGGCACTCCGCACCGAGCCTGATGCGCTGGATCGGCTGCAGCCTTACCGGACACATCGGTCACGCGGCAGTGGAACGGGAGCTCAAGCAGCAGCTCGATCGCTTCGAGTCAGCCTGGGGCGAACCGCCTGATTTCATCGACGGCCATCAGCATGTGCACATCTTTCCAGGAATTCGTGATCACTTGTTTCGCCTACTGGCCGACCGCTATCCTGCTGGCCGAAGGCCCTGGATTCGCCGGGTGAATCCCGTATTGACCGGGCATGACGCGCCGATCAAGGCACTGGTTTTAAAATTGCTGTCCTGCGGATTTTCCAAGAACGCCCGGCAGGCGGGACTGGCCCTGAACAGTGGCTTTGCCGGCCTCTATTCCCTCTCGGAGAAAGCCGACTTTCCGACCATGATGAGCGGCTGGCTGCGGTGGGCTCAACCGGGAACGCTGCTGATGTGCCACCCGGGCATTTGTTCCGAACCTGATCCCGAAGGGATCGGGCCGACCCGTGAGCGTGAATTTCACTACCTGCGCGGCAAGGAATTCGGCGAGGCGCTAAACCGTGAAGGGATTGTTCTGGTCCGTTTCGATTCCAGTCCTGAGCCGGTCCGATAAAACGAAAATTCGTCAAAATTGAATCCGCTGCGATTACCGGGCAATCTTCCTCCAAAATTTTGTCATATTCCCCCGGAGATTTTCCTTGACAGTTGTTGCCGCAATCACAATGATGACCCAATCTGTTATCTTTCAGGGAGCCATACCGATGCGAATGATTTTGAGTCTCTGGCTGTTGCTGAGCCTGCCGCTGACGGCAATTGCCCAACCGCCGCGCCTGCTGTTCGACCAGGGGCATCGCCAGGCCTTCGTGATCGACCAGGCCGGGCCGCTGCATCTCGGTAACCTGGCGCGGGTGATGGATGCCGAAGGGTGGGCAATCAGCATCAGCAGCGGGGAGCTGACCTCGGAAACTTTGCAGGGGATCGATGCCCTGATCATCTCCGGGGCCTTCCAGCCGCTGAATCCGCAAGAGATCAACGCCATTGAAACCTTCCTGCAGAACGGCGGCCGGCTGGCAATCATGCTGCATATCTACCAGCCGCTGGTGCCGCTGCTGCAGCGGCTCGGGGTGGAGGTCGGCGACCGGGTCATCCAGGAGCGGCAAAACCGCTTCGACGAGCAACCGGTCGATTTCTTCGTCAGCAATTTCAAGCCGCATCCGCTGACAAAAGGGTTGCAACAGTTTGCCATTTACGGCGGCTGGCCGTTGCAATCGCTCAACACCCAGGCGGAGGAAATCGCCCACTGCAGTCCGCAGGCCTGGGTTGACAGCGACAACGACCAGAACCTCTCCGACCAGGATCTGGTCCGTCCGTTTGCGGTGCTGATCAGCGGCAGTTTCGGTAAAGGCGCCTTCGCCGTATTCGCCGATGACGCGATTTTTCAGAATAAGTTCCTGACCGGCGGCAATCTCGACCTGGCCATGAATCTGGCCAGATGGCTGATGGGGGAACCGGAGAGTCTGGCGGGACTTTAAAAGGAGGATGATCAATTATTCCTTCGATGATGCAGGACGACTTGCTGGCACAACCAAAAAACGGCTCAACCAGCTGCTGTCTGGTTGGGCCGTTCATTGTTTTGAAATGGGACTTCCCCGGTTCAATGAAAGGGGAAATGTAAGGCACGTCGCCTTTCCCCGCCTTTGGCTGTTAGGTAGCAGAATGTACAGCAATACTCCGACCTCACGACTCCGGATCAAACCCGAATACTCGAAGCTCTTGATCACAGCGACACGCTTTCGCGATACGTGCGGCCCATGCGATGGCCTCCTCACTTGAAGGCAGCTCAAGTACTGTGAATCCACCATTGAGCGGAGGAGCCCACGGGTAACCTCCTTCAGCGACTGAGCCATTGGCCGAAACTAGAACGGGCGGTACTGTTTCATCAATACCACCGCCGAAAACGTAGACGCCCGCCTCCTTCGCTTCGCGTATCACGGTATGAGCGTCTCGACCCACCGCCTCCCACTCACTGTCGGGTACATTCATTGCGCCACTGGGGAATGAAATTAGATACTTTGCCATAATCTTCTTTCTCTAAGAAAATCGGACAACTTCAATTTACCTAAGCCTCAACTGAAGGTCAAAACATTGATGGCGTCCTGAATTTTATCCTGCATTGACGTTAGGGGCATTCTGAGCGGCTACCTGACCATTCCCGCATTTCCCGCAATCCGGAACTTTTAGCACGCCCCTCCCCTCGATTTCCTCATTCCTTACAAATTTCTTCCTCATTTGAGCGCTATACCTATTATCAACAAAGCACCTCTTCCAGCTCCATCACCCGCGGAGTGCGAACCTGCCGCTTCGCCACAGCTTCGGGAGGTCATGATGAATATGGCAACCAATTCCAGTAGAACCCTCAGACTGTTCGTCTTGGTTTTTGCAGTTCTTTGCCTGGCCCTGTTAACCCCCCGGGCCTGGGCTCTCGACAACGAAAACCCGAATCAATTCAGCCGGGAAGAACTTGCCCAGATGCTTGCGCCGATCGCCCTCTATCCCGATTCGCTGCTTTCGCAGATTCTGATGGCCTCGACCTACCCGATCGAAGTGGTGGAGGCCGACCGCTGGGTCAGTGATCACCCCCTGACCGGCAATGCGCTGGATGCTGCGTTGCTGGACCAGGATTGGGATCCCAGCGTCAAAGCGCTCTGTCACTTTCCATCGATCCTGGCCATGATGAGCGAACGGATCGGCGAAACCACCGACCTCGGCAACGCCTTTCTCGACCAGGAAGCCGAGGTCATGGACATGGTTCAGGAACTGCGGGCGACGGCCTATGAGCAGGGCCACCTGAACACCAATGCTCAGCAGCAGGTAGTCGTCGAAAACGGGACCTATATCATCCAACCGGCGAACACCCAATACGTTTACGTGCCGTACTATGACCCCTACTTCGTCTACGGCTCCTGGTGGTATCCGGCTTATCCGCCTTACTACTGGGGTCCCGCGGGCGCAGAATACTGGGCCGGAGTCTCTTACTGGCCCGGCGTTTACTTCAGCTTCAGCTTCGGCACCTGGAGTTATTTCGACTGGCACCGCCACTACATTCATATCGATGTGCACAAACGCCCGCGGTTCGTCCGCCACGACCGGTGGATCGTCAGGACCAACCACTGGGCACATGCCCCGAGCCACCGGCGTGGCGTCGTCTATCACAACCGGGCCACTGCCGTGAAATACGGTCAGCCCGCTCGGCATTCCACCAGTTATCGGCGCAGCCACAGCGTTGGCCAGCGGCGACCGGCGAACCGCCACCAACCGAACCGGGAACGCATTAGGTTAAGCACCGGCCGTCAGAACCGTCAGACGGTGACGCCGGCCCGTCAGGTCCGCGAACACCGCAACCCGTTCGTGCAGCAGCAGGTCAATAACAATAAGCCGGGTCGCTTGAACAGCGATCGTGCCAGAGTGGCTCGCAGCCACCCCCGCCAGGCCCGCGGCAAATTAGCCACCGGCCGTCAGAACCGGCCGACGGTGGCGCCTGACCGGCGGGTCCGCGAGCGCAGCAACCCGGTCGTGCAGCAGCGCGCAGCCACCGAAAGCCTGCGCCAGGTGCAGCAAACTGAGAAGCGCGACCGGCAGGTGATGAAACGCGTCGACCGGGGACAGCGGCAACCGGCCACCTTGGGACGCGGCCGGCCAGCACGGCAGCAGGTGGCACCAGCACGCCAGATGAACGTACGCAGCGACCGTAATCGGCAGCAGAAGATTGAGATTAAGCAGGATCACCAGCGGCAGGAGTTGGCCGAGCGCGGAACGGCGAAACGGCGATTCAGCAAGGTTCCGAATCGGGGAAAGGCTGGTAACCGGCTGCGTTCGACTGCCGAACGCGGCCGGTCAGACAGATATGAGAGGAAAGGCGCGTCCCGCGGAAAAAATCGTTCCGGCGACCGGGGTCCTGATGATCAGGATGGTTGAGATGGGCAGGAAAAGGGATCAACCGGTGAGCAAAAGCGTAGCCACCGGTTAAAACATCCCTTTTCCTCGTTGGCTATTCGCCCGCTCAGGGCCGCACCCTTCTCAGCAACTTGTCAAACCGCGCTTTGATCACCTCCTCCTTTTTCCCCTTCAGCTGCAGCCGTCGCACCGCCGAACTGAGGGAGGAGACATCTCGGCCGAACTGTTCCCCCAGGGCGGTCAGGGTCTCGCAGCCGGTTTCCAGATAGAGCCAGGTGCAGAAAAAGGACAGATTTATTGCATTGAAAATTAATCTGTCACGTTACTTCCATTAATTTACTGCCCCACGTTCTGATCTTTGCTTGTCCGCTCCGGACAGCACTTCAATGATAGCTTCTCTCAACTTATGGTCTTCTGAATCTACGTATTTATTGCATGTTTGATAGACAAGATCGTGTTGGAAAGCATTTGATGTGAGGGACCATTTTGCAGAATTTACGATCATGAGGTTTTTCAACCTCTCATCCTGCTGCTCTAAGTCTGTTGGGTAGGTCAGTACACTGATGATTCTATCGACGTACACCGTATCGCCGGAAGCCATAAATGAACCCCAAAACATATCGAGAATTGCCGGCGAGTTTACAGGAATCTTTTTTAGATCAAACGGATCGTTGCTTTGTATTTCCTTTATCGAGGGATCTCTTTCCCCCCAGCGTTTGACAATGGTTTTGCCTGTTTCTGTATTAGACTGCCAGAGGGCGTAAGCTAGATAGTTTTTATATTTCGGAGGGAGACTCACAAAAGTCTTTTCCCATTTTATAAGCAGATTTTCGTTCTGCCTGAACACCTCTGCAAAGAACATTATCAATGGAGCAACAGCATTCGAGTTATCAAAGAAGCCAGCAGCAACCATTGCCTTCACTTTCTCTTCGATGAATTCCGGCTGCGGATATTTGTAGTAATAAGTGAACCAGCGGTTCAGCTCCTCCATCTCCGCTTTACTTAAACTTTTTGGTGTACCAGATTGAATGTCGGCGCTTTCCATTACCGTAAACTTCTGGTTCAATTCCAGGCTGGATTTCAATACCCTATCGGTCACTTTGGCCGAAACAGAATATGTGCCGAGCAGATCGTCTGGTTCGATCACAATTTTTATGTGGCCGACACTAAGTTCAAGGGTGCCATCAAGTGGTGCCGGCTTATCTGTCCAAACTTCTACATCTTTTAGCTCAGCGTAAGTGGTGCCGTCTGGTTTCAAAACGCTGTAGTCCATAACTACATCGCATTTGCCATCTTCATTGGTATAGCAACCAGAAAATATCACAGGTGCAATAAGGGATTCTCCTCTGGCTAATTGGGATATGGTGTTGATTTGCACATCTTTAGATGGTGTCTCCCATCGCTTGAAGAATTCATCTTCATCACCGATCAAAACAAGCTGAGCACCAAAGTCACCACTCGATTTCATCGATTCGGTATCTTCAAGGACTTTTCCTTCCTTGTCTCTCCAGGCGGCATGACAGTTTGCCGACAACATCAAAAGCGACAAAAAGACGACAAATATCCTAGTGGTTTTCATTTTCCCTCCATTAAAAAACCACCCTGCGCACAGAGTGATTTCAATTGATCCTGCTTGTCCCCTCCAGCCTACAGATTCCCATAAATCAAGGTGATGACACACTCGTCAATTTAGGACAAGCGAAGCATAAGGTCAAAATCTAAGGTTCCAATAATTTGTGTCAGAATTTTTCGATGGCCTGAAGTCGACCGATCAGTTCAATTCCCAGAAACCCCGCCGAGTCCATTGGCGGGGTTATAATTTATTCTTGGTAGAGTGGCCAGGACCTTAAAATGTACCTCGCCTAAGCCGGTGTCCAATAGCAACGTTTGGGCGAAACAATCTTTTCTTCTTTCTTTAATTGCGTCATGGCTTTGTCGACATCTTTGCGGTCGAGGCCGCTGATTTCCACAATTTTCCCGGCGTTGAGAGGCTGATCTGCGGTGCGCATAATGTCCAAAACTTTTTCTTTGATATCCATTTTTGACCCCATATTGTTTAGGTGATTCTGAAAAATATTATTCCCCTCTGTCGCCAACAGTTTCGGCATCACTCCTTCGCTTCAAGGACCAACAGAACTGCGCTCCCCTGCACCAACAGCTTGCCTTGAGCGTTTTCGATGTGAATTTCAAGGTTTGCCGTACGTCGTCCGAAATGCAGCAAATCCGCTCTAGCCCGGAGAATTTCACCGACAGCGGCAGGACGTAGATAATTGAGACTGAGATTTGTAGTCGCTGCCCGGACTCCGGAAGGGATCAGGGGGCGGGGGAAGAAACATGTCGTATCGGCCAAGGTGGCCAGCAAACCGCCATGGGTGCCGCCGTAAAAGTTGGCGTGCTTTTCAGCCACGGTCACTTCCATAATGGCATGGGTATCCCCGGATTCAACGAGCGTGATCCCGAGGGTCTGGAGCATCGGAATAGCGGCGGCGCGGGTAAAGGCGGAATCAGTCATGATCATTTCTTATCAGGATTAAATCGAGAGCAACTCAAGTGAACGCTAGAGTTTTATTTTGTCCGGAATCAAAGGTCCCAAGTTTCTTCCAGCGTCGCCATACCTACTGACCCCTCAATCCGAATAAACCTTCTCAGGGCCGCACCTTTCTCAGCAACTTGTCAAACCGCGCTTTGATCGCCTCCTCCTTTTTCCCCTTCAGCTGCAGCCGTCGCACCGCCGAACTGAGGGAGGAGACATCGCGGCCGAGCTGTTCCCCCAGGGCGGTCAGGGTCTCGCAGCCGGTTTCCAGGTACAACCAGGCCAGGTAGGCGCGCGCCTCGGCGCACAGGCGATTTTTCCCCGCCGCGGCCAACTCCTCTTCAGTCAGCTTATAGCGGTCGAGAACCGCCTTCATGACCTTCTCCGGTTTGATCTTCGGCTGGTATTTCTGGCGCGACAGTTTCATCACCCCGCGAACGAACTCCTCATCGCCGAGGATGCGCGGGTCGACCTCGCCGCCGCGACTGAAATCAACCTCGGAAGGCGAGTCTTCATTGACATAGCTGTGAAACTTCATCAGCGCCCGGATCCCGGTTTCATCGATCTGCAGCATGGTCCGCCCGGTCGTCAGCCAGACCACCTGCTCCCGCCCGCAATAGGCGCGATGGCTGCTCCAGGGGTAGCGCATCGGGTCGGACTGTTCACCGCTACGGACCGGCGCCAGGTGCAGGTCGCGGACCAGGTCGAGCAGATAGCGCTCAGGTTCGATCAGGATCGCCTTGTAGCGTCCCTGGAACAGGTGGCCGGCATGGCCGTGCCAGTCGTTGAACCAGCGGGTGTAACGGAAACCGAGCTGCTGCATGATGCGCGACAGGGGAACTTCATCGACCTCGATCACCAGCTGCAGGAAGGTCGGCATCAGACAATAGGCGTGTACTGTGTGGCCGAACTTTTCGATTCCTTCCTGGATCAGCAGCAATAGGCGGGTCCGGTCGGTATCATCGAGGAATACCTGTTGATTGCCGTTGCCATGCAGGGTCACATGATAAACGGCGCCGGGAAAATGCAAGCGGGGCTTTCGCGCCATGGGAAACCCTCCAAAAAATGAGATTACAAGCCTGCCCCCTCGGTTACGAAAGATGATAACAGACCGGGACCAGAATACAAGCGGGCAAAAAGACGGGCGGGGCAGAATTTCTTCCGCCCCGCCCGCTTCATGGTTTATAAATTCCGACTCGCGCCGGGAGCGCTCAACCGACGGCGATCTCGAACTCTTCGATATGGAAACCGGGACGCGGGTTGATCGAAATTTGCCGGCCGTGGCGTTGTTCCAGTTCGTCGATCCCGACCCGCTCCTCGTCGATTAGCAGGCCGGCGATGTCAGGATGGGCCAGCAGGGTCACATGCCCGGCCGGCAGATCCTTGAGCTCCCGGTGCAGTTCGCGCAGGATCTCGTAAATCACCGTCAGTTTCCCTTTGACGTACCCCTTCCCTTCGCAGTAGGCGCAGGGCTCGCAGAGGGTCCGACCGATGCTTTCGCGCACCCGCTTGCGGGTCATTTCGACCAACCCCAGTTCGGAAATCTTCAGGATATTGGTCTTGTTCTTGTCGCTTTTCAACGCCTCCTCGAGCGCGGCATGGACTTTCTCGCGGTGGGTCTCCTTCTCCATATCGATGAAGTCGATGATGATCAGCCCGCCGATATTGCGCAGCCGCAACTGGAAAGCGATCTCCTTGACCGCTTCGAGGTTGGTTTTGAGGATGGTGTCTTCGAGATTGTGCTTGCCGACGTAACGCCCGGTGTTGACGTCGACCGCCGTAAGCGCTTCGGTCTGTTCGATGATGATCGAACCGCCGCTTTTCAGCCAGACCTTGCGCCCCAGGGCGCGGGAGATTTCCACTTCCAGACCGAAGGCATCGAATATCGGCTCATCGCCGTCGTAGAGCTCGATGCAGTAGTTGAGCCGCGGCATGAAGGTGCTGATAAAGCGGACGATCTTATTGTACTCTTCACGACTGTCGACGACGATCCGCTTGACGTCCTCGGTCAGAATATCGCGCAGCACCTTGCTGGTGACATCGAGGTCGGAGTGAATCAGGCTCGGAGCGACCCGCTCATCGAGACCGCGACTGAGGCCCTGCCAGAGTCCAACCAGGAATTCCATGTCGGCGCGCAGGTCATCTTCGCTTTTCCCCTCGGAAACGGTGCGGACGATAAACCCGGTGCCGGGGGCGCGGATTTCCTCGACGATCTGCCGCAGGCGCTCACGCTCCTCTTCCCCTTCGATCCGCCGGGAGATGCCGACATGATCGACGGTCGGCATGTAGACCAGGTGGCGGCCCGGCAGGCTGATGTGCGATGTGATCCGCGCCCCCTTGGTGCCGATCGGCTCCTTGGAGATCTGCACCAGCAGCTCCTGCCCTTCATCGAGCAGTTCTTCGATCGGCGGCAGCGGCGGCAGTTCGCCTCCATCGGACTGCCCAAGAAGGTGCTCTTCCCCCTCGATGGTCCGCTCGACCTGTTCCATTTCGTCGAGGACATCGGCGACGTAAAGGAACGCCGCCTTCTCCAGTCCGATATCGACGAATGCCGCCTGCATCCCCGGCAGCACCCGGATCACTTTCCCCTTGTAGATATTCCCGACGATCCCCCGCTCGCGCTCGCGTTCAATATACAATTCGGCGATGTGTCCCCCTTCGAGCAGGGCGACACGGGTCTCGTGGGAGGTGGTACAGATGACCAGCTCCTTCGTCATGTCATTTCTCCGGATTCCTTCAATATCGTTAAAAGAAAACTTTTAAATACGGTATGGTTCCCTCTCCCGCAGGGAGAGGGACAGGGTGAGGGGGAAATTATTGCGGAAACCTCAACCCCTCATCCGGCCTGCGGCCACCTTCTCCCTCAGGGAGAAGGGTCGGTTGATTCACCGGACACATCATCCTTAAGAGTAATACCGATCTTGCGCACCTGCAAGCGGCGGATCTCTTCTACATCGCATTGCAGCAGCCAGGCCGCAACCTGCAGCGGGCTCCCTTTTTTCAGTTCCAGTTCCAGTTCGTCTTCGATCCGGGAGATCTCCAGCACATTCGGGCGCAGATCGATCCGCTCTTCCCGTTCCTTTTTCAAGCGGGTGATCCACACCTGGTCCGCTTCCAGAAAGCTGATGATCCGTTCGGTCAGCTCGGCGGGAACCGGCTGCGGCAGCGGCACCCGGTAGCGGCTGCTGGCCAGCGCCGCCGAAGGAGACGCGGCTTTCCAGGGGATGACCTCACCCTCGACGATTTCGAATCCGTCCGGCAGCTGGGTATTCAGGTCTGCGATCAACCGGCCGACGGGCACCGGTCGGGTCAATTCCAGATCGACCAGTTCCGCTTCACTGGCCACCCCCATCGGCAGCGCCTCGAGGAAAGACATCTTCGGCGCCGGGTGGTACCCCTGGGAAAAACGGACCGGCAGTTTGGCCCGGCGCACCGCCCGTTGAAACATGGTCAGATACTCCAAATGGCCGACCATCCGTGCCCGTCCGCGCTTGCTCAGTTTCAAGCGCACCCGGGTTTTCTCTTCCGGCTCGCCAGGTCCCGCTTCGGGACTGCGGGATTCGGCAGCCGGCGGTAAATGACTGGCCTCGCTCAGGCGCATCCGTAGCGCCTCGAAATCACAGACTCCGCAGGCATGGCAATCACCGCCGCGACAATCGGGAGTCGCCGCCCCGGTCAGTGATTTTTGGCGTTCGCTCCAGAAAAAACTTTTCGGCAGGCCGCAATCGATGTGCTCCCAGGGGAGGATCTCCGTTTCCTCCCGCTGCCTCAGGTACCAGTTCGGATCGATGCCGCAGTCGGCGAAGGCCTGCTGCCATTTGCCGAAATCGAAATGCTCGCGCCAGCCGTCGAAACGACAGCCGAGTTCCACCGCCCGCTCCAGGAGCCGGGAAAGCCGCCGATCGCCGCGGGCAAACACCCCTTCCAGGAACGACAGCTGTGCATCGTGATACTTGAAGCGCAGTTTCTTCTGACTCAACCCTTCGCGCAGCAACGCCTGTTTACGCCGGGTCTCTTCACTGCCGATTTGCGCTTCCCATTGAAAAGGGGTATGCGGCTTGGGCACAAAGGTGGACACGGCGACATTCAGATCATTGCCACCGGTTCCCCGGCCGCTCTGTTTGACCTGCACCGCCAGATCGATCAACTCCCGCAGATCCGCATCGGTTTCGGTCGGCAGCCCGAGCATGAAGTAAAGCTTGATCAGCCGCCAGCCGAGCCGGTAGGCGGCGGCGGTGGTGCTGAGCAGGTCAGCGGCGCTGATCCCCTTGTTGATGACGCTGCGCAGCCGCTCACTCCCCGCCTCGGGCGCCAGGGTGAAGCCGGTCTTGCGCACCTTTTTCAACTCTTCCATCAGCTCTTCGGTGAGCGAACCGACCCGCAGGCTCGGCAGGGAGACCGCCACCCGGTCGGCGGCGTGCTCGGCCATCAGGTTCTGCAGCAACGGCTCGATGCAGCTGTAATCGCCGGTCGACAGCGACAGCAGCGACACCTCTTCGAAACCGGAATTCTCCAGCGCTTCATCGATCAGCTCTTTGATCTTCTCCGGGCTGCGCTCGCGCACCGGCCGGTAGATGTAGCCGGCCTGGCAGAAACGACAGCCGCGGGTGCAGCCGCGGGCGATCTCCATCGCCACCCGGTTGTGGACCGTCTGCATGAAGGGGATGATCGGCCGGGTCGGGAAGGGGGCGGCATCCAGATTGCGCAGAAAACGACGCCGGACTTTATCATAGCCTTTTTTCAGCGAGGTGATCCGCGCCACGCAGCCGTCCTGGCGATAGCTGACGGCAAAGAACTCCGGCACATAAAACCCTTCGCGCTCGGAGAGGTTTTCCAGCAGTCGGGTCCGGCTCCACTGTTCCTGCTTGGCGCGCAATACCAGCTGGGCCAGCTCGACGATCGCTTCCTCGCCGTCGCCGATCAGAGCGACATCGAAGAAATCGGCCAACGGTTCGGGGTTGAAAGCGCAGGGGCCGCCAACCACGATCAGCGGCGCACGCTCATCGCGCTGCTCGCGGCGCAGGGGAAGACCGGACAGTTCCAGCATCCCCAGTAAATTCGTATAGCTGAGTTCGTACTGCAGGGTGAAGCCGATGATGTCGAACTCGGCCAGCGACCGGGAGGATTCGAGGGAACAGAGCGGCTGGTTATTGTCACGCAGCCACTCGGCCATGTCGGCCCAGGGGGCGTAGACCCGTTCGGCTGCCGCCCACTCCAGGTTGTTGAGAATCTGATAGAGGATCGGAAAACCGATGTGGCTCATGCCGACTTCGTAGACATCGGGAAAGGCGAGCGCCATGCGCACCTCGATTCCCTGGTCGCCTTTACAGATACTCCCCAGTTCACCGCCAAGATAGCGCGAGGGGCGGGTGACCCGAGTCAATGCTTCGGTCTGATCCAGCTTGCTCAAAAATCCAACCTTTTCTAGACGCAAAAAGGGAGCTAAGTTAGCACCCCTTGAAGCACAAAACAAGCAATAATAAAAGGTTTTTTCATTTGCCCTGGTACCGGTTCAGGGCGGATCAAAAAGGTGCAGGTGCAAGGCGCCCTTTAACTTCGGAGCGAGATCCGGCAGCACCAGGTCGCAGCGACGAAGTTAAAGGGAACGCAGCAGATGATGCTTTTTCCTCAGCCTGTCAAACATTTTCGCCCCATGGCTTGTCACTCCAATACTGCTCCCGCAGCCGCTCCTCCGGATACTGCTGAAGAAATTCCTCGCGGGAAAAATCGAACCGGTAGTCGCCGACATAGTCGTTGAGCACCCGGTAGGCGGCATTGATCCGCCGAATCTTTTCGTCATCGGCCTGCGCCCCTTTATCCGGATGATACCGCCGTACCAGTTGCCGGTGGCGCTCGCGAATCTTTTTCAGGGACACCCGCGGCGGCAGGTCGAATTCGGCTAAGGCCATCTGCAGTTCTTCAAAAGTCATCCAACCCTCCCGGACAGACGAAGTTCAGAAAATGAGCGGTTCTGTCTGAGTATACCCCAGGCGGAAACCGGGCAAAAGGCAGCTTCAGCAACAATTGACAGCCTGCGCCTTTCAGCATAGGATAGGCCCCTGTTTTCTCCCTCTGCACCACCAGTGAACGGAGATTTTGTGGCCCGAGCAAAAACCATTTTCAGCTGCCAGCAATGCGGTTTCCAAAGCCCTAAATGGCTCGGCCGCTGCCCCGACTGCCAGCAATGGAATACCCTGGTCGAGGAACAGCCGGTTGTCGCCACCACCCACAGCCGCGCCCAAGCGGAACCGGGGCGGCCGCAAAAACTTGCCGAGATCGCCAGCCGCGAAGAAGACCGGCTGCGCTGCGGGATCGCCGAACTCGACCGCACTCTCGGCGGCGGCCTGGTCCCCGGTTCGCTGATCCTGGTCGGCGGTGATCCCGGCATCGGCAAATCGACCCTGCTGCTGCAGGCGACCCAGCAATTGGCACAAACCGGCACCGTCCTCTACGTGACCGCCGAGGAATCGGCCCGCCAGGTCAAGTTGCGCGGTGAACGGCTCGGGGTCAAGGCCGACCAACTCTATCTGCTGGCGGAAACCTCCCTGGAACAGATCAAGGCCCGTATCAAGGAATTGAAACCAGATTTTCTGGTGATCGACTCGATCCAGACGATTTTCACCAGCAGCCTCGAATCGGCGCCGGGGAGCGTCAGCCAGGTCCGCGAGTGCACCGGGCAGCTGATGATCCAGGCCAAGGGGGAGGGGCTGCCGACCTTCCTGGTCGGCCACGTCACCAAGGACGGAGCAATCGCCGGGCCACGGGTGCTGGAGCACATGGTCGACACGGTCCTCTACTTCGAAGGGGACCCCGGCCACCCCTACCGGATTCTGCGCGCGGTGAAAAACCGCTTCGGCTCGACCAACGAAATCGGCGTCTTCGAAATGCAGGAGCAAGGCTTGCGCGAGGTCGCCAATCCCTCGGAACTGTTTCTCGCCGAGCGCCCGCAGCAGTGCGCCGGCAGCGCCGTGGTCCCCTCGCTGGAGGGGAGCCGGCCGATTCTGGTGGAACTGCAGGCGCTGGTTTCCTGCAGTACCTTCGGCACCCCGCAACGCACCGCGATCGGCATCGAGCACAAGCGGGTGGCGCTGCTGGTGGCGATCCTGGAAAAGAAAGTCGAACTGGGACTCGGGGGGCAGGATATCTTTCTCAATGTCGCCGGCGGCGTGCGTCTCGACGAGCCGGCGGTCGACCTGGGGGTAATTGCCGCGCTGGCCTCCAGCCATCTGAACAAGGTCATCGATCCCCAGTGTGTGGTCTTTGGGGAAGTCGGACTGGCCGGCGAAGTGCGGGCGGTGTCCCGCCCGGAACTGCGGGTCAAGGAAGCGGCCCGGCTCGGTTTCACCCGCTGCGTCCTGCCGCAGGGGAACCTGAAAAACCTGGAAGCGCCGGCGTCACTGCAACTGATCGGTGTACGTCATGCCGGTGAAGCGCTCGATGCCATTTTCCTCTGAAGCAAAGGATGAACTCATATGTCTGACAAGCTGACCCATTTTGACGGCGAGGGGAAGGCGATCATGGTTGACGTCGGCGACAAAGTTGAGACCAAACGTGAAGCCCTGGCCGCCGGCGAGATCAGTATGCGCCCGCAGACCCTGCAGCGGATTCTCGACCGCAAGGTAGAAAAAGGAGATGTCTTCGCCGTGGCCAGACTGGCCGGAATCATGGGGGCGAAACGAACATCGGGGCTGATCCCGCTCTGCCATCCGCTGCCGCTGGCCTCGGTTGAAGTCGACTTCGACTGCGACCCGGAACAGGGAGTGGTGCGGATCGGCGCAGTGACCAAGGTCACCGGGCAGACCGGCGTGGAGATGGAGGCCCTGACCGCAGTCGCGATCGCCGCGCTGACCATCTACGACATGTGCAAAGCGATCGATAAGGAAATGGTTATCGGCGACATCCGGCTGCTGAAAAAAACCGGTGGCAAAAGTGGTACTTTCATCCGTGACGAATAGCCGGTTTTCCGATTGGATACTAGTTGGCAAAAACGGGAAATTCTGTTAAATTTCTTCAATAATATGGATGCGGACAGCTATGGAAAAACGTATTTTCAGCATCAGGACAAATTTCCTGATCCCGTTGGGGCTGGTCGTCTTCCTGGCGGGAGTCCTGTTGATCAGCTGCCTGTTTTTGCATCTGCCGTTGACAAAAACTCTGATTCTTGCAATTTTCCTGCTGCCGGCCGCCGTGCTCTTTGCCGAAAGCTGCTTGCGGCGGGTCAGAATTGAAGAAGACGGCATTCTGGTCAACAAGCTGTTCCGTAGCAAGCGGCTGAAATATGAAGATCTGACGTCGATCGATACGGTCCTGGTGCGCAAACGGGCCTTTATCAGCCTGAGTACCGAAGAGGATTTCATCATCCTCTCGAACAGTTACGACCATTTCGGTCTGCTTCTCAAGCTGCTGCTGGAGAAGGCTCCGGAGCAGGTGATCAGTGAAGAAACCCGGCAACTGGCTATCAAGCCGCCGGAAAAAAGCAGCGACATCTTTTCCGCCTGGGTGGCGGTGGCGGTATTGCTGCTGATCCTTTATGTTCAATTGAGGGGCGCATTTTGAGCGCTTTTTGAGTTATGATGTCAAAAACGTCCAGCTGGACAGCTGCTTTGCAAGGATGAGTACTATGGACGAAAAGATCTTGGAAGAATTCAGAGGCCTGTTGCAGCAACAGATGGATGAACTACTGCAGGATGCCGGCAAAACGGTTTCCGGGATGACCGAAGAAAAGACCAATTTCCCCGATCCGACCGACCGCGCTTCTCTAGAATCGGACCGCAATTTCGAACTGCGGATTCGTGATCGCGAACGTAAACTGATCAACAAGATTCGCCAGGCGATTGAGCGGATCGACGACGGCACCTTCGGCCTCTGCGAGCACTGCGAGGAAGAAATCGGTGTCGAACGCTTGCGGGCTCGACCGGTCACAACCCTGTGCATTGACTGCAAAACGGAACAGGAGCGCCAGGAACGGATCGGCTGAACCGGCCCTGAGCAACAACGGCACATTTGCTATAGACAGTGCGAATGCACCGGTTTTTTCTGCATTGAACCAAGACTCAACTGTCTGACGATCTGCCCCCTCTTATCGGCAGGATCCAGCCATGGAATCGACCGACCGTCGTCTTGTCCAACTGACCCTGCTGTCACAACTGGGGCAGACCCTCAATTCTGCGTCCAGCATTCACTCTCTCTGCTCTTCGGTCAGCAGGATGCTGCTCGACTACAGCGATGCTGTTGGTGTTGTCGTTCGCCCGCGTCTGTACGGTGACCCGCCGCCGAAACCCTGTTACTTTCGAACCGAATCCGCTGATCCGGCGCTGAAAATCTATCTCCTCCAACTGGAAAGCCAGCTCAGCAGCCAGGTTCTGCACCAGGGACGCAGCAGACTATTGTATCCACTGTCGAGTCGGCGCGGGAATCAGCTGCCGCCCTCGATCTATTCCCTGCCGTTGAAAATTCATGACCGGATTTTCGGCACTCTCAGCCTGGTCGGTGGCGCCACCACCGGGCAGGAACCTTTTACCCCGGAGCAACAGCAGCTCTTTCTCACCTGCGGCTTCCAAATATCTCAGGCCTTTGAACAGCTGGTCACCCTGGCCCGTTTACGCCAGGTTTCGGCCTCAGACTTTCGACGCCTGCAGGACCTGTCGCTGCTCTACCGGATCACCCAGCTGCTGCACAGCACACTAGCGACCAACGAACTGTTCCATTTGATCCTGTCGTTACTGGTCACCCCGGATGGCGGCGGTTTTCATCGCGCCATGCTGTTCATGGTCAATCAACGCGGTGGCACTCTGCAGGGGATGCTCGGGGTGACCCGGGAAAGCGCCAGGATATTGCTGCCGGATGGGTTGCCACCGGTCAACTCGCCCAACCTGAGGATTCCTCCGGAAGTTCAGCTGGCACAGCGGGAAGCCTCTTTTTCCCGCGAAGTCATGCAGCAGCGGCTGCAGATAGAGAATAATGACAGTTGCCTGGCGGTGGTCGCCCGGGAACAGAAACCGCTGCTGATCAACAAAAATCTGGAAACCGATCTGCCCAATAGCCCGCTCAGCCTCAATTTTCACAACGGTGACCATGCCTGCGTGCCGCTCATCAGCCGGGGCAGAACGCTCTGTGTGCTGGCGGTCGACAACGAAAACAGCGGTGAACTGATCGATGCCGAACATCTGCGTTTTCTGGAAATGTTTGCCGGTCAGGCCGGGATCGCCCTGGACAATGCTCAGCTGCTGCAGCACATTGAAACGGCGCATCGCAACCTGCGCGAAGCCCAGGAGCAATTGCTGCAGAGAGAAAAACTGGCCACCATCGGTGAAATGTCGGCCTCGATCGCCCACGAACTGAAGAACCCCCTGGTTTCCGTCGGTGGCTTCGCCCGGCGACTGGTCAGATCATTGGAAGAGGTCCATCCGGGACGCCAGTTTGCCCAGATCATCCAGCTGGAAACCGAGCGACTTGAGAAGATGCTGGACGATATTCTCTCCTTCTCCAAACAACGGCTGCTCTGCATTCATGAATACCGTCTGGAAGAGGTGATTGAAAAAGTCCTGCTGCTGGAAGGAGAGCGAATTCAGCAGGAAGGCATCAACCTGATACTTGAAATCCCGGATGATCTCCCGGAAATGCAGGGGGATGCCGAACAGATGGAACAGGTCTTCATCAATCTGATTACCAATGCCAGTCAGGCGATGCGTGGCGGCGGGGTACTGCAAATCCGCAGTCAGGTAAGCTGGCTGCGGGGAGAACCGGCGGTGCGGATTGAAATCAGCGATACCGGCGGCGGCATTCCGCCGAAAATGATGCGAAATATCTTCAATCCCTTTTTCACCACCAAGGAAGAAGGGACCGGACTCGGTCTGCCGATCAGTCATCGGATCATTGAACATCATCAGGGTGAATTTGAAGTTATCAATACCGCCGAAGGAGCATGTTTCAGCATTATTCTTCCGGTTCAGCTGCGACACCGAACCGCCGATCCGCTGCATCTGCATTCCGCCCCCGATAATGGAGCAGAGGATAATTAACGGCGCCGGGTCGGCAGAAATATCCGGGCAACAGTTGCGGGTTGGCTCGAACCGCTCCACCCGGGCTTTGTCACGACGACTTCGCCAAAGCCATTATGAAACCATTTACTTGTCTACCTTCGGGGACTTATTTTTACCCGGCATTTTTTTGAGGAGAGTAATTTTTTACTTGATCTTTTATGCCATTTTCGTTATCAATAAACTTAAATACAGGTGAGTCAAATCACCTGAAAGCCCGGTGATTCCCCCCCTCCATCACCGGGCTTTTTTATTCTCTTAATCTTCGTGCCCTGTTTGGCTTATTCCATTCATTGACTCTGGTCCTTTTGGCTGCTGCCAACGATGCCTCTCCCCGGCTTGGCTCTGGCCAGGCCTGCGTCGACGTGCCTTGCCTGCAGCCAAAATACCTCAGAATTATCCAAAAGGACCAACCAAACAGAATACTAGGCAATTGCTGTTTCGCCACGCCGCTCAGGTAAGTTCTGAATTCGGATAACCGTCAGTTTCTCAGACTGTTGATTCTGGTAGGAATAAAATTCAATCGCCAGCCAGACGTTGTGGCGCGGGTGAAAAATTTCGCTGTGCTGCTGGTTGAGAGAGACCAGTTCAACCCCCTCGGCAAAAAGAACGGTTTTCCAGTTTTTGCCTAATACCCCCAGATAGGAGAGACCGACAAACCTCACCAACGATTCATTGCAGCGCCTGATCTTATCTTCATCATCGACCAGCAGGATCATATCCGTGATACAATCCAAGGACATCTGCCACTCATACTTGGCCTGCTCAACTTGCTGAAAGAGGCTGTTCAATTCCTCATGTTTCAGTTCCAGCTGCTGCTGGCTTTCCCGCAACAGCTGCTCGGTATGATTCTGCTGCTTGATCGCCTTGCGCGCCATGCTCGCCAATAGCAGAATCATGACGAAAAACAGCCCTGCAACCGCCAAAAGAAACGTACTGGCATGCGAAACCGAACGTTCCAGAGAACTGCGAACCGCCCCCACATCATGAATCAACTCAAGAACCGCGACCAGTTTGCCATTGCGAACCAGGGGCGCCTGGGTTTCAATCAGACTGACAACCCCCTCCTGCCCCGGCAGGTTGGCAAAGAAAAATCTGGAATAGGACTCTCCGCTCTGCAGCGCCCGATGCAAAGGTGTCAGATCGCGGATTTGTCCGACCTGCTCCGCTGTCGTTGAGTAGAGCACCTTGCCGGCAGGCGAACGAAGCGAGGCCCGCACCAGAGAAAAGTTTTCAACCAGTTGCCGCAACTGCCTGTTGATCTGGGTTTTGTTCTCCGAAATAATAAAATCTTCAGCCAGGTAGCGAGCGAGATGTTCCGCATCTTTGCGCGCCTTTTCCGAAATCAGGCCGGTCGTGGTGGGGTAAAGATAAACCATGTCGAACAGCGGCAGACAAAGTGCCAGGATAGCGGCAACCACCAGCAGGCTGATCAGCGATTGAACCTTCTGCACAATCGAACCTTTCGTAAATGGTCAATTATCTAAAAAGTATAGGGGGCTTCGAGGGGAAAGCAAATGACTTGCAGTCGACTGGTCAGGGAGGTTATGTTGAAAAGATTGTTCCAAAAGGGGCAAGGCCACTAAACGATAAATAGGATATTATTTACAGGATGAAACGTCATATCAATATCTGTATCCGAATCGAGGAAACCGCCGGTAAGATTTATCGCAAGATGGCAGAATCACAGTGTTTGTGCACCAAAACCCGCCAGGCCCTGCAGGAATTGGCCAAGGATGAGGATGAGCATGCCAACCAGTTGCGCTTTGCCCTGCGCTTTCCCGAAAATTCAGTCGTAAAAAGTTTGCCGGCGATGCTGAAACAATCGCAGCAGCTCCTGGAACTGGCACAGCGGCTTCTGCAAAAAACCGATCTGAACCAGGTGGATGACACGCGGGCAATCAGAATCGGGATCGAAATGGAAAAGAGGTTCTGCCAGACCCATATCGCCAATTCATTTGAATTCACCGACCAAAAGATGAAAAACATGTTTGCCGCCATGGCCAAGGCGGACGAACTCCACTGCCAGCAGCTGTACGACATGCAGAAATACCTTTCGCAATCCTGAACCGACAACCGCCACCGTTCCCAGTGGTAGCATTGATAAATCTCTCGACAAACAAGGCAGATCAAAAAGGTGGAAATGCTAGGCGCTTGCAAACTTCGGGGTGAGGCCTAGCAGTGCTAGTGTCCCGATTGGTTAATTCCATGTATTAATTCTGGCCCTTTTTGCTGTTGGCGGCGTTGTGTCTCCTCGGCTTAGCTTAGGCTAGGCCTGTGTCGACACGCCTTGCCACCAACCAAAATGCCTCAGAATTATCTGAAAGGACTAACCAAACGGGACACTAGGTCGCAGCAACAAAGTTATGGGACACCGCAGATGCGCCTTTTTCATCCGCCTTACCCTAGCAGATGCGCGGCAGCTGCTCGCCCGCCAACATTTCAATCGCCCGCAACCCGCCGATGCCGGTGCGCATCATCACCCGTCCCCGGGATTCAGCTGTCACTTCACCAATGATCGCAGCTCCAGCCCCTTCCGGCTGAGAACGCAGCAGTTGCAGGGCCAGGCCGGCCTGATCGGCCGCGACAAACGCCAGCAGTTTCCCTTCATTGGCGACAAACAGCGGATCGAGCCCCAGAATTGCGCAGGCCCCGGCGACCGCTTCGTTGATCGGCAGACTGCTCTCCTGCAGACAGATGTCGGCCTGTGACTGCAGGGCGATCTCCTTCAGGGTGGTCGCCACCCCGCCGCGGGTCGGGTCGCGCAGCACATGCACCGCCCCTCCCAGTTCGGCCAGCAGTTTGGCGACCAGATGGTTGAGCGCCATGCTGTCGCTGGCGATATCGCTCTGCAGGTCGAGCCCTTCGCGCCTGGCCAGCACCGCCATGCCGTGATCGCCGATGCTGCCGTTGATCAGAATCTTGTCCCCCGGCTGCGCGCCACTGCCGCTGATCCGCAGCGGGTGATCGAACACCCCGATCCCCGAGGTATTGATGAAAATTTTATCCCCCTTGCCGCGCGGCACCACCTTGGTATCACCGGTGACGATTTTGACCTGCGCCTTGTCGGCCGCAACCTTCATCGCCTCCAGTACCTCGCTCAGCTCAGTCAGCGGCAATCCCTCTTCAAGAATCAGCCCGACGCTCAGTGCCAGCGGCCGCGCGCCGCTCATCGCCAGGTCGTTGACCGTGCCGTTCACCGCCAGATCGCCGATATTGCCGCCGGGGAAGATGATCGGATCGACCACGTAGGTATCGGTGGTGAAGGCCAGCCGCGAGCTGTCGATCCCCTCCAGCACCGCGGCATCGTTCTGGTCGCTCTGCGCCACCTGCGAAAGGATCGGGATGATCAGCTCATCGAGCAGCCGATGACTCAGCTTACCGCCGCTGCCGTGGCCGAGCAGGATGACATCGTTTTTCACAACACACTCCATAAAAGATGCATTGAATAAGGTTTTCTCCAACACCGGAGGTTGCTCAAAATGCCCCAGCTGCTAGGCGTCCGCTAACTGAGGAGTGAGGCCTAGCAGCGCTAGGTCGCAGCGCCGAAGTTAAGGACAACGCCGCAGATGGGGTATTTTCAGCAGCCGTACTTGTATTCGGCGGCGCAGGTTCCCTCCGAGGAGACCATACACGCCCCGACCGGATTTTCCGGGGTGCAGGCCCTGCGGAACAGCGGACAGTCCTTCGGCGTCAGCTTCCCTTTGAGGATTTCGCCGCAGCGGCAGCCCTGATGCTCCTGCGGCTCTTCCACCGCGACCGGCAGCTGCCGCTCGGCGTCGAACGCGGCGTAGGCTTCGCGGATCTTCAGTCCGCTGTCGGGGATCACGCCGATGCCGCGCCAGGGGGTGTCGCAGGGCTCAAAAACCTCGGCCAGCAGCGCCTGGGCTTTTTGGTTCCCCTCCGGCTTGACGATCCGGCTGTATTCGGTTTCGACCCGCGCCTCGCCGGCGACCACCTGCCGGGCCAGCAGCTGGATGCCGCGCAGCATGTCGAGCGGCTCGAAGCCGGTGACCACGCAGGGGACATGATGCTGTTCGGCCAACGGCCGGTAGGCATTTGCGCCGATCACCGCGCTGACATGGGCCGGGCAGAGGTAGCCGTCGACCTTGAGCTCCGGGTCGCTGGTCAGCACCGCCATCGGCGTCGGGATGGTTTTGTGTGCGCCGAACACAAAGTAATTCCGCAAGCCGCGCTGTTTGGCGGCGACAATCGAGCCAGCCACGGTCGGGGTGGTGGTCTCGAAACCGACGCCGAGGAATATCACTGTTTTCTCCGGATGTTTTTCCGCCAGCGCCACCGCGTCGAGGGGGGAATAGACCACTTTCACCTGCGCGCCGTCGGCCTGTTCGCGCAGCAGGCTGCTGCTGGAGCCGGGAACCCGCACCATATCGCCGAAGGTGGCGATGATCGTGTCCGGCTGGCGGGCGTAGGCCACCGCCCGGTCGACATAACCGATCGGCGTCACGCAGACCGGGCAGCCGGGGCCGGAGATCAGCCGGATGCTCGCCGGCAGCAGGCTGCAGATGCCGTGCTGGTAGATCGACATGGTATGGGTCCCGCAGACCTCCATCAGGGTCATTACCCCGGGGTATCCCTTGACCTCGGCGGCAATGGCGGCCACCAGCCCCTTGGCCAGCGCGGGATCGCGATATTCGCTGGCGTACTTCATTCCGGGACCATTCCGGCGTCGAGAACCTCGCGGAACACCGCCAGAGTCTTTTCCGCCTCGTCCGGATCGATCTTTTCGATGGCGAACCCAGCGTGCAGCAGCACGAAATCGCCGACTTCAACATCGTCAAGCAGCATCAGACTCACCTCGCGACGCACCCCATCCACTTCGCAGATCGCTGTACGGTCATCAATTTCCGCCACTTTCATCGGCACGGCCAGACACATAAAATTTCTCCAAGTTCTTAACAAAAACCTAATTTACCGCGGAGAGCGCAGAGATTGCGGAGAAAAACTCAAGGATTTTGCGTATTATCTCTGCGAATTCCGCGTCCTCGGCGGTGAGAAAACCACCTGTTACAAACTGGAATTTTTCTGCAACTATTCCTTCTTCGTCACCCGCGTCCGCAGCCAGTCATACCAGCGCTCCAGCCCCTCGCGGCTGTAGCAGGACAGTTCGATGATTTCGATATCCGGGTTGATCCGCCAGGCATAGTCGCGGCATTTGTCCAGCTCGAAACGCAGATGCGGCAGCAGGTCGAGCTTGTTGATCAGCAGCAGACTGCTGGCGCGAAACATCTGCGGATATTTGAGCGGCTTGTCCTCCCCTTCGGTGACCGATAGTACCGTCACCTTGGCGTCCTCACCCAGATCAAAGGCTGCCGGACAGACCAGGTTGCCGACATTTTCAATCAGCAGCACATCGGTTCTGCCCAGTTCGAAATGCTCGACACCGTGAGCGACCATGTGCGCGTCGAGATGACAGCCGGCGCCAGTGTTGATCTGGTGAACCGGAATCCCGGTGGCCGCGATTCGATCGGCATCATTGCTGGTCTGCTGGTCCCCTTCGAGCACGGCGAAATCGAGTTCATCCTTGAGATCCCGAAGGGTAGTTTCAAGGATGGTGGTCTTGCCGCTGCCGGGGGAACTGACCAGATTCAGCGCCAGTAATCCATGCTGCCGGAACAGATTCCGGTTAAGCGCGGCCAGCCGGTTGTTCTTCGCCAGCAGATCCTCTTCGATGGTGATCTTCCGACCGGCTTTCGGCAATTCATGCTGGTGGTCATGATCATGGTGGTGGTGATGCTGAGTTTCGGCCGGTGTGCAGCCGCAATCGATACACATGTCAGTCGATCTCCATTTCCTTGATTCGCAACTCCTCGCCGGCGAGCAGATCGCTGGCGGCGCTGCCGCAGGCGGTACAACAGGTGAGCAGATCTTCCAGGGGGTACTCCTGGTGACAGACCCGGCAGCGGGCACGCGCCGGCACCCGCTCGATCAACAACTGCGAACCTTCCAGCAAAGTGTCATGGCTGCAGGCTTCATAACAGAATTCAAGCGCCTCCGGAACCACCCCGGAGAGGCTGCCCAGTTCCACGGTCACCGACAACACCTTGCTTGCCTGTTGCTGACGGGCGGTTCGTTCGGCGATTTCAACGATGCTCTGAGTGATCCCGAGTTCGTGCAAATATAAACCTTTTCCGAAAAAAAAGATCCTTGAAATAAAATGCCAGATGGACAAAATGATACATAATGTGCAACGGTTGCTCACTATAGGGGGAAATTCGACGGCAAATCAAGTTTACCCCAGGAGGTATACGTTAGCAGCTGCGACAAATGATATCCAGTTGTCATGAAAGGGTGAAACCAGACCATGCAGAGCGGAAAAATCTACGTCTGTGACGAAGATCAAGGGTCCTGTGAGTATCTGGAAAAGACCCTGCAGTTGCAGGGGCACCAGGTCCACTGTTTCCAGCAGGGGAACAATCTGCTGCAGGCGTTGGAAGAGCGGGACGAGGAAGCCCCCGACCTGATTCTGGTCGACACCCACCTGTCCGACATCAGCGGCCTCGACCTGCTGCGCCGGATCAAGCTGCAGCGCCCGCAACAGCACCTGGTCCTGATGAACGCTTTCGGCACGGTGCGCGGCGCCGTTGAAGCGATGAAGCAGGGCGCCTACGATTATCTGCTCAAACCCTTTACCCCGAGCGAACTGAACACCCTGGTCGACAAGTTGATCGAGCACAATCGCCTGCTTTCGGAAAACCGTTCCCTGAAAGCGGAAATCCGCCGCCGTTTCGACCCGGAACAGGTGGTCTTTCGCAGTCACTCCTTCGGCATGGTCTTCGAACTGGCCAAGAAAGTCGCTCCCTCCGAGGCCAGCATCCTGATCATGGGAGAAAGCGGCAGCGGCAAAGAGATTATCGCCTCGACCATTCATTACAGCAGCACCCGGCGCGAGCAGCGTTTTCTGACCATCAACTGCGCAGCCTTGACCGATACCCTGCTGGAAAGCCAGCTGTTCGGCCATGTCAAAGGCGCCTTTACCGGCGCCATCGGCAGTCAGCGAGGACTGATCGAGGAAGCCGACCACGGCACCCTGTTCCTCGACGAGATCGGCGATATCAGCCCGGGGCTGCAGGCCAAACTGCTGCGGGTGCTGCAGGAGAAGGAATTCATTCCGGTCGGCTCAACTAAGGTGCGCCGGGCCGATGTCCGCTTTATCGCCGCGACCAACAAGGATCTGCAGGAAGAGGTTCACGCCGGGCGCTTTCGCGAAGACCTCTTCTATCGTTTGAATGTTGTCACCCTGCAAGTTCCATCACTGCGCGAACGCCCCGAAGATATCGAACCGCTGGCGCGACTGTTCATGGAAAAATTCGCCGGGCGGGACAAACTGCAGTTGACCGGCGATGCCCTGAACCTGCTGCTCAGCTACAGCTGGCCGGGTAACGTCCGGGAACTGGAAAATATCATCGAGATGGCGGTCATTCTGGCCGACCAGGGCGTGATCGATGTCGCCCAGCTGCCGGCCAAACTGACCACCGATCAGGTGACGCCGATGGCGACCCCGCAGGCCGGGATGTCGCTGGAAGAGGTGGAAAAACTTTATATTGAACAGATTTACCGGGAGACCGGCTATCACAAACTGCGCACTTCCCAAGTCCTCAAGATTGCCCGGAGGACCCTGGACCGCAAACTCCAGCAGTACAATATTCGCAAGGATGTCCTCCACTTCGAAACGGAATGACAGATTGGTGGATAACCAGAGAGAAATTCAGCGATGACCCCGGGGAAATTCCAGACCGATCTTAAAGATCCGTCACTCGATTCCGAGTGGCGCGCGATGCAGCAGACGGATGTTTTGCGTTTCGTCCGCTCGTTGCTGCTCGCCTACGAGGTCATCGGGGTACAGAACAAGCGCGGTCGTCTGCTCCTTGACAACCTGCTGGATGCCGCCGATCTGGTGCTGGAATTCCCGCCGGCGGTCCACTCGCCGAAAAAATTCCTCTTTCCCAACTGGGACCAACTGTTCCGTTTCAAACTGGACGAAAACCTTCTGCTCGAGCCGGAGACCGCCGCGCCGCCGCGCATCATTTTCGGCATGCATCCCTGCGACCTGCACGCGGTGAAAATCCTCGACGACTGCCTGTTCGAGGGAGAGACCGACAGCGCCTACCGGGCCAAACGGGAAGCGACCCTGTTGATCGGGGTCGACTGTACGCCGGATGAATATTGTTTCTGCACCAGCCTCGGCACCGATCGGATCGCCCAGGGATTCGACCTGTTCCTGCATCTGCGTGACGGCCGCTACCTGGTCCAGACCGGCAGCGAACGCGGCCGGCAACTGCTCAAAACCCATGCGCCGGAATGCTTCGCCGCCGCACCGGAATCCCCCCTGCCGCTGCAGGTCAAACAGTGCAGCAACAAAGTCCAGTTTCCGATCGAATCCTTGCCGAATCTGCTGGAAGAGGCTTATCAGGATCCGACCTGGAATCAGCTCGGTGACGACTGCCTCGGCTGCGGCTCCTGCACCCTGCTCTGTCCGAGCTGCTACTGTTTCAATGTCCAGGACAAGCTGGAGCTCAACCTGCAGGAGGGGCAACGGATTCGAACCTGGGATTCCTGCCAGCTCGACCAGTTCGCCCAAATCTCCGGCGGGAATGATTTTCGTTCCAGCCAAGCCGATCGGCAGCGTCACCGCTTCTATCGCAAATACAAGTACCTCTGGGAAAAGTACCAGCGCACCGCCTGTGTCGGCTGCGGCCGCTGCAGTCGTGAATGCCTGGCGCAGATCGCGCCGGTCAAGGTTCTCAACCAGCTGTTTGCCGCCGCGCCCCAACCGGCGGTCAGTTCCAGCCCGGGGGCGGAATACCAGCCGCAGATGGCCCAGATTATCGAAGCGAGAATGCTCTCCGGGCAGGATCGCCTGTTCCGCCTGTGCCTGCCGCAGCCGATCAACTTCACCCCCGGCAGCTTTGTCGAGCTGTCGGTCTTCGGACTCGGCGAAGCCCCGTTTTCGATCGCCTCCCCGCCGAACGGTGGCACTGAGATTGAAGTCGTCATCCGTCGCGCCGGAGCCCTCACCCAGGCCCTGCACCGGACCCGGAAAGGGGACAACATCGGGGTGCGCGGCCCCTTCGGCAACGGTTTCCCGCTGGAGCAGATGGGCGGCAAAGACCTGTTGCTGGTGGCCGGCGGTCGCGGCCTGCTGACGATCCGTTCACTGCTGCTGGCAGCTCTGGCGCAGCGCCGGAAGTTCGGTCGCATCACTCTGCTCTGCGGAGCGCGCAATATCGAGGCGCTGATGTTCCCGCAGGAGCTGCTCAGCTGGCACCAGTCGGGACTGCTCGACTGCCGGATCGCCGTCAAAGACCGGCACAATGACTGGGGGCTTCCGGCACTGGATGTCAACTATCTGTTCAAAGATCTCGACATTAACCCGCAGCGCACCTTGGCCGCCATCTCCGGGCCGCCGGAAATGTATCGTCAGGTGAATCCGCTGCTGTTCCGCATGGGGCTGGATGACGAGCAGATCTACCTGAACCTGGAACGGCATATGAAGTGCGGACTGGGCAAGTGCGGTAAATGCCGGATCAACAATATCTGCGTCTGTGAATGCGGACCAATTTTCTCCTACCAGAGCATCAAGCACCTGGCGGAGGCGATTGAACGATGAAAGCGAAAATCGGTTTTTTCGATTTTGCCGGTTGCGAAGGCTGTCAGCTGACAGTGATGAACCTGGAGAACGAGCTGCTGCAGGTCCTGCAACTGGTCGAGCTGGTCGAATTCCGCGAACTGCTGTCGGGACGGGGGGCCGAGCTTGACATTGCTTTTGTCGAGGGAAGTATCTGCCGTTCCGGCGACCGCGAGCGTCTGCAGCGGATCCGCGAGCGCAGCAAGCTGCTGGTCGCCCTCGGCTCCTGCGCCGACAACGGCGGCGTCAATCTCCTCGGAAGTGACCGGACCCCCGAAGTCCTGCGCCAGCAGGTCTACGCCAGCGACCTGCCGCAACTCTACACCGAAACCCCGCAGCCGCTGGCGGCGGTGGTCAAGGTCGATTACCGGGTGCCCGGCTGTCCGATCGACGGCCGGGAGTTCCTCGCCATCCTCCAGGCCTTGCTGCTGCAGCAGCAGCCGGAACTGCCCAGCTTTGCGGTCTGTGTCGAATGCAAACTGGCTGAATACCCCTGCAGCTTTGATTACGGGCAGGTCTGTCTCGGCCCGGTCACACGGGCCGGCTGCCGGGCGATCTGCATCGACGGCGGCTCCTACTGTCGCGGCTGCCGCGGCCTGATCGACAACCCGCGCACCACCCCCTACCACCGAATTCTGGAGGACCACGGTCTGACGGTGGATGAAATTCTCGATCAGTACCGCACCTTCAACATCGGTGAAAAGGAACAGAGTTCGCCATGAGCCGGAAAATCGAACTTGATTACCTGACCCGGATCGAGGGGCACGCCCACCTGGTGATCGATAAACGCCGGGGGAAAATCAGCGCCTGCCGCCTGGAAGTGATCGAGACGCCACGTTTTTTCGAAGCGCTCTTGCAGGGGCGGCATTACCGCGACGTGGCGACCATCGTCTCCCGCGTCTGCGGGGTCTGTTCCATCTCCCATACCCTGGCCTCGCTGATGGCGACCGAAGCCGCCCTCGGCATCGACTGTCCGCCGCAGGCGCTGTTGCTGCGCCGCCTGCTCAGTTACGGTGAGATCGTCCAGAGCCACCTGCTGCAACTCTACTTCATGGCGGTGCCGGACTACCTGGGGGTTCCCAGCCTGTTTCAACTGGTCGATACCCGCCGGGACCTGGTTGTCCGGGCGCTGCACCTGAAACGGGTCGCCAACCGGATCTGCGAACTGGTCGGCGGCCGGCCGATTCATCCGGTCACCTGCTGCCTCGGCGGGTTTTCGGCCAAACCGGAGGCGACCCAGCTGAAACAGTTGCGTCAGGAGCTGATGGCTGCCCTCCCCGATCTGGAGGCGACCGTGGAACTCTTTGCCGGCTTCAGCTATCCGCTCTTCAGCCGACAGCGCGAAGCCCTCAGCCTGCAGCCGGAGAGCTGCTACCCGTTGCACGGCCGCACCCTGCTCAACAGCGGCGGCGAAAGCTTTCCGGTCGAGGATTATCGTGACCAGATAGAAGAATACCTGTCGCCGCATTCGACCGCCAAGCTGGCCCGCAGCAAAACTGGCAGTTACATGGTCGGGTCCCAGGCGCGTATCCGCCACGGAGTCGCCCACCTCTCACCGATGGCGCGCAAGGTTGCCGCGGCCCTCGATCTCGACAGCAGCGGCATGAACCCCTTCGAGAATCTGAAAGCGCGCCTGATTGAAGTGGTTCATTATTTTGAAGAGGCCATGCACGCGATCGATGAGCTGCTGATGAGCGGCATGAACCGAATCTGCGCCAACCCAACGCCGACCCGGTTCGGACCTGGCGCTGCCGTTGTTGAAGCCCCGCGTGGCCTGCTCTTTCACAGTTACGACTATTCTGCCGACGGTCTCCTACAGCATGCCGATTGCGTCATCCCGACCGCCCAGAATTTGAGCAGCATCGAAGCGGATATGCAGGCTCTGCTGCCGGGACTGCTCGATCGACCCGATGAGCAACTGAAACAGCAACTGGAGATGTTGATCCGCTCCTACGATCCCTGTTTGAGCTGTTCCACCCACCTGCTGAAAATCGAGTTGTGCTGAACAGTGGCTGCCCCAATGACCAGAATCATCGGTATCGGCAATCGGTTGATGGGAGATGACGGCGTCGGAATCGTCACCATCGAACTGCTGGAACAGGAAAATTTACCCGTCTCCGTTGAGCTGATCGATGGCGGTTGCGGCGGGCTGAACCTGCTGCCACTGCTGGAGGACTGTCACCGGGCGATTATTATTGACGCAGGGGAATTTGCGGCCCCCCCGGGAACGGTCCGCATCCTGCGTGATCCGGACCCGGCACAACTTCCTCAGGAGCAACCGGTCCGACTCAGCCATCAACAGGGGTTGCCGGAAGCGCTGCAGCTGGCCGGCAAGCTTGATCGCCTTCCGCAAATCACTCTAGTCCTCGTGCAGGTCGAATCCTGCCGACCGCAGCTGCAGCTTTCACCACCGGTGACGGCCGCCCTTTCCGAACTGGTCGAAACGGTTCTGCGAGAAATTTCCGGCCCTGGCTTTCCGGGTCCGGCTCGTATACATTCGCAACATTGATTGTCTTTTTTCGCTGCCCGGTGTATGTTGACGTGTCACGAAGTACGAGAGCCCATCAGCGAGCCGGACTTGCTGATCGATTCACATAAAGGAGGACGTACATGTTCGGATTGGGAACTCAGGAGTTGCTGATCATTCTGGTGCTGGTCATGATTATCTTCGGCGCCGGCAAGCTGCCGCAGGTCGGCAGTTCCCTCGGTAAAGGGCTGCGCAATTTCAAAAAGGGGATGAGCGAAGCCGAAGAGGATGAGATCGAGGAAGCAAAGATCGAAAAGATCAGCGAAAACAACGGCGACGAAAAAAAAGACGCCTGAACAAAACGACCACTGAAACTCGGAAAAAGGAGATGCCCGCAATCAGCATCTCCTTTTTTTATCCATCAACAGAGCAACTCCTTTTCAGAATTTCTATTCCTTCTTAGGTAGCCTCGCCTCGAAGGTCCGCTTGTCAATCGCGCAGCGGTAGGCTTCCTCGGCAGTCACCTTGCCGGCATTGAGCAATTCCATCAAATGTGAATCCATCAGTTGCATCCCTTCGCCGCGGGCGGTCTGAATGATCGACGGAATCTGGAACGATTTTCCCTCGCGGATCAGGTTGCCGATCGCCGCGTTGCCGAGCATGATTTCAAAAGCAGCGATGCGTCCTTTGCCATCGGCAGTTTTCAGCAGCTGCTGACAGACCACACCTTTGAGGCTTTCACCGAGCATGGTGCGAATCTGCTCCTGGGCATCGGTCGGGAAAACATCAATGATCCGGTCAATGGTTTTCGGCGCCGAATTGGTGTGCAGGGTGCCGAACACCAGATGGCCGGTTTCGGCTGCGCTCATCGCCAGCTCGATCGTCTCCAGATCCCGCATTTCGCCGACCAGAATAATATCCGGATCTTCCCGCAGCGCCGCGCGCAAGGCACTGGTAAACGATTGGCTGTGCCTGCCGATCTGGCGCTGATTGATCAAAGACTGCTTGTTTTCGTGGATAAATTCGAGCGGGTCTTCCAGAGTCAGAATATGTTCTTTGCGACTGCTGTTGATCAGGTCGATCATCGCTGCCAGGGTGGTAGATTTGCCGCTGCCGGTCGGCCCGGTGACCAGCACCAGCCCCTTTTTGAAGCGCGTCATCTTGCGCACCCCCTCAGGCAGATTCAGCTCATCGGCGCTGAGAATCTTGCTCGGGATGATCCTGAAAACCGCCGCCAACCCCCGGTGGGTATCAAGAATGTTGCCGCGAAACCTCGCCAATTCCGGGAGTGCATAGGCGAAATCGAGATCGCGCTTTTCTTCAAAATGCTGAATCTGTTCCTCGGTGAGAATTTCGTAGAGCAGAGCTTGGACCTGTTCGTTGGTAAGATCGGGAGATTTGATCCGCACCATTTCTCCATGCAGCCGGAAAATCGGCGGCGCGCCGGTGGAGATATGCAGGTCACTGGCCCCCTGTTGCTGCATCATCTTGAAAAGCGCGTCAATCTTTGCCATGGGGTCACTCCTTTTCGGCATGGAGATTAATAGTTTTTTATTCTGACAGCGGAGACCCTCAGTGTCAAGCAGACTCAGAACAAGTTTTCTTGCCCGGCCGAAAGCCTCTGTGCTATGGTTGCGCGTTGTTGCACGAATCAATCAAGTTTCATTGGAGAAAAGATGAGTAAAGCACTGGGACTACTATCCGGCGGTCTTGACAGCACCCTGGCGGCGATGGCCCTGATGCGCCAGGGAATCGAGGTTACCGGGATCTCTTTTGTCACTCCTTTCTTCGGCGCGGGAAAAGCCCGGGCCGCGTCCGCAACGATCGGTTTCCCGTTGATCGTCAAGGAGATCAGCGCTGTCCATCTGGAGATGGTGAAAAACCCCAAGTACGGCTACGGGCGCAACATGAACCCCTGCATCGATTGCCACGCCATGATGTTCCGTCTGGCGGGGGAAATCCTGGAAGAGGAAGGTTTTGATTTCCTCTTTTCCGGCGAGGTGCTCGGCCAGCGGCCGATGAGTCAGAATGCCAACGCCCTGAAATCGGTCGCCAACTATTCCGGCTACCCGGATCGGGTGCTGCGCCCGCTTTCGGCCAAGCTTCTGCCGATCACTCCCATGGAGGAATCCGGACTGGTCGATCGGCAGCAATTGCTCGACATTCAGGGACGCTCACGCCGTCGCCAGCAGGCCCTGGCGATCGAATGGGGGTTCCCCGATTTTCCCTCCAGCGGCGGCGGCTGCTTGCTGACCGAAGTCGGTTTTTCCAACCGCCTGCGCGACCTGCTGAAACATGACCCCGAGGCTTCGGTCAATGCCGTCGAACTGCTGAAGGTCGGCCGCCAGTTTCGCATCTCGCCGACGGTCAAACTTATCCTGGGGCGGAACCAGGAGGATAATGACCGGCTGGAGGAGCTTGCCGAGCCCTGCCACCTGAAGCTGCTCTGCCGTGATTTCAACGGCCCGCTGGGGCTGATCAGCGGTCAGGCGGAAGAGCAGGACCTGCAGACCGCCGCGGCGATCCTGGCTTCTTACGGCAAAGGGAAGGACGAAGCAGAAGTGGTCATCCAATTCAGCCGGCAGGACGAAGAATTTGAACTGACGGTGGCGCCGCTGTCGCGTGAGGATTCGCGGCAAATGATATTGGCTTAATCAAATAGGTTCAAGGTTCAAGGTTCAAGGTTCAAGGAAGGGATTTTACCTCGTTCCTTGCTCCATGTACCTATTCTCTCCTAAATAAAAGCGCCCCGCCGGAACCATCCGACGGGGCGTTTCATTTGTAGCAAAGCAGATGATGGGCGAATTACATCATGCCGCCCATACCGCCCATGCCGCCCATGCCGCCCGGCATAGCAGGCATTGCTTCACCTTCTTTGGACGGCTTTTCCGCGATCATCGCTTCGGTGGTCAGCATCAGGCCGGCAACCGAGGCCGCATTCTGCAATGCGCTGCGGGTCACTTTGGTCGGGTCGATAATCCCGGCATCGAGCATGTCGCAGTATTCGTCGGCCGCGGCGTTGAATCCGAAAGAACCCTTGCCGTTATTGACCTTGTCAGCAACGATAGCGCCTTCTTTGCCGGCATTGATGGCAATTTGACGTAGCGGAGCTTCCAGAGCCCGCAGCACCAGGTCGCGACCGAATTTCTGCTCGCCGTCCAGTTCTAGCGCCTTGACATCCTTGAGGACGCGCAGGAAAGCCACGCCGCCGCCAGGGACGATCCCTTCTTCAACCGCCGCACGGGTCGCATGCAGGGCATCTTCAACGCGGGCTTTCTTTTCCTTCATCTCGGTTTCGGTCGCAGCGCCGACCTTGACCACGGCCACGCCACCGACCAGTTTGGCCAGACGTTCCTGCAGTTTCTCACGATCGTAATCGCTGCTGGTCTCTTCGATCGAAGCGCGAATCTGGGACACACGCCCGTTGATCGCTTCTTCAGCGCCGGCGCCGTCAACGATGGTGGTATTGTCTTTATCGATCACGATCCGCTTGGCGGTCCCGAGCATATCGATGGTGGCGTTTTCCAGTTTGAAACCGACCTCTTCAGCGATCACTTTGCCACCGGTCAGCACGGCGATGTCTTCCAGCATCGCCTTGCGACGATCACCGAAGCCCGGGGCCTTGACGGCGCAAACGTTGATGGTGCCGCGCAGTTTGTTGACCACCAGGGTGGCCAGCGCTTCACCGTCGATATCTTCGGCGATGATCATCAGGGTGCGCCCTTGCTTGGCAACCGGCTCGAGGATCGGCAGCAGGTCCTTCATGGTACTGATCTTCTTGTCGTGAATCAGAATTAGGGCATCTTCGAGCACCGCTTCCATGCGCTCGGCGTCAGTGACGAAATAGGGGGAAAGGTAGCCGCGATCAAACTGCATCCCCTCGACGGTCTCGAGGCTGGTATCCATCGATTTCGCTTCTTCGACGGTGATGACCCCTTCCTTGCCGACCTTTTCCATGGCTTCGGCGAGGATGTTGCCGATGGTTTCATCGCTATTAGCGGAGATGGTACCAACCTGAGCGATCTCTTTGTGATCGGCAACCGGCTTGGAAAGCTTCTGCAGCGCCTCAACCCCGGCGATAACCGCTTTATCGATCCCGCGCTTGATTTCCATCGGGTTATGGCCGGCGGTGACCAGCTTGACACCTTCCTGATAGATGGCCTGGGCAAGAACGGTTGCGGTGGTGGTCCCGTCACCGGCGACATCAGAGGTCTTGGAAGCAACTTCCTTGACCAGCTGAGCGCCCATGTTTTCGAACTTGTCTTCCAGTTCGATCTCCTTGGCGACGGTCACGCCATCCTTGGTGATCAGTGGTGCGCCGAACGACTTGTCGATGACCACGTTACGCCCCTTGGGGCCCAGAGTGACTTTAACCGCATCGGCCAAGGTGTTAACGCCTTCAAGAATCTTGGCCCGAGCATCCTGGGAAAATTTGATCTCTTTTGCAGACATGATTCTTTATTCCTCCATGTAAATAAATTGTTGATTCCTGGGTAAGCTTACTCAACCACGCCGAGGATATCATCCTCGCGCATGATCAAGTATTCCTTGCCTTCTACCTTAATCTCGCTGCCGGCGTACTTGCCGAACAGAACCCGATCACCTGCTTTGACATCAAGCGGCAGAACCTTGCCTTCCGGGGTCACTTTGCCCTTTCCGACGGCAATCACTTTCCCCTCCTGAGGCTTTTCCTTGGAAACCGTATCGGGGATGATGATCCCACCCGCGGTAGTGGTTTCCTCTTCGACTCGTTCAACAATGATACGATCCTGCAATGGTCTGATCTTCATAACTTAACTTCTCCTTTCACATTCTAATACGTGGGCTCTGATGAGCCGTTGCGGTCAGGCGAAAACGCAGAAAGAGACATGTCGCGCCAACATGCAACGCCGCAGGCCTCTTCTCCTGTTAGCACTCTATACGCTTGAGTGCTAACAGCGAAAAACAATAATAATCTCCCCTTGGGTATTGTCAAGTATTTTTTAACTGGAATTCAGGAAACTCAGGAAATCAGCCCGCGCTGGAGGGGGGGGAGATGGATCGTATTATTATCGTGCGCCTCTCCGCACTGGAAATGAAATCAATGTGACGGGTTGGAACTCGCCAAAAAGGGGCGGCGGATACGGTAACTGTCGACAAATTCCCGGTGACGGGTCGATCCCTACGGTTCAAACAGCTTAAGGGCTTGCCGATCTGTCCGCCAACTCCCGCTCAAGCTGCAAAAATTCCAGGGCTTCGGTCAGTCGACCGATGACCCCACCGAACCCGAGTCGAAAACTGATCACCTCGGCTTCTTCGGCAAAAGTCAGCATTGTTGGCCGGCAACAGATATCCACCATACTGTTCATCAGAAAAAAGCACTCGCTTGCCGCCAGGGGACGACCACTGATAAAATCATGAAATGACAAACTGGACGGTTTCGGGCTGTTTTTCAGGGCACAATGAGCACAACAGTATCCGTCAACCTGCTGATGCGGAATCAGCCCCTGCTCACAGCTACGGCACAGCTGTCGGGTCTCACCCGCGACTGAAATCACTCCCCCGTGCAGCCGCGAAATCCAGGCCTCCCGTTCCAACTGCAGCAGATCTCGATGAACGGTCATCCGCGAAACACCGAAGTGCTCTGCCAGCTCACGTGCCGCCATGCCGCCGCGCTCACGGATCAGCTTCAGCATTCGTTCTCTGCGCAGATCGCCTTTCATCTGAACGTCCAAATTCGTCGCGATTTTCCAGGGCTGTCAGAGCCAACAAAAATGCGATCAAGTTGATCGGAAAGGGGGTGTTCTATTGTGACCATCAGCAACTCGATTTTTAAGGAGCCTAAAGACATTTTTCCCTCAATCAGGGCTCTTGACAAGTCCGCAACAACAGGTAAAAAATACCAAAACCCCTATTCTTTCGGCTATTTTTTGGGCAGATAATTTGTCACTATCTGCAACTTTTCTTTTTATCGGCAATAAATTATTATTGTTGACATTTTCTACCATGTCAGCTATACGGACAGAATGTAAAACCCTTTTCTATTTCGGGACGCCAGTAAAATTATGGAATTTAATATCGGCAAAAAAATCAAGGCTCTGCGCAAGGAAAGAAAGCTGACTTTGCAGGACGTTGCAAATGAAACCGGCTTCTCACCTGCGCTGATTTCGCAGATCGAGAATAACAATGTCTCCCCGCCAATCGCAACCCTTTCCAAAATCGCTCGTTTTTTTGATGTGAAAATGAGCTTCTTCTTTGAAGAAGGGGAAGGTGTCACCCGCTACGAAATCGTCCGCAAAGGCGAACGACGCGTTGTCAGCCGGGTGATTTCCAAGGATGGCACCGGTCACGGCTACACCTATGAAACCCTTTCATACCGCAAAATGAACAAAAAAATGGAGCCTTTCCTGCTGACCGTCACCGAGCGAGCCCAGGAAGAAACCCTCTACAATCACGAGGGGGAAGAGTTTCTGCTGATCCTCAGTGGTAAAGCGGAAATCATCCTTGACGATGAACGTTTTGTCCTTGAGGCCGGCGATGCCGCCTATTTTGATTCAACCGTAAAACACCGACTGTTGTCCCAAGATGGAGAAACCGTTCAGGTCCTGGCAGTCGTCACTCGCTAACCCGACATCTTCCGGTGGCGAGAATCCGGACCGACAAATTCTTAAATAACAAACTGATTTCAATCAGACATGTCACTTTTTGAATATAATCTGGGCAGTAGAAAGGGATCAAATATGAGCTGTTTCGAAAGGAAAACCCTGAAGGACTGGGAAACCCAGGCCAAAAAGGAGAAGAAATCGGAAGATCTCTCCGATTTCAAATGGGAAACCCCGGAAGGGATTACCGTCAAACCACTTTACACGGCAGCTGATACGGCCGATCTCGAACATGCCGATACCATGCCCGGACTGGCGCCGTTTATCCGGGGGCCGATGGCAACCATGTACGCCGGTCGCCCCTGGACAGTGCGCCAGTATGCCGGTTTCTCGACCGCTGAGGAATCAAATGCTTTCTACAAGCGCAACCTGGCCGCCGGCCAGCAGGGGCTGTCGGTCGCCTTCGACCTGGCCACTCATCGCGGTTACGACTCGGATCATCCGCGGGTGGTTGGCGATGTCGGCAAAGCCGGGGTCGCCATCGACTCTGTCGAGGACATGAAAATTCTTTTCGACAGCATCCCCCTTGACAAGGTGTCGGTGTCGATGACCATGAACGGCGCAGTGCTGCCGATCATGGCCAACTACATTATTGCCGCCGAAGAGCAAGGGGTCAGCCAGGAGCAGTTGGCCGGAACCATCCAGAACGACATTCTCAAGGAATTCATGGTCCGCAACACCTACATCTATCCGCCGGAACCTTCCATGCGGATCATCGGCGATATCATCGAGTACACCAGTCAGAAAATGCCGAAATTCAATTCGATCTCCATCTCCGGCTACCATATCCAGGAAGCTGGCGCCAATAACGCCCTGGAGCTGGCCTTCACCCTGGCCGACGGCCTTGAGTACGTGCGCGCCGCCATCGCCAAAGGCCTGGATGTCGACGCATTTGCGCCACGACTCTCCTTCTTCTTCGCCATCGGCATGAATTTCTTCATGGAAGCCTCCAAATTGCGTGCCGCGCGCTTCCTCTGGGCGAAATTGATGAGTCAGTTCAACCCGAAAAACCCCAAGTCATCAATGTTGCGCACCCACTGCCAGACCAGCGGCTGGTCATTGACCGAGCAAGACCCGTACAACAACGTGATTCGCACCACCCTTGAGGCGCTCGCCGCAGTGCTCGGCGGCACCCAGTCGCTGCACACCAACGCTCTGGACGAGGCGATTGCCCTGCCGACCGACCACAGCGCCCGGATCGCCCGCAACACCCAGCTGGTCATTCAGGAAGAGAGCGGCATCTGCAATGTGGTCGATCCCCTTGGCGGTTCCTATTATGTCGAGTCTCTGACCAACTCGCTGATTGAAGAAGCGCAGAAGATCCTCGAAGAAATTGAGGAACTGGGCGGGATGACCAAGGCGATCGAGTCGGGAATGCCGAAGCTGCGTATCGAGGAATCCGCCGCCAAGAAGCAGGCCGCTATCGACAGTGGTCGCGACGTCATCGTCGGCGTCAATAAGTACAAGTTGGCCAAAGAGGATCCGATCGAAACCCTCGATGTCGACAATGCCGCAGTTCGCCATTCGCAGATCGCCCGACTGAACAAGATGCGCGCCGAACGGGACGAAGCCGCTTGTCAACAGGCTCTTGACGCCATCACCGCAGCCTGCGAAAGTGGCACTGAGAACCTGCTCGACCTGAGCGTCAAGGCAGCCCGCCTGCGCGCCTCGGTCGGCGAAATCTCGGATGCCATGGAAAAAGCCTTCGGCCGCCACAAGGCTGAAATCAGACTGGTTTCGGGAGCCTACGGATCGATTGTGAGCGAAGATACTGATTTTACAGACCTGAAAAAACGGATTGAGGCATTTGCCGCCAGAGAAGGTCGGCGACCGCGCATTCTGATTGCCAAGATGGGGCAGGACGGTCATGACCGCGGCGCCAAAGTTGTAGCGACCGCCTATGCCGATGCCGGTTTCGATGTCGATGTCGGCCCGCTCTTCCAGACCCCGGAGGAAGCGGCCAAAATGGCGGTGGAAAACGACGTCCACGTGGTCGGTGTGTCCAGTCTGGCCGCGGGGCACAAAACCCTGGTACCACAACTGGTCGCCGAACTGAAAAAGCATGGTGCTGATGACATTGCCGTGGTCTGTGGCGGCGTCATTCCCCGGCAGGACTATGAGGCTCTGTTAGCTGCCGGAGCGGCAAAAATTTTCGGCCCGGGGACCCCGATTACCGTTTCTGCGGGCCTGACCCTTGACGCCATTGAAGAGAAACAGCACTAGGCACTATTCATCCATTCATACAAAAGGGCGAGTCGGTATGGCTCGCCCTTCTTTTCAGGACAAGCGGAGCGACAATTGAGCAGGGTTGAAACAATTGCCAATGGGGTCAAAAAAGGGAATATTCGCTCCCTGGCCAAAGCGATCACCCTGATTGAAAGCCGCAACCCCGACCACTCCAAAGCAGCGGCAGACCTCCTCGACGAACTTCTGCCGGCGGCCGGAAATTCAATTCGGGTCGGCATATCGGGAGTCCCAGGCGCCGGCAAAAGCACCTTTATCGAAGCTCTCGGCATGCTGCTGATCCGTCAGGGGCACAAAGTCGCCATTCTCGCCGTTGACCCGACTTCCCAACTTTCCGGTGGTTCGATCCTCGGTGACAAGACCCGCATGGAGGAATTATCTCGCGAGAAAAATGCTTTTATCCGTCCCTCGCCATCCGGCGACACCCTCGGCGGAGTCGCCCGCAAAACCCGCGAAACCATGCTTCTCTGCGAGGCGGCCGGCTTCGACGTAATCATTGTAGAAACCGTCGGCGTCGGCCAATCGGAAGTCACTGTCGCCTCGATGGTCGATTTCTTTCTGCTACTACAATTGCCGAATGCCGGTGACGAACTGCAGGGGATAAAAAAAGGCGTGATGGAGATTGCCGACGCAATTCTGGTCAACAAGGCCGAAGGGGACAACCGACCCAAAGCCGAACTGGCCAGACAGCAATACGAAAATGCTCTGCACCTGCTCAGACCGAAAAGCGCCAACTGGCAAGTTCCGGCGCTGCTCTGCAGCGCCCTGCACAATCAGGGGATCGAAGACATCTGGCAAATCATTCTCGATTTTACTGAACGGATGAAGCAAACCAACGAATTCGAAACCAAGCGTCGTCTGCAGGCGACCGACTGGATGTGGACCCTGGTGATGGATGATCTGAAGGATCTCTTTCTGCGCGACAAAAATGTCGCCGCGATGATCGACCGGATTCAGGCCGGCGTCAGGCAGGGGGTCAGTTCTCCCGGCGCTGCCGCCAGGCGTCTGATCGACGCATTCCGCCGCAATTATTGAATATACAATTATTGAATACAATCTTCACCCGAACCTAACAACCAGGAGTTAGACCAATGACAAAAAAAATCAACCACATTGGAATCGCTGTAAAAAATCTGGAGAATGCCGTTCCGCTCTATCGTGACCAACTGGGGATGGAATTCGAGGGATGTGAGGAGGTTGCCGAGCAAAAAGTCCGAGTCGCCTTTCTGAAGATTGGTGAAAGCCGGATCGAACTGCTCGAGCCGACCTCCCCTGATTCACCGGTGGCCCGGTTTCTGGAAAAGAACGGGGAAGGAATTCACCATTTAGCCTATGAAGTGGAGAATATCGAAGCCGCTCTTGCGGGCCTTAAACAAAAAGAGGTACGCTTGATCGATGAGAACCCGCGTCACGGCGCCCACGGCAGCATGATTGCTTTTCTGCACCCGAAAGCAACTGGTGGCGTATTGACGGAAATCTGTCAATCAGGACCCTGAATAGCATTGTTTTGTTCGATTTTTATCTTTTATTTCGTGTGGTTATGTGTTATTGATTTTTTACGTTGACTTGAAATTGGAGGGGAATATACATTGGCGCAGATTCTGATGCCGGACCCAACAGCAGGATCCGGTTGAGTGAGGAGAAAATGATCAAACCGAGGCTGTCGACCCTGGTTCTGCTGCTGTCTTTTTTAATTGTTCCCGGCCTGTCCGCGGCCCTGGAAAAAGGCGATCCAATCCCCTCCATCAGCGGAAATACCCTGGATGGGAACCACTTTGAACTTTCCAGCCTGAAAGGGCGTCCGGTCCTGATAAAGCTTGGCACCACTTGGTGCGGCACCTGCCAGGAACAGGAGCGGGAGATCAACAAGCTCAGCAACTTTCTCAAAGAGAACGACATTCACTATGTCGATATCTTTATCCAGGAAGGGGAGTCGAAGGTTCGCCAATATTTGAGCAAGGATGGGCTGCCAAAGCCGGACACCATCATCCTTGACGATGGCGAGATTTCCAAGCAGTTGAATATCTACCTGATCCCGAGGGTGATCCTGCTCGACAATGAACAAAGAGTCTACCGGGACGGAGACTCCATCTCGAGCTCTGATTTGAAACAGAATCTGCAGGAGCTGCTCGATACCATCTGACAACTCAACTGTTGCAATTCTACGTTATGTGGTATACAACCAACAGTCAGTTGTTGCAACAAAACTACAATGGAATGACTTTGGGGCGCGCAATTGCAAACGCGCTGCTCTCGAAACCAGAATAAAGCTTTATATTCAGCACGTTTTGCTGACAATGCAGGAACTCGGACAAATTGGCACTGTTACTGCAAAAAGCAAAACAGCGATTTATCGATTTCGGGGAAAGTCAGGTTGTTCTGAAATCGTGTTTAAAAGTGACTCCAGGGAGGTCCCACCGAATGAGGTTGTTCGTCTGGGCAGCATTATCGGTCCTAATTCTCACCTCAGTTACCGCCTGCGTTGGCGCCGGCAGCAGCAAGGTGCACGTCAAATGCCCAGCTTGCGGCTATGAATTTGACGTTGATCGTTAACGACCGAGCCCGGAAAATTTAAGTTTTAGTACAGATTCATAGTTGAACTGCACAAAGCAAGGTATTGGCCGCCGAATACTGATTCGGCATTTTTACAACTTTTTAAAGGAGGTAACACAAGATGAGCAGATTTTTGAAAGTTCTGGTCGCCCTGCTGGCGATCGCCACAATCGCCACTCCGGCGATGGCAGAACTGAGCCTGCACGGTTACTACCGTCTCCAGGGCATCGCGAACAACGAAACAGGGTCCTCGGTTGCCTTTGGTGGGCCGGCATCCAAAGAAGATTCTACCAGCACCATGATCGACCAGCGTCTGCGCGTCAAGGCGACCGACCAACTGAACGACCAAGTCAGCTGGACCTGGTACGGTGAAGTTGACAGCTCCTTCGGTAACGCCGGCAAAGACGGCGGCCCCGGCGGCGACCGCGTCAGCGTTGAAACCAAGAACGCCTACCTTGACGTCGCAATCCCCAACACCATGATCAAGCTTCGCACCGGTCTGCAGGGCATCGCCGACCGCTATGACGGCCTGGTGATTTTCGACGACTGGTCCGCCATCAGCGCCACCCTGGCCCTGTCCGACACCGTCAAGCTGGGTCTCCTTTACTCGAAGCCGGAAGAAGGCAACACCAGAGAATGGGATGACATCGACATGTACAAAGCCTCTCTCGACATCAAGGGCGGCGCAGTCAACCTCGGTGCCGACTTCATGTACCTGAACATCAATACCGGTGCTGCTGCTGCCGCTGGTGCTGGCGACAGCTTTGTCTTCAACCTGGATAGTGCAATTTTTAATACCCCCGGCTTAGGCTCAACTGGCGACATCTATGTTGCGGGTGTTGAAGCCGACACCAAAGTTGGCGATGTCGGTATCGACGGCTTCTTCGTGTATGAAGGCGGTAGCTTTGACTCCAATACTACTCCGAACGTCAGCCTTGACGTCAGCGCTTTCGCCGCATCTCTGCGCGCCAAAGCCAAGGTCGGCAATGTCGGTCTGGCCGGTCGTCTCATTTACCTGAGCGGCGACGGCGATGATGACACTGATATCGAGGGCTTCCTCCCCAACTTCGGCGGCAACTTCGATCTGTTCGGTGAAAACTTCATGATCATGCTGACCGACAAGAACTACAACAACGGCCAGGGCGGTCGTCTCGCCATCAACCAGGCCACCAATAATCAGCACGGCATGACCGCCGTAACCGCTCAAGCCAGCACCGCCATGGGCGACTACAAAGGCAACCTGGCTGTTGGCTACTTCATGGCCAACGAAACCGACACCGGCGTGGATGACAGCTACGGGACTGAAATTTGTGCCCGCGTCAGCAGAATGATCGCTGAAAAAGTCGATGTCAGCCTGAACGGCGCCTATGCGGTCCTCGGCGACTTCTGGAAAGACGATGCAGGACTGGCCGGCGATCCGGATAACATCTGGGCCACCACTCTGACTGTGAAAGTTAGCTTCTGATCGTGATAATATAAGCTAAAATGCACTCGCCCCGGAGGGCTACCTCCGGGGTTTTTTTCATTCTGGATGAACCTCGAAACCAGTATCTATTTCAGGAGACAAGAAATGCGCTTGCCACTCATCATCTGGGTCTTTTTTCTGACTTTCGGGATTGAGGTTCTGTTAGCACCACCGGCGAAGGCAACGGACCTGCAGCAATTGCTGAGCAACCTGAAGCCGGTTGAGGGCGTTGTCGTGATGCCGATGGGCGAGGAATATATCGTCGACCTGGATGCGTCTGACGGCATTCGCGTCGGAGATACTTTTTCCGTCATCCAGCCTGGCGCAAAGATTATCCATCCGGTTACCAACGAAACCCTCGGCAGCCTTGACGAAACCAAGGCATTGTTGCGCATCACGCGCATCAAATCCGGCTACTCTTATGCAAGTGAACTTTTGCCGAAGGCCAAAATTCAAAAGGGCGACCCGATCCGGCGCTATGCCAACTTTCAAGCCCTGTTCTGGGATTACACCGGCAATGGTGAAAGTGTCCTTGCCGAAATTCGTGCCACATTGCCGAACCTGGAATGGCAAAGCTACGCGGACGCGCAAAGGCTGCGCCCCGATCAGCCCAAACTCCTATCGGACAACCAGCCGAGATTGTATTTTATTTATCGCGCCGGCCAATTGGACGTGCGGGGAATCGATTTTCAACTTCTCGGCGAAGCCAACTTTCCCCCGGCTACGGAATCGGCCCCAGTAACAACCGCGGCACCGACTCCGGTGCCGCGCGTCGGGGTTGCCGCAGTTCCGGCAGGCGGGATTGAACAGACTAATTCCAAGATCATTGTTGCTAATCAGACCAGCAACGATGGCAGCCTCTGGTCTGCCACGAAATGGCAGAGCAATCCCCTGGCGGTCGAAATTGCCGATTTCGATGGGGACGGTCAGAATGAAATTGCCGTTCTTTTCAAGGATCATCTCGATATCGGTCGCGTAAATAATCGCAGTTACCGGGCGGTAAGTTCCATAGCGTTCAAAATGGTCGACAAGGCTCTCACCCTGTCGAGCGCCGATCTGGACGGCAACGGCCGCCCGGAACTCTTCATCAGCGGGATGAACCATATAGAAGTCAGCTCGCTGATTATCGCCGAAAGCAACGGCGCCTACCGAATTGTTCAAAATCAGCTGCCCTGGTTTTTAAGGGCGGTGCGGGAACCGGGAGGAAACAAAATTGTGCTCGGTCAACGGCTCGGGGGGGCCATCAGTATCTATTCTCCTGAGATCGTCCGCCTGGAATATCGTGATGGCCAATACCAGAGTGCCGGGAGCTATACCCGCCCCAATGTCGCCAAACTTTTTTCCCTGCAGCCGTTTGGCGAATCGCTCTTTGCCGAGATTAATTACAACGACAGGCTTCGGGTCCTGACCCTGGATTCCGCGACTCTTTGGGAGAGCTCCCTGAACTATGGCGGGACCCCGGTCTATTTTAATCAGGAAGAAAACGTCGGCAGCTCGATCCAAAACACGTCGATCTATATCAAACCGCGACTGGAGCTGTTGCCGGATGGTACACTCCTGGTTCCGCGGAATGAGGGGCACGGCATCTCCAAAGCCTTGCAGCTGAGCGGTCCCGGTCAAGTCGTTGCCCTACAGTGGGACGGCACCAGCATGACGGAACTGTGGCACAGCAAACCGCTGTCGGGAATGCTGGTCGACTTTCAGTACGCCGACATCGACAACGACACAAAACCGGAGCTGGTCGAACTCATTCACTATTCGACGTCCGGTTTCTTAAGCAAGGGAAGTGCTGGTTTGCAAGTTTTTGAATTAAACTAGGAGCAATATCTCCGAAAGACTGCAGTACATCCCAGGTGATGCCGGCCTGCGCTTTAACTGAAAAATTTATCCGCCCTTTCTCAACAGAAGAGGTGTCCTAACACATTAAACTTGGGACACCTCTTTTCAATTATCTCCGGGGTCCTGCAGTCCATCCGGTATTTTTCGCGCAGTGAACTTCCAAAAATATGTTATGACTTCCGACTATGAATCTCCTCAGTCTGAATAGCGTCTCCATCGCTTTCGGTGGACCAAAATTGCTCGATGGCGCAAGCCTGCAGATCGAAGCCGGAGATCGGATCTGCCTGCTCGGACGCAACGGCGCCGGAAAATCGACCTTGATGCGGATCATCAACGGTGACCTGCCGGTCGACACGGGAGAAATCATCCGCCGCCAGGGCTTTACGACGGCCTATGTTCCACAAGACTTCCCAGCGGGCTGGAGTGGTGTTGTCGGCGACTTTCTGAAAGAGACGTTGTCGACTGCAAACACTGACGTTCAACAGGGAGAAATCCTGCTCGGTCAGATTTTCGCTCAACTCGAGCTCGATGCCGCTGCTGAAATATCGACCCTGTCCGGCGGGCTGAAGCGACGGCTGTTGCTGGCCACGGCCTTGATTCACGATCCGGACCTATTGTTGCTCGATGAACCGACCAATCATCTTGATATTGACGCGATCCAGTGGCTGGAAGAATTTCTGCTGCGGCTGCGCAAGACCCTGATCTTCATCAGCCACGACCGGGCTTTCATCCGCAAACTGGGCAGCCGCATTGTCGAACTCGATCGCGGCCGGTTGCAAGATTACCGCTGCAATTACGATCAGTACCTCCAGCGCCGCGAAGAGGTTCTGGCCGCCGAGGAAAAGGAATGGGCGCGTTTTGACAAAAAACTCGCTGCCGAGGAGGTCTGGATCCGCAAAGGAATCAAGGCGCGTCGTACCCGGAACATGGGTCGGGTCCGCGAGTTACAGAAGCTCCGCGCGGAGCATCGTCAGCGTCGCGAGCGGACCGACCTGGTCAAACTGCAATTGGATGAGGGGCAGCGGAGCGGACAACTGGTGATCGAAGCCAAAGAGCTCGGGTTTGCCTTTCCCGACAAACAGCTGTTCACCGGACTCAATCTGCGGATCATGCGAGGGGACCGAATTGGACTCATCGGACCCAATGGGACCGGCAAAACGACCCTCCTTAAAATTCTCACCGGGGAGCTGCAGCCCTCGGCCGGCAATCTGCGTCACGGTACCAACCTGCAGGTCGCTTACTTCGATCAATTGCGCAACCAGCTGGATGAGGACAAAACCGTCAAGGAGAATATCGCCGACCAGGATCAGGTTCTGATCAACGGTCAACCGCGTCATATCTACGGCTACCTGCAGGATTTCCTTTTTACCCCGGACCGAGCCCGGACCCCGGTGCGGGTCCTTTCCGGTGGCGAAAAAAACCGGCTGCTTCTCGCCAGGCTGTTCACCCGCCCGGCCAACCTGCTGATCCTCGACGAACCGACCAACGACCTCGACATGGAAACCCTCGACCTGCTTGAGGAACTGCTGCTCGACTACAACGGCACGGTGCTGCTGGTAAGCCACGACCGCAGCTTCCTCAACGATGTGGTCACCAGTTCACTGATCTTCAGCGGCAACGGCCGTATTGAGGAAATCATCGGCGGCTACGATGACTGGCAGCAACTGCAGACAGAACCGCAAAAAACTCCGAAAGCGGTGAAATCAAAGACTGTCCGGCAGAAAGAAAGACCACGGAAATTGAGTTTCAAGGAAAAACGGGAATTGGAGGAGTTGCCGCAAAAAATCGAGGCGCTGGAAACCGAACAGTCCGAACTTCACCAGAAATTGTCAGACCCGGCCTTCTATCAGCGCGGCGAAGGAAATTTGATCAGCGACACACAGGAGCGGCTGAAGCGGCTTGATGCTGAACTGGAGGAAGCTTACCTCCGCTGGCAGGAGCTGGACCAGCTGGGCGAATAATCTTGAAACCTCAATCGCTAAGATTTTGAAAACCGATGCCACCATCCCTGGTTGGGATGATGGCATCCTCAGCTCCCCTTGCTGAACTCGGTTCGTCATGGGGCATATTTCGCGGAACAGCTGTTATTTGACGGTATAGCTGAATTCGAAGGTACGCTTCTGCCCGTCGGCCAGCTTGGAGCCGACCTCGAATTTATAGGTTCCCTTCTCGCTCAGGTTGACACCGGTTGCAAAACCCTTCACCATCCCCATCGGCATCGGCATCAGCTTCATCGCGTCGCTGGTATGGCCGGAAGGATCGGTGACTTTCAATGCTGCCAGACCTTCCTCGATGTAGGCGCCGGTCTGTTCATTGTTGCACATGATCATGAAGCGATGGGTCATTTTCATCCCCATGTTGTCCTTTTCATCGCCAGAGGCAGGCATCAGGTGACCCACGGCCACAACCCCATCCGTGGTTTTCGAGCCGAGCATGATCATGTCGCCCATCCCGTGCATACCCTCCTCGCCCTGCATCCCTTTCATGTCCTGCCCCTGCATGCCATTGCTTCCCTCCATACTCCCCATGCCGCCACCATGCCCGGCCGCCAATACCGCCAATGGTAACGCTGCCAGGAACAGGGTGATAGTCAGAACGATCAGTTGCTTTTTCATGGTTAGTCCTCCGTAAAAATTTTGGTTTTTGACGTTGATACTTCCTCGATATATTCTTCGGCCTCGTCGATATCTCCCGCCGAAGTGGGTTCCATGGTCTTATCCAGCCAGCGCTGACGCCAGATGAAGTAGATAACCGGGAAAACCAGCAGGTTCATGACCCCCGCCGTTACCACCCCTCCGACCATGGGGGCGGCAATACGTTTCATGACATCCGCGCCGGCGCCGTGGCTCCACATGATCGGCACCAGACCGGCGATAATGACCGAGATGGTCATGACGATCGGGCGCATCCGTTTGACCGCACCGTGACGGATCGCCTGCATCAGATCGCCGCGGGTGTTCATCCGCCCCTTGAGTTTCCAGAGTTCGTAGGCCAGATCCAGGTAGAGCAGCATGACCACCCCTGTTTCTGCGGCGATCCCCGCCAGGGCGATGACCCCGACCCAGACCGCCACCGAGGTATTATACCCCAGCAGGTACAGGTACCAGAAGCAGCCGACCAGCGACAGCGGCAGGGCGATGAAGATGATCCCCGTCTTGATCATCGATTTGGTATTCATGTAGATGATGATGAAGATCACCAGCAGCGCCAGGGGGATGACCAGGATCAGCTTGGCCCGGGCCTGTTGCATGTATTCGTACTGGCCGCTCCAGACCAGGTTGTAGCCGGCCGGCATCTTGACCTGCTCGTTGACGATCTTCTGGGCGTTCTGCACGTAGCTGCCAACGTCGATCCCCTGGAGGTCAACATAGATCCAGGCGCTGCGACGGGTGTTTTCGGTCTTGATCCCGGGCGGCCCCTTGTGGATGCTGATTTCGGCCAGTTGGGCGATCGGGATCTGCGCCCCACCGGGAGTGGGAATCAGGATCCGCTTCAGGGCATCCAGGTCATTGCGGTAATCCCGTTCATAACGGACATTGACCGGATAGCGTTCCAGCCCTTCGACGGTCTTGGTGACGGACATACCGCCGATGGCGCTCTGAATGACATCCTGCACATCACCGACTGTCAGACCGTAGCGGGCAGCGGCCGCACGATCGATCTGGTAGTCGAAATAATTGCCGCCGACCACCCGTTCGGAATAGACGCTTAAAGTCCCGGGGATCTTGCGAACCACTGCTTCGATTTTCTCACCCAGGTCACTGAGGGTCTGCAGGTCCTCGCCCATGATCTTGATCCCCACCGGCGTTTTAATTCCGGTCGAGAGCATGTCGATCCGGGTCTTGATCGGCATGGTCCAGGCATTGGTCAGTCCCGGGAATTTGATCGCTTCGTTCAGCTTATCCTTGAGTTGTTCGACATTAATCGGCGACTCTTCGGGGAGCAGCCAGCGCAAGGGTTTCTTGATCCATTCGCTCCACTCCGGCCAGTCGCTGTAAAAGCGCGGGGTCGGCACCTTGCGCCACTCGCTCTCGGGTTTGAGGGTGATGGTGGTCTCCAGCATCGACAGGGGTGCCGGGTCGGTCGCGGTTTCCGCCCGCCCGGCCTTGCCGAAGACATGCTCCACCTCGGGGAACTGGGCGATAATGCGGTCGGTCTGCTGCAGGATCGACTTGGCCTCGGTGATGGACACCCCCGGCAGCGTGGTCGGCATGTAGAGCAGGTCCCCTTCATACAGCGGCGGCATGAACTCCGAACCCAGACGGTTCCAGGGGATGACGGTCGACACCGTGGCCAACACCGCAACCAGCAACACCGTTTTTCGCCATTTCAGGGCAAAGTCCACCACCGGCCCATAGATGCGCAGCAGGATACGGTTGATCGGGTTGGCGGTCTCCGGCTTGATTTTCCCGCGAATGAACCATCCCATCAGTACCGGAACCAGGGTGATCGAAAGCAGCGCCGCGGCCGCCATCGAGTAGGTTTTGGTGTAGGCCAGCGGCTTGAACAGCCGTCCCGACTGCCCGGTCAGGGAAAAAACCGGTACGAATGACACGGTGATGACCAGCAGCGAGTAGAAGAGCGCCGGACCGACTTCCTTGGCCGAGGCGGCAATGATATCCCAATGGGGCTTGCGGTCCCGGTGAAGCTCCAGGTGCTTGTGGGCGTTCTCGATCATGACGATCGCCGCGTCAACCATCGCGCCGATGGCAATGGCGATCCCGCCGAGGCTCATGATGTTGGCGTTGATCCCCTGCCAGTACATGACGATAAAGGCCATCAGCACCGCCACCGGCAGGGTGAAGATCGCCACCAGGGCGCTGGGAAGGTGGAAAAGGAAGAGCGCGGTGACAATGGCGACGACGATACTCTCCTCGAGCAGTTTCCCTTTCAGGGTCTCGACCGCCCGCTCGATCAGGCCCGACCGGTCGTAGACCGGCTCGATTGTGACCCCTTCGGGAAGACCGGCCTGAAGTTCCTCGAGCTTTTTCTTGACGTTTTCGATCGTCTTCAGGGCGTTCTCACCGAAACGCATGACGATCACCCCGCCGGCCGCCTCGCTCTGGCCGTCCAGATCGGCTACTCCCCGCCGCAGATCCGGCCCGAGCTGCACCCGGCCGATATCCTTGATCAGGATCGGCGTTCCCTTGTTGTTGGTCCCGACGACAACGTTCTCCAGGTCCTCGACGGAGTGGATGTAGCCCAGTCCGCGGACCATGAACTCGGTCTCAGCCGCTTCGATCAATCTCCCGCCGACATCGTTGTTGCTGCGTTTGATTGCCATCTTCACATGGTTGAGAGGGATATGGTAGGCGACCAGCTTGTTGGGATCGACGACCACCTGGTACTGCTTGACGTAGCCGCCGATACTGGCAACCTCGGAAACACCCTGAACCGAGGTCAGCTGATAGCGCAGGTACCAGTCCTGGATGGAGCGCAGCTCCTGCAGGTTGTGGTTCTTGCTCTTCAGCGCATACTCGTAGACCCAGCCGACCCCCGTCGCGTCCGGCCCCAGGGTCGGGGTGACCCCCGGCGGCAGATCTTTCGAGGCATAATTCAGGTATTCCAGCACCCGCGAGCGCGCCCAGTAGAGATCGGTCCCGTCCTTGAAGATGATGTAGATGAAGGAGAAACCGAAAAAGGAATAGCCGCGCACCACCTTGGCGTCGGGTACCGCCATCATCTGGGTGGTCAGCGGGTAGGTGACCTGGTCTTCCACCACCTGGGGGGCCTGCCCCGGGTACTTGGTGAAGATGATCACCTGTACATCAGAAAGGTCGGGGATGGCGTCGAGCGGCGTGTTCTTCAGCGCCACGATCCCGCCCAGGATCAGGAACCCGACGAACATCAGGACGATGAATTTGTTTTTGATCGATTTCTCGATGATTTTATCCAGCATGGCGAACCTTCAGGTTATATGGATGACGTGGTTCATGGATCGGCGGTCAACTGCCGCTGACCTTCAAATTTCAATCTCCAGCCCTTAAAAGAGATCGTTCAGATTTTCCTTTTTTTTCGGTTTGTCATCGAACAGATCATTCATGTTTTCGTTCTGGGCCTTCGCTCCGCCGTCCATCTGCATCGATGACGACTCCTCCGCCTTCCCCGCATCGAGCATCTTCTGGATGGTCTCCTGCAGCTGGCTTTCGGAATCGAGCAGGAACTCACCATCGACCACCACCTGGTCGCCGGCATTCAAGCCCGACAGGATCTGGGTCTTGCCGTTTTCCCCCCGCAGTCCGACCTTGATCCGGCGCGGCTCGAACTTGCCGCCGTCCAGGGCAACGAAGACCGTCTGCTTGTCGCCCGAATCGAGAATCGCATTGTTCGGAATCACCAGGGTGTTTTCCAGCTGCTGCTCCTGAAGATGAACATTGACATACATGTCGGGCTTCAGCTTGTAGCCCGGGTTCGTGAATTCAAGACGCACCTTGGTGGTCCTGGTTTTGGATTCCACGTACGGGTAGATAAAGGAGATCTTCCCTTCCAGGGTTTCCTGCGGGGCATAGGGGAACTCGACCCGGGCTTTCTGGCCGGCCTTCAGCCAGGGGAGCTCATATTCATAGACGTCGGCATCGATCCAGATCGTGGAGATATCGGAAATCTTAAACAGCTCCATTCCCGCCTTGATGAACATCCCTTCATTGACCATTTTCATCGTGACAATACCGTTATAGGGGGCATAGAGCACAAGATTCTTCCGCACCTTGCCGGTCTTCCGGAGCTCCTCGATCTGCCGATCGGAAATATCCCAGTACTTGAGGCGCCGGGCGGAAGCTTCCAGCAACGATTGACCGCCCTGGGCGATTTCGGCGAACCGGCTGTCCTTGAGCGCCGCCTGGTTCCGCAAAGCCAGCAGATATTCCTGCTGGGCGGACACCAGGTCCGGGCTGTAAATTTCCAGCAGAGGTTGCCCCTTTTTGACGCTCCCCCCGGTTTCGTTGACATACAGGCGTTCGACCCACCCGCTGATCTTGCTGTTGACCGAATACTGCTGCGGCTCCTTGTAGGTCACGATGCCGACGGTGCGAAGCTCCTTGACCAGGGTCTCCGTTTGCGCCGGGACGGTTTTTATCCCCATGTTCTGAATGGTCACCGGGTCGATTTTGATCGTCGACCCGGACGGAGCCTCATCTTCATAGACCGGAACCAGGTCCATTCCCATCGGCGATTTACCCGGCTCATGACGGATATAGGTGGGGTCCATCGGCGCCACCCAGTATTTGATCTTCCGCTCCTTCGTCTCGGCCGCCAGGGCACTGGTCATTCCACTGTCAAGGGTGAGTCCCGGACGGCTGTCGCTCCATTCGATCGACGGTCCCATGCCGGCAAGCAGGAGGACCAGGGTCAGGGTGACTATCAGCAGGGGATTGAGGTTTCGTATCATGATTCTTTCCTATCCTTAGTTTGCTAGGCCCTGGGATGGCGCGGGAGAATTGATTCCAGCCGCCGCCTCGAGTTGGGAACGGCTGCGTTGCTGATCGCTGAGGGCCCGGGCGAAATCGATATCGTAACGGTAGAGACTCATGGCCGCGTCAAGCAGGTTGAGGAAATCGACCTTGTCGACCTCATAGGCGCTCATGGTGGCCTGATAAGTCTGTTCTGCCTGGGGGATGATCCCGCCCTGGTACAGCTCCACCAACTCACCGGCCTGCTTGAACCTGGTCAGGGCCTGGTGGATGGTCAGATCGACCTTGTTGCGGAAATCGTCGCGTTTCTGGTAGGCCATGCGCAACGAAGAGTCGGCCTCGGCAACCGCCGCTTCGCGGCGCGCCAGGCGAACCGGCAGGTTGAAGCTGATCCCGGCGCTGATAAAATCGGTTCCTTTGTCGGGCAGATCGTTGTCGCGCCAGCGGTAACTTCCCCAGAGGGTGAAATCGGGCTTGTAATCGAGTTTCGCCAGCTCGCGCTGCTCCTTGAACTGCTCGATTAACGCGTCGAAAGCCGAGAACATCGGCCGGTTCCGTTCTGCCAGCTGCTGCAGTTGGGCCAGGTCGTATCTTGAGGTCACCTCGGTCAGCTGTTCGTCGATCTCCAGCGGCCGATCTGTTCCGCGGCCGGCGAGGCTGTTCAGCTCGGCCAGGGTCGCCTCTTCCTGCTGGCGCAGCCCGAGCAGCATATCCAGTTGCTTGGACCGTTGCAGCTGGGCTTTCAGGACATTCTGCTGCAGCCCCTTGCCAACCTCGTAACGGGTCTCGGTCAGTTTGATGAAATTGGCCAGGATCTCCAGGTTATGCTGGGTCAGTTCGATCGCCCGCCGCTGAAACAGAAACCGGTACCAGGCATCCTCGACCTGCCGGCGGATCTGCAGGCGGGCATCCTCATAGGCTGAAGCGAACCAGCGGCTTTTCTGAGCTGCGATCTTCCCTTTTGCATCCAGCTTGCCGGGGAAGGGGAACATCTGTGCCAGGCGAAACTCGTTACCGGTCATGGGCGTAACGTCGGTACTGAGGTTATCGATCGGGTAGTTCGACAGCGCGATCGACAGGACCGGGTCGGGGAGAGACGACACCTGATCAACCTTTGCGGAGGAGACGTCTATCTGCGACTTCGCCGCCAGCAATGACGGGTTGTTGGCATCCGCTTCGGCAAGCAGCTGCGACAGGGTGACCGGAGCGGCTATTGCCGAATTGGCCACGCCCCAGAAAAGCAGAATCGCCAAGGCGATACTTTTTACAAATAACTTCATCCCAAAACTCCTGTGGATACCGAGATGACTATGACAAACGACAGAGCTAGGTACAGCATCTGTGCCAAGATGACAAATGCCCAATAAACAAATGATTTTTCTATTTCCAGAAGTACCTTCCACCTTCAATTGCAGAATATTCTACAAATAAACGAGGAATATTCTACAGCCCAATATCCTGAAGAATCACAAGGGCAGCCGCTGAAAAACACGCTTCCTGGTGATGCTCAATGCTTGATATTGAATTGTGCAAATTTCCAGGATTTTTTGCCTGAACAAGCTGACGAGATTGTTGGTTGGCCGACCAGATATTATAATTAGATCGGGTAGTCATTTTACTTGTGGACGGGAACAAAAGAGAACTCTCAGAGAGGTAACTGGACCGGGATACTGGGTGAACTTCTATCATGCTCTGTAATGCACAAATCACCATTGCCACCGGCCTCAGGGGAAAATAGCGCGGGAGAATCGTAATGCGTTACTACAAATATTTGCTTATCATGCTGGTTGTATTTCTCAGCGGTTGCCTGATGCAACCACCCGCTCCGGAACCAGTCAAACAGGTGCCCTACAACCTCAGCGTTGGTTTCAGTTCGCAACTGCCGGATCTTTACTACGTCATGAGCGGTCCGGCCTTCACCTACGCCCGGTTCCGGGTCAACGACCGTTTTGCCGCGCTGCTCAAGCGGCAGGTCACTCGTCAGTCAACCCCGGACAGCGGCAGCTCGGCGCAACTCACGGTCAAGATCACGGCGTTACATACCGACTTCGAAGAGATCGGCATGGCGCCGGCTAAACGGCCGATCAGAGTGGCCATGGCCGCGGCGGCCGGACACGGCCGCGATATCGGACTCGACTTGGTGCAGGACAATACCGATTTCAATCTCCCCGAGACAACCTCCAAAAGTGCCGTCATGGACCTGCAGGTCAGGTTGGACGCCGGCAACCGGCCCCCTGCGGAACGCCGGATCCATGTGGACTACACCGAACGGCACGACTGGTATTTCGAGGGGAAGTCCGTCACCCTGAACCGGGATCGCTACGACTACGATTCCGTGCTCGAAGGGCTCTACCGTGAAGCGCTGAAGAAGATCAGTCAGTTCGTTGGGGAAACCCTGATCTCTCCGGCGGGAAGCGGAGGTTGATGCGGCCGATCATCGGGCAGTCGAGAATCGCCCAGGCGCTTCTGCTCAGCCACGGCAACAAAACCAGGGCCGCGGAATTGTTGCGCATTTCCAGACACACCTTGAACTATCGCATTGAAAAGTACAAACTCTAAAAATCACTGCGGCCCGGTGCATTACCGGGCCGCAGCTGTATTTAAGTTCCGTAATTCAGTACACCGTGCACAGCCAGGGTCGGCTGAGGGCCGCCAGCAAGGCGTCGATCTGGGTGTCGGACACTCCTTCCAGCCCCTGACGGACCAGAGTCTGGTTGGCGAGGTTCTGGGCGCTGAGCGCTGCCAGGTCGTCCTGCGACAACGGCAGGGTCAGATCGGCCAGCGTCTGCAGGTCGATCAGGTGGACCAGCATCAGATCGTACTGCAACTGCAGCAAACTCTTTTCGGGGCCGTCGGCAAGGAGCGACCAGTCCGGAACGGTCGGCTGATTCTCCGCCGCCAGCTGGGCGATCAGCTGGTCGGTCGCCGGGATATAATTCAGGTCGGGAACCGTCGCCAGCAGGTTGGTGGCAGCCAGCATCATCATCGACCAGTTCCGGGACGTCCCGCCGAGGCTGGTCTGCAGCATGCCGAAGCCCATCCCGGACAGCGTCGATCCCGACATCATCCCCCCCCCCATCATTCCGCCGGAACCGTTCATCCCCCCGGCCATGGTTCCCAGCATGTCGGCGATCTGCGTATCGCTTGTAGTGGTCGCCTGGTCGAAAGCCGTGAAGGCATTCTGCATGGCGGTCTGCATCGAGGTCAGCGCCTGGTCGATGCTGGTCGATGCGGGCAGGTTGTCGGGATCGGCGAAAGCCTGCTGGAAGACATCCTGCCGCGCCTGAAGCATGGCGGTCTGCAGGCTGGTCATCGCCATGGTGAAGGTCTGGGTCTGGGTGCTGTCCGCCCCGACCACCGGCATAGCGCTGGCGTAACCGCGGAGCTGCGCCATCAGTTGACGCTGTTGGGCATCGACCAGCAGACCGGTGTGCATCGCCTCGATGGCCTCCGTCGACACCGTATTCAGCGCCGTCGAAGCATCGATGCTCTGCTCCGCCTGATCAAAGGCCGTGGACATCAGGGTCGGATCGATACCGGCGGCGTCTCCAGCCTGTAGCAGGGTCGCCATCAAGCGGGCGCCCGCCTGGCCGCAGAGGCCGGCGGCGGTGGCGGCATCGGTCTGTTCGGCAACGCTCTTTTGGGCTGCGGCATAGTCGCGCATCGCCGCCTGCAGCCCGTCGCGGAAGTCGGCCATCTGGCTTGCGCTGACGCCATGGCTGGACAGGTAATCGTGGAAGGTGCTGGCGGCATCGGCGGCCGCCTGGCCGAAGCTGGCGGCATCGTCAGCCGAGATGGCGCCGGTCGGAATCATCAGCAGGGGAAACATTGCGCCAAAAGTCTGATCAGCACCGGCCTGCATCGCCTGCAGGGCGGTCCGAGTCTGCCGGGAACTCTGTTGGTTCACCCCCATCTGCAGCTGCTGGCCGGTTGTTGGCGCAGGCATCAGGCTCTGGCGTACCACCTGCTGCTGCCCGCCGACTATATCCATGATCTCCACCATCAAGTAAGGCGCGGTATCGGTATCGGGGATGTCGCTGAACTGAAAAGCGAGCTTGCCGTCGGCATCCGCCATGACATCCATCTGTTGCACCGCCGTCTGCTGCCCACGGCTTGATACGGTGGATAATTGCACCGTGTAACTGTGGTTGGCGGTCAGAGCCAGGGCGCCGCTGGCGATCAGCAGCACTCCGGTCAAGGCAAGGGTCATAACACGTGTTATCGTTTTCATAGGTTTCTCCTTGAAATTAAATTCTGATCTTACTGGGCACTGCCGCTCAACGTCGCGCTGCCGCCGGCTACGGCGGAAGTGGATGAACCGCCGCCACCGCAGGCGCTCAGGGTTACAACCAGCAGCAAGCCGGTCAGAATCATAAACAGGGTGTGTACGGTTTTCCGTTTCATTGAAATACTCCTTTGGGTGAAATAACGTCAGGACGTCCGAATTTTCCTTCTTTGACGATCGTGCGCCAAAAAGGTTTACAAAAAATATTTCGCGGCAACGTAAACTTTTTCAACCCTGATCCGTCAAAACGACAAAATTGATCATTCTCCGGCCGGAAGTTGGACAGTTGTCACCGTCAACGGTATAAAATCCGGGGAACCGTATTGAACGACCGAAAAAGACGGATACGCTTTCAGCATGAACCCGGAGCAAGAAAAACTTCTTCTGGCGCAGGTGCGGGACGGAAACGAGCATGCTTTCGAAGCTCTGGTCAACGCCCATTCCGCCCGCATCATCGGCCTGGCCTGGAAACTGGTCGGCAACCGGGCGGATGCCGAGGAGATCGCTCAGGAGGCCTTTCTCAAGCTTTATCGCGGGGTTTCCTCCCTGCGTGGCGAGAGCCGGGTCGCAACCTGGCTGTACCGGACCGTGACCAATCTGGCCATCGATCATCTGCGCCGCCAGAAGCTCAAGCGCAAGATTTTTTTCTTCCGCCAGAGCGAAGAGGAACAGGATCCCCTTGAGTCGGTGGCGGACCCGGCGGCCTCGCCAAGGGAACAACTTCTGGCCGGAGAAACCGGTCGGCGACTGGCCAGGGCGCTGGAGAAGCTTTCCACCCGGCAACGAATGATTTTTACGCTGCGGCATCATGAGGAGCTACCGCTCAAGGAGATTGCCGGGCTGCTGAAACTGGAAGAAGGGACCGTCAAGGCGCACCTGCACCGCGCCGTGAGTACGTTGCGCAAGGAGCTCAAGGATCTGCAAGGGGATCAGGTATGACCGAACGTGAGCAAATCTTATCCTGCCGGCCGGACCAGCTGCTTTTGTTCCATTACGGGGAGCTGGATTCCGCCGACCGGCTGTGGATTGAACAGCACCTGCAGCAGTGCGCCGCCTGCCGCGCCGAGCTGGCTGAGCTGCAGCTGTTCCTGAACCGGCTGCCCGAGGTCGGTTCCGAACTGGGCCCGGCCGAGGTGCGGCGCTTCGGCAGCCGCGTCATGGCGCAGTTGCCGTCGAACCGGAGGCATTTTTCACGCCCCGCTCTCGGTTGGAGCCTGGCCGGAGCGGCGCTCCTGCTGATCACTCTGAACCTGCCCGGACAGTTCCCGTCCGAGGTTCCTCAGCCGCCCAAAAGGTCCGTGAAGATGTCGGCGGAACAGAAGCTGTTGCCCGATCCGGACATGTTGCAGAATCTGGACCTGCTGGATAATTTCGATCTGGTGCAAAAACTCGACAGGTTGGGATAAACGCATGAAAAGCACCTGTTTGATACTTTTGCTGGCAGGTTCGACCCTGCTGGCATCACCGGCGAGGCTGCTGGCGAAAGAGCAACCGAAGCTGGAAAAACCTGAAACATCCCAAGTTGAAAAAACCATCAGTGCCGAAGACCTCAAGGTCATCGCGCATATGGACCTTTTACAACAGATAGACATGCTTAAGGATTTCAAAATTCTGAGCGTTGGAGAGAAAAAACCATGAGTTTCGTTAGGATGCTGATCATCGTCATGCTGCTGCTCCCGGCGGCCAATGCCGCGGCCGGAGCACCTGCCACGCCGGAATCGACGCCGGGGGAAATAACGGTCGCCCCGGTCGATCCAGCCGCAATCCAGCGCTGGCAACAACTTTCACCGGAACAACAGCAGACCCTGCGCGAACGCTATCAGCAGTATCTGCAACTCTCCCCGGAGCAGCGGCAACAACTGCAGCAGAATCTGCAGCGTTTCCAGGCGATGCCGACTGCGCAGCAGCAGCGCATTCAAGAGCGTTTCCGGCAATGGCAGGCCCTCTCCCCCGAACGGCAGGAGCACTTGCGCCATGTCTTTCAGCGCTTCAACCAGATGTCGCCGGCTGATCAGCAGAAATTCCGCCAGGAGCTGGATCAGCTCGACACACTGCCGGAACAGGAACGCAGCCAACGCCAGCAGCAGCTGCGGCACGATTTCTGGGGAGGCAGCCGGGGAATGGGGGGCATGCCGATGCGGCGGATGGGGCGTTAGCGACCCCGGATCTACTACTAATTATTCCCAAAATTGAATGAGCTACGGAGGATACTATGCGAACAAATAATGCCTTTTTGTGCTGGAGACCCCTGCTCTTAGGGGTTGCCGGACTGCTGCTTATGGCGGCGCCGGTCCTGGCGGCGGATAATTCTCTTTCTGTCAGTCTCGGTTTCGAATATGCCAGCGGCGACTATGGAACCGGCCAGACCACCGACAGTTACCGGATTCCCCTGACCATCGATTACCTGCCCAACGAAAAGTTCGATTTTGAGCTGGTCATCCCCTATCTGCATCAGAATAACGGAGGCACCGTTTCCCTGGGGGGGATGCGCGTTCCCATGGGTAATGCCAGCTCCGGCGGGGGGTCCGGTGGCGGGTCGGGGATGGGGGGCATGGGTGGCGGAAGTTCAACGACGACCAACAGCGGCGCCCAGAGCGGGTTGGGTGACATCACCCTGACGACCGGTTATGCCCTGATCGCCGAGACCGCGGATTTCCCCCTGTTGCGGCCGCTTGTCTATCTCAAGCTGCCGACAGCCGATAAAAGCAAAGGGCTCGGCACCGGGGCCTTCGATTTCGGCGGCGGGCTCAGCCTGGCCAAGAATCTTGGCGCCTGGTCGACTTATGCGGAGGCCCTGTACATTGTGACCGGCTCCACCGGCAGCTTTGCTCCCGACAACTACTGGAGCTATCAGGCCTCAGCCGCTTACAGCCTCTCCAATCAGCTGAGCTGCGCAGTTGCTCTCTCGGGAGCGACAGCGCCGTTCACCGGTGCCGACAACCCCCTGGAAGCGCAGTTCAAGGTCAATTACCTGACCACGCCGCAGCAGAGCGTTGGCGGCTATCTCGTCAAAGGGTTGAGTAACGGCAGCGCCGACTGTGGAGTCGGCGTCTACGCCGCCTTCAATTTTTGATCCCGCAATAATGAGTCAATACCTGCGGAACTCGGCAATCTGTTCAATCAGCGTTCTTCAACCCGACAATTCCTCTTGACCCTCAAGCATACTCCAGGGTTTAGGCTTGGTGCAGGTTAGCGATCAAGGCCGGGCGATCCGGTGGATTGCCCGCAGAGAAAGGAGTCAGTCATGATGTACGGACAAGGGATGATGAACGGGATGGTCGGCATAAGTTCCTTCATGTGGGTCTACATGGTCCTGCTCTGGGGCTTTGCCATCTTTGGACTGATTTTCGCCATCAGATGGATTATCAACCAGGGCCGACAGGAATGGAAAAGAACCGAGACCGCGCACGGGGTTCTCGCCATGCGCTATGCCCGGGGAGAAATTACCGAAGTCGAATTCGAAAAGATGAAAAAGGATCTGCAATAGGAAGTTTGAAATTGTCCACAGCAGATCTCCACGAATAACCACCTCGCCCCCGAGAAAAGCACTGCCTCCGATCATCCGCTCGGGGGCATTTTTATAAAAAAACAGCGAAATTCTCTCTTGACTCTAAAGTGTACTACAGGGTTTAGGCTCGATTCAGGTCGACAAATAGCCCTGACGAAATTCATCGGCAAGCAAACCAGGAAAGGGACATAGATTATGGCACGTGATCCTGTCTGCGGCATGAACGTGGAACCGAAAACGGCGGCGGCGGAATTTATTCATGGCGGCGAGCACTATTATTTCTGCGCGGTCAACTGCCGCGACAAATTCGCCGGCAATCCTGAAAAGTATCTCGAAGCCGAAACCTCCCCTCCTGCCGAACCGGTCCAGCCAGCTCCGCTGGCCGAACAGCTGCCGGAAGGGAAAGAGCTGGACAAGGCCGAGCTGGCGATATCCGGGATGAACTGCGCCAGCTGCGTGGCCAAGATCGAAAAAGCCCTCAACCAGCTCGCCGGCGTGGTTCGGGCCCAGGTCAATTTCGCCAGCGAAACGGCCAGCGTCGCCTTCGTCGGCGGCCAGATCGGCCGTGGTGACCTGGTCCGGACAATCGAAAATCTCGGCTACGAGGTTGTCGAAAGTGAAAATGGCGACCCGGTGGCGGGAGAGCAGGCGGCCCGTGAAGCGGCGCTCGGCAAGCTGCGGCAAAAGTTCCTGTCCGGCCTCGGCCTGCTGGTCCCCCTGTTTCTGCTGGTCTACTGGAACAACCTGGGGCTGAACCACCTTTGGTTGCTGTCGCAGCGGCAGAATTTCCTGGCGCAGTTCCTGGTCCAGACGCCGATCCAGTTCTGGATCGGCTGGCAGTTCTACCGCGGCGCCTGGGCGGCTCTGAAAAACCGCACCAGCGACATGAACACCCTGATCGCGACCGGCACCAGCGCCGCCTATCTCTACAGCGTTCTGGTCACCTTCGTCCCTTCGCTCTTTACCGCCCAGGGGCTGGTGGCGGAGGTCTACTTTGACACCGCCGGGGTGATCACTGTGCTGATCCTGCTGGGACGGCTGCTGGAGGCAAGGGCCAAGGGGCAGACCTCGGAGGCGATCAAGAAACTGATCGGCCTGCAGGCCAAGACCGCGCGGGTGGTTCGGGCGAAACAGGAACTCGAGGTGCCGATCGAAGAGGTGGTCAAGGGGGATCTGGTCATCGTCCGTCCGGGGGAAAAGATCCCGGTCGACGGCATCATTGTCGAGGGGCGTTCCAGCATCGACGAGTCGATGGTCACCGGCGAATCGCTGCCGGTGGCAAAGCAGCCCGGTGACGAGGTGATCGGGGTGACCATCAACAAGACCGGCAGCTTCCGCTTCGAGGCGACCAAGGTCGGCAAGGACACCATGCTCGCCCAGATCATCCGCATGGTGCAGGAGGCGCAGGGGTCGAAACCACCGATCGCCCGGCTGGCGGACCGCATCGCCGCCTACTTCGTCCCGGCGGTGATCGGCATCGCCCTGCTGGCCTTCGTCGTCTGGCTGCTGTTCGGCCCGAGTCCGGCCCTGACCTACGCGCTGCTGAATTTTGTCGCGGTGATGATCATCGCCTGCCCCTGCGCCTTGGGGCTGGCCACCCCGACCTCGATCATGGTCGGCACCGGCAAGGGGGCCGAAGCGGGGATCCTGATCCGCGGCGGAGCGGCGCTGGAAACCACCCACAAGCTCGACACCCTGGTGCTGGACAAGACCGGCACCATCACCAGAGGGGAACCGACGGTGACCGATTTGCTGGCAACAGACGGGTTCGACAGCAAGGATCTGCTGCGGCTGGCCGCGGCGGCGGAAAAAGGCTCGGAGCACCCGCTCGGCGAGGCGATCGTCAGAAAAGCCGAGGAAGCCGGACTCGAGCTCGCGCCCCTGGAAGAGTTCGAGGCGCTGCCGGGGAAGGGAATTCAGGCGCTGATCGAGGGGCGGCGGCTGCTGCTCGGCAATCCGCAGCTGCTGCAGGAACGGCAGATCTCCGTGCAGCAGCTCGAAAGCCAGGCGGTCACCCTGGCCGAAGACGGCAAGACGCCGATGCTGATCGCCATGGACGGGCGGGCCGCCGGCATCATCGCCGTCGCCGATCCGCCCAAAGAAAACTCGGCTGCAGCGATCAAGGCGCTGCAGCAGCTCGGACTGGAAGTGGTGATGCTGACCGGAGACAACCGCCGTACTGCCGAGGCGATCGCGCGCCGGGTCGGGGTCGACCGGGTGGTTGCCGAGGTGCTGCCGCAGCAGAAAGCCGCCGAAATCAAGCGGCTGCAGGGGAAAGGGAAACTGGTCGGCATGGTCGGCGACGGGGTTAACGATGCTCCCGCCCTGGTCCAGGCCGACGTCGGCATCGCCATCGGCAGCGGCACCGATATCGCCATCGAGGCGGCGGACATCACCCTGATCAGCGGCGAACTGACCGGGCTAGTCAACGCCATCGCCCTCAGCCAGGCGACGATCCGCAACATCAAACAGAATCTGTTCTGGGCCTTCGCCTACAACACGATCCTGATCCCGGTGGCGGCGGGAGTGCTGTTCCCGCTGTTCGGCATCCTGCTCAACCCGATGTTCGCCGCGGCGGCCATGGGTCTGTCGTCGCTGACCGTGGTCAGCAACGCGGTGCGGCTGAGACGTTTCCGCTCGCCGCTCGGCTGAGCGCAGACGAAAATAATTCTTGACCCTGTAGTATACTAAAGACTTTAAGGTGGAGGTAAATCAGGGTCAGAGGCATTTAGCGAGAGGAGAGACCATGAACGGATTGACGATCGGCAAGGTGGCCAGGAACGCAGGGCTCGGCATCGAAACGATCCGCTTCTACGAACGCGAGGGGCTGATCGATCCGCCGCACCGCACCGAGGCGAATTACCGCGTTTACCCGCAGCAGGATATCATCCGGCTGCGGTTCATCAAGCGGGCCAAAAATCTGGGTTTCACCCTCAAGGAGATCAAGGAGTTGCTCTCGCTGCGCCAGGACCCGGCGGCAAGCAAAGAGGATGTGAAACGCTAGACCGAGGCCAAGATCGCGGATATCGACGCGAAGATCCGCGACCTGTCCCGGATCAAACAGACCCTGGAAAAGCTCGACCAGTGCTGCGACGGCCGGGGGCCGACCAGCGACTGCCCGATCCTCGATGCTCTGGAGAGCGGACTCGGGCTGGAGCAGGACTGAGCCGGCGGCGCGCAACCGGAAACATTCAACGGATGAGCTCAAAGCATCCAAAGGAGATGAGACGATGGCAAAAGATCCCGTATGCGGTATGGAAGTTGCCGAGGAAACGGCGAAACATCTGCTCCATTTTCAGAACGAAACCTTTTATTTCTGCTGTGAAGGCTGTAAGGAGAACTATAGCCGGCAGCTGGGAATCGGACAGCCGGCGACGAAGAAGGGCTGGTTTGGCCGGATGCTGGAAAAGATCGCCCAGGCCAACGGCAGCGATTTCGGCGGCGCTCCGCCGAAGTGTCATTGACCGGTTGTTGGACAGGTTCGCCCCGCTCTGGCTGACGAAAATTCTCGCCGCATTGACCTGACCGTTCCGGGTCACGCTCGATCTGGCCGACCGACATCCGTGGGAATCTGTGGCATAATATTTTCCCAAACCCACCTTGCGGGAACTTTATCTCGGGTTCAGCTATCTTTCGGTCGGCGCAGTGCTGAGCCAACATGGTGATTGAAAGTATAAAACAGCGAAAAACCTTACCCAGCGCGCCTGCGGAAAAGAAGAGCCCACACATCAAGACAAGGGAGAATATTGCCAATGGAGACCCGTAAGCCTCGCCAGTTTTTTGTCGTTTCAGTTATTTTCGCCACTCTGCTCTTTCTCGTCTTCTCAGCGACTCCGCTGCTGGCCCACGAGATGGGGCACCACCATGACGATGAAGAATCGTCCGCACACCTGCAGGCGATGATGGCGATGAAAAAGGATATCCCCGAGGAATACCGGATCATGGAACGGAGTCCGATGCTTCCCGACGCGGAATCGCTGGAGCAGGGAAAAACATTATTTCGCAAGAACTGCAGCGTCTGCCACGGCGAAAAGGGTGATGGCCAGGGCCCGGCAGCCAAGAGCCTGAAGAACCCGCCGGCCAATTTTCTCGATCTCGACCACAGCGCCATCTACGGCCCCGGAGAGAAATTCTGGCTGATCGGTCACGGCAGCCCGCAGACCGGGATGCCGGCCTTCCCGAAGCTCACCCCCGTGGAGCGCTGGCATCTGGTGAATCACATCCTGCACCTGCAGCAGGAAAACCCCGGGGAGGAAGAGGAATCCGATCATCATCACAAACCCCACCAGTAGACGCTATCAAGTCAGGTTGAATCATTTACTGTGGGGGTCGGGATGGCAAGTTTCAATAATATTGTCGTGTTCGTGGCTTCGGTGCGGGTCCTTTTGACCAACACCGAAGCCTGGGGCAAAACCGTCAGCTACGATCTGACCAACGACGGGCGGCCGGTCCGAGCGATGACCATCAACGACGGCATTCCCGATCCGATCCGGTGTTCCGGACCAGAAAATGAATAATCTTCAACCACGCCGCTCCCTTCGGAGCGTTTCACTGGGCCTTTTCCGATTTGGGCTGAACCGTCTTCAGCTGCTGGTGGGCAGTGAAGAAATCCTGCAGATGCCCAGTAATCGTATCGAGGTCGAACCGATGCCAGTCGACGATGGCCGAATGTACGGCCGCTCTGGCTGCGTGCAAGGAACTGGCCGCGGCACTGCCTTCGGGGTGGGGATAGAGTTTCTCATCGGCGGACAAAAGCTCTCTGCTCTCACGCAAGAGCAGCAGGACCGCCCGGGCTTTTTGCGGGACGTAAGGGAAAACCCCGATCCGTTCGTTGTGGCACCGGCTGCAGACGGCCGCCAAGGACTCGGGCGCCAAGACCTTGGTCACCATCGAGCCGTGGCAGGTTGCGCATTCCGGCCCCTTGCCCGACGACTCGAGCATCTGGTAGTGCCGGCTCTGGCTGAACTTGTAGTATTCGGCGCCATGACATTTGCCGCAGGTGGCGGGGATGCTCTTGAAATAAACCGGGCTCTTCGGGTCGGTGGAGCCGATTATCCCGACATGGGCCGCATCTTTCTCCCCGGCCTGCGGATCGCCGCCGTGGCACTTGTCGCAGGTGACACCATGCTGCTGATGGATCGAACCCTTCCAATCGTGGGATTTCACCCCGACAACAGTGCTTCCGGACAGTCCAGAGTGGCAGATGACACAGGTATTTTCCGGTTTCACAATGTCGGTGGCGTGCGCCGAAGAAATAAAAATCAGCGTCCCGCACAACACCAGGGTGCAGGCCAGAATACGATCAAGCTTGGTCATGGCTGCCTCTCTTTCCACGTCCCAGGTTCAAACGTAACAGCAGGTAGGCTCCCCCCCAGACCGCCAGCGTCGTCACCAGAGCGTAAAGGGCCATTATTGGCGGGTCAATTTTCAGGACATCGATATAACCGGACAGGGTGGTCATGACGAGCAGGGCCGCCATGCCGATCCCGAAGGAGGTCATAAAGGGGCGGTGCAGAGGGTTCATCAGGTAGTGCTGGGGTTCTTTGGCCCGATCGAGGAAGGGGATGGCGGCCAAAATAAGACCCAGAAACCCCGGGAAAATGACCCCGCCAATGGTTTCCGGGGTGATCTTGCCACCGAAGATGGTGATGGTCAGGTCACCGGGAACCAGCTTGAGGAAGCCGTAAATGGGCAGAAAATACCAGTCGGGACGCATGACCGGCGTTCCCGGCGCGGGGGGGCCGTAGGTTTCGATGGGGTTCAGCGGCAGGTAGGTCGCCATCAGGACGACGACCGAGATCAGGAAAAAGAACAGGGAGATGCTGACAAGGCTCTGTTCCGGCCAGACCGGGATGCCGAGAAGCTTCCTCCCCTGCCGGGCCTCCTGGCGGCGTTTATTCGCCGGAACCTCGGTATGCTTCTGCTTGACCAGGATGCCCAGGTGCAGGCCGACCAGGGCCATGATCAGGCCGGGAACCAGCATGACATGCAAAAAGAAGAAGCGGGGAACGGTGCCGACGGCCGGGAAGTCGCCGGCAAACAGGAGCCGTGCGATCCATCCGCCGATCCAGGGAACCGATTTGGCGATGTAGTAAGCGATCGAGGTGGCGGTCACCGAAAACTGGCTGTAGGGCAGCAGGTAGCCGGTGAAGGCCGCCCCCAGGGTGATTCCCAGCAGGCCGAGACCGACCAGCCAGTTGATTTCCCGCGGCCGGCGATAGGCCGAGGTGAAATAGACCCGCGCCAGGTAGGAGATGATCGCGGCGATCATGATCATCGCCGACCAGTGGTGAATGCGCCGGACGATCATTCCCAGGGGCAGCAGGTCGATCTTGACCACGCTGGCATAGGCGGCCGGAACCTTGGCGCCGAACAGGGAGACATCCTGGATCGAGGGCTCGTAAAGGACGCCGAGAAAGATTCCGGTGATCACCAGGGTGATGAAGGAAAAGAGCGCGAGCTCCCCGAGCAGGAAAGAGGGATGGGTCGGGAAGGTCTTGGCCAGAAACTTGTCCTTGAACTTCTTCAGTTCCAGCCGCTCATCAAACCATTGAAAGATCATCGCTGTTACCTCCCCTGTCAGACCTGCGGACCGATGGGACCGGAAAAGTCGCCGGTGAAGACGAGCGTGCCGTCCGGAGCAACCTTGACCCCGATCTGGGCCAGAGGGATCGGGGCAGGCCCGCCGATCACCTTGGCCCCCCGGGTCGGATCGAAGATGCTGTTGTGGCAGAAGCACTCTGTGTAAGAGGCTGTCGGCGACTGCTGATTCTTCACCCAGGAGACCGTGCAGCCGAGATGGGTACAGATGGCGCTGTAGGCGACAAACCCCTGGTCGGTCATCTCCTTGTGGATCGGCGCCTTGAACCCCTGTTCCTCCAGGCGGATCAGTTGAACCAGGTTCGCCTGGTTCGAAGTTTTGCCCTGCGGGTAGACCAGCACCGCGTCACCGACCTGAAAACCGCTCGCCCGCAGGAGGTTGCCCTCCTGTCCCCCCTGGGCATACACCAGCTTATCTCCCGGCGTCACGGTCGCTACATACCCCCCCCCTGCTTCTCCGGGGAAAGCACCTTCAACAGCGACAGCAGGGAAGCGAAGGCGCCGGCCACGGCAGTCAGCAGGATGCCGAGGGTAAATCGGCGGCGGGTCACCATCGGCTGTTCCCCGCGGGTTTCGACATTCTCTTCTACCATAGCAGTGGCTCCTCCCGATCTTCCGCCACCTGTCTGAAGGTGACAAAACCTTTGCCATAGACAACAACCAGGATGCCGGCATCAAGAAACTCCAACGCCAGCAGCGTCCCGAGCAGATAGTCGTTACCCTGTCCCGACAGCAGCAGATAGACGAAAGCCACGGCCATTCCGAGCAGCAGCAGCGCAAGCAAAGCCACCAGAATCATGACTGTCAGAGAGCAGGCCGGTTTCTTCTCCCGCAGGACCTCAAAGCTCATATCACTTCTCCTTTTCCAGGACGGCAAAGAGCACGCAACCGATCAGGAAGAGCACCAGCACCCCGCCAAAGGCCGCCAGCCCGATCTGGTAGGGATCCAGTTCCTCGGGAACCGTCGGGGCCAGCGCCGGCCGCGTCCCCTGGGCCTTCTCCCCAGCCAGTCGGATCCGGATTTTGGAAAGCTGGGCGATGGTCGAGTCCGTCACGTTCATCGGGTCGATCTGGGCAAAGCCGGTGGTATCCTGGTGACACTGAGTGCAGACCTTGGGGACCGCAGGGATGATGTTGTTGTGCGCCTAATGGCAGGTGGTACAGGACGGTCCACCCTTGTTAGCAAGGTAGGCCTTGCCCATGATGCTTTCGGCATAGCGGGCCACGGTATCGGGGTGGCAGTTGGCGCACATGTCGAACATCGCCTGCCCCGATGGCTTGCCGATAAAGCCGTGGTCCAGCGACATGGCGGCCGCCTGTTTGGCCGCAAACTGCTCCCCCGACAGCTGCTTGACGTTCACCTCCACTTCGGCGTTCCCGCCGTGACAGAGGTCACAGGTGATGCCATTCTGATGGTGAATAGAGATTTTCCAGTCGGTCACGGGTTGGGTCAGTTCCCCCCCAGCGTCTGGTGACAGGAAACGCAGGCACTGTCATTGGCCGCAGCCGCCAAACCGGAACCGGCCAGGATAATCATCCAGACCGCTGCGCAGAGTAATCCACGTCGCTTCATAGTGCTTCCTCGCCGATAGGACTTTTTTCGGATGGGGCGAACCTATGCGTTCGTCAACCCAACAGGACGCCGATCGTTACATTCCGCACCGCAACTTGGACGCGGTGACCGGCACTCATTAACATTTCATCGCCACCTTGAGGACCAAGGTACTATTGCAGTTTAGCATAAAGATGACAATTTCTCGACGGCGTGGCCCCAAAAGGGAAGAGGCCGGGGGAAATGAGTGGGGAACAGTTCATTGCGCTCTGCCAGATTCGCTTTAAATAAACAACCGAACAACGGATGATCTGCGCCGCCGCTCTAATCTTCAGGTGAAATAGTTTTGTCTGCGGATCGCCACAACTGGCACGCAGTAGAGAAACCGGCGGGATTGATATAAAAGGACATGAGAGGTAGGCGGTCGTTCGGAATGAGACGACCAGAAGCCAAGCCTAATGATTACGCCAGCGCCTCGCTCAGCAGTTCGAGGATATGCACCGCCCGCTGTTTGCCCTGGGCGTGGTTGATGCTGTCCTGCAGCTGCATGATGCAACCGGGGCAGTCGGTCGCCACCAGTTCAGCGCCGCTTTCGGCGATGAAGCCGGCTTTTTTGGCGCCGATCTTCTTGCTGGTGTCGTAATGGTAAACCGAGTAAGTCCCGCCCAGCCCGCAGCAGGTCCCGGCATTCTCCATCTCGACGTATTCAACCTGCGGCAGGGCCTTGAGGATCTGGCGCGGCTCTCTGGTAATGCCGCGGGTGCGCAAGTGACAGGGGTCATGATAGGTCACCCGCTTGCGCACTTTGCTCTTCGGCAGCGCCGCCAGCTTTTCCGCCAGCCCCATCTCGACCAGGAACACGAAGATATCCCTGACCTTTTGCGGGAAATCGGCAAATTCCGCCCCCATTTCCGGATAGATCTTGCCGAGCCCGGCATTGCACGAGGCACAGGCGGTGACGATGTAATCGTATTCGTGCCCGGTCAAGGCCGCCAGATTCTGTTCGGCGAGGGATTCGACGGTTTCCGCCGCTCCGGCGCTGACCGCCGGCAGACCACAGCAGGCCTGCCCCTTGGGGATGATGACGGTTACTCCGAGAAACTTCAGCGCCTGCAGCATCGCCTCCCCGGATTCCGGGTACATGTAGTTGATGCCGCAGCCGGTGAAGAACAGTACGGTCGGCTGCTCTTTCTCCCCGTTGATAATCTCGGGATGGCGATCACGGAACGGCTTGCCGGTCAGCGGCGGCAGGGTACGGTCGGAACTGATGAACGGCGCCGGAAAACGCAGCCGCAGACCGCTGTTCTCCGGCAGCTTCCTGAACAGCAAACTGGAGAGCTTGCCGCCGCTCTTGGCCAGCAGGTCCATCAGCCCTTGGTTCCTGAGGACCGTCGTCACCCCCTTGCCAAAGGTGGAGAGCCCTTTCTGCCTGGCGATCTCGCGCCGGGTCGCGGCAACGATCTCCTCGGTCGGCACCTTGTTCGGGCACTGGGCGTAACAACTGCCGCAGAGCAGGCACTGGGACATGTCGAGCAGGAAGCGATCCTCCATGGTGACTTCACCATCGAGCAATGCATTCGCCAGGGCGATCTTGCCGCGCGCCACCCGCCCCTCATGCTTCTCGGCGCCGAAGGCCGGGCAGTGGGCCCGACAGGCGCCGCACTTGACGCATTGAGCGATTTCTTCGCGCAATTCTTCGAGATTTTTCAATTTGGCCATAGCAACTTATTTTTCACTGCTAAGAGCGCTGAGATCGCGGAGAAAATCTGAAATCGTGGATGGTTTTATAACCATATTTTTCTCTCTGCGAGCTCCGCGTGCTCTGCGGTTAATCGGTTGAAACATCACTCGGGAAAATCTTCCCCGGGTTGAGGATGTTGTTGGGGTCGAGCGCCTTTTTGATCGTCTTCATGTAATCAACCGCGGCAGTTGACAACTCCAACGGAATGTAGGGGGCTTTCATAATCCCGACGCCATGTTCGCCGCTCATGGTCCCGCCCAGTTCCAAAGCTTCCTTGAAGACCTCCTCGATCGCCCGATCGGCCTTGTCCTGGTCTCCCGGCTGCTTGCTGTCAATCATCACGTTGACATGAATGTTGCCGTCGCCGGCGTGACCGAAGTTGACGATCGGAACCTGGTAACGGTCGGCGATGGCATCGATCCGGCGGATCATTTCCGGCACCTTGGAACGTGGCACGCAGATGTCCTCGTTGAACTTGTCCGGGTTGACTTTGCGCAGAGAGGCCGAGACCGAACGGCGAATCTGCCAGAGAGCCTCACTCTCTTCCGGAGTTTCGGCAATCCGGGTTTCAACCACACCGAGCGGCTGGACGATTGCGACAATCTTTCGCGCCTGCTTGTCGAGAAATTCGTGATCCCCGTCAACTTCGATGATCAGGACCGCGCGGGCCGCGTCGGGCACCTGCAGATCGGTCGCCTGTTTGACGCAATCGATGGTCCGGCCATCCATGAACTCGAGGGTGGTCGGGATGATTTTCCCTTTGATAATGGCGGAAACCGCCCGCGCCGCGCCGTCGATCGAATCGAACAGCACCAGCATGGTCTTTTTCGCTTCCGGTTTCGGCAGCAGCTTGATAATGATCTTGGTGATGATCGCCAGGGTCCCCTCGCTGCCGCAGATCAGCTTGGTCAGGTCGTAACCGACCACCCCCTTCATGGTCGGTCCGCCGGTTCGGATAATATCCCCGGTCGGGGTCACAATTTCGAGGCCGAGGATATAATCCTTGGTCACTCCGTATTTGACGCAGCGCGGCCCGCCGGCGCATTCGGCGACGTTGCCGCCGAGGGTGGAAAATTTCAGCGACGCCGGATCGGGCGGGTAGAACAGACCGACCTTCTCCACGGCCAGCTGGAACTGTTCGGTCACCACCCCCGGCTCAACGGTCGCCACCAGGTTCTCCTCGTCGATAGCGAGGATGCGATCGAGGCGGGTGGTGACCAGGACAATGCCGCCGCTGATCGGCAGACTGCCGCCGGTAAAACCGCTGCCGGCGCCGCGCGGGAAAATCGAAATCCCCTGTTCGTTGGCCAGCCGCATAATCCTGCTGATCTCTTCCGAACTGCCGGGGTGCACCACCACATCGGGCAGAAAGCGTTTCTGCGTGGCATCGTAGGAATAACAGATCAGGTCGGCCTTGTCGGTCGAAACATGTTCCCGGCCAACGATCCGTTGTAGTTCGGCAATCTGTTGCTGATTGAGCATCGCGTTTATCCTTTTGAAACAACCTGAGGCACGGAGGCGACCACAACCCGGAGCCTCCGTGCCTCAACAGATCAAGACATTGCGTCACATTATCAAATATGCGACCGGAAAAGTCTACTTCCCACGACTGAACCAGCCGCTTTTTTCCACATATTCTTCAACCCGATTGCGCCCTTTCTTCTTGGCCGCATACAGTGCCTTATCGGCATGCTCGATCAGTTCAACCTTTTTCATCCTCGTCTTGCCGCCGGACTCGAAGGCGGCCACCCCGAAGCTCATGGCGACCCGGTAGTCATCCTGATCAAACTGGAAATGTTGTTGTTCCACCGCCTGCCGGATTTTTTCCGCCACCACTTTCGCCTCGGACTGACTGGTTTCGGGCAGGATAAAAACGAACTCCTCGCCGCCGTAACGGGCAACCAGATCATATTCTCGGGTCAGTCCGTTGCAAAGTTGGGCCACCTCGCGCAACACATGGTCACCGGCTTGGTGCCCGTGGAAATCGTTAAACTTTTTGAAATAGTCGATATCGGCCAGGACCAGGCTCAATTCGGTTTCGCGCCGGATAGAACGACTGATTTCCTTGTCGAGAGTTTCCTGGAAATAGCGATGGTTATAGATTCCGGTCAGGCCATCAAGGTTGGCGATACTTTCCAGGTAGTGGTTTTTCTCTTCCAGTTCCGCAGTCAGTTTTTCCAACTGCAACTTGGCCTGCACCAGTTCCCGGTTCATCTGCTCGTAACTCATGTTGAGCAGACTGAGTTCGATATTCGCTTCCTGCAGCAGTTCCGGGATCGATGGCGTGCCGCCGATTTTCAGGCCGAAATAGTCTGCGGCCAGGGCCACTTCGGAATTCGCCTTTTCGAGAATGGCATCGATCACCTTCGGCTCCAGACTGAACATCTGCCGGGCGCGCTCACGAAACGGCGCGTGGTAATCGATCGGCTTGCCGGAATACATGATGTTGGCGACCAGCGCCGCCAGATGCACCACCCGGATCTCGGTGTACAATTCCGAATCCTTGTGAGGATAGCTTTCCGGATCGTGATGATAGAGGATCGGTACCGCCAGGGTCTCCGGAAATTGCCAGTGTTTGGCCGCTTCACTGCCGATGTAGGCATGGTTGGCGCCGATCCGTTCTTCCTCAAGTTCCAGCAGTCTCTTCTCGCTGCCGTCGGCGTCCGCAAGGATCTGGTCGTAAACCTCGCCATAGGCGCAGGCCAGGATCAGCTTGCCGAGGTTCTGCAGCAGACTGACGGTGAACACTTCTTCCGGGTCGCCATCCGATACCTGGGCCATGATCAGTTTTGAAGCCACCGCCGCCGCCAGCGACTGCTCCCAGAAGCGTTCATAGTCGAAACCACTGCCATGCTTGGGGCGTTCCATGTTCAGAAAGGAGAAGGAGAGCACCAGACTTCGCACCGCGTTGGTCCCGAGGATCGCCACCGCCTGCTGTATGGTGCCGACCTCGTTGGGGAAGTTGTAAAAGGAGGAGTTGACCACTTTCAAAACCTTGGTCGACAGCGACACATCCTGGGCGATCAGTTTGGTGATATCCCAGATCGTCGTATCCTCCCGGCCGGTAATATTGATCAGTTTAGAGGCCACGGTCGACAGAGTCGGCAGTGAGCCGGTCGCAATCACCCGCTGCAGGACTTCTTCTTTACTCGCCATAGATGTCTCCTAACTGTTGACAACAGCAGGCAGCAAGGTTCCGCCATCGGGGATGATGACGATCTGCGGCTGTCGCGGCAGTTCCGGCTTGGCCAGGTCCAGGGCTGCAGCGAGATTTTCAGCTTTCCGCATCCCCATCCTGGCTGTTTGTTCGGCACTGAACTCACTGACCAATATGACCCGGAAGCGCCGTGCCTTGGTCAGGACCGCATGGGCGGTCTGGCCGTTGATCTGGTAGTTGCTGCGCAACTTCCGTTCGAACTCTCCCAGGTCCTGATATTTAAACCAGTCGAAAAAGGTCGGATGGCCGAAACCATCGCGACAGGCCGCCAACAGAATGATGGTGCCTCCGTCGCGCACCGCCCGGCAACCGTAGTCAAGAGCTTTCTGTGCCTGGACAAAGTTAATGTCCTTCGGTTCTCCGCCACAGGAAATGATCGCCAGATCCGCCGCCTGTGCCAGGGGTACCTGAAACAGCTCGCGCACCAGAGAGCAGCCGGCCAGGTGGGCCTGTTCCAGATCGCCGCAGAACACTCCGAGCAGTTCTTTCTGCGGCGAAAGAACGGTGTTCAAGAGAAAATCGCAGCGTACCAGCCGCGCTGCCTGCAGCAGCGCGCTATGAACCGGATTGCCATCGAGCACGCCGGTGACCGCGCTGGGATGCTTACCACCGACCTCCGGTGGATTGAAGACGGCAAAATGGCTCTGCATGCAGGTCTCGCGACCGGCCACCCCCGGCACCAGCCCCTTGCGCCCGCCACCGAACCCGGCGAAGTAATGGAACCCGACCGTTCCGGTCACAATCACCCGGTCGACATCAAGCAACCGCCGGTTGACGACCACCGGCAATCCGGACGCAGTCTGTCCCAGATCCACCAGTTGCTGCGGATCATCGCAATCGTGATCGAATACGGCGATCCGTCCATAGAGCGGCCCGAGAATTTTACGGTGTTCCTCAAGGGTTTGCCGGCGATGAATCCCCAGGGCGATCAGGATGCAGATCCACTCATCGGGAACCCCGAGCCGGTTCAATTCCTCGACCAGGATCGGCAGATAGATCTCACTGCCGGTATAGCGGGTGATATCCGAAGTGACGATCACCACCCGCTCGCCGGGAGCAATAATCTGCTCCAGCGGCGGGGTGCCGATCGGCGCCTGCAGTGCGCGGCGCACCAGCTGTTCGGCACTTTCAGTCTGCTGCGGCGCAAGAGTCAACCATTGCGCCACTAACGGGAAATCGGCCCGCTGCGTCGCCTGGCCGTATTTCAATTCGATCTGCGCCATTATCGCCTCGCTGAAATACATAAGAAAACAGTAAGATGGTAAGATGATTTCTACCAATGCGCAAGCTGAAGCTGAACTTTTCATTGCTGCAGAGTTAGGCTTGCAGCCCCAGTCGTGCTTGTGATAAGAAAAGCTGTCAATCCTCACTTCGGCTCAACAGGAAGGCGTCTTCATGAATCTTGAAATTCTACCGGTGACCGAACCCAAGCCGCGGATCGAAGATGAAAGCAAACTGGTGTTCGGCAAACAGTTTACTGATCGGATGTTTGTCATGCAGTACGACACCGGTCAGGGGTGGCATTCGGCGCGGATTCAGCCCTACGCCCCCTTCTCCCTCGATCCTGCGGCGATGGTACTGCACTATTCGCAGGAGATCTTCGAAGGTCTCAAAGCATTCCGCCGTGCCGACGGCAGTATTGCCCTGTTCCGTCCGGCGGACAACGTCCGCCGCTTCAACCGCAGCGCCCGCCGGATGTGCATGCCGGAGGTCGATGAAAAATTCTTCCTCGACGCGATGCTGGAACTGATCCGCCTCGAAGCGGATTGGGTGCCCCACAGCGAAGGGACCAGCCTCTATATCCGGCCGACCATGATCGCCACCGAGGCGATGCTCGGCGTCCGTCCGGCCGATCGCTATCTCTGTTACATCATCCTCTGCCCGGTCGGCGCCTACTATAAAGGCGGAATCGCCCCGGTCAAGATCTGGATCTCCGATCACTACGTACGCGCCGCGGACGGGGGGACCGGCGAAGCCAAGACCGGCGGCAATTATGCCGCCAGCCTCTATGCTGCCCGCGAGGCTTCGCTCAAAGGTTTTGACCAGGTGCTCTGGCTCGACGCCAAGGAGAAGCGCTACGTCGAAGAGGTCGGCAGCATGAACATGCTCTTCCTCTACGATGGCAAAATCGTCACCTCGCCGTTACGCGGCACGGTGCTTGACGGTATCACCCGGCGCTCGGCTCTGACCTTGCTGAAAGAGATGGGTTATGAAATTGAGGAACGGGCGCTGACGGTGGATGAAGTGATGGAAGGCACCCGAAGCGGTCGGCTGCAGGAGGCTTTCGGCACCGGAACGGCGGTGGTTATCTCTCCGGTCGGCGCCTTCTGTTTCCGGGAGCACTGCGTACAACTGGGAGATGGCCAGCCGGGTGAATTGACGATGAAACTCTACGAGACCCTGACCGGTATTCAGTACGGTCGTCGTCCCGACCCGCATAACTGGATCACAAGGTTGTAATTTTTCTGCCGGCTGTCCGCCCGGTTTGCTCCGGGCGGACAGCCGAATTCTACACAAACAACTCTTTCTGAGTAGAATTACAACTCAACGACAGTGCTCCGTCAAAACCGTCCCCCAACCGGAACTCTGCACCCCAGGCATAAATCAGGGAAATCAGCAGGGAAAATTGTAATTCCCTGCATTTATTCATTATTCATAAATCTGGCACAGATCCTGCTATTAATGTTATAAAAGATTTTACTTTCGCCGCAGCCCGGTACCGATGCCGTTCGGTTCACTCTATCCTCCGGGCATCAAAGCAGCAAACACAACCAGATACCACTTCTGCTCAAGCAAGGAGTCGACCTATGTGTCGTATAGGAGCGATCAAGAGTCGCAATTACATTCATCCGAGCATGGCCCTGCAGTTGATGCAATCGCAGCAGAAAGGGCATGACAATTCGGGATTCGCCATGGTGATGCAAAACCTCGGCGGCATCTTCCGGCAGTACAAGCAGCTGCCGACCTTATCGATGGCCTGCACCGACGCCGGGATCAAGATCGCCGAAGACATTCTGCACGATATCGGTTTTCTGCGCGTCATGCAGTGGGCGCCGGAGGTCAACAATCAGCCCGGCCTCGATATCAACGCCATGCCGAACTATGTCTTCGAAACTTTCGACTATCCGCGCGCCTATCGCAACGCCGATCAGAAAGAGAAAGAAGAGCTGCTGCTCAATACCCGACTGAAACTGCGCAACGCTCTGGAACCGAATGAAGAGGGGTTCGCCTATTCCTTCTGGCCGGACGTCATCACTCTAAAGGAGATCGGCGACCCGCGTGATATCGGCACTTACTTCAATCTCTGGGAGTCGAACAAGCGCTTTACCGCCAAGGTGATTACCGCCCAATGCCGGCAGAACACCAACTACGATATCGTCCGCTACGCCGCTCACCCTTTCCACCTGCAGGGGTACACGGCGCTGGCCAACGGCGAGAATACCTTTTATCTGAAAAACAAGGAATTCCAGCAGGGGTTGCACCGCGGCTATATCGGTTTCGAATCCGATTCCCAATGTTTTCTCTACTCCCTGCATTACGTCCACCGCGAGCTCGGCTGGCCGCTGCAGTACTACAAACACGTGGTCACCCCGCTCCCGTTTGAAGATATCGAGCAGCGCCCGGACCAGAAGCAACTGCTGGGGATTCGCCAGTCCCTGGCGCACCTGGAAATCAACGGCCCGAATACCATTATCGGCATGCTCCCCGACAACACACTGTTCACCTGCTGCGACGCGAAAAAACTGCGCCCGGTGGTGATCGGTCGCGATGCCGAAACCGTGGTCATCTCCTCGGAGGTCTGCGGGATCAACGAGATCCTCCCGAAACGCGACTGGGAAACCGATATCTATCCGAACGAGCGTGAAATTGTCGTGATCAACGACAAGTTGGAGGTCCAGAGATGGAAACAATGAAATTGAACGATATTACCGCCAACGACCTACCCTGGAAGATCAAGTACGATGCCAGCCGCTGTACCATGTGCGGGTCCTGCGTCGCCACTTGCTCCTTCCGCGCCATCGCCCCGAAGGTCGAGCGGCGGCGGATGGTTTTCTCCGAGGGCAACTTCCCCGAGCCAAAGGCCCGCTTCTCGGCGGTGCCGGTGATCCGCCAGGCCAAGTCGATCAGAAACTACTGCCGCGGCTGCGGCATGTGCGAAAAGGTCTGCCCGAACGACGCGATCCGTCCCGAACGCAACGTCGACACCCGCCATCCGATTGTCACCCGCTGCCTGGGCGGCGACTCGATCAAGCGGGGCGGGCGGAAGAACCTTGAAGGGACCTCGCGCACCCTCGACCGGATCCGGGTCGGCCGCATCTCGCAGATGACCGACCCGAGCCTTGATGCCCAGCGGCACACCTTTGACCTGCTGGCCCCCTTCGGCCGGATTCTGCCGCCGAAGAAGCTCCCCTTTTCGCCGGATATCGATCAGGAGTTGATCACCACTGAAATGACCCCGCCGGTCAACTGGATCTACCCGGTGATTATCGGCGACATGTCGATCGGCGCCCTCTCCTGGCGGATGTGGGAAGGGGTGGCCATGGCGGTCGCCTACCTCAACGAGGAGTGCGGCATGCCGGTGCGGATGTGCTCCGGTGAGGGGGGCGTGCCGGTGCGATTGCTGAAAAGCCGGTTCCTGAAATACCTGATTCTGCAGATCGCTTCCGGGCACTTCGGCTGGAACCGGATCGCCAAGGCGATGCCGGAGATGGTCGAGGACCCGGCCGGCGTGCTGATCAAGATTGGCCAGGGCGCCAAGCCGGGCGACGGTGGTCTGCTGATGGCGCAGAAGGTCGCCGAACATATCCAGGCAATCCGCGGGGTACCCAAGGCCGACCTGCTCAGCCCGCCGAATCATCAGGGACTGTACTCGATCGAAGAGAGCGTGCAGAAAATGTTTCTCTCCTTCAATGCCGCTTTCAAGTTTCGCGTGCCGGTAGCGATCAAGGTCGCCGCCTCGGCGACCTCGGTCAGCGTCTTCAACAACCTGGTACGCGATCCCTACAACATCGTCGGCGGCTTCTTCCTCGACGGCATCGATGGCGGCACCGGCGCGGCCCACGAGGTTAGCCTTGACCACACCGGCCATCCGATCGTCAGCAAGCTGCGCGACTGTTACCTAGCCGCGGTCACCCAGGGTCGCCAGGGGCAGATTCCGCTCTGGGCGGCCGGCGGCCTCGGCAAAACCGGCGATCTCGCCGCCGACGCCTTCAAAATGATCTGTCTTGGCGCCAACGGGGTATTCTCCGGCAAACTGATTCTGCAGATGGCCGGTTGCATCGGCAACGATATGGGCCGCTGCAATGCCTGCAATACCGGTCTCTGCCCGGCCGGCATTACCACCCAGGAGCCGCAACTGGTGCACCGTCTCGATCCGGAAAAGGTAGCGCAGAATATCGTCAACTACTTCCTGGCCATGGATCAGGAGTTCAAGAAGCTGATGGCTCCCATCGGTAACTCCTCCCTCCCGGTGGGTCGTTCCGATGCCCTGGTCGCCACCGACCACGCCGTCGCCGAACGCCTGCAGATCCAGCACGTTTGTTAAGGAGGATTGTCAAAAATGGCAACTCAAATCATCGGCTTTGATGACAATAAAAAACGGATTTCCACCCAGCAGCTGCTGCAGAAAATCTATGCCAGCCTGGAAAAGGGGGAAACCGAATTCGAGGTGCTCTCCTCCGGACATCACGATATCGGCGGTCCCCTGTGGACCGAAGACGGCAGGCCGCTCAGGTTCCAGATCAAAAATCCCGGCCAGCGGGTCGGCTCCTTCGGCCTGGACGGCACCACCATCGTCGTCGACGGGCCGGCTCCGGCCGATGCCGGCTGGTTAAATGCCGGCTCGGAACTGATCATCAAGGGGGACAGCGGCGACACCACCGCACACTGTGCCGCGGCCGGGAAAATATTCGTCGCCGGACGGGTCGGTACCCGCTCCGGTTCGCTGATGAAGCACGATCCCGCCTATGACGCCCCGCAATTCTGGGTACTGAAGAATACCGGCTCGTTCTCCTTCGAGTTCATGGGCGGCGGCATTGCCGTGGTCTGCGGCATCGACTGCGACGATTTCGATTCAGTGCTCGGCGACCGCAGCTGCACCGGCATGGTCGGCGGCACCGTCTACGTCCGTGGCCCGGTCAAAGGGTTGCCGGATGACGTCTGGATGCTGGAACTTGATGAAGCGGATCGCGAATTCCTGTCCCGGGGGCTGCCTGAGTTTCTCGCCAGGATCGAACGTTCGCAGCATCTGGAGCAGCTGAGCGACCTCAGTCAGTGGAAAAAAATTGTCGCCCAGACCTACGAGGAGCGCCGACAGCGGCATGCCATGCGCATCAGTATGCGCGAGTTCCGTCTGGGCAAATGGGTCAGTGACGGCGGCATTTTCGGCGAAGTGGTCAAGGATGATTACGACCATATCGCCGGGCTGGTCAATGCCGGCGATGACCGGCTGAAGATTCCGCACTGGCAGAACAAAGCCTTCTGCGCTCCCTGCGAAGCCGCCTGCCCCTCGTCGATTCCGACTCAGGACCGAATCAATCTGCTGCGCGCCGGCAAGTACCAGGAAGCGATCGAACTGGTCCTTCAGTACTCCCCCTTCCCGGGGAGCGTCTGCGGCGAAGTTTGTCCAAACCCCTGTATGGACGCCTGCACCCGGCAATTCATCGATCTGCCGGTGGCCATGCCGGCCCTCGGCAAGCTGTCGCTGGAAGCGGAATCGCCGACCCCGAAAGCCGACAGCGGCAAAAAGGTCGCCGTGATCGGTGGCGGCCCCGGCGGGCTCTCCGCCGCCTGGCATCTGCGTCTGCTCGGCCACGGCGCGACGATCATCGAGGCCGACCAGGAAGTCGGCGGCAAGCTGCGCCAAGTCATCCCGACCGATCGCCTGCCGGCCGAGAGCCTCAACCAGGAAATCCAGCGGGTCAAGAATATGGGTGTTGCCATCCAGACCGACACCCCGGTAACCAAAGAGTTGTTTGAGCAACTGCAGCGGGATTTCGACGCGGTGGTCATCGCTTCCGGCGCCCACAATCCGGTGGTCATCCCCTTCCCCGGCCATGAACGGCTGATCAAAGGGCTGGAGTTCCTCAAGGATTTCAACAACGGCCTGCAGCCTCAGGTCGGCGAAAAGGTCGTGGTGATCGGCGCCGGGAACGCCGGGATGGATGTCTGCCTCGGCGCTTACGCCATGGGGGCCAAACAGGTCACCGCCATCGATATCCAGCGCCCGGCGGCCTTCAAGAAAGAGATCGATCATTTCAAGAAGCTCGGCGGCCGGATCGAATGGCCGGTATTTACCGAGAAGGTCGATGCGCAGGGGCTGCACACCAAGGATGGCCGTCTGATCGAAGCCGACACGGTGATCATCTCGATCGGCGAACGCCCTGACCTTTCCTATATCCCGCGCGAGTGGTTGACCGAAAGGGGCATGGCGGATGTCGACGAGTGCGGCCAGCTGACCAAGGCGCCGGGGGTGTTCGCTATCGGCGACACCATCAAACCGGGGCTGTTGACCCACGCCATCGGCATGGGACGCGAAACAGCCGAGTATCTTGATGACTACCTGGCCGGCAAGGACCTGGCGCCGAAAAAGAAACCGCCGATGGTTTCCCAGGAATGCCTCAGTAAAGAGCTGTTCCGGCCGCACAACCGCAGCCGTTTCAACTTCACCGACGCCACCCGGGAGACCAGTCGTTGCATCTCCTGTGGCACCTGTCGTGACTGCGGCATGTGCCTTGAGGCCTGCCCGGAAGGAGCGATCCGCCGCGAGGATTGCCCGGACGGCAGCTTCGAGTATATCTCCGACGATCACATCTGCATCGGCTGCGGCATCTGCGCCGGCATCTGCCCCTGCGGGATCTGGGGGATGGAGCAGGTGGTCTGACAAATCTCCCGTATTTTACACTGTCAAATTAACGTTTCGGGTGATCCCCAGTGGGGGTCACCTTTTTTTTGCACCAACTTGACAGATCATTAATTTACACTTATATTTTCTGAAAACTTAATCCACACAAATAATCGTGCAACCTGTCCGCAAAGGATCTTTATGTTGAACAACATGAAAATCGGAACCAGGCTTATTATCGGCTTTTCAATACTGCTGCTGCTTCTGGTCGTTACTGGCCTGGCGGGCATCTGGGAGACCAAAGACCTTTCCGACGATGTCATCACCGCCTTAGAAACCGATGGGCAGGTCGCGAGTCAAGCTGCCACGCTTGATGCCCTTTCCTTGGGGCTGCGTCGTTTCGAAAAAGACCTGTTTCTCAATATCGACAACCCCGAAAAGCGCTCGTCCTATTTCCAAAAATGGTCGGCTGAATTCGCCAGATTCACTGATACTTTGGGAAAATTGCAACAAACGGTAAACCTGGCCGAGGAAAAAAAAATTGCTGGTCAAATTGCCAAGGCCGCCACGGAATATAAAAATGGCCTGGAAAGCATTTTCCAGCGGATCGAAGGAGAGGGGATAAGTACGCCGCAAGCGGCTAACAAGGCGATGGGCAAATTTAAACAGCCGATCCACGAAATCGACAATCTCTCCGAAAAATTGATGCACAACAGCGATGCTAGAATGCAAAAACTCGCTCCTTATATTGTAGGTGTGAAAAATCGGGTAGCCAACATCATCTGGGGTATTATCGGCTGTGCAGTGGTGATTCTGATTGTCCTGAGCTATCTGTTGACCCGCAGCATTACCGCTCCGATCAAGCAGGTTGCGGAAATGCTCACCTTGATGGAAACCGGCGATATTTCCAGCCGCCTGAAGCAAACCCGTAAAGACGAATTGGGAGATATGGCGCGGACTCTCGACAGCTTTGCCGACAGTCTGCAGCTGGAAGTAGTCTCACCTATGCAGCAGCTGGCAAAAGGTGATCTGACTTTCAAGGTAACGCCCCGCAGCAACAAGGACCTTTTACGGCAATCGATCAAGCAGGTTGCGGAAGACCTCAACGAGATCATTGCGCAGATACAGGTTGCCGCCTCACAGATCGACTCGGCCAGTAATCAGGTGTCCGATTCCAGCCAATCCCTGTCACAAGGCGCAACCGAATCAGCGGCATCCCTTGAGCAGATCACCAGTTCGATGAGCGAGATGGCGTCCCAAACTACGCATAGCGCTGAAAGTGCCGGTCAGGCGAACACCCTGGCCGCGGAAGCCAGCAAGGCGGCAAGCAGAGGCCGGCAACAAATGAGCTCCATGAGCAGTGCCATGGAGGAAATCAACCAGTCGGGACAAAATATCAGCAAAATAATCAAAGTCATTGATGAAATCGCTTTTCAGACGAACCTGCTGGCGCTGAATGCCGCCGTAGAAGCCGCGCGCGCCGGACAGCACGGCAAGGGGTTTGCAGTGGTGGCGGAAGAAGTTCGCAATCTGGCGGCGCGAAGCGCGAAAGCCGCAGCGGAAACCGCTCAACTGATCGAAGGTTCGGTTGAGAAAACCCAAAATGGCAACGAAATTGCCGGCCGAACTTCGAGCGCGCTTGAGGAGATAGTTGAGGGAATTACCAAGGTTTCCGACCTGGTTGGTGAAATTGCCGCAGCAAGCAACGAGCAGGCCCAGGGCATCAATCAGGTAAATCAAGGGCTGGGGCAAATCGACACAGCGATTCAGCAAAATACCGCGACTGCTGAGGAATCAGCTGCGGCCGCCGAAGAAATGTCGAGCCAGGCGGGTCAACTCCAACACATGCTCAGTCGCTTCAAATTGGCGGAGGGGCGTTCCGTGCAATTCTCAGCACAACCGCCAACGCCTCTACCTGAGAAGACTCAAGCTGTATCCGGTCAAGACTGGAAGCAAATGCTCAGTCAAAAGCCGAAAGCAACAATCCAGCTGGATGATGATGATTTCGGTAAATTCTGAAGCGAGACGGTGACGTTGACAAATCAACGTCACCCCGTTTCCTTGCTCCCCTGCAAGCATTCAAGCAGCGCCAACTGCTCGGCTTCGCTTCTCACCCCAGCAAAACCGCCCCACGCCAGCAATTCCTCCAGCAAAATCGTTGAGCGCCCCGGATAACGATCGATCCGCTGCAACAACTGGCGGGTCCTCAGCCCGTCAAACCAACCATGAAAACCGTTCAAAAATTGACCTCGTCGCGAAAAGTTCATCCGCAGTTTCGACCAGACGTTGAGGAAATCGAGGTCTTGGAGAAAAATCCCTAAATCTGCCGATAACTCTGTCGCCGATTCCAGAAGGTCCTGCGCAGGAGCCTGCCATTGAGCGTCCACAAGCGTCAGCCAGTTTTTGAGCACCTGAAACGATTGCGCTGAAACAAACTGAAAATGACTGCGTTGTTGCTCCATTTGGTCCTGAACCGCCTTCCCGGTACCGAAGGATGCTCTGCTGGAAGAGCGTGACGACGGTTTGACCAGTGTCCCACGCACCAGTTCGATTCCGGACGTTTTGGCCAATTGTTGCAAAAAATAAAAATCTTCGGCCGCCAGCCGCCGATTCATTCCGCCGGCGGCAACATAATTGCTCGCAGTACAGGCAAAGGCGCTGCCGATGGTGGGATAGGCATAGGGAGAACCGGCTTGTTGCAGACCGAACAGGTAACTGCGCAGGTAAAGTTCGTAGCGGCGGATCGCCGCCTCCTGCTCCGGGGTCTCGCCCGGCTGATGTTTGAAAGGCAGCGTCGCCCCCCCAACCCTGCTGTTCCGAAAATGGTTAAAAATTGAAGGCAGATATTTGTCATCCACCAGGGTATCGGCATCCAGTGAGACCAGGAATGGGCTTGCCGACCAATCGAGACGAGACAGCGCCAGATCGAAACCGATCTTGCGCGCCAGGCCGACACCTTCATTGGCAGGCAGTTCCAAACCAGGAGAACCGGCATCGACCCAGGCAAGGTTGAGTTGCGGATCGGGGTTTGCCTGTAACCAGTCAAGGGTCTGCCGGTTGTCGTTCCGGAGTTCGTCGTCCGCATCCAGGCGGTTGTTGACTACGATCAGCACCAGCGTTCGGTGCAGGTCGGCGGCCGGGTTGGTGGCCAGGGATTTTAACGTTTCCGGCAGGCTCTTGCTTTCCGCCAGCGCCGGAATAACCACTGCGGCGGAGAAGTCAGTACGGGCGCAGCCATTAATCCGCCAGGGGGCGGTGACGGCTCGGGTGCGCAGATACTTTTGCAAAGATCTGTTCAAAGGCCTACCTTCTCCACCAGCCGACATAATTCCCCGAACGGGTCCTTCTGCCCTTCCAGCCAGTGAATCTCCACCCCCTGCTTTTCCATCCGCCGGAAAAAGGTCTCCTGCCGCTTGGCGAACTGGCCGATGGCGCTGCGCAGCTTCTGGACCATGTCGTTGCGATTCAGCTTTTCCTGCAGATACTGGGCGATCAGCCGGTACTCCAGGCCGTAAAACTCCAGTTTTCCCCAGGGGACGCCGGAATCATGGAGGTGCTGGACCTCATCGATCATCCCGGCAGCGAGCCGCTGCTGCAGACGCTCGGCGATCCTCCGGCGCAGGATTTCGCGCGGCCAGCGCAGGCCGAATATCAGCGGTCTGATTTCCGGCAGCGGCGGCAACAGCTCTGCTGCACTCTGCTCCCCGAGTGCTATCTCGATGGCACGTATCAGCCGCTCCCGCTCTTCGAGATCAGTTCGATTGTGCTGTTCCGGCTTGATTTTCAGCAGGTATTGACGAAGCTGCCCATCATTCAGCGTTGCCAGCTCGGCCCGCAATTGCGGATTCTCCGCCACCTCGATCAACCGATAGCCGCGCAGCACCGCATCCAGATACAGCCCGGTGCCGCCGCAGAGGATCGATAATTTCCGCCGCGCCCGGATTTCTTCGATCGCGGCCAGACAGTCGCGCTGAAACTGGAAAACGTTGTATTCGCTGCCCGGCTCGGCAATGTCGATCAGATGATGGCGAATCTCGCCGTATTCGGCCAGATCCTTTCCGGTTCCCAGGTCCATCCCCCGGTAAACCTGGCGCGAATCGGCCGAGATGACCTCGCCGTCAAACCGTCTGGCGGCCTTGACCGCCAGGCCGGTTTTGCCGCCGGCCGTGGCGCCGAGAATCACCAGCAGGTTGCATTCGGTATGGCTCATTTTTCTCTCTTTCCCAATTCAGCGACAGGATAAACCAATTTCCCCCACCTGCCTACGGCAAATCCCTTTTAACCGAGCGCGCCAATCTGCTATAGTCCGCCTGACCGATAACCTCGTTCAAAGGACACAGATGTCAGAAACAATTTCGGAAATTCCCGTAATTTTGCCGCGCGCCGAGCACGGCATCTCACGTAAACAGATCGACGAGGACAGCCTCAAGGTTCTTTACCGCCTGCACCGCAACGGCTACCTGGCCTATCTGGTTGGCGGCAGTGTCCGCGACCTGCTGCTCGGCCGCCGGCCGAAAGATTTCGATATCGGCACCGACGCTTCCCCAGCCCAGGTGCGGCGGCTGTTCCGTAACTGCTTCCTGGTCGGCAAACGTTTTCGTCTGGCCCATATCCGGTTCTCCGGCAACAAAGTCATCGAGGTCGCCACCTTCCGTCGGCAACCGGACGAGGAGGAACTTCCGGACGATCCAGACGAGCATTTTCACTTTGTGCAGAACGTCTTCGGCACCCCGCGCGAAGATGCCTTTCGCCGGGATTTCACCATTAACGCCCTGTTCTACAACATCGCCGATTTCAGCATTATCGACTACGTTGGCGGGCTTGAAGATCTGAGGGGCAAAGTCATTCGGGTGATCGGCGACCCGGTGGTTCGCTTTACTGAAGATCCGGTGCGTATGCTGCGGGCTCTGGAATTTGCGGTCCGGCTCGATTTTCGGCTGGATGACGCGATTCTCGAAGGCATAGAACAAAAGAAAGAACTGTTGACCACGGCATCCCCAGCCCGCGTTCGGGAAGAAATCATGGAGCTGTTCCGCCACACTGTAGCCGGCCCGGTGTTGAAACGCTGCCGGGAACTCGGCATGCTGCCGCACCTGATGGCCGGTTATCAGGGAACGGATGAAAGCATTGAGCTGCTGTCGCGAATCGATACCCGGACCCTCAACGGGACACCGATCGAGGAAAGCTTCGCCATCGCCGCGATGTTCCTGCGCCGCTTCATGGACAGCTGCCCCCCCTCTCCTGAGGTCCACATTACCGAAGCGCTGCACCAGGCCAACGAAATCATCATCCCCCACTGCCGCTACTTCAGCATTGCCCAGGGAACCCGTCATCAGGCCCGCGAGCTGCTGGTCGGTTGTTTCCGCCTGGCCCGTGGCCGCGGCATTCGCGGCGAACGGCGCTTCCTGCAGCATCCGCTGACACCGATATCGTTGGAACTGTTCCGCCTCTGGTCCGAGGTCCGGCCCGAGCTGGTGCCGCTGACTCGCGAATGGCAAAAATTGATTCACTCCCCCGAATCCAAAAAGCGCTCGGGACACCGACCTTCGGGACGGCGGCGGAGATCGTCTCCCAGCCGCTCTCGTCGCCCCGTTCCACGTAAATAATCCCTCAGAGCCATACGACTGACGGCACGCTCTTGCGTGATAGCCGAGAACCCACCGATCCCGGACAAAATGACTTTTTCGTTCTTTACCTGCCTTGGCAACAAGAAAACTTAGCCAAGTTCCCACCTGCCACAATTATTCAAAAATCGATTTTCATAAAAATCTCATCTTGAAATTTGCAATTTCATATGATATTTTTCTAATTTAATACTAAAACACTACCTTTTTGGCCGATGAGCCCCTTGCCGGGGAGCATGGCTGATTTCTACTGGCACGACTGAATAACAAAAGTCACTAAAGGACAATTATGAAAAATCTCAAAATAGGCACAAAAATCTGGCTGTTGGTTGCCGGAATTTTCCTGTTCGTTCTTATTGCAATTTTCTGTAGTCAAAATGCCATTTCCCAGGTCAGGAAAGAAGCCATTTTGCAGATTGAACAGGGCATGAGCAGCAATCGCAAGATCGAGATCAAAGCCCTGGTAGACAGTGCCGCACTCAGCATGGCGGCCGGCATCGAAGGGCTCTCTGATCAGCAGCAGGTCATTGAACAGCTGCGCAAGCTCAACAATCCCATCCGTTTTTTCTCGAATAAATCGGGATATTTTTTCATTTATGACACCAAGGGGGTCTGTCTCTCCCTGCCGCCGAAAAGAACCTTGGAAGGAAAAAGCCTGATCGACCTGAAAGATCAGAACGGTCTTTACCTGATCAAGGAACTTATCAAGGCCGCTCAAAACGGAGGCGATTTCGTTTCCTACGTCTGGCCGAAACCGCCTCAGAACAACGTGGAGCCAAAGCTCAGTTACGCGCGCATGATCCCCGGCACAGATTATTTAATCGGCACCGGAATCTATATTGACGACATTGAGGCCCAGAAAGCCTCCCTGACCACATTGATCGGCGAACGTATCCGACCGATCCTTTGGTGGAGTGCGGCGCTCATGGTGCTCTTTTTCGCCATCTTGATCCTACCGCTGGCTCTGGTGTTGATCCGGCAAACGGCCAAACCACTCAAGCAACTGCAGGTATTTGCCTCGGAACTGGAGCATGGGAACCTGACCTCAAGAGTCGAGTGGGAAAGTAAAGACGAAATCGGCCAGCTGTCGGCGTCACTCAATGCCATGGCCAAAAGTCTGAATACCTATGCGGAACAGTCGCACCAGATCGCCAACGGCGATCTGACTCTTGACGTTCATGTCAGGTCCCCCAAAGATATCTTCGGCCAAGCCCTGCAAACCATGGTCGGAAGCCTGCAATCGATCATTGGCGGTATTCAAACTTCAGCCGACCAGATCGCTTCCGGAAGTAACCAGGTCAGCGATTCGGCACAGTCGCTTTCGCAGGGTGCGACCGAGTCGGCGGCCTCGTTGGAACAGATCAGCAGCTCGATGAGCGAGATCGGCTCTCAGGTCGGCCAGACCGCAGAGAATGCCAACCAGGCCAACTCTCTGGCGGGCGAGGCGGCAGCGGCCGCTGAGACCGGCAGTGAACGGATGGCGGAAATGATCTCGGCCATGGACGAAATCAACCAGTCCGGTCAAAATATCAGCAAGATCATCAAGGTCATCGATGAAATCGCCTTTCAAACCAATTTGCTGGCCTTGAACGCCGCTGTCGAAGCCGCGCGCGCCGGACAGCACGGCAAGGGTTTTGCGGTCGTTGCTGAAGAGGTCCGCAACCTTGCCGCCCGTAGCGCCAAAGCTGCCAGTGAAACAGCCGAATTGATCGAAGGTTCGGTCGTGAAAGCGACTAATGGGACACAGATTGCAGAGCGGACCGCTGAATCGCTTGAAGAGATCGTTTCTGCGGTCACCAAGGTCACCGACCTGATCGCCGAGATCGCTGCTGCCAGCAATGAGCAGGCGAACGGGGTTTCGCAGGTGAATATCGGCCTTCAACAGATCGACCAGGTGGTCCAGCAAACCACGGCCAATGCCGAAGAGAGCGCCGCCATCAGCGAGGAACTCTCCGGTCAGGCGACGGAACTGCAGAATCAACTGGCCCGCTTCACCCTGAAGAATTCCAACCGGATGAGTTTTTCGGCCCCACAAAAAGCAACCATACCGGCATTACCTCACCCCGGCCCGACCGGCTCCGGCGGCTGGGGGGAAATGAGCAAACCCGTCCCGCAGCAGAAAAATGGAGGATTCAGCATCCAGTGGAGCGACCAGCTGAATACCGGTATCCCGCTGGTCGACAAGCAGCATCGACGTTTGGTTGAACTGATCAACCAGCTGTTCCAGTGCATGAAGGACGGCGGCGACCTGATGCTGCTCGGCAACGTCGTGGATGAACTGATCGACTACACGGCGACCCACTTCCGCACCGAAGAGGATTTGATGAAGAAACATCATTATCCAGATTTTGCCGCGCATAAGAAGATTCATGATGAATTCGTCGCCAAGGTCGCTGAATTCGCGGAGAAGCTCAAATCAGGCGCCCGTCTGGCCCCGGCGGATATCTATAAATTTCTGAAGGACTGGCTGATCACTCATATTGAAAAACAGGATCGTGACGGCTATGCGCCCCATGTCAAACAACGGATGTAACCCGGTTTGAATCCCACCGCTTTCTGGCGGCAGCCTCAATGAGAGGCTGCCGCTTTTTTTATCGTCCAAATGATTAAATCATACAAATTTTAATTGAGTTAGCCAGGCCAAATGTTATAGATTTAATATTAAATACATGAGTTGCGGATGACCGGTAATAACGCGAATGGAGCTGTCGAGTCATCAACCAAGAAATCCCATAGTATTTTTAATTAATTATCCTACATACTCCGACAACTATTTAAAAGTTGCCGGAAAACAAAATTAAAAAAATCTATTTTTTGCTTTGAATATTTATATTTGCTCAGTATAATTAATTTTGTTTCGTCGGGAGACCCGCAACCCGGCTTTCCGGCCAATCCTGCTTCCCCGGCAGCAACAGGTTTCGAACCTTATTAAGGATGTGCAATGGGTACCGATATCAGCGATGACCAGATTGAAATTATTCAGGAGTTCGTGACCGAGAGTCGTGACATGATCGACCAGTTGGAACCGGCGATCATCGAGCTCGGGAAGAACAGCGATCCGGAAACGATGAATGCGATCTTCCGGCTCTTTCACTCGATGAAAGGCAGCGCCGGATTTCTGGAATTCGATCATATCACCCGGGTTGCGCATGCTGCGGAAAACCTGCTTGATCTGATCCGCAACGGTGAGATTACACTAATCGATGAACATGTCAATCTGCTCTGTGCCTCCTGCGATTTTGCCAAGGAAGCCTTAGACGTCGTTGAAAACGATTATTCCGACAGCACTACTGAAAAAGCGGCGGATTTCATGTCACAGCAACTGCATGATGCCATCGAACAAGCGAAAGGCGAAGAAAAGCCCGCCGCGGATGCGCAGGAAGAGGCCGACGAGGATACCGCTGTCGAAAAGACCACGGCTCCGGCGTCACCCAAGGAGATTAAAACCGATCCGAAGGTCGAAACGCAGACAGACGAGTTTGAACTGCCGCAACTGGAAATTACCGATGAAATGCGGCTGAGTTTTGTCCAGGAGGGGAATGAACTGCTGCAAAACGCCGAACAGGGTCTGCTGGCCTGGGGGGAGAACCCCACGGACACCGAATCGATCGGCGATATTTTCCGGCAGATTCACAGCTTCAAGGGAAACTGCGGGTTTTTTGGTCTCTCACAGATGGAGAAGCTGAGCCACCAGATGGAAAATATCCTTGACCGGGTTAAATCTGGATCGCAACTCGCAGTCGAAAACCCGGCCGATCAACTGCTGGCCAGTCTCGACATTCTCCAACAGGGGGTGAATGACGTTGCCGACGGCAATCTCGGCAAGATCGAGAATCTCGACCAACAGTTGCACGATCTGCAACTGCTGCTGCCACCGCTGCTCGGTGAATTCCTGGTGGAAGAAGGGGTCGAAGCGGACGCGGTGACCAAGGCGGTGGCAACCCAGAAAAAGCCGGTCGGCGAAATCCTGCTGGAGCAGGGCAGTGCCTCTCATAAGCAGATTGACAGCGCCCTGAAAAAACAACAGGACAATCGAAACAAGGCCAAGGCCGAAGCCGCGCCGGTGGCACGCACCAAAACCCCGGCCAAGCGTCAGGATATCCGCGTCGACCTGAATAAACTCGATAATCTGATCAACCTGATCGGTGAAATGGTCATCGCCGAAAATATGCTGATTCACAATCCCGACCTGAAAGGGCTGGAACTGGAAAATTTCAACAAGGCCGGCCAGCACATGTCGAAACTGGTCCGTGAGCTGCAGGAAATGGCCATGACCATCCGCATGATTCCGGTTTCGGGGCTGTTCCGGCGGATGATCCGCCTGGTCCACGACATCTCGGTCAAGGCGGGCAAAAAGGTCGACCTGGTGCTGATCGGCGAAGAGACCGAAATCGACAAAACGGTCATCGAAACGATCACCGATCCGCTGGTGCACCTGCTGCGCAACTCCCTGGATCACGGGCTGGAAACGCCCGCTGATCGAATCGCCGCAGGGAAAAGCGAAAAAGGGACGGTAAAGCTCTCCGCCCGCCATGAGGAAGGGGAAGTCTGGGTTACCGTCGAAGACGACGGCCGCGGCCTGAACCGGGAAAAAATTCTGGAAAAGGCGATCAGTAAAGGGTTGATCAATCCGGAAGACGCCGACGATATGAAAGACAAGGCGGTGTTTAACCTGATCTTCGCACCCGGTTTTTCCACCGCCGCTCAAATCACCGATATTTCGGGGCGGGGCGTCGGCATGGACGTCGTCAAGCGGAATCTGGAGAAGATCAAAGGGAAAATCGATGTCTCCAGTACTCCCGGCAAAGGGACGCGCATCGATCTGCGCATCCCACTGACCCTGGCAATTATCGACGGCATGCTGGTCCGCGTCGGCACTACCACCTGTATTGTTCCGACCCTGTCGATCCTGGAAGCTTTCCGCCCGGAACTGGAAAAAATCACCATCACTCCTGAAGGGGAAGAACTGGCCCGGGTCCGGGAGAACTTCTTTTCAATCGTCCGGCTGCATGAAATTCTTGAAAAGGAACCGGATTCGAAACAACTCTCCGACGGGATTCTGATTGTTCTGGAATATCAGGAAAGCCGCTTCTGTCTGTTCGTCGATGAAATCCTCGGTCAGCAGCAGACGGTTATCAAAGGCCTCTCCGATTTCATCGGCAACGTTACCGGTGTTTCAGGCTGCACCATCCTCGGCGATGGCGGCGTCAGTCTGATTCTCGATGTCGGCAGCCTGGTCGAATCGGCAGACAACAAAAAATCAGATAACGAAGAAGAATAACCTGGCTGTGAAGGAGGAGAACATGGCTGAAGATAGTATGGTCGGAATCGAAAACGAAGACACTCAAAAGGACAAATACCTGACCTTTCATCTGGCCGGTGAAGATTACGGGATCGAAATCCGCTACGTGATCGAGATCATCGGCATTCAGAAAATTACCGACGTTCCGGACATGCCCGCCTTTATCCGCGGGGTCATCAACTTGCGCGGCAAAGTGATTCCGGTCATGGATATTCGCGCCCGGTTCAATTTGCCGGACCGTGATTACGATGATCGCACCTGTATTGTGGTCGTCAATGTCGACGGCACCGAGGTCGGCCTGGTGGTTGACGAGGTGAGTGAAGTGGCCGATATCCCGGAAGCCAATGTCGAACCACCGCCGAAAACCGGCAAGGCGGGCGGCAGCCGCTATATTCAGGGGATGGGCAAGATCAGTAATGCCGTCAAGATCCTGCTCGATGTCCGCAAACTGCTCTTCAACGAAGAGATGATGGAATTTTTTGTCAAAGAGCAGGAAGAATAACCGTGCCGGAAGCGCGGCTACACAGATCATTAAAGAGTAACACTTTGGAGATCACTGCATGAAATTGTTCCGTCTCACCCTGACCAAAAAACTGATCCTGATGGCTTTTACCATCAGCGCTATTTTCTGCATCGCCCTGACCGGGCTCTATTTTGAAATCCGGGGGAGCAGTTTCAGCGAGCGGCAGCTGAAGGTCCAGCATCAGACCGAAACCGCCTGGGAGGTTCTCGATTATTTTGCCGGCCTGGAAAAAAGCGGGCAGCTCAGTCGTGAAGTCGCCCAGCAGCAGGCGATGGCGGTGATCAAAAACATGCGCTACGACGGTAACAACGGCTACTTCTGGATCAACGACATGCAGCCGAAAATGGTCATGCACCCGATCAAACCGGAATTCGACGGTAAGGATCTCTCCGCGGAGGTCGACAAGAGCGGCAAAAAGCTGTTCATGGCTTTTGTCGAAACCTGTCGCAAGCAGGGGGGTGGGTTTGTCAACTACCTCTGGCCAAAACCCGGCTTTAAGCAGCCGGTGGAAAAAATTTCCTATGTCAAACTCCTCCCCGCCTGGGATTGGATTATCGGCACCGGTCTTTACGTTGATGATGTCGAAAGCGCGCTCGGCAGTTTTCGCTATACCAACTATCTGGTCCTGCTAATCGTCATCTTCGTGACCGGTTTTCTGGTCTGGTTGGTCAACAGCAGTATCGCCAGACCTCTGGAGGCGATCCGCACGGCAATCTATCAGCTTGCCAAGGGACAAACCGACATCCAGGTTGACTGCGGCAAACCGGTCGACTGTTCCAAAGTCAAGGGCTGCAGTGAACCGGACTGCCCGAGCTTTGGGAAGGAGGATATCTGCTGGGTGACCGCCGGTTCCTTTGCCGTCGATATGCATTGCCCGCGCGCTCAGCGCGGCGAGGACTGTAGCACTTGCGAACTCTACGGCCCGAAAAATAATATGCAGGAACTTGGTTCGGCATTGAGGTCGCTGGCGAACGCGATGAAACTCCGGGCGCAACTGGCCCGCCAGATTGCCGATGGCGACCTGACCAAACAGATTATCGTTTCCTCCGATCAGGATGAACTGGGGATGGCGCTGGTGCAGATGCACGGCAATCTCAAGAACATTCTCACCCAGTTATTGCAGACCGCCGGCCAGATCAATAGCGGCTCCAGCGCCGTCGAGGAGGCCGGGCATTCCCTGACCGACGGCACCACCCGCCAGGCGGCGGCGCTGCAGCAGATCAACAGCTCGGTCGCCCAGATGGCTGACCAAACCCGTCGCAACGCCGAAAATGCCGAACAGGCCAATTCTCTGGCCAACCAATCAAAACAGGCTGCTGAGCAAGGGAACCAGCAGATGGCTGCGCTGGTACAGGCGATGGCGGAAATCAACCAATCGGGGCAAAATATCGGCAAAATCATCAAAGTCATCGACGAGATCGCCTTTCAAACCAATCTGCTGGCGCTCAACGCCGCCGTTGAAGCAGCCCGTGCCGGTCAGCACGGCAAGGGGTTTGCGGTTGTCGCCGAAGAAGTCCGTAACCTGGCAGCCCGGAGCGCCAAGGCGGCTCATGAAACGGCTGAGCTGATCGAAGGGTCCGTTGCCAAGGCCGGCAATGGCGCGGATTTGGCGGATACCACCGCCGCCGCCCTGGACGAAATTGTCAAGGGGATCACCAGCGCCACAGATCTGATGGGAGAAATTGCCGCCGCCAGCAGTGAGCAGGCCCGCAGTACCGACCAGATCAATATCGGCCTGAACCAGATCGACCAGGTTGGTCAGCAGAATACCTCTTTTGCCCATGAAACTGCCTCTACCGCAAAAAATCTGTCGGACCAGTCCCGACAATTAAACCAGCTTTTGTCTCGATTCAAGCTGAACGATGCTGATTACGCTCGCCCACAGGCAGTCGCATCTCCGCCACCGAGCAAGTCCATACCGCCGCGCGACGGCGACACCAAACCGGCACCAATAGCCAAACCGGCACCAATAGCCAAACCGGCACCAATAGCCAAACCAGCGCCAAAAGCCAAACCGGCGCCAAAAGCCAAACCAGGACCAAAAACAAAGCCGGCGCCGCTACCGATTGCGGCTGCGCCACAGGCCAAACCCGTTGCGGAACCGGCAGCAACTGTTCCCCAGCCAGCACCATCCGGTTGGGATAGTATTGAAAAGGCATCGGCAAAGCAGCCGCCGCGCATCGTTCTTGACGATGATGAGTTCGGTAAATACTGATGGAATAATGCCAGACTGGGTGATTTGTGGAAAACCGTCGCACTGAACAGCTGGGGGCACCCCCCAAGGTTCCGGTCAGCAGCATGATGTCGATCTCCGATCAGGAGTTCACTCAGTTGCGCGACCTGATCCAGCGCCGCTTCGGTATCAATTTGACCGACCAGAAGCGCTCGCTGCTGGTCGGCCGGTTGCAGAAGCTGATGCGGAATCTCAACCTGAATACTTTTTCCCAGTATTACGAGTATCTGGCGAATGATAAAACCGAACAGACCCTGGGGGAGTTGGTCGACCTGATCTCGACCAACCACACCTACTTCAACCGGGAGAAGGATCATTTTGACTACTTCTTCGATACCGCCCTGCCGACCGTAGTGGAAAAGCTCAAGCAGCAGAAGCGCAAAGATCTGCGCATCTGGTGCGCCGGCTGTTCATCGGGAGAAGAACCCTATACCCTGCTGATGCTGATGATGGAATATTTCGGTAATGAGTACAGTTCCTGGGATGCCGGTATCCTCGCCACCGACATTTCCGATCGCGCCCTGAGCATTGCCCGCCGCGGCGCCTACAGCACGGATCGGGTCATGCAACTGCCGGAACACCTGCGCCGCAAATACTTCACTCCGACCCGGGACGGAGAGATGGAAGTGATCGACAAAGTCAAACGGGAAGCGACTTTTCGCCGCTTTAATCTGATGAATGCGACCTTTCCGTTTAAAAAACCATTCCAGATGATTTTCTGTCGCAACGTGATGATCTACTTTGACCAGCCGACACGCGAAGCGCTGGTCGGTCGCTACCATCAGTTCACCGAGCCGGGCGGCTATCTGTTTATCGGACATTCTGAGACCCTGGGACGCAATCAGACCCTCTACAAATATCTCAAACCTGCTCTCTACCAGAAAGGGGAACTCTGATGGCGCGCACGGTCCGGGTTCTTATAATTGACGACTCCGCCCTGGTCAGGAACATTCTCAGTCAGGGGTTATCAATGGATCCGGGTATCGAAGTGGTCGGCACCGCTTCCGATCCCTATATCGCCAGAGATAAAATTGTCGAGCTGCAGCCGGATGTCCTGACCCTTGACGTCGAAATGCCACGCATGGACGGGGTCGCATTCCTACGTAAATTGATGCCGCAGTACCCGATCCCGGTGGTCATGGTCAGTTCCCTGACCCAGCGCGGCAAGCAGATTACCATCGATGCCCTGGAAGCTGGCGCGGTCGATTTTGTCGCCAAACCGACCAGTAATGTCGCCGCCGGCCTGAATTCCATGTTGATGGAACTGCGCGCCAAGGTGAAGATCGCCTCAACCGCCAATGTTTCCCACTGGAAGGGTAAACGGATCGATCCGCAGCGTCCCGCAGCCCCCGGTTCCAAGGCGCTGGCTGAATCGACCGACAAGGTGATTGCAATCGGCGCTTCAACCGGCGGCACCGAAGCGATCCGGCGGGTTATCGAAGGATTTCCGGCGACCACCTCCGGGGTGGTGATCGTTCAGCACATGCCGGGCGGTTTTACCAAAATGTTTTCGGATCGTCTCAACCAGCTTTGCCTGATGCAGGTCAAGGAAGCGGCGAACGGGGACCGGGTTCGAGCCGGGCTGGTACTGGTGGCGCCCGGCGGGGTGCAGTTGAAAATTATCCGCAGCGGCGGCTTCTATGAAGTCCGCTACGGCGGTACGGATAAAGTCAGCGGCCATTGTCCTTCGGTCGATGTGATGATGCACTCGGTCGCGGAACATGTCGGTCCCAACGCCATCGGGGCGATGCTGACCGGCATGGGACAGGATGGCGCTGAAGGGATGCTGGCGATGAAAAAAGCCGGTGCCCGCTGTATCGCCCAGGATGAATCATCATCGGTGGTTTTCGGCATGCCGAAGGTTGCTTTCGAAAAAGGTGGCGCAGAACGCTTGGTTCCGCTTGATAAAATTGCGCCGACCTTGCTCGGTTTGCTCACGGAGAAAAAATAAATGGGACAGATCATTCTTGGAGTCGGTGACTACGGCGCATCGAACCGCCCGGGGGAAGAGGTCAAAACCTTCGCCCTTGGTTCCTGTGTCTCCGTCATCCTGCTCGATCCCAAAACCAGAACCGTCGGCATGGCGCATGTGGCTCTGCCTGACTCTTCCATCAACAAGAACAAAGCGACTGAAAAACCGGGCTATTTTGCCGACACGGCAATTCCGGCATTGCTGCAGGAAATGACCAAGTTCGGTTGTGACAAGCGGGGCAAGGGGATGGTTGTCAAACTCTGCGGCGGTGCAAATGTCATGGATACCAATGACACCTTCCAGATCGGCAAACGTAACGCCCTGGCGATAAAAAAGATTCTCTGGGCTCACGGGATGGGCGCAGTGGCCGAAGACCTGGGGGGGAATTTCAGTCGCACGGTTTCCATTTCGGTCGAATCGGGGCAAGTGACGCTCAGCTCTCCCGGTCGGCCGAACTGGCAGCTATAAAAGGATCCCGCAATGAACAGAATCAGTAAAGAAGATCTGCAGAAAATTGTCAAAGCCTCCCCGATGCTGTCGCCCAGCGCATCCCGGTTGCTGCAATTGACATCGGTCCCTGACCATGAATTGATCGATACCATCAATCTGGTGAAAACCGATGCCAACCTGACGGCTCGGGTACTCAAGGTGGTGAATTCGGCGGCCTTCGGCCTGATCAACGACATCACTTCCGTGGATCGGGCGATCTCCTACCTGGGCGAGCGGATCATCGTCAGTATCGCCCTGGGAGATTGCGCTTCAAAACTTTTCGAGAAGGAGCTGGATGGTTACGAAGCGGACGGCGGCGACCTGTGGAAACATGACTTGCGCACCGCAATCGCTGCCCGTGAGGTGGTCGTCCAGACCAACCTGGATATCAGCGCGGATCTGGCTTTTACCGCCGGATTATTGCATGACATCGGCAAGGCACTGATCTCCGACTATTTGCGCGGGTCCGCTTCTGAAGCGCTCCGGATGATCAGTTCTCAGGACAGCAGCGACTACCTGGATGCCGAGGAAAAGATGATCGGCTTTGATCACACCCAGGCTGGATTTGAATTGGCCAAGGAGTGGCAGCTGCCAGAACAACTGGCCGAAGTCATCCTCTACCACCACCACCCCGGGCATGCCTCTAAAGAATTCCGGCCGCTGGTCTATGCGGTGCATCTGGGGGACAACATTGCCATGATGGGCGGCTTCGGCACCGGCGCCGACAGCATGCAGTACCGACTCGATCCACAATACACCGACTATATAACGCTCGGACCCAACACACTCGCCAACGTGATTCTGACTGTCGACACGGAATTCGAAAAACTTTCAGAATCAATGGGCAGCACGGGGGAAAACCACGAATGAAACGGATAATTATTGCAGACGATTCGGCAACCGCACGGATGTTTATCAAACGTTGCCTGGAAATTATCGGCCTTGGAGAAGCTGAATTTATCGAGGCGGAGAATGGCAAGGCTGCGCTCAATGTCGCCAAGCAACAGGTCCCGGATCTGCTTCTTACGGATTTGAACATGCCGGTGATGGATGGCGAGACCCTGCTCAAATGGGTCAAAGCCAGTCCCAAGTTGTGTGAGGTACCGGTGATCGTCATTACCAGCGCCGGGAACCCGGCCAAGGAAGCGCAACTGCTCGAACTGGGCGCCCGCCAGGTGATTAACAAGCCGATTTCTCCACCGGTCATGATGGATGCTCTGGCGGATTTTCTCGGCTAGCTGAACTGTGAACACAAGCGACAAGGAACCTAGTATGATTGAGCACAAACCGCTTTACCAGGCGATGAAAAAGGCTGTCTGTGACACCTTGGAGAACATGGTTTTCATGGAAGCGATAGAGCATTATGATCAGGACTACGAAATTCCGGTCGAGGAGCTGGCTTGGGCCAGCCTGCTCATCCAGGACCCGGTTCAAGGTGAAGTCCGACTGGCCATGACCAAAGCCCTGTTGAAAAATCTGACTGCTGCCTTTTTCGCCATGGATGACGATGAAGTCAGCCAAGCGCAGATGGACGATATCCTGCATGAGTTACTGAATACCATCGCCGGACTGTTCATGACTAACCTGCTGGCCGACAACCAGACCTTCCAACTCGGCCTGCCGGAGCATGGCGAAGGAGAACTGCCGGAACTGGAACCGGGTTCGGTGGTCTGGAAAATGATGACGACGGATGAACTTCCGCTGCAACTCTTTGTCGTCGGGGCCTCCCTGGTCGCCCTGAACGACTGATTGAGAACCGATATCGCACCATTCGTGCTCATTCAAAGGAGTAGAAAAATGGGAAAAACTGTACTGATCGTTGACGATTCCAATACCATGCGCAAAATTGTCTCCCGCGCCCTGCGTCAGGCGGGAATCGATTTTGATGAAATCCTCGAGGCGGGTGACGGACAGGAAGCTCTCGCCGTTCTCGCCGACAATCAAGTCGACGTGGTCCTCAGCGACATCAACATGCCGAACATGAACGGGCTGGAATTCCTTAAGGCAAAAGCGGAAGATCCCGCCATCAAAGATATTCCGGTGGTGATGATTTCAACGGAAACCGGTGCGGACATCATCAATGAAGCCAAGTCCTACGGGGCCAAGGGGGCGGTCAAAAAACCCTTTACTCCGGAACTGATCAACGCAACTCTCGGTCCGCTGCTCTAATCAGCAGCAGAGCCTTTTCCTCGCTATTTCATCTTCAGAATGTAGCCGGCAGCTCGCAGGAGGGGAGCTGCCGGGTTCCCTACAAGGAGTTTTTTGTGGAGTACGCAAAGATTATCATCGAATCCACCCGGGAAATTTTCTCGAGCATGATCATGCTCGAGGTAACGTCGGGCGACCCCTTCCAACGCGGTCATGAGAAATTGAATAACAGTATCTCCGGGCTGGTCGGTCTGGCGGGAACGATCAAAGGGATGCTGGCGATCCATTTGCCCGATCAGACGGCCATCACCGTCACTTCCGCTTTTCTCGGCATGGGAGTCGAAGAGATCGACGAAGACGTCCGCGACGCCATCGGCGAGCTGGCAAACATGGTCGCCGGCAATATCAAATCAGCCCTTGACCCCAAGGGGAGCGATATCAAGCTCTCCATGCCTTCCGCCGTCTATGGCGAGGAATATTCTGTCGACTGTCTGGCGCATGCCCAGAGCATTACCGTCCCCTTCGAGCTGGAAGGTAAAACCTTTCTCGTTGAACTGCAGATCCGCGAAGAAGGCTGATCCGCACCTGCCATCATAATTCAATGATTTGACAAGGATATTTGTGGAATTTGCTAAATACATCGCTCGCGCGACCGAAGAGATCTTTAATACCATGATTTTTATGGAGATCTCGGCCGGCGATCCTTTCACAAACGGGAAGCGGACTATAGCCAGTCATGTTTCGGCAATGATCGGCCTGTCCGGTGACTTTACCGGAATGCTCTACCTTCATTGCCCGGAACCGGTCGCTCTGGCAATCGCCGGGGCAATGCTCGGCATGGATCTTGAAAGGATTGATACAGATGTCAAAGATGCCCTCGGCGAGATCACCAATATGATGGCCGGCGGGCTGAAAGAGGCATTGACTGCCGAAAATATCGCTCTGGAAATAGCGATTCCAACGGCAGTCTCGGGGCAAGCCTATACCATTTCCTCTCCGAGCGGAAGTGAGCGGCTTGTCATCCCGTTCACTGTCGAGCAGGGTCAGTTCATTGTCGAGATGAAATACAGTTTCAACTAAACTCTGTAGCAATCTCATAGACTTATGAGGGTAATTTGGAACATCGGGCCATAGTTGATGTAGTCTGTAAAGCAGCGGTTCAGAACCTCGCCGGAGAAATCGGAACATTGCTCGGGCAAGAGCTGAAATGTTCCGATATCAAGTTGCGCCTGATTTCGAAAAACACCTTCTTCGGCGAAGTAATTCGCGAAAAAACCGCCCTCACCCGCATGGCGGTCAGCGGTGATCAGGAAGGTCATTGTTACCTGCTGACCCGGATCGATTCAGCAATCTATCTCGGCGGGACCCTGATCATGCTCCCCGACGATATGATCGAGGAACACACCCAGGACGGCAAGCTTGACGGGGAGCTTGAGGACGCCTTTGGTGAAGTGGCAAATATCATCGCCGGCGTCTTCACCCAGGCTTTTGTGGACAAGTATCCGAAAACTATCCGGTTTATTAAGAAAGAGGTTGAGGAACTGGTCCCGACCAAGATCGATCCGGACAGCGACCAACCCTTCCCCCCCGGCACCTACTACATTGCCAGCGGTATTCTCAAATCGGCTGAAAAAGATCTTGGCCCGCTGGAACTGGTGGTCCCGGCCGCACTTTTAGGACTGGAAGAACTCCCCGCAGCTAAGGAGACTGCCACCGAGCAGCAGCAATCTGCGGAAACCGCGCCCGCCGCTGAAAACCAGGTGGAAGCAGCACCAGCAGATTCTGGCTGGGCGGCGGTAGAGGCCCAGGCAGAATCAGCGGTAACGCCAGAAAACTGGGGAGCCGTTGCACCCTCCAGCGAAGTTTCAGACAGCTCTGAAGTTCCCCTGGAACCCGACGAGCCGGTTCCGGCTCCACCGCCGAAACGAGCCTTTGCGGATGCCAAAAAACTGACAGATGCCGTCTTCGAAGCCACAATCCGGCAAATCGGCGAAGAAATCGGCGCCCTGGTCGGACAGGATATCAAATGTGATGACATCCAGTTGATCATGACCAGTAAAGGCGATTTTTTTGCCACCCATTGCCAGGAAAAATCAATCTTGACACACATGAAGGTCACTGGCGACCAGGAGGGGCTCGGCTTTCTGGTGATGCAGACGCCTGATGCGATCATTCTTGGCGGCACCCTGATCATGCTCCCCGAAGATCAGATCGAAGAGCAGGCGCAGAAATATCAGTTTGAAGGGGAAGTGGCCGACGCTTTCGGTGAAATTGCCAATATTCTCGCCGGCGGCCTGACCCAGGTTTTTCTCGATCGCTACCCCAAGAAACTGCGCTTCATCAAAACCGATGCGGAACCGCTTATCCCCACCAAGCTTGATCCCGACAGCGACAAACCGTTTCCGGAAGGTAGTTATTACCTGGCCTCCTTCGCCATCCATATGGAAGGATATGACCTGCACCACATACAATTACTCTTCCCGGCCAGGATATTCGATCTCGAATCCGGCCAGGTAGCTTCCGGTGCAGAACCGACCAGACCACTGCCCGCTGCAGCCACAGCTGCAGCTGCTCCTGCCGCAGTGGCTGCCCAGCCGGAAGAAACGACGATTCCCCTGGTCGCAGCGGATACCGATGAAAATTCGAATGCCACAACGACCGATCAACCGGTGGTGCTGATCATCAGCGAGCAAACGGCGACAGCAGATCCGTTCGTTCAGATCCTTTCTTCCGCTGAGCACAGCTGCAAGGTTCTCTGTTACCAGGATGACATCCGGCAGGTCTTTCAGCAACACCAGGTTCTGGGAGTATTTCTGGTTATGAATCAGGTGGGTGAAAAAGGTTTTGCCGCAGCCATCAAACTTCAGTCAACCGGCTGCCCCTTGCCGCCATTGATTTTTGCCGGTCCGGAATGGACTCGCTCGGCGGTTCTTCGCGCCGCCAAATACGGCGCCCGGGATATCATCATCATGCCTGCGACAGGTGACGAAATTCAGGAAAAAGTCAGTCAGCATTTCAGCAAAGCCAGTTAAAAAGCCTCGGGAAATCCCGAGGCTTTTTAACTGGCACACCTGCTCAGCCCGGCAGGTTTTTCTTTTTGATCTTTTCAATCAGCGTCGTACGTTTCAGATTCAGTAATCTGGCGGCCTCTTTTTTGTTGCCGCCGGACCTGCTCAGCGCCTGCATGATCAACCGATCTTCAAACTCACTGATCAACCCGTTGAAATCAAGACCTTCATCGCTCCAGGCCGGATTGGGTGGAACCAGAGAAGGTGCTTCAACCGTCTGATTGACTGCCAGCTGCGGAGCGATATCCTCTACTGGAAGAGGCTCGCAACGATACTTTTCCGGCAGTTCCTTCAGGGTAATGGTTTTCCCCCGATGCAGAATCACCAGTCGCTGGACCAGGTTTTCCAGTTCACGGACATTCCCCGGCCAGGCATAAGCCTGCAGGCTTTGAGTCGTCAGCGGTGCAAAACTGGTCGGACGATCACTTTTACGGCGACTGAACTGATGGATAAAACGTTCAATCAGTAATGGGATATCTTCCGGCCGCTCGCGCAACGGCGGCGCCTGCAGCGGAATAACCGCCAGCCGATAATAAAGATCTTCACGGAAACGCCCTTCAGCAACCAGTTTCTCCAGATTCTGGTGGGTCGCCGCAATCACCCGAACATCGACTTTTGTCGGCCGTACGCCGCCGACCTGCTCGACTTCCCGCTCCTGCAGCACGCGCAGCAACTTGGCCTGGAGAGTCGATTTCATATCACCGATTTCATCGAGAAACAGGGTTCCTCCGTCGGCGAACTGGACCCGACCGATTTTCGATTGCTGGGCGCCGGTAAATGCTCCTTTCACATAACCGAACAGCTCACTTTCCAACAGTTCATCCGGAATCGCAGCACAGTTAACCGGGACGAAGTGACCGCTTTTGCGGGGACTGTTCTCATGGATCGCCCTGGCGATCAGCTCCTTTCCGGTCCCGCTCTCCCCCTGAATCAGAACCGTACTGTCCCCTTCTTCGGCTACGCAGGAAATCAGGTCGAACAATTCCAGCATCTGCGAAGAACGACCGGTCATTCCTCCAAAGCTCATACTACGACTCATAGTGGTTTCTTTCATTCTCGGAATTTGTTCAGTAAGTTGTCGAAACAGGTCAGAGGTGTCACTGTTGAAACATGAGACAACAATAATATAATAAATGTAATGTGTCAATAATCAGACACTGAAATTTCAATTTTTTTTAATTTTTCTGAAAACCACCTTTGAATCCGGAATTTTGACGGAAAACTGACAAACGAGAATTGCCGGCTGGGATCTTCAGATACCACCGAATTTCGCTGACAAGGGTAGCTGGAACAAGCGATTCCTATTCGGGGTGATATCCGAGCTGCTGCTGATAGGCAACTTCCTGTAACTGAAAACGTTTGAGCATGCCCAGCAGCTCAGCAGCCTGGCTGGAAAGTTCTTCGGAAGCGGCGGCGCTCTCTTCAGCGGTGGCAGTGTTCTGCTGGATCACCTGGTCGATCTGCCCCAACCCTTCGTTGATCTGGGCAATCCCTTCTGCCTGCTCGTTAGAGGCGGTGGCAATCTCTTCGGCGAGATCGGAGACTTTGGAGACACCGCTATAAATGGCCTTCAAGGATTCGGCGGTCTGTCCGGCAATCTCGACACCGTTTTCGGTTTTCTGCACGGAACCGGCAATCAGATCAGCGGTTTCAGACGCGGCCTTGGCGCTGCGGGCCGCCAGATTACGGACTTCTTCAGCAACTACGGCAAACCCCTTGCCATGTTGTCCGGCTCGGGCAGCTTCAACAGCAGCATTAAGCGCCAGCAGGTTGGTCTGAAAAGCGATCTCGTCGATGACCTTGATGATCTTGTTGATATTCTGTCCCGCGGCGCTGATGTCCGCCATCGCGGAAACCATCCGCTCCATTTTGCTGTTGCCTTCTTCCGCAACCTGCCGGGCTTCTCGGGAAAGCCGATTGACCTGCTCGGCATTTTCCGCATTGATCCTGGTCTGGCTGGACATTTCGTTGAGAGAACTGGAAATCTCCTCCAGCGAGGCGGCCGATTCCGTCGCCCCCTGGGAAAGGGACTGGGAGAAATCGCTGACATTGACACTCCCGGAGGAAATCTGCTGGCTGGAGGAAATCTGCTGGCCAACCATGGAACTGAGATCATTGCGAACCTTCAGCAACGCTTTCCGCAGTTCATCTTTCTTGTTCGCATCGACTTCGATGTCATAACATAAATTTCCCTGGGCCAGCGATCCCAATGCGGCGCAAACCTGGTTAAGCTTCTCCACCATGTTGTCGACCGCGGTCAGGAGACTGCCGATTTCGTCCTTCCGGCCTTTGTCGATATCAATATGCAGATCACCATCGGCAACCTGGTTGACCACGCCGATCACCTTTTTCAGCGAGCGAAGGAAATCAACCGTGATCCAGCCCAACACCAGGCACAGGGCAATGCCGGTGCCGGTCGCGCCGATAATCATTTTCATCAGGGCAGCATTTTGGGTGCTTGCGGCATTTTTACGGCTGTCCTCAAGAAGAAGATTGCCGTTCTCTTTCATGATGCGACTGCGTTCCTTGATCTTCTCCAGTTGCGCAACAATACCGCTGTTAATTTCCCATAATTCGGTCCGGGGGATGGCCGCTGCTTTAAAAGCCTTTAAATACTGATCGAGCAGCAGAGGCAGAGTAACTCCATCCGACAGTTCCATGGATTCCAAACCATTTTCGACAACTTTGGCGGAAACCGCCTTAACTGCGGCTTCAACCTTTTTTTGCGACTCTGGGCTGCCGTCTTCCCAATAAGCTTTGTCGCGATCTCCCAGATCGTATATTGGGCCTTTGACGGAGGAAATCCAGAGGGCTTTTTTAAGCTCAGCGATTTGCTCGCTGACTTTACCATGCAGCCCTTCATTTTCAGTGAATCCCAATTGGGTCTTCAACTCGGCAAAGCGATGCAGTTTCTGGCGGAATTCTTCGCCGGCACGACCGAGCCAGGCAATGTCATCCGCAAGTGCCGAGCCGGCAATGGTTTTCTCCTCTTTATCCAAAACAACCTGATGGTTGTTAAGGTCGGCATCCATGGAATGCAAAAAATCTTCAACGTTCTCAGCGCTCAAATGTCTGCTGTCATCTGCGATCTTGAGCAGCGTCAATTGAACCTGAGATGCTTCCCCGACACTGCGGGCCACTGAATCGGCTTGTGAGAGCATTGTTCCCATGTTCTCCAGCCCGCTCACCGCCAGAGTCGTAACCCCAACAAAACCGCAAACAGCGACAGCCAGAACCAGCAACATTTTTTGTTTCAATGTCAGTTTAAACTTCACAAGCAACTCCTTTGTATACCTGCCTCGTTATTGTCAGGGTCTGCTGAACCTGCGGCATCGGGAAAAAGGATAACGAATTTTTCCTCTCGCATTTCTTCATAATTTTTTCTCATTCAAACAAAATTGTTTTATCGGAAATCCCCGCAAGTTAGAATAATACCAATTAAATCAATCTAATTCTAGAAGTTTAATTTAAAAATTTCAAAAAAACCTGCCCGGTGCACGATAAAACCTAGTTGCAAGACAAAGGGCCAGCCAAAACACCAGCTGACCCATCAGCTATCTCCCCGGACAACTAGAAAAAAAGAGGGAAGCCACACAAGCGGTAGCTTCCCTCTTTCGGTTTGGCGGAGAGGGGGAGATTCGAACTCCCGGTCCCTTGCGGGACAACAGATTTCGAGTCTGTCATTTTTTGATTTCAAGTCTTTTCATGCTTTTCAAGAATGCATTTTTTATCTTGTTATATCAAAGTATTACATAATATAATTTTTTCATCTTATTTCATTTGTTGCATTATATTGCGGCTTCAAGGGTAGCCCAAAGGGTAGCCCATTGACTTGGAACGTTTTGAAAGGTGCAAAAAATAGATGCCAATCTTCACCGACAGTTACATTAAAAGCCTCAAACCAAGAGATAGGCGCTATATAAAAAGAGAAACCGCACCCCGCGGCGAAGGCGGATTTGCTATCCGGATAATGCCTACCGGGAAAAAATCATGGCATTTGATTTACAGCTTTGATGGAACACGAAAATGGTTCCACTTAGGAGATTATCCAAGCCTCAGTCTATCTAAAGCACGTGAAAAATTTCGTCAAATGAAAAAATTGCTCGCGGAAGGGAAAGATCCTGGCGAGGAGACCCGAGCAGCGCAAAAAGAACGGCGTGATGCATGGACTATCAATCGACTTAGCGATGAATTTCTTGAAAAATACTGCAAGGTCAACAAGCGCCTGAGATCCGCCAAAGAAGATAGGCTCAATTTAGCTCGTGACGTTCGAAAGGCTTGGGGCAACAAAAAAGCCAGAGACATCCGTCGAAGCGATGTCGTATGTCTGATCGATGAAATCATGGAACGCGGCGCCATGGTACAGGCAAACAGAACACTGGCAACTATACGAAAAATGTTCGCATGGGCTTTAAAACGGGACATTGTTGAATTTAATCCAGCCAGCGGGCTAGATAAACCTTTTAGGGAAACTCCCAAGGACCGATTCTTAGCCGATGAAGAAATCAAAACTTTATGGAAGGCGCTGTCCGCACCTGGGGAAATACCTGCTCCGGTACAAAACACCTTGAAGTTGATGCTTTTGACAGGAAATCGTGCAGGGGAGCTAATCAAAGCTAAACGAAACCAACTAAATGGTGACTGGCTTGAAATTCCACGGGAAAATTCCAAAAATAATATCCCCTATATGATTTACCTATCTGACTTTGCTAAACAATTTGTTTCGGAAATAAATTCCGAATACCTCATTGACCGTTCGGCCATGAAAAATCTTGAGGTATACACATTAAGCGCATGGGTCAGAAGACATAATCACTTCGGCCTGTCGCCGTGGTCTCCACATGACCTACGTCGAACCTGTACCACAAAATTGGCCGAACTGAACACTCCTCCGCATATCCTAAATAGAGCCACAAACCATAAAATCCAGGGTGTTACAGCAACGGTTTATGATAAATATCGATATCAAAACGAAATTCAAAATGCATTGAGCGCCTGGAGTGATCGGCTTCAAGATATAATTTTGGATTAAACGGATTTATCTAGTTTAGAGCATTAAGAAATAATATATTATTTGCTCGAATCCGGCAATAAATCCTGTAAATTTGGATGGTTAACATTCAAAAACAGAACAATTTTTGGCCAATATGGGTTCACCAAAAATTTTTCTGACGAACTGTTGGACGCTATTCTTTTTTGACTTAATAGGGGAACTGGGCTACGTTTCACTCGTCTTAAATGAATTGGTGGCCGGGAGGATGGGGATGGTCGTCACACCTACAATACAATATTCACCCCAAAATTAATCGCTGGAAGCTGCTTCGTGCAGACCAGCGATTTTTTATTTTCAGACCCACTTTTACTACCTATTTGAGGGGAAACTTTCGGAACCATGTGGCATGACGTCGAAACAACCAAAGACCTGCTAAATTTTACCGTTGTCGCTGACACGGCTGCTCAACTTGTACGCGAGTCCGCCGGGCAGCCCCTTTCCATCGGTGTATCAGGCAGCTGGGGAACGGGAAAGTCCTCACTAGTCAAGATGATTGGGGCTTCTTTGAAGAAGTCTGATGCCAATGATGGCATGTACGTCTTCCTCGAATTTAATGCATGGCTTTACCAAGGGTATGATGATGCGCGCATGGCGCTTTTGCAATCGGTCGCAGATAAACTACTTGCCGTAGCTGAGTCGAGAAAGACCCATGTTGATAAAGCCGTTGACTTCATGAAGAGGGTTAACTGGCTGCGTGTTGGTAAATTGCTTGCGCCAACGGTATCTGGGGCAATCATGGGTGGCGCTCTCGGGGGGCCACTTGGGGCCATGATCGGCGCTGTGGGGGGCCTATGCAAAGCTGGCTCGACACCAACGCAAGAGGACATTAAGAAAGTCACAGATGCTTACGCCACTCTTCGGCCGGAACTGGCCGGCATACTTAAGGAGAAGGAGGCGAAATCCCTCCCCCAAGAGATCCAAGAACTACGGGATAAATTTGAAGATTTGCTCACCTCACTCAATGTGACCCTTGTCGTATTAGTCGATGACCTGGATCGCTGCCTCTACGACACGGCCATCTCTACACTTGAGGCGATGCGGCTGCTCCTATTCATGCCCCGAACTGCTTTCATTATAGCCGCTGATGAACAGATGATCCGGGGAGCCGTACGCGCCCACTTTGGAAATGTTGATTTGAGTGATGAGCTTGTAACAAGCTACTTCGACAAACTCATACAGGTTCCGTTAAAGGTACCCAGACTGGGTGTTACAGAGGTCAAGGGTTACCTTATTCTTCTGCTATCGGAACTTGCCGAACGGCGAGGAATTATCACCAAGGAGACACGCATAGCTGCCGAGTCCACTATTCTTAAAGCTGTACGGCAGTCTTGGGCTGGAGGACTCACACGTAAGAAAATGGAAGAAGCATACGGCGCAGATGCAGGCAAAGTCAGTTTGGAGATAGACCTCGCAGACCAACTGGCGAGCATCATGGTTTCCGCCGATGGCATTGCCGGGAATCCGCGCCTAATCAAGCGCTTCTTAAACAATCTCATGATTCGCGACGCCGTTGCCAAAGCGCAAGAACTCAGCATCGCCTTCGATCAGCTAGTAAAAGTACAGTTATTTGAGCGGTGTGCTCCACCCGCGGCGTTTGAATATCTGGTAAAGCAAGTAGCTGAGCGAGAGGATGGCAAGGTTCCCTTCATCGCAAAAATTGAGAAGGCATTATCAGAGGGTGAATCTCCCGACATGCCAGATGCAAGTTGGGACGTGCCATTTGTCACTGACTGGCTAAACCTAAGTCCAATGCTCGGAAATGTGGATTTACGGCCTGTTTTATATCTGAGTAGAGACCGAACGCTTTCTTTGGCTAGCTTTGATGAACTTTCTCCAGAAGGAAGATCTTTACTCGAAGGATTGCTGGAAGCGGATAGCCTGATGCAACCACTGGTCGAGCAACTCAAGTCCCTGGGCGAAACTGAAGCAGACCGGATTCTAAATCGAATTCGGCGGCGTGCACGAGCAAACCAGTGGAATCATGAATCCTTAATTCAGGCACTGCATGTCCCTAAAGCGTTCCCAAGCTTAGGACCAGCATACATCAATTTTCTCAATGAAATTCCAGCGGGGAAGCGGCCAGCACCTCTGATTCCTCTTATTCGCAAAGAAGTTTGGGCTCAGGAACTTTTAAAGCGCTGGGGTGCCGACGAAAAATCACCAACGCCTGTGAGAAACGCAATCACAAAATTTGGAGGGAAATCATAAATGGGAACTTCAGGATCAAGTGATGGCCCAGGCCCAGGGGTTCCCTTTGACCCCCCATGGCTGGACGATATCGACGCGCCGCAGCCGGATGATGGTAACCAGCAAAATGACAATCCCAAAGACGACCAAGGACCAGATGACACTCAGCCTAAGAAGGAGCAACCTGAGCCACTACCTGAAAAGCCAGCCGTGCCACCAGAAGTTGCGCCGCCGAAGCGATTCTTGGGCGCTCGTAGAGCACTGCGGGAGTTTGCGAAATCTGGCAGTGGAGATGCATTTAGTAGAGCGGTCGGCCATTACTCTCGTACCGGGATGGGTGGTGCACGAAGTGCGGCAAATCGCATGCGGACATCGACTCGACTTGGCGCGGGTGCATTCGGTTTCCTCCAGGCAGCACGTGACAGGACAGATCCGGCAATCAACGAATGGGTTGGCTCCCTAACTGCCCGCAACGCAAGTGCCCAAGAGATCGCTGACGAAATCGTGAGGCGTACAATGCCGGCAGGCGGCAGTCAGGACGAGGCAGCCTCGCAGCAGTCTATGGACCAAGCCATGCAAGACCTTCTTGCCAGAGATCCCGACATCGACCTACTGAATCTAGACGATAACAACATTTGGTCGCTTATAGAGTCATTTCTCAGTTATGAAGCTTTCTACCGACTGTCTCTGGATATAGGCCAGGTTTTCGAAGATGCCGCTCTAAGCCCTCGTATTCGTGTAACACGCTTGAAAGAAATGCGTAACTATTTGAAGGCAGAACTGAGTTCACAAGTCGAGGAACTGAGGGAGGAAACATCAAATGCAACATCAGGGCAACTTCAATCTGTCCTTCAACACGCACTTGAAAATACATTTTCCGTCTACGAGAGATCGATATGAAGAAGGTGATATGTTGTCCGGAAGAACGTTTGCCCAAGCATCTTGACCCCGAAGCACTGTACCTTTCAATGTTTTCTTCTCCCGGTCGGGAGAATGTAGGGCATGTCGCTTTGGATTTGCCGACTGCTGTCCGTAGGGACAATCTTGCCCCAACTGTACAAGCATGGGATTTCGCCACAATCGCTTCGGCAGTTGCCGCGACGGATAAAGCTATTCTTCGGAGCGCCAGTGCTGATGGATGGACGCGCATGATCAATCTGGAAGTCTCCCTGGTGGACCCGGGCGTATGGAACACCAAGCGCGAGGAACTGGAACGTATGCTTAGGTTCCTCACCGGAGACTTTTGGTCTCTGCAGTTTCAGCCAGGTGGCATTAAACCTCCGTTATCGAAGAAGCCGCAAAAACGGGACGCTGATTGCGTATGTCTGTTATCAGGCGGGATCGATAGTCTGATCGGAGCAATCGATCTTTCTACTAGTGGAAAGAAGCCCATTTTTGTCTCTCAAGTGGTTCGGGGTGACCGAAAGGCGCAGATGAATTTCGCTGAAGCACTCGATGGATCAAAACGCCATTGTCAATGGAGCTTTTCCGTACGGCAACTGGGCGAGTCTGAGAAATCCACAAGAGGAAGATCGATAATCTTCTTCGCATTCGCTGCGTTAGCAGCATCGGGAGTTCCATTAAATAAGGAACGGCCTGTCGAGATTGTCGTCCCAGAAAACGGCTTTATCAGCCTGAACGTGCCGCTGGGTCCAGGGAGGATTGGGAGCTTGAGTACTAAGACAACGCATCCGGTCTATATGAATGCTGTTCAAGAGATCTGGGATGCGGTTGGTATTAATGCCCGGCTCGTTTTCCCATACCGAGATAGAACCAAGGGAGAACTGCTACGGAACTGCACGGATCGCCAGAAGCTTCTAAATCTGGTCGGCCAATCCACGAGCTGTGGCAAATACCAAAGGCACAAACTAACTCACTGTGGAGAATGTATTCCTTGTCTGGTACGACGTGCCGCATTTTTAGAAGCAAATTTGAGTGACACAACAGGTAAAGGTTATTTGCGAAAGGATCTTTCCCTTTCCGATTCAAAAGATGTAGCTGCGGCCGCCGCGGCTTATCTACAGTATCAAGATGAAGGAGTACGACGCTTTGCTGGTGGCGCGCTTTCGTTTGCTTCTCCCGCTGATCGAGGACGGTATGAAATTGTTGTGGCACGCGGAATGGATGAGCTTGGAAAACTTCTGAACAACCATGGAGTAATATGATCGATTTCCATTGTCATCTTGACCTATATCCCAACGCACTGACCCTGGTCGATCAAGTTGCAGATAGGAATCTCTTCACACTCGTTGTTACAACCAGCCCGCGCGCGTGGAAAGCAACCTCACGAGTGTTTGCTGGGCGCGATAACATCAAGGTTGCTTTGGGCATGCATCCTGAGATCGTCGGCAAGAAAATATCCGAGAGGGGATTACTAATTTCTTGTGTTGCGGAAGCACGATTCATTGGGGAAATAGGTATTGACGGATCCAAACAACATGAAGATACCCTCGACCTCCAAGAGTCAGTACTCAAGGATATCCTTATCGAATGCGAGCGTTGTGGGGGGAGAATTCTTAGCATTCATTCACGTAACGCAGCCTGTCGCGTTCTTGATTTAATTGAGCAACACAGTGGGACAAGCATTCCTGTTTTGCATTGGTTTTCAGGAACGGTTGAGGAGACACGCCGTGCCGTGGCTATGGGATGCTGGTTCAGTGTTGGGCCGGCTATGCTGCGTGGGGCAAAGGGCCGCAGAATCTTAGCGGAATTGCCAATGAATAGAGTTCTTCCGGAGACAGATGGACCATTCACAAAAAATGGTTCCGCACCCTTTATGCCATGGGAGGCTATCTCAATCGCCGAACCCCTTACAATTATTTGGAATGAAACAGAGGAAGCCGTCCGGAAACAGTTCAAACGTAATCTTGCAGTACTATTAAAATTGGTCAGCAAATAGATGCTGCTGGCATCTGGTGCCGTGCAGATTTGTGACTGTAGAAGGGGCTATCTGAAAAATCATAACGATACCCAGAACATCAAAAGCCCATCCAACTCACTAGATAGGATTTCTTGATTTGTCAGGCATTACAAGATCGCTTCAATCTACTTATCAGCTAAACGGGATCAAGAATATAGGGGAATTCCCCATTTTCCACTTTGCTTGCAATGGGGAAAGATGCTGATTAAAACTTCAAGAGGACCAAGAAATAATGGGGAGAAGAAAAAAATGCGGATGCGGGAGCGGGAAGAGGTTTAACTCCTGCTGCGGCCAGACGAAAAACAGAACCTTCACGCTGCATATGGACCCGCACATTTTCTATGAAATTGATTGCTTGGGAATTTCCCAAAAGGGGAAATTTTTTGGATTGAAGAACGGGACCTCGGTCCCCCTGAATGGACAAATGTCTGTTGAATTATCCTATCCTCGCGAAAAAAAGCCGAAGTACCTCAGTTGTGGCCCTGTGGACCCAGAGCGTCTATTTATCAATCCGAGCCTCCCTCTGTTGGAATTTGATCATGTTTTTGCAATTGATACGAATAATAGGATCATCAGGAATCAAAAGGTTTCGGTCGCATGTATCGCGCACTGCTACTCCGAGAACATACAAACCGACCAAGCCGTACTAAGATACACTTTGGCTGCTTGGTTTGAATTCCGAAACATAATTAAAAAGCCTGAAAATGTAGCTTGGTGTGAACTGATATTAGCAATTCAGAACGAGGAACGATTCAAAGATCAGAAAATAGCCCTACTGGTCGATTCTGATTTGGGGTGTCATGAAAGATTTAACAATAGGGAACTTCCCATTTTTGACGAGTTTTTCCTCCCTGATAATTTCTCAATAATCTACGCAACTACCGATTCAGGCGGATACCTGATTAACAAAATAATCTCCCTTTGTGATAAGCGCAGCAAGGATTTACTTGCCAAGATCGAAGTCGTAGACGATGAAGACTTACTTCCCGTTCAGGGGAAACCATATAGTCATTTTCGCCAATGGCACCCACTTGAGAACGACTCCGACAATAAAATTGCTTTATGAAAACCACTCTGAATCGACCCTAGATTGATAAACATTTCTGAAAATCTGGGATCTGTAAGAAAACCAATTTTTTTCGGGGTGGGCGCTCATATCTAGCAAGATGATATATTGGACATTATTCTTCCTTTGCCTTGAGTGGTGGGCAGAGCTACATTAGACTTGATTTTAGTGGGTTGGTATACAGGAGGTAGAGAATGGTCGATACGCCTGAAAACAAAAATCGTGGCAAGATATAATCGCTGATGTCGTCGTCCCGCTGACCAGCGATTTTTTATTACAGATCCGGTTTTGACCTTTCCATCCAAAGAAAAATGACAGAAACATTTTACTAATCCAGTGTTCAGGAGATGGATCAATGTTGATCCGCGATAAAAAAATTAATAATTCGGAATATGACGTATTCATTAGCTATAGTCACGAAGATAAAAGGTGGGTACGTGGCGTTCTTCAACCCATGATCGAATCATGGCAACTAAAATACGCAATTGACCATCAAGATTTCATTCCTGGCATGAGCCTGATAGGAACAGTTCATGAGCTCATAACTAAATCTAAACATGTGGTATTTGTTTGCACTAAGAACTTCATAGATTCCGAATGGTGTCAAGGAGAGGTTAATAAAGCATGTTCTCAAGATCCTGGGAGTATTAAACAGAAAGCAATTCCAGTTGTCTTGGAGGAAAGTGGGGTACCTGAATTACTTGAAGATACTATTTGGTGCAATCTTTTCCCAGAAAGGCATAAAGAAATAGAGTGGCAAAAACTCTGCAAAGCGCTAAATGGGGAATGGTCGGCAGCGTCTGAACGTATTCTGGCCGCACAGAATGATCTTTCGATGTTTTTGGGGGATATGAATGATAATAGTGTAGAAACGACCATACTTGTTAGATCTCATTCTATCTCTGAGATCGAAGGGGTCTCGAATGTTCTCAGTGCAGAGTCTGCTAAAGGTCTTTCACGTATTTACTCCTTCCTCACTGAGGTTGGAAAGACTAAAAAGATAAAACTCGTTCTTAGCGATGGCGGTGGGCATCTTAGTGATCATTTCGAAGAGAACACTCCGAAAAATATGATAATCTTGGGAGGCACATCACAAGGGAACAGGGTCTTGAATCGGGTTTCAAAAAGCCTAATTCGTTATAAACAGAATAGCGAAACACCAAAATATTGCTATGAAATAAATGGCGAATTGTTTGTTCCAAATCAGGATCGAATGACTTTTGTGGTTTATAAATCGCGGACTCAGGTGAAAAATACCGTACTCTTTTTATTTAGTCCTTGGCCTTATGCAAACGGACTTGCTGCTATGTTCTTTGCAGAAAACTTCTGGAAGTTTGTTAACCAAGAACGTGAAAAAGAATTTTTAAATATTTATGAAGTAGAGAACGAAGATTCTGAGCCTGTACTGATATACCCCCAGCAATAAAAACAATATCAAAGTGCTGGGCCAGCCCTATGCCTAGCTATTTGAAAGTCAATCCGTGAAAGGAGGTGATCTAGTATGAGCAATATCTACGGTCAATCATCGCCCCCGCCGAAAAAGAAGAAACAAGGGGAGCAAGGAGTCGACAAACCCAATAACTCACCGACAAAATCCTCGGCTGACAAAACAACAAATTAACAAGCTAATTGGGTGTAGGCGGGCCCTTCCCCGCCTACACCACCGCACCAGACATCTACCCCGAATATTTCATAAGCGAATGATTTATTTAGGAATCTGACAGCCTAAAGAACACGAAAACCCCACCAAGATCGTCTGATGGGGTATTCTCGCTTTGCGGGAGCTTTAAGAAAAACACCTCCCTGCCTCTTGAAGGTTTATTTAATTGTAGTAAGGCAAAAGGTCGGAAGCTATCATCCCTTTGACTTCAAGTTTTGATGAGGTATATTAACAAAGTCTTGCTTGGATTGGTGTACAGGAGGTGGGGAGTGATCGTAACGCCAGAAATCCAAAATCGAGGAAAGAACTAATCGCTGTCGTTGGCGTCCTGCTAACCAGCGATTTTTCGTTTTCAAATCCAAGAATGGCTTGTTTAATTAAGGGAAAGCTTACACTTGCACCTGATCACGCCAAATATTTATTTTAATGGAATCCCACCTAAAAAAAGACTTTTTTTATACGTGTGATCACCAGATTGAAATTAAAAAAAGGAGGCCGTATGAAACTGTTTTATTGTCGTGGATTTTTCCTACTTCTGTTTTTAATTTTTCTGCCAGCGGGTATCATCAATGCGGCTGACGGGGATGTGAGTTGGACATACAGTTTTTGGCCCTATCTTTCCCCTGGTGGGGATATAGCGATAGGCGCCGACGGAACTGTTTATCTAGGATCTAGCGATTCTCAATTTCGCCCCGGGGAAGGGGGGCTCTACGCTTTTAACCGGAATGGTTCCATAAAATGGCTGCTACCGGTAGATGGCGGTGTCAAAAGCACCATTGTTGCAGGAGACGGCACAATCTACATAACGTCCGGAAAGGCTGAATTACTTGCTGTCAGCCCAGAAGGGACCCCAAAATGGTCGAACGACCAGCTTCTCGTTGATCGCCCTCCGGCGATCGGTCCTGATAGTGCCATCTACGCAGGATCAGGCCTCACAGGTCAATTTTACTCTATCAATCCTGCCGACGGCAGCGCAATGTGGGTCAATAATGGAGTATGCGGCGGAAGCACACCTGCCGTTGCTGCCGACGGAACAATTTACGTGTACGGGTGTAATAATAGCCTTTATGCTATCGACCCGAATGGCTCTATCAAATGGAATTCCTTTGTTGGGGCCTGGGAGCGAAATCCCCCCTCGATTGGCGATGATGGGACAATCTATGCCGGCGGTTGGAACATAATCAATGCCATTGGTTCAAATGGAAGCGTAAAATGGGTTTTTCAGGTGGTTTACGGTTTTGTATCGAACATTGTGATTGGTTCTGACGGAACCGTATACGCAGTCAGCGACCGTGAAAGATCTCTTTACGCCATCAATTCGGATGGTTCACTGAAGTGGATTTTTACACCTGAGGGAACCGATAGCCTGGACGATTGTGTTATTGGAAAGGATGGCTTCATTTACATCGGCGGCACGAATCTCTGGGCCATCAATCAGGAGGGTATGGTCCAATGGATGACCCCTGGCTTAGATTGGGGGCTGAAAGGGCTGACAATGCTATCTGATGGAACAGTGCTTTCGCGGGGCATACAAAGCATTTGGGCTCATAGCACTAGTTCCGGTGGCCTGGCAGAGACTGGCTGGCCCATGCGGAGTCGCGACCCGCAGCGCACCAGTCGACAAGCGGAGCCTCCTCCCCCTCCAACCGAGCATTTCCCTTTGGCACCGGTTCCTAGCGTAAATTATGGTCCACCAACTTTAGACTATGATGTAAACGTCCCATGGGCTGTATTCCCGCATAATGGCGTTGATTACAATTCCGGTTTAGGTGACGAGGTTAAAAGTGTCGCGAAAGGCATCGTTCACTCTTTTACCAAACCCAATGCCAGAAGGTTTGGTTCAATTGATCCCAGTGGGAAAGGTCCTGCGATCTGGGTAAAGTATAAAATGGCAACCGGCGAGCCCATTTATGTTCTCTATGGGCACACGGCTACCTCCTGGGACGACACCTCCTTATGGGCAAAAAAACGCTTCAAATTCAACTGTACTTATTCAATCAATTTAAAAAGTGGAGATATTGTCGGGACAGGGGAATCAATTGGGTATACGGCTCCTTTTTACAACGGTGGATCCCATGCGGAGCACCTTCATATAAGCGTTTTCAAACCGCGGCAAAAACAGGATGGTACCTACGCAGGGCCGCCTTCGTCTGGTTGGGGATATAGTAAAATGAGTATGCCTTCCGGTGATTACATTGACCCCAAAGTGTTTTTTAACGAATACATTTTGACAGACGCCATTGAATAATGGCCTTGTGGAAAAGGCATCCACGGACGATAAAGATATCCTCGGCACACCCAACAATGGAGCTTTAAAAACCTTGAAAATAACCTCGAATGAATCACCCACTTTTTAGCGCCCTATGTCAGCGGAAGTGTATTTTAGGTACGGCATTTAAAACGCGAAACCCTGCTTGGTATCCAGACAGGGTCTTTACTGAAATGCGGGAATAGTGAGAATGCCTAAATTGTGTTCAGCAAAAAATAACCAAAACTATAGACATAATTTGCAGGACAATTCCCTTTGACTTGCAGTTACAGGTGGGCTAGATTTGTTATAATATTTGGCATTTATGGAGGTGGGGGCACAATGTCCTTGGTAAAAACAAATCCTGAGAAATTTCAAGCCGCTGTTATTGCGTAATGCTAGCAGCGGCTTATGTTTTAATAGCAATATTTAATCATTGATCATGGGGGTAATTTCCAATGAATAACTTTTGTTTCGAAAGCAATCTTAGCTATCGTGACTATTTAACTGCGAAATCCTTTGTAAATGATATTTCCTCCTCAATAGGGGAGTCTGGCTCAAGGATAGTGATGGAGGTTTCTAAACAAACTCGTGAGCTGATAGCTTCAAACGAAGCTTTAGCCAAGGAAAATATGTGTTTACTTGAAGATGGATTTTCACATTTGGGCTCCACTATTGATTCTGGATTTGACCGAATAACATACGAACTTCAAGAAGTATCAGAAGGGATAAATAAGCTTAATAGCACATTCCATTGGGGTTTTGCGCAAATGATCTCCAATTTAGGCAGGATGAATGACTCGATTTCTGAACTAATAGAAATTGCAAAAAGTCCTGGCAAAACAGCAGCCTACGAACAATTTGAAATTGCGAAGGACGCTTTTAAAAAACAACTATATCCTGAAAGTCTTGAGGCTGTTGAAGTCGCATTAAATGGAGGCCCAAATTTCCCTGGCTATAAATTGGAATGGCGTTTTCATCAATTAAAAGGCACTCTATTTTTAGGTTCAATCAAAGGAAATCTTGATCTTTTAGACTTGCCTAAAGCTGAAGAATCTTTTCTGCAAGCAGCTCGATATGCCAAGAATGAATATCCCGCTGACGCTGGAAGTGCCATGCTTGCCGCTGGTTGGGCAGCTTTTTGCCAAAAGAAACTGGCTGAAGCATTGTCTCATACCGAAAAAGCATTAGAACTTGATCCAAAATTGGGTGAGGCAATTTTTCAATTATCAAAGGTGCTAATGGCGCTTGGAGATGTGGAAGCTGCACTGCCAAAGCTGGCCAAAGCGATTGAAATTGACCATCGTTATGCCATTAAGGCTGCAGATGATGGAGATTTTCAAAAATATGCCGAAAGATTTAAATTATTCATAATTGAACTTAGAAATGAAAAATTTAAACAATCTGAACCATTAATAAGGAAAACTTGGGATAACTTAACATTTTTAAAAAATAACTCCCCTTCCTTAGTAGATAATAAAATCATAAGCGAAGTTGAAAAATTCCTAACAAGAGGAAAAGATTTACCTCTTTGGGATATAATGCCAGTAATTGATGATATTACAAATAATCTTAACAAACTTACTGAACTTTCAGAAAAAATTAAAATTCCATCCATAATTTATACGAAACAGAATATAATAACAAAAATTGAAAGAACAGGAAGGTTTTTTAAAAAACAGGAGAGGGTAAACACAACAATAGAAGATTATGAAATAATCATGGGAATATACGATGGTTACGGAAATTTATTATGTGAAATGAATTTTATAAAAATTCCAAAAGGAGAGTTAAAGAAGAGTTTTAAACATAATTTTTATGACGATGGTTTGCGGTCACAAGTTGAGCGGATATATGATTATGCTATTTCCATCAGCGGCGAATATTATATAGCAATATATCCGGTAACTCAAAAGCAATGGCAAGCGGTAATGGGAACTAACCCTAGCCATTTTCCGCATGATGATCATCCTATAGAAAACGTTTCTTGGAATGATTGTCAGGATTTTTTAAACACCTTAAACATAACCGGGAAAAAGGAAGCCTTCCGACTCCCTACAGATGCGGAATGGGAATTCGCTTGCTGCGCAGGTGATATGAAATATTGGTTTTTTGGAAATGACTATAACTATTTATCAAATTATGCTTGGTATCAATATAGCGCTGGCAACAAAACACACCCAGTTGGGGAGAAAAAACCAAACCCATTTGGACTTTATGATATGTACGGAAATGTTTCAGAATGGTGCCAAAATTGGTTTGAAGAAAATTACGCGTTAGCTGATATAAAACAATATAGGATCATTGACCCTCAAGGTCCTTCTGGTGGCAAAGACCGGGTTATTAGGGGGGGGAACTGGGCTAGCCCTTCGGATGAAACGAAGTCGTGTTTTCGCTCCAAGGCCAATCCAGATACAAGAAACCCGCAAATTGGATTTCGCTTAGTTTTAGAATTGATTAAATAGAGGGCATCTAACCTATGCTTTAACGGCGACGGTAAAAAGCCGCCACGCGTTAAGCAACCGTTTGTCTAATTGAATAATCATAGGGCGGGGTTCAGCGCAACCTACTGACCCCGGGTGGGATTTTCTGATTTGTCGGGATATTCCATACGGAAAATTTAGATTGACAAAATTATCTCCCTGTTGGACCATGCCCATTAATGAGGGGGCCAATAGACCCCTTAAGCCCAGCGTGACACCCCCCTCCGTCACGCTGGGTTTTCTTTTTCCATCTTGGCAGCAAAAAGCAACGGGCCGATTTTGATGTTCGGCCCGCTGCTTTAACTATCGATCAACGATAATTTCCTCCCGATCCGGGAATTATAATTATAGCTGGCCAGACAATTCATTTTGTTACTATTCAAAAAGGTTCTTTTGCACCTGTCAGGGTAAAATTGGCGAATCATAAATCCGGATATTATCGATTCGGCCGTGAAAGGCGATTCCAGAGGAATAGTTGGTGAACATCAGCTGCTTGTCGTAATCGACAGCCTCCTGACCGTAAATATACTTCCCTTGGTCATCGTCATAGACCGAATAATTGGCTGGATCGACCAGAGGCGTCCAGGTAAAAGCTGGGTCGAGGGTGCGGCATTCTTCGGTGCTATCGAGGGCAAAGCAGATCTCCTTGGTCAAGCCGTCGTAGGAAACATTCAGGTTGTACCAGGTGCCGGTGGTAACGGCCGGCAGCGTGAGATCATAAATGGTCACAGCGTAATTGTTCAGCGCGACCTGCAGCTGGCCACTGGTGGTCAGGTGGACGATCAGCCACCGGGAAGCCTTGGACATGGTCAGGGGGGTACGGGTCTTATCCAGATCGTCAGCCTTGAAGTCGAGGTTGATGGTGAAAGATTCATAGTCCAGTGCCGTCAGATGAGTCCAGGCCCGGTAGCCGGGGCTCGGGTCCGGACCCAGAGGATCCTGATCGTAAGTCCCGTTTAGAGACAGAGTGCCGTCACTTGCCAGGTCGGCGTTAAGCAGCAGGAAGTCCTCGTTGTTCCCCAGCTTGTCGCTCGCCGTACCAGAGAAATCGTAGAATCCCACCAGCCCGGCCTCAGTCGTGGCGGTGACGGTAACCGTGTCGGCAGTGCTGTTTACGGTGCCGTCATTGACCACCAGACTCAGCAGATAATTTCCTTCCACATCGGCCGTGAAGGTCGGTTGCGCGAAAGTCGCATCAGACAACGTTGCGCTGCTGCCGGCTGGCATGGAGACAAAGGACCAGGAATAACTCAAGGTATCACCGTCGGCATCGCTTGACCCACTGCCATCGAGAGTAACCAGGCTGCCGGTCGGGACATTCTGATCGGCGCCGGCAGCGGCGGTCGGCGCCGAGTTGGCGGTGGCGGCAGTGATCGTCACCGAGTCGGCCTGGCTGTCGACCGTGCCATCATTGACGGTCAGGCTGAGCACATAGCTGCCGTCCAGATCGGCGGTGAAGGTTGGTGCCGCGGCAGAACTATCTGTAAGGGTGGCCGCACTGCCGGTGGGTCGGGAAGTGAAAACCCAGTTGTAGGTCAAAGAATCCCCATCTGCATCCGAGCCGCTGCCGTTCAGGGTCACCAGACTGCCGGTGGCGACATTCTGATTAGTGCCGGCATTGGCCGTCGGTGCCGAATTGGCGGTGGTGGCGGTGATGGTAACCGAATCGGCCAGGACCGTAACTTTCCCATCACTGACAGTCAGCTCCAGCACATAGGTGCCATCCATGTCGGCGGTGAAAGACGGAGTGGTCGAAGAAGAATTGGACAGGACCGCTGTACAGCCCGATGGTTTCGAAGAGAAAGACCAGCTGAAGGTCAACAGATCCCCGTCGGCATCGGAACCTGTACAACTCAGATTGACCAGGCTGCCGGTGCTGACGTTCTGATCCGGACCTGCGTTGGCGGTCGGTGCGGTATTGCTGTCTCCGGACGAACTCCCTCCTCCGCCACTGCATCCCACCAGTGTTAATACAATAACCGCAATGACCAAACCCCATAAGTTTCGCATGATGACCTCCTTGGCAAATTGATTTCAGCAGAGGAGGAAATCCCCCTCCTCAGGTAGTGGAACAAGCAATTACTTTGTTGTCCGAACCAAATATCCTGCTTTGTCCTATTCAGTCCTCGCTTTTTATTTCAAACAGTTAACTCATCCGAGTTGATGAAATATGCCAACTACATGGACCAGCCCGAGGGATATTCTATGGGTTGGGGGAGAGGGAAACAAGAAAAATGTGCGATTTTCGCACATTTTAAGAATTGGTGGATCATGGATGGATGAAAAGTATTCATGATCCCCGATATATAGAGCTGATCAATCACCTCAAGCAGGCACGCAAAGCAAAAAAAATCAGCCAAAGTGAACTTGCCGAGCGTCTAAAGATCGACAGGACCAACATCACCAAAATCGAAACCTTGGTACGACGGTTGGACTTTATCGAACTCTGTGACTGGCTTGACGCCCTTGATTGTACACTTGAGGATTTTTTGAAAGAGATTGGAAGACTCTAGCCGCTTTCGGATAGATTCTCTCATCCTGAAATGCAAGATGGCAAAACCCCTGACCTACCGAAACTGCCTCTCTTCTGGTTTCAAAGAAATTTCACTTCCAGAGAAATTGATGCGCCATGATTCTGGTGGGAGAAAGGTGACTTTCAGCCCAAACGGGGAACCAATCTTTTCCAAGGTAGCCAAGGTAGGATTTCCCGACCCATTCTCGAACTCGGAAAGAATCCGGGGAGAAACACCAGCAATCTTCTTAGCATAATCCTTCTGGGTCATACCGAGGATTTTTCGCATTTTGCGGGTGGCTTCCCGAATTCCGATAGCTCCTGTGGAAAGATCCCGGTAAAGGGATTCTTTCATGTCGGTGATCTCCTTATTGCTGGGTCTTTTCATCGAAGGCTCCTAAGCAGAAACACTTGGCCGGGCCTCTTTAAGCCCAGTGGCGACGCTATTGATCCACTTTGCCAGGCGCTCGACAAGGTCATTATCAACTTGGCACTTGAGCATGACTTCTGGCAACCTTTCGACCTTTTCACTTAAAGAAGATAACCACGTCCTGGTCTCCCCGGAATTAAGAGCATCACCTAGCTTTTCGCAAATGGCGCCCCATTCGGGTTGACTGCCGGGGCTTTCATCCTCCCACCGGCTCACACGGTTAATTCCTTCCGGATCAAGAAACATCGGGGCAAAATCAAACAGGGGAGAAAGGAGGATTTCTCCATCGACTCTCAAAACAGCAGTATTGCGACCATGATTGTCCGTATTCCGCAATGCCAGATTTAAAACATCGCGGAGGAGGTATTCACGAAGCTCTGTGGCAGGATCAGTTACAAACCTAGCCAGTGCCTGACAATAAACATCATGCCGCACTGTGGCGCCAAAACCGGGAATATTTGCCAAAGCATACAAGCTATGCATGCCGTATCGTTTTACTCGCACGCCCTCAACAACCCGATCGAATCGTGGAACAAACAAAGCGCCATCCCGGTATTCGAGGGATTCTCCAACCCGAACGCCAAAATGGCGGGCGACTTCCAAGTAGGGCGCTTCATTTTTTAAAACCTGCTGGTTACGCCGATCGGTACGGCTTCCGCGAGGGAATTTTACCAGCCAGAATTTTCTAGCATTCTCATCGCCCAGGGCTCCTTCAGCATGAAACATTCCATTAGCGTCCTCGACCAGTAGGTATTTGGGCGCCTCCCCCTGAACGCTTGAAGCTCCGGCAACATAAGCCCCACGTTCCGCTGCGTATTCAAGGAAGTCTTCACGCCGCTCAAGAATGTCTATCCGCGGGAACCCATTACGAAAATGGTCCGGAGGAGGAGGTTGTACTGCCTCGGCAATTCGAAGATGTCCTGGCGGGTTGCCTGCCCCCTTGATAAGCAGGTGCCAGTCCACATGCGGGCCATCTTTTTCGATGAGCATTCTTCTTAACCAAGCTCGTCTACCTGCACCTGCAGGCAACAAATCAATAAGAAAGGGTGGCCATGTCTTGAATCGAAACAACTCAAATCCAACTGGTAAGCCAGGCAGGAGTTCTGCGTTGGGGTTTTGAAGGTTTGCAACCGCGTAATCAACATCATATTCCAAACGACATTCGCCCTCGGTTCCCAACTCAAGAGTATTGGGATAGGGCTCGAATTTGGCGGCGGTCTGCCAACAATCATCAAGATATATTTCAATATGACAAATCATTTTGGTTCACAATAGTGGTGTAAAATTGTCAATTTCCTATAATTTAATTCACTTTAGTGAATTTGTCAAATCGGGAATACATTAATTCCGTATTTAATTTTCACTATAGTGGTTATTTTATGTAAATTTTGCAATTATTTTTCACTATAGTGACTTCCATTTGCAGCACAGATAAATACTATCAATAGCAAACTCAATTCACCCGGCCTACCCCCCCACCAAAGTAAAAGTTACTTGACAATAGATAAAGATTTTATCTATACTTATCGTCAACATATTTGCCGAGGACTTGAAAATGAGAAAAACCTACACAAAAGGACAAATTGTAACAATGGTTCCAGAGCTGAAGGCGAATCAAGTTAAATACTATACTGAGCAGCAAGTAATAATCCCTGAACCCTACACTGGAGAAGGTACTGGCCATAGTAGAGAATACTCAATTGAATCTGTTTTCCATTTCTCAGTAATAGCTAAATTAGCAAAGTACAGTTTAAAACTTAAACACATTAAATTGATCATTGATATTTTAAGAAATATTTTTAAGCCAGGAGAAATAGAAGAAAATATTGAAGCATTAAATGAAAATATATCTTTAGGAATATTAACTCTTATAATAACTTGGGATGATGAAAATCTTATTGGATTTATTAGCAATGATGGTCTTTTTTATGACGAAATGACAGCATTTTTTAGTGAAGATGGAAAACATTATCCGGTTGATTTGAGAAAAAGATTTACAGATGCAATTATTTTGGATTTGACATCAATTTTGGAAAATATAAAGTTTTGATTTTTTTTACAAACTATAGATAAAGATTTTATCTTTACCAATGGAGGACACTATGAAAAATTTCAAGATTGATCCCGGTAAAATCAATTCGGTGCACTCTTACTCCCCCGCGGGGAGCGAGAAGCCAATGTTCAAAGACAGAATTATCCGTCCGAAAGAGCTCAGTCAAATCACCGGCCTCTCCCTAACAACAATCTGGAGGCTCGATCGTGATGAGCCAAGTTTTCCCAAAAAAATCCGACTATCTAAGGGTTGCACTGGGTATCACCTCAGCACAGTCTATGAGTGGCTGGAGAAAAAGAAAGGATGTGCCTAAAGGCACAAAATGAAAGGGCCTGCGCTGCAACGCAAGCCCCAACAATGAAGGGTGTTACTTATATGGATACAGAGATTAAAGTACAGGAAGGGTGCGGGCTGTCAACCGAAAAAAGTCCGAGGCAATCGCCACAGTTCCAATTTGCTGAGAATTATATTTCAAGGGGTTTCAGCGTTATTCCTCTGGTTGAGCAAAAGAAAACCCCGGCGATTGAATGGCGTCATTTCCAGCGCACAATCCCCTCCTGCGAACAAATTCAGGAATGGTTTCGACCAGGCACCCATAAAGGAGTGGGAATAGTGACCGGAAAAATATCCGGAATTGCCGTGGTAGATTTCGATTCGGAAGAAGCCTACCTCCTTGGGAAAAAGCTAGGGCTTCCCAAAACCCCTACCGTTGAAACGAAACGAGGCTATCACTGCTATTTCAAGCTTCCACCCAATCTGAAAGTTTCCAACTTTCAAAAACGCCCTGACTTGCCGAACATCGATCTCCGAGCCGAAGGAGGCTACGTAGTTGCTCCACCTTCCCTATTCCAGGACGGTATGGGTCAATACACCTGGCTCAAAGGTCAAAGCCTAAATGATCTGCCGTTGGCCAATCTCCCCAAATGGGTCTTGGAAAAATCGAATGCTCCCCTTGCCATGGATAACATTCTTTTCGGCGTACCAGAAGGCAAAAGGAACACTGCCTTGTGCCACCTGGCAGGCATCGCCTGCCACAAGGGACATAACTTCAAAGAAATTTACGAGCTGACGAAGATGTGGAATGCACAAAACAAGCCTCCCCTCCCCGACAATGAACTCTTCACCACGGTAGCAGGCATTTTCAGGAGCCACCAAAGAAACTTGGGTAAACAAAAACAAACCCAGGTCAAAATCGACGATATCCAATGGCCCGATCCGCAAGAGCCAGATCAAAGCCTCTTACCCGTTCCCCCTTTCAATATCGAACACCTGCCCCAGGCAATCCGCCTGCATGTTGTTGATATTGCAGAAAGGATGCAGGTCCCGGTCGACTTCCCGGCTATTACAGCCCTTGTGGTTGCTGCAACAGTTATCGGAACCAGGTGCTGCATAGCACCAAAAGAACTAGACAGCTGGCTGGTCACTCCCAATCTCTGGGGAGCAATTATCGGCAGCCCTAGCCTTCTTAAAACTCCGACAATGGGCCAGGTTTTGGCATGTTTAAATGCGCTGGAAAATGCCGCTTTGGAAATTTATCAAGCGGACCGACTCAAGTACGAAAGGGAGCTCGTTCTCTTTGAGGCCAAGAAAAACAAGCTCAATGCCGAAATCAGGAAAAATATATCCGAAACGCCTAAAGATGAATTCCTAAAACGACTGGAAAGTTTGAAGGAACCTGAACCACCGACCCTAAAAAGATACTTCGTCAATGATGCCACTCCAGAGAAACTACTGGCAATGCTTGCTGACAACCATCAGGGGGTACTCGTGACTCGCGATGAATTGGTGGGCGTTTTCGAAAACTGGAATCGCCCAGGTCGTGAATCGGAGAGGACGATTTTTATCGAAGGCTGGAATGGTAATGGCCGAATCACTACGGATAGAATCAGCCGTGGCACCAATACCGCTCCCAAGGTCTGTATTTCAATTATCGGAACCATTCAACCGGATCGACTCTACCAATATCTTTTGTCAAATCTTGATGGCAACAATGATGGTCTCCTGCAACGATTTCAACTCATGGTATATCCGGACAGAATCAAGGTCTGGAAAAACGTTGATCGCCAGCCGAACGAGTTAGCCAGAATGAGGTTTTTCGAGGTCATTCATAAGCTGGCATCGATTGACTTTCTAAAGTCGACATTACCGGTGGACAGTAATAACGAGAGCCTGTTCCTGCGTTTTTCTCCAGAAGCCCAAGAAATTTTTATTCAGTGGCTTGATCATCTTGAAAATCGAAAACTTCGAAACACCAATGACTCCGACGCCATGATCGAGCACCTGGGAAAATTCCGCTCTCTAATCCCCAGCCTCGCCCTGAGCTATCACCTGGTGGAGTATGCAGAGGGGGCTGCAGCCGGCCATGTCAGCAAAAAAGCCTTAGAGGCTGCAATTAGCCTTGGAGAGTTTCTGGAAGCTCACGCCCGGCGAATTTACGCATTACGCCGCCACGGCGAGAACAACCCACCAAGCAAGCTTGCCAAATACCTGCTGACCAGAAAGCTCCCCAACCCATTTACAACAAGGCTGCTCTACAAGGCCAACATTCACACTCTCAACACCCGTGAATCTGCCCAGGCGGCTATTGATGAGTTAATCGAACTTGGTTGGCTGTTCCCGATCAAAACCCCTGCCGACTTTGGGCAAAAAGGGAAAATGGAATATGCGATCAATCCGAAAATCTTCACCAACTAGGAGAGCAGGAGCACTGACAATGCAGACACAGTGGCAAGTATGTCAACAGTGTCAGCGCCAAAACAGGGACAAATCGATAAGAAGCCAATTTTTTTAGGAATTTTGAGCAAAACAACATGTCCACTGTTGACACAATAAACAGAATGTCAGCAGTGGAAGTGCCCAGGGAGAATTAATTATGGAAATTATTACAGTTGAAAAATATGCCCAAGCCATCATCCAACTACTACAGCATGCCAATCGAGATTGCTCATCTTCGAAAATTGCGGCAAAAATCCTCCTCAGCGCCTACAACGGCTTCGAATGGGAATTTGCCATTCCCGACCTTTGCCGCCTGGACAGAGGGAATTACCTTGCGGCAATCGAGGTCATTCGAGGGAGGGTTGAGCTTTCTCTTGAGCCCCAGTCAGTCATTGAAGAAGGGTCGAGGTATTTCCGCGCGCTTTGGGAATTGTATTCCCCACTATCGTCAGATGATTTCTAAACAGGGAGGGCAAATGGAAAAGCACCTCGGTGAAATAGTCATGATAGCCAATTCTCCAAAACGAGCTCAATACATCCTCAGGCTTTCCCAAATTACTGAAGGATACTTAGTCACCAAGGAGTCTGGCCCCCAAGGGAAAAAGCAAAATTCCCGCACCTGGTTCTTCAAGACAAGGATGGAAGCAAACCGCTTTCTTGAGCAAATAACTAAAAACAAAACCAAGTCGCAAAGGGCTAGGGTGTACAAAATTGTTCATTCTACCTTGGGGCAAAAGGTTAAAAGCAACAAGAAAGGTTGAGAATTCCTAGCATATTATGACTGAATGTGACCACACACTATGATATAAAGCCCGCCGGCATTATTGTGTGAAACCAGGCACCTATTATTAAGCAAAACCGTCACCTCGCCTTTCTATAAGAGGTGACAGTGGCGTTCGTAAAAAAGTCACAATTATTGATACACAACCGAATGGGTAACCAAGAGGGAGAAAATGAAGAAAATAACTTTCACCATTAACCAGCCCAACGAGCCATACAACCTAACCGCAATATTTGATATTCCAGGGTTGGGTAAAATCGAAATGAATCATGACCAGATCACCGATGCAGAAAGAATTTTTAACGAAGCCGCGATCCAGATAACAAAACAGGAGCTCGACTATTATGCGAAGGCCTCATTGAGGGTTGATGAAAGACAAAAGCACCTCGAAAAACTCATTTTAGATAATCCGAAAAAGGGTTCCATTAAACAAAAATTTATAGAAAAGGAAACTGCGGAACTTGAAAAGGAGCGTGAAAAATTGAGGGCCATGTTTTTTTAGAGAGAAATTATGGACGACGAATGCTGCATCTATTTCTCAAAACTTTGGACTTTGGAAATGATTTTTGGGGAGGATATATTCTTTAAGTATTTTAAATTATAAATAAAAATGACCATCCTATGCCGGAGTTTATAATGGGGATAAATCAGTAAATTTTTCTGTTTTTTGGGGGGCACTTTTGTCGACCCCCATTAATTATAATCCTATCCTTACTACGCTGCTATTTCGTCGAGTTATACCAGTTGAATCTACCCCTCCCTGCAAAGGTTGATGAAAAACCCCGCCAATTACATTTTATTGGTGGGAACAATAAGCCCCAATTTTTAAGACATGGCTCCGAACGCGATGCCCTCTGGCTCTAGGCCAGGGGGCTGTTTTCTTTTGGGGGATTGGGGAAAAGGTGTTATCCTGCTCGGCGTTGAGTTCATTTGTCTTTTCATGGGCTTAGGGGGGAATCATGGCCATTCCCGACTACCAATCCTTGATGTTGCCGCTGCTCGCTTTCGCCGCCGATGGGCTAGAACACTCGGTCCGCGAGGGACGGGAGCATCTTGCCCTCGACTTGGGTGTCTCAGACGAAGAGCGCGGGGAGATGCTTCCCAGCGGTCGGCAGCCGGTGTTCGACAACCGGGTCGCCTGGGCCAAGACCTACCTGCAACGCGCCGGGTTGCTCAGTGCACCGCGCCGCGCCCATTTCCAGATTACCGACCGGGGCCGGCAGGTCCTGGCGGAAAAACCCGCCGTCATCGACACTGAGCTGCTCGATCGTTTCCCCGAGTTCGTCGAGTTCCGCACCTCCGGCAAGAAGAACGGTGATGAGGCAGGTACAGGCGGAGCGGAGGCGTGCGAGTCGGCGACGCCGGAGGAGATGCTGGAGTCGGCCCACCAGCGGATTCGAGAGGACCTAGCCGGCGAGCTGCTGAGGAGGATCAAGGCCGAGTCGCCTGTGTTCTTCGAGCGGCTGGTTGTGGAGCTGCTGGTCAAGATGGGCTATGGTGGCTCCCGCAAGGAGGCCGGCAAGGCGCTGGGCAAGAGTGGTGACGGTGGTATCGACGGCATCATCAATGAGGACCGACTCGGGCTTGACACCATCTACCTCCAGGCCAAGCGTTGGGAGGGAACGGTGGGGCGACCGGAGATCCAGAAGTTCGTCGGTGCCCTGCACGGCAAGCGTGCCCGCAAGGGGGTATTCATCACCACCAGCGGCTACTCGGCCGAGGCCCTGGACTACGTGGCCCACCTCGACCCGAAGGTTGTGCTGATCGACGGGGCGGAGCTGGCCGAGCTGATGATTGACTTCGGCCTGGGGGTGACCACGACGGCGACCTACGAGATTAAGCGGGTCGATTCGGATTATTTTGGGGAAGAGTAATCCCCTCCGATCAGGAAAACACCATAGGCATTTGATCATGAGCCTTATCAAGTCAAAAAAACGTGTAGCCGACCACGGCGAGGTGTTCACCCCTGCCTGGATGGTTGATGCCATGCTTGACCTCGTAAAGGGCGAGTCCGAACGCATTGACTCGCGATTCCTGGAGCCAGCGTGTGGTAGCGGAAATTTCCTCGTCCGGGTCCTGCAACGCAAGCTAGCAACGGTTGAGCTCAAGTTCGGAAAGTCCGAGTTTGAAAAGCGGTACTACGCTCTTCTAGCGGTAATGTGTACCTACGGAATCGAGCTCTTGGCAGATAACATCGCCGAGTGCCGTGCAAACATGCTGGAGGTCTTCGCCGACTACTTGAATCTTGAGGAATCTGATGACCTCTACCGAGCTGCCTCATATGTACTTTCGCAGAACCTCATTCACGGTGACGCCTTGACGATGCGCACCTACGATAACCAAACCATCACTTTTGCCGAGTGGGGCTACCTTGGTAAGGGAAAATTCCAGCGACGTGACTTTCGCCTAGACCTCCTTTCTCAAATGGCGGCTCTCCGTGAGGAGGGTTCGCTCTTCGCGAACCTAAGTAATCATGAAATCTTTGCCCCGACAAATACCTATCCACCAATGTCATTAAGTGAGATAGCCGACCTTGCACCGGAGGAGCCAACATGACAAATCAGGCAATGTTTTTACTCCGAGGTCGCAATCCGGACGTGTTGACGTGCATAGCGAATCTCTCAAACGACGAGGTGTTCACGCCCCCCGATTTCGCCAATAGAATGCTGGACAACCTGGCTGAGGTGTGGGCAGCTAACAACAATGGCTCTAACATCTGGACGGACAGCTCGGTGCGTTTCTTTGACCCATGCGCTAAGTCGGGTGTTTTCCTCCGAGAGATTACTAACCGCCTCAACAAAGGCCTTTCAGCTGAGATTTCAAACCTAGAGGCCCGTGTCGATCACATTCTGACCAAACAAGTGTTCGGCATTGGAATTACTTATCTCACAAGTCTACTGGCACGGCGAAGTGTGTACTGCTCAAAACACGCCAACGGCAAGCACTCTATCGCTCAGTCTTTCGATAGCGACCAGGGAAACATCTGGTTTGAACGTACCGAGCACACGTGGGCCAGCGGGAAGTGCAGGTACTGCGGAGCGAGCCAGAAGACGCTTGATCGTGGAGAAGGGCTTGAGACCCATGCCTATGGGTTTATCCACACTGACGACATCAAGGCTCGGGTTGCCGAGCTGTTTGGAGGAGATATGCAGTTTGACGTTATCATCGGCAATCCGCCGTACCAGTTGGACGATGGAGGATACGGCACGAGCGCCGCGCCCATTTATCATTTATTTGTGGAGAAGGCCCTAGCACTTGACCCACAATATGCAGTGTTCGTAACACCTTCGCGTTGGATGGCCGGGGGCAAAGGACTTGATAAATATCGAGAGAAAATGCTCTCCGACAAACGCATGCGTAAAATCGTCGACTACCCGAAACTTTACGAGGGTTTTCCTGGGGTGAAAATTCGAGGCGGAATCTCTTATTTCCTTTGGGATCGTGACCACAACGGCCAGTGCGAATTTCAAACAATCTGGGACGGCCAGCCAACGGGGCCAGCAGTTTCGCGTTACCTAAATGCTTTCGACATACTTGTACGGCGCAATGAGGCTATTCCAATCTTGGAGAAAGTCAGGGCTAAAAATGAGCCCACACTTGATGCTCGCGTTTCAAGTCAGAAGCCGTTTGGCCTTCGTACCTTTTTCCATGGCAAGGCGGATCCCAAACGTCTAAAAAATCCCGTAAAGCTTTTTGGATCCCAGAAGGTTAGCTGGGTTGATCGCTCGGATATTCCAACAAATGCCTCATGGATCGACAAATGGAAAGTTCTTATGACTCGTGTCCAAGGCACCAGTGCCGCGATTGAGACCAAATTCCTTAGCAAGCCGATTATTGCTGAACCCGGAACAGCATGTACTGAAAGCTATCTCGTTGCAGGCTTATTCGATAATGAAACGGAAGCTACAAATTATGCAAGTTACCTGCGTACACGTTTCGCTCGTTTCCTTGTTTCTCTCCGCAAGTCAACACAAGATGCACCAAAGGCTGTCTATGCTTTCATTCCCGATCTGCCACTGAACCAAGAGTGGACTGATGACATGCTCTACAAGCGCTATGGTTTGACCAATGAGGAAATTGCTTTTATTGAGTCACAAGTCGCCGAGCACGATCGGGAACTATTCGATGATGTTGCTACTGACGGGGAGGGGTGATGAGTAAGCCCACGATCGAGGAAATCCTTGCGCCGAAGCCGGTCGCTAGACCGCGCATATACGCTTACTCCATTTCCGATGGGGCGCACAGGGGACTACTCAAGGTGGGGCAGACGACGCGCGACGTGAAACAACGCATCGCCGAACAGGTAAAGACCGCCGCCATTCTGAACTACACGATCGAGCTGGACGAGTCTGCCGAGCGCCATGATGGAACGATCTTCTCTGATCACCAGGTGCGCTCCGCACTCATCAGGAAGGGATTTGAGAACCCGATGCTGGAGTGGATGCGGTGTTCGGTTGCCGATATCAAGACCGTGATCACCGAACTCCGTACCGGCCATGAACTCACCGGCACCCATCACGAGACGTTCCCGATGCGCAGGGAGCAAGCTGATGCTGTAGATAAGACGCACGCCTACTTCCATTCAATCTGGAGTGAGGACATGCACGCGGTTCCGCGCTTTCTTTGGAACGCGAAGATGCGCTTCGGCAAGACCTTCACCACCTACCAGTTGGCCAGGAAGCTCGGGGCCAAGCGTGTACTGGTGGTGACCTTCAAGCCTGCCGTCGCGGATGCGTGGCAGACCGACCTTGAGACTCACGCGGATTTCAATGGCTGGCAATACCTCTCACGCATCTCCGAGAAAAATCCCACCCAGTTTGCCCGCAAAACGCCGGTGGTCTATTTCGGTTCTTTTCAGGACCTGCTCGGCCGCGACGCGGCAGGGAACATCAAGCCCAAGAATGAATGGATCCATAAAGAGAAATGGGATCTTGTGGTTTTCGACGAATATCATTTCGGAGCGTGGCGAGATACTGCGAAGGAACTTTTTGAGGGCGAAGAGGACGTGGTCGCCAAGCAGGAGGCCAAGCTCGAATATACCGCCGGCTTGGAGGAGATGAACGAAGACCTCAGCGTGCTCTCGGAAAAGGAGACCGAGTTTCTGCCGATCACGACCAGGGCGTATCTCTATCTTTCTGGAACGCCCTTCAGGGCCTTGGCCACGGGCGAGTTCATCGAAGAACAGATCTTCAACTGGACCTATACCGACGAGCAGCACGCCAAGGAAAATTACGCCGCTAGCCACCCGGGGACATGGAATCCTTACGGGGCTCTGCCGCAGATGCGGTTGCTCACCTATCAAATGCCTGACGAACTGCTGTCGATTGCGAGTGGTGGGGAGTTCGACGAGTTCGACCTCAACGAGTTCTTCGGAGCTTCCGGCACAGGCAAGGGCGCACAGTTCAAGCACAAGAATGATGTGCAGAAGTGGCTGGACATAATTCGAGGCTCATATATTCCCCAGGCTGCTGAAAGCCTCAAAACTGGCTCCCGCCCGCCGTTTCCATACTCGGACGTCCGCCTGCTACCGTATCTTCAGCATTCGTTCTGGTTCCTGCCGGACGTCGCTGCCTGTCACGCGATGGCGAACCTGCTGGCTGAGAAGCACAATACGTTCTGGCGTGACTATAAGGTTGTCGTTGCGGCCGGCGCATCCGCGGGTATCGGGCTCGATGCATTGCCGCCCGTGCGTTCGGCCATCGGTAGCGGATTCGACTCCAAGACAATCACCCTGTCGTGCGGCAAACTGACCACTGGTGTGACCGTGTCACAGTGGTCATCGATCCTGATGCTTCGCAACCTGCAGTCGCCCGAGACCTATTTCCAGGCCGCGTTCCGGGTGCAGTCGCCATGGTCCATCAAGAACCCCAATGGCGACGATCCGACCGAAGAGGAAATCCTCAAGCCCGTCTGTTTCGTTTTCGACTTTGCACCTACCCGCGCGCTGCGGCAATTGTCCGAGTACGGAATAGGCCTCTCGCCAAACGAGCCGAACCCGGAGAACGCCGTCAAGGATCTGGTGTCGTTCCTGCCCGTGCTCGCCTACGACGGCGCCAATATGACCCAGATCGACGCGGGTGGTATTCTCGATATCGCGATGGCGGGCACCTCGGCCACGCTGTTGGCTCGCAAGTGGGAGTCCGCGCTGCTGGTGAACGTTGACAACGATACCCTGCGTCGTGTTCTCGACAATCCAGAAGCTATGGACGCCGTGGCGCGCATCGAAGGTTGGCGCTCACTCGGTGACAACATCATCGAAACGATCATCAACAAGAGCGACAAGGTCAAGGACCTCAAGAAAAAGGCCAAGGACGGTGACCTGACGGCGAAGGAGAAGAGGGAGCTGACGGCAGAGGAGAAGGAGTACAAGTCTAAGCGCAAACTTGTTCAGGAAAAGCTGATCAAGTTCGCGACTCGCATCCCGGCGTTCATGTACCTGACCGACTTCCGCGAGAACACCCTTCAGGATGTTATCACCAAGCTTGAACCAGAATTGTTTCTGGCTGTCACTGGCCTTACAGTGAAGGACTTTCACCTGCTTGTGCGCCTTAGAGTATTCAACACCGAGCAGATGAACCAGGCTGTCTTTGCGTTCCGCCGCTACGAAGACGCCTCACTCCGCTACACCGGAATCGAGAGCCATGAAGGACTTCGTCACTACGGGCTCTACGACACGGTGGTAGCGAAGGAGTGACCCTTAAGTTTAATTTATACGCGCACCCTAGCAGCTTGTACCCGAACTCGTACTTCTTCATAGACAGGGACACCAACTTCTTCTGCGATCTCAAGTGTCACTGCTAAGGCATATGGAACCGGATCATCGAGTGCACCTGCATCTGCACGGCAACTGACCTGAATTTCTATACTCTCACCATCAACAAAGGCTGCAGCCCGATCCCCTTCAAATACCTCGTGCTGAATTGTACCCCTTTGTACCGCATTTGAATCAGACTGAGACCTGCCAACTCGAAGCATATCATTGGTTGCATCAAACCATAGGTGGGCACGACGCCAAGCTTGATGCTGCGGATTCACAGGGGTGAGCCAAGCTAGAGTTACAGTTAACCGTCGCCAACCGCGACGGCCGCTGAGAGAAGGAGGGAGGGGAAAACGATGGACATGAGACTGCTCTGCAAGCAATAACCCGCCGCTAAGGGCGGTCACACGATATTCACTACACTCTGCCACCCGGTCAGCATGTATTGCCCCATATCCAAGAAGTCGAGATACATATTCCCTGAATTTTCTACTGTTATCAGGTGTCCGGAGAATTGAATTTAAAAGGTCGCCTGCGCTTCCCCAATCGGCTCCATGCACCAGAAGGGCCTTAAGCCAAATTGCTCGTGGAATAGAATCAATTAATTCTCCACCAGCTGCTGCCCGAAGTTCATCTAATACATCGTATAGCTTGATTGCTTCTCTTGTGGTGAGCGCGGTAGCATTACTAGTCCCTCGAGTATACCAAACCTTTGTAGTGTCACCTTCAGTCTGGCCAGGACAGGCAACACATTGTCCCGGTGGCATCGCACCAGTATAAAGTTCATATAAGGGAGTTTCTGCCGGGACAAAAGGTTCTCTCATGATCACCCTCCCCCCTGCCTGTAAAATTTCGGGTTTAATAGTCCTTCGATAACCCATTCCCTGAGCATTAATTATTCCTGGAAGTTCTTTGTCGACAAAAGGGTCAACCATATTTCGGGGCAAAACATCTTCGGCTGCATCTTGATGAAGGGCACCTACAGTCAATGCATTGATTGCCTCCCCAGGGGATAAAAGCCTACGATTTCTTCCTTCAGAAGCTATAAATTGGATAACTGCCTCTTGAAAATCACTGCCCTCAAGGTCTGCTTGCTCAAGTCGAATAGGACTAGAATGGTTGCCAGAGCTCACGATAAAAAGTGTTTTATACTGCCAGGCCAGCCAATCAAGCAACCTAGCCAAAGGGCTTAAATGCCCTTCGAATAACCGGTCTACGATGCCAATTGAGAGATTTATAAGGCAAACCGACGGGGCTGAAGGGTATTCTCCAGATTCGCTTTCGTACAATCGTCGCACTGCCCGGTGAATTAGATCGACAACAAGTTGATCTTCAGGAACAGCTTCCCTCCTTGAGGCAGAATTCCATGGATGGCGATCAGGCACCAAAATAGGCCGAACGTAAAGAGGTCTGGAAAGTGGTTGCTCGTTAGCACCAATATCCCCATGAAGAATTAGGGAAGCCATGGCGGTGCCATGACGCCTTTCTCGAGCAGTATAGTTGTGAAGGCCAGTGAAATCATCCGGGTCTTCGATGACGAGCTTACCTGCCAGGCGACTATGATTTTGGAGAGGCAGCCCATCAAGTAGCGCCGCAACAGGCTCTCCCTCAATTGCAGTAGGTTCCCCTAGCGAATCTGAAATAGCATTTTCCTCAGGGGTGAAGACCGCCATTTGTCCCGCGGCGCGAAAAAATTGAATTTGGGGACATTGTACAAGTTCAACATCATGATTTGCCGGATCTAAAAGGAGTGCTATTGATGCAATAGGAAGGTTGACTAGAAGAGCGTGATAATGAATGGATGGAACTGTTGCTTCGGATAAAACTTGGCCCTGAACGTTTTGAACAAGTTGTGTTATTCGAACTCTAGCTGCTGTCCTGTGCTCTTGAGTCTGTCGGTACCAAAGCTCAACCTCGCAAGGGATCACCTCCTCATTATAGGCAACCCTCTCTTGCCAATCTTCCAAAACGCCTGTTTCAATTAGGCGATCCTGGACTCCCCAAGGCCTGATATCCCTTAGAAGGCTGAAGACGTCTTTCCACTTCCCCAAGCCGAAAGGAAGTTGCTCTCCATCGAGCCAACGCTGCCAGAGGGAAAGCATTTCGCGTAGAGCACGCTGATTAGAAAAAATGAGGAACAGTCTCCCTCGAAGTGGCTTATCTTTCGGATGGCCCTCTTTGTCCGGCACAAAAAAATCGTCGTCAGGAGCAAGACCTTCTTCTTCAATTTCACCAAGCCATTCCATCCCAGGAATATGCCGTACTGCAGCGATAAAATTTTCTACTGGGCCAAAGGTTTCAAATACAAGGACTTCCTCTGGAACGATCCCAGTCGCTCCACCCTGTACACGCGTTCGCTGATCCTCAAAAGAGCGCAATAGCGTTTCAAAGCGTGGTGTCAAGCGCTCACCCTGTCGGGCTCGGCCTGGCATATGGATCTTTCCCCCCCCGCTAGTCCTGTTGGGACGTCTTACGGGTTCACCGGGGCTTGGCAGGATCAGCAGGGGCCTTTCCGGCATTCAATCCCTCCTCTTTTTGAGCTGATTTTACCCGAAAACGAGTTTCCCATTGCTTCAAAGAGCTTGAGACTATTGACCGAAGGTCTCCGGAAGGAATGGACAAAACATATCGTCTTTGTATGTCGAGTGAAAATTGTTCTAGCTCCGCAAAACTCAAGCCCTGAAGTTTTTTTGCAATTGTACTCGGCGCATGTCCGAGGCTTGAGCCGATTCTTTTTTGAAATCTATCAAACCACTCCTCCACCTGGATTCTAGTTGGTGCTGACAGATGAAGACGCAACTGGAAACGTCTCCAAACCGCTCGATCCAGAAGCTCCGGATGATTGGAGGCGGTTACAAGAATAACATGACTCGGAAGTTCATCTACCTTAAGTAGGAGGGAACTAACGACACGCTTAATTTCACCTGTCTCATGCTCATCCCCTCTCTCTTTGCCAATCACATCGAATTCATCCAAAAATAAAACGCATCTTCTGCTTCTGACTTGTTCGAAAAGCCTTGCCAATCGGACAGCTGTTTCACCAAGGTAACTCGCTATGACAGACTCGTATCTGATTATAAAAAGCGGCAATGCGAGCTCTGCTGCTAAAGCTTCAGCTAATGTGGTTTTTCCGTTCCCAGGAGGTCCCGCAAGCAAAATGCGATTCCTCGGCTCAAGATTATGAGCCCTTAAAAGATCTGCGCGCCTATGCTCTTCGATCAACTCGGAACAGGCAGTTTTTACCACGTCCGGCAAAATCAAGTCCTTAACCTGTCTCTGAGGATCAACTTCGTAAAATAGGTCGACGGGAGAACCATTTCTTTTTAATGGCGGAGTTGGGGCATTTTGCAGGTTTGAATTTGATGAAAGATAGGCGGCGAGTCTATCGGCCAAAATGTGGTGCTGCTTTGAACGTTCTTCGACAATAAGGGCTTCTAGTGCCTTGCGGAATAATTCTTGGTCACCGCGTACTCCTGAACGGACAAGATCTAGAAGAAGATCGGCGCGAGCCATAATTCTACCTTGATGAGAAGTGTATTAATGGCCCGAAGGGTAACATCCATTTAGGAAAACCTGAAGGGAAAAATGTTGAGCAAAGCTGGGTATAGAATGCCTAGCCTGGCATTACAATGGACGGGACTTTTTTGCGCTGTGCAGCGTTTAAAAAAACAAAAATTTCTAGCCACTTAACAGTAAATCCTGAGAGCACCGCATTGGCTTTCTCACCTTTTGCTTAGTAATTCTATCCAATAACACCAGGAACTTTTCACCCACCACTTGCGATGGCCTCAGGGTCCGTAATATCATCGGCCAGCTAATCAGGTTCGGCCTCGTGCGAATTCAATTCCTGGGAGACCGCGATCTTCGCCCGCACTTGATCAAGGAACCCCTCCAACGGCGCCAGACCGGTCTCGATCTCCTCCTCCGTCAATCCCATTTCCGTCATTGCTTCCCGTTGAGCGGCCAAGGACACCTCGCCCGATTTCACCAGCTCGACCGCTCTCCGGTATTCATCAGCCGTTTTGATCATCATCGTCCTCCAAAGATTCAAGCTAGACAATTATGTTCATTCATCAGCACCTCCTGGGAAAATTGGAAGCCAGAAATCTGGCCAGTCGGCTGGCGGCAGGGGGTGTTTTTGGGCTGGCCCCCCGCCGGTGTCATAATTGGATAGCCACCCGGCGGTCGTGATCAGAAAAAAACTACCCCCGCGAAACTGAAAAAAAGCGGTCGCTAGGTAGGGGGCCCCGGCTCGGGCGAGTGAAGAACGAACGCCGACCACGAGAAGCCGGTCGGCGGGGAGTATTTTGCGGGTTTCGTTCCAGGATGTAAACATGGACATACCTCTACCGTCGAAGTTTTTTGCGGGCGGTGAGAGGCGCCGGGCTGGCAGTCGGTCGCTCCTGGTGGGGCTTTCTGGGAGCCTGCGCGGGTTCTGGGGATCCGCCGCGTACCCAGGCATCGAACGCAACACAGTCTAAATATAACACACCCGCCGACTTGGAGCGACAAACGGGACGGACATGACAAAACGACAAAAAGATTCTCCGCCCTTTAAACTTAGCAACGACTACTTTTTATCATCTCTAACTGAATGTTTCTCCAGGTGTTGAATAATAATTTTTTCAATAGTTTGAGATCGTTTTCTTGAGGGAAGCGAATCGATAAATTTCAAAATTTCCTGATTCTTGAAGATAAATGACCGGCTCTGTTGTTTGATTTTTTGGTTTAAAATTTTACGTTTTTCTAACATTAAAGCGCCGTCGGCAACTGATTGGACAACAAATTTTGGTTGGAATAATTCCTGAATTGTTTGGAGCCGAATGTTTGTGGCATGAGGAAGATATGGGACCAACCCGGCACCAACCCCTGAAAAGACAAGATGGCAGTTCGTTGCCGAATATTTGAAAATTTGGGAAACTTCCTGAAAAATAAGCTTTCTTAAATTTGCAAAAAACTCCCTTATTTTATCAGTTGTGTCATACACGATATCTATCATATCAATCGTTCCATTACCCTCAACAATGGCTTGATAGACAACCCTTGGGCTGCCCAGAAAGTCTTCATTAAGTGTGGACATCTCCGACAGGCAATCCTGGCAAAATTGGTTCATACCCACATCGATATTTGTTGTTTCAACCAACCGATTTCGGGCCTGTGCCCAGTAGAGAGTTGTCGTCTTGTAGCTGACCCAGGCAACAATAACCCCCCCAGGAGGAAACTTCTTTGAGGCATAGGCACGAGTAAAAATAGCCTTCAGACAGGACTCCCTGGAAAGGATTTGTTGTGGTTCAAATTGAGCCATAACCGTTGACGTCAGGGCGTCGCAATCAACACATAGGCATGCGGAGCTGTTAATCGAGTTGGAAGAATCTTGATAGGTTCCCCTCAGATCAATTTGGTTCAAATTCGGATGCAAACCGGTGAACCATTGCCTTTTTGACTCCTTCCGGCCAGATTCCCAAAAATAATATCCGAAATCATCGATAAAATATGTTTTCATATCCCTATATATTTGTTATTTCTGCAAATTATTTGATAATTAAACCAGAAGCGGTTTTGGGTGATATTTTTATGATATTATGAAAGGCAATAGTTGACGTGTCAAGAGGAGAAAATTGGAAAAATCCTCTCATTTTGCCTGCAACATTTCAGAATTAAAGAAAAAAATAATTTTTTATGCCGGAAGCAATTTTGGGAGATAACTTTCTCATATATCGGGCATTTTTTAAAGGTGCGTTGTCGACCCTCATATATATTAATCCTAACCTAAGTCAACAGCTATTTGGTCGCGTTTAGTCATTTTGCTTTTCCTCACCAAACACCAACAACAACTGATTCGTCTGCAATCGCCTCAACCATTGCCGTTGTAATAAGATTTTGCTTTTTACCGAGCCCCATGTCCACGCAGGCCAACAATATAAAACCGTGGTGATTGAAACGGGCCCGACCTGACATAAGAATAAAGCCACAACAAGTCTAAAGGTAGCCCTAAAGGTAGCCCATATACTAATATCAACAAACAAGGGGCTAGCAAATAATTGCTAACCCCTTGTTATATATGGCGGAGAGGGGGAGATTCGAACTCCCGGTGGGTTGCCCCACAACAGATTTCGAGTCTGTCACCTTCGGCCACTCGGACACCTCTCCAAACTTATATTTCTTTTCCTCTCTTGGCTTTCTTCTGCTCCCGCAGTTGGCGGAAAAATCCGCTCAACTGCTCACTGCATTCTTCTTCGAGCACCGCTTCACGAACTTCGACCCGGTGGTTGAAGCGCTCATCCAGGGCAAAATTGTATATTGAACCGGCGGCGCCAACCCTTGGATCCCGGCAACCGAACACCAGGAAGGGTATTCGCGCCAGAATGATCGCTCCCATACACATGACACAGGGTTCAAGGGTAACGTACAGAGTGCAATCAAGCAAGCGCCAGGAACCGAGCTGTTGCGCGGCCTGGCGAATGGCGATCATCTCGGCATGCGCGGTCGGGTCCTGCCCGGTTTCGCGGCGGTTATGACCGCGGCCGATCACCACCCCCTCCTTGACGATCACTGCCCCGATCGGAACCTCGGCCAGGCATTCCGCCTTGGCAGCTTCCGCCAGAGCTTCTTGCATAAAGACCCGATCCTGTTCCACAGCCGGATTCTGTTCTCCTGGGCACAAACGCCTGTTCCTTGAAACTCCCCCCGTGGATTTCCAACTGAACCTGAAATACCCGGTAGGAATCGCTACTTAGCATGAAGCTGAACGGGAAAACAAGAAAAAAATTGACTCCACCAAAAGCGGGGTCAAATCGGACGTTACTTGCCAGTCAAGATTATCTGCCCGTTTTTCATTCTCATTTTCCGAAACGAATTTCTCAATGGCAGAACTGGCCAAATGACCCAATAGCAGTTGGCAAATTGGCTGACTTTCAAGCATATCAGGACCGGTTTCCGAACCGTGCACTGTCAGTCCGACCGGCAAATACCTGTAGTTTTCCGCTATTGGCTCCCTCGTCGGGACTTTCCGGCCAGGCCTGCACACCGCTCGCCGCAATTGGCATATCGATTGCAATTTTTGACTTTACCGTCTCATGTATGCGATAAATCCCGAACTACCTGACGTTGTTCATCCGCTGCAGATCGTATTTTCGCCAAAACCAGAGACTGAACAACTTGCGCACCAGTCCCAGGATCGAAAGCACCTCTGCAACCTAACCCAGAAGACCGATCATGACCAAAGGCTCCCGTTCGAATTTGAAAAAGCAATTTCAAGCTGACCCGTCCCCGGACGCAACGCCTCAGAAGGAAAAATCCAGACGCACACCACTTTGGCAGGCCGTGCTGCTGCCGGTGGTGGCTATCCTGATATTTTTCCTCCTGATAGAAGGTGGACTGGCCCTTATCGGCGTCAAACCGGCGCTGCAGACCGAAGACCCCTTCGTCGGCTTCGCGTCAAATGTTCCCCTGTTCGTACCTGCTCCCGGCGGGCGCCTCGAAACCGCGGACAATAAGCTGGAATATTTCAATTCCCAGAGCTTCCCGATACAGAAGGCGCCGGGCACATATCGCATTTTCTGTCTCGGCGGGTCGACCACCTACGGCCGCCCCTACAACGACACCACATCCTTTTCCGGCTGGTTGCGGGAACTGCTGCCACAGGCCGACAACCAAAAGCACTGGGAAGTGATCAATGCCGGCGGAATCAGCTACGCCAGCTACCGGGTCGCGCATCTGATGGAGGAGTTGGTCACATACCAGCCGGATCTGTTTGTCATCTACACCGGCCACAATGAATTTCTTGAAGAGCGTACCTATCACAAACTGAAGCAGATGCCGGCCGCGATCCGGTCAACTGTCGGCCTGCTTGCTCATACCCGCACCTGGGCGGGAATGAAAACGGTCCTGAAGAAACTGGGCGCCTACCCCGAGGAAACCAAAGGGAAAAAGGAACAGCTCAGCGTCGAGGTGAATACGATCCTTGCCCGCTCCGCCGGACCCGACCGCTACAACCGTGACGACCAGCTGCGGGATAATATTCTGCAGCACTACCGGATCAGCCTGGAACGGATGGTGGAACTGGCCCGTTCCGTCGGGGCAAAGATCATATTCGTGACACCGGCCTCCAACCTGAAGGACTGTTCCCCCTTCAAAAGCCAGCATACCGACGGGCTTGATACCGCGGCGCAACAGCGCTCCGAAGAGTTGCTGGCCAAGGCCAAGGCAGCGATCGGCAAGGAAGACTGGAAGGCAGCCCTCGAATCCCTTGACACCGCTCTGGCCTTCGACCCTCGCGATGCCGATCTGCTCTATCGCCGCGGGCAGGCGCTGCTCGCCCTGAACCGCAACGACGAGGCCGCGACAACCCTGCGCCAGGCGCGGGATGAGGATGTCTGCCCGTTGCGGGCACTGACGCCGATGCGGCGGATTGTTACCGAGGTGGCCGGTGAGCAGGGAGTCCCTCTGGTTGACTTCGTCGACATCCTGCAAAAGCGGATGCAGAACGAGCATGGCGAGCCCATTCCCGGCGAGGAATATTTTTTCGATCATGTCCACCCGACCATCGAAGGCAATAAAATTCTATCGGTTGCGCTGATTCGGACCATGATCGATCAGGGTCTGGTGCAACCCGATGCCGGCTGGGGCGAGCAGGCAATCGCCAAAGTCGCGGCGCAGATTGAAGGGGGAATCGATAATCACGCTCAAGGTCAGGCATTGGCGAATCTTGCCCGCGTGCTCCTGTGGGCCGGAAAAACCGAAGACGCCGCCCGCCTGGCCACGCAGGCCATGGATATCGGCGGGGAATATCAGCAGGTCGCTGTGGATGCCTCCAGCATCCTGACCTCCGTCGCCCAGCGAGAAGGAAATCAGCAACGCGCTCTGGACCTGATGTACACCACGCTTGAGAAGGCGCCGGGAGCAATTGAGCTGCACCTGAAGCTGGGTACTGCTCTGATCACCCCCCCCTACTTCCAACCGGAGATGGCTGCTGCGCATCTGCTGCTGGTCTGCCAGCAACTCCCCTCCTGGGACTCGCCGGAAGAAAATTTCGGCAAGGCGATGACCAAACGGGGTCGCCTCGATCTCGCCTATGCCAGCCTGCAGGAAGCGTTGCGGCTGAATCCAAACAATGCCAATGCGCGTCAGCTATTGGCTCAGGTGCGCCAGATGCTGGGGGGACAGTCCCTCAATCCGAACATGCCCCGGATTATTCTGGACACTTATCCCTCCCTCGCTCCGCGCAAATTGCTACAGGTCCGCCAGGATGCCAATGGCCGACCGGTTCCGGATGGGATTGAAGTGGAATTTTTTGAAAATGGCCGGATCAAACGTTTTCAGGATTACCAGAAGGGGCTTAAGGACGGCCTGGAACTTACCTGGGACGAAAAGGGGCAACAGCTCTCGCGGGTGATCTATGATCGCGGCACACCCATGAAAAAAAGTGCGGATCGGCAATGACCAATGACCTTGAGGTCAGGCGCCGCCCGTAAATACACCGACACAAAGGATTACACCTATGGAATTTCTCAAGGACCTCTGGGGATTTTTGAAAGTTCGGAAAAAATTCTGGCTGCTGCCGATCATCATCTTCATGCTGCTGTTCGGGGTTCTGATCGTGCTGACCGGCGGCTCGGCAATCGCGCCATTTATTTACGCCATTTTTTAGTTCTACCTGGTCACAACCGTTCGGCGAACGCAGATAAAGGCGGATTCACGCAGATTGTTCTTTTCATATCTCAATCTGCCTTTTCCAGTTTCATCCGTATTTATCTGCGTTCAATTCATGGTTTTGAACTTCAGATACAATTGACAAAGCAAATATAGAAAGGACATCAGTTCATGTCCGAAGCAATCCTGGGCATCTCGGCCTTCTACCACGACAGTGCCGCCGCCCTGATCATCGATGGGCAGATTGTCGCCGCCGCCCACGAGGAGAGGTTCACCCGCAAGAAGCAGGATGAATCTTTTCCTCGTCATGCTGTCGCCTACGTGCTCGATGAAGCCGGGCTGGAGTTGGCCGACGTCAGCGCCGTGGTCTTTTACGACAAGCCCTACCTGAAGTTCGAACGGTTGCTTGAGACCTATCACAGCTTCGCGCCCCGGGGGCTGAAAAGCTTTCTCTCGGCGATCCCGGTCTGGATCAAGGAAAAACTGTTCATGCGGAAGATGCTGCAGGAAGAGTTCGAAAAACTCGGCTGCAAAAATCCCAAGCTGCTTTTCCCCGAGCACCACCTGTCCCACGCCGCCAGCGCTTTCTTTCCCTCCCCCTTCGCCGAGGCGGCTATTCTGACCCTCGACGGGGTCGGCGAGTGGGCGACCTGCACCATCGGTGTCGGCCGCGAAAACGGCATCGAGATTCTGCGCGAACTCGACTTCCCCCATTCCCTCGGCCTGCTCTACTCGGCCTTCACCTATTACTGCGGGTTCAAGGTCAACAGCGGCGAGTACAAGCTGATGGGGCTGGCGCCCTACGGCTCCTCCGGTTCGCCGCAGGTGGAAAAATGGAAGCAGCAGATCCTCGCCGAACTGGTCGATCTGCGCGAAGACGGCTCCTTTTTGCTGAACATGGACTATTTCGATTACGCCACCGGCCTGACCATGTCCGTCGACGATAAGTGGGAGAAACTTTTCGGCCTGCCGCGGCGGAAATCGGAAACCGAACTTGACCAGAACTACATGGACATGGCCCTGGCGATCCAGGAAGTCACCGAAGAGATCGTCCTGCGGCTGGCTGCAACCGCCAAACAGCTGACCGGCTGCGAAAAGCTGGTGATGGCCGGGGGGGTGGCCCTGAACTGCGTCGCCAACGGCAAGCTGCTGCGCACCGGGCTGTTCAAGGACATCTGGATTCAACCGGCCAGCGGCGACGCCGGGGGAGCGCTGGGCGCGGCCCTGGCCGGCTGGCACATCTACCTCGGCAAGCCGAAGCGGGTGGATGCTCCGGATGCCATGAAGGGATCGCTGCTCGGCCCGGAATTCGGCCCTAAGGAGATCCTCAAAGTCGCCCGCCGCTACCAGGCGCCGCACCATGCCTTCGAGAATTTCGGCGAACTCTGCGCCCAGGTCGCCGGGCTGCTCGAAGCGGGACAGGTGGTCGGCTGGTTCCAGGGACGCATGGAGTACGGTCCGCGGGCATTGGGCAACCGCAGCATTCTCGGCGACGCCCGCCACCCCGAGATGCAGAAGAAGCTCAACCTGAAGATCAAATACCGCGAAGGCTTCCGCCCCTTCGCCCCGTCGGTGATGGAGGAGTGCATCCCCGAGTTCTTCGAACTCGACCGCCCCTCTCCCTATATGCTGCTGGTCGCCCCGGTCAAGCAGGAGCGCTGTAACCCCCTTCCCGAAGGGTACCACGAGCTGCCGCTCTACCAGCGCCTCTACCACCTCCGCTCGGACGTGCCGGCGATCACCCACATCGATTATTCGGCGCGCATCCAGTCGGTCAACAAGGACGTCCACCCGAAGTACTGGCAACTGATCAATGCTTTCCGTGAGCGAACCGGCTACGGGGTGATCGTCAATACCAGCTTCAATGTCCGGGGAGAACCGATTGTCTGCACTCCGGAGGATGCCTACCGCTGTTTCATGGGGACCGAAATGGATTACCTGGTGATGGGGGACTACCTGTTCAAGAAGGAAGAGCAGCCCCGCTTTGCCGATCGCGACTACTGGCAGCAGAAATATGAGCTGGACTGAATTCGTCATGTGACGATTTCAGGTAAAAAGTGAAATGTGAATGGTGAAAAGTTAAAACCTAAATCAGAAGGTTATCCATATGGTATCGGAAAAAATCGTGATCACCCCGGAAAAATGCAAGGACGCCGGGCTCGCCCTGGTGCTGATCTGCCTGCTCTGCTACCAGGCCTGGAAGCTCAAATTTCTGATGCTGCTGGCCGTCATTTTCCTGCTCCTGGCCATGACCTGGCCGCGCATATTCAAACCGTTCGCTATAGTGTGGTTCGGCCTCAGCACCCTGATCGGCACCGTCGTATCAAAAATCATCCTCGCCGTGCTGTTTTTCGTCATGGTTCTCCCGATCGGCGTCTTGCGCAAGATCATGGGGAAGGATGCGATGCAGTTCAAAAGCTGGAAAAAAGGCAAATCATCGATTTTTCGAATTCGCGAGCACCGCTTCGCCGCCGAGGATCTGGAAAAACCCTACTAACCCCGTGAAAAGTAAAAGGTTAAATGCAGTTGAAGTTGCTTTTTCTTTGCACTTTTCACCTTTTACGGCTCTTCTCACACCGGCTTGCGCAACGCCGTCATCAGGATTGCCAGCAAAACCTTTACCATATAGTAGACGCTCTTTGGACCCGAGATCGAAGACACCCCGGAGTGTCGTCCCTGCATGCGGGCAAAGACTTCGACTATCGTGAAGCCATTTTTCCCGAGCAGGATGACCGCCTCGGGCTCTGGGTAATCGGTGGGGTAATGCCTGGCTAAAAACTCGATGGCCCTGCGGTCATAAGCGCGAAATCCTGAGGTATTATCGGTAATCGGCTGACGAATCAGCAGTGAGTTGATCAGGGTAAAGACCCGGATCCCCTGGCGCCGAAAAAACGTGGATTTGAAGCCGGAATGTTTCAGAACAAACCGCGAGCCGATCACCATGCCGGCTTTCTCATCCTCAAGCGCTTTCAGCAGCTTGGGAATCTCCGCAGCAATATGCTGGCCATCGCCATCGAACTGCACAGCAACCTGATATCCGTTGCGGGCCGCCCATTTGAACCCGGTCTGCACCGCTCCGCCAATTCCGAGATTGTTCGGCAGATTGACCACCAATGCCTGGCGGGTGGCTTTGGCCGCCTGGTAAGTGCCGTCCCAGGAACCGTCATTGACGACCAGGATATCGGAATTCATTTCAAGACTTTTAAGATCGGCAATGACCCGGCCAATATTTTCCGCTTCATTGTAGGCTGGAATGATAATCAGGGTCTCCGAGTTTTTGCGGGCAATATCGGCAGGGATATTGGGACGTTTGCGATTCAGATTGGAAAGTCCCAGCTCCTGAATCAGCTCTTTGTTCTGATCGGTCAGGCGGGTGATCACCACCGTGATATGCACCAGGACCAGCGTAATGAAGCCGGAAATAATCAACAGAATAATCGTCGGTTTGTAGGCAATGCCGAACAGAGTGCCCAGCCGGTCGACCGCATGGCGGTCGAGGGACATGTAGAGGAAGACCAGGGCCGTGGCAAACCAGAGGATGGAGTACTCCTCTTTCACTTTCCGCCGCTTGACCAACCAGAAAATGGCGGCAAACACGACCACACTGAAAATGATCGAGAAGAACTGGATTCTGTCGATAAAAAATAGCTTTGCCATTATCTGTCGCGCCCTAAAATCAACCGTTGTCCAACAATTCTCTGAAACTGATCCGATAACGTTTCAGTAACTCTGCGACCTCACGCATCGACAACTTCCGACCTGCCATCAGTGCCCGCCGTTTCCCCAGCATCCGCGGCATTCCGACGAACCCGGCGAAAATCCCCTTCAGCAGAGCCCTGATGAGTTCCCCCTGCGAGCCGCCGGCACGGAACTCACTACCGGCACCTCCTCCCTGCAGAACGGCACGCAACTGTTCAAGGTAACGTACCGCCGTAAAAAACGGTAGTAGCAGCAGACAGCCAGCGGGAAAATTTTTCAACGCCACCCAATAATGGTTACGTTCCACCAGGTAAACCTTGATGGGGGAAAGGCTACCGCTGCTCTGCGAATACTTATGATAGACCACCGCCTCCGTCGCCAGCACCGCCTCCCAGCCGGCCAGACGTCCTCGCAGGCCGAGATCCGAATCCTCGGCATAGGCGAAGAATTCGTCGTCGAAAAACCCGATCTGCTCAATCATCGCTCTTTTGTACAGGGCCGCACAGGCGCTGGGGAAGAGAATGTCCTCAACCACCGACAGTTCTAACTCTGACCAGCGCCGGTTGCGGAAACGCCCGCGCGACATCCCGTCCGGGCAGATCCCCATGCCGAGCGAGTCGATGATGTCCAGGTCAAAGAAGGAACAGATCCGGCAACCCACCATTCCTGCCCGTGGATGAGAATCCGCGACCTTCACCAGCTTTTCCAGCCAACCCGCTTCAACCCGGGTGTCGTTGTTGAGGGTCACGATGTAATCACCGGTCGCCTGGCCCAAGCCACGATTGTTGCCGGTGGCAAACCCGGTGTTTTCTCTCAGCAGGACCAGTTTGACCCGGGGATAATGCTCCTGCACCAATTCAACCGAACCATCCGTCGAACCATTGTCCACCAGGACGATCTCGAAATTGCAGTAGGTCTGCTTCTCCAGACTATTGAGGCACTCCTCCAGATGGGAACGACCGTTCCAGTTGACGATGATAATTGAAACTAGCGGGGACAAAGAACTCTCTTTCACTTCTACGTGATGGAACAACTACGGAAATTCCCTGAAGGCAAATAATATAAATATTTTTTCATTTTACCGCAAATCATTGGCAGAGCAAACAGATTCCTTTTCATCATTACCCGCATTCGCCTGTCGGATAAATTATCGAAGGATTCGTTAGACTGACTGCTGCAGCCCGTAGGTTCATGGCAATCATTGCTTGTAGTCGAAGCCATTATTTATTTCCCTGACGATTTCCATATGACCGTCAGGGCAAACGCTACCAAAAGAAAATGGCCCGCCATAAAAAAGCGGGCCATTACACAATTGATATGGATCATGACATCAAGTTGCTACTGACAAATCACTAATACGAAATCCGCACAACTTCCCCGTGGGTGGATGCCTCAACGTTAGGGAATTCTGATATTTCATAATATCCACCGTCAGCAATTTCCCACCACCAGATATCGACGTAATAGGGTGTCAGACTTACCGGAACATCAATATCGTTCACTCCAGCCCATCCCCCGACTCCACATTCGCTTTGCCCGGAAGACACGAGGGTGGAACCACGATGAATTTCCCATTTTATCTTGGCCGGGTATCCGCTGCAGGGGGAGCCGCTGGTATCACTGTCGCCCCATACTAGACGCAGGGTTGCCGTGCCACCATGAATCGTGAAATTCACTGTATGGTGCGTTTCTTCGTTGCCTGCTCCGTCGACCGACCAGTATTCGAGGCTGTAGGAGAAATTGCCATTCAGTTCGGGGACATGAATTGAATTACCCGTCTGGACCGGACTGCCGTTGAGTATGTAATAGGTGGTAATTATCCCTACCGGGTTATTATCTGTGGCAGTTAGAGTAATGTTTGCAGCGTTCACATAATCCGAACTGGCATTCGAGGTGGTAACCGGCGGAGTCGTATCACTGATCCCGGTAAAATTCACAATATTATGGGGCAGTTCTTCATTGCCCGCCTGGTCGACCGTCCAGAATTCGAGGGTATGGCTGCCGGCGGTTTCAACGAGGAAGCTTGTCCCGACATCGGGCTGTCCGCCGTCAAGCCGGGAATAGGTGGTGCCGAGGCCAACCTTGCCGCCGTTATCGGTGATCGTGTAGTTGATGACCGCCGGGACCAGGACGGATGATGCCTGAATATCGGAAGTCGTGACCGGAGCAACAGTGTCGCCGACATAGTTGGTCGCATGGCAATTGGAGCAGGAAGTCGGCAGCGGCGGGAAGTCGTTCCAACCTTCACCGTGGCAATAGGTACAATTCGACTCGCCTGCATAATCGGTCACTTCGTTGTGTTTATCTGTCACATCAGCATGATAGGTGGCATGACAGGCTCCCTGCTGACAGCCTCCTGCCCAGAATCCCCCGAGTGTATCGTAAGGGGAAGGACTGCCCGAATGACAGGTCGCGCAATTATTGTCGTGGATATTGCCAAGATTGGAGGTATCGTGGCAGGTATTGCACGCCATAAATACTGTTCCATCTCCTACCATGGAACTATCGTGCTGCCCTGCGGCAAAGACCAGGACGTCTTGGCTTCCCGGGGTCGCCACGTGGGTTGCCGACGAAGAGGGATGCAGGGTGCTTAAATCGCTACCGTGGCAAGTGATGCACTCGTTGGGCGCGTTATTCCCGGATGCCAGGTTGATCAAGCCGCCATTGGCGTCATGACAGGTTGTGCAGTCGTCATGCACCTTGGGATCATCCGGATTGATCAGCGGTGGAGGGCCTTGGTGACAACCGCTGCAGTTGTTTGAAAGCTGAATGGCCTGGCTATGATCGACAGTATCCGGATGAATGGTCGTAAACTGATCGGTGTGGCAGGTCGTGCAGTTCCCCGGGCTGGCAAAGGATTTACCCGCGGCCAGGCTGACCAAGGTGCCCTGGGTACCATGGCAAGTGGAGCAGCCATTATGCACCTTGGGATTACTTGCATCGACCAGCGGCGGCGGATTGTCGTGGCAGTTGCCGCAGCTCGTGTTCTCGACCTTGATCAACGCGGAGTGATCGATCGTAGCCGGATGGATCGAGGCAAACGAATTGGTATGACAGGTCGTGCAATCGCCCGGGCTGGAGAAGGATTTACCCGCGGCATCGTTAATCAGAGCTCCCCCGCTATCATGGCAGGTTGAACACGCATTGTGCACCTTGGGATCGCCCGAATCGACCAGCGGCGGCGGATCGCTGTGGCAACTGCCGCAGCCCGTGGTTCCCACCTTGACCAGAGCCGAGTGGTCGATGTCAGCAGGATGAATCGCATAGAACGTATCGGTGTGACAGGTCGTGCAGTCACCAGGATTGTCGAAGGATTTCCCTGCGGCCAAGCTAATTAAACCGCCTTGGCTATCATGGCAGGTGGTGCAGTAACTATGTACTTTCGGATCGACCGGATCGACCAGTGGTGGCGGATCGCTGTGACAGTTGCCGCAACTCGTCGAGCCGACCTTGATTAGGGCGGAGTGATCGATGGTGTCCGGATGGACAGCGTAAAAGGGCTCGGTGTGGCAGGTCGTACAATTGCCAGGGCTGGCAAAGGATTTTCCTGCCGCGTCGTTGATCAGTCTCCCTTCGGCATCATGACAGGTGGTGCAGGCGTTATGCACCTTGGGATCGGACGGATCGACCAGCGGTGGCGGGTCGCTGTGACAGTTGCCGCAGCTCGTTGTTTCGACCTTGATCAACGCGGAGTGATCGATCGTATCCGGATGGATCGTGTCGAAGGAATCGACATGGCAGGTGGTGCAGTCGCCGCCCGCGGCCAAGGTCTTGCCGGCGGCCAGGCTGATGAGCCCACCATCGCTGTCATGACAGGTGGAGCAGGCGTTATGCACCTTTGGATCGAGCGAATCGACCAGCGGCAGCGGATCATTGTGACAGTTGCCGCAACCGGTGGTGCCCACCCTCACCAAAGCAGAATGGTCAACCGTGGGCGGATGGATCGTATAAAAGGTATCGGTATGGCAGGTCTTGCAATCGCCGCCCACGGCAAAGGACTTGCCGGCGGCCAGGCTGATCCTGTTGTATTCAGAATCGTGACAGTTCGAACAGGTGCTGTGCACCTTGGGATCGTTCGCATCCACCAGCGGCGGCGGATCGCTGTGGCAGTTGCCGCAGCTTGTGGTCCCAACCTGAACCAGGCTGTTGTGGTTGTCCAGGAAGGCATGCACCGTTTCAAAGTTGGTGTGACAGGTGAGACAGAAAATATCGGTGCCGGCTATGCCGTTGCGGATGGACTGCGCGACAACCGCCGAATCGAGGTTGGTGCCGGTATAGCCGTGACAGAGGGTGCAGTCTGAACGGTGCAGGGCATCAATGTCGGCTTGACTGGTCAGGGTCCCGCTGCCAGGCTGGCCCTTAACGGTCGTATCGCTGGTGTGACAGCTGCTGCAAAGAGTCGTGATCTTCCTATGGTCATGAGCGGCGGCGTGGGCAGCGGCACGGTCTTCATGGCAGGTATCGCAGGTGATGCTGGGAGGGATTGTATCCCAGGCGGGGTAAAGCTTGTTCGTGACAAAATCGCTGCCATTGCCATTGGCACCGATTCCACCGCCGGCATGGACGGGCTCGCTCTGGTCATGACATGCGGTGCAGGTAATTTTGTCACCGGCGTTCATGTTGTTGCCGGCGGTCCGCACCGTTTTCCCGTAATGGCCGGCCAGGACATTGCCCACTTGCGCAGCATGACAGGAAACGCAGGTTCCATCCGGGGGAGTGGTCAGGTCATGATAGTTGGCGATAGTCGGCAGCCAATGGCAACCGTTGCAGGTCTCCCCGGCAAAGGTCAGGTCCGCCCCGTTGCAGTCCTGATCGATACCGTCGTAGGGGATATCGAGAGCGTCGGGATGAATGCTGGCATCGGCATCGTTGCAGTCGTTGTTGCTGCCGCAGGAACCGATAGCGCTGTAACCGTCTTGGTCACTGTCAATGCCCACTAGCCCTTCGTCAATGTGACCGTCGCAATTGTTATCGAGTCCGTCACAAATCTCGACGGCACCGGGATTGATGTTGGGATCGTTGTCATTGCAGTCGTCAGCACTTCCGTCGCAGGATCCGAATGCGGTGAAATTATCCAAATCGCGGTCGAATGAGCATTGGTCCGTTGAAACCACTGTGGTGTCGCCGGCAAAATTGGCTGCCCCGCCTGAGATGATAATGGTACCGAGAATGCTGGAGGGGGTTGAGGTCTTGGTGGTAAAGGAACAGTCGTACCCGCCATCGAATACGACCGATCCGCCGTCAAGGAATATATTTTCCGTAATAATTTCGCCCGCCAGCCGAAGCGTAAAATTAGTCAGGTTCAAAGTGAAGCTGGCGTGATCATAGGCATCTTGGATAGATGTTGGAGTGTAGGAATCGCCAACAATCTTGACCGGAGGAATGCAACCGGCCTGGGCAACGTCCTTGGGTAAGACAAAATACACCAGGAACAAAAATGTCAAAACAATCAGGAAACTGCTATTCCTTATCATGGCAACACCCTTTTTCATTCAATTCATCAGGATATTTCAAAATCAGCATGGTGCATCGGCTTTTCAGCAGGGGAAAACCAGCCGATCATTCTTGCCGAAACATCCCGAAATTCCAGAAATTGCTGTTTGTTTTTGCAAAATATACGCCATGCCTCTTGGAGAATACCAAAAGGGCAAGTCTGGCTGCCCAACTATCAAAAATGACTGTCAAAAATTGTATAGAGGTGTCATTTTAACTTCAACTGCCTCCCGACATGGCAGGAAACATTCTTTGGGTAAATTGCCAATCCTTTTTTGAATTTGCCGGGAAAAATCCACCATGATGGTCAGTACCTGCGAAATTCTCCGCTGCTGTTTATCTGCTACGTAAAAACAAATGGCTGATCTGGTTAGAATGGGGCCACCGGCACAAATCGATACCGAAACATTGGCTAATTTGCTTTCCACCGATCATCTAATACATATCCGACCACGTGTTGCCATGTCAGGCGTTTCGCGCCGAAACTTCAGAAATACCAATTTGGGAATTTTGCCAATATATTTTTGTCAAAAAAGAGATCTACCGCGAGTGGCTCGCCAGCTTTAATCTAGCAAATTTGAAAATTTACCATTACCCACATCACCAACCCAACCGTTGCGAAAGAATCCTCCGACTGGTATGTCGCCTAACTAATTCCCTCGAATCCATGTGCCAGACTCAGGGGTAAGCGGAGGAAGGTCCCCTATTCCTCCTTTTTCTCTTGCGGAACTCCCATTTTGAAGAAACTGCACCTCATATGGGAAATAGCTGGACCTGTCGGGCATTTCACTGAAGCCACTGATTCGGAAGAGGTATTATATGGTGGAAGATAGAGGTAACAACCCAAGTCAAAAAAATTTACAGCTAATCATAGATTTATTTTTTAGGTACTTAAACAAACCGACATGCCCCCTGCCGATTCTCATGAAAGTGCTGGTGTGATTTTTGCTGTCCAGAGCGGTTGCCAGAAAATCTTGGGGTTTCGGTTGTCTGGATAAGAGACAGATAAGTCGATTTTTGAATGAAATCTGCCAGGAGGGGTCCTTCCCAGCACAGCAGGCACGACTCCCTGAATAAGTAGATTCCCCTGATCTTCTGTTGACTGTCAAAAAATATATTGTTGCTCAAACGATTTGTTTTCTATCGAATATTCGAATAATACTGTTTGGCCAAATGAAAAGTAAGGAGCGTTGGAATGAAAGTCTATAAGGGGTTTTTGGTATTTTTAACATGTTTGGGTTTGCTGTTCCTTTGCTCTGCCACGAATGAATCGCTGGCGGCTTGCATTCCTCCGGTTAAGATCGTAGGGGATAGTTACAGTCCAACATCCATTCAGGACGCGTATGACTACGCCAGCACGACTTTGGGGCTACCTAATTTTACGCTTCAGCTTGCGGGCGAAATCTTCACCGAAGATTTATTCCTTGACGGTGGCGCAGTCACATTCGACGGTGGATATGACTGTACTTTTACAAGCAAGAACTCGACTTCAAGCCTTTTCGGTACCATCACCATTTCAACCGGTTCGGCCAGCCTTGGGAGTGCGAGCGGCGGGCTCGGGGTTGTGTCAACATCCCAGTGCGCTTTTGATGTCGATCTCGACAATTACACCCGCATCGGCTCCTGTACAGGAAGCGCTGATGACTGCAATGATTCAGATCCCAATATCAACCCTGGTGCCGTTGAGCTTTGCGACGGGATCGATAACAACTGCAACAACCTGATTGATGAAGGCTTGCTGGGCACTGACATGGATGGGGATGGCTATTATGCTTCCGGTTCATGCGGCGCTGTCACCGATGACTGCAATGACAATGACCCCAGCATCCATCCCGGGGCTATCGATATTCCCTATGATGGCATCGATCAGGACTGTAACGGGTCGGACCTGACCTTTGCCGGTGAAACCTGTAGCAATTGTCATTACCTGCCGACTATCGCCAACCTGCATGACCTGACTACACCTCCGGATGCTACTTGCGTCAATTGTCATGCCGCGAAAGTGGCCAATGTTTTGCCCGGTCATTACGGGAAGACGGTCAGGACCGCTGGAAATAATATGACCGCCGGAGCAACCATCACCTGTACCGCATGTCATGATCAAAGCGCAGCTAACCATACCGGCGGTATTACCAATGGTAATGGCTCCGATTTTGTCACGACGAGACTCTTTGCCGCCTGGGGTTCCGTACCTCCCTCCATTACCTGCGATACTTGCCATGAAACCCGTGCCACATTGCATGCAACCGCTACGGCGCATAACAACAGAATCATAAATGCGACCTGTGGAACCTGTCATACCAGCGACACTACGGTTCTCGGCACTCCGGGTAACGGAACCTTGACAAGCGCTGCTGACGTTGACACTCTGCACCGTTCCGACTGTACCCTCTGCCACAACTACACCGGCATAAAACTTGACACCTCGATCGTTCGGCAGGTGATTCAGCAAGGGCTGAACGGCACTCAGGTCACCTGTACCGATTGCCATACCGATAAGACTTCCAATCATGGCAACTTCACCCACCCGGTTGAAGTCGGCCCTAACGACCTCTCCTATGATGCCCCGGGGCAACTCTGCAGCAACTGTCATACTGTGGCGAACTGGGCTGAAATCGAAGGGGTCACGCACAATGTCCCCACCAACGGGGCCGGCTCCTGTGCCACCTGTCACAACAGCACGAGACAGGAAGTTATTGACACCATCGCCTTGAAGGCCAACCCGACCCATTGTCTGGATTGCCATTCGAACAAGCAATTGACCGTGCATGGCACGGTCGACCATCTGGCGCTCGGCTACGTGGTCGGTGGAACGACCACCTGTATGAACTGTCACGATCCGGGCACCGCCGCCAATGCGACGGTTGCCGTGACCCATCTCAGTAATTGTAGCCTCTGCCATACGACCGTTCCGGCCCTTCAGCCCGGGATCCCGGTTGGCGGCGGCGACTGCCTCACCTGCCACACCAGCACCTGGGATGTCATTCACACGGTCAACACCCCGTCCCACAACACGCTGATCCAGGTCGCGACGACGACCTGCGGCAACTGTCACAGTGATCCGCCGCCGCTGACCGATGCGGCCGATCCGAAGGTGCATAACGCCTGCTCCAGCTGTCACGATGCCACCGGCGCACGGATCAGCCTGGCGGTCGGCAAGACCTTCGCCGTTGGTGGCAACTGTACCACCTGCCATACCAGTACCTGGGAAGCGACCCATACGGTCAATACCCCGAGCCACAACACGCTGATCCGGGTCGCGACGACGACCTGCGGCAACTGTCACAGCGATCCGCCGCCGCTGACCGATGCGGCCGATCCGAAGGTGCATAACGCCTGTGCCAGCTGTCACGACGCCAATGGCGGACGGATCAGCCTGGCGGCTGGCAAGACCTTCGCTGCCGGCGGTGACTGTGCCACCTGCCATACCTCGGCATGGAGCACAATTCACGCGCCCCATTCCCATAGCGTACAGGTGAGTCCCGGAGACCTTTCCTATGACCCGCCGGGGATCCTCTGCAGCAGCTGTCATACCGTGGCGAACTGGGCGGAAATCGAAGGGATTACGCACAATGTTCCCACCAACGGGGCTGGTTCCTGTGCCACCTGTCATAACAGCACGAGACAGGAAGTTATCGATGCCATCGCTCTGGGTACCAATCCCACCATCTGTTTGGATTGCCACTCCAACAAGTTGTTGACGGTTCACGGCAGTGTCGACCATGTGGCGCTAGGATACGTGGTCGGTGGCACCACCGCCTGTATGAACTGCCACGATCCTGGGACTGCCACCAATGCGACGGTGACCGGAACGCACTTGAGCAACTGCGCTCTTTGTCACACAACCGTTCCGGCCCTTCAGCCCGGTATTCCGGCTGGCGGCGGCGACTGCCTCACCTGCCACACCAGCGCCTGGGATGTCATCCATACGGTCAACACCCCGAGCCACAACACCCTGGTGCAGGTGGCAACGACCGGCTGCGCCAGCTGCCACAGCGATCCACCGCCGCTCACCGACGCGGCCGATCCGAAGGTGCACAACGCCTGTTCCAGCTGTCATGACGCCAACGGCGGGCGGATCAGCCTGGCGGTGGGGCAGACCTTCACCACCGGCGGCAACTGCGCCAGCTGCCATACCAGCGGCTGGGATACGATCCATACCTCCCACAGCCATACCGTGGCCCTGGGTGCCAGCGACATCTCCGGCGGCTTCTCCTGCAGCACCTGTCATACCACCGTAACCAGCTGGACCGGGATCAACACCACCCACGATGTCGCCACCAACGGCACCGGCTCCTGCGCCACCTGCCATAGCAGCTCCCGGCAGGAGGTCATCGACGCCATCGCCCTGGGCGCCAACCCGACCAACTGCCTGAACTGCCACTCGGATCGGGCCGCCTCTCACGGCACCAGCAGCTGTACCACCTGTCACGGTCAGCCGCCCAACGGCAGCAGCTCGCCCAACACCACCGGCGCCCATGACGCCCACGACGTCCTCGGCTTCGGTTCAACCAGCCCGAGCTGTGCCGTCTGCCATGACGGGGCGACCCATAACGGCAGTACCGATGTGAACCTGCTGTCCGACTTCGATGCGCTGAACAACGCTCCGGCCAGCTTCGACGGCAGCACCTGCTCCGGCGTCAGCTGTCACGGCGGCCTCGACTCGCCGACTTGGGCCAGCGGTTCGCTCAACGTCAACAGCGATTGTCTCTCCTGTCATGCCCAAAGACGCAGTTCGGGCGATACCATCCCGGATCAGTACATCGATCCCTGGTCGGGTCAGCATAGTCGACATAGAAGTAGAGCCACCTGTACGCAATGTCATAACACCACGAACCTGGCGACCGGACACTTCAGCAACCTGCAGACCAGCAGCTTCGAGCAGGGCCCGGCGACAACCGTCGGCGGCGGCTCGACACGGGTCACCAGCTACAACGGTAACACCTGTACGAACAGCTGCCACGGTTCGGAAAACTGGAACAGCCACAGCCATAGCGTATCCCTGGGTTCGGGCGATCTCTCGAACGGAACCAGCTGCGGCGACTGCCACAGCGTGGCGAACTGGACCGAGATCAAAGTGACCACCCACGGCTCCTGCGCCACCTGCCATAACAGCACCCGGCAGGAGGTCATCGACACCATCGCCCTGGGCGCCACGACCAATTGCCTGGACTGCCACTCGGCGAAGGCGACCACTCACGGTAACCACAACCATGTCGTATCCCTGGGTGCCAGCGATCTTTCCAACGGCACCAGTTGCGGAGATTGCCACAGCGTGGCGAGCTGGAGCGAGATCGAAGGCACCACCCATAACGTCGCCACCAACGGCGCCGGCTCCTGCGCCACCTGCCATAACAGCAGCCGGCAGGAGGTCATCGACACCATCGCCCTGGGCGCCGACCCGACCAACTGCCTCGATTGCCACTCGGCCAATGCATTCATTCATGGCAACCACAGCCATGCAGTGTCCCTGGGCGCCAGCGATCTCTCCAACGGCACCAGTTGCGGAGACTGTCACAGCGTGGCGAGCTGGAGCGAGATCGAAGGGATCACCCATAACGTCGCCACCAACGGCAGCGGCTCCTGCGCCACCTGCCATAACAGCACCCGGCAGGCGGTCATCGACACCATCGCCCAAGGCGCCAACCCGACCAACTGTCTCGACTGCCACTCGGCCAATGCGGTCGCTCACGGTAGCGTCGATCACGTGGCTGCCGGTCTGGTCACCCTGACCAGCCCCTGTAACGACTGTCACAATCCGGGGTCGGCCGCCAACGCGACCGTCGATGTCACCCATAGTGGCAACTGCAGCCTCTGCCACACCACGGTGCCGAACCTGCAGGCCGGTGTTCCGGCCGGCGGCGGCAGCTGCGCCACCTGCCACGGCGGCGACGTGCAGACCGCGCATGCCAGCTGCACCACCTGCCACGGCGAGCCGCCTTCCACCGGAGGCCATGGTACCCACGACGTGCTCGGCTTCGGTTCAACGAGCCCGAGCTGTGCCGCCTGCCATGATGGCGCCAGCCATTACAACGGCAACACCGAGGTCGGCATTCTGTCGAGCTTCGACGCCATGAGCGGTTCCGCCAGCAGCAACGGCAGCACCTGCTCCAGCGTCAGATGCCACGGCGGACAGACCACACCGACCTGGACCAGCGGCTCGATCAATGTCAACACGCAGTGTACCTCCTGCCACAAGGCATTGGATCGGTACCAGTCCCAGACTGAATATAACGACGCAGTTTCCGGTCGGCACCGGCTGCACGTGATAAGTCGGGGATATGATTGTACGAGATGTCACAGCACCACAAAGCTGGCGACCGGTCACTTCACCAACCTGGAAACCTCGACCTTCGAACAGGATCCAGGAACGACCATCGGCGGCAGCGGGACCTATGTTGGAAGTTATGACAACGCGAACAACAGATGCTCCAGCGTTCAGTGTCATGGTTCTGAAAACTGGTAAAGCAACAACCTCGCCAGATGGTCATTTGCTGGATTTTGCCGGCGTGAATAAGGGCGGGGAAAATGGTGACATACCCACAGGGAGATAGCCATTGGAAACAACTGATATTGGCCCGTAAATAACTAGCCTTTGGTTGTCTCTTTCTGTGGGATTGATTAGATCTGGAAATGTGCCACATTTGGCAACTGGTGAAATCACAAAAATTATTTAGCAATTAACCCAAATCGATTTGTGTTATTGGCATTTTTGAAAAAAGCTTTTCTGGCAACTATTTCTAATTATTGAGGTTTGGGGGGGGGATTTTGGGAAGTGGCTCAATTATTGCTGGAAAATCAAGGGATACTCTATGGACTTTCGCTACGACTATAGCCTGCTTTCCTATTTTGGCTGATCGCTATTGACGCTTCGGCCATTCCTTGGGGCAGATAGTATTGCATCTGATTTCAGGATTATGCCGCGTTATGAGATGGCGACGGATATAAAAGGGATTTTGCCTTTCATTGCCAATTGCCAATAGTAAGGAAACGGCAAATGGAAAGGTGAGCATAAAACACTTCAATGAAAATACATCTGGATTGCTGGTTGGCCATTAGTAACTTAAATATTAATAGCAAAACCCAATAAATCACTAAAGGGGAAACATCATGATTAAATCCGCAAAAAAAGTAATGACCATTTTGATGACCAGTTTTTTGGCAATTGCTCTTACTGCCGGATTGTCTGTAGCTGCGGACAAGCTGGTGGTAGAAGATGGTTCGGCAAACAAAGTGTTTTCTGTGGATGACACTGGTAAAGTAATTGCCAACCAGATTGGTGCTTCTACATCAAACCCTCTTACAGCCTTGCATGTAGCATCAGATTCCGGGACGGACCCTAGACGTGGAATACTTTCAGCGCAACATAATGACGGACCGCAAGCTGCTTATGTTCAGTTTATGAAAAGCAGGGGTTCAGAAGCCGCGCCAACTGCAACCACTATTGGTGATTATATCGGGTTCTTTGATACCCAGGTTTATACTGGAACCTCTTATGTTAACGCAGCAGGTTTTGGGTTTATTGTAGATGGGACAGTGACATCAACCGATGCACCGACAGCTCTTACATTTATGACCGGAACTCGCATTGGCCCAGGTGGGAGGGCTGAACGAATGAGAATAGATTCCAGTGGTAATGTTAAGGTCAACAATTTGGCTGGCACCGGTAATGCGTACGCATGCATTAATGCCAATGGTGTCCTTTTTAGAAGTGCTACACCCTGCAATTGACATTATTGATTCCCAGCCTAGCCTACACGTAACTTTTTGATTATCTTGATACTCCTTTCTAATTATTTTGATAATACGCCCCGGAGAGCGATGCTGGCTTTCCGGGGCGTTGATGTTGTAGGTTTGGTTAAAATGACTCGTCGCTGGTTTCGGTTTCCAGCCATCAACCGTCGTCATGGGCCACGAGGTGGCCGCAATAGTCTTTCATGATCTGGCCAATCCACCAGAGCAGATCAAGCAGGTGGTAGTTTAAAGAATCTTTCGGTTTTTTCGGCAGCGCCCCAATCGGCTTAGCTTGCGTCCGCCACCAACATCTGTTCAAATCCCTATTCTCTGAGTAGCTCCATATTCAGGTAACGCCTCTGGCCCCATTGTTGCCGGCTAGGTGACACAGTCTGGTTGCACCTAGCATCGATGCCGACTACACCCTGAGCAACAAATCTGAAGAATCCTGCCGATCCTTTTTGAATAAATCCGCCGCTTCACAAAGGCAATGACCATATCCCAAATTCTTTATGGCTTAACCTGATTCCGCATAACTCTAAAACGGTATTTCCCAGGTTTTACACCTTTCCAACCACGTCCCCTTTTCCAAGCTCCATCTCCCTCAAATAACGTTATTTTACCGCACGACCTAGGAAAATCACCACGATTTGCTCTGAAATAGCATCTTCACCCATCACAAAATTCTATATGTGCCGCAAAATTCTTAATAAATTTATTATTAATTATTGCGCCCGATCTGTTTAGAATTTTTTGGTTTCATTTCCTTGAAGGCACATTTTTTATGGGGAATTTATATTAGAGAATTCAACATCTGATTTTTTGGCCTGCTCCTTGCTGATTGGCTGTCCTACAATTTCGACCATTAAATGTAATGTGAAACTCCAACCTCTCTAAAAAATCCTGTTTTTAGCCAATTCAACCAGTACCAACATTTTCCTACTCGAGATCGGAGAGAAAAAAATGAAGCACAGTTTTGTCTTTGGTTTTCTGTTAATGGGCCTGATTGCCCTGTCGGTCATGGCTCCGCAACTCTCCTACGCAGACATGCAGGGAGTTTACAAGGTATTTTTGGTGGACTCTGAGGGAACTCCCGCCAGCGCACCTGTCAGCGTGACAGTCAGTTTCTATGACTCTGAAATCGGTGGCAGCCCGTACTGGAATGAAACCCAGACTGTTACTCCGGAAAGTGGCCTCTACGTGGTCAACCTCGGACAAACCAATCCGTTTAATGTCCCCCTTGATATGCCTCTTTACCTGGGTGTGCAGGTCGATGGCAATGAGGACGGTTCGCGGATGGCGCTACAGGGGGCCGGCTCCTTTTCCCAAAAAGGTGGATCGGTTAACAGCCAGTCACTGAATGTCAAATACGAGTGGCTGGATATCCTGGCCCAATAAATTGGGGCGACCGGAACCAGCAGGTCGACTAGAGGGGCAACCCAACACATTAGTTGGGTCCATTTAAAATAACCTAGATTTTATTTATATAAATGAGGTGTTTCCATGAAGAAAACATTTAATTTATCAATTGCGTTGATTTTCCTGGCGGTTTTCACAACATCCGCCTGGGCCGTTGTCGATGATTCGACGGTACAGGCTATCCAGGATGAGGTAACTGTCACCAAAAATAAAACAGAAGACAATGATCATAAGATTGGGAATAATATAAACAAGCTTGATGACCATGATCAAAAGATCAGGAATCTAGAAGGTGGATTACCCGCCGAAGTGGCAGCGAGAATCGCTGGTGATGCGGCACTACAGTTACAGATCAGCAATATTCAACTGACCCCTGGCCCCATGGGTCCGCAAGGCCCGCAGGGTGATGTCGGCCCGATGGGACCTGCCGGCCCTGCAGGTGCAGTTGGCCCGCAAGGCCCCGCAGGTGCTGACGGTGTCGCCGGTCCTGCCGGTCCGCAAGGCCCGCAGGGTGATGTCGGCCCGATGGGACCTGCCGGCCCTGCAGGTGCTGATGGCGTTGCTGGCCCCGCAGGTGCTGACGGTGTCGCCGGTCCTGCCGGTCCCCAAGGTCCCCAGGGTGAGGTCGGCCCTGCTGGTCCGCAAGGCCCCGCTGGTGCCGACGGTGCGGTTGGTCCCCAGGGCCCCATTGGTCTCACCGGACCCCAGGGTCCCGCCGGTGTTGATGGCGTTGCCGGTCCCATTGGTCCGCAGGGTGTCGCGGGTGCCAATGGCGCGGATGGACTGTCAGCCTATGAACTCTGGCTGATGAACGGCAATACCGGCACCGAGGCCGATTTCCTCGCTTCCCTGGTTGGCCCGCAGGGCCCGGCAGGAGCAACCGGTGCCGGTGGGACTGACGTGACACAGGCGGATATTCTTAGCAAAATTGCCGAGCCGAATGCCGGGGTGCAACTGAACCTGACTGCCGATGGCCGGATTGGAGTCGGGACCACTAATCCGCTTGCCCAAGTACACGCAGTCGACAGCAAAGGGACCTCCACCCCTTCTACCTATAGAGGTATTCTTTCCGCTGAACATAACGACGGAGTCCATGCACCCTTAATGATTTTCAAAAAAAGCCGCGGAACAGAGTCCACTCCAACCTCAGTCCAAAAAGATGACTATATTGGTGTTTTTCAAGCATTTGCCTACGACGGTTCTAGTTACAATTTGCCTGTGGCACAATTTGGTTTCAGGGTTGATGGTGATGTTTCTAGCAAAACCATACCTACTGGATTTTTTATCGAAACTGGCGCACCAGCAAGAACCGAAAGATTAAGGATCAGCTCAACAGGAAATGTTGGAATCGGTACGCCAACCCCGACCCAAAAATTTGAGGTCAACGGCGGTATTCGTATTAATACCAGCGCCACCAGACCTGTTTGTGATGCCAACGCACGCGGTACCTTCTGGTTCAGTCAGGATACTGCTGACGACCGAATGGAGGTCTGTGCAAGAATAAACGGGATCATGACCTGGAAAGCCTTGTGGTAAACAGGTTTCCGGTTCGGAAACATATCTAAGCAACCTGAATAACAAGGGCGGCCCATTTCGGCCGCCCTTTGTCATTGGGGTGTTTCAAAAGCATTTCGGTACAGTAAAAGATGACGTTCATTTTATGAACAAAAATTTGCTAAAGGGAAGTTTTCACTTGTAAAATTATATTTTCTTCCCTACTGTTCATTTTGTGAACGATAATTGTGGCGAAGGGATTCGGCCATGCCGAAAGTAATATCAAGAACCCATGAAGACCTGGGCTAAAAAAAATGGAAAGAACTTTATGAAACCCTTGAGGTTCCTGCATATCCCCAAAACGGCGGGCAGCACTTTTTCCAGCATGCTCCGCCGCCAGTACCTCGGCAAAGGGCACTTCGGCTTTACCGGATTCAACGATGCGGACAGGGAAAGATTCGAAGCACTTCCGGAAAGGAAAAAAAATAGAATCGCCCTATTCACCGGGCATGCGCCCTTGGTCACCGGTGTGTCCGAGGCCGATGAGGCGCTGATAATCACCTTCCTGCGAAACCCGATCAAAAGGGTACAATCCTTCTGCCAGCACGTTTCCGAGGGGAAAAGCCCGCATCTGAGAGAAGCCTTTCCCCCGGAATCCTTCGATCTTGACGCCTTTCTAGACAGCGGGAACGGTGAGCTTTCCAACCTGGAAACCAAGATGCTGATCAACGGCGCGCAAGCGGCCTCCCCGATTCTCATCGACAAAATGTCAGCGGCCGAGGCCCGGGATACAGCCCTCGAAAACCTGTTTTCGCGGGTTTACCGGTTCGGGCTGCAGAAGCATTTCGACGAAAGCCTGCTGCTGTTCGCCGAAGCTTTGCACTGGTCGACTCCCCTATATGGTGCATTGAACAAAAAAAATTCCGATCGAAAGATCGAATTCAAACCTCATCACCTCGAACGGATTGCGGAGATGAATGCCATCGACATCGAGGTATACAACCGGGCCAAAGCATATTTCTACGATACACTGCTGCCCCGAGTTGATACCAAGGAACTGGCCAGATTCAGGAAAAAGCAACGCATGGTTTCCTCGCCTTTGAAGCTGATGCATCGGACCTACGAATCCATTTTCCGGCCAAACTGAAAAAATCATGAATGATAACGGCGCCAGCAACCAGGACGAATACCGATCCCTGCTCCTAATGACGGAGCTGGAAAAAGGGGAATCCATTTCCCAGCGGGAAATCGCCGGGCGGCTCGGCATTGCCCTGGGACTGGTCAATTCCTACCTCAAGACCCTGGTACAAAAAGGCTTCGTCACAGTGAAGACGATGCCGCGCAATCGCTTCGCCTATCTGCTCACTCCCAAAGGCCTGACAGAGAAAAGCCAGCTCGCCTTCCGGCATCTCAGCAACTTCCACAAGCTTTACCGGATGACCCGCCACGACAGCCTGCTCAGGTTCCGCTCTCTGCACGAGCGAGGAGTGCAGCGGGTCGCTTTCTGCGGCCTCGACGACCTGACCGAGATCGCCTACCTTTCCCTGCGCGAGGCGCAGCTTGAACTGGCACTGGTCATGGACGACAAATCGGGCGGACGATTTATCGATTACCCCGTCGTCTCGCTTGAGCAGGGAGTCCAGGAACTAGACTGCCCGATCGTTATCACCTCATTGCAACAGGCAGACGCCCTTAAGGCAGCGCTGATGAGGCTGGGAGTCAACGAAGGGGATATTTTTGCTCCCTCCTTCAGTTTTGAAGAGGCATTAAGATGATGGCGTTTATTTGTGCTTCGCAAGTTGAATTAATCAATGCTTCGTGTGCTGAAGTGTTGAAATGTTTAATTGTTAAGTTGCCCAGTTCAACACCTCAACACCTCAACATTTCAACAGTTCTTTTCAACACTTCAACAGGTTCCATCCAATGAATACATCTCCTAACCGCCTGATCATCGAGGCCGGACGCACCGAACGGCACTACTGGAAGGACCTGTGGCGTTACCGCGAGTTGTTCTACTTTCTCGCCTGGCGCGACATCCTGGTGCGCTACAAGCAGACCGTCATCGGGGTGGGATGGAGCCTGTTCCGGCCGGTGATCACCATGGTGGTTTTCACCGTCATCTTCGGCAGGTTCGCCAAGTTCCCAACAGAGGGGAACGCCCCTTACTCGGTCATGGTCTTCGCCGCCATGCTCCCCTGGCAGCTTGTGGCCAGCGCCCTCTCCGAAATCAGCAACTCCCTGCTGGCGAACACCGGGATGATTTCCAAAATTTATTTCCCACGGCTGACGATCACCGCCAGTTCCCTGATCGTCGGGCTGGTCGATTTTTCGATTTCTTTCGTCGTGCTGGGGCTGCTGATGGCCTGGTACCGCTTTATCCCCGACTGGCGCATTCTGACTATTCCGCTGTTCCTGCTCCTGGCGCTGGCGACGGCTTTCGGGGCCGGCATCTGGTTCGCCGCCCTGAACGTCAGATACCGGGATGTCCGCTATGTGGTGCCGTTTCTGGTCCAGCTCGGCCTGTACATTTCCCCGGTCGGTTTCAGCAGCTCCATCGTCCCCGAAAAATGGCGGCTCCTCTACTCGATAAATCCCATGGTCGGCGTCATCGACGGCTTCCGCTGGGCGCTCCTCGGCGGTGAATCGCAATTGAATGAGGGAGGGTTCGCGCTGTCGGTACTCCTGACTGCGCTGATCCTCTGGAGCGGGCTGAAATATTTCCGCAAGGTCGAACGTACTTTTGCCGATGTAATTTAGGGGTTCTTGTGAATACGGTAATACAAGTCGAGGGGCTGTCGAAAAAATACCTGATTGCGCATCAGCAAACAGACAACTATCAGACTCTGCGCGACGCCATCACCCGGAAATCCAGGGATTGGTGCAAGCGGCTCGCGCATCCCTTCCGTGCATCCGCGAACCAACCTTTAATGGACCTTTCAACGACCGAGGAATTCTTTGCCCTCAAAGATGTTTCCTTCGAGATCAAGCAGGGGGAACGGGTCGGGATCATCGGCCGTAACGGCGCCGGCAAATCGACCCTACTGAAAATCCTCAGCCGGATCACCGAACCGACCAAGGGTCGCATCACCCTCGACGGCCGGGTCGCCAGCCTTCTGGAAGTCGGTACCGGCTTCCACCCCGAACTGACCGGCCGGGAAAACATTTTCCTCAACGGTGCCGTGCTGGGCATGGCCAGATTGGAGATCAAACGGAAATTTGACGAGATCGTCGCCTTCTCAGAAGTCGAAAAATTCCTCGACACCCCGGTCAAGCGCTACTCCTCAGGAATGTACGTGCGCCTGGCTTTTGCCGTAGCAGCGCACCTGGAGCCTGAAATTCTGATAGTTGATGAAGTCCTGGCGGTAGGGGATGCTCAATTTCAAAAAAAATGCCTGGGGAAAATGAAAGAGGTTGGGCAGGAAGGACGGACGGTTCTGTTTGTTAGTCATAACATGGGGGCCGTTCGAAACCTCTGTTCTCGAGCCATCATGCTAGGGAATGGCACCTTAGTGGCGGACGCTGAAGTGGGAACTGTAGTTGACCAGTATTTATCATCCAACCAGCAAACGGGCAATATCGGGGAGGTCAGATGGGAAGAAAACGGTGCACCATCCTGTGAAGAAATTAGCCTACGGGGTATTCGTGTGCTCGGTCCAGGTAGTAACGTGTATTCTATCTACAACTCCACTAAGCCTATAGATGTGGAAATCCAGTTTCTGGTCAAAAAACCATTGCGCGGCATGCGTGTGATCCTGTCGCTACTAACATCTGATAGCGTAGTTGCCTTTGCCTCCACAAATCACTCCATCATAGGTGAGCAAGAATTAAATCCCGGCATTTATAAAACCATATGCCGCATACCTGCAGACCTTTTGAACAATGCTGAATATGCCGTCAATGTACATTTTGGGATACCTGGGGCAAAAGTCCTTATCCAGGGGAAGGAGTATTTGACATTTACGGTTGAGGGCGCTGGAGGGCATGGTTCAAATTATTCAGAAAAATGGCCGGGAGTATTTGCACCAAAACTGACCTGGGAATGGGTGGAAAAAACATGTTGAACAGAATCATAAGACAACTGTCAAAATTAAATTACACCGACAAGATCCAGGATAAAAATGCTATGGCTCATCAAAAAATAGGTGCTGCGCCAGTTTGCCCAAGGCATGACGACTTATATTTGGTTTCCTACCCAAAATCAGGGGCAACCTGGCTTGATTTTCTTGTGGCAAATGTGAATGTGTTGATGTCAGGTGATAATTCAGAAATTAACATCTTTAATGTCCATGATTTTGTGCCTGATATACATTATTCAAAAGATATCGGAAATATTCGCACTTCATTTCCAGCTTATCGAATTATTAAAAGCCATGACAACTACAACCCTGCCTACAAGAAAGTGATTTACCTTGTCCGAGACCCCCGTGACGTCATGATCTCCTATTACCACTTTGCAACTGCTCTTGGAGATTTTTCCGGTTCACTTGCCGATTTTATTCGCTCCCCAAATTTTGGCATCGATGCTTGGTGCAACCACTTGCAGGGATGGTTTGAGGATTCGCCAGTTGCACTGAGAATATATTTCATGCGCTACGAAGACATGAAAAATGACATATTCGAAACAATGACCGCCATGTATAAAATGCTCGGTCATCAAATCCCAAAAGAAATCCTTACTCGTGCTATTGAATTGTCATCCTTCTCAAAAATGAAGGAAAGTGAAGAGGCTTGGGGCTACGGCGGCAGACCTTCCGGAAAGAATTTAAAATTTATGAGAAAAGGAAAGTTCGGTGGCTTCAAGGATGATCTTCTTGCAGAAGACATAGAACATATCAACAGTAGAGCAGCTAAATTTATGAATCAGTTCAATTATACTGAAGTAAATTAAACTTTAACTAAAAACAAAGCTAAATAAATGTTTAAAAAATTCCTAAATGACAAAAATTCCATGTTGCATACGGAGAAATTAAATCAACGTAATATGCAGCAAAATATCCAATTTCTTAAAGACATGTCTCAAATAAAGATAAATTTAGGAAGATTGTTGTCAAGAGAATATGACAAATTAAATTCTGCAATAAATATACACGACGCCGAATTCAAAATCTTTTCTCAATGGGGAGACGACGGCATTATCCAATACCTGGTGAGCCGTCTCGACCTGCCGGTGAAGAAATTTGTCGAATTCGGCGTGGAAAATTACCTCGAGGCCAACACCAGATTCCTGCTGCTCAACAACAACTGGTCCGGCCTGGTCATGGACGGTTCGGAAGAAAATGTCGCTTTCATCAAAAGCGATGAGATCTACTGGAAATATGATCTGACCGCGAAGGCGGTTTTCGTCACTGCCGAAAACATCAACGCAACCCTGGCCGAAGCCGGCATCAGCGGAGAAATCGGCCTGTTGCATATCGATGTCGACGGCAACGACTACTGGATCTGGAAGGCGATCGAGGTCGCCGACCCGGTCATCGCCATCATCGAATACAACAGCCTGTTCGGCAACGAACGGGCCATCACGGTTCCTTATGATCCCTCCTTCTACCGTTTTAACGCCCACCATAGCGGAATTTACGCCGGGGCATCGCTGGCTGCGCTGTGTGATCTGGCAGAAGAAAAAGGTTATGCCTTCATCGGCTCGAACAGCGCCGGGAACAACGCCTATTTCGTTCGCAAGAACCACCTGGGCAGTCTCAAGTCGCTGAGCGTCGAGCAGGGCTACGTGGCGGCAAAATTCCGCGAACACCGCGACGAGAACGGACAGTTGACGTTTATGGCCGGGCAAGAAGCGATTAAAGGTATCCACGGCATGCCGGTTTTCAACACCAGGACCAAGAAAGTCGAGGAATTGTGACATGACCTTCAAGATCCCCATTTATCAGCCTTCTCTCGACGGTAATGAAAAGAAATACGTTAACGAGTGCCTCGATTCGACCTGGATCTCCTCGAAGGGTCGCTTCATTCCCGAGTTCGAGCAGCAGTTTGCCGCCCGCACCGGCGTCAAGCACGCCGCCTCGGTCTGCAACGGCACGGTAGCCCTGCATCTGGCCCTGGTGGCGCTCGGTATCGGTCCCGGCGACGAGGTGATTGTGCCCACGCTGACTTACATCTCCTCGGCGAACGCCATCGCCTACACCGGGGCGACCCCGGTGTTCGTCGACTCGCTGGAGGACACTTGGCAGATGGACCCGGAAGATGTACGCCGCAAACTGACCGCCCGGACCCGGGCGATCATGGTGGTTCATCTCTATGGCCATCCCTGCGAGATGGACACCCTGACCGTCATCGCTCGCGAGCATGCGCTGTTTCTGATAGAGGATTGCGCCGAGGCCTTTGGTGCCCTCTTTCGGGGGAAACATGTCGGCAGCTTCGGGGATATCGCTACCTACAGCTTTTTCGGCAACAAGACCATTTCGACCGGCGAAGGGGGGATGATCGTCACCAACGACGAAACCCTCTACGACCGCAGCGTGCACTTCAAGGGGCAGGGGCTGGCAAAACACCGTCAGTACTGGCATGACGTGATCGGCTACAACTACCGCATGACCAATATCTGCGCGGCCCTCGGCCTGGCCCAACTGGAACGGGCAGATGCGCTGCTGGCGCGCAAGCGGGAGATTGCCGACCGTTACCGCGCCGGGCTTGCCGGGCTGCCGGTGACCTTTCACGAGGAGACGGCGCATATCCGGCACTCCTTCTGGATGTGCTCAATCCTGGTCGAGGACCCGGTCCAGCGCGATCCGCTTCGGGACACGCTGGAGGCCGCCGGGATCGAAACCCGCCCGCTGTTCTACCCGATTCACACCATGCCGATGTACGCCGCCCGCTTCCAGCGCCATCCGGTCGCGGAAAGCCTGGGCTGGCGCGGGATCAACCTGCCGAGCTGGCCGGGCCTGACGGAAGAGCAGATTTCAGAGATCTGCGAAACGGTCGCCCGCTTCTTCCAGGGGAAGCCATGAGCATTTCCGGCGGGAAAATCGTCATCTTCGGTTGCGGCGGCCACAGCCGCAGCGTCGCCGACGTGCTTCTGTCGGTGCAGCCGGAAGCCGATCTGGTGTTCATCGATGCAAACGCCAGGGATGGTGAAGAGATCTTCGGTTTCGACGTTTGTCGCAATTATCCACTCACGAACGAAGCGATCTTCCTGGCGATCGGCGACAACACGGAGCGCAAGCAACTGCTGGAATCACTGGGGGAGGAGCAACTCATCTCGATCATATCCGGCTCGGCACACCTCGGCAGGGGTACGCACGTCGGAGCGGGATGTTTCGTCGGCAACTTCTGTCACGTCGGCCCGGAAGCAGTCATCAGCAAAAATTCCATTCTCAACACCGCCTCGACCATCGAACATGAAGTGACCATCGGCGCGCATTGTCACATCGGGCCGAACGCCACCATCTCAGGCCGCTGCCGGATCGGCGACCTGGTCTTCATCGGGGTGGGCGCAACGGTGCGCGACAAGATTTCGATCTGTTCAGAGGTCACCGTCGGCGCGGGAGCAACCGTCGTCGCCGACATCAGCGAACCCGGCACTTACGTCGGCACCCCGGCGCGCAGGATCAGATGAAAGACTCCCTCAACATCGCCCTGCTGGGGAAGGAATTCACCTGGAGCGGCGGCGTGGAATTGCTGCGAAACCTCGCCAATGCCCTGCTCTCTCTGCGTGACGAGCGCCGGTTGAAACTATATCTGCTGCTGCCGGTAAGAAACCGGGTCGACAGCCTCGCCGACCTGCGTTTTGTCGTCGGCACCACGGCGGAGCGGCTGTTAAAGAAAGGACAATTTTCTCTCCCCCGGCGTGAGGCGGTTTTGGAGGACAATGTTGTCGATTATTTCAAGAACGTCGACGGCCAGATCGAGATTATCGAATACAACCAAGCTACCGGCCTGATCCCGACGCTGAAGCGCACCGCAGTCGATGTGATCATACCGGCGGCGATCTCTCTGGGAGAGGATTTTCCGGTCCCCTGGGTCGGCTATATCTACGATTTTCAGCACAAGCATTTCCCGGACTATTTCAATGCCAGAACCTGCCTGGGCCGGGATATTCGGTTCGCAACCATGCTGCGTGACGCCCGGGCGGTGATTGTCAATGCCCGTTCGGTCGAAGATGACATCGACAAGTTTTTCCCCTATCACGAGTGCGAGGTTTTCGCTCTCCCCTTTTCTGCGTCCCCGGTCGCGAGCTGGCTGGAAGATGGCAATCCGGAACGACTGACGAGCTACAACTTGCCGCAGCGTTACTTCCTGATCTCCAACCAGTTCTGGATTCACAAGTCGCACATTACCGCCTTTCGGGCTCTGGCGCTGCTGGCGAAAGAGCAGCAGTGCACCGACCTGCATATTGTCTGCACCGGCAAGATGGAAGACTACCGCTTCCCCGACCACATCGAGAATCTGCAACGGGAAATCGACGAACTGGGGATTGCCGACCGGGTGCACTTTCTCGGGCACATTCCGAAAGCCAACCAGATCGCGATCATGAAAGGCTCTCTGGCCGTGCTCCAGCCGACCTTCTTTGAAGGTGGCCCCGGCGGTGGCTCGGTCTACGACGCCGTGTCCCTGGGGGTACCGGCGCTGCTCTCGGACATTCCGGTCAACCGGGAGATCGAGAACGAAAGAAACATGTACTACTTCGAGACCGGTTCTGCTACCGACCTAGCGGAGCGAATCAGGGAATTTTTGCAGTTGAAAATCGACCGGCCTGCAGAAGAGGAGTTGATCCGCCGCGGCGAGCAGCGCAAACGGGCGCTCGGCGAACGGCTGCTGGAAGCTATCGACTACGTGATGGGATATCCGCATGGCGCCCGGTGAACCTAAACGACAGGAAGGGGGCAGACGCTGCCAGCCGGGAACCGACCCCGAGACCGAAACCCGTCCTCTGGTCAGTATCATCACTGTCGTCTTCAACGGCGCTATGACACTGGAGAAGACCGTCAGGAGCGTGGCCGACCAGACCTTCAGGAACTTTGAGTACATTATCATTGATGGCGGCTCGACAGACGGAACCATCGACCTGCTGATTGAGCACACAGAAGAAATCGACTATTGGATCAGCGAAGCCGACAACGGCATCTACGATGCCTTGAACAAGGGAATCGATCTGGCCCGGGGGGACTGGCTCTATTTCATCGGCGCCGATGACCGCCTGGTCGACAACTCGATTCTGGAGCGATTTTTTTCCCGGCCGGTCGACTCCAAGATGTTGTACGGCAATGTCTACTGGGGAGAAAATGGCGAAACGGTGGCGGGGGAATTTTACCCCGAAAGGTTCTATACGCGAAACATCTGTCAGCAGGCGATTTTTTACCACCGGAAGCTGTTTCAAAGGCTGGGCAATTTCGACCTGAAATATCGTCTGGTCGCGGACTGGGTTTTCAATATGCAGGCATTCGGGCTGAAAACTACCAGGCCCCAATATATGGACTGTGTCGTCGCCGTTTATTCCCTGGGCGGGGCGAGCACCAACGTCTGGGACAAAGAGTTTCTGAAAAACCGCGAAAAGCTGTTTATCCGTTCCTTCGGTATCGGCACCTATTTCCGTTTCAAGGGAGCGTCGCTCTTTGAAAAAGCACTGCGGCACTCGCCGAAGCTTAAAGCAATTGTTGATTATTGTTCAAGGCAAGGAAATGATTAGAACCTTTTGGATGATTTCAAAATAATTACAATACCAAATTATAGAAGAGCAAAATTATGTCAAATTTTCAAAAATTCACTACTATTTTTCTGCATATTCCAAAAACTGCAGGAACAACTCTTCGCGTAATAATCGACAATATTTATAATAATGATAGTACCTATTATGTTTATCCTGGGAATAAATCTTATGTTGAAATTGAAGATTTTGATAAGTTAAGTAAAAAAGAAAAGAAAAAATTTCAATTTGTTTGTGGACATCTTGATTTCGGTTTTCACAAGCACTTACCTCAACAATGCAAATACATAACAGTATTGAGAGATCCCGTTAATTACACGACATCACTCTTTCACCACCTATTGCAAAAGGAAAATGCTCGGAACGACAAGCACGTCGCAGCCTTTCAAAAGCGCTACAAAGATAAGGGCCTGACCCTCCAGGATTTTATTACCGAAGCGATGCATACCGATGTCGACAACAAGCAAACCAGGGTTTTGTCCGGTGAAAGATGCGGTTTCGGCCAGGTCACAGGTGAAATGCTCGAAACGGCTAAAAGAAACCTGCGTGAACATTTCGCCGCTGTGGGCTTTACCGAACGGTTTGACGAATCGGTGATTCTCTTTCAAAAAATACTGGGTTGGCCGACTCCGTTTTATGCCAGACAAAACGTCTCAAAAAAAAGATCGAGTAAAGCGGATCTGCCGCAAGAAACCCTGGAAATCATCAGGCGTCAAAACGAATTCGATATTGAGCTTTACCGGTTCGCCCAAGATCTGTTTGACGAACAAGTCGAAAAGCAGGGGCCTTCCTTCCAACAGGATGTGGCCGACTTCAAAATCGCCAATCGCTTTGCCGAAGAGCTGTTGCAGGATCAGCTGGCCAAGGGCGTGCTGCAAAAACAGATCGACGACTTGAAAAATTCATTGAGCTGGCGCGTGACCGCGCCCATGAGAAAAACTCTCGAAATTATTAACAAGCTGATGTAAGCCGCACTGATCGGAAGGCCGGTTTTCCCATGAGCATTTCTGTCGCTCTTTGCACCTATAACGGTGAAAAATATCTTCGGGAACAGCTTGACAGCATTGCTGAGCAGACCCTCCTCCCTGCAGAACTGGTGGTCTGCGATGATCGCTCGCAGGATGGGACCCTGGCCATTCTGGAGGAGTTCAAAAGCAGGGTGCCCTTTCGCGTCACGGTCCAGCGGAATGAAACCAATCTCGGTTCGACGAAAAATTTCGAAAAGGCGATCAGCCTCTGCTCCGGAGAGATCATCGCCTTGTGCGACCAGGACGATGTGTGGAAACCACAGAAACTTGAACGCCTGGTGGAGACGCTGCGGGCCCACCCCGAAGCCGGCTATGTCTTCTCGGACGCGGAACTGGTCGATGAGCAGCTGCAGCCCTTGCCCCATTCGCTCTGGGATTCCGTCGGCTTTTGCGATCCGCTCAGGACACGCTTCGCTAAAGGGGAGCAGGTTCAATGTTTTGCCAGGCAGCATATCGTGACCGGGGCGACCATGGCTTTCCGCGCTTCCGTGGGCAAGCTGGCCATGCCGTTTCCGACCGAAGGGCAGTGGATTCACGATGGCTGGATCGCCTTGGTCGCATCGGCCCTGGGCGTCTACGGGGTACCGGTCGACGAGCCCCTGATCGCTTATCGCCAGCATTCCAGTCAACAGATCGGCGCCCCCGAACCAAAGACGGAAGAGCAGAAAAAGCTTTCGCTGCTGCAGATGTATCGCGATCTGAAAGAGAACCATCAGTTCCTCTTCTTCCAGTGGGAAAAACACTGTCGGGACACCCTGAAAATGAAGGACCTGCTAACGCTTTTCAGGGAAAACCACCCCTCAACGGCGCTCGAACGGAATCTTGACTATTTCCGGCAGTTCGAAACCCATTTTCTGCACCGGAAAAAGATTCTGACCTCAAGGGGCCCCGGTCGCTACGGGTTGATCCTGCAGGAGGCGGTTTCCGGTCGCTATGGTCAATTCTCCGATTCCTGGCGGAGCATCGTCAGGGACATTTTCCTGTGATCGTGGCATGAAGAGAGCGGTTTTCATCATCATCCTGAACTGGAACGGCTGGCAGGACACCATCGAATGCGTCGCCTCCTGCCAGGAACTGGACTATCCCGATTTCCAGTTGCTACTCGTCGACAACGGCTCGACCGACGGCTCCGAAGCCCGGCTGCAGGAGCGGTTTCCCGAGCTTGAGATCATCCAGACGGGCGCCAATCTGGGCTTTGCCGGCGGCAATAACGTCGGCATCCGGCAGGCCCTGGCGCGGGGCGCGGATTACATCTGGTTGTTGAATAACGACACCACTGTCGGCAAACAGGCTTTGACGGCACTGGTCGAAGCGCTGGAAATGGATGAGAAGGCAGGCATCGCGGTTTCGAAAATCGGTTATTTCAGCGATCCCGAGCGACTCTGGTTCGCCGGCGGGGAGTGGAATCCGTCGATGCACCTCGCCCGTCACCGGGGGCTGAACGAAACCGACAGCGGACAGTACGATACCGCCGGGGAGACCGATTTCGCCACCGGCTGCAGCCTGCTGTTCAAGACCGAACTGATCGCCGCGACCGGCTATCTGCAGGAGGATTATTTTCTCTACTGGGAGGATCTCGACTGGTGCCTGCGGGCCAGACAACAGGGATGGAAAATCCTTTACGCACCCGCTTCCCGGGTGTGGCACAAGGTCTCGGTCTCGGTCGAGCATAATTCCCCGGTCCAGACCTATTATTACTTCCGCGGCGGTCTGCTCTTCTACCGCCGCCACGCGGGAGGCTCCCTGTTCCGCTTCGCGGCGAACCACATCGTTTATGCCATAAACCAGTATCTGCACGGGCGCAGATATATCCTGCACGGCTATCGAGCGGGCTTGAAAGACTTCATTTGCAAACGCTTTGGCAAACGCGAGCTGCCGCTATGAGAATTGCCTTCAATACCACAGCCTTTATTCCCGGCAAGATGGGGGGGACGGAAACCTATTTCCGGGAACTGCTGGCGAGCCTGCAGCAGGCCGACACGGAGAACGACTACTCCCTGTTGATCGATGCCCATTACGCCGCCGAGTTCCCCCTAACCAGCCCGCGTTTCAAAAAAGTGGCATGTAATTTTACCGAGCCCTCTTTCCTCTGGTTGGTGCGCGGCGTGCTGCGCAACACCCTGAAGGTGGATATCCTCAAGTCGGTGCTGAACCGGCTGCCGGTCGACCTGATCCACCACCCTTTTTCGATTCTCAATCCCCCCGGCCTGAAAATCCCCTCGGTGCTGACCTTTCACGACATGCAGCACGAATTCCTGCCGCAATTCTTCAGCGACCGGGAGATGCGCACCGGCCGGGAACTGTCCCGGACTTCTGCGGAGGATGCGACCCGGATCATCGCCATCTCCGCGCACGTCAAAACCTCTCTGGTCAAAAAGTACCAGATTCCCGCGGACAAAATCGACGTCGTCTACAACGGTTACAGCCCGGAGTACCGGGTGATCGACGACCGCGCCGCGCTGGCGCAAATCAGGGACAAGTATGCCCTGGAGTGCCCCTTCCTCTACTTCCCCGCCGCGACCTGGCCGCACAAGAACCACAAACGGCTGCTGGCCGCGCTGCGGCTGCTGGTGGACGATCCCCGGTTTGACGGCGATCTGGTGCTGACCGGGATCTCGATGAAGGCGCACGACGAGCTGCTGACCGAAATCGAACGGCTCAGGCTGACGGAGCGGGTAAAAATCCTCGGTTATCTCCCCTATGCCGAGCTGCCCTATCTTTACAACTTGGCGCGGCTGCTGGTCTTCCCGTCGCTGTTCGAAGGGTTCGGCCTGCCGCTGGTCGAGGCGATGGCCTGCGGCTGTCCGGTGGCCTGCTCCAATGTCACCGCGATCCCTGAGGTGGTCGGTAACGCCGGTCTGCTCTTCGACCCGACCTCGGAAGAGCAGATCGCCGTCGCAGTCAGGGACCTCTGGGAGAATGAGGAGCGCAGGAAACAGCTGATCACACAGGGGTTCGAGCGCGCCAGACGGTTCCGCTGGGAAAACGCCGCCCGGGAAACGATCGATGTCTACAAAAAGGCCTTGGGGATAGCATCGTCAGCCGCTGGTGCGGAACAAGGAGAAAAAACTTGAACCAGAGAGCGGCGGCAAAAACAGCTGGCGGACTGCGGAGCAGGGGCGTGGAAAAAGCCACCTCTCCTGCGGCTCCGTTGGTGACGGTCATCACCGTCGTGCTCAACGGCGCGCGCCATCTCGAACAGACCATCCGCAGCGTTCTGGATCAGGGGTACGCCGACATCGAATACCTGATCCTCGACGGCGGCTCCACCGACGGCACCCTGGAGATCATCAGCCGTTACGAGGATCAAATCGACTACTGGGTCAGCGAGCCGGATGCGGGGATCTACGACGCGATGAACAAGGGACTGGCCCTTGCCAGGGGTGAGCTGATCGTGCTGATCAACGCCGATGACTACTTCGAACCGAATGCATTCCAGCAGGTGGTCGCCGTCTTCCGGGGATCGGACCGGAACGCCATTATCTACGGCCATACCCGCCTCCATCAGGAGGACCTCGGCCTGGAATACATCCTGCCCGCCCACGAGCAGCACTGGAAGGGGATGGGTTTTACCCACTCGGCGATGTTCGTTCCCCGGGCGGTTTACCGGAAGCTGGGAGGGTACGACTGCCGCTACACCCTGGCGGCCGACTACGATTTCCTGCTGCGGGCGCTGCGTGACGGTGTCCCGACCAGACCGGTCGACGCAGTGCTCAACAACTATCGCAATACCGGCCTGAGCGCTTCGAACCTGGCCCGGGTCCTCGGCGAAATGCGGGTCATCAACCGCAAACATTTTTCCCTGTTCAGCGTTGCGCATCTCAAGTTCCTGCTGCTGCGCTACGCCAAGAGCATGCTGCTGATCGGAATGCAGAAGCTGGTCGGGCTGTGCGGTCCGGGACCGCTGCAGGCCGCGAAACGCCTTTACACGAAAATCTTCTTCGCCCGCAGATGACGGGACAACAGGTTAAGCATGAAAAAAATCTACACCATCCGCAATCTGGACCAGCAACAGGAGCACATGTGGAGCGCCAGCCGGGTCGATGACGAGGTCGCGGTCTGTCCCCTGCGCCACATTGAAGGTCTGTTCCTCAAACATCTGCCGAAAGGAGAAAAGATCCTCGAGGCCGGCTGCGGCCTGGGCGCCTGGGTGATTTACCTGGAAGAACGGGGTTACGATGTCGACGGGATCGACCATGACGGCCGGGTGATCGACCGGCTCAAGGAGTGGCGACCTTCACTGCCGGTCTTCCAGGGGGATATCTGCAGCCTGCCGTATGCGGACGGTGCGCTGGGGGCTTACATCTCCCTCGGCGTGATGGAGCACTTCGAGGACGGCTGCGAGGCGGCGATGACCGAAGCGCGGCGGGTGCTGAAACCGGGAGGCCTGCTGTTCTTCACCGTGCCGCAGGAAAACTTGTTCCGCAAGTTGTTCGCCCACCCCCTGCGCGAAGCCTACCTGGCCTGGCGACGGAAACAGGGGGATGAGATCCACTTCGCCGAGTATCGCTATACGCGGAGGGAAGTGGAGCAACTGCTGGCCAGCTCGGGGTTCGAGGTGCTGGAAACGACCTGGGACGACTTCCTCCCCCGGGGGATGTCCCTCGGACTCTGGGCCGACTTCCCCCAGTTCCACGGCACGGACGCTCCCTACCGGTTGAACGGTCCCGGCAAGCTGGTGGCGCTGCCCCTGAACGGCCTGTCGCGCGGGCTGCTGTCGGGCGGAGTCTTCTGCCTGGCCCGGAAACCTTGAATGAACCTGGTTGTTTAACAATGCTGGTGGAAATTGGGGGGCAAAAAGAATCTTACCAACCAATTGAACGCAGATAGAGGCGGATACACACAGATTAAATCATTCTTCAGGGTTTTGATTAAATCCGATCTTATCCGCATTGATCTGCGTTCGATAAATTGTCATTTTTGTTTTATGTGCCTAGCCGGCTAAAGGAAAACTGATTGAAAACTCCGACCATCGCCGTTCTGCGCAGCAACCCCAAGGACGCCGCCCTGTCCCGGCTGGTGAAGAACCTCAGCCGCATCGCCGAGGTCGACTGCTACCTCTGGGACCGACAGCGGGATTTCCAGCCCGCGGTAGCGAACGAGCACATCCGTTATGTAAAATGCGGAATCCGCGCCGGCTATTACAGCCTCGGCACCCTGCTCAAGCTGGTGCTGTTCCAGGTCTGGCTGTTCGGCAAACTGCTGACCGCCCGCTGCGATGTCATCCACGCCATCGATCTCGACACCGGCCTGCCCGGCTGGCTGGCGGCGAAACTGAGGGGGAAAAGGTTCGTCTATCACTGTCTCGACCCCTACTACGCCATCCTCCCCGAAAACTGGCCGGGCTTTCTCGCGGCTTTCGCGCGCTGGCTGGAAAACCGGCTGATTTCTTCTGCCGATCTGTTCATCATCACCGACCAGCTGAGGATGCCGCAACACCAGGGCGCGAATCCCCGGCGGATGGTGGAAATTGCCAACGTACCGACCCTGCCGGAATTCTCTCCACCCCCGTCCGCTTCAGGTCTTTTCACCGTCGGCTATCTCGGCTCGCTGATCGAAGGGCGCAACCTGCAGACGGTTATCGAAGCCTGCGGCGAACTGGCCAATCAGGGGGTGAGGTTGATCATCGGCAGCTTCGGCCCATTGGAAAAACAGATTGAGGAACTCACAACGAGATGGCCGAATATCGAATTCCGAAAATGGATTCCGTCCTACGAAAAAATGCTGGAGGAGGAAGCGAGCTTCGACCTGTTTTTCCACATCACCGACCCGGCCAACGAGTCACAGAAGTGGGTCAGCCCGAACAAGCTCTTCGAGTCGATGGCGTTCGGCAAACCGATTATCGTCGCTCAGGGAACCCTGGCAGCCCGGCGGGTGGAACTCTTCGGTAACGGTGTGGAGGTCCCCTACGGCTCCAGGAAGGGGTTGCAGGAGGCCATCCTGCGGCTCAAAGGCGACCCCGAACTGGCTCGTCGGATGGGAGAAAAGGGGCGGGTCGAGTTCCAGCACAACTGGCGGCCGGAGCTGATGGAGGGACGGCTGCTGGAAGCCTATTTAACAACCGTGAAATGTGAAAAGTAAAAAGGGAAAAGTTTTTGAATCACTCACTTTTCACATTTCACCTATCTGTGTTATTCTGCCTCAATCCCAAAGAAAGGAATTATTACCCCATGTCAAAATCTATCAAATTTCTGGCCATTTGTGCAGTCCTGGCCCTCGTGGCCGTCCAGGTCCAGGCCTCACCAACCAATGCACCTGCGACGGATTCTTCCCAGCCGTCGAACGTAAAGTACGTCGCCCTCAAGGGCAAGGTCATCGAAACGATGAATTCCGGTGGCTATACCTACGTTCAGGTTGAAAACGCCGGACGTAAATACTGGGCCGCCATGCCGACCACCAAGATCAAAGTCGGCAGCGAAGTCACCGTAGCGACCGGCATGGTGATGCATAATTTCACCAGCAAAAGCCTCGGCCGCACCTTCGATTCGATCGTTTTCAGCCAGGGACTGGTCAAAGAGTAGGAGGTCGTTGCTCACAATCTGATAGCAACCCAGAAAGAAGCCGGCGCCGATGAAAATCGGTGCCGGCTTTTTCACTTTTCACAACTCCATCTGATCGGCAATCCATTTTCCGTAACGGGTGGCCCCGTCGGCGTTCAAGTGAGAAAAAGGGTCATCTTTGACAAAAGTATCGGTCAGCAGCGCTTGGCCGTGGATCTCTTTGCTATGTCCGTACGCGTCGATAACTTTCACACCGGTCTTATTCCGCACTCTGGCCATTGCTTCCGAAATGATGGGCAGATACCGCTGGCTTTTGACAACAGGATCCGCAAGCTCACGTTTATGGGGGTGATGGGTGATGTAAACAGAACCCGGGCCGTTCGTATATCGGGAAATTTCGTTGACCATTTCGAGAAGATCTTCGTCAAAATACTTTCCTACTTCTGCGTAACGGATTCTGGCATCGGGGGCAAAAACGTAGCGCATCAGGGTCGAATAATCGGGGCAATAGGTGAGTTTATACAGCATCGGCACTAGCACCTTGTAAAAGAACGCAAATTTCACCAGTCGGACCAGATAGAGGTCGGAATCCTCCGCCCACAATTTGCCTTTCCACAAATATTCGCTGTTCAGATCGCGCTCGAAGGGAACGGCAACGATCCTGCCGGAGCGGTCCCTGTACTTGGGAATTTTGTAGCGCACCCACTCATCGCCGATATCGGTGGTGTCAATATTGACGACGATGGCATCGAACTTACCGAATTTTTCGTATGCCTGCCGGGCCTTGAGCATGTAGATCGTGGGTGCGTAGGAACTGTTGCCTCCGTTGATAGCCTCGACATCAATATGAGACTTTTCCGCCAGCTCCTTGCCGATCGCCCCGCTGAGATGTTCGTCCTCCATCCAGCTGTCGCCGAGCAGGAGAACCTTCCTGGGTTTTTCGCCGGCATCCGGATCATATTCCTTGACGACAAACTTGCCGCTGCCGTGGTGCAGGACCTCGTTCCACGGGTGCTGCTCGCTAAAACCGTCGAGTTGCACAAAGTGCTGGATGCGCAGAAACCCCTCTGCCGCTCCCACCAGCAGCGAGGTGATGCCGACGACGGCAACAATTCGGATCATCAGATTTCTGAACATATTTTCCTCACGCTAAGGGACCGTGATCCGTGTCCCGAAACGATTGCAACCGTTGAATGGCGATCAGGATTAAAACCAATCCGGAAAGTCATCGAGCAGCCTGCGGACGATGAAAAACAGCGCGCCCAGCTGGAGACGCACTTTCAAGGGCAGCACCCTCCTGGAACCAGCGAGCAGTCCGTCGAAGGATTGCACACCGCACAAATACAACCGGGCCAGCTTATTGCGCACGTACAATAGCTGGCGGTCGATGCGGACGTCGTTTGCCCACTTTGTCTTATACTCATTCTCCCCATGGGACATATTAACTTCTTTGGCTTTTTCGCTGATCGCTTCCTGAAAAACATGGGCCAGCAGCTGTTGCCCCGGGCTGTATTGCTGCCAGTCGGGGTCGTAGGTGGTCTGGTAACCATAATAGGTTCCCTGATAAATGAAGCAATGTTGCACAGCAATGATCCGCTTATCGACCTTCAACTGATAAAATCGGAGAGTGCCTTGCCGCAAAGCGGTGTGCGCCATTGCTTTATAAAACTCGCAATACGCTTCATTTTCGAAACAGCTGGCTACCTGCCCATCACTGAAAAGCCGGCGACTATTGGTCATCAGGAAATCAAGGGACCGATTCAGTTCCGCTTCGCTATTGATCCACTCAAAATCAACCTGCCCGGGATAATCCTTTTTCAGCTTATTTGTATAGTAGCGGATCGTTTTGCGCAGCTTGCGATTCATGTGCTCGCTCTGAAAGGTCGCCCAGGAGGTCGGCAAGGAAACGATCGAGCACGGCTCCGGGTCGCGTTCCAGACAACGCCCCACCTCTTCCAAAAGCTGCTGCCTGAGGGGCGAGTCATCACGAAATTCCTTCAGGTCAAGGATGTCCCACTCCTTATCGTGGGTATTCAGGTAGGCGAGAAATGCGGCGGAAAGTTCTTCGCGCACATCTTCTTCAACGATAATATCGAGGTGAATCGGTCCGGCAACGCCGCTACCGATGAAACAGAGGCGTCCCAGTGTCAGCGGCCCCAGTGTCAGCGGGCGGCACATCAGAGGGGCAATCCCGACCAGATTCCCATTCTGTTCCTTTGCCGTCAGCAGCCAGAGGTCATTGCCATCGTTGAAATTTTCCCACCAGGAACTTATCCAGTCCCAGCTCAGAAAAAATGAGCATTGGGGAATCCTCGCGGTCAGGGCGTCCCAGGGTTCTTTCAAGGCCTGTAACTGGTTCTGAGAACTCAGTCGTTCAATTGTGTAATGTTCCATCACCTTCCACCTCAGCTGCACTGCCGAGAGCTACAGCTCATCCCCTCCTTTCGGTTCTGATTTCGACCACCTCACGTCTACAGTGAAGCAAGGCCGGCCATCTCTATTCTGCGGTCAAGCTGGGGGCAAATAAATGCAAATACCTCACCAGGCCTTGGGAAAGATCAACGCTTTGGCCATCATCCAGCCAGTTCGGCGCAGCGGCTGAAAGAGGAAGCAGGTACCGTGCACGGCGAACCAGTAAGAGATAAAGGTCGCTAAAACCGCACCCTTAGCGCCATAGCTCGGGATCAGCAGAACATTCAGAAAAATGTTCAGCGCGCACCCCAGAGCGATGGAGACAAGATTTATTCTGGTCCAGTTCTTGGCCACGATAAAGACATTTCGGGCCGCCCCGAGACTGGTGAAAATCCCAGTCCAGATCAGGATTGTCAACAATGGGGCGGCATCGGCGTAAGCGGCAGAGAACAGCACCTGGATGATCTCCCGGGAAAAAATCGCCACGGGCACGGCCACACCATAGGCAAGCAGCGCCAGCAGGTTGTAGAGCCGCTGCAGGTGGGCATAAAAGAGTTCCTCGGAAGTTTCTTCGGACTTGAGAATCGCCGGAAAACTTGATGAACAAAAGACCATCGGGATGAAATACCAGACTTCCGAGATTCGTACGGCCACCGAATAATTCCCGAGTTCCCGGCTCCCGACCATGTTGCCGAGCATGACCTGGTCGATCCGCAGGTGCACCATGACCAGCACGGAGAAAGAAAGGATCGGCCAACTGTCCTGAAGAAACTTTTTTGCGGTCGCCCCGTCGAAGCGCCAGTGGGTCATGGCATAGCCTTGCCACCGGTAGACAACCAGCAGCCCGATAGCACCGACAACCAGTTCGGCCAGGCCGGCCCAGGCGAAAGCAACCAGCGGGGCATGGAGCAGGATCAGAACGATCTTGAGCAGACTGGAAACAAGGAAGGCGGAGGTTTTGGCATAACCCGCATACTGCCACTGCAACCGCGAGCTGAACCAGAACTCAATGGCCCAGAACGCCTGAAAAATGGTTCCGGCCGCCAGGATTCCGACCAGCCAGTGAACCAGGCGGTCATCGGGGCGCACCAGAAAGACGGCAACCATGGCCAGACCGAATGCACTCACTCCTCCCGCCGTCATAAGAAGGAACGAGGTGCCGAGAATATCGTCCCGGCTGGAAGGGTCCTGAACCAGCCGCCGCAGAGCAACGTTATCCAGCGCCAGCATGGCCATCGGCGTGACCATCACGACGACGGCCAGGGCATAACTGAACTCACCGTAGAGTTGCGGACCGAGATAGCGGGCCAGCCACACGCCGACCAGCAGACCGACGACCTGACGGATGATCTGATCCCCCATCATCCAGCCGGTATTGTTCAGCACCTCCTGGAATTGCCTGCGACCGGCGATTTTTTTCCTAAGGAAGCCCGGCAGAAGTCTGAGCCAGGGCGTATTCAGATCGATGTCCTTTTCCCGGTCGGACAGCAAATCACTCATCCTCTGTGATGTCTTGCAAACGCCGCAGGCGCTCTTCCAGAACCCTGACGAAATGGGAATTGGGAATATCCCAGTCGACTGACGGCATCATGGTGACGGTGATGCTGTCATCCATCATCCGATAGTGCAGCCCGAAGAAATTCAGATACGGCAGGCGGACTCCGGGACGTCCCAGCATCGACGCTTCGGGGAAGATAGACGGATGGGAGACGATGATGTCGGAATACCATTTTACGCCGAGGAGCTTACAGGCGACAACAATCGCCGCGACTTTAATTTTTTGCCAGCCCTGCAGATAACAGGTGAACAGGGGAATCAGCTGGGAAAAAGGCAGGTGGCTGCGCGCCTGGCGGCAGGCCTGTTTCTGCGCGTCGATAGCCGCCTGCATCAACGCCCTGGCTTTGCCGTTTTCGATTTCCGCACCGTTTGCGTACTGCGTAAACCGGTCCATTTCGGGGGTCGTTACCACAGCCGTAGTCAAGCCCATGCCGCGATATTTGGACAGCGCCAGCTGCTGTTCGATCCTGGCCGACTGACCGGTCAGGTGCGTGACCGTCATATGCAGCGCCAGCATGAAGGCGGGCACGGGATCGACATTGCGGGTCTGAAAAAAACGCCGCCCAATATTTGAAATTTCGAATGTCGCCTGCTGGTTATCCAGAATCGCCCGAACATCTCTGCGGGCCCGCCGAAGGTGGGACTGACCGATTCGGCAGGGCAGCTCGGTCACCGCCGGGGCCACTGAAAAAGGCTGGTCCGACCCGGAGTGCAGGGGGATGCGAGCCGCCCGTTGCTGAATCTCGGCAGCACCGCGCATCATGGTATTGCCATCGATACAGGCATCAAACTTGAAGATGGCGCAGGCCTTGGCGTTGCCGAACACGACCAGTTGCAGACTCGCCTGATGCCAGCGATTGGCCAGATTTTCGCTGTGCGCCATATGGGCGGCCGCGGCATCCGTCGCCGGCTGCTGATCCAGGTCCAGGCAGAGAGTGAAAAGGCTGTGCCGGAGCGCCTCCAGGGTCTTGCGGCTCCCGCCATCCTTCCTCAACAATCGGAAGGCTTTGCGCTGAGTAGCCGGTTTCGCACAGGAAAGTAATCCGAGAGCGGGCGCATCGGCCGGCAGCGGAGTGCATCTAGAATGCTCAACGAGTTCCTCCAGGACTTCCTGAAGTGCTTCGATCGGCAGGTCCGCTTCCAGTGCGCCGATGTCCAGTGAATACAAGCGCCGCCCGATGGCGAGGGTGACGTGACTCGTATCGGTGGACTTGAAGACCCGCGGCCGCCAACCGTCCCAGACGATGCTGGTGGCAAACAGGTTGGGGTATTGCCCCATTTCCAGGGCCTGATCCCGAAAGCGATCGGGAAGCAGGGTTCCGGACCTGATCTCGGCATAAAGTTGCCGGGCCGCAAGCAGGATGGTGGCAGCGCGCTGCAGGGGAGAAACATCCCGCGGATCATCCACCAGATTCACGGTTGCCGAGATGGTTGGCGCACATTGTCCGAGCCGGCGCAGATCGCAGCTCCTGAGCAATTTTTCCAGGCTCTGTTCCGTGAGCTGCTGCTGAAACTTTTTAAAACCCAGAGCTCCCAATACCCTGTGCAGAATCTTAATCGACAGGCTGTGCCTGCTGAATCCGGTCAGGTCCCGTTCCAATGTTTCTAGATCATCCGGATCGGGAAGCGGGATCAAGGGGGGCCTGGGGCTCCCGGGGAATTGTTCATATAAGTCTCTGGTACGTTCTTCAGGCGCAGGCATTTCAGATCCCTTTGAAACGACCCTGAAAGCTATGGACAACAGCCTTTCCGGGCAAATTCTTATCTCCTGGAAAATTAATGGTTGTTGGAATAGACAAAGAACACGTGGCTTGCATGACTGAATTCAGCCACTTTACGAAAAACTCCATGCTCGATTATTGTGTCGTGGCATTCCGGATTCAGGTAGATGATGGTCATTTTTCTCGGCTTTCTGCTCAATGACCGGGCCAGGTTTTGCAGCACCTCCAGCATCACCGCACCGGGAAACGGATTGAAAAAATAGCAATAATTGTAGTCATCCAGATCGAAAAACTTTCCGGCATCGCAACAGACAACGTCGACACTACTAATTTTCAGCCTCGCCAGGTTTTTTCTGGCTATTCCTGCCAGTTCCGCGGAGAGTTCAACCCCGGTTATTTTCGAAAAATTATATTCCGCCAGGGTGATTAATGCCCCGCCCTTGCCGCAGCCAAAATCGACAATCGCATCGCCCTGCTGTATGCCCAGCACCGCCAGAATTTTCTGCAGATCTTCCCGTCCCGAGTCGGAGTAGGAATGGGCCTGTTCCGGCGACAGGTTCAACTTGTCGATGGTCACCGTTTTCAGGTCGACCTGACCCAGGGCGATGAGGGTGCGCAGGTAAAATTCTCGCCAGTCGCCTTTCAACAGCAGAGCAGTCGATGTCTTAACCATTTGCAACAAGGACATGGGACACACGCTAAGGTTGCTGCGTCCTCCTTTCGAAATGCCGTGAGCCGCAAGCGGAGATCCGGTTCACGAATCGCGGCCCTTCAACGCGAGGTTTTCGATCTCCAGTTTCATCAGCGCATTTTCCTGGCTGAGGTTCTTCACCTGGTCGGTCAGCTTGGAGATCTTGATGCAGAACTGTACGGAAAGCAGCATCAGGAAGATAATGGAGAACAGGAACAGCGTGGTGGTCGGCAGTCCGGCACCGATCGCCGCGGTCAGCGCCACCAGCCACTCGTAACGGAACACCAGCACGAACATGACCACGCTGGTCACCAGCCAGAGAACCGAGTACTCCTCCCGCAATTTCCGGCGCCGCACCATGTCGACAACGATGATAAAAACCATCACGGAAACAATCAGAGCGAATATTTGTTGTTGTAAAGGCATGGTATACAGAAAGTCTTCCATGGGATCCTCCTAGCTCGGTACGTCCTTTTTTCTAAGCAGCGTCACGAAGATTGAAAGCAGCATCTTGAACATGTAGTAGAACGGTTTCAGGCCGGTATGCATCGACTTCCCGGTGGCGCTGGCGTGCATCCTGACCGGCACTTCCAGGATCCGGAACCCGGCCCGGTGCAGGGTCAGGAGCATGTCGGCGTCAGGATAGTCGCAGGGGAAAACTTCGGTGGTGAAATAACGGATAACCTGACGGTTGAAAGCCTGGTAGCCGGAAGTGGAGTCGGTGATCCGGGTCCGGGTCAGGATCGAAAGCAGTTTACGGAAGAAGGTCATGCCGATCCGCCGCGCCAGGGAAGGTTCATAACTCTCGGTGCCAAGAAAGCGCGAACCGAGCACGAAATCGGTCTGTTCCTCGATAACCGGGGCGAGCAGATCGGGGATAAACGCGGGATCGTGCTGGCCGTCGCCGTCGATCTGCACGACATAATCATACCCCTTGGCCAAAGCGTATTTGTAGCCGGTCTGGATCGCCACCCCGTATCCGAGGTTGAAAGGATGGGAGGCCACCTTTGCTCCACAGGTTCGAGCGGTTTTAGCGGTGTCGTCACGAGAGCCATCGTTGACCACCAGGATATCGTAGTCTGGCGCCACCTCCCGCACCCGTTGAATGACTTCAGCGATACGGGCCGCTTCGTTGAAGGCAGGGATAATGATTAAAATACTGGCCATATTCTCCTCATGGTTTCAACCACAGGTATAGCAGCCTTGTTCGCCAGCTGAGCAACCGATGAATAAGCAGGGTGATCCGCCCCCGCCAGCCGAGATCGGCGCTGTGCTTGCGGGCCGTGGCGAAGGCCGCATCGAGTTGGCTGCCGGTCTGACGGCTCCCCTTGGCTGCGCCGTGAACCCGGAAATCGGCCAGGACATCCTCGAGAACCAACGGCTTTGATACCTTGGCAAAACGCAGCCACAGGTCGTAATCCATATCGAGGTGCCGGTCGTTGTCGAGTCCGCCGGCCTGTTCCCACATGGCCCGGTTCCAGAAGACCGCCATCTGCGGGATGAAGTTTTCGGTCAGCAGCTTGAGTCGGGAAAATCTGCTGCCGCGCCAGTTCTTGTAACGTACGATGAAACTCGCGTGCGGTTTCCCATCGCCATCGATCATCCCGGCCCGGCCATAGACCCAGCGCGGCTGGGGGGAATCGAGCCAGGCGGCGATCTTCTCCAAGGCGTCGGGGCGCAGCCGGTCGTCGGAATTGAGCCAGCCGAAAATCCGGCCGTGCGCCAGTTCAAAGGCTCTATTGACGGCGTCCGATTGCCCCTGGTCCGCCTCGAAATGCAGTGCCAGCCGCGCGCCATATTCCTGCTGCAGGTTCAGGAGCAGCTCCCGCGACCCGTCGGTGGAGCCGGGGTCCATAACCAGCAGTTCCACCCCGGCGAGCGGTTGATCGAGCACCGAGCGAACCGCCTCTTCGAGAAAGGCGGCCTGTTGGAAACTGGGCATGGCGATGGAAACGCGCGGGTTCTCTGTCATGGCTCCACAAGCCGGGAATCTTCCAGCAGCCAGCCGGCCCGGCGCGGCCCGAACCTGGGATCGAGCGGTTCGACCTCGGTGGTTTTGGTACAGTTAAGCTCGACCCGAACCGGGACAGCCCCCTCCGGAATCGGCAGCTTGAGGCGGAAGGTTTCACCGCCGGCAATGCTCTCTTGCTAATGGACCGCCCGGCCGCCCGCAGTTCAATCCGTTGCCCGTCTATAGCCAGATTTTTCCCCTGTATTTCAAGACTGCAGCTACGACCAGCGGATGGAATCCACAAATGTCCGTGCTTATTCACCATCCCGTCCTGCCAGACCCCCTGGACATTCTGCAGCCAGCGTCTCAAACGACGCTCGATTCTTTCGATCAGCGGCGAAAGGAATTTTCTCAACCCGCCGGGTACGCTGGATGTCATGACTTCCGGGGTAATCAGTTCCGCATTGTTACAGAATTGACGCACGACGGTAATTATGGCGTGGGACACCGCCGCCGGAGAAAAGCGCCTTGCCCCATGGCTGCGCAGAATCCGGTTGATTTCCCGCAGCCGCCGATAGCCGCCGGTCGCCGTCTTGGTGTCGCCGTAGATCCGGCCGGCCGCCAGTACCCGGTCGGTATAGCTGAACGGAAAACGCTTGCCGATCCGAATCCACAACTCCCAGTCGAGCCCCCAGTTCAGTTTCTCGTTCAACAGGCCGCATTCGAACAGCGCCTCGCGGCGGAAAAACACCGTCGGCTGCAGAATATAATCGGAGTGATTCGCCAACCGCCACAGGTCGAAAGGCACGGTTTCCGGGAAGCGCCACATGACGCTGCCGTCTTCAGCCACCAGATTCCCCTCGCCATAGACCAGGGCGACCTCCGGATTGTTCTTCAATACCTCGACCGCATGCGCGACCGCGCCCGGATAATAAAAATCGTCGGAATTGAGCCAGGCGACATACTCGCCGCGACTGCGGCGGAACCCTTCGTTGATCGCGTCGCATTGGCCACCGTCGGGCGCGCTGCGGAACCAGATTTTATCCCCGTAACTTTCCAGGATTTCTCGAGACCCATCGTTGCTGCCGCCATCGAGGACCAGAATTTCCATGGGATTGTAATCCTGGGCCAGGATGCTGTCGATGGCAGTCCGCAAGTATTTGGCCTGTTGATAGGAGGGGACGATGATGCTGACCAGTGGGTTCAACTTTGCTCCAATATTTCCTGATATATGTTCAAATAACGTCGGGCCATCGTTTCCTGACTGAACTCTTCTTCAGCCTTTTGCCTCGCTCGCCGGGAAAGCTCGGCATGTCGGTCACGATCCTCGAGAACCCAGGAGATTCCCTGCGCAAGATCGTCAGGCTCGTACGGCTGCGCCAGATAACCGCAACGCTGATGCTCGACAACATCGAGCAATCCCGACGCGCCGAAGGCCACCACCGGCGTGCCGCAAGCCATGGCTTCGGCAGCGGTCTGACAAAAAGCTTCCTGCCGGGACGGCGCGACAAAAACATCGGCGGCCGAATAAATGGCGGCCAGTCTCTGCTCATTCTCAATCCGGCCGAGACAGATGACCGGTATCCCCAGGTCCGGCAGCTTGGCGGATTCGTCATTGCCGAAGACCAGCGCCTGGGCAGTGGTCAAATCCTGCCCGAGAGTTTGCAATGCCTGCGCCAATAGCTGAAATCCCTTGTTCGGGTCAGTCGTGGCCCGCATTGCGCCGAATAGGATGAGTTTCCGGTCGTTCGGCAAATCAAGTAATTTTCGGGAATTTTCCCTGTCCTGAGGCTGAAATATTTCAGTATCCAGCCCGTTGGGGATGACTTCAACCCGAGCATTACGGAACAACGAACTTGCCCGAGCGCAGTCTGCCAACCAATTGCTGGGAGCGATCAGGGTCAGATTCAGATCCTGCCAGGCTTTCTTTTTTCTCTCCCAGGTCCGCCGGGACAGGTCCCTCTCCCGCGATGAACCAAGGACTGGACAGGCTCCGCAGTTTTCAACATATTTGGTGCAGTCGTAGGGAACGTGGCAGCCGCCGGTAAAGGGCCAGGAATCGTGCAAGGTCCAGAGGATCGGTTTGCCGAGCCGATCGAGCTTGGAAATCGTCTCCACCTGAAGAAAACCGGCGCCGAGCCAATGGAGATGAATGATGTCCGGATCTAGACCGGCGACTGCGGATGCCTTATGATCCGGTAGCAAAGCTGGAGAAAAGTTGTTTTCCGGTTTATTCGGATAGAACCGTACCGGCAGCAGCCCGAGAAATATTTTCAAGCGCCGCGCCAAGGTGGTCAATCCCCCTGCGCTGCAGAACACTCCGTCAGAATCTCCCCCCTTGAACTGCACCAGCAGCTCAGAGTCAATTCCCAGTCCCCGGAGTCCGCTCTGCAGACGGACCGCAGCCCGAGCCGCCCCGCCGATGTTGTCAAAGGTGTTGAGCATCAAGACTTTCATCTGGTCCAGAACCCCTCTAATTCAGCAGCAAAGGTCTGCTGATCCCAGTTGCGGACCAGGTGCCGGGGGAGTTGCAAGGGATCGGTCCAGCGGTGGACCTGACCCGGAAAATTTGCCGCCACTTTATTGAACCCGGCTTCGCGGCAGAGCTTGATCGAGGTTCGATTGTATTCGCACTTTCTGCCAAAGGGGTAGGAAAAGGCCGTGACCGGTTTGCCGATATGTCCTTCCAGCTGCTGCTTGGAGGCAAAAATTTCGTGGCGCTGCTGCTCCTCGGGCAGCGCCGCAAGCGCCGCATGGCTCACCGTATGAGCGCCGATCGTCGCCATGGGGCTGGTGGCCAGCTGCTTCAATTCTCTCACCGTCAGCAGACGGTGCCGGCTGTCTTCCTCGCGGTTATACCCGGACCATGCCTCAAGCTGCGCCAGCCAGTCCGTCTGCCGCTTCGGGCCGACCCGGCGCAGCAGCATGCAAAGCTCGGCATAGAGACCCTGCCTGTCCTGCAGCGAAGCGCTCTCCCAAGTGCGGCCGAAGCGGGGATCCTGCAGGTGGAACCGGGGGGGGAAGTCTCCTTCGCTCAACAACAGCGCTTCCAGCCGGTGCCACCAGAGCAATCCTCCGCTATCGAGATTCCCGGTGCTGACGAAAAAGGTCGCCGGCACCTGTAACTCCTCTAGAATCGGCAGGGCTTCCAGAAGATTGTCGGCATATCCGTCGTCGAAGGTGATAGCGATCGACCGTTCCTTGATTCCGGACCAGTCCTCCTCGAAACGGACGATGCGATAGCGCTGCTTGAGATAGTCCAGCTGACGGCGAAAATTATCCGGCCCGACCGCTATCATCTCCGGGTCGGACGGCAGCTCGATCACCCGGTGGTAAATCAGGATGATCAGCGGAACATCGACAAGGTTGCAGAGCCGGTTTTTCAGCGCGCGGAGCTGACGATATCCCGATCGAACCGTTCGGTAGGCGGTGCGGGCGGAGTGCATCAGCAAGGTATCTTTGGAATTCCGGGAGCTCATTGGCTAACAATAGTAAAAAACTATAATTATTGAAATCTGTTTTAGGTTTCGGGTGTTACGTTTTAGGTATTCATAAATCCTAAAACCCAAATTTCAAAACTTAAATCAGGAGTGTCGATGACTATTGTTCAGTGACATTCGAATACACAAAGCACTTGTGCTCGAAATGTGGCAACTCGCCGATTTTCTGAAGGATGCTACTGGCCTCGAACAGTTCATGGCAAAACGGATTCAGGTAGATGATCGTTGCCTTGCGCGGGTTTTCCCGGAGTGAGCGCTCGATATTGCGGATGACCTCCTGCATAACGACGACCGGGAACGGGTCGAAAAAGTAAAAATAAGTGAACTCGTTCAAACGGTCAAATACGGCGGCGTCGCAACATTCGATCGTCACCTTCCTGATTTTGAGGATGTCGATGTTTTTCCTGGCGATTGCTGCCAGTGCCGGGTCGATTTCGACGCCGACGATTTTCGCGAAGGGGTATTTGGCCAGGGAGATGAGGATGCCCCCTTTCCCGCAGCCGAAATCGACGATGGCGTCGTCCGGGGTGATCTTGAAGTGGGCCATCAGCTTTTCGAATTCCAGTCCACTCGAATCGGCGTAATAATGGGTGCGGTCGGTCACAGTTTCGCTCAGATCGTGCTTCAAATCGACCTGTCCCAGGGTGATACGCAGCCGCACGACAAATTCCCGCCACTCCCCTTTGCTCAAAAGGACAACGGCATTTTTTATTCCCCTCAGAATCGGTCTGATATTTTTCAGCATCACTAATGCTTTCTCAATGTCCTGCGGAATTTCACGAACAGCGCTCGGCCTCATTCATTCCAGGACAAATCATGTCCGTTATACCTTATCTACCGGTTCGACCGAAAATGCTAATAACTTTTTGCAGCCCCTGAACGGATTTAAGCCCCAATTCGACAAGACGCTGCGGAAGCAACGGCTTGAGGCGTCGAATCACCCAGGTATAACCGTTCCACCCTCTCCACTCGATGGCCCCGCGCCCCTTTTTCTGCCAGACGCGCAGGTCATGGCAGGGAATCGGCGCGGCCCGCCAGTTCGCCTTGTACCCCTCGTCTCCCCCCAACAGGTCGAAATATTTGCAGCCTCGCTCAACGGCGAACCGGATGGCGGCCATCATCGTCAGTTTGCCAGAAGAATATTCATCCTGTTCCAGATCGATCCCTGCCAGGTATGCGTAGACCGCATTGTCATCGAAAAACTGGTATTCAATGGCAATCGGCCTGCCTGCACACTCCAGCCAGGCCAGGCGGAGCTGCTTCCGGGCCAGCAGCTTCCGGGCCATATTCTCGTGGAACTTCAGAAACCGCCGGTCGCTGAAAACCCCGAGCGGCGTCATCGTTTTTCCCCACCGGGTCTCGTGCAACTTCAGCAGGATATCAAACCCTTCCCGGAGTTCCGCCTCACTCTCGACCTGACGAAGCTGAATCACTCCCGAATCGAGAAATTCCCGCTGCAACTTCCGGCAGCGTTTGCGCAACGATCCGGACAGCATCGCCAGATAATCATCCCAGGTTGTCGGCAAAGTAATTTTCCAGCAGCTGTTGATCGGCCGGTAATGTTGCAGGCAGCCGTTTTCGGCCAGACAGTTCAAGGTCGCATGGACCGCCGTGGCATCCGCATCGACCGCATTAAAAACCAGGCGTTGCCACTCCGATCGGCGATCAAGGAAGTACCCGGCCACCCCCCTCCCTACCCGGTCCTCCCAGCCTTCTGCAGTCAACCAGTTGTTGTGATGGGTACAGTTGTCCGCGGCGCCAAGGATGCGAAAGGTCCGACAACCGCTTACCCCTTGCAGGTAGAGCGGTGCCAGACCGATCAGCGCGCCGTCAGATTCATGAAGCAGCAGAACGCACAACCGATCGTCCGGCGTGGTAAAATTTTCCCACCAGCCGAGCAGCCATTCCGGAGAGCGCATCGGTGCCCCGGCCGCCAACTTACGCCAGACATCCAGGTAGGGAGTCAGGTCGGATACGGAATTAATACAGGTGATTTGCAAAGGTTCGGTTCGCACGCTTACGCTTATCCGCTATTCCGTTTCGGGCTCTGCAAAGAAACCGTCCAGGTTGTGATATTGAGCAGGTCCGGCATGCTCAACTTGCAGGAGATGACTTCGCCCGCGGAACAGCTGCGACCATCCATCCGGAAGTAACAGTTTCCCCAATGGGTCCGAGCCGAGAACGGGGAGGTGTCGAACTTGAGCTCCTCATCGAAAATGACTTTGAAATACAGGCAGAAACTGTCAAGAGTTCCGGAGTTCGTTACCTGCCTGGTGATTTCGATAGATTGCGGGATTTCTTCCTCCGCAGTCAGAGTATTCAGGTCAAAATGCAAGATCGGTTCCGGCTCGCAGAGAAAATGCTGTACCGCCCGTGCATCGAGCCATTCCTGCTGGTAGACATCCGGCCTGTACACGGCGAGGGAGTCCTGTTCACTTTTTAAAAAGGTGAAATCGACGCCATGCAAATGGTTTTCCCAGATGAAAGGGGTTCTGAATGAATGAGCCAGGCAGACCGGTTCAAGGTACATTTCGAAGCCGCCGGGAAGGATTTTCCCGCCCGGTTTTAGCAGACGCCGTTTCAAGTCCAGCAGGTTCTGCAGCATGTTTTCGTTGAACAGATAATCTCCTATCTGCTCGTGGATAATGACATCGAAACGAACATCGGGGTTGAAATTACGGCTGTTGCACCGAACGAACTCGATGTTCTTAAACCCGTTTTGCTCGGATATTTTCTTGGCGACGTCGATAAATTCCGAGTGGTCGAGCGCATAGATTTTTTTCGGATTCTGCTGGTCGGCGAAAAAAGAGAGGATACCGGTGCCGGTGCCGAGGTCTAGAACCAGGTCTCCTTGGCTGACGTGCTTTCGGATCGCTTTCTGGTAAGTCTCTACTCGCACCGAATCGGCAAGCATCTTTTCATGCTCATAAAGATTGCCGAACTCATCACGGTTGTACAGGTCGTACAGAAGAATGCGCAGCCTGGGGTTGGCAAGCAGCAACTTTTTAATGAAATTAATAACCGCAACAAGGCAATTACGCACCAGGTTCATTTAACTTCCTTCTGGGATTTCCCCCTGCCGTCGACAGCAACAATAGCCTTACCAGACCTTAGGGAATAACAGCGCTTTGGTCATCATCCAGCCGGTTTTGCGCAACGATTTAAACAGGAAGCAGCTTCCATGCACCGCAAACCAGTAGGAAATAATCGTCGCGATCACCGCGCCCATGGCACCATATTGCGGGATCAGCAGCAGGTTCAGCAAGATATTCGCCACACCGCCCAGGGCGATGGAAACCAGATTCACCCGGGTCCAGTTCTTGGCGATGATCAGAACATTCCGCGCCGCGCCGAGGCCGGTGAAGATCCCGGCCCAGACCAGGACCGCCGCCAGGGGAGCGGCGGCGGCGTAGGCGGAAGAAAACAGAAGCTGGACGATCTCCCGGGAAAATATTGTGACCGGAATCGCGACCAGGTAAGCGTAAAGCGCCATCATCCCGTAAAGCCTCTGCAGGTGAGCATAGAAGAGCGGCTCATTGTCCTGTTCGACCGCGACAAATGCCGGGAACACCGAGGAACTGATCACCATCGGGATGAAATACCAGACTTCCGAGATCTGCACGGCGACGGAGTAATTTCCCAGTTCCTTGTCGCCGATCATGTTGCCGAGCATGACTTGATCGATCCGCAGATAAATCATGGTCAACAATGCGGACAGGATCAGGGGCCAGCTGTCGTTCAGCAGTGATCCGGCCATGCGCCTGCTGAAGCGCCAGGCTCTGACGGAAAAACCTCGGGACCGGTAGACAAGCAGCAGCCCTGCCGAACCGAGAGTGGTCTCCGCCAATCCGGCCCAGGCAATGGCGACCAGCGGAGCGTCCAGCAGAATGAGGCCGATCTTGACGAAGCTGAGCAGCAGGAAAGCGGACGTCTTGGCGTAAACCGTAAATTGCCACTGCATCTGCGACTCGAACCAGAATTCGATGGCGATAAAAGCCTGAACAACGGTGCCGGCGGCCAGGATGCCCACCAGCCAGTGAACCAGGCGATCCTCCGGGCGCGCCAGGAAGATCGCCGCCATGGCCAGGCCAAAGGCGACAACGCCGCCGGCCAGCATCAGCAGGAATGAGGTGCCGACCAGCTCGTCTTTCGCGGTTTGATCCTGGGCCAGACGCCGAATCGAGATGTCATCCAGCCCCAGCAGGGCCAGAGGGGAAAGGATCATTACCACGGCGATGGCATAACTGTATTCACCGAAGAGTTGCGGGCCGAAGTGACGGGCCAGCAACACCCCCACCAGCAGCCCGATCAACTTGCGGACAACCTGGTCGCCCATCATCCAGATAGTGTTGTCCAACCCCTGCTGCAGCGCTTCGCGCCCGGCGATTTTTTCCCGGATAAATGCCGGCAGGAATCTGGTCCAGGTCTGGTTCATTGAGTTCCCGTGGGAGGAGCAACGCCCCGCTTAACCTTCAGCACTCTGGCCAGGGGAACATCATTGTACACTTCCTCAAAATAGCGCCGGTCATAATTGCCGAGCAGATATTGCTGATTGAAGTTTGTTCGGAACAGGCGGCCATCGGCCACAAGAATCATGCGTATTTTGTTATTTGTCATCAAAACCTGCAGATAGTAGCCGTTGTCATCCCTATTGTCATAATCTGTCTGATCGAATACATAACCGTCGTTAACAAACACCGCCCCACGTAGCGGAATATCAACTGAACCGTCATTCATGACCCCCCGGTTCAGATCAATGGTGCCGTCCATGCAAGACATAACATTGTTGTTTAAGGAATAACAGTTCAACTGCACATAATCCATCGATTCGCCTTTTTTCCGATTGAAATCCCAGGTCCCGAATTTTGACATGGAGCTGACCTTCCAGAGCATGTCCTGGAGATAGATGACATAGACATTCTCCCCCTGAAAGGGTTTGGGATAGTCAAAAATCAGATTCATCATCTGGTCGGCAGACAACCTCTCCTTGCTGACTACCGAACTTAAACGATTGAACCCATTATCCTCCAGGTAGGAAAGTAGCGAGACCATATCCTGCTGGTTAGTGGACATCATCGCTTGCGATGCCAGGGTGGTGCGCATGCCCCCCATCAGGCCGCCATCATGATAGGTGGCAAAATCGCCGATTTCCATCAGCGGATAACCGAATTCCCAGAACGGCGTGAACATGGCCGAGTGCTTGGGAACGGTATTTTTGATATCCAGAATCGCCTTGGTTTCGGGCGCGGAGATGATCGGCGGCGAATCTGTATGAAAAGCAGTGTAGCCAAGGGTGGAAAAGAAAAGCATGAACATCAGCGTAATCGAAGCGAGGGGAACAAACTGCGGGCGAAGTCGAACCTTGCTTCCAAAATTCTTTACCAGCAGTTCGATCAGAACCCCGACGCCAATACCGATCAGCGGCGCCAGGTAAATCGAAAACCGGCTGGGACCCACCAGCGACCAGGCGCCCAGAAGGAGTAGCGGGGAGATCGGGATCATCTTCCGGAAATAGCGCAAACTAAGATAAATCAACCCGGCAATTCCGGCAAAATCCAGCGGCAAAAGGCCATGTAGCCGCTGGAGAGTTTCCAAGGTACCGCGCTTTTTAGCTTCAAGGACCATGGGCATGATATTCGGCCAGACAATCCGTCCCGTGGGATGAGGGGCAACATAGGCTGACAGGAAAATCCGCACGGAATGGACACTCTGCAAAACAAACTCGGGGCCACAGGTCAGGAGAAACACCAGCAGGATTGGCGCAATCTGTTTCCAGGGAACGCGGCTGATCAGCAGATAGACCGTCAGGACACACAGGTAGACGAGGATGAAGCTCGGCTGCTGATACCACCAGGAGAAAAGATACATGGTCAGGCCGGCGCCAGCGGCCAGGGCCATGTTGGCGCGCCAGGATTTTTCTTTCCTGATCGACAGAATGAAGCAGGCAATCAACAGCGGAAAGAAGGTATTGAGCAGGTCGGTGTCGACCCGTCCCATCATGGTCCGGAGATAATAGGAAGTGCCAAAAGAACCGATCAATCCTCCCAGCACCGCTGAGGCGCCGAAACCGAGCCGGTTGAAATAGAAGAAAAGTGGAAAAACAAACAATCCGGCCAACAGCGGAATCAGCAGCAATCCGGAGCGGTAATAATTTCCTCCGGTAAAATTCTTGCCGAAACTGATGAAATACGCCAACAGGCTGGGTTTCCCCTGGAGGGCGAACGGCACCCGGTCCGGATATCCCTTCAGGGAGTCGACTCTTCCCTTCTCAAGGCGGCCTTCGTCCAGTTCCTGGGCCATCTTCAGCCAGTAGTAGGCGTCCATGTCCATCATGGCCACCACCTGACCGACGACGTAGTCCTGGCTGTTTTCCATCCAGAACCGGTAATTCGCCTGCCTCTTGTAAAAGGAGATCCCGTAGACGAACAGGATACTGACGAGCAGGAGGATGAGGGTTTTGTGGCTCGGAAAAAACGACTGAAATTTATTCATGGAAGATCTCTTCGAAAAAATAATCAGGGCAACGACATCCCTGCCGGTTCCCGGCACCTGTTCTGACAACCGTCTCGACGGTTAACAATCCCCGGGAAATGCTTTCAGTTTTCTAAAGGCGAAAATAACCATCTTCAGCAGCAACCAGCCATGCCTAAAGCGAGCAATCTGGGTTTCGCCGTATTCCCGGTCCGCATAGCGAATCGGGATTTCAACTGTTTTCAAATGCAGCTTGGCGGCACCGAAAATCAGATCAAAATCGCCGAAGGGATCAAAGTCGCCGAAATATGCGCGGTTGGTTTCGATCTTTTGATAACTGCTTTTCTTCAGGACCTTGGTGCCACAGAGGGTATCGGTGTAACGCTGATTCAGCAGCCAGGTGAACAGCAGGGCGAAAATCCGGTTGGCCCAGAAGTTGAGAAACTTCATCGCCTGCCCTTCCATCGGATAGACCAGCCGTGACCCGTTGATGAACTCCCCTTTCCCGGAAGCGAGCGCCTCATAAAACTTGGGCAGATCTTCCGGCGGCATGGTCAGGTCGGCGTCGAGAATCATCAATACCTCGCCGCCGGCATTGGCAAAGCCTTTGCGGACCGCGTCCCCTTTGCCGACACCGTCCTGTTTCAGGACCTTGATGTCGAGATCGGGATACTCTTTGATGACCCGTTCAATTTCGGCGTAGGTGCCATCCTGGCTGTTTCCTTCGACAAACAGGATTTCCAGGTCGTCACAGAAACGCGGCACCCGATGGACCGCCGCTTCAATATTCCCCTGCTCGTTGCGACAGGGAACCAGGACCGTGCAGGAGAGGTTTTCCCGTTCGACTTTGCGCCGGGAACGGGCAATCGTATAATTCCGCAGGCAGAATCTTCTGATGATCGGCAATGGCGCCAGAAAACGGTTGATCAGCGGCCCGAGGCCAAAGCAGCGCTTGGGGAGCAACAACCGCCAGTCGGCCTTGATCGGTTCGAAATCGGCCAGTTGCAGCAGGTTACCGATATCCTCGGCCGACATCCAGTTCATTTCCACCTGCGGCATCTTGAGCCCCAGTTTTTCAGCGAAACGCAGGACCGGTTCCCAGAGCCAGGAAAAATAGCTGACGATGATCCGCGTCTCCGCCGAACACAAAGCATGCAGCTGTTCCAGAGTCTCCTGACAATCGGTAAAAAAGCCCAGGGTATCGGAAAGGATGATGACATCAAACGGCCCGTTCAGGCTATTCAGCAGTTTCTCGTCTTCGATATCGCCGGCAATGAATTCCAGACCAGGAAAATTCGCCGCGGCGATAGCAATGCTTTTTGCGCTCAAATCCACTCCGACGCCATAAGCCGGCCGAAGGGCGGCCAGCAGGTTGCCGTTGCCGCATCCCAGGTCGAGCACCCGTAGCCCCTCGGGGACCAGAAAGCGCAGGTAATTTTCGTTGTCCTGATAGTAATAACGATTCCTGGCCATCCACCCGGCGCGATCCGGCGCCATACGGTCCATGTGCTCACTGATGATTTTTTTGCGTTTTTTATCTTTGTGAATTTTCATTGCTCTGTTGTCTATCCCTTGGTTTCTTCAACTTCTGACGATGCAGCAACACCCAGTTTTCCCGACCGGCGTCTCCCTGGTCAATCAGCTCCCATTGTCGCGGGTCATATTTGACCGGCGGTTTGCCTCCTGAGCTTTTCAAATAAACCCAGTTTACGCCCAAACTGTTGAGATAAAAACCGAATCTCGGCCCATAAATTTTTTTGAACTGGATGACCGTGCAGGCCTCCTTGTTCAGATAGTTGCACAGGCTCTCGTCCCCCCTGGGGGTGACGATCACCGCCGGAGTTGGCGAGTCAGGATCGATATAAGGAGAAATGCGCTCATACCCTTCAAACAGGGGCTGCCCTTCATAGCCATAGTAGTTGACATAGTCCTTGTTGTAATGAGGTGGAATCAACAGGATCAGTATGATACCGGCGACCGGTATCAACACTTTTAGGGTGCTGCTGCTCCGCAGACGCTCCAGCAGCCCGTGCAGGCCAAGCCCGGTCAGGGCCATGATGAACAGGGTGTAGGGGAACATGTACGAAGGGCGGGGGCGCTGCATCAGCATGACGACCACCACCTGCAGCGCGGCGCTCGCCAGCAGCAGCCAGGCGAAACCGTTCCCCGTCGCCTCCTGCCTTTTCAAGCCGGGAATGAGCAGGTACTTCAGCACCGCAAAACCGCTGAGTCCGATCACCAACAGAAAGGGTATCCAGACCAGCGGCGCCCGTTTGGCGGGCATGTAATCGGGATTGGGGCCGCCGGAGAAATAATTGAACAGGGCCAGTTGCGTCCCGCTGGGAATCAGCTTGAAGTTCCACCTGATGTGCTGTAGCACGGCATGGGGGTTCAGGGCCAGAGCTTGGAAAAACGTCAGCTCGGAGCGACCGAAATCACGCTGCAGCAGCTGCTCGCAGTCGGTCCAGGGATTCCCCGGCCAGGGGTCCCCCTGCTGCTTGCGATTGTAGGCGTAAATCTGGCACATGTTTTCGGTCTGCTTGACGTGCATTTCCTGTTTGATCTCGGCAAAGCTGCCGGGCTTGGCGTGGGTGAAAAACCCGCCGATGATCAGAACCGTCACAGCCAGCGGCAGGCCATACGCCAGCAGGAAGGTTTTCCAGGACGACATGCCATCTCTGCGGCTGCGGTAAAATTCATAGCCGAAAAGCGCCACCAGCCAGAAGGCAAACAGCAGGACATACTCGGTCCGCACCAGCGCTGCGGTAAACAGCAACCCCGCGAGAACCGCGCCGCGACCGTAAATATTATTGAGGTAGGCCGCGATAACAAACAGTCCAAGGGGAAACAGCGCGGAAAAAAGGTGCACAATATAGGCGGTATCAAAATTGATCGGCAGCACCGTCCACCAAGCCGCGATAATCCAGGCAAGATACTTGGGCAGCAGACGCCGTAACAGCGCCAGCGTCAGCAGGGAGGCGCAGACGGCGATGCCGATCTGGGCTATCGTCAGGACCCGGAACGGGTCATCAAGCAGTTTGTGCAGGGCTGCCAGAAACAGCGTATAAACCGGCGAGCGCGCGATGCTCCCCTTCCCCTCGTCCAGCCAATCGAAGACGGTCAGGTAATAATAGGAGGTATCGCCGGGGGCCAGATCATGATACTCCCAGATCCAGAGCATCACCTTGACCTGCAGTAGAACGATACCCGTATAAGCGACCCAGGGGCTCTCGGCGAGAAAATTCAACCATCGCGAAAATTTTTGTTGGGAGACGCTGCTCATACAATCATTCTCTCGAAGTTCTCTTCGTCATCCGCCGACTTCTTCGCCGGAAGGCGGTGAAAACAGATAGAACGGCAGCCCGGCCAGCCGCGCCAGAGCGGAGAGGGTCTGAAACAACAGGCCGATCAGCGCGCCATTGCCGATCGCGAGAAATTGCGAGAGCAGCAGGTCAAACCCGGCGGTGCCGACACCGAATCCGCCGGCGACACCGAACAGGTTACTGAACAGCGCCAGCGGGAAAACCACGAACCCCTTGAGCGGAGCCACCGAAGCGCCGACCACCTTCACAATGCACAGCAGAGAGGCGCACCAGAACATATGATTCAGAACCGACAATCCGAGGGCCATAAACAGATACCCCGGGCGCTCTCGCAGGGCGTTAAACGAAGCGATGAGGTCTTTGATCTGGGCACCCCAGCGCTGCCGTAACAGCAGCCGGTCGATCCTCGAGTTTTGCGAGAGACGCCTGGACCCCGCCAGGCGCAGAAAAAGCAATGTCCCCAAGCTGGCCAGGAAGGTCAACCCCACCACCAGGTTGCGGGCCGGCAAGTCACGCAGCAGCTGCCAGCCGAATACGCCGGCCAGGAATGCCAGGAGAAACAGACCGAGCATCCCCATTAACCGGTCAAACAGCACCACCAGCACCGCGCGCGTCCCCTGTCCGGCGTCGACGTGCTTGACCAGATAGCCGATCTTGACCAGATCCCCACCACATGAACTCGGCATGGCGAGATCGAAAAACGATCCGATCATCGTCCAGCGGATCGCCTGGCTCAGAGAGGCATGAATACCTTGGGTGCCGAGAATCAGCTTAAAGCGCAGAGAGACCACAACGTAGGTCGGCAGCATCAGCAACAAGGCTGCGAGCAGCCACGGCCAGGTATGGACCACCCCGACCAGAACCGTCGCATCCACGCGATTGAAATAGATCAGCAGCGCAACCACACCCACCGCGATCGAGATCTTCCCCCAGGGGGAAGTGAAAACCCGCCACAAAACGGACGTTTTCGTTTTATTGCTGTTTGCTGAAATTCCCATGGCACCCATTATCAACTACCGTCGGCGATGACCCCGGATCCAAACGGTTTTTTTACCGGCCAGCCCTGTGGCCAACTCCTCGCCGAGTAGATTCCCGTAAGCCAGATGTCCGGGAACTTCCAGGTGAACTTCGTCGTGAAACCAGTCCCGCCGCTGGTCTGCGTCCGTCTCCTGGGTCAGCAGCTTTGGCAGCAGGAAATCAACTTTGATGCCGTAACGGTTCAGGGCCTGCCCGACCCTGGCATCCGGCGACTCGCCGTCAACGAGCTGCGGCCGGGTGGGCAGAATGAAGAGAAAATGCCGCACCTGCCGTTGATCTAAATATTCTCCCAGCTCCTTCAGCCGTCTGGCGGCCCGATCGACAATCTTGTCCAGCTCTTGCGAATCCCGGACAACAGCATCGATCGAACTGCCGTAACGCGATTCATTTGTCCGCCAGACAAAATGCATCAGCAGATCCTGCAGAGCAAAGCGCGGGCGCTCGGTCCAGAGCGGGAGTGATGATGCGCGGGTCAGGCCGCGGTAAAAATCCCCTTCGAGAACGCAGATGACGATGACCTCGGCCGGGTTAAAACCATCATCCATCAGCAGGCCGGCAATATTCTCGACCCCCCAGGCGTTGGTCCCCCCGTTACCGACCTGCCAGCCGGGTAGCCGACTCCCCGCAACCGAACTGAACAACTGCGAATCGGCCACATACTGGCCGCCATAGGTGACAGAGTCGCCAAGAAACAGAACCTTTCCTTCCCGCTTGGCGTCCCAATCATCCGCCCCCCGCAGCCCCAAATTGTTGGTTGTCAGCCGAGCTGCGTAGAGAAACCCCAGGCCGCCCTTGGGCTCGATCACCTGGTCGGCCTTGAGCCGGTAACCGAAAAGCGGGTTCAGATCGTAAAGCGGTGGATTTCCCAGTCCGCTGAAGGTTCGCAGGAACAATTCGAAAATCAACAGGCAAAACAGCAGGGCGATGGTCAACAATACGATAAGAGTCGCCACGGGATGTCTTGCAAAGCGATTTCCCTGGTGATCCCCTTGCGGCTGCACAGAGGAGCCTGTTCTCATCCCTCACTCCCCGTCGCGTACCAGGCGGAGGTTGATTTTCCCGCTCTTGACACTGGCGTTGACGCTCCCGTAGCCGAAATCGATGCTCCAGGCACCGTGGGATACCCCGGCATAGGGAGATGATGACCAGTAATACGCCGCTGGGGTAGCAGGAAAAATTTTGTCGTTGATCGCCGGAGCAACACAGCGCCCCTCGACAATCGATTCCAATTCGTTTTTGTTGGGCAGCCGCCAGTCGCCATGGCCGGCATAGACATGTTTGGCAGCCTCTTTTAGGGCGGCGGCCCAGGGGAGAATTATCGCTTGTCCAGTGCAGGTTTTACCATTCCACTCCTGCCCCAGGCTGCAGCGCATCCACATCAGACCGGTCCGGTTATCGGTGACGGTGCCGTCGGCATGGACAGAAAAACTATCATCCGGGGCGGTGGCGATGATTGAATCGAAACAGGTCTGCGCCGCTTCGACCGGAGGCAGAAACATGAGTGTCAGCAGCAGGCAAATGACTGTCAACAACAGTTTGTGTTTCATGGCGCTTCTTTCATTGATTCTTATCAGATTCATGGATTATCCAGTCCAAAAGTCACGGTTTTCCCGCGTACCAGGCGAATATGATTTTTCTGGCTTTTTTCGTTGAAGGACGCTTCACCATAAAGGAAATACACCTGCCATGCGGAATTCCCCTGATCCGGGTATGGCGAGGAAGACCAATAGTACGAAGATAATGCATATGGGAAAAAACGAGTATCCATAGCCGGTTTGAGACGGCCGTTATTGACAATCGAAAGTAATTCCCGCTTGGTCGGCAACCGCCAGTCAGCGGCGCCGCAAAGACCCTGAATATTGAGCGTTTTGACATAATCTTCGGTATCGCAACCGCTGACCGTGCAGGTCCCGCCGTTTTTCACCCCCGCCTTCCCGCCGTTGCGGGTTGTTTTCGGGTTATACCAGGTATAGGTATTGTCCTTATCCTGCAAACCACCGTCGGTTTTGACTTCCCAGGTCAGGCCGGTCACATTATCACGCGTGCAACCCCAGTTGTTGCGCCCGCTCCCAGGCAGGGGATTTGGCGGGCATTTGCCTTCCCCGGCCAGCTCTCCGCTTCGGCACAGTTTGCTGTAATCGAATCCGGCCGCGCCGCTCCCCGATTTGCGCAGCTTCCGGCCACGGGCCAGGGCGTCCCGTCCGAAAAAAGCATCCTGATCGGGATAGTCGGCCGCAAGAACTTTGCAGCTGTTGGTTTTCTCCGATCCTGTACCATCGGGATAACTATTGGTAAGATCATCGGCGCACCAGTCAATGCCGCTGTCATTGAGCCCGCCGAAAGGTGTGGCCTTGACAATTTTCGACAAGGTCTGAAGTCCATCGGGATATTGAGCTTTCAGTTGAAACCAGTAGGGGATATCGTTGGCCAGCCCGGAAAAGGTCAGTGGGTTGGTGACCTTCGCCGTGAGAATCCCTTCCTTCAGCGCCTGGCAGTTACTGAATCCGCCGCTGGCGATATCCTCCTGCGCGCGACAGAGATTGAAGGTCACTCCATCCGGGAAATCCTGACGGTTCCAGTCCAGCGTGATTTTGTGGATGCCCGCCACAACCTGCGGTATCACATCGGGAAAGCAACCAACCCTGATGTCGGTTACATTCTGTCCCGCCAATTTCCCGGCGCCATTTTCGACGGCACAACTCCAGTTCGGCTTCTTGGGTTGATGATGAACTTTGACTTCGTAAATATTTCCGTCATCCAGCGATTTATTGAAGACAAAATCCCCATCAGCCTTGAGACGGAGATTATCACCTTTATTGTTCTGTAAAACCACCAGGTCTCCCTCCGGCAGGCCGGACAGCCTGCCGCCAATGGTGTAGGTGGTGAGAACACAATTCACGTTGACAGCGGTGATGTTGGCACTGGCGACCGTCCCGGAGCCACCGGTCACGGTGCAGGTCTGATTGGGCAAAGTCGGCTGGGTCAGCACCCCGACCTCAAAGCTGTCGGCAGTGACCAGCTCGGTCGCAAATTTGAAATCGCCGTTGGCGGTCAACGCGAGAGCATCGCCGGCGTTGTTCTGCAGGACCAGTCTGGTGCCTTCAACCAGCCCCGTCAGCTGGCCGCCGATGCTATAGGTATTGATCGCGAAGCCGGCGCTGACCGCCAGATCGCCCGACACCTGCGAATCCTTCCGCTCGGGGGAAGTCACCCCGTCGCTCCAGCTGACGAAATGATAGCCCGGATCCGGGATGGCCTTCACCGTACCGGCGGCGCTGCCGTAATTCACCGTCTGGGTCTCGTTCCCCGCGATGGTGCCATGCTCCTGAGCGGTATATTTGAGGGTGTATTGATTGATGGCGAAACTGGCCGTCACAGCAAGGTCGTTCGTCACATCTGAATCGGTGCGATTGGCGCTGCTCACGCCGTCGCTCCAACTCTCAAAATGATAGCCGGCCGCCGGTGTCGCCGAAACCGGCTTACCGGCACCACCATGATTCACTTTCTGAACCCCGGCGCCGGCAATTGAACCGTGCTCGGCAGCCGTATAGCTCAAGGTGTGCTGATCGATGGCAAAGTTTGCGGTCACCGCAATAATATTCGTCACTTTGCGGTCGGTGCGGGTGGCGTCCGTAACACCATCGCTCCAGCCGGTGAAGTGATGATATTTTGCCGCGACGGCGGTCACCGGACTGCCGCTGCCGCCATGTTCCACCGTCTGCGCAGTGACCCCTTCGAGAGAACCGTTCGCACCCGCGCTGTAGGTCAGAGTATAGTGGTTGGGAGCAAAGCTTGCGGTGACCGTAAATGGAGCTGTGATATTGACATCGCTGCGCGGGTTGGCGGTTGAACCGTCGCTCCAGCTGACGAAATGGTAACCGGTGGCGGGAACAGCCGTCACCGGTTTCCCGGCGCCGCCCCGGTCCACCTGCTGGGAAGCGGCGCCGTCGATGGCGCCATGTTGATCCGCACCATAGCTCAGGGGGTACTGATCAACGGCGAATCTGGCCGTCACGCTGATATCGTCAAGCACGTTCTGGTCGGTGCGACTGGCACTGGTGACCCCGTCACTCCAAGCGACAAAATGATAGTTTTCAACCGGCACGGCGGTCACCGGACTGCCGTTGCCGCCATGCCCCACCACTTGCGTTGTGGCCCCGGTCAGGGAACCGTTCTCCCCTGCGCCGTAGGTGAGAGTGTGCTGAATTTTCTGATGGACGGCCGGCGCCGGTCCCTGCTCATTCTTGCTGCACCCGGGGGCAAGGATGAGCAGAACAAGCGCCAAAAAAACTAAAAATAGTTTGTTCATGTTGCACCACATAATTATTTGAGTCCTCAATAACTTGATATCTATATAAGCCAGGTCAGGGTTTATTTGCGCCCATGGGGAGACCCTTGCGAAGAATTCAGTCCCAGCATACCGGCCAGATTGGCGGCCAGGGCCCGGTCGTGCCGGGAGATAATTTCCAACTGGCGCATGGCGGCCTCCCGGTTCCCGAGAAATACGTAAGCCGATCCGAGGTAAAAATGGGCTTCGGCATTGTCTCCGATCCGCTCGAGATTCTGTTCCAGAAAAGCCGCCACCTCGCGGAAATGTCCTCCCCGCATCAGGGCCGCTCCCATATCGACATAGGCCTCAGTGAAGTCGGGCCGCAACCGGATGGCCGTGCGCAACAGCGGCAAAGCCTTCTCGGGTTGCTCACTGACCAGATAAAGGTCGGCCAGGTTGTAATAAGACTTGTAATAATCGGGATCGACGGCAACCGCTCGGGACAGGGTCTTAAACGCTTCCGCCCGTCTTCCGGCCTTTTCCAGGGCAACGCCGAGATTGTTGACCGGCCGGCCTTTACGCGGCGATTTTGCCGCCGTATCCTGCCACAAGTGGATCGCATTCCCCCAGACCTGATTGCGCTGGAAGGTTGCCACCCCAAGCCCCAGTATCAGCACTGCCGCAATCAGCAGCGGCAGCTGGCTATTCCCGGAACGGATGAATCGTTCCGCCACCAACCAGAAAACCGTGGCGAAGACGAGTGCTGCGCCGAATCCGGGCAGGTAGAGGCGATGTTCCTCGATCACGTCCACGATCGGAATCAGACTCGACTCAACCGATAAAGTCAGGAAAAACCAGAGAATGCCGAAAGCAATTAAGCGCAGACAGGGAGTGACAGGATGAGGTTTGCGTTTGCTTTGCTCACAGGTTGAGGATAAATCAGGTTGAGGTTGAGCTAAACCTGACCCACCCTCAACCTGGTTTCCGCTGCTTCCACGAGTTCGCCAGAACAGGTACAGAGCCAGCGAAACTATCACAGTGAGCAGCAGAAATGACAGAAAAACCGGTGGCGTGAAAAAAGTGGTGTAGGTCGGGTAGTCGTAATCGAGGTTCTGGTTGGTCGGCAATACCAGCAACCGCAGGTAGGTGACGATCACCCGGAACTGGGTGTAAAGATATTCCAGCCGCGAAAGACCGCTCCCCGCCCGCAATTGTTCGCCGGCGTCCAAAATAACGTTGGTGGCCGATCCACTGAAATTAAGAACCGTCAGGGGTACGATCGGCAGCGTCGCCAGCAGCGGCAGCAGGCAAAGTAGCCGCCGTTTCCAGGCGCCGCGGAAAAAACTGATCTCATATAAAACCATGGCCAGCGGCAGGGTAATGGCGATCGGCTTGGTCAGCATCGCCAGCCCCGCCGCGGCAACCGCTCCGGCTAGGAGCAGGGCCGGCAGCAACCCTTGGGGGCCGAAGATCCCGGCTTTAGGTTTGGGGGCCTCGGGCCTCGGGCCTCGGGCCTCAAATGCCAACCGCGCTGAAACATACAACACGACCGCCAACAGGTAAAACAGCGTCGCCAGCGATGTCATCCGCTGCACGATATAAGTTACCGCCTGGGTCTGAACCGGATGGACGACAAACAGCAGCGCAGCGAAAAGGGGGATGAAAGATTGCGGTTCGAGGTACGATGCTCGAGGTTTTAAGCCTGAATCCTGATACCCCAATCCTGGATTCAGGCTTTGAAAAAAAGGGGTCTTCAGCGTCAGCCGCAACAGCGCGTAGACCAGCAGGGCTGTCAGCAGATGGATAAACAGATTGACCGCATGATAACCGACGACATTGAGCCCGCCGAAATGATAATTGAGGGCAAAGGTCAGAACGGCGACATACCGATTTGGCAGATACTCATATCCGGAACTGTTGGCGTAGAAATTAGTCAGATTCCTGATGACGGTATTCTGGGCGATCGAATTTTTGTCATCGAGAACAAAAGGGCCATGAAAGCTGTTGATATAGACAATGATACCGGTCAGCAGAATCAGCAGAATCGCCGCAACGGATCGCTTATTTAAGAAATATTCCTTCAAAATCATTGACTCCGGACCGGATTTAACGTAGGAAGAATATGGTCAAAAGCCATATCCTCTTGTCTGTCAATACGTTATGTCAACCCCAGTCACCGAATAAATTCCATGTCACAACAAAAGAATGCGGTCTGGCGCTTTTTCGCCTCAGTCAAACTTGCTCTGATCGTCCTGATCATCCTTGCCATCATTTCGATTATCGGGACCCTGATCAAACAGGGACAGGAACCCGCTTACTATGTCAAGGAATATGGAGCAAACCTGGCCCACCTGTTCGAAACGCTGAATTTCACCAACATGTACAGCTCCTGGTGGTATGTCGCCTTGCTCGCACTCTTCGCCGTCAACCTGGTGGTCTGCAGCATCGAACGACTGCCCGGAGTCTGGCGCATGGTCACCATGGACAACCTGGACATTGCTCCCCGGCAACTGGAAAAAATGGGGCTCGTCCATCAGGCGGATAGCAATTTGACGACCGTCGCTGCCGCCGAACAGGTGCAGCAGTTCATGATTCGCACCGGCTGGAAAAAAGCGCAGCGCCGCGACCGGGAAGACTCAGTTCTCCTCTTCGCCCAGAAGGGGGCCTGGACCAGACTCAGTGTTTACCTTGTCCATCTGAGTATCCTGGTTGTCCTGCTCGGGGTTATGGTTGGCACCTTTTTCGGTTTCAAAGCTTATGTTTTCCTCCCCGAAGGAAGAGCAACCGACAGTATTTATCTGCAAGCGAACAAGTCTGCGGTCCCGCTCGGTTTCAAACTGCAGTGCGATGGCTTCAAGAAAACCTTTTACCCCAACGGCATGGTTAAGGAATACCGCTCAGATCTGACCGTTATCGATCCGGAACTTAAGACTCCCTATCACAAATCGATTGTCGTCAATGACCCGCTCAGTTACCGGGGGCTCACCTTCTTCATCGGCGAGGCCTACCCGCTGGAAGAGTTTCTGGTCCGGATTCGGAACCTGGAAACCGGCGAGGAGCAGGCGTTTCGCGTCCCCCCGAAACAGGATGTCAGGTGGCAGGGAACCGATGTGACCTTCCGTATCACTGAACTCGATAGCGATCAGGACGGCGTGGTACAACAAGCCAGAATCCTGTTTACCGCCGGCACCGCCGGGACATCCGAGCACTGGATCAAGAATAAAGATACTCTGACCGTTCGCACAGCGGACACGGGATACGCTGTCTCGTTCCGCCAGTACAATTCTGTGCTGCTGCTGATCGCCAAGGATCCCGGTGTTCCGATCGTCTATTTCGGCGGTATTTTGATGGTCATCAGCCTCGCGGTCTGTTTCCTGCTGTCTCATCGCCGGATCTGGGTACGAATTACTCCAAAACCGGAACGAGGCTCACAGATCCTGTTGAGCGGCGTCGTTAATAAAAACAAATCTGCCTTTGAGCAACACTTTCAGGAGCTTGTCGCGCGCATCGAACAGGAATTCCCTGGTAAACCGACCAAATCAGGAAAAAAGCAATAGCTCGGAAATTGATCCCGTGTCCACCTCTTTGCAGTATCATCCATGGCTGCGAGTCTTCCCCCACTCGCAGATCCTCAAGTCCGTAAACGATCCAGAGCCTGATTCTGGCGGGTGGAAACCGCCGCCGCTTCCTGATGCTGCAACGAAGCGACTATCTGGTCGAGTTCCCGCTGAATTTCTTTGATTTCCTGAATTCTGGCGCGCAGGCTGCCAGTGGTCTCATTCACCGAATCCGCCAGATCCACTAAGGTATCATTTCTGCGCAGGACGATCTTCTCGGTCAAATCCCCAGCTTTGATCGCTGCCAGCCCCTTCTGCACCCGATAAACCGGCCCGGCAAGCTTCTGCGGCAGAAACAAGGCCAGAACCATACCGCTCACCAGACTGACACAAGCGCCGGTGGCAATCACCGGAAACAACAGATCACTGACCCGGCGCAGTTGAATATGAGCTGAGTAAAACGTCGCGGAAATTTCCTGGCGGGAATAGAAATAGAGAATGAGAACCGCCGCCAGAGCGCTGACGATCACCACGCCGACAATCCGGATCAGCAGCCAGATCTGGAATTCACGCTTTACCGCCAGATTAAGTTTTTTCCTCTTGAAGCGTTTCGGACTAGTGTTTTCCATGTACTGTTCCCCTGTCGTTTGAACTTACAACATGTCCTGATGGCACCCGACACACAGTTCGCGTTTGCCCTGTTTTCTCACCAGAAATTCGTAATCGGCGCTATGTGTTTCATGGCAGGAACGGCAGGTAATCCGTCCGTCCGGCAAGGTCGGATATTCCGGTGGAATCGTCATCCCCGGTTTCGGGTAAACGTTGACCGGATGGGTCGCGGTATCCTGATTCTGGTGGCAGTTGCGACAGGCGTCCATCGAACTTACATCTTCACTGCTGAGCCCGATGTGCGGCTCATTCACATCAGCATTTCCGGCCCTGGTGGCCGCAGTCAGATTCTGCCGCCGGACCTTCCCCTTGCTGCCGACATAAATCGAAGCCGGTTGCCTCAGAGTGACTTCGAGCAGATAGTTTTTGCCGAGGCGCTGGAAACTGCTGGTGGGTTCGTTCTCATTCTCGCTGGACCTCGATTGGCCCTGATGATCATCCGGCAGACCTTTGGTTAACGGCCTGGCCGTTGAAAAAGTTCCGGTTGCGGAAGCCTGGCTGCGCCCGAACAGATCTTGAGATACCACCTCAAATTGGTAGGTTTTATCCGGCTGCAATCGGTGCAGCACAACCTGATGCCGGTGACCGAAGCGCCTGACGGGTTCCGAGGTTTGATTAAGATCCTTTTCTCCATAGCGCACCAGCGCATCGGTCAGGCTGTCGGTCTGCCAACCGATCGTCACCGTGAGAAATACCCCACGCTGAACGTTGAGGACCTTAACCCCTGAGAGGACCGGGGGCAGGCCGTAATCCTCCACTTCGACCAGATTGTCCAGCAGGGGAACGGCGAATTCCTTCCGGGTGAATGAGCCATCGGTTCCCTGCGCTTCAACGACCAGGGTTTTCCCCATTTTGTCGCTTGGCAAGACGAAGGCGTGGCTGGTGTCTGCCATGACGCTGTCTCCCAGCCAGTCTACCTTCCGTCGGTCGACCCATCCGGTCGCAACTGCTTTTTTGGCCTTTCCCTTGACCGATTTCCGCGGCGCTACCGTCGCGGCATGGCACTGCCCGCACTGCCATTGGGAGAAAGGGGAGTGCAGATAATATCGAACCCGCTCCTGGTCCAGCTTTACCCCATGACAGCTTTCGCACTTCTCGAAATCGAAAGCCAGCGCCGGCACCTGCAGAAAGGTCAGCAAAAGGATAATTATCATTGCCCCCGTACGCTGATGATTCACCCGGAACAGATTCTTATTATGGTCGCTCAGTAAGCTGGTGATCATGACTCTCGCCATCAATTGTTCTGCTATAGAAAACCGCCGGTTCCATCAAGAGTCGATAACCGGCGAAGTAATCAATCCTCTATTGTCACCGCCTGAAGACGGTAGTGAGCTGAGCCGGTTCGACCCATGTTCGGCAATTACTCGCGACAAGTTCCCGTCAGAAGGTACTCCGCCCGGTCTTATGGGTTCCGGCCCAGCTGTCATCCATGCCGTGGCCATGGCAATTGCCGCAGGCGACGGGGATACTACCATCGCTGCTGGCATGGCAGTCGGTGCAACTGGCCTCGGGGTAGGGGGCATCGGCAGCAGTATGATGGACATATTCCCATTTGTCCGCCAAACCAGTGCCCGCCGCTGCCGCCAGATCATCCGTATGACAGCGTTTACAGACAGAACTCAGGCTATCGGTCGTCGTTACCGCCCCCCCCAGGGCTTCCCCATTGATCCGGCTGCGCAGCATCATGATATTTGAGGATCCGTGCGACTCGTGACAATCGAGGCAGGAGAGAACAAAATTGCTCTTGATGCCGGCAGCGGTCAGATAGGGCTCCCGGAAATAACTGTTGCCATCGCGAGTCAATGCGCCGTGCTTGTCCTGATTCAATCCGGTGCTCCCCCAATTGACCTTGCTGATTTCGCGGCTCAGGGTGGTACTCGTCAAAATCGTGTCCGGATTGTGACAGCTGGTACAAAAACCGACATAGTCCGGCGTATTGCCCCCATCCTGTTCACCGACGCCGGCCGGTTCCCGGTTGGTATTGAAAGCAAATGGGGCCTCGTAGTTGAAATAGCTGGTCATCACTTCTGTTTCACCCCACAGACCGGTTGAATTGCCGGGGGTGGAAATGGCGCTCAGCAGGGGAAAACCCGTCTGGCCACTGTCCCAGTTGCGTTTCGCCAGATGGGCATTATGGCAAGCGCTGCAGGGGTTGCCGAGTTTGGCGAACCAGGCGGAATAGGTCGCATTGTTGCTGAGAAAGTTCCAGATATCGAAAAGGTTGTGATAGGAAACCTGATTGAAGGCCGCCATGATCGACTGGGGACCGGTATTTGCGGTTCCACCACCGAAGGTCACGCTGTAATCCTGATTCTTCACCTGTTGACCGGTACCGTCACTGTGACAATAAAAACAGAAGTCATCTGAATCAGTATAGGGACCTTGGGTGCGGCTCGAATTAAAACTGTCGGCAAACAGGGTATGGGGCGCTGGGCCGCCTGCGGGTTGCGGTTCCGTGCCCTGCACACTGGCATGGGATTCATGGCAATGGGCGCAGTTCCCGGTGGCGAACCCTGAGTATTTTCCATCGATGTCGCTACGATTGACGCCATAGCCGGAGTTTCCGTGAGCCGAATCGAGATAGGAACCGGCCAGCGCCGGCACAGCGACCAAACAGCTCACTCCCAGCAGAAGAGTTGCCATCAGCCAGCAGTGTGTTATTGACGCAGAAACCCTGTCCATCCGCATTCCTCTTTCCCGCAAGATTGATCCTGTTGCCGAAAATCGACGAGCCCTCACGAGCTATTTTTCTCCAGCCCCGGAATCTTGTGATTTTTCCTGATCGTTTGCTGCATCCGGCAGCGTGGGGACCTGATCATCCTGAATAATCACTTCCTTGACTTCACTTCCATTGGTAGCTTCTTGCGTTGGCTCAGCCTCTTGCTCAACCTTTATATCAGCCTCGGATTGTCCTGCCGCTTCAGTATCTTCACCATCACTTCCCTCCAGTTCGGTTCCCGGTGGCAACTCCCCTTTGAACATATAGGCCACATCATCATATTGCACTTCAATCACCTGAACCCGTTTGTTGAACAGGTCGGAGACAATAATCTGACCCTGCTTATTGATAGCAATCCCGGAAGGGAAATTAAACCAGCCGGGAGCGTAACCCCGGCCACCGAGTTCAAACATGAACTTGCCGTTCATGTCATAGGTCAGGATGGTATGGCGCATGTAGTCGACAACATAGATCAGCCCACGTTTTTCATCGATCGTCAACGCCCGGGGCTGGCTCATCTGCCGCGGGCTGCCCCCCTTCACCCCAAATGAAAAGAGGAAACTTTCATCAGGGCCGTAGACGTAAACCTTTCCGGTCTCGGCACTGATCATGTATATCTTTCCGTGGCTGTCGATGAACACATAGTTTAATTTGACCGGTCCGACAAGTTCCTGCTTCCCTCCCGTATCACCCTGCTGGCTGCTCCTGGGGCGGAATTCTTCCGGGATATCCGCATAGGTATTAGCCTCTTCCTCAACTTTTGCCGCCTCCCCTTCCGCACTCTCTGGAGACTGAGGTTCCGGCTCGGCCGGTTTCTCTTGCTCAGTCTTCAGCTTGGCCAGTTCTTCAGCCGCATAAACGGAAATTTTATCCGTCGGCTGGATTTTGCGTAGATAATTACCGTCATTATCCAGGACCAGCAAGCCGCGGTAATTTTCACCGGCCAGATAAATAATCCCATCACTGCTCACAGCGACCTGCCTGGGGATGAATCCTGCCGCCTCCGGAATATCATCGAGGATGATTTCCCGATCGACGAAGAAAGCGCCGTTCAGGATGGTGATGCGGTATGACTGGCTTTTTGCTGTGCGTCTCTGACAAAGATAGACTTCGCCATTGCTCATCACCTCCCCTCCCCGGGGAGCAACCACACCGCGGCCGATACCGATCGACACTCTGGGGAAATAGTCCGGACCGTAGACCACCACCCGGTTACTGCCCCCGTTGACAACGTAGGTTTCTTCCTCGATCGGATCAAAAAAGACCGCGGTCGGATAACCGAGGGGACGACCATCGTCATCGACCTTGATCTGGGCGAGCGGCTTGATCGGGACTCCCAACTCGTCGCCGGCCTGAGCCGTTCGGGCGGCAGCCAACAGAAGGCAGCACACGAAAACACTCAGCAGCATTCCCGCCAGAACGGAACGTCGAATGGTTGCGGCAGTTTCCTGCCCCTTGACGACTCGTCCCGAGAATCTCCTTGCCGGGATTCTATAGATTGAGCGACCGCCTTTGACAGGTCGCTGACGGTTATCTTTTATGGCAGACACGACAGATGCGAGCTCCCAGCTTGGTTTCGAACAGCATGTATTGATAGTCGGACCCATGGGGGTCATGACAGCCGACACAGGTGAGTTTCCGCCCCGGCCGCCGGAGCTCTTTGGGCGCCGAAACCGGGTGCCGGTCGACAGGATGACCCCGAGTCACCCCGGCCAACTGGGGATGGCAGCCGACGCAGAGTTCGTTGACCGGTTTTAGAAGCATAAATCGCTGATTGGTGGCATGGGGGTCATGACAGGCGACACACCCTTTACCGAAGATAATTCCGTGAACATAGGGCACGCGCTTCTTTTTGCGCACCAGTTTTTCCTTGTCGCTGTGGCAGTCAAGACAGAGTCGCAGCGAACCTTCATCCCAGAGCAGGTATCGGAAGTTGCTCCCATGGGGGTTGTGACAGAGGGTACATCCCCCGAGGAATATGGGCCCATGAACCGATTTTCGCGAAAACCGGACTTTTTCGCCGGTATGGCAAACAAAACAGATTTCTTCGATTTTTGTTGCTGGATAGCCGATCCTCCAAGGCTTGACAGACCGCTGGTGACAACTGAGGCATTGCTGATTGACCACCGGACCGTGCTTAATTTTTCCTCTGTCGAGGAGATTCTGGTGGCAGGTGGCACAGCCGGTCTGTTTCTTCAGGCCCACCGGCTCGATGGTTTCGAACTCCTGAAGGTCATGGCACTCTTCGCACCCCTTGGGCAGTTTGTCGTTCTGATGAAAGAGGTAGATCTCCTTGCCAAAGGATTTCGGGTTCAACTGAGCCTGAATCCGTTGAAACTTCAGGTCAATCCGTTGCCCGGCAGGGACAATTGTAAAACGGTTCATGCCCGGCACCAGCGGCAGCCTGAAGTGCAGGTAGGTCTGTGATTCCCCCTCCATGGCTACCACCGGATCGAGAATATCACCGGTCTTCTCGACCCGGATCTGACTCGGCTTTCCTTCCCCCGACTGACGCAACACCAAATGGGTTTCCGGATCTCGGGCCAGAATTGTTGAACTTGGCCGGGGAGTTACCAGTTCCACCCCGGCTGCCAGAGCCTGGCCGCTGGTTCCCGAAAATCCAGGTCCGAAAAATAATCCCAGAAGCACAATGACAATACTCAGCCAGAGGCGATTTGGCGCGTCAAGAGACTGAAATTTGGGCATGCCCTTGATCATTGGATTACAGCCAGTCCGAAAGGCCTGGCCCCCAGAAAGATACGCCTGAGAAACTGGTTGGCATTGGAATTAATGACGGCAAGAGCTCCCGCCTCTTCATCGGCGACATAAACCCGATGGTAAAACTGGTCATAGGCCAAGTCCAGAGGGTGCCCGAGGTCGAAGATATCCTGAACAACCCCCAATTGCCCCGGCATCAGAACCGACACGGAACCATCAAGATAATTACTGACATAAAGCTGATCGCCGATGACCAGTAACCGGCGCGGATTAAACCCGACTGTCATCCGGCTATGGCTGCTCAATCTGTTCAAGTCGGTAATCGAGACACTGTTATTGCCACTCTCGGCCACATAAAGCTGATTATCGGAGACGGCCAGCCCTTGGGGCTCGCTCCCGGTGGTAATTGTTCCCATGATCCCGAAACTGACCGGATCGAGCAACAATACCCGCTGGGAGAGCGTCAATGAAACCGCCAACTGATTCTGATTGTTCAGGAAAAGAGCATACCCAGGCTGATAGCCGAGCAGGACCCGGGCGCTGATTCTGCCGGTGGTCAGATCCATCCTGCTCAGATAACCGCTGTCCTTGTCCAGCAGATAAGCCACCTGGGCATCAGGACTGATGGTCATGAAAGTCGGCGCATCATTGAGAGGAACCCGGAAGAAGTCCAAAACGCGGTAGGAAGATAGATCCACCACCTTGATCATTCGTTCATCAGCGGCCAGAACATAGAGACGCTGGCGGGAAGAATCCGGATCGATGGCCAGGTAGGTCGGTCGCCCTTTGACGCCGAATGAATCAACGACCCAATTTTTATCAGCGCGGACGACAAAGATCGTGTCGATATTCGGGCAGGTCACAAACACCAGGTCGAGCTGCAGCTGCCGCGTCGAGGTGACAGCGGTCAGAACAGGATTCAGACTGTCGTCCGGAAGAAGCGAACTTTCGACATCCCAGGTCAGAAACAGGGACCTGCTGTCCTCTGCTTGGAGATTCAATCCGCCGGCAAGAGACAACTGCAGGATCAACGGTTCCTGGACGACTGCGACATATTTGCCGGCGGAGTTCTGAACCTCCCCCTTGGTCACCGTCAGGCGCAGACGCTGATAATGACCAGGCGGAACCGCCAGCCCCCCGAGGAAAAGCTGACCGGCGCCGAGCTCTGTCGAGTCTATTTTTAACGGTTCGTGGTTGAGGGGCAGCCAGAGATTATTGACCAGGACCTCAATACTGGCGACCTCGAGACGGATGGCAGGACCTTCATCGTCCTTGAGCGTCAGAAACCCGTTGAGCCTGGCACTGTTGTACGCGTCTCGTGGCGACTCATACAACGAGCTGGAGATCTTCTTGCCGGGAGTCAGGGGCTGGCACCCACCCAGCATTGTCAGAAACATCAGCGTGAGCGTCAGGTAGCCAATCCGCATGGGACGTATTTTTATCCAGGTACACATCATCAGCTCTTACTCGTATGGCAGACGGCACAGCCATTCTCCGCCGGCTGCTGGGTATGTGAATCGATCCCCGGCCAATCTCGGTAGCCCCAACGCAACATGGCCGGATAAGGGGAACCATGCGGACGATGGCAGGAAATGCAGAACACCATGTCCGACCCACGATTAATTGTGGAAAAGTTGGCATCCATCGGACTGACATTCTGTCTTGCCACCGGGACTAGAGGATTGTAGGTGGAATAACCGGTGAACTCTCCGGAATCCGGAATCACCGCATCAACGGGGTGGCGAATCCAGGTCGAGTTGGCAATTGTCGCGTTATGGAACTCGCTATGACAGCCGACACATTTCTGATCGATCGCCCCGCTTTCGAGATAGCTGGTGTAAGGCCCGGATTTCCCCTGATAGCTGTTGTGCTGATCAGCAAGAGGACTCTGTTCCCAATTCGGATCCTCGATACCGACCACGCCCTCGGCCGTCGGTTGATGATCGCCGGTCCGCTGCATCACAGCGCCGAGAAAACGATACCAACCCTGCCCCTGCCCGGCAACGATATCCTCGTTGGTGGCATGATGTTGAGTGACATGGCAGCCTTCACAACCACTCGCCGCGGTCGCCAGGGTCCCGTGGCAGTTTGCGCACTCCCCGGTGCGCGCCACTCCTCCCGGGGCCTGGGTCGGAGAAAAACGCAGATCGTCAGTGGCAATGCCGTAGACATTGTGCCCATAGGCATCACCGTTATTGATCAGCCAATGGAAGTTGCCCCCTGCCAGGCACGAAGTCGTCGAACCGTCAGGAGGATAAGTCGGTTCGCTGAGGTTGAGGACGACGGGCACAACCGATCCCTGCAAATTAACGATCGTCTCGGCGCCAGCCTGACTGTGGCAGCCAAGACAATCGGTTTTCAGCAAGCTGGAAAAAGGTTGGGCGCTGGTCACCTTCTGCCCAACGCTGTCAAGGGTAAAGGCAACCGGTGAACCGTTCTGGCTGTTGTGCATGGTGTGACAGTTCGAGCAGGTTCCCTTGACCGCCGAATGGCAAAGGACGGGCAGACCAAGACTGACAGCTAGTACTCCCAGAACAACCCATCCCCTACTCATCGTCATGAACAGCTCCTACCGTCCGTAAATTTCAACCCGGCCATTACCTTCGTCAACCACACAGAGTTGCCCCCAGGGATCAAAGCGAAGCTGACGGGAAAAATAGACTTTCCCGGGGGCCTGACCTGTCCCGAGAAAACGATAGCGGAATTGACCTTTATTGCTATAGGCCAACACAGAATTCTGATGACGATCGAGAACGTAAATGGAGCCGGAGGGACCAACTGCCAGGGAGACCGGAAAGTCGACCTCGTCGCCGAGTTTGATTTCGTCAGCGATTTTCCCATCAAGTTTGAACCGATAGATTCTCTTGTCGATGGTTTCAATCGCTAAAATCGTATTTCCATCGATGACGAAATCTGTCAGCCCCGCCTGGCAATCCTTGCAGCCGAAGCGCTGTTCAATTGACAAGTCGGCAGCGAGGCGCAGGACCTGACCGCTGGCGCGGTCTAGGAGATACAGCTTGCCGCCGGCAACGGCGATCCGGTCGGGGAACACCAGGTGCTCACCGTCGTGCAAAGTGTGGGGTTCGATCTTTTTGGCTGCGACGTCGATCAGGGTCAGGCTGTTGCGCCCCTTTTCCACTACCCAGAGCTGACCATTGTCAAGCCGCACCATGTCAAACGGGGCCTTCAATTGATTATTGGCGGTGAATGCCTTCAGCAGATTGCCGTCACGCCCGAAGGACACCAGCCGGTTCCGACCGGTATCGATCACGTAGTAACGTTGACTCTCCTGGTCAAAAGCAACGGCGGATGGCATGTACATACTGTCGCCGGTTTTATCAATTCGCAGACTCATCTGCCACTGCCAGGGTGACGCTGCCAGAGCCGAAACCGGCAACAAAACCAACCCCATGATCAGCAACACTCTCTTTAAATAAGAAAATTCTCTTGTCTGTTTCATATTTCAATCCCCAAGTTTCTGCGTTAGGTCGTCCGCGGGGGCAGGCTCATGGCCTGCCCCGTTCCGAAGTCAGAATTTCGCTGCTCTCTAATCAGTAGGTTGCATGGCACTGCACACACAAATCCTTTTTGCCACTAAACCGGGTGTGGTAAGGATAGTCGCTCCCCTTCGTGGCATGACAGCTGATGCAGGTCATGGTCTGACCGGTCCGCGGATCGAAAACGTTTTCACCGATGGGATGGGTAAACATTCCATGCTTCCCATGGCATTCATTACAGACATCATTGACTGGTCCCTTGGCCATCGCCGGATGGTTGGAACCATGGGGTGCGTGACAGTCGTTGCAGGCGCCGTTCATCGGATGGCTATGTTTCGCCGTCTCCAGCCGCTTGAAAGTCGCTTCGTGACATTTACCGCAGACGTGACGCTCCTTCCCCTTCAGTAGGCGCTTGTCGTCACCGGCATGCGGCGAATGGCAGGCGACGCAACCATTATCGCCATAGTGCAGCAAATGATTGTGAGATGACGCCATCTGCTCGCTGACATCGGGATGGCATTCGAGACAGGTATCGATCCGCACCGGCACACCCTTGCCGGTATGGCAATTCGAACAGTCTTCGGAATATGGCTCGTGCAGGACATTCCGGATCAGTGCCGGACGATCACTGCCATGGGGATTGTGACAGGACCCGCAATTACCCAGTTTTTCGGGGAAATTGGGGTGTTTCTTCTGGACTGTTGCCTGCTGGTGGCAACTCAGGCACAGCGAGTCGGGATCCTTGACCAGCAGGTTGTTATTGGCAGACTGGTGCGGCCGATGACAGGAGTCGCACTGCCCCTTGGCATAAGGCGGGTGGGTGTGCTTGTATTTTTTCGCCAGCTCCTTGTGACAGCTGAAACAGGTATCCGCAAGTTTGTCCTTGAGCAGCGCTTTCTGATCCGAGGAGTGAGGATTGTGGCAACCCAAACATTTGCCCTGTTTGACCGGCAGATGCACAACCCCTTTGTTTTGCTGCTCTTCCGCATCGCTGTGGCAGGAGTAGCACAGATCTTTCACCTGCTGCTGTAGCAGGCCGCCGAAGCGGGCGGCATGGGGGCTGTGACAGGAAAGACATTCCCCGCTAGAGGCCGGCTCATGTTTCACTTTTTTCTGAAAAGCGTCCTGATCATGGCATTGGAAACAGTCGACAGCCGCTTTTGCAATTCCCTGAGTGACCAGCAGGAGAAACAGCATCACGCTTAGGGTGAGTACAGCTCTTATAGAACGTGGCAACAACATTATTTTGCCCTCCCTTCATGACACGGAGTGCAGTCTCCTGAGGAAAATGGTTCATGTTTCACCGGATAAAGCAGGTTCTTCTCCGGTCCACCATGGGGATCATGGCAGGAAACACAAGATCCCGGACCGGGCTTGATCCCGTGATGGGCATCGACAAAGCTTGCCTCATCCTGGTCGTGACATTCAGCACAGAGTTCCGCGATCGACTCCTTGGTCAGCGAAGAGTTATCGGAACCGTGTGCATTGTGACAAGTGGTACAGTCCTCCGCGGCGGGCGGATGCAGCGCGCCGTCACGCCAGAACTTGGCGACCTCGCCATGACAGTCGAGACAAAGAGCCGGCATGCCTTTGGCCAGATAACCGGGATGCGGCGATCCGTGGCCGTCATGACAGGTCACGCACTGCATCTTGGCCACCGGATCATGCTTGACTTTGTATTGGCCGATTTCGGTTTCAACATCCGAGTGGCAGTTGAGGCAGACCTCTCCCGGTTGCCCGGTGATGAGATTAGCCTGATCGGCGCCATGGGCGCCATGACACATACTGCAGTCACCTTCGGCAAATGGCGAGTGAGCGGTCTTTTCCGCTCGTTTGCCGACCAGGTCCTTGTGGCAGGTCATGCAGAGTTTTCCTTCGTCGGTGGTCTCTTTGAGAAAACCGGTCTTGTCGCCCCCATGGGGTGAATGGCAGCTTGTACATTCCCCTTTGGCAAAGGGGCGATGCTGACTGAACAGCCCTTTTTCCCCCTGGGTCTGGCGGTGACAGGAGAAACAGAGGGACGATTCTCTTTTCGTCAGCAGATTCGGTCCTCTTGACTCATGCGCGAAATGACAGTCGAGGCATTTCCCTTCCTTGGCCGGGGCATGTGACTTCGGAGTATCCGCATAAGTCTTCCGGTCATGGCAGTTGAAGCAGAGGGTCGGCGCCTCAGTCTTGAGCAGGGCCTTGCCGGGCGCGGCATGGCCGTCATGACAGGTCAGGCACTCCCCTTTGCTGGCGGGTTCATGGACGGTCAATACGCCTTCTCGCTTTTGCCCCTGATCATGACAACCCAGGCAGACCTTGGTCGGTTTATCTCCTAGCATGCCGTCATAATCACTGGCATGCGGCGCATGACAGGCCCGGCAGTCACCCTCTTTGACCGGTGGGTGCTGGGCGGCGGCGGGAACATCATCATGGCAGGTCAGGCAAAGTCCTTCCGCAGGAGCCTGGACCTTGATACTGGCACCTTCGACCTGATGACAGCTATCACAGTCACCGCTGCGTACCGGATCATGGACCACTTCCTTGAGCAGTCCCTGATCGCTGGAACTGTGCTGCGCATGGCAGTCAACACAGTTCGTTGTGACCGGGTAGCCCTGGTGCGCTTTACTGAACTCGGTGCTGTTAATCTCATGACAGGAAGCACAGAGCTCAGCATCGGGCTGGTTCAGCAGACGCGGATTGTCAGCCATGTGCGGTTCGTGACAGGTTCCGCAGCCGTCATTGACCGGCGCATGGACATACGCTCTGGTGAAAGCGCCGCGATCATGGCAATTGAAACAGAGCTCTTCCGGCTTGGCATTCAGCAGTTTCGGATATTCGGAGTTGTGCTCCTTGTGACAGGCTTCACATTTGCCCTGTCCGACCGGTTCATGCACCGATTTCTTGTTGGCAGCTTCCTTAAACGCGGGGTGGCAGGACAAACAGACCACCGGCACCGGTTGGCGCATCTGGACCGTCGGCACCAGCCCGTGGGGGAGATGGCAGGCCTCGCAGTTATTCTCCTTGACCGGCTGGTGAACAACCCCGCTCTGGTATTGAGCCGCCTTGTCCGGATGGCATTGGGCGCAAGTTCGCTTAATCTCCGGTTTGCGCGGTGCAGTCGCAGTCGGTCCACAGCCCGCAACAAAAACCAGAATCCCCAGGCTGATGAAGCTGAATGTCCATAGAGACCGCATTGCTCTCAAATTCATCATTCTCCTCCCAACTCCTTCTGAATGTCTTTCCACTCCCCTTCTCGAACTTCTATCGTCGATTGGGATCTAAGTTTTTCCAGGTAGGCGCTGCGCAGTTTTTTGAGCTTTTCTTTGCGGAGTTCAGAGCTAATTGATTTTTTTACCCGTTCAAAAGGCAGGGGGGCAGCCGGGGTTCTTTCGACCAGGTGCACGAGTACACGGATACCCTGAGCTTTAAAGATCTGACTCGTTTCGCCATCGGCCAGCTTGGCGACCACCGGTTTGACTTCCGGATCCAGGTGGTTCTCGGGAACTTCCTGAGATTTATAAGCCAATCCGAATTGTTCCTTCGCCACCTGTTCAAAATTTTCACCGGCGGCGACATCGGCCCAGACTTTGTCAATCGGGCCCTGGGTTTCATCGACAATATACAGCTTGACGATGCTCGGCTGGGTGTAGCGATCCAGATGTTCTTCATACTGCTTTTTTATTTCATCGTCACTCACCGTGGCTTCCGGAGCAAATAGGCGTCGTTCCACCGCTTTCCCCAGCCGGTGGTTATAGTTAAACTCGTACTCCCATTTAAACGGTTCCTTTTTTTCATAGTGCCGGTCCAGGCACTCCCAATTGGTGACCGCCTGGGCGATAATATTAGCGGCCGTATCCTGCTTGAATTTCGGCGCTTTTGCCGGGTCGCTCAAAGCGACACTGGCGGCCGGGCTGGTTTTCGCGACTCGGTGAATGACCGCCATAAACTGCTTCTCCGAGATATTCTGATTGGTGCTGGTAATGATATTGTCATCGGTATAAGTCTCATCAGCGGCATTGAGATCCAAGGCGGCGAGGCGCTCTTCATCAACTTTTACCTGATACTTGTCACGCAGTTTGTCGATCAGTTCCCGGGTCAAGGTATTTTCCTTCTCCCGCCAGATATCCTTGCGGATATCGTCATGCAGTTTGGCCAGGTCGTCAGCATCCTCATCCTTCCGGTCCTTGAGGAAATACAGAATCGGGCCATTGTTATGCTGACCGGGATCTACGACCTCACCGATCTTCATCTTCGTAAATATGGCCGACCAGCCCGGATCAATCCGGTTGGGACGCAGCCAGTCTTTGCTGGTGGATTCAGGGCCTCCTTCCTCGGCCTTGCGAGCCAGCAGTTCGTCCACCGTCAACTTTTTCTCAGACAGTTCCTGCCAGGCCGCCAGTGCCGCGGCATCATCTTTGAACTTCAGGCGTTCAACCAGCCAGAGCGGTAAATACTTCTCTCGGTAACGTGCTTTTATTTCGTCATCACTGACCTTGATCTGGCTGTCAACGGCATCGTACTTGAGCATCATCAGGGTCCGGGACTGCAAAAAAATCTCAGTCTGACGCTTGAAGCCGGGGTCACTGGCCAAATCCATCCGCTCCCCTTCCTGACTCAGGAGCAGCCAGTCAATATAAATATCGGGGGTTTTCGGCAACGGACTTTTATCATCGTTCCAGAAGTTCCACCAGCGTTTGAAGTCATCCGAGGAGTATTTTTTCCCGTCAATGGACACCAGGGTGTCGTCACCGAAAAACCAGGCCGAGGCCTGAGTGACTGGCAGAATAATCAGGCAGAGCATAAGAATCAGGATCAAAGTCTTTCGTTGCATTGGGCAAGTCCTTTTTCAAACCAGAGATTAATAATTTCCTCGGCCATTTGCCGGCTCAGTCCGGTGACCGTATGAATTGTGCCAAAATGCATGGTTTTTTTGTAATCGGTTCCCTGACGACGATGAAAGGTCGTCCATAATGTCTCACCGCTGCGACCGTCACGAATCTGAATTTCCTCAACCAGCAACGGATTGACAGTTCCATGCTCGCCTCGGTTTTCCCGCATTTCCAGAACAATGCCGGTGATCAACAACTGGGCATTAACCCGGTCGGCGATGATTCGCATCTGCTCCAGCGTGGGTGCTGTTCCCGGCAGGAGGTGCAACTGCTGGTAAATGTCAAGAATGTCCCCTTCCTGGCTCAGCTGGTAGTCGCCGGAAGCCTGAAACTGTGCAGCAAAAACTTTGCTGACGATAGCATCTCCCAGTGGGAAATCCGAATCGTTCAGAAACGGCAGCACCGCCACCCGGCAAATCGGACCGGACGGGAGAGGGGTCAATTGCTGCTGCAATGGCAGTTGCCCCGCTGCACAGCCGGCGCAGAAACTGCCGCACAACAGGACAATAAGAAAACGGCAACTTTTCGACAGACGCAGCATCTGAAGCAGAAAACTAAAATTCATTGACCCAGTTCTCGGAAATTCCCTTGGGTTTCTTGGCTTCGGCCTCGGCCTCCGCTTTAGCTTTTGCCTGTCTCCTCAATTTCGGGAGCAGGTCTTCGACCTTTTGCCGAACCTTGTTGCCCAGGACATCTTCCAGAACCAAGACTCCACGGATATTCTGCTCATCTTCCTGTTCCGAATCCGGCAGTTTAATTCCGATCTTGGCAGGAAGCTCCTTCCCTTCGGTCTGGGCGAGAATTTTACCCTCCTTGGTCCACATCTCCATCCGCCAGGACGAAAGAGGGACTTTGCTGGTTGGCGCCACCAGGTCCACAACCATCCCCTCTTTATCCAGGTCAACAGCCAGATCCACTTTCGGCAAACTTCTGTTCAGCTCAACTTGCTTGCTGGCTTTGGCTGAATTTCCGGCCAGGTCCCAGACCTCGACCACAACCTGATAGACTCCATCCTCCACCCTTCCGAAATTGCCCATTCCTGACCAGTAGAAACGTTTCGGCAGGCGTCCTTCTCCAGTCATATCGCCCGCCAGATTGCCGCTCTCATAGTAAAAAGCCAGCCGCCAACGGGAGAGCGCCTTGCGCACCAATAACTTCGGCGCAATGATCAACTGTTGGGGGAAAACCGGAATGCCGTCGAGAATTTTTGCCCCCGGCAGTTCGACCTCCAGAAGCGGGGGCGTGCCATCGATCAGATAGCTGCCCAGCAGGGTCGATTCGGTTCGGCCGTAGAGTGGCCATTCGAGCAGCAGGTTAATCTGGAAACTGCCATTATTTTCTCCTGCAATCCAGCTCCCTTCATAGGTATTGCCATCTTCGCTATGCGTTGCCGGATAGAGTTGGTTGTCGGCTTTGAAAAAGACCCGCGGGGCATGGTCGGTAAACCAGTTTCGCCGCAGTCGGACTCGACAGCGCACCTCGTCGCCGGGGCGAACATTCTTCGGTTCCACGAGCGCCGATTCAATATTGATCGATCCGGTCTGCTGAACCTCGTTGATAATTCGCCACGGCCACTGCTCGCGAATCTCTTCCAACAGCAGAGGCCGTAGATCAGAAGTCGATTGCGGTTCACCAATCCCCAACACCCGGCGATTTTCCCCGGTGCTCAGGCTGCCGATATAGCTCCAGACAGTGCGGGAATCGCTGGTGCGAACCAAGCTCAAAGTCAACCCCAGGGTCGGTTCCGGCTGTTCCTTTCTCTGACTCACCGCCCCGAGCAGGACAAAAGCCGCTCCCAGTTCATTTCGTACCTGGGAAATACGATAAGTGTCCAGATGCCCAAGGGTTCGGATGCGATTATTGGCCATGAAGGCAATAACCGTATCAAGGCCAATGATTTTGTTACCGTTTTCCGTTAGCTGTTGCGACAGAATTCTGGTGAAGGGGAGGTTGGCATCATTCCGCCCCTCACCCAGTTCCTGCAACGGGAAAACCGCCACCGGCGCCACAGCAAAAGCCATGGCAGGAAACCAGATCAAAAATACTGCGAACGCTAGTATGCTAACTTTTGGTAGCGCCCTCAAAGCTCACCTCTCAACGACCCTCCTCGTTACCGGCCATGACTTCATTCGTTAATTCTGAGCAGGAAGCGAACTGTATAGAACTCCACGCTAGCAGATATCAACAGAAATAGTCTGCAGTATATCCCATCTTTCGCGAGAAAAGAACGTTGAGACACGCAAATACGCGATGTACAAACCGCAGCAATGATCTGCTCAAATACACAGTTTCAACGAATCGTCCGTTAATGTCGGTCACTGGACAATCACTGAATGGTCGCAAACAGATCGCGCAACAGATCCATCGTTACCTGAAAAGAATCCTTCGGCGCCATACCGAAAAGCCGATCCGCAACGGAATAGCCGCTCCCTCGTCCGCTAGCCTGCCAGAGGAGGGTCCCGGTTTCGCTGTCGATAAGGCGCAGAGTCATGGTAATTTCAGGGAAGGACGCGCTGCCCCGGGATTCTACCTCTTGCTTCACCGAACCGAGAATAAAGGCCTGAACCTTGAGACGCTGTCCGAGCCGACGGATTGTGGCCGCATCCAGGGGCGCTGCCTCGGCAATCGCTTCCTGCTGCAGCAGGTTGTCGACCCGTCCCTTGTCCACCACATCGAAGAGACCCGAAGCCAGAACCTGGGTCATGGTAAACTCGCGAATGCGTGGCGCGTTCCCCCCTCCTTCGAAAGGAAGAACCGCTACGGTCTGGATATGTCCCAGACTGGCGTTTTCCCGCAGGAAAGATTGGGTTATGCTCCCCGAGCCACAACCCGAAAGGAACAGCAACATGCCTGACAGGACAATTCCCATAAGTTTTTTATTCATTTTTCAATCCCAGTCTTTTGATAAAAAATCACCAATAAGATAGTGCCCGTTCGTTTCCACTGCAAGATTTTTCCTCGCCACTTTTACAGCCAAAGAGTCAGGGTGGTCATAATATTGTAGAAATCCGTGTTTCCAATCGTGTAACTGGCCCTGGTGACCATCGACAGATTTTTACTGATGTCCCAACTCCCGTTCAGCGTGAAACTGTCGCTGGTCGTATCCGCATGACGATGGTCGGCAAGCAGGGTCAAGCGGGTCTTGTCGGTACGCATCAGCCCCAGGTTCAAATTGATGGAGTAGGTATCGACACTCTTGGAGTCGAGAAGATATTTGGTGTAGGAACCGTGCAATGCCAGCAGGTCGGAGGGGCGGTACAGCAACCCGAACGTCATATCGGCGTTTTTACTGTTTTGATCACCGCTTACAGCTGGGTTTTCCTGCCTGCTGTTCAGATAATTGGTCGTAAAATCGGCGGTTAATCCCTGCAGCAGCCTGGCATTGAGATTCAGCCGGCTGGAAAATGCCGAGACACTGGTTGCCGAGCCGCTACGGGCCCTCTGTTCGCTGTCAGTCTGGCTGAACGACAAATCGGAACTCAGGTCGGGATAGATCTGGGCCTTGGTGCTCAAACTGTAGCGATCACTGGCATCGGTTTGCAGCTCGCCATCGTAGCGTTCATTGTGGGTGACACCGAAAACGACATGCATTGACTGGAGTGGGATGGTTGCCACGGTCAGCGAGTAATAACGGCTGACCTGATCCGCTTTTCCGGTTTGCTGCTCCAGGTTTTCACTGTAACCCAATGACGGGATCAGGTAGGGAGCCGGAACCCAGCTGAGTCTGCCGCTCAGAATCCGATGGTCTCTGGTACTGTTGATTGTGTCGTTTTCACTATCGACATGTTCCAGGGTCAGATTGGCCGATGCGCTCAAGGTCCGGGTGAGTCGGACCTGCAGGCTGAAATTGGTCAGTAAGTCAGTGCTGTTGCTGCTGAAGTCATTGGTGAGAAAACTGACCGCCTCGACCTTGGTAAAGGTCAGCGGACCAATGGAGTTGTTCGCCACCAGCAGGATTTCATCCGCATTTTGGACAGTACTCGGCAGGGCTATTTCAATGCGCCGACCTTTGCTATCATCAACAAAAATTCCTTGCAGGGGAAGACTTGTCGCAACCGGCTGCCAGTCATCCGCCGACGATGGCCTGCTGTATAGCGTCCACACCAGACTATCAGCCGTTGAATTTTCGGTATAGATCCGCAGGGTATTGAGTGGTGGTTCCGAAATGTCGGACGGGCGGAAGCTGATATGAACACTGTTACTACTGGCAAGTGTCAACGTCTCAGTCCCGGTCATGAGATTTACTTTATCCGGATCCTCAACCGGATCGACATACGCTGAATCCGTCGGGTCTTCCGGATTATTTGCTGTCGAACCGGTCATAAACTTCCCCCAGGCCTCGCCACTCAATATCAATGTGGTTCCCTGAGATTTATCAAGAGCAGATGTCTGGTATTGTTGGGCCAGGTTGAAAGCGATCCGTTTATCCCAGAAACTTCCGGTCGACTCCAACCGGGCGAAGTGACTGTCGCTTTCAGAGACGAAATTATTCGCCCGATCCTCTTCATTGCTGATGCTGTGCTGGTAGCTGAGTTTGGCCAGGATCAGGTCCCAGGTGACCCCCATGCTGGAATAGGTATTCTTCAGGGAGCTGTCGATATCATCGGTCCGCTCGCCATAATTGAAGTGCAGGGAAGGCCAAAGAGGAATCTTCCAGGTGCTGGCCAGGGTGGTATCCCAGGATTGGGAGGTATTTTTGCGCGCCTCGCTTTTTCGCGTGGTGCTGGACCCGGAAACCTGGGCCAGGAAAATGTCATTGATCAGACTCAGACGGGCCGTTGGCGTCAGTTCTTCCGTGGTGAACATCCCATGCCCTTGATCCGCCTGGGAGCGTGAATAACCCACCGCGGCAGTCGCGGTAATGGCACGGGTCGGTTGGTAGGTCAGGCTCGGACCAACGCCGAGGGAATAGCGCTGCTGAAACTCTTTCCGGGTCTTGAGATTTTCCCCCCCCGCCTGCCGGTACAGCCAGTAGGCGCCGAAGTTCAGAGCATAGACAGGGGTTTCCAACCCGATCAGCAGGAGCAACAGAATCAGTAACAGTCGTCTATGGCCGATTGATCTGAGCATGGACTGGCGCCGGTCAGCCGAAGCTGAGCTACTCCTTTTCATTTGGATGTATTGCATGCCGCTCGATCTCGAATCGGCGCCACCCTCCTGCATTGCATTGATCAATTCAAGGACAAACTGCCAACCCCGAAATGATTAATTTTGGACCCGTCTTGGAAACCACGGCTTCAACAAGACCTGTGCTTTGCGGGAGGTTACTGCATAAACCGGTTACCTTCAACCGCAAAATTCCCGGAGCGACAGAATCTCCAAATAGAAAGCTGGCCCCGAAACATTTCGGTTTCGGGGCCAGCTGGTTGGTCATTCTGTTGAGACGACCAGCGCCTCAATGACCTTGGTCAGCGATATTACTTCGCTACACCCTTGAGGGTGTGGCAGGCAAGACAGCCGCCCTGACCCTGAGCGGTCGATTGGTCAACATAGGCACCGGCTTGCATGGTACCGGAACCGTCGTAGGTGTAGTTGAAGCGCAGCATGTAGTCATACGGGGTCGCATGGGCTTCGTGGCAGGACAGACACATAACCATGTCGGTACCCGGAGTGACCGTAGCGCTGGCTGCGGTGTAAACGGTCGGACGGGCAACAGGAGCAGTGATGTCGTAAGTGGTGTAAGCTGCGTACTCGCCGCTGTTCGGGATGACCCAGTCAGACGGGTGGCGCAGGAAGGCGCCGCTGGTGCCGTTTTCCGAACCCATGGAGTGGAAGACACCGTGACAGGTGGCGCAGAAGCCGCTCATGGAGTTGTTCGGCACGCGCAGGGTGGAACCGAGAGCCGCACGGGAACCTTCGCCGCCGCTCACGTTGTCCTGAATGTGACAGACGCCGCAACCGGCACTGGCGCCGACCGACTCACCGGCAGCGTCGCCGTAGTATTCGTTGTGGCTGGTGGAATCGACGTTCTGCCAGCGGGCAGCTTCGTTACCATAGCCTTTCAGGCCGGGGATGAAGCGGTAACCGGCGGCGACAACGGCGCCGTCATGAACAGCGGGATCGCTACCATCGGTGGCATGAGTGTTGTAGCCGTCGCTGGTCTTGGCGCCGTCGGTGCTGTTGTGGTGCGCGCCGCTGATGGCGGCGATACCGGTCCGGCGAGTCCCTTCAAAGGTGTTGGGGGTAGAAGCGTTGCCGTCCCAGTCGGCGGTGGAGCCGTCGAGCAGCTGTGAACGGGTACCGTGGCAGCCACGGGCGCCGGCGCAGGTGAAGGCGTCAAAAGCGGTCGAGACGGAGAACACGCCGCTGTCCAGGCCGTGATGGTCGCCATGAGCGTTGCCCGGAGGGGCACCGTATGCGGCGTCGCCCACGGTCCCGGCGTTGCTGCCGTCGGCCGCAGTCAGGTCGATGACGTTGTGACCCTTGCGATCGCTGGCGGTGCTGTAAGCGAAGTTACCGGCAGCCAGATCACCATCACTGAAAGTCCCCGAAACCTGGGGAACCACGCTGCCGCCGGGCAGGGTGTAGAGCTTGGTGCTGGCGTCAGGATTGGCGTGACAGGCGATACAGTCGAATTTCAGCAGGTTTTGGATCGGGGTGGTGCTGATGTCGCCGGCAGCGCCGACTTTTGCTACGGCTTGGCCCAGCTGGCTGTTGTGCATGGTGTGGCAGTCGGAGCAATCGCCGACGATGCCCTGCGCTGCGGCGATCATCGGCATTGCCAGAAACAACGCCGCGATTAAAACAATCACTCTCTTCATTTCTTTTCCTCCATACTTGTTTACATTTAATCTTGGCGGCTCCCACCCTATGCGGGAACCAAAATTAATCCCCTCCCGAGAACTAAAGCGGGGATCCTTCTTCTTGACTCAAAGCAAGTCCAGACATTTGCTGTGACGGCCTATGTCATCAGCAATGCCTGTGCCAAACCGCTTCCACCCTCTTGGCTGGCTCGATTTTTGTGGAAATACATGAATTATTATAATTAGTTATAAGCTTCAGATGAGCAGCCACAGCGGAATTCAGATCGAGAGACCAGCCATACTGGCATGAGCTTTTTGGGAATATTCCGCATCTGCTATTGGTGTAATTACCAATTCCCCTCTGTGCAAAAGCACAGTCAGCCGCAGGAAGCCAGCCACATTCGCCGGGCTTGGTCCCCACACCGGCATTGCCGGCCTGAAAAACAGCGGCTTTCCTCGCCATCGAGACGACAATCTGCAGCTGTTCATGGGGATACGAACCGGCAAGGATTCAAGATCGGGAATTTGGGAATGTTCCCAAATCCACACTTGGGGAAATTCCTGAATTGCTTGTTATTTGTACCACCCTTCGAGCTGGCTGGTGAAAGCGATTGTTGGACTGCCGGGCACAACGCCGGGCTTGTTCATTCCTCCGGCGCTGGAATGGCTTTTGCTAGGTATTGATGATCAAGCAGAACTTTATATTATCTTCTATGACATATCGCCGGAGTGGAAAATGAAAACAGATCGAAAACGGATTCTTCTCATCGGAAATGACCTGTTCTCCCTGAAGACCCTTGCCGAAGCCTGCCGGAAAAAACAACTTGCCACCGTTCTCGCCCCGGGGGTGGACTATGCCCTGGAGGAGATGGAGCAACGCCACTACGACCTGTTCGTTCTCGATCTGGACCTGAAACGTAAACCGAGCATCGACCTGGTTCAGGCGGTGGACCACTCCTCTCCCGATACTCCAATTATCCTGCTCACTACTGATTATATTCAGTCACAGGATCTGATATTCGGCCTAGATCAACTGAACATCAAGGGGACCTGGCACCTGCTCGAAAAACCGTTTCAACCCGAGCTCCTGTCAAATCTGGTTTCGGAAGTCCTGGCCGAGGAGGATAACAGTCCGCTGAGCGGACAGACGGGGAACTCAGAAGCCGACCGGGACAAACGGAAATTTGCCCGCAAAGCCCAGTTTCAGCCGATCCGATTTTCTTATGAACGGGAGCAAAACGGGAGTAGATTCAAAACCTTCGCCCGTGGGCTGCTGACGGATATCGGTTCCGGCGGAATCGGACTGCTGACCAATCGTTCGTTGACCGAACAGCAGACGATCAGCTTTGAGAACAGCCAGCTCTGCGGTTCCGGACGGGTGGTTTGGAGCGCAGTGGTGGATGACCTGACGCGCAAGATTGGCGTCATGTTTCGCTGATTGTGAATTTTCCGAAGGTTGAAAACCGGTCGGCCTATCTGAAATAGCACCCTCCTGAGTGGAGCCGTCGGCACGGGCAGGTTTGGCACGCACCGAATCTGGTGAAATTCCCAATATTATGTGGGGTCTTTCCGCAATTAACCCAAGTTCCATGGTTAGCGCAATCTTCTTCTGCCTGAGTTCTGCCTTAGCCAGCCCCCTAGAAATTCATAATGAATTTGTTTTCGGGAAAAAGCGTCAACTTGGAATGTCTTTTGCTCAAGAACATTCAGACATAGTCAAGCTGACCACCTAAACTACATTCTATTGGAGCAAATCATGGAGCCGGGGGCGCGTAAAATTCTTGTCGTCGATGATGATATGTTGATCCTTCTGGCATTGTCGCGTGCCTTCAGACACCGGTTGCTTGATATATCCACCGCGGCCAGCGCAGTTCACGCATTGGCGCTGATGAAGGAAACCAGGTTCGACTTGTTTATCCTCGATCTTGACCTGCAGGGGCACAGTGGCTTTGAACTGCTGAGCGAGATCGACAACCGTTTCCCGTACGTCCCGATCATCATGACCACCACCGCTGACGTCAATTCGGCAGAGCTCTCCGAGGAGATTGCCTCGCTCAGGAAAAAAGGGGTTTGGCATCTGCTGGAGAAGCCGTTCCGTTTAGACAACCTGAATTTGCTGATCGAAAAAAATCTCGAGCAGCAGAACGGAAAGCTGATTCGCAACCTGACAAAAAGCCATAGTCACGGAGAAGATAAACGCAACCACCTGCGCAAAGCCCACATCATGCCGGCAAAACTTTCTTTCGAAGTGATCAAGGATGGAGAACTGGTACGAGAAACCGTTAATGCGATCCTGACCGACATCAGCGACGGCGGGGTCGGCCTGTTGACCGAGATCCCCCTGGAATATTCTCAGGTGGTCAGCTTTGAGGACACCCTGGAGAGAAAATGCGGCGTGGTCACCTGGTCGGCCCTGGTGGAGGATCAGACCTGCCGGGCCGGTATCCATTTCTGCTGAATTCGCACGGAAGAGACATTATTCATATCTTAAATCTATTCTAATTACACTGGCCGGACAATTTGAAATCGGGAGAAGAATCGCCGAATAACCGATAACTTTATTGACTCTGGTATCCACATCAAGTATCAAGTCTCTTTACATCACATCACACTTGCCCGAAAATTCGACCTGTTATATCAATAACAAGCACCTCGGAGGGATGCGGAGGAAACCTATGGACAGGCAGTTGAGCAGAAAAACGCTTTCCCATCGCCTGTTACTTTCAAATCATCCTTATCGACAGCGCTTGCTTCAACGTCAGCAATCAGGGTTGCCGACATGAAACGTTACGTCCTGCTCGGTCTGGCCATCATGCTCGGCTGTTTTTTTACCGGTGGTTTTTACATTATCATCTCGATGGACGCGGTGACCGGCAAACTCGAAAAAGTCATCGCCTTTCATCAGGTGGAATTTCTGCGCGTCAATCTGGAAAACCACGTCAAGTCGGTCCAGGCCGACCTGCTGCTGCAGGACTCCCCTCATGCCCGCAGCCTCGATACCATTTCTCAACACCTTGAAAACATGGAAACTTCGGCAAATATCTGCCAAAATTGCCACCATGAAGAGGGAACCGCTCACCAACTGGGGGTCATGGAGCAATCGGTTCACGAGTATATGCAGAAAATCAATCGGGCCCTGAGCGTACAAGGCAGCCGGCAACAAATTAGCAATGTCAGAAAAGAAGCCTTTATCCATGGCGAAAGCCTGCTCGAAATGGTCAATTCTCTCTCGATCGCTTCGGCCAAAAGGATCGCGGAACGGATCGAGCGGATTCGGCTGGATGTTTCGCGCGCCAAACGGCTTATCGTCGCCCTGGTAGTCCTCGGGCCGCTCGCCATCCTGATTATCACCGCATTTTTTCTGCGCCGCTTTACCGGGTCGATCGACACCCTGATGACTGCGACAAAAAATCTGGAAGAAGGGAATCTGGACTACCGGATTCCAGCAAGTCTCAAGGATGAATTCGGTTCACTGGCCGGTTCGTTCAACAATATGGCGTTGTCGCTGAAAAATAAGCGGCGCGAGCTGGAATCGATGCAGAAGCTGTACCAGACCCTGTTTGAAAGCGCCGGGGACGCCATCTGTATTGTCGATACCGAGGGAGACAACCTCGGCCGGATTGTCTCCGCCAACAAAGCGGCGGAAAAGCTATACGGGTACAGTATTGAAGAACTGCAGTCCATTAACACCCGGGACCTGACTCCGGATAATAACCTGCAAAGATTCAAGGAGCGTTTGACTAATATATTTGCCGGGTCCTGGCTCCACTTTCCCGTCGATCGGAAAAGAAAAGATGGCTCGATCTTTCCGGCCGAGCTTAGTGTCGGGCTGCTCGAGATCGACCAGCACAAGTATGTCCTTTCCTTCAGCCGGGACATCACCGATCGGCGCCAGGCGGAGCAAGAACTGCTGCGCGCCAACCAGATGGCGATCGTCGGCCAGATGGCAGCCGGCCTGGCTCACGAAATCAAGAATCCTCTGGCCGGAATCAAGGTATCGATGGAAGTGCTGGCTGACGAACTCGACCTTGAGCAGGAAGACCAGGAGCTGTTCGCCCGGGTCATCAACGAAATCAACCGCATGGAGCGGCTGCTGAAAAATCTGCTGAACTTCGCCCGGCCGCCGCAACCGCAATTCGATCTGGTCGATCTGAATCGGCTGCTCGATTACACCATCAAGAATGTCGAAGTCACAGCGGCCCGAACCGCGAATAAAAAGATCAGCTTCAGCAGGAGTTTAGCCGCAGATCTGCGGCAGATAGAGGCCGATTCATCACAGCTGCAGCAGGTTTTTCTGAATATTTTTCTCAACGCCATCGAAGCAATGCCGAAACAGGGTGAGATCAGCGTGCAGACTCGAATGGAAGATGATGGCAGAATCAGAATCGAGATCGCGGACAACGGCAGGGGAATGCCCGAAGCAACCGTGGAGAAGATCTTCAACCCGTTTTTCACCACCAAAAGCAAGGGAACCGGGTTGGGGCTGGCAATCTGCAGACGCCTGATTGAACAGCATGAGGGTACGATCGACGTGACCAGCCAGCCGGAACAAGGGACAACGTTCACCATTCTTCTGCCGCAAACACAAAGAGATGGAGAGTAGACATCATGGGTAGAAAAGGGCGGATATTTCTTGTGGACGATGATGAATTGATCATCTCCATGCTTGCCAGAGCCTTGCAGAAGGACGGTTATGAAACCCAGATGCTGCACAGCTCGGAGCGAGCCGTAGAGAAGATCTGCGCCTGGCAGCCGCATGCTCTGTTGCTGGATGTTGATCTGGGCTCGGGACAGACCGGTCTCGACCTGCTGGAAACGCTCATGGCCGGGGGAATCGATTTTCCGATCGTCATGCTGACGGCGGATGATTCGGCCGAATCGGCGATCCGCGCCATGAAGGCCGGCGCGGCAGACTATCTCAACAAGCCGTTCAACATCGAGGAAGTCAAGATCGTTCTGGAAAACCTGCTCACCAACACCCGCATGAAGGCCGAGCTCGACTACATGAAAAAAAAGCGGGGAGCTTATCTGGGCAAACAGTTTCTCGGTGAGTCGGAACCGATCCAGAAAATTCTCAACAATGCCCAGAAAATGGCCGAGGCCGGCGTGCCGTCAATCCTGATTACCGGCAAGTCGGGAACCGGCAAAGAGGTCATGGCGCGCAATATCCACTACTGGCATTACGGTTCCCGGCCGAACTATGATTCGATTCCCTACATCGCGGTCAACTGTTCGGCCCTGCCGGAAAATCTGATCGAGGGAGAACTGTTCGGCCACGTCAAGGGAGCCTTCACCGATGCCAAGTCCGATAAGAAGGGGGTGTTCGAACTCGCCGATGGCGGCACCCTGCTGCTCGACGAAATCGGCGATATGCGCCTGGACCTGCAGAGTAAGCTGCTGCGCGTGCTGGAAGAAAGAAGCGTCCGCCGGATCGGCGGCAAAGTCGATCAGCCGGTCGATGTCAGTGTCATCTCCTGCACCAACCGTGACCTGAAAAAGCTGGTGGAAGAGGGCAATTTTCGCGAGGACCTCTACTACCGGCTGAATTCCTTCTCTCTGCACCTGCCGCCGCTGGCAGAACGCAAAGGTGATGTCGAAATCCTGGCCCGGCATTTTCTTGATGATTTTACCCATAAATATGCCAAGCAACCGATTCAGGAAATTTCTCCGGACGCGCTGGAGCTTCTCAACGGCTACCAGTGGCCCGGCAATGTCCGGGAGCTGAAGAATGTCCTCGAACGTTGCGTGGTTCTGGAGAATGTCCAGACCCTGACCACCGACCACCTGCCGATCGATATCGGCGGCCGGGAGAAAGTGACCAAGGAACGGCGCAGAAGATTCCAGATATTTCTCCCGGAAAATGGCGTCTCCCTGCAGGAGGTTGAAAAGGAGCTGATGCGCCTGGCCCTGGAAAGAACCAACAACAACATGACCAAAGCCGCCAAACTGCTCCAGGTCAGCTACGATACCTTCCGTTATCAGGCGAAAAAATACGATCTGTAGCAACCAAAAGATTACAAAAACTTAGCAAACAAAAGGCAGGTCTTGAGACCTGCCTTTTGTTTGTCCCCGGCAGCCACCTCCGAAATAATCCGCTTTATCGATTGCCAGAACCGATCCATTGATTAGGCTATAAACAGAGGTAACTCAGCTGGTAACGAGCAAATCAGCATTCCTTTGCACCGGGATGAGCCATGAACGGAATCCAGGACAGGCTGATCGAAAAGATGCTTGAACCGCGCTTTTACGACCATCCTGTCGCTGAAGTTGAACTGATCGAAACCCACATCTCAAGGATTTTTCTCGCTGGGGAGTTTGCCTATAAACTGAAAAAACCGGTCAATTTCGGCTTCCTTGATTTTTCCTCGCCGGAACAACGCCGCTTCTACTGCCATGAAGAACTCCGTCTGAATCGCCGCTTCGCGCCGCAACTTTATCTTGAGGTCTGCAGCGTCGGCGGTCCTTCGGACAGCCCCAAGCTGAGGAAGGACCCGGCACTCGATTTTCTGGTCAAAATGAAACGCTTCCCCTGCCGGGCGCAACTTGATCGGGTTCTGGAAGACGGTCGGCTCAGCAACAAGCAGCTGGAAGCCTTTGCCGTTATGATCGCCGACTTTCATCAGCGCGCAACAATTGTGAATCAATCAGCTGAGTTCGGCGCCGCAACAGCCGTGATCGAACCGGTGCTGGAGAATTTTTCCCAGCTCGCCCCGATCCTCCCCACTTCATGTTCAGAAGAGCAGTTCAATGCTCTGGAACGCTGGAGCCGAAACGCCTGCGAGACTCTGCGGGAATCACTGCGGCGACGCAAGCGGGAGGGATACATCCGTGAATGTCACGGCGACATCCATTTGGCCAATATGATCTGGTGGGATGAGCAGCCGCTTCTTTTCGACTGCATCGAATTCAACGAAAATCTGCGCTGGATCGATCTGATCAACGAAATCGCCTTTTTGGCCATGGACCTCGATGATCGGGGCGAGACAACCCTCGGCTGGTTTTTTCTGAACCGCTACCTGCAGCAGACCGGAGATTACCGAGGCGTGGAACTGCTCGCCTTTTACAAGGTATACCGGGCCATGGTCCGCGCCAAAGTGGCCTGCCTGCGCCTTTGTCAACCGGGACTGGATTCAACGGAACAAGCAAAAGATCGGCAACTGGCCACAAGTTATCTGGAACTGGCCGACCGCTATATTCAGCAAGGTCGGCCGCAGCTGATCATCACCCACGGCCTGTCCGGCTCGGGGAAAACCAGCTTCATCAACGCCTTGGCACCGCTATGCAACGCCATTCGTATCCACTCGGATGTCGAACGCAAACGGCTGGCCGGACTGGCGGCGACTGATGACAGCAACTCCCCGCCTGCCGGTGGAATCTATTCTTCGCAGGCAACAGCCTCAACCTATCTGCGCTTGTCGCAACTTACCGAATTTATTCTGGATGCCGGGATTTCCGTGATGGTCGACGCTACTTATCTCAAACGCCGGCAACGACAACAGATGCGACAACTGGCGGCCAGGTGCGGGATTCCCTTCCGGATCCTTGATTTTCCCCTGGCAGAAGAAGAATTACGGCAGAGAATCGCCCGACGCAAACGACAGCCCGGCCAGTTCTCCGAGGCCTCGGTTGAAATACTTGAGATGCAATTGGACCAGCAGGAACTGCTGAGTCATGATGAGCAACAGTCCGTGATCAGAATTTATCCCGCTAGTTCAGTTAGCGAGGTTGCCGGGCGGATCAATCGATGATAACAAAAGGATCAAAGTGAAAATTTCAGGGTCAGAACAGAAAAGGCTTAGCTCATTTTGAGCTAAGCCTTTGATTTAAATGGCGCGCCGCGGAAGATTCGAACTCCCGACCTTCTGATCCGTAGTCAGACGCTCTATCCAGCTGAGCTAGCGGCGCACGCGAAAGACCAGATTTATCGCCCAATCTTGGGCGATTGTCAACCATTTTTTAGTTTAACGAAGCGTTAGCGCTCGCTGACGCGGCCGTCCTGGCCGCTCTTCTGACATCAAGTCAGCGCTCGCTCCGCTTCGAATCCCCCTTGAAACGATTCGTATAATTCAAACTGGCGGAGAGGGGGGGATTCGCCCACTGCGTCACCGGCATCATGCCGGCTCCTGCGTCGGCTCCCCTGCGCTCGCTGACGCGGCCGTCCTGGCCGCTCTTCTGACATCAAGTCAGCGCTCGCTCCGCTTCGAATCCCCCTTGAAACGATTCGTATAATTCAAACTGGCGGAGAGGGGGGGATTCGAACCCCCGGTAGCATACACTACACTCGCTTAGCAGGCGAGCACCATCGGCCTCTCGGTCACCTCTCCGCAATCAACTATTCAATTTTGGACGGAGCCAGTCAGCGCTCGCTCCGCTTCGAATCCTGTACACGGCTCTGCTCTATTTTATTGGCGGAGGAGGTAGGATTCGCCCACTCCGTCACCGGCATCCTGCCGGCTCCTGCGTCGGCTCCCCTGCGCTCGCTGACGCGGCCGTCCTGGCCGCTCTTCTGACATTTAGTCAGCGCTCGCTCCGCTTCGAATCCTGTACACGGCTCTGCTCTATTTTATTGGCGGAGGAGGTAGGATTCGAACCCACGGAACTTTCGTTCAACGGTTTTCAAGACCGCCGCCTTAAGCCACTCGGCCACTCCTCCGTAGCCTCCATCCTTTTCGTTCTAAAAAACTCGGCGAATTTACCCAAAATCGCTGAAAATTGCAAGTGCGAACGGACACTTTTGTAATGGATTCGCAATTTCCCAACGGTTATTTGGTGATCTTATCCAATCCGCCCATATACTTCCGGAGTACCTCGGGGACCAGGACCGAACCGTCTGCCTGCTGATAATTTTCCAGGATCGCCAGCAGCGTCCGGCCAACCGCCAGCCCGGAACCGTTGAGAGTATGCACCAACTCCGGCTTTCCACCCCCTTCACGGCGGAAACGGATCGCCGCCCGCCGTGCCTGGAAATCACGGAAGTTGGAGCAGGAGGAGATCTCCCGGTAACAATCCTGCCCTGGCAGCCAGACCTCGATATCGAAGGTCCGTGCCGCCGAAAAACCGATATCCCCGGTACAGAGGTCGACCACCCGGTAGGGCAGCTTCAGCAACTGCAGTACCTTCTCAGCATTCTGCAGCAGGGTCTCAAGTTCGGCGTCCGAATCTTCCGGGCGGGCAAACTTGACCAGCTCGACCTTGTTGAACTGGTGCTGGCGGATCAGCCCGCGGGTGTCCTTGCCATGCGACCCGGCTTCCTTGCGGAAACAGGGGGTATAAGCGGTGTAGCGAAGCGGCAGATCTTTCTCCTTGAGGATTTCATCGCGGTGGATATTGGTCACCGGCACTTCCGCCGTCGGAATCAGGAACAGATCAACCTCCTCGGTATGAAACAGATCGCTCTCGAATTTGGGCAGCTGCCCGGTTCCGGTCATCGTCGCCCGGTTGACCAGAAACGGCGGCAGGGTCTCCAGGTAGCCGTGCTGCTCGGTATGCAGATCGAGCATGAAATTGATCAGCGCCCGCTCCAGCCGCGCCCCGGCGCCAAAGTAGAGTGCAAAACGGGATCCGGAAAGCTTGCTGGCCCGCTCGAAATCGAGAATCCCCAGCTGCTCGCCGATATCCCAGTGAGCCTGCGGAGTGAAACTGAAGCTCGGCTTCTCCCCCCAGACACGAACCTCGACATTATCAGTTTCGTCACTGCCGATCGGGGTTTTCTCGTGCGGGATATTCGGCACACCCATCAGGATTTCATCCAGCTGCTCCTCGACTGCGCGCAGCTGCTCATCCAGCTCCTTGACCCGCGCCGAAACCTCTTTCATCCGGGCAATCTCACCCTGCACCTGGCTTTTGTCCCTGGTCTGACCGATCAGTGCCGAGACCTTGTTTTTTTCCGCCTTCAGGGTTTCCGCTTCACCGAGCAGCTCCCGCCGCTGTTTGTCCAGCTGCTGAAAACCGGACAGATCGATCCCCCCGCCGCGGGTGGCCAGCGCCTTTTGCGCTGCGGCAAAATTTTCGCGCAAATATCTGCTATCGAGCATGATTTATTCCTCCATGCGACTGTTCATAAGTCGGACAGAAGTTGATAACACTTCTCCCCAAAGGGGTCAAGGAACCTGTTTGGCTTTAGGCTTTAGGAATTCAGCCTAGTGCCTATTGCCTCGTCCCTCGAGCCTATTTTTCTCCTTTGACCCACCACTCCGCATCATCATCAAACCACCACTTCGACGAATCCGTCTCCCAGATTGTCGCCGCCAGCTGTTTCGCCACCTCGGTCTGCAGCCGCTGCAGTGAAAAAGGATACCATTCGTCGGCATTGCGGTTGCCGAGATCCTTGTACTCCTTCAATGACAGCACCATTTCCAGCTGGTCGGCGTCATGGGCCAGCAACGCCTCGCGGCTCTGTTTGGCCATGAATTCCTGTAAGGTCGCCCGGTAATCGTCACCGAACGGCAGCTGCCGGGCCAGATCTTCCACCGCCTTGCCTTCATCAGCCTTGACGTATTTTTTGTTGACGTAGTTCAGATCGCCGATTCGCGCTTCCGGGATATCGTGAAACAGGCAGAGCTGCAGCACCCGGCCGACATCCGCCTGCCCGTCGAGCTGCGCCAGAGTGTAGCCGATCAGGGCGGTGCGGAAACTGTGCTCGGCCACCGACTCGGCCCCGGAACCGAGGAACTGAAAGCCGGTCCGCGGCGTGCGCTTGAGCATCCCGACCTCGAACAGGAAATTGGCCAGATTTTTCATCAAAGTTTCTCCAATATTAATTTCGTAGATTAGAAGGCTGCTCAAAAAGATTCAGATGCAAGGCTTGCGAAACCGCAGCCGTGAAAGCAGCGCTACGTCGATCGGTGAGGATTGAGCATAACGCCGCAGATGAGCCTTTTTCAACAGCCACTCACCCGTGCCAGACTAAAATGACGCCGAACAAAATCAATCCAGCCGAAGTCAAACGGATGCGACCGAACGACTCGCCGAGAAACACCAGCCCGATCAACACCCCGATCAGCAGACTGATCTGCCGCACCGGCACGGCGTAACTGACCGGAGAGAGCTGCAGGCCGTAGCGGAACGACAGAAACGAGGCGAGCATCACCGGCCCCGACCAAAGCACCAGCTTAGTGCTTTGCCGCAATTCCGCCAGCACCCGCCCGCGATAGCAGGGGCGCAACAGGTTCAGGGTCATGAAGCAGAGCATGAAAAAAACCAGCACGTAAGTAAAATAATACGCCGAATAACGATCGACCCCGGTTTTGTCGATGATCGCTCCGATCGAGTAGACAAATCCGGCCAGCAGCGCCGCTTGGACCGAACGATTGCCCAACTGGGAAAAGGGGCGCAGAATTTCATCCGCGGACAGGCTGCGTAACTGGACGCAATAGGCCCCCATGACGATCAGCGCAATGCCCGCAACTCCGACCCCAGTCAGACTTTCACCGAGCAGCAACACCCCCCAGATCGGCACATAGAACATCGATGTCTGCGCCAGCGGATAGGTCAGTGACAGGTCCCCATCCCGGTAGGCCATTCCCGTGAACCAGTGATAGAGAACAAAACAGACTGCGGCCCCGGCCGCCAGCAACAGCGACCGCGATGTCACTTCAGGCAGACCGAGGCCGGAACCGAACATGAAAATACTCATCAAAAACCAGGAGCAGACAAACATCCACCAGATAAAAATGGTTTTATCGCGACTCTGCTTAACCAGCAGATTCCACAGGGCATGCATCAGCGCTGAGAAAATTATCAACAGCAGGGCCAGGCTATCCATGGCCGGCATCATAGCTGATGGGGAAAGGGAAGGAAAGCCGCTTTGACAGTTGTGCAGAGAGCGCTATCCTTGATGTGAGGTTATTTCCGCAGGCTGTAAATTCATCCGGAAAGGATAGATCATGAAAGCATACCGGATTGAGCAGGATTCTCTGGGCGAGATGCAGGTTCCGGAAGATGCCCTCTATGGAGCGCAGACCGCCCGCGCTGTCGAAAATTTCCCGATTTCCGGGCTCCGACTTTCCCGCGCCATGATCCGCGCCCTGGGTCTGGTGAAAAAACACGCCGCATTGACCAACCTGCAGCTCGGCCTGCATTCGGCGGAAATCGCCGATGCCATTGCCCGGGCGGCAACCGAGGTGATCGAAGGGCTGCTGGACGAACAATTCCCGGTCGATATTTTTCAGACCGGCTCCGGGACCAGCAGCAACATGAACGCCAACGAAGTCATCGCCAACCGGGCCGCGCGCCTGCTCGGTCAGCCCCTCGGCAGCAAGGCGATTCACCCCAATGATCAGGTCAACCTCGGCCAGTCAAGCAATGATGTCTTCCCCAGCGCCATCCATATCGCCTGTGCCGAGCAACTGCACAAACAACTGCTGCCGGCCCTCGAACAACTGCTGCAGCAACTGCTGGAAAAAGCCGAAGAGTTCCGGGACATTCTGAAAATCGGCCGCACTCACCTGCAGGATGCCACCCCGGTCAAACTCGGGCAGGTCTTTTCCGGCTATGCCCGCCAGGTGGAGCTGGCCCACGAGCGACTTTCCGTCAGTTCCAGCGGGCTCTACGAACTTCCCCTGGGCGGTACCGCCGTCGGTACCGGGATCAACACCCACCCCGAATTCGCTGCCCGGACCATTACCGCCATCGCTCGCGAAACCTGCCTGCCGTTCCGGGAAGCAACCAACCACTTCGAGGCGCAAGGAGCCAAGGACGCGCTGATCGCCACCAGCAGCAGCCTGAAAAACTGTGCCGTCAGCCTGTTCAAGATCGGTAACGATATCCGCTTTCTGGCCAGCGGACCCCGTTGCGGCATCGGCGAACTGGTCCTGCCGGCGGTCCAGCCGGGCAGCTCGATCATGCCGGGGAAAATCAACCCGGTCATGGTCGAAGCGCTGCTGCAGGTCTGCGCCCAGGTGGTCGGTAACGATGCGACCGTTGCCCTCTGCGGTTTGTCGGGGAATTTTGAACTGAATGTGATGATGCCGGTCATGGCACACAACATTTTACAGAGCATCGAACTGCTCAGCAGCGCCATCCGCGCTTTCGATCAGAAATGCCTGGCGGAATTGCAGGCCGACGAAAAACGCTGTGGCGACCTGCTCGAAAAGAGCCTCGCCCTGGTCACCGCCCTGGTCCCGGAGATCGGCTACGACCGCGCCGCCGAACTGGCCAAGCTGGCGCACAAAACCGGCCGGACGTTAAGGGAACTGGCGCTCGAAGACGGGGTTGATGCGGAGGTACTGGATAAACTGCTCGATCCGGCGGGGATGACGGAGCCGAAAGAATAGAATCAGGCTTTAGGCTTTAGGCTTTAGGTAATCCTGTCGCCTGACACCTGATTACTGAAACCTATTTTTCAATTCAACGTCCGTAAAATTCCCTCGCCCAATTCCTTGCGTTGCCAGTTTTTCATCAACGAAATCTCTGTCAGGTCCGCCTCAGACCGCGGTTGCCGCCGCGCCAGTTCCTCTAGCAGCGCATTGTTGATCAACACTCCGGGATCGAGTTCCAGCCTGGCCGCCGTCTTTTTGCGCCACTCCTTGAGCCGACTCAGCCTTTTTTCCACCTCCGGGTCTTTTACCCGCCGTTCACCCCGCGGATAGACCGGCAGTTTTGACTCTGGCAGGTCGAGGGCCTGGCTGACGGCATGCAGCAGTTTGCCGCCGTAGCGATCGATCAGCCGCGGCGACAGTCCTTCTACTTCCTGCAGGGCATTGCGCCCGGTCGGTTTTAATTTTGCCATTTCCAGCAGCGTCTTGTTGCCGAGCACCTTGTAGAGTGGACAATCGCGCCGCCTGGCCTCGTCATCTCGCCACAACAGCAGGTTTTCCAGCACCGCCAGCTGCCGTGGTTCCAGAGAGCCGGCCCCTTTGAACCGGAGATATTCCGGCCCGTTGTGCACGGTAAAACGGGCCTTTTCCAGTAGCGAAAACTCCTCCTGAACCCATTCCAGCCGGCCTTTCTCAATCAATTGCCGCTCCAGCTCGGTAACCAGTTTGTGCAGGTGGCAGGTATCTTCGGCAGCATAACGGATCATCCCGGCGGACAACGGCCGAATCGACCAGTCGGCCCGCTGGTACTGCTTATCCAGTTCAACCCCGAAGTACTTGCGCAGCACGTCGACCAGACCGAACTTTTCCTCGCCGAGAAACTGGCTGGAGATCATGGTATCGAACAGCCCGACAATTTCGATGGCAAAATCACGGGCCAGACAGCGGATATCATAATCGGCGGCATGAAAGATCTTGCGGATCGAGGCATCGGCCAGAATCGGCTTGAGCGGCGCCAAATCAGCCCCTGTCAACGGATCGATCAACACCGTTCTTTCCGGAGTCGAAAACTGCAGCAGGCAGACCTTTTCCTGGTAGTTGTGCATCGAATCGGCTTCCAGATCGACAGCAATCACTGGACATGGCTGCAGCTCAGCGGCAAATTCGGCAACCTGTTCAGTCGTGGTCAGGATCGGCGGTAAATTCATCTATCCTCCGGTTTCGGCAACAGGCCGAGAGCCTTTTTGTGGGCGCCGTGCAACGCCAGTTCTTCCAGTTGCGGCGCGGAGAACCAGTCGGTTTCAGCTTCAGCGACTTGTGGAAAATCCGCAATTGAGAGCTGGTACAGCTGCAGCTCCAGGCGAAAATGGCTGTATCCATGGCTGATACTGCCAAGCGCCACTATATCACCATGGATGGCAAACTCGCTCAGCAGCAGACGTAATTTCTGATCAGCGGACTCATTCTCGTCGAGGCTGATGGTCGGGAACTCCCAGAGCCCACCGAGAAAACCGCTTACCGGCCGCCGTCTGGCCAGATAACGCCCCTGTCGTTCCAGCAGCAGCGCCGCTTCCTTCCGCAGCGGAATCTGCCTGGTCGGCTGTTTCAACGGCAACTGCTGCTCGAGCCCCAGCCTGCGGGCCTGACAGAACTCGTTCATCGGGCAGTTCTCGCACTGCGGCTGGCGCGGCAGGCAAATCGTCGCCCCCAGATCCATGATCGCCTGGGTGTAATCATGCACCTGTTGCTGAGGGGTCAGCAGGTCCGCCCAGTGCCAGAGCTGTTTTTCTGCAACATTGGAGCGCGGCGGCTCCTGCAGGGCGAACAGTCGGCAGAGTACCCGCCGCACGTTGCCATCGAGTATCGGCGCCCGTTGTTCAAATGCCAGGGCAGCAATCGCCCCGGCGGTCGAACGCCCCACACCCGGCAGCTGCTGTAATTCTTCGACCGTGGACGGAAATTCCCCGCCAAATTCTTCCACCACCACTTTTGCCGCCGCATGCAGATTACGGGCGCGAGCATAGTAGCCGAGTCCGGCCCAGAGGTTGATCACCGCCGGCAACGGGGCAGCCGCCAGGGATTCAACGGTCGGAAAGCTTTTCAGAAAGCGTTGATAATAACCGATCACCGCCGTGACCGTGGTCTGCTGCAGCATGATTTCCGACAGCCAGATCCGGTAGGGATCGCGGGTCCGGCGCCAGGGAAGATCGCGCCCTTCCCGGCCGTACCAGGCAAGCAGCAGTGGCGCAACGGCGGCAGGATCAAAAGGCTGATCAGCTTCAGTCTGATCTTGATCCTTGAACCTTGAACCTTTCACCTGTCTCTAACCGATTTCCGTCAGCGCTACGAGAATCCTGTCCATCTCCTCTTTTGTGCCGATGGAAATACGCAGGCCATGCTTGAGCAAGGGGTCCGTAAGGTAACGGACCAGAATTTTCCGTTGATAAAGCGCCTCGTAAACCCGTTTGCCGTCGCCATCCGGCGGGCTGGCGAAAATGAAGTTGGCGTGCGAAGGAATGACCCGGTAGCCAAGATTGCGCACGTCATTGCTGAAACAGTCGCGCAGGTTACACACCCGTCCCACCGTTGATTCCAGGTACTCCTGATCCTTCAATGCCGCACAGGCCGCCACCAGCGCCAGGCGGTCAAGATGGTAGTGATCGCGGATCTTGTCGAGGGCGGCAATCACCTCGGGTCGCGCCACCGCCAGCCCGAGACGCATTCCGGCCAGGGAATAGCTCTTGGAAAAAGTCCGGGTGACGACAATATTTTCGAACTGTTTCACCAGCTCCATTGCGCTGCCGTCGGTGAAATCGACGTAGGCCTCATCCACCACCAAAACTCCGGTGCAACGTTGCGCCAGCTCTTCAATATAGGCGTTCTCGAAGCTGAAACCGAGCGGCGCATTGGGGCTGGTGAGGAAAAACAGTTTGCCCTCGTACTGCTCCGGGAAATCGGCCAGGCGAAAATCTTCGGTCAGCCCGAAGGTGCGAATTCGCGCCCCCTGAATCTCCGCCAGAGTCCCGTAATAGGAGTAGGAGGGGGAGACATAGGCGACCTCCTCCCCCTCACCGGCAAAGGCGCGGATCAGGTTGTTGAGCAGCTCGTCGGAACCGTTGGCCATGATCACCCAGGAGGGATCGACACCGTACAGCTCGGCGGCCGCGGCCCGTGCCTGACGGCTGGCCGCATCCGGGTACTTGCGCAGGTTCTCGCCATTGTTCCCCACTTCCGCCAGGATCGCCTCGACCACTTTCGGCGACGGCGGATAGGGGTTCTCGTTGGTGTTCAGCTTGATCCAGCCCTCTTCCTGCGGCTGGAAACCGGGCACGTAACCGGCCATTTCAGCGATGTTTTTGCGTAACGGCAACATAAGCACCTCAATGAATATTGACGCCAATGATGACGTGTTGTTCAAATAATAAAATGGAGAGCATTATCATTTCCCCAGTTCTTTCATCATTTTTTTAATTGTCTTGCTGAGTTGGGGAATTTTCCCTTCACAGGTATAAAAGACTGCTTCGGCATTAATGTCGGCGTAATGATGAGTCAGGATATCCCGCATCCCTTTGGCTTTTTTCCAATCAACTTCGGGATACCGGGACAGTAGGGTCCCGTCGGTAATTTTATCGAGGTTCTTCAGCGATTCACCAATGACTATCAACATCATGCAGATGGCATCGAGCTTGTCCTCACCAGCCGGACTATCGGTAAAGTCAGTGACTTTGCCGATGGTTTGAAAGCGGGTCAGAATTTTTCCAGCGGCGGCATCAATCTGTCGAAGGATTTCACGAACAAGCTCCAGATCATGCATAAACCGCCTCCTGATCGATTTTTTGCTTGAGAAAATGATTCATGTTGTCCCGATAGCTGACAATATCGACCGGACAATGCAGCCGTGCTTCCAGTTCCTGCTTGATATCGGCCAGCATGAAAAGATCCGGCTTGTCAATCCGTAACACCACATCGACATCGCTGCCTTCATGGTTTTCGCCACGCGCCGCAGAGCCAAATACACCAATCGCCCGAAGAGCGTACTTTTCAGCGACTTCTTGCTGAAAGTCGTGCAGAACTTTCAGGATTTTTCTATCCGCCAGGATCTTTCTCCCCATTTCAGCTCCACGTCTTCGAGATTAATACTCTTCTAAAATCCGATATTCCGTCGTCCGCCGTGCCGGAATGAAGCCGGCGCCTCGCGCCAGGTTGATGATCTCGTCTCGTGACAGGCGGAAGGAAACTCCGGCGGCGGCGACCACGTTTTCTTCGAGCATCGTCCCCCCCAGGTCGTTGGCGCCGAAGAACAGGGCCACTTGCGCCATCCGCGCTCCTTGCGTCACCCAGCTGGCCTGAATGTTGTCGACATTGTCGAGAACGATGCGCGCCAGCGCCAGCACCTTGAGGTACTCGACGCCGCTGGCGGTTTCGCCGCCCAGTTCGGTATTGGCCGGCTGGAAGGTCCAGGGGATGAAGGCGGTGAAGCCGGAGGTTTTAGCCTGGATCTCCCGCACCCGGAACAGGTGCTCGACGATATCCTGCGGTTTCTCTTTACTGCCGAACATCATCGTCGCCGTGGTGCGCATCCCCAATCGGTGCGCTTCTTCCATCACCAGCGCCCACTGCCGCCAGCCGATCTTGTTCGGCGAGATCTCCTGGCGCACTTCGTCGACCAGCACCTCGGCGCCGCCGCCGGGAACCGAGTCGAGCCCGGCCGCCTGCAGCCGCCGCAGACACTCCGGCATCGAGATTCCTGAAAGCCGGGCGACATGGATCACCTCGGCCGGCGACAGGGAATGGATCTGTACTTGCGGGAAGCGTGTTTTGAGCTGGCGGAACAGCTCCTCGAACCATTCGATCTTCAACTCCGGGTGCAGCCCCCCCTGCATCAGCAGCTGGGTGCCATCATGCTCAACCAGTTCCCGCACCTTGGCGAAGATCGTCTCGTAGTCAAGCAGATAGGCGTCGCTGGCGTCGGCGTTGCGATAGAACGCGCAGAACTTGCACTGCGACTCGCAGATGTTGGTGTAGTTGACGTTGCGGTCGATGACGAAGGTCACCCGCCCGTGCGGGTGTTTGCGCCGACGGATGCCGTCGGCCAATTTGCCGATGCCGAGCAGATCGGCCTCGGTCAGCAGATACAACGCCTGCTCACGATCAATCGACCCGTCATCTGCAATTTGTTTTTCGATTTCTGCAATCATCTTTTCTCAGTATCAGGGTTCAAGGCAACCAACATTATTCAGGTTTCACCTTTCACTTTTCACAATCGGGTCAATAAACCGTCAACTCGTTATAGAGCGTGTCCCGCTCCACCGGTACCCGCCCAGCCTTGCGGATCAGTTCGATAATGCCGTCCTTACTGAGCGCCTGGGGTGAGTCGGCGCCGGCGTCGTGACCGATCTTCTCCTCCACCACGGTGCCGTCGAGGTCGTTGACCCCGAAACAGAGCGCGGTCTGGGCGATCTTCAGGCCGAGCATCACCCAGTAGGCCTTGACATGCTGGAAGTTGTCGAGATAGATCCGGCTGATCGCCAGGGTTTTCAGGGCATCCACCCCGCCCACCCCTTTCGCGCCCGGCACCCGGGTGTTGTCCGGCTGGAAGGCGAGCGGGATGAAGGTCTGGAAACCGCCGGTGCGGTCCTGCAGATCGCGCAGCAGACGCAGATGCTCGACCCGGTCGGCATACTCTTCAAGATGGCCGAACAGCATGGTCGCGTTCGACTTCAGCCCGGCCCGGTGCACCTGTTCCGTCACCTCCAGCCAGCGTGCGCCGCTGATCTTTTCCGGGCAGATCTTGTCGCGAACTTTCTGGCCGAGGATTTCCGCCCCGCCGCCCGGTAGGGAGCCGAGACCGGCATCCTTGAGTGCTGTAATGACCTCACCGATGCTCAACCCGGAGAGCTGGGCGAAATAGTCGATCTCCACTGCGGTAAAAGCCTTGATATGCAGCTGCGGCGAAACCTCCTTGATGGTCCGCAGCATCTGCAGATAGAACTCGAAGGGAAGTCCGGGATGCAGCCCGCCGACGGTATGGATCTCGGTCGCCCCGGCCGCCACCGCTTCGCCGACTTTTTCGCGGATATCGTGCAACGCCAGGGTGTACTCGCCGCTCTCCCCGGCCTCCTTGGAGAAGGCGCAGAAAGCACAGCGGTTGACACAGAGGTTGGTGTAGTTGATGTGCCGGTTGACGTTGAAAAAGACCCTGTCGCCGTTCTTTTTCCGGTTCGCCAATGCCGCCAGCTCGCCGATCGCCAGCAGGTCGTGCGATTCGAACAGCGCCAGCGCCTCATTGTCAGTAATACGGACCTTCGACCCGATCTTTTCTTTTATGCTCTCAAATAACTTCACCATAAAACTCAAACTTTCAATAACAACTGCAGCCTCGCGCCCGTTCTCTTCGCTCACTCAAAACGCAATGGCGCAGAGAAAACTATGAATTCTTTATGTTGATTTTTGACTTTCTTTGCGTCTCTGCGTCTTTGCGTGAGATAAGGTTTTGTTTTTATTTTTCTCCCCAGCGCTTGAACAGCTGATGCTCCACCCCGAGCTGGTCGAGGATCTTCCCGACGACGAAATCGACCAGGTCCGCGACGGTCTGCGGCCTGTTGTAAAAACCAGGCATCGCCGGCAGAATCTGCGCTCCAGCCTGCGAAAGACGCAGCAGGTTCTCCAGATGAATTTGATTGAAAGGGGTCTCGCGCGGCACCAGCAGCAGCTGCCGGCGTTCCTTCAGGGCGACGTCGGCAACCCGCTCGAGCAGATTGTCCGACAGCCCGGCGGCGATCCGCCCGGCGGTTCCCAGCGAGCAGGGGCAGATCACCACCGCATCCGGGGCGCTGGACCCGCTGGCAATCGGGGCGAAGAAATCGTTGAGCGCAAAATGCCCGAGTTGCTCACCAGCTTTGAAATGCTCGCGCAATTGCGCCCGGCAATCCTGCGAATCTTCTGCCAGCTGTAAACCGGTTTCAAAGGCGAGCACCTGGCGGCCGGCGTTGGTCAGCAGCAGAGTCACCTGCTTTCCGGTACGCAGCAGTTCCTCGACCAGGCGCAGGCCGTAAATGGAACCGGAGGCTCCGGTTATGCCGACGACAAGGTTATTCATCCCATTCAGACTACCGCATCGATCAGGGTAAAGACAAAAATCGTCACGCTGATATAGCCATTCATGTTGAAAAAGGCCGCATTCAACTTCGACAGATCATCCGGCTTGACCAGGCTGTGTTCATAAAACAGCAGCCCGGCGACGACCACCACCCCGGTAAAATAGATCCACCCCAGACCGCTGCCCGGGAGCACCAGCAGCAGGAACAGCAGCATCACCCCGTGAAAAATCCGCACCAGCAGAAAAGATTTCTCCACCCCCAGTTTCGACGGAATCGAATGCAGGCCACGCTCGACATCGAACTCAACATCCTGCAGAGCGTAGAAGATATCGAAACCGGCGACCCAGAACAGCACCGCCAGCGCCAGAGAGATCACCGGCCAGCCGAGATCGCCGCGCAGGGCGATCCAGGCGCCGAGCGGCGCCGCCGCCAGACAGATTCCCAGTACCACATGGGCATAGTGGGTGAAGCGTTTGCAGTAGGCGTAGAGGACAAACAGCCCGACCGCCACCGGCGCCAACTTCAAGCACAGGGGGTTGAGCATCCAGGCGGCAAGCAGGAAGATCGCCAGAGCGACAGCGACAAAGCAAATCGCTTCCAGCAGGGAAACCTTGCCGGCCGGGATGTGCCGCTCGGCGGTGCGGGGATTTTCGGCGTCGATCTTCGCATCGATCAGCCGATTCAACCCCATCGCCCCGCTTCTTGCACCAACCATCGCCACGCAGATCCAGAAGATCTGGCCGATGCCGGGGAGTGCCCCGCTGGCCAGGCTCGCCAGCACCACCCCCATCAGGGCGAACGGAAAGGCGAAAATGGTGTGCGAGAACTTGATCATTTCCAGCAGGGTTTCAATTTTGTTGAAAATTCTGGCCTTGTCCATCTGGTTGAAAGTCCTTTATCCGATCAATTTTCAAGCGGTTACTTTACACCTGGCCGGAAGAGGGAACAAGAGCTTTTCAGCCGTTTGCTTCCGGCCAGCGGCCTGCTGCATATGCCGCTGGTTCAGCGGTAACCTGTTACTGCTGGGGGCAGCTTACTTTTTGGCCTTGACCACGGTTTGTTGTTCGCATTTCTCAACGCCGTGGCGGTGCGCAACGAACCCGATGCGGTGCGGAGCTAAATTACCGGTATTTTACCGGCGGGAGCGACACCGGAGCATTGAGTGGATCGCTGATTCTGGGAATGATTGGAGAATGGTCCGGTTTTTCGACGCAGTTCATCTGTGCGGGGTGGAAATGCTCGGTGGCTTGCAGGTGTTTCGATTACGCCCGGATTAAGCTGATAACTGCAGGCAGACTCAGACAGGTGGGTCTTTGATAGTGGGACCAGTGAACCGGCACAAACAATTAATTCAATCAGTCAGCTCAAATGTTGACTGATATAAACCATGGCAACAGCCATAACTAAAAGCATCAATGTTACCGGAATCACGTGGACAATCAATGTGTGGCGTAATTTTTTCATGAGCATGACCTTTGATATTAATTCAAGTCATTATTAACCAAATAATCTGCATCATTAATGCCAGATGTTTCATTTATGTAATTTCAGCTACTTAGACTTATCATTTGCTCGTTCAGGATTTCTGTAAATATTTCCAACTGGCTGAATGTTGCGATCTTTCAACGAATTTTTTCTAAATTTGCCACAGTTTCTCAACGAATGATCTCATTCCCCTGCTGTCTGTCCTTAGGTACTTGCCATATCCGCACAACGCCATTGTCGGGATAACTGCCTGAAGATACTGACCCGGCAGTTCCCCCGGTAGTGTAGACACCCCGAACTAGCGGAGGTGTCATAATGGCGAGGATGAAGGGACCGCGGCGGTGCTGACCCTGGGGCTTTCCGAAGTGATTACCAGCCCCCTTGAAGGGGCTGCCGGAAAAGGCGCCGAAATGAAATTACAGGTGGTGTACGATACTGAAGACCGGGTCAAAGTGGTAAATGTTCTGCAAGATGATCGCTGGATCCCGACACAGAAAGTTGCCTCAAATTGATAAATCCCCGATACTTATTACCGGTTTGTCAGGAAGCGGCCTCTGCCGCTTCCTGTTTTTTCCTGAGCAGTACTGAATAGCATTGACTATAATTCTCGCAAGTCACTGCCAACCTCAAACAGCAGTTCTCTAAATTTATCACAACCCAAATTCGGCCCAGATCGGACAGTGATCGGACGGCTTTTCCATGCTGCGCAGCTCGTAGTCGATGCCGGTTCCGGTACAGAGGTTCAGCAGCGGTGCGGTCACCAGGATCAGATCGATGCGCAGGCCCCGTTTCGGCTCCTGCTCAAAGCCGCGCGAGCGGTAATCGAACCAGCTGAAACGATCCGCGACCTGCGGATGCTGTCGGCGAAAGCTGTCGCTTAACCCCCAGGCTTTAATCCGCTCCAGCCACTTCCGCTCTTCCGGCAGAAAGCTGCACTTGCCGGTCCGCAGCCAGCGTTTGGCGTTCTCTTCGCCGATGCCGACATCGCTGTCCTCGGGCGAGATATTCATATCGCCGAGCACCACCAGCAGTTCATCCGGACTAGCTTTGGTCTCCAGCCAACTCTGCAGGTTGGCGTAAAATGCCCTTTTGTTGGGAAACTTTTCGGGATGTTCGCGATTCTCTCCTTGCGGAAAGTAACCGTTCACCAGCCGCAGTCTGCGCCCGTCTGCGAGCGGATAACTGGCGATCAGGCAGCGCCGCTGATGTTTGGGATCTTCGCCCGGAAAACCTTTTTCAACGTCTTGCGGCGCCAACTTGGAGAGGATAGCCACTCCGTAATGGGTTTTCTGGCCGTGATAGCTGACCAGGTAGCCGAGTTCGGCGATCGCTTCGAGCGGAAAATCGCTGTCGTGAACTTTGGTTTCCTGGAGAGCGATGATGTCCGGTTGATGCTTTTCAATCAGCGCCGCCAGCTGATGCAGGCGGGCGCGCAGGCCGTTGACGTTGAAGGATACGATCTTCACTCATTATCTCCTTAATTCGCGCAGAGGTAGGCAATGATTTCTTCAATGAACTCCGCCCCGTAGCGGGCCAGTTTGGTCTGGCCGACGCCGTTGACCTGCAGCAGGGCCTGTTCATCGGTCGGCAGGGTTGCCGCCATTTCGGCCAGACTGGCGTCACCGAAAACCACATAGGGGGGAACTCCGTCGGCATCGGCCAATTGTTTACGCCGGATCCGCAACCGATCGAACAGCTCCTGATCATATTCGAGACCGACAATTTTGCGCTCCGCTTTTTTCTTTCGGACCGGTTTAACCCGCGGCCGGGTAATCGTCAGGCCGCTTTCGCCGCGCAGCAGCGGTCGCGCCGCTTCGGTCAGTTTCAGGACCGAGTAATTGGCGATATCCTGCTCCAGGTAGCCGTGATGAATCAACTGGCGCAGCAGATGCTGCCAATGATCCTGACTCCGCTCCCGACCGATTCCGTAGGTGCGAAGTCAAAGGGGACGTTCTTGACATTTCCCCATTCTCCGTTATGTTCTCCTCATGCCTCGTCAACGCCGCATCGACATCCCCGGTCTGTTACAACACGTGATCTTTCGCGGCGTTGCCCGTAGCGACATCTTTCTTGATGACGAGGACCGCGAGGATTTCACCAATCGCCTGAACCTGTTGCTGGCCGACACCGCAACCCATTGCTACGCCTGGGCGCTGCTCGATAACCATGTCCACCTGCTGTTGAGACCGACCCGCCAGCCGTTGGCGCCACTGATGCGCCGACTGCTCACAGGCTATGCCGTCTCCTTCAACCTGCGGCACAATCGTTCCGGCCACCTCTTTCAAAACCGCTACAAGTCGCTGGTTTGCGACGACGAAGCTTACCTTCTTGAACTAGTCCGTTATATCCATCTGAATCCCTTGCGTGCCGGGCTGGTAGAGAACCTTGAGGCATTGGCCGACTATCGCTGGTGTGGCCACCGTCAACTGCTCGGCAAGGGCGGCCCGGAACTGATCGACCCCGCCGACCTGCTGCCGCTGTTCTCAGCGCGCAAAAAGATGGCGATTGTCCGCTATCTGCAATTTCTTGACGACGGAATCCAATCCGGCCCGCAGGTCAAACTCTCCAGTGGGGGACGGCGGGCCAGCCAGGCTTACAACCCGGCGCTGCAAAATGATGAGCTGTTCGATGAGCGAATTCTCGGTGGCGGTGATTTCGTTTCACAGATTCTGGGAGCAACCCGAGACGAAGCCGTGTCGCTCTCCTTACCCCAGTTGATCGCCTTGGTCGCCAAGCACTGCGAAGTAACCGAAGCCGATTTAGCCTTGCCGAGTAAACAACCGGCTTTCGCGCGAGCCAAGGCGCTGGTCTGCTTTATTGCCACGCGACTCTGCCGGTTCAAGGGAGCAGAAGTGGGTCAGCGACTGGCGTATTCGACGACAGCCGTCAGTCGCGCAGCCCTGAGGGGCAAGGCACTGTACGAAACAGATGGGAAGTTGCAAGCGGCGCTGAATGGGGAAATGTAAAGAACGTCCCTATACTTCGTCTATACTTTCTATACTTTCAAAAGTGGCAGTCGCTAACAAGCTGCCCAAATCTTTTGAAGACACGGTCCAGTGGGATATTTTGCATCTTGCAATTGAATCCGAGTATTCAGACATTTTTCCTCCTGGATTCTACGCGAGCCAAGCATACTGGTATTTAAAGGGGCATTTTCCTTGTGGGTGGGAGGGGAATTTTCCTAAAGGTAAATTAGTGGTTTATTAGTTCCAAACAATCCAAATGAATAAATATAAGAAGAACGGCTAAAAATATCCTTCCAGCGATTGTTTTTTGTTAAGTTCTTCGCGCAATAACAATAATGCCCGTTTGTGCAGTTGAGAAACACGTCCTTTGGTGAGAGACAAAATTTCAGCTATCTTTATGAAACTTACCTGTTTGAAATAATGATACTCGATAATCATATGTTCCCGTTCCGGCAAACAATCCACCGCTTCGATCAATCGCTCCTTTAATTGCAGCAGTTCCTGCATCTGATAAACGTGATCACCGCTATTTTCCGCTTCCGAACGAACCATCCCTGTGTCTTCGAGCATATAACAGATGGCCATTCCCAGAGCGACTTCCACCATTTCCTCAAACAAATTGTTTTCTTGATCGTCAGAATCTTCCTCGACAATCGATTGCATCCTTTCTTTTCGCAGCCTGGCATAGTATGCAGACTGCTCACGCCTTTCCGTCATTTTTTCCAAACCGTTAAGGATCGAGCCGCGGATGCGGTATGAGGCATATGTTTCAAAAGTTGCATTTGAATTTAAGTCATAACGGTCAACCGACTCGACAAGTCCGACTAAGCCAAGTTGAAAAAACTCGTCAAATTCGACTTCATCATCTGGACGGCGGGCATACAGCGAAGCAGAAATTGTTTTAACCAGAGGGGTGTAGTGATTTATCAGCGCAGCGCGAGCATCATCATTGGGGTTTTCCCTGCATTGTCTCCAGAGCTCTGTCGCATTCAAACCAGTCTCCCCCATGAGAATCAGACCATACTATCAGGAAAAACTGTTCAGCAACGAGTAAACAACCAGGTTCCAACCGTCTATCAGTACAAACATCAAAATTTTGATCGGCAGCGAGATCATCATCGGCGGGACCATCAACATTCCCATTGACATAAGAACGCTCGCGACGACGAAATCGATCAGCAGGAACGGCAAAAATATAACAAACCCGATCTGAAAAGAGCTTTTCAACTCACTCAGCATGAATGCAGGCACCAGCTGAAGAGTCTGAATGTCGGCGACGGTTTCCGGCCGATCTCCTCCCGCAATATCGACCATCAACATCAAATCCTCTTTCCGCGTCTGCCTGACCATAAAATCGCGCATTGGGTTGAGGCCCTTTTCAAAGGCCTCTTGCATTTCAATCTGCCCGTCCAGATAGGGTTGAAATGCTTCCGCTTGAATTTGTTGAAAACTTGGCATCATGTTGAAAACGGTCAGGAACAGCGCAAGGCTGATAATAATGGTATTGGGCGGGGTCTGTTGCATTCCGAAGGCATGACGTAACATGGAAAGAACAATGACGATGCGGGTAAATGATGTCATTGCAATCATGATTGCCGGCGCCAGACTTAAAACTGTCAACCCGATAAGAATCTTTATCGCTGTCGCGACTTCAGCTTTTTGATTGCTCCCGTCCGATATTTGAATGTCAATGCCGGGAAGTGAAAAATCCTGGGCCCATGCCTTTTGCGAAAAAACGATTATCAATAAGATCAATACGGCCAGAAAGAAAAAATAGAACCAATAATTCGACCGTCTGATTGTATTCGGGGCACTCATGAAATAGGACCATCACTTTTTTTTTCATGACGAGCAATCGCAATTTGCTCACCACTTTTAGCTATCAAATATTCCTGCCTGTCGATATCGACCAGATAGAGCGTCATCTTCGGTGCAATGGTTTTGGTCTCGCTTACCACTATTCGATTCCCCGACTTGGCGGCAATAACTCCTTTTTTTTGCAGATTTTTTTTCAGGACATAGCCCCCCCCGACGACACCTGCAACAGCCAGCAAAAAGACAGTTATTACCCGTGACAGAGAATCGGATGATGGCGTCAGTTGCGATTTGAAGGGAATCGGTTCCTCAGCGGCGGATCCGGTGCCGGAAGCGAATCCGGAACCCTGTATCTGCCCCCAGCAGGGGAGCAACAGAAGAATCAGAACGGCAAATGCCAGCCGGTACTTCAATTGAGATCTCACCCTAATCCTTCAATTCGGAGATCTGGATACCGAAATTATCGTCTGCCGCAACCAGATGTCCTCGCGCGACAATTTTCCCGTCGACGAGCAGATCAACGGGCGTCTTGGTTGATCGGGTCAGCTTCACAACAGAGCCTTTGCCCAGGTTAAGCAGCTCGTCGACCGTCATCTCCGCATCCCCGACGACGACCTCCAGCTTAATTTTCACATCCTTGATAATTCCCAGGTTTCCGGTCTCAAGCAAGGGCTGCGGCCCTTCGTCGGGTTTTATGATCTGCGCTATTTCGAGAGATTCAACTTTACTCATCACACTCTTCCTTACGGTTAGTTCGTCAAAAATGGGTTAATGCCTCTTCTTCTCGTTCATTGTTGCCGTGATCTTCATTTAGGGCCGGTGAATCCGGATTCGTCCTCTCGGCCCGTATCTGTTTCCTCACTCCAGCAGTGCGTCAACCTGAAACGCAAACCTGTTATCGCTGCATCCGAGAAAACCACTGAATTTGACACTTGAATTATCCATTTCCAAAGTTAACGGCTCCTGCAATCCCTTATCCATTTTGACCACATCGCCAATATTGAGGTTCATCAATTCGACTAAGGACAATTCAGCCACCCCCAAAGTTATCCGGGACGACAGCCGCTGGTTGGAAAGGACCTCCGCGGCCGGATAAAAATGGGCTGACGATGAGCGGGGAATTTCATACAGGGAATCGAACCGTGAGACCAGGGAAAGCACCGGCAGCCACGCCAAAACAGTTGTTTCCGCAAAATCTATCTTCACTTCAAAAATTCCCCTCCCAGGCTCGAATTCCTCCTCCGGCAGGGCCTTTTCCGGCGGCAGCTGTTCCGCTCTGGACAAGGGGATATTTTCATCGAGCTGAAAGAATTTTTTGGTTAAATCCTCGAAGACCCGCACCATCAGTTCATGCACTGTTCGACCGGCGGCCTCAGATTGCGCCGGGAGCTCCCGCCTGCTTAGTAATTGAGACATTATCCGCACACGGCTATCGCCATCCACGGAATAAACCGCCCAATGACCTCCGTCCTCATCACTCAATCTGAAAGCTTTCTGTTGGCAATCTACAACGAGGCATCGAGAGACATTGACGGTCAATAGCTTTTCATCGAGGCTATCGCCAAACCATAGCGCCATCCAGTCACGCAGGTCGTCGGCCAGCATGGTTTGAAGTTCAGTTAATTGAGTTGTTCCCAGAACAACATAAGGTCGAACGTTCATCGGCGGGATCCCGCGCTATCAAGTAGTTGCTGAATCATTTCATTGGCAATACTCACAACCTGGGAAGAAACCTGAAATCCACGTTGGACGATGACCAGATCGGTGAATTCCTGGGAAAGCTCCACATTGGATATTTCAATGCTCTTCCCGACAATTTCACCCATGACCCCTTGGTTTGCCGCCGATATTTGCAGGAGATAGGGATCGTTCATAAGAAACAGGCCATTACCGATCTGTTCGATCGATTGCAGATCGTTCATCCACCCCAAGGCCAAACGCTCCCCTTTGACTTTTTCCCCGTTGGAATAGGCAACCTCCATGATCCCGTCCTGGTCAAAGGAAACATTGGTTTGTGAGCCGTATGCGTATCCGTCCTGGGTCCCTACCGCCAGATCGGAACTCGATCCGGCCGAAAAAGATGTAGCGCCGGTGAAGGACCCGGGAGTCCCGAAAGAAAAGGTGATCTCCATCGGATCGGCGTCAGCCGGCTCAAAGGTAAATGTTATCGAATTGAACCCTTCCTCCGGCGATCCGTTCCCTTGAAAGCGGATTTCATTCCCGCTTGAAATGACATTTTCATCTTCGTCCTTGATTTCCAGCAACCAGCTCAGCGGCGTTTCCGAACTGTTATTTGTCAGCTTTAAATCCAGCAGGTGTTTATTGCCCAAGGAGTCAAAAACTTCAATGTCTGCGATTTCATGATCTGTTGCGCCGGAAGACAGGTTGTTGACAAAAGTCACTTCCGTGGTTGCTTTCGCGGGGTTTGTTCTCAAAGCAGAAATATTGATATCCATGAGTTGCCCGGATTCATCGATACCGGCAACTCTTGCCTCATTAAGCGTTGAAATCAGGTAACCATCTTTATCAATCTTGAATTGTCCAACCCGGGAATAGAAAGTATTCTCGTCGTCCCGCAGGATAAAAAACCCGTTCCCGTCGATCGCGACATCGGTTTCATTTCCGGTTTGCTGGATATCTCCCTGCGAGAAACTGGTGAGGGTGCCATTCTCCTTGACGCCATTACCATCTTTGCGGGCCGAAAAATCCTGATTGGCCTCGCCCGTCAGCTGATACTGATAGAACAGGTCGCGAAACAGCAGATCACTGCGTTTGAATCCCGGGGTATTCATATTGGCAACATTGTTGCTGATGACATCAAGACCCTTGGAAAACGTCAACAAGCCGGTCGTGCCGCTGTAGATAGTTCCCAAAATGCTCATTACAAATCTCCTCAGTCGCTATTATCGAATTATGCTGATCTGCCCCAGGCCGATATCCGCAATGAAATCTCCTAACTCGGTGACAATCGTCATTGACGGTGAACCGTTCTGAAAGGCGACCGATGTGACTTCCCCGACAATACTTCCGGTACTGGTGGCGGCCTCTACCCAACGACCGATCAAATCGATCGCCTGTCCGCCGCTTTGCAGAGAGAGCAGGGTGTCAAGTTTGCCATTCAGCTGCTGAGTCTGTTCAAGACTCGTCAGTTGCGCAAATTGGGCGATGAATTCATTATTATCCAAGGGTTTAAGCGGGTCTTGGAACTGCAACTGAGCCAAGAGGACCTTTAAAAAATCATCTTGATTAATCGCGGCCCGATTTGTTACCGAGGATTCCGCCAGCGCACCAATTCCAGAAATAGCCATAGTGGTTCTCCTAAAATAAGCGGTTGATTTTATGTTCCGAATAGACCTGGCCTTCAACTTCGGAAGGATGTTTTATATCTTCCCAGACCAGCCGGCCGTTTAAAGTGATCCCCAGCAACCGCTGATTTTCCCCCGCCAGAAAATTGCGGATTTCCCCGAGCAGGTTCAGGATATCGGCTTTTTGCAATGAAGAATCACGGATGATCACGTAAACCCCGTCTTCCGACACGACGGTTCTTATCGAACTGGTTGGCGGCAAGAACCCCTGCAGTTGAGGGAATGCTATCCGCGAAGGCAGCGCGCTGTTTGCTCGCTGCATCGTGTTAATCTGTTGCCACCCGCTGTCCTCAGGGGCAGCTCCCTGCAGAGTCTGCAGTTGAGACAGCCTGTTAACCAGATTCGCGGGCAAGGAACATGCGCCTTCCGGAGTCAGCTGAAATATCGCCCCGTCCGGCACGGAGATGGCGGAGATCGCCTGGCCGGGCACAGGAGCTCCCTCCTGCGAAAACACGGACAGGGTCTCGGGAGCGGTCAAAATATCGGGAACAACTTCAGAATCAACCAACGGCCCGACACTTCTCATGACTTCGACCTGTTTTTCGAAATAGGCCTTCTCCAAAGCTCTCTGCCACTGTTCGTCAAAACCGCTACCAGCCGATGAGTCGGCCGCTAGCGATCTTGAATCCAGCATCTTGGTATTCAGCAGTATGTTTGCCATTTTCCCCGCCCGTATCGTTGTAGCCAAAGTTCAATATTCTGGTCATTTTGGCTTTTTTCCAGAGCCTGGCTAATTTCCCGATCCGACTTGTCCTTGACCTGTTTCAGAGCCTCAATATAGAGAGCCGCCTGCTTGAGCTGGTGTTCCGACTGCCGTGACCTCAGATCCGCCCGCTGCCATTCCGCATATCTCGACTTGCGTAATTTCTGTTCATCTTCCAGAAAACTGCGGGCCATCTGCAGCACATGCAGATCCAGATTTTCTTCGCCATTGATTGCGCTGAAAATCAATTTCTCGGCCTGTGCGATGTTTGCCTCGACAACCTTGAGCGCCTCATCTGCCCTGTCGAGTTCTTCCCTTGCCAACCGGTGCCGTTCCTTCAAATCTTCAAGATCCCAGGAACCCCGTTTAATTGAAAAACCCAATAAGCGACTGCGTCTTTCAGCCTTGTTCTTCATGCTGTCTTCCCATATGAATCTACGAGTACTTTTAATTCATTGATCGCTTGAGAACGAGACGCCTTTTCATCAAATGATTGGCATAAAAAATCATTGATCGCGGGTATCATTTTGATGATTCGATCCAACTCCGGGTTCGAACCCGATTTATACGCTCCGATATCAACCATATCCCGTGAGCGTTCATAGGCCGCAACCGTTTTCACCAGTTCCGAACTCCAGATAAGTTCATCCTTTGATGCAAGTGCGGTCAGCAATCGACTGTTACTCTGCAAAATGTCGATGGCCGGGTAGTGTCTTTGATTGGCCAGTTGTCTGGATAATACAATTCCGCCATCCAGGATGGCCCGGACATGGTCGGCAACCGGCTCATTCATATCGTCCCCTTCGACCAGCACGGTATAAAAAGCGGTGATTGAACCGCCAAGGTCTGTCGTGCCGCAGCGCTCCATAAGCTTCGGGAGCAAGGCAAAAACAGACGGAGTGTAACCGCGGCTGCTCGGCGGTTCTCCTACAGCTAGTCCAAGTTCCCGATGTGCCATTGCAAAGCGCGTAATCGAGTCCATCGTCAGGACCACATCCTGCCCCTGGTCCCTGAAATATTCAGCGATTGCTGTCGCAGCAAAGGCGGCATGCGAACGAACCAAGGCAGTTTGATCAGAGGTGGCAACCACAATAACCGAACGCGCCAATCCTTCTGCGCCAAGCACGTTTTGGATAAAATCCATCACTTCCCGACCGCGTTCGCCGATCATGGCAATGACATTGACATCGGCATTCATATTCCGGCTGATCATTCCCAGAAGCGTACTTTTCCCAACCCCGCTGCCGGCAAAAATTCCAATCCTCTGCCCTCGCCCGACAGTCATCAAGGTGTCAACCGCCCGAACTCCCGTTTCCAGGATTGCCGAGATAGGCGGCCTCTGAAGCGGGTTGAGAGGCACCCGGAAGATCGGATAATACTTGTCAATATTCAGTGCCGGGCCAGAGTCCAAAGGTGTGCCGAAAGCATCAATGACCCGGCCCAACAACTCCGCGCCGACGGGGATCTCGGAGCAATGCCCGGACGCGACAACTTCGCTTCCCAAACTGATCCCCTGAAGTTGGCCATAAGGCATTAACAACACCTTGCCGTCCTTGATACCGACCACTTCCGCCTGGATCGGCTCGCTTTGGAGCGGCGAATATATTTCACAGCGTTCCCCCCAAAATGCTTCGGGGCCGTCCGCCTCCACGACCAGACCCAGAAACTGACTCACCCGGCCCAGTCTCCGTGTCAGGTTCCCGTTCGCCAGAGCAGACAAATAATGTGAATGCATAGATCGGCAGTCCCCGTCAGTTATTTGATCGTGCATCCAGCAAAAGTTTTCTTAACTCTTCAACCTGTAACTCCAAGCGCGCATCAAGAGCGCCGGCGCTGTTCTCGATAATGCACCCGCCGAGTTCGATACTCTCATCCGCTTTAAACTCAACTTCAGAGACCCACTCATCCCCCTGTTTTTCCTGCATGCGAAACTTTTCCAGGCGACGGTAATCTTTCGGCGAAATGCGAATAAGCAGCTTTTCGCGCCTGGCGATCTGACCCATGGCACATTTCACCATCGCGATAACGAGACTCCGGTCGGCACCCGCCTGACCCATGATTTTTAAGGTGGCGGCAAAACCGATTTCCACGGCGACATCCTCCGCCTGCCGGAGCAGTCGCCCTTTTTCTTCGACGATGGATTGCATTAATTCCCGGAAAGAGGCCATTTCCTGCGCTTGTTCCGCCAGAACTTTCTCACTTGCCTGATTGAAGCCTTCCTCATAGCCAAGCTTCCTGGCACTTGTCCGGTCATCTTCAAGTTGTTCCTGTCGCTGAGCCAGTTGTTCTTCGTAATGTTTTACTTCAGCCAAGGCAGCGTCCCGGTCTGCGATCAATTCCTCGATATACTTTTTGTCAATACCGGGCTCTTGGGAATCAGTATTTTCGATTCCGCTCGCTATGACCTCATCCTCTTGAGTTTCTGTTCCGTTACCACACAGTGTTGACAACCCGACCGGCAACAAACGACGACAGACTTTTTCAACAACTGGCGCATGAATCACCCTTCCCATATTCATCTCCCAAAAATAGTCCAGCGGCGGACAGGTTCTTTTATTTGGCAAGTATTTGCAGAGGACGGTGACGTCGATTCAATGGCATCAACGAGCCGGTCAGCGAAAATCTTCAAAAGGGTTTCACAAACCTTTTCTGTCATCTCCCCATTTATGGCTGTCATCGCCTCAGAAATAGCCAACCGGCGTTGCAGGGGAAACCTGTTGATAATTTCATTTTTCCATGGCCAGTCGCGGGCTTGAAGCACAACCGAAATGACAGTATCGATCTCCGACGTGAGAACCTTGTAAACGACCGCCGCATCGGTCCGAGCTATACGTTGAATGTATGGGGGTTCTTTAACGGACGGCTTCTGGTCGGCGTTTTTTTTCAGACTCTCCATGCCGGACAGCAAAGTCGGCTCGCGGGGGATACCCAGATCGGCTAGCTCCGACAGCATGGGAGATAGTTTTCCGTGATATTTCTCAGGCAGCTGTTCCAACAACCACTGACTGTCATTTTCATTCAATCCGTAAAGGTACAAAGCGGTTTTTTTATAGACGTCCATCAGCCGACCTCATCCCTTTCAGGTTCGTCGGCTTGATCAAGCCAGAGCCGAATATTTTCCAGGACCTGCTTCCTCTCTGCATCGGATAAGGACAGGGGCTTTCCGGAGCCTGCTTTGGGCCGGAGATAATACAAGGCGATCAGGAGACACAAAAATATTGCTGTAACAGACGCGACTCCGACGATATTGTCCCCAAGCCAGGCAACGACCTGTTTTCGATCCGGCAAGTTTGTGTCCATCGAGTCGGCTTCGATTTTATTCGCTCCGGACTGGGGAGGCGATCCGATTCCGGCTGTCATCCCTTGAAGACCTAGTCCCTCTCCGCCATCCTGTGGCGAAGTTTTTGCCGAAGCTAAGGTTTTCATGGTTTCTTTTATTGCATAGACAGCGATTGCGTCGCCGCGCGAGGAATTAAAACCTACCGTCATTTTCACCAGTTCACTTATTTTTTGCCGGCGATCGTCAGGAGTATCCGTCGGCACCATAACACCAACACTCAGCCTGATGATTTCTCCCGGAGTTTCGACGATCTGATCAATCGAACGCCCCAGACGATACTCCACCTCGGTCGTCACGTTCCCGGAGTCCCCGTTTGAAGACTTGCCCGTTCCCATTCGCATTTCCCGTTGACGAATGACCCCCCCGGAATCCTTCTGTTTCCCGGAAGGGATAACAGCTTCTCGCGTTCGCTTGACCTGGTTGAAGTTTAAATCGACATCGATACTGACCAAGGCCTGGTGCGGGCCGAAATTCCCTTCCAAAACTTCCATAACTTTGTCAGTCAGATATTTCTCAACCGCCCGTTTCTGCTCCAATCGACCGGAAACGGCCGAGACTTCATCATTGTCGGCAATCAGCCTGCTGAGGGTTCGGCTGTCCTGATCCGTAACCGTAACCTGCCAGGGTTTAAGTTTGGGAACAGCCGCCGAAACAAGACGTTGAATTCCCAAAATCTGGTTACTGTCAGGCCGGTGGCCGGTTTCAAGAAATAGTGTGACCGAGGCGCTGGGCGGGCTGTCATCCTGTTGGAATACCCCCTTTTCCGGCATGACCAGATGGATTCGAGCATACTTAACTTCTTTCAACGACATGATCGTCCGTGTTAATTCGCCCTCAAGCGCCCTCTGGTAGTTGATGCGCTGGGCGAATTCGGTCATGCCGAAATCGGAGCCGTCAAACACTTCGAATCCGACGCCTCCTGCCAAGGGCACACCGGACTCCATCAGTTTCAGGCGTACCTCATGGACAGAAGACCCGGGAACGAGAATCTGAGTTCCTTCCTTCTCGAGAGAATAATCAACTTCCATTCGATCGAGCGCGGTAACAACACTGGCCGCATCACGCGGGTCAAGATCGGTAAACAAGACCTGATACTCATCGCTCATCAACCACCAAAACGCTCCTATTGTCAGTGCCGCGATAACAACAATTCCGACCAGCAACGACAAACGCACCCCGCCACTCAATTCTTTCCAGCGTTTCAAACCAATTGACATATCAATACCCTAGACCTGCATCCGCATAATTTCTTGATAGCCTTCAAGCAATCTGTTGCGCACCTGAACAGCAAGTTCGAACCCCAGTTTTGCTTTTTCCAACGACAGCATGACTTGGTGAAGATTATCCTGTTCCCCTGTCGCCAGCTGTTGGACCTGAAGTTCAGCTCCTTGAATCTGCTGGTTCACAGCTGTCATTTCACGAGATAACCAGTTAAGAAACGAACTATCCGATTTCGTCGGCTGCAAGCTGGCGAGTTCCTCGCCGAAGCCTCCAGCAATTTGTCCTACCGCTTCAATACTCATCATCGCTCTCCTATTGCTAATGCCTTGAGGGCCATTGCTTTGGCGGCATTAACTGCACGGACATTGGCTTCGTATGCACGGGTTGTTTCCATCAGCGTGACCATCTCGGAAACAGGATCAATATTCGGATAGGCAACGAATCCTTCGCTGTTGGCATCCGGATGCCCGGGGTCATGGACCATTCGCGGCGCAACGGTCTGAGGTTGAACATCGACGATTTCAACCCCCCGATAATGATTTTGAAAACCTGAAATCAAGGAGTCGAAGCGAGTTCCGGAAGCTTCTCCGACAATAACTTCAAGGGGCTGGAATGGGCCGCCCGCGGAACTTCGGGTGGTATTGACATTGGCCAGATTCAAAGCAACGGTATCCAGCCGAACTTTTTGAACGGCCATTCCCGAGGCGCTGATTTCAAATGCTGAAAAATAATCCATCGTTAAGATTTCCCTCCATTGATTGCCAATTCCAACAATGATCCCTGCAGGTTCGAGGCCTTCAATAACGCCTGGTAGTGCAAGGTGTTCTCCGTTATTTTTACCATCTCCCGGTCAAGCGCAACCGGGCCATTTTCCGTAACCACAAGAGACTCCCCGTTTTGAAGCGAATCTCTGACCGCCTCAATCCGGCCTTCCAGCGAACCCCTCTCGCCACGCTCCAGGGCATTGGTGAAACCGGAGAGCTGGTCCTCAAAGCTGAGTCGTTTTGCCTGATAACCGGGGGTGCTGCTGTTGGCGATATTATTGGCAATCAATTCATGCCTCAACAAAGCGGCGTCGAGTGCAACGCTGATTAATTTCGAAGTCACCCCCGTTATGTCCTCAATCATCTTTACCTCCATATCCTTGCGAAGAAATTATTGAATAATCAATTCCGCGTGAAGCGCACCGGCACTCTTAACCCCTTGCAGTATCGTAATAATGTCTCGACTCGATGCCTTGACCTTGTTCAGCGCCGCAACCAGGTCCCCAACTTTTGCTCCCTGCGGAAGGGATACGGAAACCGGTTCTTTCTCGGTGACCTCGACCGAGGTATGCGGGATCACCTGGGTGCCCACGTTTGACAGGTCACTGTCGACAAAGACATTCCCGATTCCGAATGGTTGCGACACGGAGTAATCGGTATTTATTGCAACGCTGAGGTTGCCGTGTGTCACGGTGACCGGCGAAATAACAACCTTACTCCCGGAAACAACCATTCCCGTTCGCTCGTTGACCACCACCCGCGACGGCAGATCAGGAACAACCTCCGTCCTCTCCACGACAGTCAGAAATCGAACTATTTCGTTACGCTTGATTTCGGGAATCTTTATCTGGATAAGCGCGGGATTCATCGCCCTGGCACTCGCACTCCCCAAAACTGCGTTGATAGAATCGACCACGCGATTTGCCGTTTCAAAATCAGGATCGTACAACTTGTAAAAAACTGCCCCCGAAGAATCGGCTATCACCGTTTCCACCGGTCGATTAACCGTAGCGCCATTCGGGATATGGGCGGCGGTCGGGTGATTTTTCTGCACCAGATTGCCATTCAGGTCATAACTGAACCCGCCCACCGAAAGAGACCCTTGGGCGAGAGCATAAATATCCCGGTCAGCCATCGCCAACGGCGTCATCATCAACGTTCCGCCAACCAAACTCCGGGCATCCCCGATGGATGTCACATTGACATCCAGTTTGTCCCCGGGCGACGAATAAGGCGGCAAGGTCGCAGTCACCATAACCGCAGCGGAATTTCGCGCACGGACCTTGTCGGTATCAACCTGGACCCCGAAACGTAACAACATGTTATGCACCGATTTCAACGTTGCTTCGTTACGGCTCGAATCACCGGTTCCTGCGAGGCCCGTAACAATGCCGTACCCCACAAGAGCATTATCTTTTACGGTCGCCAGGCGTGCCAGATCCTTTAACCGCACCGCATTGTCGTCCTCGGTTTGGGCAACGACCTGAGTCGCGAAAAGACAACAAATTCCAAGAAAGACGCAGAGTAAATAACGCATACTAAAACAACCAATTGAATATTCTGGAGATAAAGCCAGGTTTCTGTCGACTGCCCAATAAGCCGTCTCCAACGTAGGTAATATCGGCCTGAGCTATACGGGTGGAAAGGATCGTATTATCGCCGCGAATATCTTCCGGACGAATTCGACCCGAGACCTTTATGTATTGGGTTTCATTGTTGAATTCAATTTTTTGCTCGCCATGTATCCGCAACTCGCCGGTCGCTAGCACTTCTTCCACTGTTGCCGAAACGCTTGCTACCAACTGTCCTTTGCGGGTGATCGTTCCCTCCCCGACCTCGCCGTTTTCAAGATTGACCCCCCCGACATCAACGGAATTGGGTTTCTCGAGGCGGCCGGAGACCTTGATCGATTTATTGGAGCTGCTTCCGGCACTTGTGGTCGAAGACGCTTCTTCATAAATCAGGATCGTTACACTCTGACCGACAGCATAGGCGCGATGATCGCTTACCAATGACGGGTAACTGTCCAACGTCGCATTATTGGCCGTGGCCACACCCTCGACCAAGAAACATGATCCCAACATCACGATTGAAACCAGAATCTTTCCCGATACATTCTTAATCATTAGTTCGCCCTTACCTGATCTTTGCCAACGACCACGGCTTGAAAGGATTCGCCACTGCCTGGATTCCGGACCGCGATAATCTGCAGAATTTCACCATCCGACAACGCGATCCCTTTTGAGGTTAAGGATACTCCGCCCTGATAAGCGTAGACTTTGACCAATTGTCCCTGACTGACCGCCGGTATCGGTTCAACATCATCCTCCGTGATAACGCTCCCCGCATTCATTCCTCTCGAAAACCGGCTGTTTTTCAATAATCCTCCCGCGAGAGGAATCCCTTGCAGTGTCGTAACATCCATGATCGTTTCGGTCACATCTTCGGGCTGTAACCGGTGATACTGTTGATACGTCTGTTTCGTCATCAAAACCGGTGCATAAGCGGTGACCGCAAACCACACCGGTACAGTCTGAAAATGCTCGTTGTCCACCAGGACGTCGACCCACACCGGCATTCGTTTTTTCAGTCGCTGCCCCTCCGGCAAGGACGCATGGAAGGTTAGCTTCCCCACGGGAACCGTAATCTCATCTAATTTACCCACCTCTTCCAGATTAACCCGCTCAAAACGATTCCCAAGCTGACTGGATAACGCGGCCCGAGCCGCTTGCCGTACAGCATTCACATCGCAAGTAATTCCACCGCCGCGAACATGAACACTGGTCGGGCCCTCCCAGAGCAGCTGTGTCGATAGGTCCGGAAAACATCTCTCCAGCCTGGCGCCAATTGCCGATCGCGTGACCAGGTCCGACTGCCCCGGTCGGGGCGTATATCCAACCACCAGATTGTTCAATTTTGCCCTCAAAAGCGGTTCGACGCCGACCAGTTCGGCAATTTCCGACAAGGCGTATGTTCGCGTCAGGATTAACGCCTCTGGTTTAAGCCTGATCGTCAAGGTCTCCTCAGGGAAGGCCGGAGCCGGCAATACCAATAACAGGAGAAAAAGTTGACACCAAAGATATCTGCGCAAGCAAACTTCAAACAAACGGCACCCTCTTAACGTCGCAGGTTATTGATAATTCCCAACATGTCATCAGCGGCCTGAATGACTTTGGCATTCATCTCGTAGCCACGTTGCGCCAACATCATGTTGGTCAATTCCTCAATCATGTTGACGTTGGAACCTTCCAGATATCCCTGTTGCAATGAGCCAAGGCCACCTTCACCGGGATCATTGTAAAAGGCATTACCTGATTCACTTGACGGCCGGTAAAGATTGTCCCCCAGAGGGGAAAGACCGCTGGGGTTCATAAAGTCAGCCAACTCAATCTGGCCAATCTCGACTAAAGCAGCTTCTCCGGGGAGTTGAACCTTGACCGACCCTTCAGGGGTAATCAGCAGATTCTGGGCGTCGATGGGAACTTGAATTGCCGGGCTTAACGGGTAACCGTCTGTATTGACAAGCATGCCATCCCGATCAATCTGCAAATTTCCGGTTCGCGTATAGGCATAGTCCCCATCAGGCATCAGCAGCTCAAAAAAACCTTTCCCCTGGATTGCCATATCCAGATCACGGTCGGTCGCCTTCGTCTCTCCCTGGCTGAACACTTTCTCAATCGCTGCGGTTCCGGTCCCCATTCCCATCGCATCGTCGATATCCGGATTAACCGGTAACCCCTGCGCCGAAGCCAGCTCGACGTACATCAGGTCTTTGAATTCGACTTTGCTCTTCTTGAAGCCGGGGGTATTGACATTTGCCAGGTTGTTGGCAATGACATCCACATGGTTCTGGTGTGCCTGCATACTGCTGGCTGAAATATGAAATGCATTGAGCATGTGACCTCCTTTGTTTTTTAAAACTCTGCGATTGTCGAGATAGCGGTTCCGATCATTTCGTCGTACCCTTTAATCACCCGGGAAGTGGTTTCAAAATGGCGAAGCGTTGTCATCATGCGCGTCATTTCATCCAGCACTTGAACATTCGACGCCTCCTGATACCCCTGTCGCACCGAAACATCTTCCACCGGCTCAGCACTCAACCCGTCTGCCGCCTTCAAGGTTCCACCGCCCGTTTTCACCAAACCATCGGGAGAAGCAAACCGGACCAGCTTCAATTGCCCGACATAGTCCCCGTCTTCAAGCACCTTGCCTTGCTGATCAATCGTGACTTCACCCCCATGCAATAGCAGCTCACCCTCCTCCCCACTGACAATCAGTCCATTCGCATCTATCAGTCGACCCTCGGCGTCGAGAGAAAATGCACCCTGCCGGCCGAAGCGCACTCCTTGTGCTCCTCGAAGTTCGAAATAGGCATCTCCTTCAATGGCAACATCGAGTGGATTTCCGGTAAAATGTAAAGCCCCGGGAGAAAAATCAACAATCCGCGCAACTCCCGGAACCAGAGGATTTTGCGCTGCCTTCAATTGATTGGCAATGGACCCGATTTCCCCCGACAGCAGTTGCTCAAAACCGGCGACCGGAATGTCCCGTTTGTATCCGGACGTTCCGGCATTGGCCAAATTATGGCTGATAATATCCAATTGACTTAAATCATTGGACATTCCAGCGGCACTGAGATTTATCGCTGTCGGCATATCTCCCCTTTCCGGGTAACGACTTGTTCTTCCATTTCCGCATCGACGGAATAGACATGAACCAACAGAATCGCCACCAACTGAAACAACTGCGCGTCGATCGGCGCATCGACCGGTAAATGGTACAACCGCTCAAGGAGCCCTTCATTCCGCACCAGTACCGGCCCCCCCTGCAGCGCCCTGGCCGTTTCAACAACCTTGTCCGCGGTAGCCCCAACGCTCTTTAAAACAACTTTGGGTGGTCCCTGTTGCGGTTCATATTTGAGACCGATAACCCGTTTCACGTCCTTACCTGCCATTCCTTTCACATCAATCGAGTGAAACTGTCCTGGTTTATGTGGTGTTCAACCACCGACCGCATCACCCCGACCTGTTCAGCTCTTGCATGATAGGAAATTTCATCAACTTGCCAGCCATATTGAAGCAGTGCGGTTTCCAGCACGGCCAACCGGTTTCCCAGAAATTCAGCGCTATCGATGCTGTCGGCCGTCACCTCCAGGCGCAAACTTCGAACCGCAATTCGCGCCTCAATTTCCAGGTGACCAAGGTTGTCAGTCTCCAGGGAAAAAATCGCTTTGCGGAATTTTAGCGTGCCCATTTCATCCGCGGTTCCTTGTCGGCCCTGCTCTTTCTGAGCGAAGAGCGCTATGGAAACTTCTGTCAATCGCTCTCCGAACCACAGAGGAAAGCGAAGAAACCGATGGCTCACCGATCCTTCTTGCTGAACATTCAGTAACCACTGCCCCAAAAACCACTCCTGCTGTTTTTTACTGCTTCCTCCAAGGTTATGATCACCGTCAGAACGATCCGGCAGCCTGAGTTCCTCCTTGGCATTGCTGGCAGCGGGTTCCCCAGTCGGTTCGAAATGTCCCCAATAATCCTCTTTGAGCAACTGAGAAAGCAGCGGCGCAAGGCCATTCACCAATTCAGGGGAGATGCCGACTTGCCCGGCAAATACGGGAAGAGAAGGGCCGACCTTGGTCGAAAGCGGTGCTGCGCCCTGATTGATTTCAGTCAGAACGCGGTCGATTGCCCGGACATACTCAGGCTCAAGTTTCAGGCCCAGCTTATTCAGTATCAAACCGCTGAGTGCAACTTGATTCGTTCCCCCTTGACGGTCCTGCAACTGCTGAAGCAAACCGTGCTGGTCAGCAGAAAGTGCGGCTTGGTAGCGAGCAAAAAGGCGGGAGATATCATCCCTGTTCTCCAGTCCGCCCGTACCAAGTGGAGGATTGTCCCCCTTCTGATTCTTTTCCCGAGATTCCGTTTCCGGTCCTACGACCCGCTGCAAATGGATTTGCTCGCCAATATTGACAACTCGGGCCTGAATCAATTCGCCGGGGCGCAACGGCAAAGTGGTATCGACAACTTTTTCCTGGCCATCGAAACTCAGTCCGTAGCGCATTCCCTCATAATGCCGCAATACCCGCCCCTTGATGATTTGCCCAAGGGTTAGAGTAGAAGCGAAGTCGCCGTCCGTCTGTACGACCAGCGAGCGATCGGCGCCGCTGAACAATCCTTGCTGAAAAGCTTCGAGGATCCCTCCAACGCTCATACCGTCACCATGCCGTGTGACTGAACATTTACGGTCGTCGGCACTTCAGACATTGCCACAACCGCCAGATGGGGTATTGTTCTTTCGGTAAACCGGCGGATATGACGGCGCAACTCCGGAGAACACAACAGGACGGGAGACAGATTATTGCCCATCATTTTCTCTGATTGGGCCGCCAGCCGCGTCAATATCTGTTCGGCAAAGGAAGGCTCAATGGCCAGCATGCTCTTTTCCGCTTCTTTGCGGAGGCTCATGGCCAGCTTCTGTTCAACCTTCGGATCCAGAACAAGCACCTTGAGACTGTTCCCTTTTGAAAGCGGCTGGCAGATAGACGCTCCAAGTTTCTGCCGCACCATCTCAGTTAACAATTCCGGGTCCTTGCCCTGCTTCCCGTCATCCACCAGCACTTCCAGAATGATTTCCAGGTTGCGGATCGAGACTTTTTCTCTCAGCAATCGTTGCAGAACTTTCTGCACCTCTCCCAGGGAGAGGACCGCCGGAAGCAACTCTTCGATCAACCCGGCGTTTCTCTCCTTGACCTGTTCGATCAATCGCTGAGTTTCCGCACGCGTCAACAGATTCGGACTGTACTGCCGGATAATTTCGGAAAGATGCGTAATCAGCACATTGAGGGGCTCAATGACTGTATAGCCTGCCTTTTTCGCCTGTTCTTTCTGATTTTCCATGATCCAGGTGGCAGCCATATTAAAGGTCGGATCCCGGGTCTCAACCCCTTCGAGCTTATTGCTCGCTGTTCCCGGGTTGATTGCCAGAATTCGGTCCGGAAGAATTTCACCCTCCCCCACCTTGGCTCCATAAACCAAGATCTCATACCGATGTGGTGCAAGTTTTTTATCATCCTTGGCCCGCAACCGGGGCATGACGAATCCCATCTCCAACGCGTACTGTTTGCGGAATGCCGCAACCCGATCCATCATCAAACTGTCTTCACCTGCAAACAGGGGGACCAGATTCATTCCGACCCGCAGTTCAAGAGCTTCAACTTCAAGCATGCCGTAAATATTTTCCTCGACCGAGGGGGTATCGATCTCGGTGTCGTCATCGAGCAACCGCTTCGATTTTGCTTTCAGTGCAAAGAACAACAGACCACCAAACACTGCCAACAGAATCAACACTGCCGATGCCGGAATGCCGGGAAGAAAAACCGCAACCATTAATGCCGCACAGATCAGGATCAGAATCTTGGGAAAAGCTGTAAGCTGCTGGGATATCTCCCGGCTCAAAAATTCATCCGAAGCCGCGCGGGTGACAATGAGCCCGGTACCGGTTGAGATAATCAATGCAGGAATTTGTGTGACAATGCCGTCACCGATGGTCAGCAAGGTAAAGGTGTGCAAGGCATCCTTCCACTCCATCCCCCGCTGCGCAATACCGATCGTTAAGCCGCCGATAATGTCGATCAGGACGATAATGATGCCTGCGATAGCATCCCCCTTGACAAACTTGCTCGCACCATCCATCGCCCCATAGAAGTTTGTTTCCTTCTCTATCTGTTTTCTCCGCTCCTGCGCCTGTTTTTCATCGATCAACCCCATATTGAGGTCCGCATCGATACTCATCTGTTTCCCCGGCATCCCGTCCAGGGTGAATCGAGCCGCGACCTCGGCAACGCGTTGAGCGCCATTGGTGACCACCACATATTGCACAACGATCAATACCAGGAACACAATCATGCCAATGATATAATTTCCGCCAACGACATGGGTTCCGATCGTCTGGATAACCCGGCCGGCGTTAGCGTCAGAGAGCACCAGTCGGGTTGCCGCAATATTGAGAGACAGCCGAAAGAGCGTGGCGAGTAACAAGAGCGAGGGGAAGGTGGAAAATTGCAGCGGCTTTTCAACATAAAAGGTCAAAAGCAGCACCAGCAGAGCGAAGCTCATGTTCGTGATCAACAGAAAATCGAGCAGTTGCGATGGAATCGGCATAAATAGAATCATCAAAATTCCGACGACCCCGAAAACCAAAACCAAATCCGACTGTTTCCCTAAAATAGCCCGCAATGACCTGATCATATAACTTCGCCTTTTCGCTCCGCCCGTTGCAGATAGATCCAGGCCAGTATCCGGGCCACCTCTGGATAAAACGTACCTGGAATTCCTTGATCAATGCCAACCTTGTTGAACAACCGCCGAGCTAACGATTTATTTTCCACGATCGGTACGTCGTTGCTTCGTGCAATCTGTCGCATTTGAACAGCAAGTTCGCCAGCGCCTTTGGCAATCAACCGGGGAGTGACCATCTCCCCCCGTTCATACTTTAGGGCAACCGCCAGATGAGTCGGATTAGTAATCAATACATCCGCTTCAGGGACTCTTTGAATCGCTCCGGCCCTCTTAACCGCCTCTTTCTGCAGCTGCCTCCGGCGCATCCGAATCTGCGGGTCGCCTTCACGCCGTTTAACCTCCTCTTTCATCTCCCGCCGGCTCATTTTCATTTGCTGAGCAAAATCCCAACGACTGTACAGCAGGTCGATCAACGCGATTAACAGGACCACCAGCAGCAGTTTGAAAGTCATTCCCCTGCCATGTTTCAGCAGCAATATCGGAAAAGCCCTCGGGTCCAAATCGACCATCGACATCAGCGCCGGCAATAGAGCGACAATCGCGAAATACAGGACGAAACCAAAAATGATCATTTTGATGATCGTTTTGATCGTCTCGAATAACATTTTCTTCGAAAACAGACGCTTAAAACCATTGACCGGATTGAGCCGGCTCATATCGGGTTTCAGTGGAAAGAAGGAAAAAACCGGTCCGGTTTGAAAAAGATTGGCAAGAACCCCGGTCAACACTAATATCCCCAGCAATGGCCAAAGAATCGATGATAACGATTCCACGGTAAACTCGAACAATCCAAGTGACCTTGCGCCGGTCATCTCTAACGGGGAGGCAACACTCAGCAAACTTCGGCACAGGAATAATTGTCGCGCAATAATTTGCTCCCCCAGCGCATAGATCACCAACAATGCCGCCGACAAAATCAATAATGAATTTATCTCCAGGCTTTTCGAAACCTGTCCCCGCTTGCGAGCTTCACGCAACTTAAATGGCGTTGCCGGCTCGTTACGATCTTGCTCCTGTTCGGTTCCTGAAGACATTAGATCACGCCTGAATCATTTTCATGGTGACCCTCCGGATGGCCACCGGTTCATTTAAACGGTCCGCTAAATCAGAACATGCTCCCAATATCGGAAGACTGATTCGAAAATCTTTTTAAACAGAGGGCCCAGATAATTCAGGGAAAAAACCAACACCATCGATCCCACAAAAATTTTCAATGGCAGTCCAACGATAAATATATTCAATTGGGGCATTGTCCTTGCGATGATCGCCATCCCCGCATCCAGTAACAAAAGTGAAAAAACAGCCGGCGCCACCAGCATGAGCCCATAGCTGAACATGCGACCGAACTGGGCAACAACTGCATCGATCTGCAGCTGCGCAAGCCCCTGTCCCACCGGCACGTGTGACAGTGAGTAAGCAAGGCCGCGGATCACCATATGATGTCCGTCAAGGAGAAAAAAGGTCGCGACAGCAGTCAGATTCAAGATCGTCCCGAGCAGAGGACCTTGAGCATTGGTCGCCGGATCGATCAGATTGGCGACTCCAAAACCCATCTGCATATCGAGAATTCGGCCACCAAGTTGAAATACTCCGAATGCGGCAAACAATCCGAATGCCAGCAAAGCGCCGATGATCAGTTCGTAAATGGCTGCAAAAATAAAGGAAGCTAAGGTGTGAGGAATTTGTGCCGGGGATATTTGTAAACTTGCGACTAAAGTTCCAGAGAGAGCGAAGAGCAACAACAACCGAACTTTTATCGGCAATTGGGTTGTCGCAAATAACGGGGTCAATAAAAACAGTGCACTTAACCGGATAAATACCAGCAACAGACCTGTCAAATATGCCAGATCTGCATCAAACCGCATGGCCCAATCTTCCCTCCCTCAAGCACGTCGATATTGGCGGATGTTACGTAATGTATTAGAAATATAAAGGTATATTTATAATTACTGTTTTCGCGAAATGAACCAACGTCGTCAACATCCAACCACCAAATGCGATCAGTGTTAAAGCAACGGCAAAGACTTTCGGCACAAAGGTTAAAGACATTTCCTGAATTTGGGTAACAACCTGGAAAACGCTGATCAGAATCCCGACAAGCATGCTAATCCCCAGCACAGGCGCCGCAATCAATATTGCAGTCCATAACATTTCACCAGTCAAAGCAATTGCGAAATCAGCGTTCATTCCCTCAATTTTTCAAAAAAACAATCGATGACACTAAACTGTTTACTAAAAACGTGGATATATTTGATGATGAGTGGCGCATAGCGCCGCATTTAAATTACATACGGGCATCAAAATACCTAATATATTTTTTCTGTCAAGTTATTTCTCAGGAGCAAATAACCACAGTTCTTAATGTGTATTTTCAACAGCATAAGAAAATCAATTCCAAATTTTGTTGATATTTAAATGCCTCAAATAATAGACAAAATTCTATAATGCTTTTAAATCAACGCCTTATCTATTCACGTAATTTTTATCTGTTTTGTAAGGAATTATTGACGTCCCTGCCGCGATGTTCCATCGCAGGACATCAAATTAAGATAAAATAATTTACCAACAGCTCAGCGGCAATCTCTTGGTTTATGTTGACAGGGAATCCGATCATTATTTTTCGCACTAATAGATTTGAATTTTTACCTCAACCAATTTAGAATCGCTCATCGACTTGCGATCATGCCATGCAAATAGATCATCTACACAGGGGACCGTTGACATGAAGGAACAGCTTGCCAAAGCCACTGAACAGGTAAAAGAAGGAAATCTCGATTCGGCGATCACAACCCTAAAGGAAATTCTGCAGGAACAGCCCGATCAGGAAATTGCCCTCGGTTTGCTGGCAGCAATTTATCTGCAGATCGGCATGACTGAAAAAGCGGTTGAACATTTTGAGGCATTGCTTGAAACTTCACCGAACAATCCGCTTGCGCGCTTCCAACTGGGGATGGCCAGACTCAGTCAGGGGGAACCGGAAACGGCTCTCAAAACGTGGGAACCTCTTCTGGCCGAAAAAGATGATTTCATGGCTCATTTTCATAGCTCACTGGCGCTATTTGAGCTGAAACGCTACCAGGAAGCCCATGACTGCATAATTCAGGCAAGTCGTAACATGCCATCTTCGCACCCTCTCTATCCCCAGTTGCTCGATCTGCACAGCAATCTTACAAATCTTCTGGGGAATCAACACAATGGATAAGACAACCGACTCCCATAACGCCATGGAAGACGAAATCCTTCGCTACAAATCCTATCTCAAAACCGACCCTGAAAACGCACACCTCTGGATATCGCTGGGCGACCTGTATCACCAAAGCGGCAACTTCGAAGAAGCAAGGAACTGCTTTGAAAAATGCTCGCATTTTGATGAAAACAACATGGTTGCTCGCAGCCGACTTGCAAATGTCATGATCAGTCTGCACCGATTTTCTGATGCTGAAGATATTCTCAAAGAGATCGTTGTCAAAACCGGCGATGACCCCGCTCTCCTGCATAACCTGGGACTCAGCCAGTTTTATCAGCATCACTTCAAGGAAGCTCACCAGACTTTTATGCGCGCGCAAGAGCTCGGCTTGAACGTACCGAAAAATTTGGCTTATCTGGTTTACAGCCTGCACAACAACAACGACACGGGAAAAGCACTTGAATTTGCCCAGACCTGGCTTCAGGAATCCCCCGGGCCGGCGACCGAAGGCTACATCTCCATGGTGGAAATGGATCATGGCGATATGGAGGCGGCCCGCCTGCGAGCGGAAAAGGTATTGCAACAACAGTCGGACAATGCCGATGCGAATCTGGTGATCGGCACTTGGAACATGGAGCAGCAGAACGCGGAAAGAGCTGAAAATTGTTTTCTTCAAATGATCCGGTCGGAACCGGACAATCCCAGAGGTTGGCAGGGGCTGGGGTTAGTGAAAATGTATCAGCAAAATTACCAGGAAGCATTCCGGGCCTTGGAACAAGCTCGCTCGCTGATGCCGGAGAACGCCACCATCCATCTGGTTATTGGCTGGGCGTACCTGGGGAATCAGGATGCCAAAGCGGCGGAGACGAATTTCCGCAAAGCGATCGCTGCCGATCACAATTTCGGCGAAGCGCATGGCGGACTGGCCTGCGCCCTGGTATTTCAAAATCGTCAGGAGGAAGCCCGGATCGCCATAAAAAAAGCTTTGGCTCTCGATCCCAAGGGGTTCGGGGCGGTTTTTGGGCAATCCATACTGATGCAATTGGATGGGAAGGGGACTCAAGGAACCAAGCTGCTCGCTAAGCTGTTCGAACAACAACCCCTACCCCGCTCAAAACCGATCATTGAGCATATCCAGGATTTCGTTCGCAAGCAAAAACCGGTTTCGGCGCCAGCATCCCGAACATCGCCGTCTCCTGCAACAAAACATTCAAAAAACCTTGAAGACAATCAATAACTTCAACCGCTTATATTCATTTAAGCCCGGCAGGACATGCATCTTGTCATGACTGGCCCGCAATGATACAGGTTAACAAATGGAAACTGTTCTTCTGATGTTTTCTGGTGGCGTTGACAGTACCTACCTGCTCCATCACTTTCTGACCAAAACGAATTTTCCCCTGCATGTCCATCATATTTCCCTTCGATATCCACAGTTTAATCGTTGGAAAATGGAAGATCCCGCTGTTGAAAATATCCTCTCTTACTGCAGAAGCAACTTCCGGGAGTTCGAATATTCCACGTCTCGGTTCGATCTGGACCCACTGAGGCTGGTCGGCCGCGACTCGGATTTACATTTGATGGTTGCATCGAAAATCGGACCTAATTTGGCGGGCGACAAAATAACTCTTGCTCTTGGCCATTGTCTCGAAGACATCGAGGGCCCGGATATGCAGGAAAGGGTTCAGCGACAGGTTTTGCCGAAATTGTGGAGGGCACTGATCGATAGTGTTGACGGAGAAAAGAAACTTAATCCTGTTATCTCAAGACCATTAATTGATCAGAAAATAACCAAGAAAGCTATTTTCAGGACTTTGCCGGATGAGCTAATCCAGCTTTGCTGGTCTTGCCGGATGCCTGACTATCAAAATGGAGCAACTGGGTTGCCTTGCGGCAGATGTCAAACTTGCCAAAAAAACGAAAAAATTCTTTCCCATCTAGGAAAAGCTGCCCATTTCCCCAGACTGGTCAGGTCAAAAACTCTTTACTCCCCCCAATCCACCAAAAGTCCGTGGGATAACCTCAATATGTTTGTGGGGGGAGCACAGGCCCATCCACCAACATCGAACGAGCATAATTAAAAGTCAGATTGAATGTTTCCCTCTACCGGAAACCTGCTCCAAGCATGGACAAAGGGATTTTCTATACAGATAAAATTGTATCTTCGCTTCCTTGATGTTGGTCACATCAACCGTTTTTCCGACAAATGAGAAACCCAGTTCTTCCAGTTGCAACTTACGATAGAAAGGGACTTCGACCACAATATCGCTACAACCCCTTTCAATCGCTTTATTGATTCTCACCGTATCGAGCAGTTTGGCGGCCCCTCGGTTTTGGTAGGCGGGATGCACGACTAACCTGTTCATCATTGCTATCGGGGAAAAGAACTTACAATCGAAACTGTTTCGAGGGGAATAATCAGGGAAGTCCTCAATTGAATCATGAATACACAGCCTGGCAGATGCGATCAGACGATCCTCGTGGTTGAAAACCCCCCAATGGAAAGCATGGCAGTCGTGATGATCTCTCCACCGATCGTGACGAAAAATCTCTCGACCCACGTGATGGTTCCAGACAACCGCTCGTAATCGAGTTGCCTTGTCGAGCAGATCGCGATCGCATGAGTCAAATTCTCTACATTTCAATTGCTGCAAAGGACACCACCTGAGAGTTAATTATGGTCGTATTGTAAAGATTCCGATTCGGACCTGCTGCAGATCGTTTTCAGGTGCGATTGCCTGCCAGGTTCGCGGAACGAAATAATTCAACCATTACGGCCAACGCAAGGTCATGTGCACATTGTGAAAAACATTATCATGGTATTTCGAGACAATATGATCCGATAGCTTGTACAAAACGTTGTCCCTGAAGTTTAGCTGTCGCTCCACGCTGCTTTCAGTCGTATAAAAAGGCAAATCTTTTTCATTCTCATCAAACCAATAATCATCGGATATCCCCCCTTCATTCACGAAACGATGATAAATCGGTGTGCCGGGATACAACTTGAGAAGATACAAACCGATTTGATCAGGCTGACTGGCAAGAAGGAAATTTACGGTATCGTCGATACTTTGCTCGGTTTCACCGGGATGACCGATTGTCATGGTGCAACGGACCAACAGGCCAGCTTCTTTGGTAAGACGTGCGCTTTCGATCGCCTGATCTGCAGTCCTGTTTTTGTTGATGGTTTCCAAAAGTTTTTTCGAACCGGTTTCAAAACCATACGAAACCATGAAACAGCCAGCCTGCTTCATTTTTACCAGCGTGTCTTTATCCACATTATTAACCCGGCCGGCACACCACCAGTGGATGTCAAGCCCATGTGAAACTATCAGGTCGCAGAGAGCGCGGACATAGTCTCTGGAAAAGTGAAAATCATCGTCGCTAATATCAAAATACCTTACCCCATGATCATTGTATAAATATTCAATTTGCCTGAATGTATATTCTGGAGAAAAATAATTCTGCTTTTCCCAAAACGCGCCATTACAACAAAACAGACAAGAATTGTTGCAGCCTCGTGAAGATAATATACATGCAACATTACCGTCATTCGAGAATCTTTCAAAAGAAAAAGAAAGACCTTTGCACATTTTGTTATTTTTAAAATCACTTTTTGAGAATCTTGGAGGAGGCAAGATTGTTAATTCTGAGATGCAATTTCTTGATTGATTACTGACAATTTTTGATCCATCCCTAAAAGTCAATCCTTTAATATTAAAAATATTATCAGTTTTGTCCGATTTCAATACATTCATCAATTCCAGAAAAGCATATTCACCTTCATTTCTGATTATGAAATCGACAGAATTTTGCCGTCGAAGAATTTCTTTATCTAGGAACGTCGCATGTGGACCACCTAAAACAATTTTACAATCGGCATTCAATTTTTTGCAAAGTCCTACCAATTTTGTAATGCTATGCCTCTGTGGCGTATAACACGTTATTCCGACAACATCAAATCTTATACCTTTCAGTTTTGAACTAATATCAGTCCATGAACGTTCACCGCCAAAATTTATCAGAGCAACATTAAAGTTGTTTTTAAGTAAAAATTCCTTTATGTAAAGTAGTCCAAGGGGGGTACTTTCCGACTCAACTTTAACTTCTTCAATATTCGGCGGATTTATCAGTAAAATATCCAAAGCAATTCCCTAAATTTCACAATTTAAAACACGAGAGTTGGTGCTATCAAATCAATATTTAATTATCAGTCAATTGCTTCAAAACAGTTGCTATGGTTTTCATAAAACCAAGCTTCTTATACTCCATTTCAGGAGGATAGGAAAATGTCGGAGACGACTCCATTTCAAGTATCCAAGGCCGATCATTTTCATCAATAGCAAAATCAATGGTATAGATTCTTTCTCCAAAACGACTCATATAATTGTCAACTTTAGAAACAATGGACAGGACGCTATCCGGAACTCTTTCTATGTCGACATCGATCATACGGCCACCTAAGGCGAGGTTTGAAACGATACTTCCAATTGGCGGCTGTCGCACAAATGCATGCCCAGGAACTCCATTTATTAGAGTTATTCTCAGATCATGTTTTCCCGAAATACCCAATTCAGGAATTCCCCGGCTCGAATCGACATAATTTTGTAAAATGAAATTTCCATCTTGTACTATTTCTTCGCTGCAACCAGGCCCTAGAAGTCTCACACCTGAACCCATAATGCCAAATCTTGGCTTAAGCACTTTTCTATCAGAAAAGCTATAGCGCTTGGTGACAGGAAAACTTTCTTTGGTCGTCGGGCAAATCGTTAGTGGTAATAAATCCGGGAAAAGTTCATAAGTTAACTTTTTATCCCAGCAGATATGACTGAGCTCAGGGTGGTTAAAAATTCTTACATTCCCGCAGAGCTGTAATTTCAATCGATTCCTTTCCGTATTTGCCCTTGCTTTATCATAGATCAAATCAAGGTTTATTTTGTTCTGCAGTTTCCAGCACCCGCCTTCATTTGACCATGCCAGTTCTAGGCAACCATTCGAGCACTGTTCAAACGTACTTACAAAAATGTTAAGACCATATTTCCTGGCGAACGAAACAAATTGCAAATACGCATCATTGTGAATTTGTTTATAAAATGGATCACTAATCCACTGAATGAAATCCCCGAATAAAATTCCAACATTTTTCACGAAACCCTCCTAGCAAAAGGGGACAGATCTATTTCCCAAATTTTCTCGGCCGCCCCTGGCCACGCAATTCAATGCGTCGATGGAACATTTTTTCAACCTTGTCCACAAATCGAACTCCACCGGTCAGCTGACCGCGCTGCACCGCAAGACGAATGGCCTCCCGTTCCTGCTCTGAAACCGCCGTTGCCAGAAACTCGCGGTAACGCAACTGACGGATGGCGGCATTTTCACTCAGGTCAAGATAGAGCGGGTCAAAATCCAGCCAGGCAAAAGGTTGTCCCTCAAGCTTGGTGCGGCAGCTTGACCAGTGATAATCCGCAGGGTGTGCACAAAGGCCGGCGGCAACCGGATTCATTTCAACATACCGGCAACAAGCCAGAAGATAACTATCTTTGTCGATAGGGCTTGATTTAAAACGTCCTTCCCACAGGCTCCCGCTGCGGCTTTCCGATCGGTTGACAAAACGGGTCTGCCGGCCTGCGACACGCTTCATCAATATCCCGAGGTTTTCGGGCGCAGGGCCTGGGTCAATCACCAGATGGACATGATTGGTCATCAGGCAGAACGCATAAACCTTGCACCCAAGTATCTCTTTCCATTCGGTAAGATTTTCGAGGTAATAACGAAAGTCGTCATCACCGGCAAAAACAGCCTGGCGATTATGCCCCCGCTGAATGACATGGTGGGGATAGCTAGGGATGACGACTCGTGCAGTTCGCGGCATGGCAAGGTTCTATCGCAGGGTAAAATTGAGCAACAAAAATAAATCTGTCCCGTTTTACCGTTTTAGCCAATGTTTTCAGGTGCTTTTCTCTTGCTACAAACCCTTAAACTAGTGCCATTCAAATCTGTCCCCTTTTTATTGTTATCCTCAGTTTGAAGGATTTGTTTAGGGATGCAGGATATTATTTTTACTTTTTTCGAAAGAGACAAAGAGACTCACAAGGCGAAGGGTATCACTCAGGAGGGTTTAATTTACATCAGCTGGAGTGGGGCAAGACTTTTCCCGCGATTTACGCGAAGTCGTATTTGTCGATCACGAAACGATAACCCGGATCGGCAAGCTGCTGCCGAGCGCGGGTTTTCTCAATGCTGTTGCCCACCGCATAGGGGGTAAATTCTAGTTCAAAGTGCACCACCTGTTGAGGTGGCTTGAAAACAAGAGGACATGATGAGGTTTCTGGTAGTGTTGGAAGCGCGACCCACCAACATTACAGAAGGAACCCACCATGTCCTACACACAGCTTACAACAAAAGACCGTTTTCTCATTGAGATTTTGCTCCAAATGGGGCTCGGGTTTCGAGACATTGCGCGGGAACTTGACCGCGCTCACACAACGATCATCCGAGAAGTTGGGCGAAATCATCGTGGCGACATTTATTGCAGTCTGACTGCAGAAAAGAAAGCCGCATCCCGGCGGTCATTACCTCGACATCACCGGCGTCAGGACTATCAACCCCTGGTCGCTTATGTCGAAGAGAAACTGGCTTTAGATTGGTCCCCAGAGCAGATCTCCAATCGCTTACCAGCTGACTATCCTCAGGATGACCGGATGAGGATCAGCCCCGAAACGATTTATCACTGGGCCTATATCGACGCCCAGCAAGGCGGCCAGCTTTATCGCCATTTGCGACGCCATCATCGACGACGCAGACAGCAGAAACGCTACGGTACCGGCCATCGCTTTCTTCCTGGCCGCGTGAGTATTTCAGAGCGCCCGGACGTTGCAAATTCCCGAAGCCGCTATGGCGACTGGGAGGCCGACCTGATGCTTGGTGGCACAGGCAAAGGAGCACTCGCCACCTGTTTGGAGCGAAAAAGCCGTTATCTAGTTGCCGATGCGGTTCCCAATAAGGCCGCGTCTTCGTTCAATACGGCCATCCAGGGAGCATTAGCTGATGTTCCATCCGAACTCTGCCTGACCCTGACCGTGGACAACGGGAAAGAAATGGCAGAATTTAAAAAGCTTGAACAGGCGACCGGACTGACTGTCTATTTTGCCGATCCCTATTCGGCTTGGCAGCGAGGCGGCAACGAAAACAGTAACGGTTTGTTGCGCCAATATTTCCCCAAAGGGTGCAACTTCCACAAAACAACAGAGGAGCAGGTTCAAGAGGCGATTCACCGCCTAAACCACAGGCCGCGTAAATGCCTGAACTACCGAACACCCCATGAGGTCTTCAGTCAAATTGTGGGTGGTGCACTTGCAAGTTGAATCTGCCGGGTGAGGTACGGGGAATGTTGAGGAGGGAGATCAGACAAAAAGATGACAAAATAACTCTATCCCGTTTTTAGTATAGTTTAAGATATGACAGTTCTATTTTCCTCCAAGAAGGAATAAAATGTCCCAATTCCCAATGTCATATCAACAAGGTCATTTAAAGTCCCAATGGGCAACTGTCCAAAAGCTTCATGCAGGGCAACTTCTTCAGCTCCTGGCACTTTACTGAACAGTTCCATAAGAAGGTCAAAACATTCCCTCGTCCCTAAAATGGCGCATGAGGTTGATTTATTTGTGGAAGACAATGAATTAAGGATCAATTCCGCTTTTTTTGTAAAAAAATCAGAGAGTGTCCTTACAAAATTAGGATAATTTTCAAACGTCGACACAAAATTTTCATCAAATTTAGAAAAAAATCCATCCTTAATATTTAGATCTATCCTCATTTGAAAATCCAATACAATTTAGTTTACCTTCTGACCAAAAACCAATTGCTTTATCACAACTCCCATTTTTTCTGCCTGGAATGTCCCTAATGTGCGCCCCCATTCCCCCATATCATTAATTTTGAAGACAGTTCCATATTTTTCCGTTTCATAAACGACAATCGTAACTTTTTTATCTTTTGAGATAAATTCCAATAGACACGCCCACTCAGGAGTAATTTGGCCTGCTAAGAATTTTTTTGACGCTTTCATAAGACATATCAGTTTTTGTATTGAATGCCTATTTGTTATCTCAATATCAAGCTTTACCAGATTAAAATCAACCTGAACCAACCTAAAGGGAGTTATTCTAATTGATGATATTTCCTCAGGTTGCAGCGATAAAATATCCTTTAAAATATTCTTTCCTGAAAAGGGCGGAATCTGAAAAAGATACAAGCCCAGCACAACAACACAAATTATTTGAAAAAATTTAACAATTATTTTTCTTTCCATAATTCATCTAATCTAACCAGTTAAAGAAAGTTCCCACTGGATCCATTAGATATCCTACAAAGGGTACCGTAACTGCATTCTTAGAGTATGTTCTACTGGTTGACAGATTTGGCATTGCTAAGCCGTCAAAAAGACTAAAGTCGGCATTGATAGTAGCACCATGTGCCTGCTTCATTGCTTCATCTATGTCAAATTCAAGAAAATCCGGTTTATCCGTATCAAGGCTTGCAAAAGCTGTGGCGCTGACCGGCCCCCAGCCACCGGTAATATCACCGCTCCACTTTGCTAATCTATCGTTTACTTCAGCATTCATGACAAACCCTGCCCCCACACTGACCCCAGGCGAAACGAGGCCGCCCTCAGCGCCACCGTAGAAAAACAGAGTCAATTCTCCGGACTCAGAATTTACAACTAGATCTGCACCTGCAACACCTCCAGCAAAGAGTGCAGATGACACCTTGCCTGTTAATATCCTAGCATCTGGATATAGTGAACCGTAGCCATTAGATTTCAATTGCTCATTAATCTTCACGAATGGAGTATATTCATCGATTAAGTTTACAAACATATTTTTAGTATCAGAAATTATATTGGTATTGGCAAACGGGTCTCCTGGATGACAATCTAAAGTGTTTGTATAGGTCGGCGAGCTATGAGAAGAAAGCAATTTCATGCCATTAGGCAAATCTAGTACCTCTTGGTCTTTCCATAATGAAAAGTTTTCAACGTCAGAGCGTAGATCTGCCGGAATTGAATCTCCCAATACCAATTGACTATCCCCTGCACCTATCCTTGCTGCCCGCTCCAACTGTGCCACATCCGCCTCAAACGCCTGCTCAGCCTTTGCCGCGTAATATTCGCGGAGTTCAGCATCAGAGGCAGCTAACCGTCCTATTGTCTCATCGCTGATATTTACTCCTGCCCCAGGCGCGACAAGTTCAATGGTTTGTCCAATCTGCAGACTCCGCGGATCGACTCCCTGGTTCATCTCCATCAGCGCCAATGTTTGCTGCTGAACTTCCGCTTCAGATGCATTTGGACCCAATTGTTGTCGTGCGATCTTGGCGAAGCTGTCGCCTTTGGCAACAGTATATTGGCTGATCGGTGATTCCGGCATCCCCTGATCTCGAGCCAACCAGCCATCCGGCCCCATCTGCAGCGCGGCAGCCAGGTCAGCTTCTCTCGCTTCAATCGAAGCAAGCCCCTGATCGCGAACCAACCAACTGTCTGGCCCCATCTGCAACGCCTCGGCCAGTTCGGCTTCTCTCGCCATTTGCCTTGAGATATCCGTTCCGACATCACCCATATCACTTTGGCCCCAATAGGCCTTTTGGGGTTCTGCCGGTGCCCCCGGACCGAGCAAAGCACTGCCTAATCTGTCTAATATCAACCCCCCGACCTCTTGCCCCACGGCATTCGCCAGATAATCCATCCCGGCCTGCCGATCGACGCGACTCAGAGCCCCGCCAACCAGTAAATTGGTAGCCAACTGACCAGCCGTTGTGTTCCCAATTTGCGGTCCAGAAATACCTAGATCTCCAACTGCCGTGCTGATTGTACCGCCTATGGCACTGGCCCAGGTCGCCGGGCTCACCTCGCCGGTTCGGATATAGCTTTCCGCAACACCGAGCCAGGGAGTTGTATAACTCAAAACCGTGCCAAGAGCTTCACGAGCTCCATCCTCGGCATAGCCGACACCTTGAACCAATGTACCGACCTTGCCATCCGCCTTGACCCCTTTGACCGGTCCAAGGGCTGCCCCTGCCAAGCTGGCCCAGCTGGTGATCTTGCCGTTTTCAATCAACTGCTTGCTGGCCGCGGAAGCAACATTCAGCGCGCGAGTGGCAGTCTTTGCATAGGTCAGGGCCTCTCCCGCAAATTTACTAGCCTCAACAAGCTTGCCTAACCCCTGAGCCGCACCCGAGAACATTCCAGACACCGCGCCGGAGGCGACCGACTTCCAACTGAACTTGTCCTGGTAGCCCAGAGCCATGAACAACCCTTGCTGAACAATCGATGCTGCGGCACCGACCAATGCGCCAGCAATTGCAAAACTCAACAAAGTACCAGCTGTTGATGCGGCAAAACTGGAAGAGAACAAAGCATCGGCTATCACACCAGCAGCACCCGCCGTCAAAATCGTCGCGACAACGGCAATGATCGCCACGATGATGATTGCCAGGAAGCTGCCGCACCCTTTATCCGCCGGCGGCGCCTTCAGGTTGGGCAGGGTCGAACCGATGATCTCGCTTTCCTGGTAGATCGCATGAGTGTCGGCACTCAGACGTCCCGATTTGACCGTATTCGGTATCTCGATCTGCTGCCCCTCCCGCAACGGGGTCGCCGGATCGAGGTTGTTGGCTTCGGCCAGCACGAACCACAAACTGGCGTTGCCGTAGGCGGCTGCGGCAATCGATTGCAGGGTATCGCCGCGATGCACCGTGTAGGCGTTGACGGTGCTGACCGGCAGATCTTCCCCGAGCGGCTGCACCAGGTTGTATTGCTTGGTATCGAGCAAGGTGACATTGGCCTCTGATCCCTGACTGCCGGTCTGCCCGACCGGGTTGCCGTTGGCGTAGGCAAACTCGGTATTGTTGATGATGGCGTCAAAAAAGCCATACACATCCCCGCCTTTACCGGTATCGTGGAACCGATAGAGGATCTGGCCGTCGTTGTTGTAAACGAACCGCAGGACTTCCGCCCGGTGCTTACCCTCCGCTTTCCCTTTATTGGATTCGACCAGCTTGCCGTTGACGTCGTAGGTATTGACCGTATTGCCGGACATGTCGCCGCCGCGGCCGGCAATGCTGACTTCCTGCCCGGCAGCGTTATAGCTGTGGTCATAGATGAAGGTGTTGCTGCCGTCGACCACCGTGGTCTTCAGGGTCCGACCATTCAGATCGAGGGTCTGGGTGGTCGTCTGGCTGCCAGTGGTCGTCTGGTAGTTGCGGTTGTTCTCGTAATAGAGGTTGGTGGTCACCTGATCCACATTCCCGTTGGCCTTGAAGGTGCGGAAGCGGGTGACGTTGCCGACGTCGTCGTACTGCCAGTCGGCAGTGGTCACACCGCCGACCTTGGCACTGATCACCCGTCCGTTGGCGTCGAACTGGTAGGTGGTGGTGGTTCCCTGGTCATAGAACATCGTCCGATTCCCGGCGGCATCGTATCCATACTGCGATTCGATCGCGCCGTTCTGGGTGATCTGGGTGACCAGGTTGTTGGCGTTGTAGCTGTACTGATGATCGGTCAGGCGGTAATTGGAATTGATGATCGCCGCCTGCAGCTCGGCCGTGTAGCCCATTGCGGTCAGCAGTTTGAGCAGTTCCGGCCGATCTGAGAGCAGATCCTTGCTCCAGGTGGTGCCGATGATGTACTCTCCGTCGCCCACATCCTCTTTGCCGAACACATTATCGTAGTGACTGATATCGATCCCCAACCCGGCCGCGCGTGCGCGGATGACTTCGTTGCGGGTTCCGGTGTAGGGATAATATCCATACCCGCCTTCCCCATCGTCCACCGTATAATGGATCGCTCGGAGTTGGGCTTCGACATGACTCAAAACATTGGCGATGTTGAGGTTGTCGACCTGCGGGTCGTAGCCCAGATCCGTTAAGGCGCGGTGCAGGTTGCCGGCGACGTCCCACTGGTAGTTAGTATTCATGCCGGTGACCGCGTCGGCCCAGCGGACCATCTGCCCGACCGCATCGTACTGGTAGCTGATGGTGCGGTTGTGCGCGTTGCCCGGCGTGGTCACCACTTCGCTCATTCGGTGACCGGCCGCATCGTAGCTGTAGACGGTCTTGACGCCGGTGCCCAGGTCGTTGACCTCGAGTAACTGGCCGGCAGCGTCGTAGACATGGCGAATGTCCTGCCCTGTCGTCGGGTTCCATTCGCGAACCTGGTTCCCCTGATCGTCGTAGCTGTAATAGATGATCTGGCCGGCGGCGTCGATCTTGTGATCCAGCCGCCCGTAGGCGCCGTAGACGTTAACCGTGATCCCGCCTTCGGCATCGACCTCGGCCAGCAGATTGCCGTTGCCGTCGTACAGCCGTTTCGCACTCACCTCCTGGCCATCCTGATAACTGAGGGTCTCCGTCACCCGGTTGAAGGCGTCATAGGTCTGGGTCACCTCATGGCCGTTGGCGTCGATCGTGCTGGTGCGGTTGTCACGACCGTCGTACGCATAACTGGTCACCTTGCCCAGCGCGTCGGTGGCGCTGATCAGCCGGTCGCGCTGATCGTAGCTCAGCTGGACGGATTGACCGAGCGCGTTGCTGACGCTGGTGCGCCGGCCGAACACGTCGTAGCTGTAACTGGTGGCATGCCCTTCGCCGTCGACCGTCTGAGTCAGGTTGCCGACCGCATCGAAGAACTGGTAGCGACTGTGCCCCAGGGCATCGGTTTCCTTCGTCCGGTTCCCCAGCAGGTCGTAGCCGTAGCTGACCGTGGCGTTGAGCTGGTTGGACTCGCTGACCAACAGCCCCAAGGCGTTCCAGGTGCGATGAACCTGGTTGCCCTGCGGGTCGGTCTCGGTGATGACCTTGTCATTGACGTCGTAGGTCTTGCGGGTCACTGCGCGATGGGTCCCGGACTGCCCGGCCACCGCCACCGGAGCACTGAACTCGGCGGTCACGCGGTTGCGTTTGTCATAGGTGGTAAAGCTGGTAATCGCCGAACCGACGCCGTCGATCCCCAGGTTTGAGGTGGTCACCACATTGCCGTTGGCGTCCACTCCGTATTCCTCCCACACGCCCGCGTTGACGTTGGAGGCGACCTTTTCATTCAGGGCATTGTAGCGGTTTTCAATCGAATAACCGGTATTGCTGTTGAACACCTCCTGGCTGCCGCTGCCTTGACCCGTCGCCGTCAAACTCAGCTGCTGCGATTCGTTTATCTCGGCCCGGTGTCCGTGGTACAACCCCGGATCGACGGTCAGCAGACCGCTGCTCGCCAGGGTAAGCGTGCCGCCGTCTTCGTAGGCCGCGACCGCCAGGGACTGCCCGCTCATGGCCGTGTTGGCGGTCGAAGTGCTGGCCCGAGCCCAGTCGACAATCACTTCCCGTCCCTGAGTGTCGTAATAATAGATCTTGTAATCATACTGGCCGGTGGCCAACTGCATACTGGTGGTATAGTTCTGCAGCTGGAAATAGCTCGGATTGCTGGCATACGCCTGCAGCCGATCGCTGTAACCCGCCGCGATCAACAGGTTGCGCAACTCTTCGGGATGGTTCAGGACATCTTCGGACCAGACCTGCTGGGAATAACTGTTTTCGCCATCGGTAAACCAGACTGTTTTCGCGACGAAGGCCTGATCGTAAGGGCCGATCACCACCCCGACATCCTGGGCGCGCTTGCGGAGGATCTCGTTCCGGCTGCCGGTGTAGGGGTAGACCGTTTCCGTCCAGGTGCTTTCGCCATCGCTCAAGGTTTGCGTATAGTGGTAAGCGCGCAGTTCCGCTTCGAGCTGGGTCAACAGGGCACTGAAATTGACGTTGCCCGCTGACGGCAGCTCGCTGCTGTTGTGTACGGCGCCGGGGGTCAGCGCCACCGAGTTGCTGAAGGTCGACCCGCTACCGGCCGTGCGCCATGCCAGGTAGACGTTGCCATTCACCGTCGCCTTCTCGATCATGTTCAGATCGAGCGACAAACCGACATCATAGTAAGAGACGGCAATGTTCGGCTTGGTGTAGCTGTAGGTCGAGGAATAACTGCCGTTGAGCGTACTGCCGGCCTGGGTCTGGAAGCCGTAACGCTGATCGAGGATCACCTGCTGCCCGGAAGAGTTGAGATAATAGATTTTGACATCATACTGCCCGGCCAGAATACGCGGCGTCTTGCTGTAATTGTAAGTTGCCTGGTTGTAGGTCGGATCGATTGCGTTGGCCTGCAACTTGGATGTGTAACCCATCGCGATCAGCAGGTTGCGCAGATCTGTCGGATAACTGAGGACATTACTTGTCCATTCGTAATGACCGCTCTCGCCATCATAGACGTAAGCGTAATGGAACTTGGAGTCGTAAGCGCTGACGTTGACGCCGAGATCGACCGCCCGCTTTCTCAGGACTTCATTCCGCGATCCGGTGTAATCGTAGACAGTCTGCCACCAGCTGCTTTCACCATCGCTCACCAGCTCCTGATGATGGATCGGCCGCAGCTCGGCTTCGATCTGATTCAGCACCGTATTAAAATTGATGTTGTTGGCCGCCGGAATGGTTTCGCCGGGGGTGGTGCTGGTCAGGGAGAACAGCTGATCATTGCTCCAGCTGCCGCTTCCGGTTGCTTTCCAGGCCAGGTGAATCCCGCCCACGGCGTTGGCCGCCACGCCCGACTTCAGATGCACCGCCACGCTGAGATCGTACCAGGGAACGGCGTTGGAGGTGAGCGCCGCACTGTGGGTCTCGCTGCTGGCATCGCCGTAGAAGGCGTCATAGCCGACGGTTCCGGTCCCGGACAGGTTCGGATCGACCAACAGACGATCGTCGACCAGATCGGCGCTGACCCGCTGGCCGTTGACAATCACCAGCTGATCGTCTCCGGCCGCCGGAACGTTCCAGCTGACGCTGCGTTCGGTGGTGTTCAGCGCCGCACTGCCGACGACCACACTGAACGTGTCGAGGATCAGGTCGCCGTCCGACCCGGCTCCGACCAGGGTGACCTGATAGGTCCCGGCATCCAGGGGTGTGTTCGCGCCGAGCACCAGATCGAAGTTGCTGTACCCCGAGCCGCCGCCGGCGCTGGTGACACTGCTCAGGCCGGAGGCGCCGTCTTCCACGTCCGTTCGCACCCATTGCGCCGCAAGATTCTCCAGATCCTGGGCGAGTGCCGTCGGCACCACCGTGTGCATGTTGATCTTATAGTGCGTCCCACTGCCGTCGACCACCGTCGACTTGCTCAACACCGAGCTGATGCCGGCATGTTCGCTGCGCGCCTCGAAGGGGACCTCGGAGCTGTTGTAGGTGTGCCCCTGGGCATCCTGCCAAGTCAGCCGGTAAGCGTACGATTGCGGATTGCTAAGCCCGCTCAGGGTCGCCTGGTATTTCCCTCCGCCCAGGTTGGTCAGGCTCTTCAGGGTGTTCGTTGCACCGATCGCGCCGTAATAGAGCTTCGGACTGACCGTGCCGCTTTCAAACTGCACGGTCACCGTCAGTGTGGTGGCGTTCACCTGGGCGATATTGACGTCGGTCAGCCGCGGCGGAATCGTCACTTTCTGTTCCGCCGACCAGGACAGATTGCCATTGACGTCCTGATTGACCACCCGGAAGTAAAGCTGCTGGCCGGGGGTGAAACCCGCTGTGGAGAGCGCTGTCGCATAGGAATTGCCGCCCCAGCTCGGCTTGATCGCGCTCTGGTGGCCATAGCTGGCGATACTCGACCGGCTGGCCGAATCGAACACAACATAGGTGCTGCCGTTGGCGCCTTCGTTGAGCGTCCAGTTAATTGTCAGGTCGTTGCCGAAGCTGGCCGTCACGTTGGTTGGCGGGTCCATCCAGCCATGCAGCTGCCCGGTGAAGGCGCCAACCTGGTTCCCCGCGGCGTTGTAGACGTAGGTCATGCCGCTGCCGTCGTCGTTGACATGCTCGACCAGTTGTCCGAGTCCGTCGTAACGGTATTGCAGCACGAACCCGTCGGCATCGACAACCCGGGTACGGTTGCCCTGGGCGTCATAGCTGATCGTCTGCATCAGGTCGTCGGCCGCTCCCGAACCCATCAGTTCAGTCTCGCTGGTCTGCCGGTTCACGGCGTCGTAGACATGGTTGATCGTCTGATCCTGGGTGCTGGTCCCGACCAGGGACGCAAAGTTGGTGCTGCCGCTGAGCGTGGTCAGGTTGACCCCGGCGCCGACAGCTTTATAAAACCGCTTGGCCTGGGTCTGATTCCCGTTGCCATCGTAACTGAACGTGGTGACCACCCGGTTGCCGTCGACCACCGCGACCCGTCGGTTAAGCGCATCGAAATAAGAATATTCGATGGTCTCCTGCGAAGAATCTGCTGCCAGGGTTTTACGGATCTGATTGCCGACATCGTCGTAGGCGTAGCGAGTGACGACGCGTTTCTGCACGGTGCTCAGCGTCGCCGGATCGAAGACATCGACCAGTGGCGAGCTCTCTTCGATGACGCGGCTGGCGGCATCGTAACTGCGGTCGGTCTGCTGAACGCTGCCCGACGGCGGGTTGGGGCGATTTGCGGACGTGAGGGACGCCGGATTCAACGCCTGGGTGTAGACGCGTTGGGTCAGCATGTTGTCCTGGGCGTCGTAATCGAACTCGGTCAGATACCCCTCGGCATCGACCTGGGCCACCAGCCGCCCCTTGACGTCGTAATAGGAGAGCGTGCGGTTGCCGTTGCGGTCGAAGGCTTCCACCTGGTTGCCGAAGCCATCGTAAGTGAAGCGCTCGTCCGGTTGGAGCGTCGCCACGCCGGCGCTGGGGTTGCTGCCGCCGGTGCCCGACAGGGTGGTGACCTCGATGGCCGGGTAGATGATCCTGGTCGTGCGCCCGGCCTTGTCGTACTGGAAACTGATGGTCTGCACATCTCCGCCGGGAGTGGCGGGCAGCACCGCCGGGTTGTGGGCCGAGGCCGCCAGACGGGTCATGTAGAGAGATTCGGTCGCCTTGTCGCCGAAGGCGCTGTAGGTCCACGTCTTCAGGACGTTGTCGCCGTTGATCTGTGCCACCAGCCGGTTGTTCTTGTCGTAGTAGCGGGTGGTTTTATACCCGGCCGCGTCGATGGTCTGGGTTTCGTTGCCGGCGGCATCATAACTGTGGGTCGTGGTCGGCTGCAGGGTCTCAAAACCGTTCTCCACGGTATAGATCGTGACACTGGGGGCCAGCTCCTGAATCATCCGGTTATTATCATCGTAGACATAATTGGTGATGTTGCCGCGCGCATCGGTCACTCCGGTGCGGTTGCCGACCTTGTCGTAGGCGAACTGGGTGGTGTTGCCCAGCGCGTCGGTCTGACTGGTGACCCGGTTGTTCTTGTCGTACGTGAAACTGGTGGCATGCCCGTTGGCGTCGGTCTTGGTGATGACGTTACCGCAGTTGTCATAGTCCAGGGTCTGCACCAGGTTGAGTCCGGTCGGATCGAACACCTGCTGTATCAGCCGGTTGTTGAGATCGTAGGCGTAGGTGGTCTGTAGCAGTAGGTTAGTATCGTTATGTGTCTGCGCCAAATATTCTGGTGATTCGAAAAACGCAAATGTGACTTGCTCTCGATTCTTTGTTCCTGCATTTAGCAATCCTGTCCAGTATGCTATACCGCTAGCTTCGCCAGGCCGGCCAAGAACTTCAGTGTACAGCAAGTTAACATACTGCTCGTTGGTCAGGGACAAACTGTCATGCATTGCCTGAAATGCAGCGGGGTTAGTGGTTGCTGTACTGCTGGTGATGGTTTCGCTGGTCTTGTTGTTGGCGCCATCGTAGCTGAAGGTGGTGACGGTGCCATCGGCGTCGGTAAAGGTGGTCAGCCGGTTGTCCAGGTCGTACTGGTAGTGCAGGGTCCGCGGCGCGGTCGTGTTGGCGAACTGCACTTCCTCGCTCAGGTTGCCGGCGCCGTCATAGCTGTAGACGGTCTGCGTGCCATCCGCGGCGGTCTTCTCGATCGCCTGGCCGTTGCCGTCATAAACGGTCTGCGTTGTGCGGTCGTTGCCTGACGTGGTGACGGTGGGCGCCACCAGGTCGTTGACGGCGCCGGTGTATTTGGTGATATGGACGGTTTCGCCGGTGCGGTTGCCGGCCGCGTCGTAGCTGTAGCTGATGAGGTACCCTTCGGGATCGAGGATAGTGGTCAGGTTGTTGCTGCCGTCGTAGTAATAATGGGCCACGCGCCCCAGGGCGTCGGTGACCTTGATCCGGTTGCCCAGGCTGTCGTACTGATATTCGGTCCGCTGGCCTTCGCCATCGATCTCGGCGCTGAGGCGGTTGTTGAGATCGTATTCCTGGTAGGTGATCCGATGGTCGCTGCTTCCGGCGGCCAGCTTTTTAGTGACCTGGTTGCCCAGGGCGTCGTACTCATACTCGGTGCGCACGCCGTAAGGATCGACTTCCGCGATCAGCCGGCCGTTGGCGTCGTATTCGAAACTGGTGGTCGCCCAGACATTCGGGCTACCGGTCGGGCTTACCAGAGCCTTTTCGGTGATGCGGTTTCCGGCGGCATCGTAGGTGTATTTGGTTTTCCCGCCGGCGGGGGTATTGGTCTGGAGCAGACGATTGGCCTTGTCGTAGCTGTAGGTGGTGGTGCGCGGTGCGCTGTTGGAGGCCTCGGTCATGCTGACGCGGTTGCCCACCGCGTTGTAGGTGTACGTCGTGATATTGCCGACCCCGTCGGTCATGCTCAGCATGCGGTCGGCTTTGTCGTAAGTAAAGCTGTTGCTCTGCGCAAAGGCCCGGGCGGCCTTGGCGGCATCGTAGCCGGTATCGCCCGGCTGCAGCAGGTACTGACCGTGAGTGATCAGGGTCTGATTGCCTACCGCATCGTATTCGATCGAAGTGCTGAACCCCTCGGGATCGGTAATTAGCACCTGTCGATTGAGCAGGTCGTAGCCGTAGGTGGTGGTGCGGGCATCGCTGCCGTCGGCGAAGGATTGGGTGGTGCTGATGATATTGCCGCGAGCATCGTAGCTGTTGGTGGTTTTGATCCCGCCGGCCGAGGTCGAGGAGACCAGCCGGCCGAGGAGATCGAAGCTGTTGGTCTGCACCCCGCCGTTGGCGTTGACGATCTGCGTCTGGTTGCCGAGAACATCGTAGCTGTACCGGGTGATACTGCCCAGCGGATCGGTGACCTGGGTGAGGTGACCGTCCAGGTCGTACTGGTAAGAGGAATGCCGCTCCTCCCCGGACACCCCGGTCGCCTGGATCGTTTCGACCTTGTTGCCGGCGCCGTCATAGCGGTATTCGGTACGCACCCCGGTGCCGTCGACGGTGGCAAGCAGACGGTTGTCGGCATCATACTCGAAGCTGTTGCTCTGTTCCTCGGGCAGACCTGGCGCCAGGATCACTTTGGTCCGGTTGCCGGCGCCATCGTATTGGTATTCGGTGCGGTCGAGCGTACCGTTGGTCTGGGCGACTAAACGGTTGTCGTGGTCGTATTCGAAGGTTTCGGTCCGTTCCACGCCCTTGCCGACGGCCTCGGTCCGACTGAGCAGATTACCGTTGGCGTCATAGGTCATCTCGCTGACGATCCCCTGAGGATCGGTCTCGCTGATCAGGCGGTTGTTGCTGTCATAGGCATAGGAGGTCAGCCGAGCCTGGGAGGTACCGTAAGCGTCGCGTCGTGCCGTGACATTGCCATTGGCGTCCAGCGTCAGATGGGTGACATTGCCCAGGGCATCGGTGGTGTCGGTCAGGCGGTTGGCGGCATCATAGACGTATTCCGTCCGTCGTTCCTCGCTGGTCCCGGAGGCTTCGATCGCAGCCGTGCGGTTGCCGCGACTGTCGTACTCGTAATCGGTGAAAACGCCAAGCGGACTGGTCTCCCGCACCAACCGGTTGACCGCATCGTAACTCAGGGTGCGGGTGCGGCCGGTATCCCCGGCAACCGGGGTTGGCGCGCCGGACGCGGGCGGACTGACCTGCTGATCATAGGTGGTCTGGCTGATCAGGTTGCCGACGGCATCGTAGTCAAAGGTGGTCAGGAACCCTTCGGCGCTCAACCGGGCGATCTGCCGATTCGACTCGTCGTAATAGCTGAAACTGACGGCAACGTCGGTGCCGGTCAGGTCCCGGAACTGGCGGGTCTCGATCCGGTTGCCGACCGCATCATAAACGTACTCGGTGCGATATCCCTCGCCATCGACCCGGGCTGTCAGGCGATTCAGATTGTCGTATTCAAACTGGGTGACCTGATCGGCGGGGTCGGCCGCCGGAGTTGGCTGGCTGGCCGGATCGACCGGCAGGGTGAGCGCCTGCATGTGCAGCGTGCGGGAGATCAGGTTGCCGTTGTCGTCATAGCTGTAGCCGGTGGCGTATCCTTCACCGTCCACCGTGAGGGTGACCTGATTGTCGGCATTGAAATAGCTGGTGGTCACCGAACCGAGTCCGTCGGTCACCTGGGTGCGGTTGCCGTTGGCGTCATAGACGTACTGCACCAGGTTCCCTTCGGGATCCTGAATCTGGGTCACCCGGTTGTCGGCATCGTAAGTGTAGATCGTGGCATTGCCCTCGGCATCGGTCACCTGCGTGCTGTTGCCGTTGGCGTCGTAGGCATAGGACGTTGTCTGGCCGAGCGCATCGGTCCGGGAGAGCAACCGGTTGTCTTTGTCGTAGACAAAGGTCTCGGTGGCCGCGCCGACGGTGCCGGCCGCATGGGTGATGCCGATACGGTTGCCGACCTTGTCGTAGGCATAGGTGGTCTGGATGCCGCCGGCCGAGGTTTCCTGGATCAGCTGATTTTTGTTGTCGTAGTCATAGCTCGTCACCCGCCCCAGGGCGTCGGTCCGGCTCAACCGGTTGCCGACCGCGTCGTAGCTGTACGCGGTCACGCCGCCGGCGGCGTCGGTCACCCGGAGGACACGGTTGGCGGCATCGAACTCGCTGGTCGTGATATTGCCGTTGGCGTCGGTGATTTGGGTCCGGTTGTAAACCCGGTCGTAATTCTGCTCGGTCACCCCGCCTGCGGCGTCGATCACCTTGCGCAGATGGTTGGTGGCGTCGTATTCGTACCGGGTGAGGGCTTCCTCGGCCGTTCCGACCGCGGTCCGCTGTTCGATCCGGTTGCCACGGACATCGTAGCTGTAGGCGGTGATCCGCCCTTCGGCATCGGTGGTCTGGATCAGGCGGTTGCCCGGATCGTAGTCGAAGCGGCTGATCCCCCCCCTGGCGTCGATCAGGCTGAGGCGGTTGCCGACGCCATCGTATTCGAACTGGGTCTCGAAGTTGAGCGGATCGATGACCTTGATGTTGCGGTTGAGCGCATCGTAGAGGTACTGGGTGGCATTGCCGCGCCCGTCGGTGACGCGAATCCGGTTGCCGACGGCATCGTACTCGTAACTGCTGACCGCTCCTTCGGGGTCGGTCGCTTGGACCAGGCGGTTGTTGAGGTCATAGTCAAAGCTGCTGCTCCGGGCCTCGGCGGTCCCGAAGCCTTGAGTTTCGGAGAGCAGATTGCCGAAACTGTCGTAGCTGCGTTGGGTGATCGTGCCGAGCGGATCGGTGGTCTGGGTCAGGCGGTTGGCACTGTCATATGTAAAGGTGGTAATCCGCCCCTCGGCGTCGGTCTGCTTGCCCAGGTTGCCGTTGCCGTCATAGGCAAAGGAGGTAACGTTGCCCAGCGCATCGGTGGTGCTCACCAGCCGGTTCAGGGCGTCATACCCGGAACCGGTGGTGTTCCCCATGGCGTCGGTGACGCCGATGCGATGGCCCAGCTTGTCGTAAGCGTAATGGGTGGTGTACAGATCGAGCAGTGCCTGCTTGTCACTTTCCAGCAGCCCGGTCACCTTGTGTTCGGTCATCCCGGTGATCGAACCGGCCTGCACCTGCCCGGCCGGAATCAGCGACTGGAGGATCTCGTTATGGGTAACCCCGCCTTTATCCAGAAGGTAAAACGATTCATAAGTGACGACGATGGAGCCGTCATTGAGAACCGTGACGACGGGAAATGCCTGTTTTCCTTCTGTCGTTTTAACAGCCAGGAACTCATCGCCGACCTTGTTGCCGGCAGCATCGAAACACTGGCCATAAATGCCATAATCACTACCATCCTGACCATTCGAATGCCAGACCACCACAAAGCCGCCATCGGGGGTAACGGCCACTCTTGGATGTGCTTGATGGCTCGATATGTAGCTGTTCACCAGGAACTCGCCGCCGACCGGAGCACCCGTTGCACTGTAGCGTTGACCGTAAACTCCCCAGCCGCTGCCGTCCTGCCCATTGGACATCCAGGCCACCACGAATCCGCCATCGGCCAGAGCGGTGACGACCGGATAATCCTGATGGTTGGCGGTGGTGGTATTAACCTGGAATTCACTGCCGACCGTATTGCCGGCCGCATCAAATCGCTGGCCATAAACACCCCAGAGACTGCCGTCCTGGAGATAAGACATCCAGACCACTACGAACCCGCCATCGGCCAGCCGGGTGACCTCGGGCCAGTATTGTTTATCAGTCGTATAGGTGTTGATCTGAAATTCACTGCCGACCGCCTGCCCCTGGGCATTGAAGCGCTGGCCATAGATGCCGTAATTGTCTCCGTCCTGGGCATAGGACTGCCAGGTGATTACGTAGCCGCCATCACTCAGAGCCGCCACGGAACTGTACAGTTGGGAGCTGTAAGTCGTGGTGTTGACAACCGTTTCGCCGCCAACTGCCTGCCCGGACGCATCGTAGCGCCGGGCGCAAACCGCCCAACTGCTGCCGTCCTGGCTGTAGGAGCTCCAGGTCACCAGGTAGCCGCCGTCATTCAGCCCGGTGACCCTGGCGTAATTCTGATTGCTGTATGTGAACGTATTGACGTGCACCCGCTCGCCGACCGGCTGCCCGGAGGCATCGTAGCGCTGCAGGTAAAGTTCATGTTTCGGGATACCGGGATGAACCGCTTCGTCGGTATAGACGGTGACATAACCGCCATCGGCCAGGGCCGCGGTATCCGGCCGGTAACCGTCGATGCCATACCCCAGCTCCTGGCGCAGCTCCCGGTACAGCGGATCATCGCTCTCGGTCAGGGCGATCCCCACCCCGTCGGTCTTGGCGATCAGGTCGTTGAATTCGTTGTAGGTGTAGCGGGTGACCTGCGCCTGATCGGTGTTGCCGACCGTGACCTGACCGTTGGCGTCGGCGCTCGCCTCGACCCCGATCAGCACCGCCGTGCGGTTGTTGCGGCTGTCGTACTGGTAGACCGTCTTGACCCCGTTGGCGTCTTCGACCATCACCAGCCGGTCGTTGCGATCAAAGGTGTACCTCGTGCTCTGCCCGTTCTCGTCGATCGTTTCGAGTTCGTTGCCGTTGGCGTCGTAATGATGTTCGACGGTGTAATTGACCGGGGTCTGGGTCTCGGGATCGGTGACTTGAGGAAGAGTCTCTTTGAGCAGACGGTTGTTCCCGTCGTACTCATAGGTGGTGATATTGCCGTTGGCATCGGTGGTCGCCAGAACATTGCCGATGGCATCGTAACTGTATTGCGTGACATTCCCTTCGGCATCGGTGCTGGTGATCAGCTGGTTTTCTTCGTCGTAGTCGAACTGCAGGATCTGCCGTTTGTCCAGGGCCAGCTGGTAGCCGGCGATGATCTTGACCTGGTTGCCGTTGGCGTCGTACTCGTAACGGGTCACCTGGCCGTCGGCGTCGGTCTGCTGGCGGACCAGGTTGTTCTGGGTGTAGAGGATTTCGGTGGTATTCCCATTCCTGTCGGTGGTGGCAATGCGATTGCCGACACCGTCATAGGCGTAGCTGGTCAGGTACTGCGTCGGCGTGCCGTTCTCGTCGTCGACTTCGGCGCTCAGCACCTCGACCAATTCGCGGCGGACATTGAAGTGATATTCGCTGCGATTCCCTTCGGCGTCGATCACCGCCGTCTGGTTGCCGACCACATCGTATTCGAACTGGCTGAGGCGATCCTGGGCGGGGTCGGTCTCGGAGGGATCGAGGATCGACAGCAGGTTGTTGTTCCGGTCATAAACCCGGGTCACGGTGTGCCCGTTGGCGTCGGTCACCGCGATCCGGTTGCCCACCGCGTCATAGGCATTGGTGGTCAACTGCCCTTCGGGATCGGTGACGGTCAGCAGGCGGTTGTCGGCGTCGTAGGTGAACTGGGTGACACCGCCGTTGGCGTCGGTGAAGCGGAGCAGGTTGCCGAAGTGGTCGTACTCGCTGAAGGACTGGTTCCCTTCGGCGTCGGTGCTGCTGATCCGGTTGCCGAAGCCGTCGTAGGCGTAGGTGGTGATCTGCTGTTTGGCCGGATCGACCAGGTCGGCGGCGTCGAGGAAGACGGTTTTTTGGGTCAGGTTGCCGTTGGCGTCGTACTCGAAGCGGGTGATGTCCCCGCCCGGATCGCGCCGTTCGATCAGGTTCTGGTTGCTGTCGTACTCGTAATAGGTGGTGTACAGATCTTGAAGCGTCTGCTTGTCAGCGGTACTGATCTCGCTGGCACGTAAATAGCTGACCTGAGTCTCCACCAGCCCGGTAATCGACCCCGACTGGGCCTGACCCGCCGGAATCAGCGACTGCAGAATCTCGGTATAGGATGTTTCGCCTTCCTGGCGATAAAGCGACTCACAAGTGACAACGATGGCGCCGTCATTGAGGACAACAACGGCAGGAAGTCTCTGATTTTCAAGCGTGGTTTCGGCAGCGTGGAATTCACCACCGATTTTATTGCCGGCGGCATCGAAGCATTGGCCGTAAACACCCAAGCCGCTGCCATCCTGGTTATTCGATTGCCAGGCGACGACAAAACCACCATCGGGGGTGACGGCAACACGGGGGTAGTTTTGGGATCCACCTGTTTTGGTATTCACCAGGAACTCGCCGCCGACCGCGGTACCGGCGGCATTGAAACGCTGCCCGTAGACCCCCCAGCCGCTGCCGTCCTGCAGGTAGGACATCCAGAGTGTCACAAATCCACCATCGGGCAGAGTCGTGATAACCGGATATTCCTGATGGTTGGCGTAGGTGGTACTCAGCTGGAATTCGCTGCCGACTTTAACACCCGCGGCATTGAACCTTTGGCCAAAAACACCCCAATAACTACCATCCTGATTGTTGGACATCCAGACTACCACGAACCCACCATCGGGCAGCCCGGTGATCTCGGGCTGAGTCTGTTTATCTGCCGTATAGGTGTTGACCTGGAATTCCCCGCCGACTGTATTTCCCGCCGCATCGAAACGCTGTCCGTAGATGCCGTAGTTGTCGCCGTCATGATTGAGAGATTGCCAGGTCACCACATAGCCGCCGTCCGCAAGAGCGCCCACCGAACTTCTGAGTTGATGATCGGATGTCGTGGTGTTAACAATCGTTTCCCCGCCGACCGGCTGTCCGGAGGCATCATAGCGCTGAGCACTGACGGTCCATCCGCTGCCGTCGTAGTTGTAGGAGCTCCAGGTCACCACATAGCCGCCATCGTTCAGGCCGGTGACCCTGACGTAGGTTTGGGTACTTGATGTCCGGGTATTGACGTGCACCCGCTCACCGACCGGCTGCCCGGTGGCGTCATAGCGTTGCAGGCGGATCTCCTTCGTCCCGTCATCGCGAGCCGCCTCATCGGAATAGACCGTCACATAGCCGCCGTCGGCCAGAGCCGCGGTATCCGGCAGGACGCCGTCAGGACCAAACCCCAGTTCGAAAAGTTTTTGGTGATACTGCTCTTCATCCAAGGTGGTTAATGCGGTCCCCATGGGGGAGGTGATCGACGCGAGCTTGTTGAACTCGGTGTAGGTGTAAATCGTTTCGTTGTCGGCATTGTCGATGCTCTTGGTCAGGTTGCCGTGCTCGTCGTATTCGAAGTGGCTGGTATAGGCTTCCTGCAGGTCGTTGAGCTCCTGGGCCGTCAGGTTGGCCACCAGCTTGCCGTTGCCGCCCGCATCGACCACGCCCAACTCCGCGCGCAGCTGCCGATAGTAGTTGCTGTCGCTGTTGAGCACTCCCCAGCCGGTGGCGTCGATGATGTCGGTCAGGTTGCCCTTGGCATCGTAGCTGTACTGGGTGTGGAACCCCTGCTGATCGACCACTTCGGTGATGTAGCCGTCATCGCGATAGGTGTACGCCATGGCATGGGCGTTGCGGATCGCATCGACCTGGGCCTGATAACTGGGATCGGTCGCCGCCTGATTGGCGTCGTAGGTCTGGTAATAGCCGTTGTCCAGGCGCCACTGCTGATACTCCGCGGCGTTGGAATAGGCGCGGCTGTTCCCCAGCGTGTCGACCACCGTGGTCGTGCCGTTGGCGCTGCTCCCGCCATGGCTGAACTGGAAGTCGTAATCAAACGAGGTGACGTTCCCTTCGGCGTCGGCAATCTGGGTCAGAACCCGGACCGGGTCCAGACTGTTGCCGCGCCAGTTGAGGCTGTCGTAGGTGAAATTGAGTTCGCGGGTGGCGTAGCTCTCAAGCAGGCCGTCGACGGCCTGGCTCTCGGGCAGAACGATCCGCGACAGCGAGCCGGCGGCATCATAGTAGTATTTGGTGCTGTGCCAGTCACGGTCGATCACTTCGGACAGCTGTCCGTTGGTGTAGTGGTATTGGGCCAGGACGGTCTGGGTTTCATCGGTGACCTGGGTCAGCAGGCCGTTCTGGTAGGTATAGTTGATGATGTGCCCCTGGTCGTCCAGCACCTGGACGAGCTGGCTGCCGCTGTAAACATAGGAAATCTTGACCCCGTTCGGGTCGGCGATCTCGAGCAGGCGGCCCAGGCTGTCAAAACTGTAGGTGTGCCCGTCCGCCCGGGTCAACAGATAAGTCGAGCCCAGATCCTGGAGGGTTTCATAGGCGCCGGCCCCCTCCGTGGAGAGGTAGCACCCCTGGGTCGTATCGTAAGTGTAGGTAAAAACCGAGCCGTCGCCGAACTCGACTTCGAAGTGGCTCTGCTCCCCATCGGTAATTTCCGTCAGGCGCACCAGCGAGGAAAAAGACCATTCGCCATCGAAGATCTGCTGCGCGTCGCCGGTCCGGCCGCGCGAATTGTAGGTGCGGATCAGGGAAAAATCGTCGCCCAGGCTGGGGAGGAACGCATCCTGCTGCTGGAGGATCAGATTGCCGTTGGAGACGTTGACATATTGCCTTTCGCCATGACCGGGACTGTTCTGGGAATTTCGGTCGTTGCGATTCAGCAGATATAATGATGAATCCAGAAGCCCGCTTTCGTGTCCCCCGATGATGTTTGCCATTTACCCGCTCCTAACTGAAATGCACCCTATGAAAATGATCCACTAAGCCCAAAACCGGATTATCCCCAGAAATCGGAATCACCCATCAGATAGGTTTATCCACTCCCTGAAAAATTTGTTTAGGGGTGTGGGAAGGATTTTTAAAATAATTTTCTGGGGAGAATAGACTCTTGCAGGACAAGGCTATTTCGTGCCATTTTAGTTGGCATTCAGTTGATTCACTGACCTGGAATATGTGCTAAATAGCCGAAACTTCATATGGGATAAGCAGACCAAGGAGGGCTTTACGTGATGACCCAAGCAGACACACTCAACGTTGAGGAATTGATGCATCTGGCTTTGCATGCGACTCAGCATGATACGCCGGAGAAGGCGATTGGCTTTTTAAAACGTGTCCTGCAGATTGAACCGAAAAACGGCAAGGCGCTTTACCTGTTGGGGGCACTGCATGCCGAAATCGGCATGTACGAGCAAGCGATCAAAGACATGTCCCAGGCGCTGGAAATTGAACCCAATATGCCAACGGCATGCTTTCAGCTTGGGTTATTGCATTTGACCTCGGGACAGATATCAGCAGCGGAATCGGTTTGGGTCGGCTTGGATGAGTTAGGGGAGCAGAATCCGTTGTTTCTTTTCAAAAGGGGGATGCTGCATCTGGTGAAAGATGAATTCGAGTCCTGCATCGCTGACCTGCAGGCTGGCATTGAGCGTAATACTCTCAATGAAGACCTTATTAACGACATGCGCCGAGTAATGGCAGATGCTCAGAAAGCGGTCGCGCAAGCGCCGATGGGAGAAAATGAGGAAGGATCATCCGAACGTGGGAAACATGTGCTTCTTTCTCTCTATGCCGAAACGGATCAGGACGATTCCTAAGCAGGAGCGATAAAACACCTCCGCAGAAATTTTGAGCCGAATACATGGATCCAGTTAAAGGAATAAACCAGGTAGCGCAAATCCTCCGACAGAAATTGTCCGAGCGTTCCCCTGAAATATCCAAAGATCTCAGCGCCGCATCCTCATCCATGCATACTTCCGGTTCTGCCGCCAAGGCAGAACCGGAAAAGATCAAACGAAAAATCGGTGATCGCATCAAGGCTCTTTCCGTCGAAGATCGCTGCGGACCAAAGGCGGCGCAAATCTTTGTTGAAGTCGTTATGACCTGGGAGTTTGGTGAGAATCTGCTCCACGATCCCGCTTTTACCGAATTGTCCCGGGACGTTGTCAAGTCGATGACTGACAACCCGAAAATCTGGAGTAAGCTCAAAATGTTGTTGGCGGAACTTGGGGGAGACTAGATAGACCGAGGATTGATAATATCAATTATATTGCGGATGGGCTCTTGCCAACATTTCTCAATTCCCCGGCGCTGATCGGACCAACCCTTCGCAGTTCCCATAACCAAGTTGCTGAATCCAGCACCAGGTACATTTTGCTCAAAGAGCAAATTCGGCCCAGATCGGACAGTGGTCGGATGGCTTTTCCATGCCGCGCAGTTCGTAGTCGATCCCGGTTTCGGTACAGATGTCCATCAGCGAAGCGGTCGCCAGGATCAGGTCGATGCGCAGCCCCCGTTTCGGCTCCTGCTCGAAGCCGCGCGAGCGATAATCAAACCAGCTGAAACGATCTGAGACCTGCAGGTTTTGCTGACGGAAACTGTCGATCAATCCCCAAGCCTTGACCCGTTCCAGCCACTCCCGCTCTTCCGGCAGGAAACTGCACTTTCCGGTCCGCAGCCAGCGTTTGGCGTTCTCTTCGCCGATGCCGACATCGCTGTCCTCGGGCGAGATATTCATATCGCCGAGCACCACCAGCAGTTCATCCGGACTAGCTTTGGTCTCCAGCCAACTCTGCAGGTTGGCGTAAAATGCCCTTTTGTTGGGAAACTTTTCGGGATGTTCGCGATTCTCTCCTTGCGGAAAGTAACCGTTCACCAGCCGCAGTCTGCGCCCGTCTGCGAGCGGATAACTGGCGATCAGGCAGCGCCGCTGATGTTTGGGATCTTCGCCCGGAAAACCTTTTTCAACGTCTTGCGGCGCCAACTTGGAGAGGATAGCCACTCCGTAATGGGTTTTCTGGCCGTGATAGCTGACCAGGTAGCCGAGTTCGGCGATCGCTTCGAGCGGAAAATCGCTGTCGTGAACTTTGGTTTCCTGGAGAGCGATGATGTCCGGTTGATGCTTTTCAATCAGCGCCGCCAGCTGATGCAGGCGGGCGCGCAGGCCGTTGACGTTGAAGGATACGATCTTCACTCATTATCTCCTTAATTCGCGCAGAGGTAGGCAATGATTTCTTCAATGAACTCCGCCCCGTAGCGGGCCAGTTTGGTCTGGCCGACGCCGTTGACCTGCAGCAGGGCCTGTTCATCGGTCGGCAGGGTTGCCGCCATTTCGGCCAGACTGGCGTCACCGAAAACCACATAGGGGGGAACTCCGTCGGCATCGGCCAATTGTTTACGCCGGATCCGCAACCGATCGAACAGCTCCTGATCATATTCGAGACCGACAATTTTGCGCTCCGCTTTTTTCTTTCGGACCGGTTTAACCCGCGGCCGGGTAATCGTCAGGCCGCTTTCGCCGCGCAGCAGCGGTCGCGCCGCTTCGGTCAGTTTCAGGACCGAGTAATTAGCGATATCCTGCTCCAGGTAGCCGTGATGAATCAACTGGCGCAGCAGATGCTGCCATTGATCCTGACTCCGCTCCCGACCGATTCCGTAGGTGGACAGCTGCTCATGGCGCAGATCATAAATCCGCTGGGTCTTGGCGCCGCGCAGGACATCGATCACATGGCCGATGCCGAAGCGCTGGCCGACCCGGAAGACACAGGAGAGCGCCTTGCGCGCATCCTCGGTAACATCGAACCGTTCCGGCGGATCGAGACAGATGTCGCAATTGCCGCAATCCTCTGCCAGCGGTTCACCGAAATAACCGAGCAGCGCCCGCCGCCGGCAGGTCCCCGATTCGGCGAAAGCGACCATGGCATTGAGTTTGTGAATTTCGATCCGGTTCTGCTCCGGATTGCCCCCCTTTTCGATCAGGCCGCGACTGATGGCGATATCACCGTAGCCGAACAGCAGCAGCGCTTCGGCCGGGAGACCGTCACGACCGGCTCGTCCGGTTTCCTGGTAATAACTTTCGACATTTTTCGGCAGATCGTAATGGACCACGAAGCGGACGTTCGGCTTGTCGATCCCCATGCCGAAAGCGACCGTGGCAACAATGATCTGCAGATCGTCGCGCAAAAAAGCTTCCTGAACCCGCTTGCGTTCCGCCCCCGGCAACCCGGCATGGTAAGCAGCCGCCCCATGCCCATCGAGCCGCAGTCGCTCTGCCACCTCTTCCACCCGCTTGCGGCTAAGGCAATATACGATCCCCGCCTCACTGCTGCGGGTCTCAAGAAAGGATGTGAGTTGGAGGTAAGGCTTGGCTTTATCGATCACCGTATAACGGATATTCGGCCGATCGAAGCCGGCGATGACCGTCTCAGCCTGCTGCAAATGCAGGCGCTGGACGATATCCTGCCGGGTCTGTTTCTCGGCGGTGGCAGTCAGGGCAATGACCGGAACCGCGGGAAACAGCTCCCGCAGTTGTCCTAGTTGCACGTACTCGGGACGGAAATCATGCCCCCACTGAGAAATGCAGTGCGCCTCATCGATGGCGAACAGAGCGATCTCCAGATTTGCCAGGCGGCCCAGAAAGCTGTCGCTGAGCAGTCGCTCCGGGGCGACATAAAGCAGATCCAGACGGCCGCCATGCAATTCCGTGAGCACCTGTCTGCCCTCAGCTGTGGATAGAGCCGAGTTAATGCAGGCGGCGCGGATACCGTTGGCCAGCAAAGCATCGACCTGATCCTTCATCAGCGAGATCAGCGGCGAGACGACAATGGCCACCCCGGACCGGTGCAGCGCCGGTATCTGATAACAGAGCGACTTGCCGCCGCCGGTCGGCATCAGCACAAAGGCGTCACGCCCGCGAATCACCGCGTCGATCACCTGCTGCTGGCAGGGGCGAAAGTCCTTATAGCCGAAAATGTCCTGTAAGGTATGCAAGGGGGTCAAATCGAATATCTTTTCCTCGGTGAACTTCATCGTCTCAGTAGCCCCTCTTGCCTTTGCGCACCCGGTACAAACGTTCGCTGAAACCGCCTTGCTGTTCGAAATTTTCCGCCAACCGCGCCACCTGCCGGTCGAGCAGCGAGCAGGCCACGGACAAAAGCACAAGGGCGGCGTTGGCGGAAAGTTCGGGGAAAACCCTGGTGGACAGAGCGGACCTTGTGGACGGAGAGGACGGGGTCAAATGCGGTTGTTCATTCTGTCCACCAAGTCCACACAGTCCACTAGGTCCACCCCGTCTGCTGACCCCCACCACCCAGGCTGCCACCTCATCCGCGCTGCGGCAGCGCCGGTCGATCAGCTCCTGGCGCAGGGGTTCGTCCTGCGGCCACTGGAGCAAGCCGCGCTGGCGCAGAAAATCCTCGTAGTCGAGCTTCAGTTCTTCGAGGCTGGCCCGGGCCACCTGGGTCAGTTTCAACTCGGTCTTTTTCGAGGTGGCCGAAGCCTGAGAGCCCTCGGCGATGTTCTGCACCCCGCTGCGGGCCGCCTGCACCATCTGGTCGCGGGTGCGGCTGAAACGATCGACATAACGCTCGCAGAAGCGCACCGTCACATCATAAACCAACTGCGCCACCTGAAAACCGACCAGCTTGCGGTAACCACCATGCTTGGGAAGCAAACCATCATTTTCCATACCCCCTCCTTCCCAGGTCCACTCAGTCCACCCCGTCCAGCACCCCCAACATGGGCAGCGCCCCCTTGCGCGACTTGTTGTTCTTCTCCACCGAACCGCGCAGCTTGTCGGCGGTTTCCCAGAGGGTCTGTTTAAAGGTTTTCTGTTTCTTCGCTGCGGCGGGTGTTCTGGCCATGAATTAACCTGCTGTCTTCATGATCGGAATCACATCGCATCAAATATTAAAAACCGCCCGATCGGCATTCCACCAACCCGGACGGTCATTTCTGTTTCAACTCTCTTGCGCACCCGGAACCCACGAGACCCTCCCTAAAAACATCAAAATACCGGTGCAATATAGGATATTTCAACAGCAAAGGCAAACCCGGCGCCAGCCCCACATGAACACCCCGGAACCGGCTGGATCACAACTCAAAGGCGGAATGCCGCCGCTTAACCAGTTCGGCGGTCGCGCGATCTTCAACGACCAGCCGCTGCGGGTCAATCCCGGTGGCGTCAATGGCGAGTTGTTTGCCCCGCTGGTGAATTCGCTTTCCGTCGAGCTGATTGACCAAGCGCCAATAGGTCCTGCCATAGTCCGCCAGGTCGATATCCGCATCGAACAGAATCAGTAACCGAGAATTCTGCAGCGGGCTATCCTGCCAGAGCCGTTCGATCAGCTCAAGAGCCGATCCGTTCTCGTCAAGAGTGGCCTGGAGCAGCGCCACACCGTGGAAGATGGTCAGCTCCGGCATATGAAGTGCAAGAATTTCCGGGAAATCGATGTGCAGCATCTCCCGGATCAGGATCTCGTTCACCCGCCCCAGATAAATGTTTTCGCTCGGCGGCGGACCGACGACGGTGAGCGGCATGATCGCCTGCTTACGCCAGGCAATGGAAGTAACCTCCATGACCGGGCAATCAGCCCGCGTCACATAGTGCCCGGTATGATTGCCAAACGGCCCTTCCTGGCAGGTTCGCCCCGGAGTGAAAAAGCCTTCAACGACAAATTCCGCATCACCAGGGATCAGCAATTTCTGGGTATTTCCCGGGGACAGCGCCAGTTCTTCGCAAAACAGTTTCCGGAACAGACCGTACTCATCACACCCCTTTGGCAGTGGCGCCGCAGCCAGCCAGTATAGGGCCGGGTCGCCGCCGAAAACCAGTGCCAACGGCAACCTTTCTCCTGTTTCGGCCGCGACCATCAGGTATTCTCCCGCCCCGGATCCCGGCTGGAAGTTGATGGCGGCCTGATTTTCATTCAGGATCTGAACTCGATAGATACCGAGATTCTGCGTGCCGGTCTGCGGGTGGCGGCTGACCACCAATGGCAAGGTCAGATAAGGGTTGCCTTCTTCCGGCCAACTCTTGATCGCCGGCAACTCCAACAGAGTCGCGTCAGGTTGTCGGCACCACAGCGGAGTCGGGACAGCCGCATGTCCGGCGGCACATTGCGCCATGTTTTTCAGCCGCTCAGCCGCAGTTCCATGCCGCTTCCGCAATTCGACCCTGAGCTTTTCCGCAAACTGGTCGAAATTCGCACAGCGCAGCATCCCTGCCATGCGCGCTTCCGCACCGAACAGATTTGCGGCGGCGCGAAACCTGTTTCCCGCGAGCTCTTCAAACAACAGGGCGGCATTGTTTTCTTTGGCGAATTCACGTCGGCACAGCGCGGCGAGTTCCAGTTCCGGGTCGACCGCAGTCCTGATTTTACGCAGCATACCCGCCGCGGCGAATTGCCCGAGAAAATCTCGCAGATCCATGTCTGCAGTTTAACCTATTCTGCTGTGGCAGAAACAAAAAAAGCCCTCCGAAAATCCGGAGGGCTTTGCAACATGAGTCGTTTGGCGCTTAGAAACCTGCCAGCTTGGCCAGTTCCATGATCGGCCCGGGCAATATTCCCATGAACAGCACCCCGGCGATTGAGATGATGATTGAAACGGCAGTAGCAGCGTTGATCGAAACCCAGCCGAAATCCTCCTGGGGGTCCTTGAAGTACATGTGGACCATCACCCGCAGGTAGTAGTAGAGGGAAACCGCCGAGTTCAGGACCCCGATCACCGCCAGCCAGATGTAACCGGCCTTGATGGCGCCGGCGAAGATATAAAACTTGGCAGCGAAACCGGCGGTTGGCGGCAGACCCATCAGCGAGAACAGGAAGATACAGAGAGCGACTCCCATGAATGGACGCTTGTAGCCCAAACCTGACATTCCATCGAGAGTCAGGTTCTCTTCACCCTGCTTGCCGACCAGTACCAGAACTGCGAAGGCGCCCATATTCATGAAAGTATAGACCAGCATATAAAAGAGGATGCCGGACAGTCCAATCTCGTTCCAGGCCACCAGGCCGACCAGGGCATAACCGGCGTGGGCGATGGATGAGTAGGCCAGCATCCGTTTGACGTCCTTCTGGCTGAGGGCGATAAAGTTGCCGACGATCATGGTCAATACCGCCAGGACCCAGAACAGCGCGCTGAGATCAGCCTGGATGCTGTCGAGACCAATAATGGTGACGCGCATGAAAGCAGCGAAGGCGGCGGCCTTGGGACCGGCACTCATGAAGGCGGTAATTGGAGTCGGAGCACCCTGGTAGACATCCGGCGTCCACATATGGAAGGGTGCGGCAGCTACCTTGAACAGGAAGCCGATCAGCAGCAGCGTAGCGCCGGCGATCATCATCGGGTTGCCGACAACGGCCGGCATTCCCCGGACAAATTCGGCAATCCCGGCAATCTTGGTGGTCCCGGTGACCCCGTAGAGCAGCGCCACGCCGTAGAGCAGAAATCCGGTCGAGAAAGCGCCGAGGAAGAAGTATTTCAGTCCGGCCTCGTTGGAACGGGTCTGGCCGCGGAAAAACCCGGCCAGAATATAGAGTGAAACCGAGAGAACTTCAAGACCGAGGAAGATGGTCATCAGATCGGTCCCGGACGCCATCCACATCGCCCCGGCTGTGGTAAAGAGGATCAATGGGTAATATTCACCGACCGAATATCCTTCGCGCTTGAGGTAGGCGTCCGACATCAGGATCGTCAACCCGGCAGCAATAATGCAGATCAGGCTGAAGAAGGTGGCAAAATTGTCCAGCACCACGCTCCCGGCAAACCCGGCCTGGGGATTATTCCATGCGGACAGCGACACGAAACCGGTCACGATCAGGGCGACAACACTCAGCCAGGCGACATGGGTCGTTTTACCGCGCTCGGAGAAGACCGAAACCAGCAGCAGCACCATACCGAAGCAACAGAGTACCAGTGACGGCATGATCGCCTGCCAATTAACATTGTTCACGGCTTCTTGAACTAAATTTGCGTCCATCGAACAGCTCCTCGGGAACCAGTGTTTATACTCGCAATTACTTGATTTCTATCAGGTCGGCAATCACCGGCTTCTCAGTATCAACAACCGCAACCTGCCTGGACTTCATCTGGGTGAGCAGTTGTTCCACGGCCGGATTCATTTTCTCGAAGAAGGTGTTCGGAGCAAAACCGATCCAGAAGACAAACAGCAGCAGCGGTAGCATTACAACGATCTCGCGGGCATTGAGATCGGCCAGTTTTTCGTTGATCGGGTTGGTGATCTTGCCGAACATCACCCGCTGGTACATCCAAAGCATGTAAACCGCGGCAAAGATAACGCCGGTGGTAGCCACCACCGCGTACCAGCGCAAGCCGCCTTCAAAGGCGCCCATCAGGGCCAGGAACTCGCCGACGAAACCGTTGGTGCCCGGCAGGCCGATGGAGGAGAAGGTGATAATCATAAAGATCGTGGCGAAGACCGGCATCGACTTGGCCAGCCCGCCGAACTCGGTAATCAACCGGGTGTGGCGCCGCTCGTAGATGAAGCCGACGATAAGGAACAGGGCGCCGGTCGAAATCCCGTGATTGATCATCTGAAGGATGCCGCCAGACATCCCCTGCATGTTCATGGCGAACACACCAAGCATGACGAAACCGAGGTGGGCAACCGATGAGTAGGCGACCAGCTTTTTGACATCTTCTTGCATCATGGCGACCAGGGACCCGTAGATAATCCCGATCACCGACAGGGTTGCCAGCAGCGGCAGGAAGGTCTGCAGGGCATCCGGGAACAACGGCATGGCAAAGCGCACATAGCCGTAGGTCCCCATCTTCAGCAGCACGGCGGCCAGAATTACCGAACCGGCGGTCGGCGCCTCGGTATGGGCATCCGGCAACCAGGTGTGCAGCGGGAACATCGGCACCTTGATGGCGAAGCTGAAAGCAAAGGCCAGGAACAGCCAGTACTGGGCATGATAAGGGATGTTCAGCTTGTAGAACTCATCGATGCCAAAGCCGCCTGCGACCGGCGCGCCGGCCTGCAGCGCGTAATAGTAGACGAAGATGATTGCCACCAGCATCAGCAGGGAGCCGACAGCGGTATAGATGAAGAACTTGACGGCCGCGTAAATACGGTTCTTGCCCCCCCAGATGCCGATCAGGAAGTACATCGGGATCAGCATCAGTTCCCAGAAAATGTAGAACAGGAACAGGTCGAGGGACACGAACGCGCCGAGCATGCCGGTTTCCAGCAGCAGCAGCAAGGCCATGAACCCCTTGGTGTTCTTCTCTACCGCGCTCCAGGTCGAGAGAACCGTGATCGGCATGATGAAGGTGGTCAGCATCACCAGCCAAAGACTGATGCCGTCAACCCCGAGGCTGTAATTCATCTGAAAAAAGTTACCGATATTGATCCACTCGTGGAACTCACGATAATGCATGCCGCCGGAGACGGCGAAGACATTGTCGAACGCCAGCGGCAGACTAATCGCAAAGGTGACTAGGGTCACCACCAGGGTGAAACCTTTGAGTAGTCCGTCGTTGTCCCGCGGAATAAAGAGGACGAACAACATCCCCAGTAACGGGAGAAAAGTCATTAAGCTGAGAAGGTAATCGGCCATGTGGAATCGCTCCTTGTAGCTTTATCGCATTCGCTGGCGAACTGTTAACCGAAGACGTAGTAGCCGACGATCACGACTACGCCGACCACCATGGCCACTGCGTAGTTATGCAGGTACCCGGACTGGGTATAACGCAGCCCCGCGCCGAGCCCCTTGACCACCCAGGCGCAGCCGTTGACTACGCCGTCGACAAGCTTGACGTCGAAACCGCGCCAGAGGAAGGTTCCGATCTTCTTCGTGGGATTGACGAACAGGAAATCATACAGCTCGTCGATGTACCACTTGTTGAACACCGCCTGATGCAGTCCCTTGAAGGACGCGGTGAACCTGGCCGGCAGTTCCGGATTCTTGACATACATGAAGACCGCCACGCCGATCCCGGAGAAAGCGAGCAACACGGAAACAATCATCAAACCGTATTCAGTGCCGTGGGAATGTTCCAGAGCCTCTTTAATGCTGATATGGAATATTTCCTGCGCATGCCCGAACACCGGCTCGAAATAATGGTGAATGTGGTTGGCGCCTTTCAGGGCCGCCGGGACGCCGACATAACCACCGACCAGAGCCAGGAAGCCGAGGACGATCAGCGGCACGGTAATGGTCCAGGGAGACTCGGGGATATGGTCCTTGGCCTTGGGATTGGTCTTCTGCGGGCCCCAGAAAGTCATTGAAACACATCGGAACATGTAGAAAGCGGTCATCGCGGCGGCGATCGCGCCGATCAGCCAGAGACCCCAGTGGCCACGGGTCGAACCGAAGGCCCACCAGAGGATCTCATCCTTGGAGAAGAAGCCGGAGAACAGCGGCACCCCGGAGATGGCGATGGTCGCGATCAGGAATGTCCAATAGGTGATCGGCATTTTCTTGGCCAGGCCGCCCATGTTACGCATGTCCTGCGGATCATCGTGCAGGTGGGCATGATGCAGGCCGTGATGCATGCCATGGATAACCGAACCGGACCCGAGGAACAGACAGGCCTTGAAGAAGGCGTGGGTCATCAGGTGGAAGATCCCGGCGGTGAAAGCGCCGACTCCCATTGCCAGGAACATGTAACCGAGCTGGGATACGGTCGAATAGGCCAGCACCCGTTTGATGTCGTTCTGGGCGAAGCCGATGCTGGCGGCGAAGATCGCCGTCGCCGCACCGATACAGGCGACCACCATCATTGTTACCGGCGACATGGCGAAGAGGATATTCATCCGGCCGATCATGTAAACGCCGGCGGTGACCATGGTCGCCGCATGGATCAGGGCGGAAACCGGGGTCGGACCTTCCATGGCGTCGGGCAGCCAGGTGTAGAGCGGAATCTGCGCCGATTTGCCGGTGGCGCCGAGGAAAAAGGCCAGGGTCACGACTGTGATCAACACACCGCCGCTCTGCAGCAGATGGGCGTTTTCAGAGATCTCCACAAAATTCAGAGTCCAGACCCCCTTGCTGCCGAGTGCCCAGAACAGGGTCAGCAGGCCGCAAATGAAACCAAAGTCGCCGATCCGGTTGACAACGAAGGCCTTTTTGGCGGCATCGCCGGCGCTCTTCTTCTCGAAGTAGTAGCCGATCAGCAGGTAGGAACAGAGACCCACGCCTTCCCAGCCGATGAACATCACCAGGGCGTTGTTCCCCAGGACCAGCATCAGCATGGCGAAGCAGAACAGGTTCAGATAGCTGAAGAAGCGGTAGTACCCTTCCTCACCGTGCATGTAGCCGATCGAGTAAAGATGGATCAGCGAACCGACGCCGGTCACCACCATGATCATCAGGGCGGAGAGCGGGTCGAGCAGGAAACCCCAGTCGACCTGTAGGTGGCCGATCGAGATCCAGGACGCGACCACATTCTGGTGCACCTTGACGCTGTCACCCAGCAACGTAAAGAAATAGTTGCATGAGACAATGAAGGATACGAAGACCGCCAGGGTTCCGATCCCTCCGATAACCGCCTCATTCTTGATCTTCTTGCCGAGCAGGCCGTTAACAATCGACCCGACCAGCGGGAAGAACGGGATGAGCCACAGATAGCTGTAACTGTGCATCAAACTCTCCTATTTGCTGAAATACCCGTAAAAACGGTTAACATCACCACTTGAGCACATTAAAGTTGTCGACTTCGATCGATTCCCGGTTCCGATAAAATGCGATCATCAGCGCCAGGCCGACCGCAGCCTCAGCCGCCGCAACGGTCATGACGAAGAACACGAAGATCTGACCGTCCATGTTGCCGACATGCCGCGACAGGGCAATAAAAGTCAGGTTGACCGAGTTGAGCATCAATTCGATGCACATGAAGATGACAATGGCATTCTTCCGGGTCAGCACACCGAAGCAGCCGATCGAGAAAAGGATGGCGCTCAACAGCAGGTAATGATGTACGTCAATCATGATCTATATCTCCCAACCCAAACCGGTTAAACTTTACGTTTCGAAAGAACCACCGCACCGACAATTGCCACCAGCAACAGGATCGAGGCGATCTCGAAGGGAAGCAGGAAATCGGTGAACATCGCCTTGCCGATCAACTCGGTATGGCCGTAGCTCTTGACCAGGTCACTGGTCACGTTGCCACCGATACCGGTCGCCTCGCCACGGCGGATGAAGAAGTTGGTCAGTAACAGCATGATCCCGGCCAGTATGCCACCGGCAGCCAAGCCATGGGTGTAACGGCTTTTGAGTGAGGATCCCAGATTGAGCAGCATGATGACGAAGATGATCAGCACCATGATCGCACCGGCATAAACCATGATCTGGATCGCCGCCATGAAGGGAGCATCCAGCATCACGTAAAACACCGCCAGGCAGAGGAAGGTGGTCACCAGGCACAGCGCGCTGTTCACCGGATTACGACACTTGGTGACATAGAATGCCGACAGGATCGCAACCGCCGAGGTCAGATAAAAAAGGATCGATTCCATGAATTCGCTGCTCCTTTTAACTACTTGAGAAGACGTTCTTTTTCAAAATTGAAATCTTCCCGCCGGAAGTTGGCCAACTCGTATGCGTCGGTCATCTCAAGCGCCTCCACCGGGCAGGCTTCCACGCAGTAGCCGCAGAAGATGCAGCGCAGCAGGTCGATTTTGTAGACCTTCGGGTATTTTTCCCCGGCTGCATTCTCCGCCGACTCGACAGTGATGCATTTGGCCGGACAAACCGTCGGACAGAGATAACAGGCGACACACTTTTCCCGGGTCTGGGTCGGAACCAACCGATGCAGACCGCGGAAGCGGGGAGCGATGTCCAGCCGCTCTTTCGGGTACTGTACCGTTGTGGTATTCCCCGGCAGCAGGTGCTTCAGCGTAATACTCAGGCCTTTAGCAAACTCTTTAAACATAACTATCCTCTACGCAACGTGGTTACTGCCAGAGAAGAACCGCCACACCCGTGAGCACGATGTTGGCCAGTGCCAGGGGAAGCATGACTTTCCACCCCATCGTCATGAGCTGGTCATAACGTAGCCGCGGGAAGGTCGCACGAATCCAGATGAAGAAGAACATGAAGATGAAGACCTTACCCAGAAAATTAATCCAGCTGGGAAACGGGCCGTCCCAGCCACCGAAAAACAGGGTGGTGCCGATGGCCGATACGGTAATCATGTTGGCATATTCGGCCATGAAGAACAGCGCGTACTTCATGGAGGAGTATTCGGTGCAGAAACCGGAAACCAGTTCGGTTTCGGCCTCCGGCAGGTCGAACGGTGTCCGGTTGATCTCCGCCATCGAGCCGACAAGGAACAGGCCGAAGGCCAGGGGCTGGGAGAAGATGTACCAGTTGTGAATCCAGTGCGGAAGCGAAGTCAGTCCCCAGAGCGGCTGCATCTGGGTGGCGACGATGCCGCGCATGCTCAGGGTTTCCGAAAGCATGAAGACGGCGATGATCGACAGGCCGGCGGCCAGTTCATAGGAAATCATCTGCGCCGAGGAACGGATCCCGCCGAGCAGCGAATATTTGCTGTTGGATGCCAGACCGGCGAGCACGATGCCGTAGACCCCCAGTCCGGCCATGGCCAGAATGTAAAGGATGCCGATGTTCAGATCGGTGATCTGCAGCGGGATGATGTACTTGCCTAACCGTAAGTCCTGGCCGAAGGGGATAACCGCAACCGAGATCAGGGCCGGGGCCAGAATCATCATCGGCGCCAGGATGAAGGCGAACTTGCTCGCTTCAGACGGGATGATGTCCTCCTTGAAAAACAGTTTCAAGCCATCGGCAATCGGTTGCAGCAGCCCCATGGGGCCGGTCATGGTCGGTCCCAGGCGGGTCTGCATCCGACCGATCACCTTCCGCTCCACCCAGGTCGCATAGGCGACAATCAGCATGGTTACGCTGAATGCGACTATGATCTTGGCCAGCATGGCGAGTACGAAATAGAGCGGTTCGTTTGAGAGTGTCAGAACTTCTGGCGTCATGACCATCCTCTTCCTTGTTTGTCAAAGGCATTGCTGCCGTATTCCAGTCGGTAGGCCTTACCGACAGACCAATTAACCCGTAATTATTTGACCAGTTCGACGGCAATGGCCGGCTGACCGAAATAAATGCGATTCAATTCCAGTTCTGCAAAGTGGTAGGGAGCAAAAAAGACCCCTTTCGGCAGACGCCGGTCTACTTTGACTTTAGCCTCGATTTCACCACCGGCGGCTTTCAGTTTCAGCAGGTCGCCTTCTTTCAGTTGCAGCTCACCAGCGTCCTCACGGCCCACTTCGATGTACGGTTCGGAAACCACCGCCAGCGGTCCCTTGGCGTGGGTCGACATGGTGCCGCTGTGGTGCAGCATGCTGCCAACCAGCAACTGATACTGACCGACAACCTCGGTCGCACCGGCCACCGGCACCAGTTTTCTGGTATTCGGCCGCAGGATATCGCCGCCCCAGACGTACCCCTGCGGGCCGACCATCTCCAGGTTGACCATTTCATAACCGGGAGTTGTTTCCGCCAGGGCGGCGAATGCGGCCGCCGGAGTTTCCGGCGCCTTGCCACCCAAAGCTTCGATCAATTGCTTGAGGATCGCGAAGTCGGTTCGAGTTTCACCTGGCGAAGTGATGGCGGCACGAACCTTCTGAATCCGCCGCTCGGCATTGGTGAAGGTCCCGGATTTCTCCGCGAACGAAGCCGCCGGCAAAACCACATCGGCTTTTTTTGCAGAGTCGGTCAGAAACAGGTCCTGAACCACCAGGAACGGCGTATCCAGAGCTTTTTCCACGGCCGCGCGATCCGGGTAGGAAACCAGGGGATCTTCACCGATCAGATAAAGCGCCTTGAGTTGGCCGCCCGCGGCAGCGGACAGCATCTGCTTGACGCCCATCCCTTTGGTGCCGGGTAGAATGCCCAGATCGATGGCGCCCTGGCTGTTGGCCTTCTCGCCGCAGAGGTAAAGACCGGAACCCTGGCGACCGGCAATCCCGGTCAGCAGAGCCAGGTTGGCAGCCGCAATCCCGAGCTCCTTGCTGTGAGCTGTATAGGGCAGACCATAGGCGAGCAGAATGGCGGCACTATCGGCCTGGGCCAGTTCCCGGGCAGCTTTTTTGATCGCTTCCGCAGCCACCCCGGTGGTCGCGGCAACCGCTTCGGCAGTGTAATCTTTCAGGGCCTTTTTCAGTTCATCAAGCCCTTCGAGTCCTTCCGTTTTGGCCAGCCCTTCCTCAATCACCACGGCGCACATGGCATTGAGCAGGTTCAGCTCCAGGCCGGGCTTGTGCAGCAGGGTACGGGCGTTCGGCAGTTTGGTGAATTTACCGAGTTTATCGGCAATCACCGTCAGTTTGGCTTCATGGCGGCGGATCGCCTGGTTGACAACCATCCCGAAAACCGGGTGGGTCTCGTAAAAATCGGAGCGGATCGACAGAATCGCATCACAGTTTTCCACCTGCGGGAAAGTTCCGGTCGAAGCCTGGATACCGAGCGTCTGTTTGAGCCCTTCGGTCACCCCCTGATAGCATTCGCCGCCGGAGTGATCGAGATTCTCGGTTCCCAAAGCCTTCGACAAATTCTTGACCAGGAACAGCTCCTCGTTGGTCAGCCGGGCTCCGGAGATGATTCCGACACTGTCGGCCGCCTGTTTGAAGCCGTCGGCCACCGCCTGCAGGGCTTCTTCCCAGCTGGCTTCGACCAGATTGCCGTTTTTCCGCACCAGTGGCCGGGTCAGACGCTGATCGCTGTTGACGTAGGAATACCCGAAACGACCGCGGATACAGAGATTGCCGTCGTTGACTCCGGTCTGATCATTGAAGCGGATGGTCTGAACCTGATTGTCCTTGGTTCCGAGGGTGACGGTGCAGCCGTTGCCACAGTAACTGCAGACCGAGTCGACTTCTTTGAGCTGCCAGGGGCGCGCCTTGAACTTGAAGGGGCGCGGCAGGATCGCGCCGACCGGACACATCGAGACACACTGGCCGCAGAATTCACAGTTGAGGCCGCGGTCGAAGGCGGTCGCGATCTTGGTCTCAAAGCCGCGATTAATGAAGGAGTAGGAGCCGTAGCCGACAATCTCGTCGCAGACCCGTACGCATTTTCCGCACAGCACGCATCGGTTCATGTTGCGCTCGATCAGCGGATTGACCTCGTCGGTCGGCAGATCGAACTTCTCCCCTTTAAAGCGATTGGTGACCACTTCATATTCGTAGGTCAGGTCTTGCAGGTCGCATTCGCCACCCTTATCACAGACCGGACATTCGACGACGTGGTTGACCAGCAGAAACTCGAGGACGGTCTTGCGCACCTTGCGGATTTCGTCCGAACTGGTGGTGACCACCATCCCCTCGGTCACCGGAGTGGTACAGGAGGGGATCAGACGCCCCTTCATCTGCTCCACTTCAACCAGGCAGACCCGGCAAGCGCCGTAGGGCATCAGTTTCTTGGCGTAACAGAGGACCGGAATATAAATACCGGCCTCCTTGGCCGCCTCGTAAATGGTCGCCGTTTTTTTGACCGTTACCTGTTTTCCGTCAATCGTCAGATTAACCATCTTGACCTCGTATCAGCTCAAAGCAAGGAATCGATTACTCGATAGCCATGAAACGGCAGGCGTCGTAACAGGAGGTGCACTTGGTGCATTTCTCCAGATCGATATGAGCCACCTTGCCTTTTTCCCATTCAATTGCGTCAACCGGACAGACCCGCGGGCAGAGACCGCACTTCTTGCAGGCATCTTCTTTAACCGTGAAGTGCAGCAGCGGTTTGCAGGAGTGCGAAGGGCACTCACCCGCCGCGATGTGGGCCTCATATTCATGGCGGAAATAACGAATCGTCGACAGGACCGGGTTCGGCGCCGTCTGCCCGAGGCCGCAGAGCGAACTCTTCTTGATATCGTAAGCCATGTCCTCGAGCAGCTCGATATCCCCTTCACGCCCTTGTCCTTCGGTGATCCGCTCAAGAACTTCAAGCATGATCTTCAGCCCGATCCGGCAGGGGATGCACTTGCCGCAGGATTCGACACGGGTGAAATTGAGGAAGAAGCGAGCGATATCAACCATGCAGGTGGTCTCGTCCATAACCACCAGCCCGCCCGAGCCCATCATCGCTCCGGCCTTGATCAGCGAGTCGTAATCGACTTCTGCGTTCAGCGCCGCTTCCGGCAGGCAGCCGCCCGAGGGACCGCCGGCCTGCACCGCCTTGAACTTGCGGTTATTCAGAATCCCGCCGCAGACGTCGTAGATGACTTCCTTCATCGTCGTACCGGCCGGAACCTCGACCAGACCGGTGTGCTTGACCTTGCCGGTCAGGGCGAAGATCTTGGTCCCCTTGGTGCCTTCGGTGCCGATCGAGCTGTACCAGTCGGCGCCGTTGTAGAAGATGTAGGAAACGTTGGCGAAGGTTTCAACGTTGTTGATGTTGGTCGGCTTGCCCCAGAGCCCGCGCACCGCCGGGAACGGCGGACGGGGACGCGACATGCCGCGCTGCCCTTCGATCGAGGCCATCAGTGCGGTTTCCTCACCACAAACGAAGGCGCCGGCGCCAGCCTTGATCCGCATGTCAAGCGGCCGCGGCAGGTTGAGGGCGTTCTTTTCCCCCAGGTAGCCCATCTCGTAACATTTATCGATCGCCATCTGCAGGCGCTTGATCGCCAGCGGATACTCGGCGCGGACATAGACATAAGCAAAGGTACAGCCGATGGCGTAGGCGCCGATCATCATTCCCTCGATCAGGCCGTAGGGATCGCCTTCGAGCACCGATCGGTCCATGAACGCGCCCGGATCGCCTTCGTCGGCGTTGCAGATCAGATATTTCTTGTCGCCGGGGGACGCCTTGGCGAAAGACCATTTGACGCCGGTCGGGAAGCCGCCGCCGCCGCGGCCGCGCAACCCGGATTTCTTAACCTCTTCAATAACTTCCTCAGGCGTCATGGTCAGGGCTTTTTTGATCCCCTCGAACCCTTTGTGGGCGAGAAAGTCTTCCAGGCTTTCGGCATTGATCGTCCCGCACCGGGAAAAGATGATCCGCTGCTGCTTTTCCAGGAATTTCCCGTAGTAGGGTCCGGCCACCTTCTTTTCGATCGGCCCCTCACCGAGAATATGCTCCTGCACAATCTGCGGAACCAACTCGGGGGTTACGAAATCGTAAGTGACCGCTTCCTTCCCCGGAATACAGACGTCGACCAGCACGTCATTGGCACAGAGCCCGCGGCAACCGGTGCCGATCACTTCACAACGTTTACCGACACTGGCTTCGACACCATGCTTTTCGAACTCACTCTCAAAGGCGTCGCTCACCGCTGCCGCCCCGGAGGCCAACCCACCAGTTCCGGTACAAATCAGAATTCTCAGCTTTTCTGCACTTTCGGCCATAAACGCTATCCTCGATGCCTGTGGTGTCGCTAGATTTCCATTACTTTGTATTTCTCGATGACCTCATCCATTTTCTGGACAGTCATGCTGCCATAGGTCGCGTCGTTGACCATGATGACCGGGGCCATCCCGCAGGCGCCGATACAGGCCACGTATTCCGCTGTAAAGCGCAAATCCTCGGTGGTTTCGGCATGTCCGACCCCGAGGCGATCCTTGAGCGTATCGCCGATCCGCCCGGCGCCCTTGACGTGACAGGCGGTTCCCATGCAGACCCGGACGATAAATTTGCCGCGCGGCTCCAGATGGAACTGGGCGTAAAAGGTCAACACTCCGTAGATCTGGCTGGCGTAGACATTCAGCCGCTCGGCGGTCAGGTGCACGGTTTCTTCTGGAATGTAACCGTATTCCTCCTGAATCGCCTGCAACACCGGCATCAGCGCGCCGTCCATGTCCTGATATTTGTCGAGCACTTTATTCGCTGCGGTCAGGTCAATTTCCTGCTCAACAGCTTTTTCTTCAACTTGCTCTGCGGTTTCCGTCATGATGTCCTCTTATTCCGTCACGACTTGAGGGTTAACGGTCGATTTCACCGAGAACGATATCGAGCGTACCGATTATGGCGATAACATCCGCCAGCAGCCGGCCTTCCACCATCTGCGGCAGCCCCTGCAGGTTGACGAATGACGGCGGCCGAATCTTCATCCGCACCGGTTTCGGGGAACCGTCCGACACCAGGTAGAAACCGAGCTCCCCCTTCGGCGCCTCAACCCCCTGATAAATCTCGCCCGGCTCCGGCGAAAAACCTTCGGAAATGATCTTGAAGTGATGGATCAACCCCTCGATGGTATTGACCACATCCTTCTTCGGCGGCAGGCAGATCTTCGGGCAGTCGGCGAGAATCGGGCCGGGCTTCAATTTATCCAGCGCCTGCAGGATGATCCGGCTGGCCTGACGCATTTCATCAAGCCGCACTTTATAGCGGGCAAATGTGTCGCAATCGTCCCGTACCGGCACTTCGAAATCGTAATCTTCGTACCCGCTGTAGGGATTATCCCGCCTCAGGTCCCAGTCAACCCCGGAGGCCCGCAACGCCGGGCCGGTGATGCCAATGTCGATGGCCGCTTCCTTGCTGATCACGCCGACGCCGATGGTCCGCTTCTGCCAGATCTTGTTGCCGGTCAGCAACCCTTCGTAGGTCTCGATATGGCCGGGCATCGATTCGGCAAACTTGCGGATTTCCTGCTCCAGCCCGTCCGGCAGATCGTCGGAAAGGCCACCGACACGGAAGTAATTGGAGGTCATCCGGGCGCCGGAGACTTTTTCATAAATGTCGGTAATGTTCTCGCGCTCACGGAAGCAGTAGAGGAAAACGGTCATCGCCCCGATATCGAGCGCGTGGCAGGCCAGCCAGACCAGGTGGCTTTTCAGCCGGGTCAGCTCGGCCATGATCACGCGGATCGTTTTGGCTCGTTCCGGAATCTGGTCGGTGATACCGAGCAGTTTCTCGACCGCCAGCACGTAGCCGAGATTGTTGCTCATCGGCGCCAGGTAGTCGAGCCGGTCGGTCAGCGGAATGATCTGATGATAGGTGCGGTGCTCGGAAAGCTTCTCGGTCCCGCGATGCAGAAAGCCGATGTGGGGAGTCGCCTTCTGCACAATCTCGCCATCGAGTTCCAGGATCAACTGCAGCACGCCGTGGGTTGACGGGTGCTGAGGCCCCATGTTGATGGTCATTGTTTCGGTGGTAACTGCCATTTTATGCCTCGTCCGGTTAAGGAATTGTTATAGCGTTACGTCAGGAAAGACGACCCTGATAAGGTTCACGGTCGGGACCCTGCACCGGGTAATCCTTGCGCAGCGGGTGACCCTCCCAGTCAGCGGGCATCAGAATGCGCCGCAGGTCGGGATGATTATTGAAGCTGATCCCCATCAGATCCCAACACTCACGCTCATGCCAGTTGGCGGTCCCCCAGACGCTGCTGACGGTATCCACGTTGGCATCCTGTTCGGCGACCGGAATCTTGACCCGCAGACGTTGCTTGGCGGTGATGTTGTAAAGGTTGTAAACCACCATGAAGCGGGGGGCCTTGCCGAGATAATCGACACCGCAGAGATCGGTCAGCAGATTGTAACCGCATTCGTCCCGCAGAAAAGTGCAGATTTCAACGATCGGCTCCTTCTCAACGGTCACGGTCGTCTCACCGCGATGCTCGACAACATCTAGAACAGCTGTGGAGAACTTTGCTTTCAGCTTTTCAACAATTGCTTGATCGCTCATTGACTTGTTCCTGTTCTCATAGACTAGCGGCCATCAGGCCTCGTTGACCACTTCGCCGATACCGATCGCGGCGCCGAAGGAATTACGCTCCTTCATGATCTTCTCCTGCAGCTTCATCAGCCCGTAGAGAAGCCCTTCCGGACGGGGCGGACAGCCCGGAATGTACACATCTACCGGCAAATACTCGTCGATCCCCTGGACCACGCTGTAGGTATCGAAAATGCCGCCGGAAGAAGCGCAGGCGCCCATGGCGATCACGTATTTCGGCTCCGGCATCTGCTCATAGACGGTCTGAATGACCGGCAGCATTTTTTTGGTGACAGTCCCGGCGATAATGATCAGATCGGCCTGCCGCGGCGAAGCGCGGAACAGAATCCCCATCCGGTCAAGGTCGAAACGTGCGGCGCCGGATGCCATCATCTCGATCGCGCAGCAGGCCAGACCGAAGGTCATCGGCCAGAGCGAACGGGAACGCGACCAGTTCACCAGCTTGTCAAGGCTGGTGGTAATAAAGCCGTTACCCAGGGCCTTGGTTTGCTCTACTCCCATTCCAGAGCTCCTTTTTTCCAAACATAGATAAAGCCGACGAGCAGGATGACGATGAATACCCCCATCTCGACGAAACCAAAAATCCCCAGGCGCTTGAACATGACCGCCCAGGGATAAAGGAAGACCGCCTCGATATCAAACAGGATAAAGAGCATCGCTATAATGTAGAACTTGATGGAAAACCGCTCACGCGCAGTACCGATCAGCGGCATGCCGCATTCATAAGGGGCCAGCTTGACCTCGCTGGGCTTCTTTTGACCGATCAGGCGCGACAGAACCACCGAGCCGAGCGCGAAAGCAAAGGCGATGCCGATTAGCACGAGAATCGGCAAATAACTTTCCAGCATAAAACCCGCTCCTTCCATTGTAGAATGTGGACCGTTGAGCGCAGGCGTAAGAACCTCTTTTACGCCACGGCGTGTGAAAATTAGGATAATTACCCCCAACATGTCAAGGAAAAATTACAGTATACTGTATGCAATTAGAGAGGGCTAACCGACTATAATTTCTGACGTAATTACTATACTTTTCTAAAAATGAGCTAAGTTGAAGACGGGACAATTTACAACCATAAAGGAGTCTTGAGCGACCCGGCTTGGTATCAAACGATGTTTGATTTTTCAACGATTGAATAACCCGCGTTATTTTTATTTTTCCACGTCACCGAGCAGCCTCAACCGGAAAAGTGTTCTGCTGCTTGTTGGCCCGATGAAACCGGGCTTAATAATCCATGATCGGGAATTTCTCGGTATTGCGGGGAGGGGCTGACAGTCCGCCTCAACCGGCAAGACTTCTGACCTGCTCACGGGTAAACTGATAAATCTTGCGGCAATATTCACAGGTTACGTCAATCTGCTCCTGCTCCTCTGCCAGCCGCTCCAGTTCCTCTTTTCCCAGTGCAACCAGCACCCCTTTGATCTGTTGACGATGGCAGGGGCAATAAAAATGCAATGGCATTTCGACCTGAACCAGAAAGCTGCTGCCTTCGAACAGGCGCTCAAGAATCTGTGCCGGCGCCATTCCCTGGCGCAGCATGCTGGTGGTCGGCGGCAACTGCCGCAGCCGTTCAACCAGCCGTTCGACCTGCTGTTGGTCCCCGGGTGGAAGCGACTGGATCAGAAAACCACCAGCCGCGGCAACCGCCCCGGAGCTGTCAAGTTCAACCCCCAGGGCGACACTCGAAGGAATCTGTTCGGAACTGGTCAGATACCAGGCCAGATCCTCGGCAATCTCGCTGCTCTGCAGCTGAATCATACTCTGATAAGGCTCCTTCAGTCCTAGGTCTTTCCAGACATGCAGAAACCCCGCCTTGCCGATCGCTCCGGCGACATCGAAACGTCCGTCTTTCGGCGGCAGGCCGGCATGCGGATGGAGAATCGAGCCCCGTATCCGCCCTGCGGCATCGGTTTCAACGCTCATTCGCCCGAGCGGACCGTTCCCTTCCACCTTCAGCGCCAGCCGCTGATCCCCCTTCAGCAGACAGCCCAGCAAGGCGCCACCCGTAAGCAGCCGCCCGAGGGCAACTGTGGCGGTCAGATCGGCCTGGTGCCGGTTGCAGATCTCCCGCACCAGTTCCGTGGTCACCGCGGCCATGCCGCGCAGCAGGCCGTCCTGACTGACAATCCGTACCAGATGATCCTGCATAACGATAGACCTACCTTTTACTAGTTATCCGTTTGGTTCAAGTGATACTGCGGAACGTCGATTTTTGATTTACCGCCCGTTCGTTTCACTCTTATCAGACCGCTGAGAAAACCTATTGCGGGGTTAAAAAAATATTTAGAGCTCCTCTGCGTTCTCCGCGAAATCTGCGGTGAAACGCCTTACTGTTCTTCACTAAAAGCATCCCAAAACCAGCGTTCTCAGGTCCGCAACCGATAGCCCTTGCCGATCAGCCAGGCCGCCCAGCAGAACATGCCGAGCGCCATACCGCCGCTGACCCCGAAAGCAATCAGATAGCTGGTATCCCCGACGCCGATAATCGCATGCCGGAAACCGTCGATCAGATAGAACAGTGGGTTCAGGTGTGATAACCCTCCCCAGGGGGCGGGCAGAATTGAGATTGGGTAGAAAACTCCACCCAGGTAGATCAGCGGCAGAATCAGAAAGTTGGTGTACATCGACAGGGTATCGAAATTATGGGCAAAAATCGCCGCGACCAGCCCGAACTGGGCGAACAGGAAACTGGAGAGCAGCGCCATCAGGATTGCCAGCAGCGGCGACTGCCAGGGGAGGCTGGCAAACAGGGTCGAAATCAGCCAGACCACCGTGCCGACCAGGGTTCCGCGCAGCATAGCCGCCAGGGTGTAGGCCATGATGAACTGCGGCGGGCTGACCGGGGTCACCAGCAGATCGACAATCCCCCCCAGATAGCGGGACATGAATAGGGACGATGAACAGTTGGCAAAGGAATTGTTGATCACCCCCATCAGGATCAAACCCGGGATAACGAACTGAGCGTAACTGAACCCCTCCAGGACACTCAGCCGGTTGCCGAGGGTCGCACCAAACACGAACAGGTAGAGGGACGCGGTGATGATCGGCGTCAACAGGGTCTGGGAAGAAACCCGCCAGAAGCGCAGGATTTCCTTGCGCAGCAGAGTGACAAAGGGGAGCCAGGGATGGTAAGTGCGCAATGGATCAGGGGGCATGGTTCGACCCTTTCATCCCGGTCAACTGCAGGAACACCTCTTCCAGGCCGCTCTGATCGGTTTCGATATCACGAATCTTCAGTCCCAGTTCGCAGACCCGGTTCAGCAGTACCCCGGCGCTCTCTCCGGCCGGTAAATTGAGCAGCAGCTGACGGCCGTCCTCTTTCAATTTCGGCCGGAATTCGGTCAGCGCCAGCGGCAGCTCCTGCAGCGGGGAATCGAGCCAGAAACGCAGCTGCCGGTTCGACAACCGCCGCACCAGCTCGTGGGTCTGTTCCATGGCGATCAATTCGCCGTGATGCATGATGGCGACCCGATCACACATCTCTTCCGCTTCCTCCAGATAATGGGTGGTCAATAGAATCGTCGTCCCCTCCCGGTTGATCTTGCGGACAAACTCCCAGAGGCTGTGGCGCAGCTCGACGTCCACTCCGGCGGTCGGTTCGTCGAGAATCAGCAGCCGCGGCTTGTGGATCAGGGCCTTGGCAATCATGAAACGGCGTTTGAGACCGCCGGAAAGTTTGAGCATCACTTTGCCGAGGTGGGGGCGCAGACCGAGCTGATCGATCAGCAACTGGCGCCAGGCGGGATCGTCTTTGACCCCGTAATAACCGGAATGCAGCCGCAGCGCCTGGTCGATCGTGAAGAAGTTATCAATGACGATCTCCTGGTGGACCACCCCGAGCATCTGGCGGGTTTTGCGGTAATCACGCCGGTTATCGTAGCCGAAAGCGCTGATACTCCCCGAGTCGATCCGCGCCACGCCGGCGATCATATTGATGGTGGTACTCTTGCCGGCGCCGTTGGGGCCGAGCAGGCCGAAGATCTCGCCCTGCTGGATGGTAAAATTGATCCCCTTGACCGCGTCAACGCCGCCAAACGATTTTTTCAGATCTTTGATCTCCAGCGCATTCATGCCGCGACTATATATCCGCCATCAACTGCTGACAAGGTCCAACCGGTACTATTCCTCTGGTAGCCCCTGCGGCCCAACTGCCGTACAATAGATAAGTAGAGAGAAAATAGGAGGAAAAAATGGGACGTTCATTGCAGGATATGCTGGGCAAACAGGTCCTGGCCTGTTTGACTGAAATTGATGCCAACGGCCGGATCATCAGACGTCAGGAGTTTCACGGTACCCTGACCGAAGATCACGGGAAACCGCTGCTGCGGGATGAGAATCACACGCGCCCTTTTGCCCTGCCGGAGAATCCCGATTACTACTTCCCGGCCGATCCCGAGCTTGAATACCAGCTGTGCGAATCGGGAGAAATGATCAGCGGTATCGACTACACTCTGACCTTTGTCAAGGCGCCGCCGGAATACTTCACCCCGCCTGAAAACCGCCCTATTTCTTGACAAAGCTTCCTCCGGGACCGCATCATTGCTTCGGGCTGAACTCAACACCGGCGTGTACGGCAACGGTCGCAGATGACGGAAACCGAGCGAACATCAGCTGAACACCTCTTTGTCTACGGTACCTTGCGTCTTGGCGCAGAGCATCCCTTGGCCGAACTGCTGAGCAGAAGTGCGGACTACCTCGGCCCGGCTGCCGCCCGGGGAAAACTGTTTCTGATCGGCAACTACCCCGGCATGGTCAACTCGGAAGACCCGACCGACCTGGTCTATGGCGATCTCTTCCGACTGCACCCGGGAACACCCCTGTTACGGCAGTTGGATGATTACGAAGAATGTGCTCCGGGTTATCCGGAACCGACCGAGTACCTGCGTTGTCTGGCGCGAGTTACCAACCAGCAGGGAATCGACTATTCGGCTTGGTTCTATCTGTACAACCGACCGACGGAACACTTGCCCCGCATCGATTCCGGAGATTTCCTTGCGGAACATAACCGAATGCTCAAATGACTCACTGGAGGGAGACTATGATGAAACCGATTCTGTACCTGTTCCTGCTGGGCTGCACCTTGTTACCGCTATCTGCGCCGGCCGCTGAAAAGCCGGCTGATAACGATTTGATTGCCCTGGAAATCCGCAATCTATCAACTTCGGTCGATCGACTGACCGACTTGCTCTATACTCAGACTCAGAAAAATGACCAGGAGCAGGTTCTGCACAAGCTGGATATTGCGGTTGCCTACCTGAATTTTCGCTCGCGACGGATCGAAATGATGGAACATGACCTGCTGAACAACCGCAATCTGAAAACCCGCCTGGAAGATATCGTCAAACAATTGGAACTCCGCCTGAAAGAAACCGAGGAAATCGCCAAATCGAATACCGGGACTCAAATCGACAACGACCTGCAGGTCGACGAAACCAAAGACCAGCTGAAATTACTCAAGCAACGGCTGGCGAGGATCGACAGTGTAATCATCGATTACGAGAACCGGGTACTGGAGCTGCACGATCAGCTTGACAACGTGGAAAGCTACGTCGAAAAAAACCTGAAACTCTGAACGGGCGGCTGGCGTTCCCCCCAACAGATACGCGATCTGATTGCTCGCTGCTACGACCGGACTGCTGATAAGAGGACGGTTCCGTCCCGGACAGCGAGTCAAACCGGCTGTTGCCGAGAGCACTAAAGCGGCGGATTTGCCGGCGGCTATTTCCTAATCCCGATTTCCCGGAAGGATTTCGGTTGCCAGTGAGGCGCAATGATCCCTTGGGAATGTCTCGATAGCGTCAAGATTCCTGAATCCGACGGCGAACTGCGCCTGGCGCGCCGGGGTGACGAATTTTCGATCCGCGTCAACAATGTCGAACTGATGAACAGCCGCGCCCACGGCTCCGAGGAAGCCCTCGCCAAGCTGAGTTGCAGCCGAATCGCCGACCGCGCCCGCCCTCGGGTGCTGATCGGCGGCCTGGGGATGGGATTCACCGCCGCCGCTGCTCTGCGCCGGCTACCGCCCTCAGCAACTCTAATCATTGCCGAGCTGGTCCCCGACCTGGTCGACTGGAATCGCCGGTTGCTCGGCCACCTGGCCGGTCATCCGTTGCGTGATCCACGGGTTCTGGTCCGGGTCGGCGATGTCACCGCGCTGCTGCAGAAATCAACCCAGCTGTTCGATGCCATCCTGCTCGATGTCGATAACGGCCCGAACGGGCTGACCCGGCCGGAGAATGACCAACTCTACGGCCCGGCCGGGCTGAGAACCGCTCGCCAGGCCCTGCGCCCCGGCGGCATCCTCGCCGTTTGGTCGGTCGCGCCGGATCCGCAGTTTTCCAAACGACTGCAGCAGGCCGGACTCCAGGTTGAAGAAATTCGGGCCAGAGCCCGCGGCAAAGGGAAGGGAGCGAAGCACTGTCTGTGGCTGGCGGAAAAATGCTGACGTGCCGGATTGAGAATGATTGGGCAGAGCAAGAAAGGGCTGAGCAGTCTACTCCGCCAGCTTGTTCAACTCGATCAGGATCTCCTGCTGCTCACGGACCTGTTCGCGATAGTAGTTCCAGACGTGGTAGCTCTGCAGGCTAAGGATGGTCATGCCGGCGGTGAATACCGCCCAGAAGTTGTCCGACATGGCTCCGGTCAGGTGATAAAAAGCGTAGAAGGCGGTGAGATAGCCGAAGTTGGCGAAGACTCCGCGCGGGCGTTTGTTGCCGGTCATCTGCGCCAGGGCGATAATCAACGCACAGAAGCCGTACATCACCAGCGCCCAGTTGATCATATTCACCGGCGGCCCCGAGCCGAGCATGGCACGGACCTTTTCCCCCAGCGACGGCAGCATATCGAACTGGCGGTAGGCACAGATACTCAGCGCCGTAAACAGGGCGAGAACCCACAGACCGCTGTTGGCAAGCAGTTCAAATTTGCGGATTTTCGCCTGCACCTGCATCCGCAGCGGCTCGATATTCGGCATCGTGGTTTTTGCTTCCGGGGTCGCTGGTGAACTCATCATCCGCAGCTTTATCAGAGAAACGCGCCTTCTTCTGGTCCTGCCAGGCTTGATCCCGTTGCTGCACCAGCAGGCGAAAATCCTTGTCCAGATGGCCCAGCTTGCGATCGGCTTTCGGCAGATCCTTGGCCTGGACCCCTAATACCGCCTGTTGCACGCAGTAGGTCAGGCGCAGGATCGGCAGGAACAGGTTCATCCTGAGCAGGGCGGCCACTCCGCCGATCGTCAGGAACAGAACCATCAGGCTGAAAATTATCATCCTGCTTTTCAGCAATGCAAGGGTTTTCTCCAGCGGCGCCCGGGAGATACCGATATTCAGAAAGCCGAGGACCGGTTCGGTTTCAGCGTGGAAATGACAGGATGCGGTGGAGCATTTGGTTTCGTTGAGAATCGGGATTGAGACTGCGATCAACCCGTCCTTGCCTGAAATATTGTGGTGCTGCTTGCCTCTTTCCGCAAAATCGGGGGCCATGGTCGACGCCATCCACGGATCGATGGCAGCCGCATCGAGGCCGGTCTGGATCTCCACCGGATGGCCGGAAAAATGTATCTCCCCCTGTTTGTCGAAGATCCGGACATGGCCAACCTCGCTGAGCGTACCGATGTTCTCCACGATGTTGCGCAGCGATTCCCGATCATCCTTCAGCATCGCATAGCGGGTCGATTTGACCACCGTTTCCGCCAGGCTGTCGACGTGCCTTATTCCTTCTTCGGTCATATCCCCCTTGATGAAGCTGTGCAGCAGGATGCAGCCGAAAACGACAAATCCGGTGACGGCGATGGTAATCGGGACAATGGCTCTGGCGATCAGATTGTTGAACATGATCTCTCCACAAGGGGCTGCTGCAGCGCTATCTCTGCCAACCCGGGATCAGAAAAAAATCATGGTCGGCCGGGACCCGGTTCCCCGGCCGACCATGAAACGGGGGATCAAGCTCCGGCGGGCAACTCCTGCTCCTGATCCAGAGTTGATCCCACGGCAACGGATTCCTTAGCGGTCGCATCCACCGGCTGCGCTTTCCAGGCATAAAGGATCGGCAGACGGTTGAGAATGAACCGGTAGGTAGCGATGTAAATCGCGAAGATGGTTATGCTGATGATCACCTCGAAAACATGGGGAACTTCCTGGTAGAGCTTCCAGTTGAAGGTAATCAGCGCGGTATTCAGCCGGTTGAGGACGATGCCGGCGATGGTCACAAATGCCGCCAGCCGTACCAGCCCGACCCGTTTGTGATGAATGCCGTAAGCGAACAGGAACAGCGGCAGCACCACCCCGACGAAGATTTCCAGCAGCCACCAGGCCCCCCAGCCGGTCGTGAGATAGACCCACTCGTTTTCATGTGCAACCGCGATCAGTTTGATCACCAGGTAGGTGATCAGCCCCATGCTGGCCCCTTTCCCCAGGCTGATGGTCAGTTTGTCGAGATTTTTGATGAAACGCTCATCGCAGCGCCAGGACATGGTTTTGATGACCACGGTGCTAACCGCGATCACCATGCACAGTCCGCCCGGGATCGAAGAAACGAAGAAGTGCAGCCACTGGAAGGGAGCCGAGTACCAGAGCGGATGAATCTTCCCCGGCGCGTAGACGAACAGCGCTCCCAGGGCGCCCTGATGCAGGGTCGAGAGGATGATCCCCGAAACGGTCAGGCCGACCGCTCCCTTGCGAATGAACTGCTTGGCGCGCGGCCAGCCGATCCACTCGAAGAAGGAGGTCGAAACCTCGGCGACCTGCACCGACAGGTAGGTGGCGACATGCCAGCCGACCAGGAACAGCACCGCCGCCGGACCGAAGGAGTAGAACATCGGATAGCCCAACCGCCAGGGTTGCCCCAGGTCGACCAGCAGGTAGACAACGGCAAACAGGTAGCCGAGCAGACCGTTGAGCAGCGCCAGCCGCTCGATCGGCTCGAAATCATGCCGGCCGAAGATCTCAACTGCGGTGCCGAGCATGAAACCCGAGGCCGACAACGGCACCATGCAGAACAGGCCGAAGCCGAGGAACAATCCCCAGGGGTAATCGTAGGAGGCGTGGGTAACGGCACCGAGACCGAAAATAAAGCGATAGATGATCACCGGAATGCCGATGACAAAGATGATCCCCAGCAGCCAGTTGAACTTGTTGCGGATAAACTGACTGACATACTGATCCAGGGTCAGCCCGAGAAACAGTTTCTCAATCAGGTTCCATTTTTTGCCGTTTGTCTTCTGGGATGCCTCTAACGGTCGGATTCCCTCTTTCGCTAAATGTTTCATTGCTCGCCTCCCTCATGCTGCTCAGCGTGCTGATCCTCGTCGCCATGCGACTTTCCTTTGGTGGAAAGCAGATGGAAACCGGTGAACAGGGCCGGCCAGATGGCCAACACCATCGGCACTGTCGCGAGGAAGTCCTTGACGTTGTTGATGATCGGTTCTTTCTGGAGAGTGGTGTCGAAGCCGACATCCTCGAAGGGAACCCCCGAGAGATACAGCCAGCTGGTGCCGCCCACTTCTTTCTCCCCATAAATCTCATCCTGATATTTACCCGGATGGCGCTCGATCCGTTCCCGGGCGATCTTCAGCAGTTCGGCACGCTTGCCGAATACCAGCGCCTGGGTGGGACAGATCTCGACACAGGCCGGCGGTTTGCCGTGCTTGACCCGGGTGTCGTAACAGAAGATGCATTTCTTGACCACCGGATCGGTCGCGCTCGAATAGCTGTAAGCCGGCACGTGAAACGGGCAGGCGATCATGCAGTTGCGGCAGCCGACGCAGACTTTGGAATTGTAGATAACCGCCCCTTCCTTGGTCTTGGTATAGGCGCCGACGAAGCAGGAAGTCAGGCAGGCCGGCTCGTTGCAGTGATTGCACTGAATCTTGCGGTAGACCGGCTTGTCGCTCTGCTTCGATTCATAGCGATTGACCACCGTGTAGGCTTTTTCCGTCGGCCGGCGTTTCTGCGTGCCGTGATGAAAGGTCTGATCAAAAACCGAATAATCATCAAACGGCTGATCCGGGGCCGGCAGTTTCTGTTCCTTATTGCAGGCAGCTTCGCAGCTGCGGCAGCCGACACAACGGGTCAGATCGACCAGCACTCCCATGCCGTCCGGAAACCCGGCCAGGTTGCCGGATGCCAGGGCCTTGCTGGTCGGAGCGGCCATGACCGCTGCGCACCCTGCCAGGCTGCCTGCTAAAAATCTTCTGCGACTGATTTTACTCATGACGAAATCTCCTTGGGCAACAAGCTTGCAATACCATTCCTCTGGCCTATTCCTCGTGATCCGCCTGCGTGGCTATCGGCGGAGCGTACTTGCCGGAATGGTAAAATGCATCCCCGGCCTCGGTTCTGGCGTGACAATCCTGACAACCGGTCGGCCCGTCCATTTTTTCATGGCAGCCCATGCAGTTGCGGTGGTAAGCCCCTTTAAGACCATAGACATCGACGTGGAAAAGATTGGTTTCCCCCTTCGCCTGAATCGCCTCGGCGGAGAAAGGATCGGCCAGATGACAGTCCTGACAGGCGACGGTCGCCTGCTCTTCGAAGGTGTTATGGCATCTGGCACAGTAGAGATCGACGGTTCCGGTTCCGGTGGTGTGGTGGTGACAGGTGGAACAATCCTGAGCCAGATCGATATGCATCTGGTGATCGAACTCGACCCCCTGATAAAGATCGGCGAGGATATCGATCTCGACGCTTTCCGGGACATCCATGGCAAAAGCGGGCAACGCCAGGAGGAGACAACCGGCAAGAAGCAATACTCCCTTTATGTGCCAACTTGTATTTCGAATCATAACGCGCACATCTCCTTGGAATGCTTCAGGCTGCCTGACAACTGCCGACCGGCCAGGCAGCCTGAAGAAATCAACATATACTTGCGGTTTTCCGACCGGAGCCTGCCGGTCTCAGTCACTTTTGTGCAGGTAGCGGTAAAACATCGGAAAGGTGCAGAAGAACAGGATGCAGATCAGATATTCGACACCTTTGATATAGGTGTAAAAATCCACTACCGTGTAAACCTCTTTGACAATCCCCAAGTTGGTAATCAGATCAATCATGGACACACCTTATTCCGGTTAAAGTGGTTAACGTTTGCTCGCCGATGTCGCTCCCCGATAACGGCTCTCAGACGATTTTTTCGCCGCCTCCTTGGTGACCCCGAACAGGGATTTGATCGCCGGCAGCAGCTGGGCGACCACCAGCAGGGCGCAGAAACCGACAAAGAGCAGCACCAGAATGCCGCTGGTGTAGGTCGTTGCCGTGTCTGCGGCCAGTGCCGGGGCGGCCAGGACCAGCAGAAATGCCAGGGATGAAAGAATCGATCTTGCGTTCAACATGGATACCTCCTTTACACGAGTTAAATGGGTTGCGGTGCTTCGTTCCTGATAATTTCTAAAGGCACATCGGACGGCCTCGTATATCTCTGCCCGCCCTTCGTCTCCGGCGGGCGTCAACGCGTGGTAAAAGATGCCTTCCTTGCGGATCTTGCGCAGCAGGTTGAGCGGCATCTCGTCGGAAACCAGGATGATCGACAGATACTGGTTACATTTCTTCAGCAGCGGTACCAGCTTAGCGACATTCATCTCGTCGAAGTTCCCGGCCAAGACAACCACCTGAATGGTTTTGTTGAGAATCCCTTCCAGGGAATTGGCCACTGAATCTGTGGTCGTCACCTGGCAGTCATCTTTTGAAAAGAGAGCTGCCAGCTGGTCCCGTGCGTTGCGATTCTCATCTGCAATTAGAAGACCCTGCATGACCACATCCTTTCCGAGCTACAAGCTCACCTTGCGCCATTTCAGCTATGAATGCGTTTCTCCACCTCTTTATGATCTTCCGAGGTGAGCCCTTTGAGCATATCGATAAAGAGCTTGACCGCCGGCAGCAGCTGCCACCAGATGATCATGGCGAGAAAGGCCAGGAACAGGGTCAGCAGGAAACTTCCGCCTTCATTCCCTGCGCCAGTAGCGGCATAAGCGGATGAGGAACAGGCCAACATAACCAGTGTATTGCGGATAACAGATTTCATAACGACCTCCATGACTGGGTGTTTGTACTTCTGGTCATATGAAATAGCAGCAGCCGTGCCAGGAATTCCCCGCTTTTCACTAAAAAATTATAAATACTTGAAATTATTTGCGAATAATTTTTCCGCGGCAAGATATTGCGGATATCCAGATGCTTCTACCGTATAAAAAAAATATACGCCCAGGCACGGCTGAATCCGGGAAACCGGCTTGAAGAATCAAGACAACATATTGATTTTATTAAGATAATTGAAAGGACCAGGGGTGAACAATAAATACATGCGGCGAATATTTTATATATCCCCCCGGGACGCCCCCCAGGCCGAGTGGATGTTTGGGATATCCACACCGTATTCCATGGTCTGATAAACTGGTTGCTTGACGGAACTGCTGCCGATAACTATCATCAATCAGGCGGGAATAGGGGAATTCGGGAACCTACCGCCAGATCGGCATCTATTGCCCCAAATTCAGTCCCGTGCCGGTGACGGAGCTGCAGGCGATACGGCAACCGGCGACTGATTCTGTTGGTCTTGTCTCAAGAGGGTAAGTGTGGCTTATGGAAGGGTCCGGCAACAGTAAAATACTGGTTATCGATGATGAAGTGGTCATCCGCGAAGGACTGCGACAAACCCTGAGCAGCGAAGGTTACGCGGTTGAACTGGCCGCCAACGGCAAGATCGGTCTGAGCAAGCTGCAGACGGATGAGTTTCAGATCGTTATCAGCGATCTGAAAATGCCGGGGATGCATGGCATTGAAGTATTGAAGGCGATCCGGGTCCTGCAACCGGACGTGCCGGTGATTATCATGACCGGCTATGCCAGTGTCGACTCCGCCGTCGAATCGATGAAGAACGGCGCTTTCGACTTTGTCACCAAGCCTTTTCTCCCCGAGCAGCTCATTGAAAAAGTCCGGGCCGCCGAACAACAGGCGGTTCTGGCGGGCAGCGGAAAAACTCGCAACACGGACAGGGTGATAGAAACCTGCGGCTCATTTGTCGGCACCAGCAAGGCGATGCAGAAAGTTTATCAGCGAATTCTGCAGGTCGCCCCGACCAACAGCACGGTCCTGATTACCGGCGAAAGCGGCACCGGCAAAGAGCTGGCCGCCCGCGCCATTCACCAGCACAGCCAGCGCCAGGACAAACCCTTTGTCGCCATCGATTGCAACTCGCTGCCGGAAACCCTGCTCGAAAGCGAGCTGTTCGGCCATGTCAAAGGGTCTTTCACCGGCGCCTCCCAGACCAAGCCGGGGCTGTTCACCGTCGCCAGTGGCGGCACCCTGTTTCTCGACGAGATCTCCAATCTCAGCATGACCACCCAGGCCAAGCTGCTTCGCGTGCTGCAGCAACGCGAGGTGACGCCGATCGGCGGCACCCGATCGGAACCGATCGATATCCGCCTGATCGCCGCGACCAACCGCAATCTGGAGGATCTGGTCGAGGAAGGGACTTTCCGCGACGACCTCTTTTTCCGCCTCAACATCATCCCCGTCGACCTGCCGCCGCTGCACAAGCGCCAGGAGGATATCGCGCTGCTGGTCAGCCATTTCATCAAGAAGTTTGCCGAGGACGTCGGCAAGGAGATCAAGGGGATCAGCCCGGAAGCACGCATCGCGCTCGACAGCTACACCTTCCCGGGCAATGTCCGCGAGCTGGAAAACATCATCGAACGCGCGGTGGTGCTGGCCCAGGGAGAGACGATCTGCCGCGCGGATTTGGAACTGCCGACCTCTGCGGGAATTACGGAAGAGGAAATCAGTATTCCGCTGAACACCGAGGAACTGAAGGAAAACAAGCGCCTGGCCCGTGAACGCGCGGTCGAGCCGGTAGAGAAAGCCTTTGTCTACGCCGCCCTGGAGCGCAATAACTGGAACATCACCAAAGCGGCTGAGGAAACCGGGATGCTGCGCCCCAATTTCCAGGCAATGCTCAAGCGGCTGGGCATCTCGGTCAAATCCAACTGAAAATCAAGGGGCGTCGACGGGAAAAGAACCTCCCTCTTCAAGGGAAATTGCCGGGTGACTGCCGGCGACCGGCAGCCAGATGGTAAATTCCGCTCCCCCTTCCGGTCGATTCTGCGCCACGACTTCCCCGCCATGGTTCTTGATAATTCCGTAGCTGATCGAGAGCCCCAGTCCGACCCCGGCTTTCGCCTTGGTGGAAAAGAACGGATCGAAAATTTTATCCAGGTTGTCCTCCGGAATCCCGCTGCCGGTATCGGCGACCTTGATCACGGCAAAATTCCGCTCCTTTTCCACCGAAGTTGAGATTTTGAGTGCCCCCCCTTTCGGCATCGCCTGAGCGGCGTTGATGAACAGGTTGAAAAAGACCTGCTGCAACTGATCCGGATCGGCATAGATATCCGGCAGATCCTGGCAGAAACCGACCTGAATCTCGACATTATGAAACATCGGTTGCTGAGCGACCAGATTCAGGCTCTGCTCCAGAATCCGGTAGATCGATTCCTTGCGTTTTTCCGGAATCGATTCCCGGGAAAACTTCAGCAGGTCGCCGACAATCTTGGCGCAGCGTTTGGTTTCCGAAATGACCACTCCGATATTTTCCTGCGCCTGATCCGACAGGTTCGGGGATTTGGCCACCAGCGAAGAAAACATCAGAATACCGCTCAGGGGGTTGTTGATTTCATGGGCGATCCCGGCGACCAGTTGCCCCATCGACGCCAGTTTGGCCGACTGCAGCAACTGATTCTGCATCTGTTTGATCTCGGCGGTCCGATCTTCGACTTTCAGCTCCAGATTGAGCGCCAGGTCGCAGAGTTCGTTCTGGGCAACCGCCAGGTTGCCGGCCATCTTGTTGAACTCCTGGCCCAGTTCCCCGATCTCATCCCGGGCTCCGGTCTCAATCCGGGTGCTCAGGTCGCCGCTGGCCAGACAACGGGTATGAAACAGCAGCTTGTTGATCGGCCGGGAAACCAGCTTTTTGGTAAACAGGTACTGAAGGATGGACAGGATCAGTAGCAGGATGAAGGTCATGACAAATACATCCTGACGATAAAAAGCGAGCTGGGACGACATCTTCTCCAGCGACAGTTCCACCTCGAGAATCCCCAGTTTTTTCTCATCCTTTGAATGGAAATGGCACGCGGCCAGGAAACAGTTCGGTTCGTTATAAATCCCCCGGGTCATGCTGAGCACTTCTTTGCCGTTCCCGTCGCGGAAGGTGCGGCTGCGCTTCTCCGGGGGCGCATCGAGCAGCACCGAGGCGTCACTGACATGGCAGAAGTTGCATCCCTCATCCTTGTCGGTCAGCGCGGTGCCGATTTCATCCCGGTCGGTGGAGAACTTGACTATCCCTTCCCGGCCGAACAGACGGATTTTTTCAATCCGTTCCATCTCCCCCGCCTCGTCGATGATCTTCTGCAGGGTCGTCCGATCATCATCCAGCATCAGGTAGTAGGTGTTACGCAGCAGCATCTCCCCCAGGGTATCCGCTTCGTAAATCGACTCCTCAAGGAAGCTTTCCCGCAGCGCCTCGACATGAATAAAGGCGAAGACCAGCATAATCCCCAGAAACGCGGCGCAGCTGATCCCGACAAATTTTGACGAAAGCTTCAAGCGCATCCCCTACTCCTACTCCTGCCCGGGCAGATCGGATTCTTGACCCTATTGCATCCCTGCCAAGCTTAATGAGGTGGCCGACACCGGTGCAAGGATAATATTAACTTTTCGGTATTTTTCCTGATTGACGGGAAATTTTCGGTACAGCGAAACCGCCGTGACGAGACCGGGCAACGGCAGTCAAAAGGGGCTCCGCTCAGCCCCTTTTGTTGGTTCTACCAAATCCTCAGGTTGTGATTAATCACTCGTCGTAGACCAGCACCCGGATCAGTCCGATGGTCGAACCCTCTTCGCTGGTGGTGCTGTCACTGACGGAAATCACCTTTTTGATGCCATTATCTCGAATAAATTGATTGATCCGGCTATCGAGATCATCCAGTTCCTTGTGCGTCCGTAACGCTTCAAGCGGTTCACCAAAGGTCTTCACCTTGATCATGGGCGCCCCCTTTCATGGCTGGAACAGCTGCTGAATTTCAAGTATAACGCACTGATTTCCGACTGCACCGTTCCGGCATTTTCATTGCCTTTCGCGCCCCGCTGGAGTATAAATTTTCGGTCCGGTCCATCTTCTTTCGACAAGCGCGGGGCGCCATGGGGTACCAAAATCTTCGTCAGGCTGTCAACGACCTGGAAGGGTCCGGCCAGCTGCTGCGAATTGAACAGGAGATCGATCCCAAGCTGCTGGCCGGCGCGATTCAGCGCCGCGTCTATCAGGCCGGAGGCCCGGCGCTGCTGTTCACCAACCTGAAAGGCTGCCGCTTTCCGGCGGTCGCCAACCTTTTCGGCACCCTGGAACGGACCCGCTACCTGTTTCGCGACACCCTGCGTCAGGTCGAAACCCTGGTCACCCTGAGACTCGATCCCAAGAGCCTGTTCAAAGTTCCGCGACAACTTCTGTCCGCGCCGGCGGCCGCCTGGCGCCTGCTGCCGAAAAAAACCGGCACTGGACCGATCCTCGCATGCCGTACCACCATCGGTCAGCTGCCGCAGATCAAATGCTGGCCGGATGACGGCGGCGCCTTTATCACCCTGCCGCAGGTCTACACCGAAAGCAGTCTGCAACCGGGGTTGCGGTCCTCGAATCTGGGCATGTACCGGGTGCAACTCTCCGGCAATGATTATCTCCAGGATCAGGAAGTCGGCCTGCACTACCAGATCCACCGCGGCATCGGAGTCCATCATCAGGAGGCGCTGCAGCAGGATCAACCGTTGCGGGTCAATATCTTTGTCGGCGGACCGCCGAGCCTGACTCTGGCCGCGGTGATGCCGCTTCCCGAAGGGATGCCGGAACTGGCCTTCGCCGGGCTGCTCGCCGGTCACCGGATCCCCCTGGTGCAGGCTTCAAACCGGCTGCCGATGCCGGCCGAGGCCGATTTCGTCATCTGCGGCACCGTCGATCCGAACTTGCGCAAACCGGAAGGTCCCTTCGGCGATCATCTCGGTTACTACAGCCTGGCCCATGCTTTCCCGGTGCTGAAGGTCGAGGCGGTGTACCATCGCCCGGAACCGATCTGGCCCTTTACCACGGTCGGCCGGCCGCCGCAGGAGGATACCAGCTTCGGCGCCTTCATTCATGAGTTGACCGGCGCGCTGATCCCCGCGGTGCTCCCCGGCATCAAGGCGGTCCACGCGGTCGATGCCGCCGGCGTTCACCCGCTGCTGCTGGCGATCGGCAGCGAGCGCTACACCCCCTACACCGATCTGAGCGAACCGCAGGAACTGCTCACCCAGGCCAACGCGGTGCTCGGCCAGGGGCAGCTCTCCCTCGCCAAATACCTGCTGATCGTCGCGGAAAACGACAACCCCCGGCTCGATATCCATGACATTCCGGCCTTCTTCCAGCACCTCCTGGAACGGATCGACTGGCAGCGCGATCTGCATTTCCAGACCCGCACCACCATCGATACTCTCGACTATTCTGGCGAAGGTTTGAACCGGGGGTCGAAAGTGGTGATGGCCGCCGTGGGGTCGAAACGTCGTGAATTGCCCCAGACGCTGCCGCCTGCGCTGAAACTGCCGCGCGGTTTCAAGAAACCGCAACTGGCGCTGCCGGGAGTGCTGCTGGTGGAGGGACCGGCCTGCAGGGAGTATCGACCGGCGGAGGATAGCGACCTGCTGCGGTTCTGTCACAAATATTCCGCCGCAGAGCCGGTTAACGATTTCCCGCTGATTCTGGTGGTCGATGACAGTGAGTTCTGCGCCGCCAGCCTGAACAACTGGTTGTGGGTCTGCTTTACCCGCTCCAACCCGGCGGCCGACATTTACGGCATCGGCAGCGCGCTGACCGCCAAGCACTGGGGGTGCACCGGCAGCCTGGTGATCGATGCCCGCAGCAAGCCGCATCATGCCCCGCCGCTGCTCGATGACCCGAAGATCGAAAAGCAGGTCGATCAACTCGGCGCCTCCGGCGGCCCGCTGCACGGGATTATCTGATGCGCCTGCCGGAACTGCTGCAGCGCCAGGCGACAAAACGGCTTGACAGTTTCTGTGCTCAGGAAGCCAGGCGGCAGCTTCGCCCAAGGCAACTAAGCTACCGGATCGAAGGGCAACAGGTGAACCTGTTCGAGACGCGATTCTGCCGGCACAATCCGCACCAGCAAAAAATTCCGATTGCCCAGATCCGTTACAGCCCGCTGTTGAACCAGTGGACCCTGCACCATCAGAACGGAGACCACTGGCAGCTATACCTCAACGTTAATCCGACCTTGGATATCAGCAAACTGCTGACCGCAATTCAGCAGGACCCGATGGGCTGTTTCCAGCCCGAATAATTCTGGCAGGTATGCGAAAAATATGAGCAGTTCCGGGCGGGTGCGTTCGCCATTTCCCGGCTGGGACGTCACGCGGTCAGAAAATCGCCACCAGCCGGTCAAAGGATTTGCGCAGTCTCAACGAAAGCGTCAGGGCCGCGCCTTTGAGAACCAGCAGCGCGGTCTGCCGGTCCTCCTGCTGAAGAATTTCAAATTGGCGCCGCGAGAGGATCAGCAGTCTGGCATTTTCGAGACAGACGGCGGTAAAGGGACGCCCCAGGTTGTCGAACAAACTGCTTTCACCGATCATCGAGCCCTCGGTGTAGACGCCGACCACGATCTGTTTATCGGCAAACTCGGTGACCTTTTTTTCCTCCAGACGTCCCGACAGGATAAAGGCCGTAAAGGTATTTTCGTCCCCCTCCTTCCAGAGGGCCTCGCCACTGGTGATTTCCAGGACTTCGAGATAGGGCAGTAAAGTCTCCGCCTCTTTTCCGGACAAAAAGGGCCATCTGGAAAGCGGATTGAGAAATTCTGCCCCGGTCTCAATGGTCAGCGGTTTCATGACATTTATTGCCCCTGGTTTTCCTGATGCAGCTGGGTCAGTTTTTCTTCCATCTTGGCCAGCAATCCGGAGAAACCCTCTTTTTTGATGATCTGGCCGTAAGTCCTCCGGTAGTTGTTGACAAAACTCACGGATTCAATGATCACATCATACACCTTCCATCCTTCGCCGTTCTGGAGCATGTGGTAAGAAACGGGGATTTCTTTACTTTTTGTCAGAATCAGCGTATCGATGGCGGCTTTATTCCTTTTGATCCGTTCCTTGACGAACTCAATCTTTTCATTGGTGTAACTTTCGATGTGGCCGAGGTAGTTCTGTTGCAGCAATTCCGCAAGCAGGTCGATAAATCGATCACGTTCCTTGGAAGAAGCATTTTTCCAGTTCTGGGCCAGAATCCGCTGAGACATGGCCTCAAAATCGAAAGAATTGCCGATGGTGGTCGAAAGCCGTTCTCTCTTGACCTCGGGGGCAAGGGCAGGAGTTTTTAAAATACCTATGACCGTTTCGACGGTATGCTGTGCCGTTTCCATCGGTCCCGGTGCGGCAAAGCAAAGGCCGACCGGCAGCAGAGTAAATGCGATAACGAGAAAGAAAAAACGCGCTGTTCGATTCATTGGTTCACCTCACTTGGTTATTTATTGACCTTTGCCGCCCGGTTCTGCTCGTAGGCATCCCGGATGAACAGATAGGGTGCGATTTCGTGTTTTACAATCCCTTCGTAGGTGTCCTTGTCGAGGGAAAGTTCGTTTTCGGCATCAACAACCTTCAGGCCCAGCGTCTCGGCATCGGTGAGAATATAGGTAAGAGGATCGAGAAACAGATCACCGATGCGGCCGACTCCGTCGCGCAGATTGCTGGGACCGAGGATCGGCAGCACCAGGTAGGGTCCGGACCCGAGACCGTAATGGCCGAAGGTCTGCCCCAAATCCTCCTCCTTTTTCGCCAGCCCGTTGCTGGAGGCCGGGTCGAAAAGCCCGGCGATGCCAACGGTGCTGTTGACAACAAAGCGGGTTATTTCGGTGGCCGCGTCCCGCCCCTTCAACTGCAGCAGGCAATTGATCAGACGTATCGGTGTGGTGAGGTTGGAAATAAAATTGCGCAGCGAAACCCTGGCCGGCTCCGGAACAATCCGCAAACCTCTGGCGACCGGTTTGAAGAGGTAGAAATAGAGTTTGTCGTTGACCCAGAAGATCCCCCGGTTAACGGGCTCAATGGGATCGTAAATCTGCAGCTCAACTTCCTCGGTAGCGAAAGGGTCGGCAGAAAAAAGGTCATCATCGGCGGTCGTCGCAGCCGAATCGGTTGCCCCCTCGGCGGCCGGAAGAGGGGTCGGCAGCAACGAGAACAGCAGGAGCACTGAGAACAACAGGAGCAAATTTTTCATGCGGAGTTCCCCTATTCCTTCTCAAATATGTATTTACTGATCAATTCCTCAAAGTTGATCGCCGATTCGGTTTCAAGGATCTCTCCCCCCGGCTCAATCAACTCATCGCTGCCACCGGGCGATATTTTAACGTAGCGGTCGCCGATGATGCCGGCGGTACGGATCGCAGCGATGCAGTCATCCTGCAGTTTCACGGCGCGGTTGATTTCCATGACCACCTTGGCCTCGTAGCTCTCACTGTTCAGCTCGATGCCGGTCACTTTGCCGACCTGAACCCCGGCAATTTCCACAGCCGCCCCGGGCTTGAGTCCACCGACCGAAATGAAGCGGGCAACCACGGTGCGGGTTTCAGCACCGAACAGATTGATGTCGCCCAACTTGATGGAAAGCCAGGCAAAGCAGAGAAATCCCACCACCATAAAAACGCCGACCGAAGTTTCGAAATTAAACCGTTTCACGATAGTCTGTCTCCTCTGTTTCACTCGAATAGATGGATCCCATGGTGACTTGGACGAACTGCCGGATCAGGGGGTTGTCCGAACGCTGGAACTCTTCGGGGGGCATACAACCCTGGGGTCTTCCACCGGCCATCAGGCCGACATAGTCGGCCAGCTTGAATATTTTCGGAACATCATGACTGACGATGACCGCAGTGTACTTGAGCCGTTGCTGGGTGGCATGAAAGAGGCGGTAGATTTCGTTGCTTTTGTGCACATCGAGGCCGGTGGTCGGTTCATCAAAAAAGACAATTTTCGGATTCAGCGCCAGCGCCCTGGCCAACCCGACTCTTTTTTGCATCCCGCCGCTGATCTGGGCCGGGTATTTGCCGGCGGAGCCTTCCAGATCCATCAAAACCAGTTTCTCTTCCACCTGGTCGCGAATCTCCGCTTCCGACAGCTTGGTCCTTTCCCGCAGGGGCAAGGCCACATTGTCAAAAACGGTCATGGAATCGAACAGGGCGACATTCTGGAACAACACCCCGTAGTCCCGGCGGACCTGATAGAGTTCTTTTTTGTTCAATCGGGCGAGATCGCGACCGAATATCCGAACCTCCCCCCGGTCCGGCTTCATCAGCCCCAGCATATGCTTGAGAATAACGCTCTTGCCCTGGCCGCTGCCGCCCACGATAACCGTGGTTTTCCCCTCGACAATCGGCAGATTGACTCGATCGAGAACCTTCTGCGAACCGAAAGTTTTTTCGACATCGACCAGTTCGATGGCAAATTGGGAATTTTCGTTTGTCACCATTTTCTCCCGTTTAAATCATCAGCGCGGTGATCAGATAGTCCCAAACCAGGATCGAAACAGAAGAGATCACCACGGCATCGGTCGTGGTTCTGCTGACCCCTTCGGCGCCGAATCCGCCTTTACTTTCCAGGTGCAGAAAATAACCCTTGGTCGAAGTGATCCAGATGATCAGCAGGCCAAAGGCCAGGGACTTGATAATCCCCATCTTGATATCCAGCCAGTGCACGCTGGAATACATGCCCTGAAAGTAAGTGCCCTCGTTGACTCCGAAGAGGGTCACCCCGACGAGATAACCGCCGATGATCCCGATGAGGTCGAAAATAAAAGTGAGCAACGGCAGGGCGATGACCCCGGCGACAAATTTGGGGGCGATCAGGTATTTGATCGGATCGATGGCCATGCACTCGAGGGCGTCGATCTGCTCCGAGTTGCGCATGATCCCGAGACCGGCGCAGATGGCTGACCCGGCGCGACCGATGACCATCAATGCGGTGAGGACCGGACCCAGTTCGCGAATCAGACTCAGGGCGACGGCCGAACCGAGCATCCCTGTGGAACCGAACTTGGTCAGGGTGTAATAGCCTTGCAGGCCCAGGACCATCCCGGTGAAGAGACCGGTGAAAAGAATGACGAAGCCTGAGCGTGAACCGATGAAGTACAGTTGCCGAATGACCGGATGGAGTGGGAAAGGGGGTTTGATTGTGCTGATCAGGCAATCTACCAGAAATATTCCGGAGCGGCCGACATTTTCAAAAACCTTGAGACTGTGGTCACCAAGTTTACGGAAAGGTTTTGTGAATGCCATTTCAACAATACTCCCAGGTGAATTGGTCGTATGAATTTGGTTTTGAAATGCTCAGCAGCAGTCAAAATTTTGTTCCCAACAAATTTTTGACCCGCTGATCCGGACCACTTGATAGCGATATTGACCTGTTGCTCAACAGCTATGAGAATATATCATATTATTCACGAAGATTAGTCAATATTAAATATAAATTATTCAGAAAGCATGCCGCATTTGTTTCAGGCAGCAAATTAAATCGGACTTGGCGGAAGATTCTCAGCTATTCGATTTACGACAGCTGAGAATGATCCTGTCGCGACGCAGGGCAGATGAAATCAAGGAGCGGCGATAGCTGAGCAATTGCAGGCCGAGGCGCTTCAGCAACAGGCGCAGCTGGTTTGGCGTGAAAATCTGCTTGTGTCCGTAAGGGGTTGCGGAATAGAGGCTGGGCAGAAACAGCGGCAGCTGCCCGCCACTGAGGCGAGCGGCAAGCTGGCTGAGTCGATAGCTGAGGGTCAGCCGTGATGGGGTATCGAGAAACAGCCAGCCGCCCGGTTTGAGCAACCGGATCGCCTGCTGCAGGGTTTCAACCGGAAAATTGACGTGTTCGATCACATCCCAGAGGGTGACCAGATCGAAGCCACCGGCAAATTTCTGCCAGTACGGCTCCTCCACCCGTTCCGGCCTGAGCTCCAGGGCAAACCGTTTGCGAGCGTATTCACGGCGCACCCGGCTTGGCTCAATCCCTTCACCGTGGGCTCCTGCTTCCGCCAGAGCGAGTAAAAACTGCCCGACACCGGCGCCGATATCGAGGCAACGGGCGCCATCCAGGCTGAGCTGCCGGCTGACCAGCGCCAGCCGTTTCGACAGCAGCGACAGAGACTCATCCAGGCGCTTGTCGATGTATGCTTCCGACAACTGGTTCAGCCCTGGGGATTCAATTTTATCGGGATCGAGACGATTGAGGGAGTGGAAATCGCAGCGGCCACAGACGTAAATCAGGAGATTTTCGCCGAGATGGTAGACAGGCTCAGCAGCCTGTTCACCGCAGAACTTGCAACGCCGGAAATCATAGCCCGCCGGGTTCAGCATACTACCGCCGGCAGATCAGAATGACCCCGGCCAGCAGCAGAATGACCCCGAGGCCGCGCTTGAAATCGAGCGGGATGCCGCGCATGCCGAACAGACCGAAGTGATCGAGCGCCAGGCCGGCGATCAGCTGGGAAACGATGGTCAACGCCAGGACCGCGGTGGTGCCGATCCGCGGCACGCCGATAATGGTCATGGTCACGAAAAAGGCCCCAAACAGGCCACCACTGAGCTGCCACCAGTCAGCTTCGGCGCCCCGCCGCAGGCTTCCCTGGCTGCTGAGTAAAGAAAGAATCAGCAACACCAGGGTTCCGATCGCAAACGAGATGGTCGCCGCCTGCAAATAGCCGGTCTTTTCCGCCAGTCGGGCATTGATCGACGGTTGCATGGCCACCGCTACCCCGCCGGCGACCATCAGCACCATCAGCAGCAGGTTGGACACTTTAAGCGCCTCCTTCAGGCGGTCCGGCGCCGGACCAGTTTGGAGACCAGCTTGAAGGCCTCGGTTCCGGCCACTCCGACCAGCTGGAACAGGGCCGTTTCGGTGGTCGTCAACACCGCTCCCAGCTGCGGCGCCATGGTGATTACCGTCTGGTAGTCGCTCTTGAAACGGGAACAAATGGCATCCCGCACCAGATGTACGGTATAACCGCGATCGAGCAGATCGATCAGTGTCTGATAGACACAGACATGCGCTTCCATGCCGACCAGCACCACTTGTCTGGCGCCGGTGCGTTCCAGCGCGGCCACAAAGTTCGGCTCGCCGGCACAACTGAAAGCGATCTTTTCCACACATTGCTGCTCGGTCGCCGCAGCCAGTTCCTCGATGGTGTTACCGAGCCCGCGCGGATACTGTTCGGTGGCGATTATCGGCAGATTCATCGCCTTGAAGCCTTCCAGCAGCAGGTTGATATGACTGATCACCTGGCCGCAGATCCGTTCGTCCATAGCCGGGACCAGCTTCTCCTGCACGTCGATCACCACCAGCGCCGCCTGCTCCCGCTGCAACCAGAACTTATTTTTGATTTCGCCCATTTCACTCTCCTTCGGCAATTTCTGAGGTTCTTAACAGTAACGACAATCGCCCTGCTTTGCAAAAAAAACTTGCCGGCGGCGGCCGGCGACGATGGTTTTTTCTTTCATTTTCAGAACACTTTCAATATCATGTCGCACTTTTTTGATAATATTCCAATAAATAGCTAAAAAAACAGGATTAATTGACTGAAGATCAGACAATTCCGGATAAACTTGATTACGGCAGGGATGGATGTTGGCGTTGAATAGTAATGGACGGACTATGGATAACATGCTGATCGGCTGGCGGGAGTGGCTGACCCTGCCGGAACTAGCTATCCCCCAGATCAAGGCCAAGATCGATACCGGCGCACGGACATCTTCTTTACACGCCTATTTTGTCGAACCTTACACTCAAGATGGGCGGGAGATGGTTCGTTTCGGTGTTCACCCACTGCAAAAACGGCTCGATCTCGAAATCATCTGCATGGCCCCGGTGAAGGATTTTCGCCGGGTGAGTGATTCCGGCGGACATCAGGAGATGCGCTATGTCATTGAAACCATGGTGCAGCTCGGCCAGCGCTGCTGGCCGATTGAAGTCACTCTGACCAATCGGGACAACATGACATTCCGCATGCTGCTGGGCCGAACGGCATTGCAGGGGATCTGCGTTCTCCCCGATCGCTCCTACCTCTGCGGCCGCCGGCAAAAGCTATATTCTTGAAGCCTGAAAAGAGACCACTATGAAAATTGCCATTCTTTCGCGAGACCCTGATCTCTATTCGACTCGTCGTCTGGTGGAGGCTGCGGTCGCCCACGGTCACGAGGCACGGGTCTTTGATCCGCTGCTCTGCTACATGACCATCGCCACCCAGCGCCCGACCATTCACTACAAGGGGGAAGAACTAGCCGGCTATGACGCCATTATTCCACGGATCGGCGCCTCAATTACCTTTTACGGCACCGCGGTGGTCCGCCAGTTCGAAATGATGGACGTTTACAGCATCAACGAATCGGTCGCCATCAGTCGTTCCCGTGACAAGTTGCGCAGCCTGCAACTGCTGGCCCGAAAAGGAATCGGCCTGCCGGTCACCGGCTTTGCCCATTCCACCAAGTACACGAATGATCTGATCGACCTGGCCGGCAATGCCCCGCTGGTCATCAAGCTGCTTGAAGGGACTCAAGGAATCGGTGTGGTGCTGGCGGAAACCGACAAAGCGGCAGAGAGCGTTATCGAAGCTTTCCGCGGCCTGAAAGCCAATATCCTGGTCCAGGAGTTCATCAAGGAAGCCGGCGGCGCCGATATCCGCTGTTTTGTTATTGGTGACAAGGTGGTCGCCGCCATGAAACGTCAGGGCAAAGAGGGAGAATTCCGTTCCAACCTGCACCGAGGCGGTAATTCCTCGATTGCCCGTCTGACTCCTGAGGAACGTTCCACCGCCGTCAGGGCGGCCCGGATAATGGGACTGAACGTTGCCGGAGTCGACCTGCTCCGCTCCAACCATGGACCGGTGGTAATGGAGGTCAACTCTTCCCCCGGACTGGAGGGGATTGAACAGGCCACCGAAAAGGATGTCGCCGGAATGATTATCCAGTTCATCGAAAAACAGGCCAAACCGGGTCGCACCAGAACCAGGGGCAAAGGATGACCCGCGACAGTGCATTTGAAATCGGCGGGATCAGGGTCTCGCCGGGGGAGCGGGCCACCATCGCTCTGCCGATGGCCCGGCTCTACACCCATAATGAGATCACCCTGCCGATTCATGTGGTTCACGGGCGCCGCACCGGACCGACCATGTTTGTCTGCGCCGCAGTCCATGGCGACGAAATCAATGGGGTTGAGATCATCCGCCGGCTGCTGAACGTCAAGGCTCTCGACAGTCTCAAAGGAACCCTGCTGGCGGTGCCGATCGTCAATCCTTTCGGATTTATCCAGCGGGCTCGCTACCTGCCCGATCGGCGCGATTTGAACCGCTCCTTCCCCGGCACGCCAAAAGGGTCCCAGGCCGGTCGCCTGGCGCACCTGTTCATGACCGAAATTGCCGAACGGAGTGATTTCGGGATCGACCTGCACACCGGTTCGAATTTCCGCTCCAACCTGCCGCAGATCCGCGCCGGGCTGCACGACCCCAAGACGATCGAACTGGCAACGGTGTTCGGGGCGCCGATCGTCGTCCCTTCGGAGCTGCGCGAAGGGTCCCTGCGGGAAGCGGTTGCCTCTCTCGGCAAGCCGGTCCTGGTCTACGAAGGGGGGGAAGCGCTCTACTTCAATGAATCCGCGATCCGCACCGGACTGAAGGGCGTCCTGAACATCATGCGTCATACCAAAATGCTCCCAGCAGGGCGTAAGCGCAGGTCTGCGGAACCGATCGTCACCGACCGCACCAGCTGGGTCAGGGCGAGCATGAGCGGTATCTTTTCCCGGCGAACCAAGTTGGGCGAATTGGTCAAGCGGGGACGGTTGCTCGGCCGCCTCAGTGATCCCCTCGGAGATGACTCGGAAGATATCATCGCCCCGTTCTCAGGCGTTGTCATCGGCCATTTGAACCTGCCGCTGGCCCACGAAGGGGATGCCTTGGTGCATCTCGCCAAGGTTCCCGATTCGGGTGAGGCGGAAGAGACCCTGGACGATTTCACCTCTTCTCTGACCGACGAGGATTTCGGTCTGGAACGCTAAGAAACAACAAGGAGATACTGATGCGACCCATCCGGAAGCCGTTGAAGACCGTGACTTCTCTGTTCCGCAGCAGCCCGAAACAGATTGGCCTGCCGCCCGGAACCCTGATTCACGTCGGCCAACAAAAGGTGGAGCACTCCTCCATCACCTTCATTGATTACGATCCGGACCACTTTTCCATGGAGTCCGATGTCCCCATTGAACGTTGCCGGAATCTGAAATCCTCCCCGACCGTCAGCTGGATCAATTTGGACGGCATTCACGATGTTGCGGAAGTCGAGGCCATCGGAACCCTCTTTGAGCTGCATCCGCTGGCTCTGGAAGATATTCTCAACACCGGGCATCGCCCGAAAGTGGATGATTACGAAAACTACATGCTGATCATCCTGAAGATGCTCCATTTCGATGAGCAGGCCAATCAGGTTCAGGCCGAACAGATCAGCCTGGTTCTGACCGGCAACAATGTCCTGACCTTTCAGGAGCGGCCGGGGGACGTGTTCGACGGCGTTCGGGAACGGCTGAAACGTAAGAGCGGCCGAATTCGCCAGCGCGGACCCGATTATCTCGCCTATGCCCTGATCGACTCAATCGTCGACAGCTATTTTCACATTCTGGAAAAAATCGGCGACCGCCTTGAACATCTGGAAAGAGAACTGATTCATCAGCCATCCGAGGAAATCCTGCAGCAGATCCATCATCTGAAAGGTCAGCTGGTTTTCCTGCGAAAATCGGTCTGGCCGCTGCGCGACGTCACCAATTCGCTGCTGCACGACGAATGGCCGCTGCTCAGCGAAGCAACGCATGTTTATCTGCGCGATCTTTATGACCACAATATTCAGATTCAGGATACCCTGGAAATCTTCAACAACACCGCTTCAGGTCTGATAGATCTATATATGTCAAGCCTCAGCCAGCGGATGAATGAGGTGATGAAGGTGTTGACCATCATGGCCTCAATGTTTATTCCTCTGACCTTCATCGCCGGAGTTTACGGAATGAACTTCGAGCTGATGCCGGAATTGAAATGGCGCTGGGGCTACCCAATGGTCTGGGCACTGATGATCAGTTGCGCGGCCGGCATGCTGGTATACTTCAAAAAGAAGAAATGGTTCTGATAACAAGGACGAGCATGCGTACTCTTTTTCTTGCTTTCTGGTTGGCAATCGCGTTTTTTCCCCCGGCATTTGCAGAAGATCAGCCATCTGCCCCAGCTGAGACGGTCACTTATCCCGGTCCGGGGGAGATGGCTCCACAGGCGACCCAGCTCGAAAACGATGCCATCCAGGCCGAAACTCAGGCTGATAAACTGAAGCTGCTCGACGATTTCAGCTCTCGTCTCAGTGATCTGCGGCAGCAACTGCAGGACCTGCAGAAGGACGCGAACGCTGCCGGCCCCCTGGACGAGTGGTTTCCCAGCCGTCTCCTCGAATTCAAGGGGAATATCGAGCAACACCGCGGTCAGGTCGAAAAACAACTGCAGACACTTTCCATACGAATAAACCAGCTGACCGATCTGCAACAACAGTGGAAAGAACGTGAACAGTACTGGCAACAATGGCAGAAACAGCTGGCGGCAAACCAGCAAAAGATCCCTGAGGAAGTTCTGCAGAAGGCGCGCAACACCATCCGGAAAACCCTGAAGAAACTCGAAGATGCCTCGGGGCCGATGCTCAAAGCTCAGGGGCAGTTGCTTGCTCACCAGGGGAAGGTGCTGGCCCTGCAGCAGCAGTTCGACAACGCCCTGAACAAACTAAAAACCAGGCTTTTCAAAAAAAATTCCCGCAGCCTTTTCAGTAAGGCATTCCGGAACGAACTGAAAGCGGTACACTGGGGACGTGATGAACGCAGCGCCTTTGCCTTGATGGGCCTGGATCGAGACTTCCTGCGCCAGAATCTTGGATTGCTGATAACTCAGTTGCTGATTGCGATCCTGCTCGGTGGAGCAATTCTCAAATACCGGCGCAAACTTGCGGAAACCTCAGAGTGGAGTTTTATCTGTAACCATCCGCTGGCCACCGGAATTTTCGCAGCAGTGCCACTGCTCAGCCTCTTTTATGAGGCCCCGCCGCCGCTCTGGCAGCTGCTACAAGGTGTCCTCGGAGTCTTCTCTGCGACCATCCTGGTATCGGCCACGGTGATCAACCCCGGTCGCAGGACCCTCGTCTATCTGGTAGCTACAATCTTCACCCTCTCCCTGGTCCTGAAGATCCTCGCCTTTCCGCCGACCTATTACCGCCTTTACCTGGTCCTGCTCGCCCTGCTGGGAACACCCTGGCTCTGGTGGTACGGTCAGCGCAACCGCCGGGCCCGGCGGCAGATGACGGTTTTCACGGCCTATCTGCGCCTCGGCGCCACCCTGATGCTGGTGGCCCTGTTTTCTCAGGTTTCAGGTTACACGTCCCTCGGGACTCTGTTGATCGAAGCGACGGTCGAAACGGTCATTGTTGTATTGTTCGTCAATATGACCCACCGCCTCGTAGAAGGTGGCATTGATTATCTGTTCAATCTGCCGCTACTCAAGGATCGGACTTTCTTCCAACGCCACAGCAACGAATTGATTCTCCGGGTAGAAAGGCTGTTCAAGGTCGCCATAACCGGTTACGCGTTAGTCTACCTATTGATCGTCTGGCGGGTCTTCGATAGTGTGACCGAAGCCTTCACGACCCTGCTCGACTTCGAGTTCACCATCAGCGAGTTCAGTTTTTCGGTGCAAATGGCGCTGCTGGTCGGACTGGTGCTGTATCTGTCGCTGCTGATTTCCTGGCTGGTGCAAGCCGTTCTTGATGATCATTACTTTCCACGCCAGGAGTTTGACCGGGGCGTGCGGGATGCGATCAAAAAGCTGCTGCACTATTCTCTGGTGTTGATCGGTTTTCTCCTGGCCGCCAGCCTGGCCGGAATTGAACTGAAAAATTTCGCCGTGCTGGCGGGCGCTTTCGGTATCGGCATCGGTTTCGGTCTGCAGGATATCGTCAACAATTTTGTCTCCGGCCTGATTCTGCTGTTTGAACGTCCGGTCAAAGTTGGCGACGGCGTCTTGATCGATGGTGAATACGGCAGCGTGATCAAGATCGGCATGCGATCAACCGTGGTCGAAACCCTGGATCAGGCGGAACTGATCGTCCCCAACTCGCATATGATTTCCCAGAAGGTCACCAACTGGACTCTCTCGAACCGCCGGGTTCGTCTGGTGGTGCCGGTCGGTGTCGCTTACGGAAGTAATCTCGATCTGGTCCTGAGTATTCTGTTCGAAGCGGGTCAACAACATCCTGACGTTTTGAAGGAACCGCAACCTTCACCGATCTTCGTCCAATTCGGCGACAGCTCTCTCGATTTTGAACTGCGGGTCTGGATCAGCAATGTCGATATGCGCCCCCGGGTCAAAAGTGAACTGCTCCTTTTTATCGATAAACGCTTCCGCGAAACCGATGTCGAGATCCCCTTTCCGCAACGCGATCTGCATCTGCGGTCGATAGCGCCGGGGTCCTTTTCCAGTACTCCATCACAAGAAGCGTGAAAATAAAAACCCCCGGGAATCCCCGGGGGCGGTATTATGCAATCAGCCATTGTGAAGCTAATGATTGGCGGTCTTATCTTCAATAAAGGCTGGAAAAATCATGTTGATGAAATAGAAGATAACAAATGGCGTAATCCCTACCAACAGAGCGCCGCCGACCCCTTCTTTGAAGGTTTCGAGGTCATAGGGGATGATCGGCATATGGTATTCCATGAAACCGTGGAAAGTCAGGGAGAAGGCCTGCCCGCCGATAACGACATTCCACCGCATCATAAACACGCCAAACAACACCAGAACCGAAGCCAGTGCCGCCCGCCGAGCCGTGATCCGCGGAAGCAGCAGCATGAGAAACGGCAGAGCGTTGCCGATGCCGTACTGCATGATGAAGATTTTGGCAAAATCCTTGTGGTAGATAACCTGGCGCAGGGCATCCCAGGAACGAACCGCCGTGTAGCCGCGGAAGATCATGTCGAGCATTTCCAGGGTGATCGCAAGAGTCATAAAGATCAGCAGGTACTTGGAGGTCATCTTGACCTCATGGTCCTGGATGCTGCGGAGATGCTCATAATCAACCGCAGCCCTACCATGGGCCACGGCGTCCGGCAGGAAGAAATTCTTGCCGCGCTTGGCCGCCCACTTGCGCAGTTCCATAAACAGGTAATAACAGACGATACAGAGTGCGATCCCCGAGACGACGGCCGACATAATGAAAATAACCGGCATCAATGGCGTCATCCACAGGGCGTTGGCCTTGACCGAACCGAAAATGAAACCGGCATAGCCGTGCAGGAAGCAGGCGACCGGAATTCCCAGGCCGGCCATAAACTTGCACGCTTTATGGTCAGACTCGAGCGCTTCAGCGCTGATATCCCGCACCCCCAGGGAGAGGATTTTGTAGATCAGCAGCAACAGGCTATCGCCGGCCGACCGGTTGGGCTTGGCTTCCAGCCTGAGCAGCGATTCGACAATAAATTCGCGGTAGACGAACCAGATTTCCGCACCGACAATAAAGGCATAGGTCAGAAAGACGATACCGAAGGCCGAGATCGCCGAGGTGAAATGCGGCGTCATCAAAACATGGATGCCGCGGAACGGCTGCTGCAAGTGGAGCAGCAGCGGCATCATCGCCACCGGTAACAGGGCAAAGGAAAACACCAAGGCGAAGCGGGCGATCTCTTTGAGTTTTTCCACCCCGAAGACGTGGTAGAGTGAGGAGAGAACGAAAGCCCCGGCAACCAGACCGGTCATGTAGGGGTAAAGGACGATCTGAATCGACCAGTAAACGTATTCGTTAGGGAGTACAAAGAGGTCTTTGACGGTCCAGGCCTCGCCGTGAACGACCATATGGGCAATTTGTTCAACCATGATTAACGCACCTCCTTGCTCAGCCCGAGGTAATAACAATTCGGGTTGGTTCCGAATTCTTCACGCAGGATTCCGACCCGTTCCGTCAGCACCGTCTTAGTGACCGGATCGTCGGGATCTTTCAGATTGCCGATACTGCGGGCACCGAAGGGACAGGCCTGGGCGCAGGCAGTGTTTCCTCCCTTAGAGATGCGGTGGTAACAGAAAGTGCACTTGTCGGCGGTATGCACCACCGGGTGGAAAAAGCGGACACCATAAGGGCACCCCATGATGCAGTAGCCACAGCCGATGCACCAGGTCCGATCGACCAACACCACGCCGTCAGCTGTCGAATAAGTGGCCCCCACCGGGCAGACCTGGACACAGGGCGGGTTCGAGCAATGGTTGCAGAGCTTGGGCACAAAGAAGGCCTCGGTGATATCCTTGTCCGGGACCAGTTTCATGCCCGATTCGTTCTGATCAATCAGTTCGCTGGTGAAGCCGTTCAGAGCCCCTTTCGTACAGTCACTGAAAGTCTGGCCATTCTTGGTTATGACATAGCGCTCAACCCAGGTACGGGTCACATTGGCATCGAGGGGAATTTCATTTTCGGTTTTGCAGGCCTTGACACAAAAACCGCAGCCGACACACTTGTGAGTATCAACCAGAAAACCCCAGCGAAGTTCAGGGTTTGAGGCCAGAACTTCCTTGGGATCAACAAACTCAAGGGCAGAAAGGGAAACGGTAGCCCCGGAGACGAACACGGCCATATTCTTCAGAAAATCTCGTCTCTTCATGGCTACATATCCTCCAGGCTCGGGTTATGGGGATTGTGGCATTCGCTACATTCCATTCCGGCGTTGTGGGTCTGAGGATCGATACCGGGGATGTTGTTGCGACCACTGGAGGGCATATACAATTCGGAGTGACAGCGGATGCAGAGGTTCCTGGAGCGGTTGATGGCCAGTTTCTCGGGATCCTCAGGATGGTTCAAGGCAGGACCATGGCAATTTTCGCACTGAATCATTTTGTGCGGTGACGCTTTGATACTTGAGTATTTATCATCATGGCATTCATTGCAATACTCGCTATTCTTGTACTTGGCTGGAAAATTTTTCCAGTCCTGCTCATTGCCGAGGCGATGGAATCCGAATGTATATCCTCGCTCCTGCGCCCCGAAATCGCTCGGCACATATACCATTCGGAACAGCAGAATCAGGGCGACAATCCCGATGACTACATAAAGAGGCCTCCAAACATGCTTTTTCACTACGTGCTCCTCCTCTATGGATATCTTTTCTGCAAAACAGAGTTTGTCATTATTCCTATCTTGCTCTGTTGTGTCAACATCATTTTAGTCCCAGCAATTTTACCTATAAATACTGTTAAATTCGCAACATATTCGACAACAACACGGCCTCAGAAGAACCGTCAAATTAGCTGATTTAACCGAGAAAAATCTGGATTTCTGCAAAAGCCTAAGATAAAGTAGAATGGTGTTTTAAAAAAATCTACGTTATTTCACCGACAAGGTCAAGCCTTATGAACCATGAACAACCAATACTTCAACAACAAATCGAAGTACTGAATCAACAGCTTCAGCAATTACAGAGCAGGGTCACCAGTCTCGAACAAGCAATCTCCCAAGGCAATCTTCTTAAACTCCAGGAAGAACAAAAAAAACTCCCGAAAGGGGCGGGGAAACCTTCCGACAAAGTCCTGAATCTGGTTGGTGGAAGCAAGCTCCTGCCACGGGTTTCCACCCTCTGCTTTCTGCTGGTTGTCGCGCTTGGCCTGAGAACCCTCACCGATAGTAGCCTTCTCGATCCGCAGATCGGTTCACTGCTAGGTATCGTATATGCAACCGCACTGATGTTTTACAGCTTCTTTCTGTATAAAAAAGCAAGCAGTCTCGCGCCGGTTTTTGCCGTAGTCGGGGCGCTGCTGATGTTCAGCGTCGTTGTGGAAACCCATACCCGGTTTCACGCCCTTCCGTCTGAGATGGTCTACATTATTCTCGCGTTGACCGGTATCGGCATGGCGGTCATCAGCTATCTGAACAAAGCCGGCCTGCCGATCATTGTCGGCACCTTGGGAATGTGTCTTGCCGGGGTCGCCATCGACTACCCGACCCCCTTCTTCCCTTATATGGGGCTGTTGTTGTGGATCGCCAACATCCTCGGTTACTTTGCCACTCGCATGAAGCGCTGTTCATGGCTGCGCTGGTTGCTGATGTTTACCACCCATTTCATGCTGCAGCTGTGGGGACTGAAACTCGGGATGGTGGTCCTGCGGGGTGAGGAGATGAGTCAACCACTGGCACCGGACTGGTTCCTGCCGATTGTGGCGCTGATCGGGTTCACTTTCATGTTGATCTCCATGTACGGCATTATCCGTACTCCTGAAGGGGAGAAAGTCTCCAAGTTCGACTTTTCTCTGCCACCGCTGAATGCCGCCTGGTGCTACGTCACCGGAATGTATGTCATTCACAATCCGGTCGACTTCGGCGGCCCGACCACGGCAGCCGCCATTTTGCACTTCGGCTTTGCCCAGTGGCTCTCTTATCGGAAGAAAACCGGCGCTCCGGGCACGAACACTTTCATCACCGGCGGCGCGATCATGCTCTGCTTCTCACTGCCCGCCCTGTTCGGCAGTCTGCTTATTCCGCTCCCGATCCTTTCAGCCCTGGCTCTGGGAATCAGCTATTATTCACGGCAGTGGGGAAGTGGCGGCATGCGGGTCAGCTCCTATGTGCTGCAGGCTTACGTAAGCCTGGTGCTGACCTTGACCCTTAGCGGCAATGGTGTCAGCGAGGAACCGACCATTGCCCTGATCGTGACGGCCATCTGCGGTCTGATCGGGATCATCCAGTATCGCTTTTGTCGGAAAACACCGCCGCCAGCCACCTCTTCATACTTTGAAAACATCGATAAACATGATCGGTCGGCGGTTTTTGTGCTGCTTGCAGGGCTGTCAGATGGTTATTTCATGACCATGGTCGTCGTCTATCTGGGACTGCTGCACTATTCAGCCGGCGGAATCGGGGAAATCTACGCTGCCATCCAGTCAGTGTCGATCAACGGGGCGGCGGCGGTTATCATGCTTCTTGCCTTGTTCTGGCGGAACAAAGAGCTGCGTAATGTCTCAATTCTGGTGACGGTTCTCGGCGGCGCCAAGGTATTTATCGGTGACATGTTCAGCATTTCCGGACTGCCCCTGCTGATCAGCGTCTTTTCTTTCGGCGTTGCCGCCGCAATTGAATCTCTCGCCCTGGGGCGCCTGCAGCTGGTTGAAAGTCAAGCTCGAAAACGTCAGCAGGAACTCGAGCAGAATCAGGAAGCCTAGTTTCATAACAAGAAAAGCCCCGTTCGGCAGTGCCGAACGGGGCTTTTTCAGATCATCCGAAAATCAAGATTACCAGGTCTGTTCCAATTCTTTAAGAATTTCGTTGAAGTCATTCTTGACCGACTCCAGGATTGCAGCCGCATACTCGCGGTTATGAACCCCATTGGTGCCGTCATTTTTGACCAGCCGCATGTTATAAAGGGCTTTTTTATACAGTTCCCAGGCCTGCTGAGTGGTCCGCTTGACCTTATCGGCCTCTTTCAACTCGTTTTCTACCTTGGCGCGCAACAGCTTGAGCTTCGAAAACTCCGTTTTGGTTTCGCTGGCCCAGTCGTTAAAAATGTCGACATAATCTGCTTCGTGGCAGGAGACACAGGTTTCGGCCGTGGGACGGAACTGGCCGGTTTCAACACCGGTATGGCAACCCTGACAATCGATACCGGCAGCATACATCAGGCTGGCATCACCGGCGACCCCCTTAGCCCCTTTCCCTTCATTCATGGCCAATTGAGCTTGGTGACAGACTTTACAGTCCGCGATTTGCGGCGCTGAAGAACCTTCGTTCTCAGCATGGCAGACCAGACACATATTCATCCGGTCCGTTTTGGACTGCTTCCGGTGGATCAGGCCAAAATGGCAATTGTTGCACTCCAGCTCGAACGATTCGATATGGAATGCATGGTCAAAATGGGTTCCGCCGACAAAAGTCTCCTTCATGATGTCCGGCATCCCTTTGCGCTCACGGAACTCGGGATTTTTGACCGAGTCAAGCATCCGCATCTCCACCACTTGCATGGTGTATTTGTGGGACTCACGATATTCCTCGTTCCCTTCATCAGTGTGACAAAATTTACACTGCAGTGAGGGAACCAGCCGCTCATCCGGATTTTCCAGGATCTTGCGTTTTTCTTCCGGAGTGATGGTCATCTGGAAATAGAGGTCTTTCAAACCACCCATCTTTGCCTTGATATAACCGAAAACCCCCGGCTGTCCGTGACAATCAAGACAGGAAACGCCGGCTTCCGCGTGTCCCGAGTGTTCCCAGGAATCGACTTCGGCCAGAGCTCCGAACCCTTTTCCCGGATGGCAGAGATGACAGAATTCGGGCTCGGAAGTCATATGCAGAATCTGCACGTTGACGTACAGCATACTGATAATCAGCACGAAGGTAATAATCGTAACTAACAATAGGTGTCTGCGACACCAGGACAAAAAATCCTTGACGTTCTTACCCATGATCCTCTTCCTTGTTGGCGTGATATTATCCAGCAGTCCGACAAGTTATAGCCGCAAGAGACTGCAATAGACCGCGATTCATTGCCAGTACCCCCCCGCCATTTACGGCAAAACGCCTGATGATTACCTAATCTGTGGGAAAAAAGCAAATAAAAAGTTGCCAAATGCAACATTTGCAACATTCGTAACCACTGATTAATAAACAACTTTAAATAAAAAACGGGCGCCCGAAATGGGCGCCCGACAGTTTGACTTTGCCTGACAATAATATCCGCGTTATGATGATTAATTCCTGCAACCGGCCTGGCGACAATCGGGCGGGTCCTCATCGCGGCAGTGCTGGTACGGGCACTGATCCACAATCTCCCCTGAGACTACAGCCTTGGGTCGGCAAATCGGTTGCTGACCGCTTTCACATTTACAACGCGGGCCGCGTTCCGGCCGGCAGATTCCACAATGTTCCAGTTGCTGGCTGCCGTTTCCAAAGTTCATGCTCAAGGTGGAAACAGTTGAGCACTGCTCACCGGCGCTAGGCATCGATTATTCTCCTCCGTGTTCGCCGTCAACCCCGTTGGCCCGATTGTAGCCGATCACGCCGATATGACAGCTGGCGCAACGGGTGTTGGCGTCAAAAGCCATTTCGCCATCATGGCAGGCGCCGCAATAGCGCCCCTCACTCAGTGACAACATATTGAAATCCGTCTCTTGCTGAGCGGACAATGCTTCCATCTGGAATATATCGTCATGACAGCTTTCGCAGTCCATTCCTGCTCCATTGACGTGAGCATCATGGCTGAAAACCACCCCGACCACCGGCTCAGTGAAAATAATGTCATCTGGAATATCATCCTCCGCCATAACCATACCGATGTTGAACACCAACAGTGCCGCCAGGGCAATGATCGTCAGTAACCCAATCCGTTTCATCTGTTTTCTCCTTATTTATCAATTCAGGGCAGTGCGTTTCCGCTCTGGCGCTAGCCTCTGGTGTAAAAGACGTTCGGTTTAGTGGCGGCCTCCGGTCGTAACACCCAGACGGTTCTCGATACGGTATGAACCTCCCGGTAAACCCGATCACTGGGTTTTGAAAGATCCCCGAAGATTCGCACTCCCGCCGGACAGGCCGCAGCACAGGCGGTCAGATCCTCCCCCTTGGTTAAACGGGTGTCGAAACAGAAGTTACATTTATCGACCGCCCATTTCTCCTCATTGAAGTAGCGGGCATTGTAGGGGCAGGCCAACTGGCAGGAAAGACAACCGATACACTTGCTGGTGTTCATCATGACAATGCCGTTTTGCTGGTCCTTGTAGGTCGCCTTGGTCGGACAGACCCGGGTGCATTGCGGTACATTGCAGTGGTTGCAGAGCACCGGTAAAAATTCCCGCTTCTGATCGATCCCATCGGGAATCGGCCGTTCCAGGACCGTGGTACGGAAACCGTAGCTCGGCACATTGTTGGTTTTGACACAGGCCGCTTTGCACTTTTCGCAGTCGATACAGCGATCGATATGCAGGATCATGCTGTAGTGCGGTTTATAGGGATATTTCTCGGCAAACTGATTGGCCGAGGCATACACCTTGTCAATGGCCGAAGTAGCCGACAGCAGAGTTCCGCCGGCGAAAACCCCGGTTACCATCAGCCCCATCTTCAGGAAATTCCGGCGCTCTTCCACGGAGAGATTCTCCACGCCTTCGTTGTTCAGTTTATCGAGTTGCTTCTTATCAATCTTCATTTTTATCTCCATCAAGGATGTCGTATTTCTCAATTGGTCGCGGCTTAATGATGGTCATCAACCTTGTGGCCGTCGAAAATCTTTTCCCCTTGCAGAAAGAGGAAACCGGTCAGGCCGAAGCCGCCCAGGACTACCACAATCTCATTCAAGCTCGGGAAGTATTTCAGCAACTCGGTCGATCCGGTGACCCCCAGGTCCGCATAAACCGGGATCACCTGGCCGACAATGACCATGTTGTAACGCATAAAGAAGGCGCCGAAGACCATCAGTCCCGCGGCCGTCAGCATCATTCTCATATTTGTCCCTTTGGAGAGAATGAACAGCACCAGTGGAGCGATCATGGTCATCAGGATTTCGCCACCCCAGAAACTCAGGGCATAGTCACCTGTGAGCATCGCCATAACACCGATATACTGACCATTCGGCATTCCGGCCAAGGTTGCAACCGTCCGCCAGATGGTGAAGAAGAGAAGGACGCAGATCATCAGGATGGCGACCTTGCGGCAGGCTGCCAGGCAGGTTTTCATATCTTCGGCCATTTCACCGCCATGGACCTTTTGCGCCAGAATGCAGAAGAAAATAATCGCCGAGGAACCGACCATGACCGCCGAGGCGATAAAGAAGATCGGCAGGTAGGGACCATGCCAGAAGGCACGACCGTTCAGCAGGCCGAAAACTCCGGCCAGATTGCTGTTTGCCGCAATTTCGGCGACGACCGTAATAAACCCGGCAATCACCGCCAGACGGTGTTTGCCGATCTGCAGGCAGATGAATTCAACTGACATCAGAAACAGCGCCACACCGTACAGGGTTCCCATCCACCAGATATTTGATGTCAGGTTCGGCGAGATGATGTTGTAAAGCATCATCCGGATCGGCACCTTGATTTCAGCGGCGATGACAAAGAATCCGGCCAGCAGGGTGACGATTGAGAGGAACACCGCCCGTTTGGCAATCGGCATGAAAGTCTTGCTGCCGAAAATATGCCCGATCGATGAAACCAGGCACAAACCGGTTGAGGTGACCACGAAGAAGATGTAGGTCGAGATCAGAACTCCCCAGGAGACCTGCCGGGTCACACCATAAAAATGATGATGCCCACCCACTGTTGCCTGCAAACCTGCCACCGATCCGGCAAATAAAAGCAGGGCACAGATTGAAAGTGCCAGATAATAAGTGTTGCTGCCAGTTTTGAGCCGTCCGACCAATGCGCTTTCCAGCGCATTGAGAGTTGTGCCGGACGTCCGGGTTCCGCTTGCCATGCTATCCTCCATTCCAATTTAAAGATTTGCCCCGAAATTCGGGGCGGTTAATTCTCAGCCCATTTCTTGCCGGGCAGTCCGAGTTTGCCAAAAATCCCTCCGGCGAAAGCAGGCCGCTGCTCAGTAACAGCCATCAGGCAGTTGGGACTGCCATTATCATTCGCTGCTCTTGCCGATTCGAGATGTTCGTTGCGCCAACTTTCCAGGGCATCCCTGACCATGCCGCACATGTCGTGACAGATGTTGATTCCGGCCTGCGACAGGACCCGATAGGCCTTGGGACCGGTTTCACCGGTCAACACCTGATGAACCCCGAGTTCTATCATCATTTCCGCGGTGCTGCTCCCCGCCCCTTTGGCTTTTTCGCGGTTGACGCTGTTGTCCACCGGCATCCAACTGTCATCATCTTCGTCGTAAATCAGAAACCAGTAAGCGCGGCCGAAACGTTCGTCTACATCACTGTAGGAATTTGGACCACGTGCTGAGATGGCTATTTTCACGTCTGCTCTCCTGAAGCTGTGTGGCCGGCGCCTATAGTGGCTGGTCTGATTCGGTCAGCATTTCAGAATGATCCAACCAGACTTTAATCAATTCGCCGATATCATTTGCCGGGGCCTGCCAGAGCCAAAGCCCTTCCGCTTCCAACTCTTGAGCATAAAATGGTGCCGTGTCGGTGCTCAAAACTCCTGCCGCGCCCTGTTTACGGAGCCAGATCGCCAGGTTGCCGGACTGTTCGCCCTGCCAGATTTTCAATAATTGATGACTGACCTGGCGAGCTTTCTTATCAATCTGGGCGAAAAAATAAATTCTGCTTAGCCCCTGTTGCGGCGTCAGAAGCGAGCAGTAATAAGGGATGGCAATCCAAATGGTATTTTTTTCGCTTGATGACTTCATACCCCCATTATTCCAATAGCTGTGCCAAACTGAGGGTACTCTTGAATAATTATTTTTTCCATTAATTTTCAGCCTGTTACACAAATATATTAATAATAACCATTTTTATTATAATTATTCTCCAATTGTTGCACTTGCAACGTTTCGCTACTGCAACAACCGACATGCGTGACAAAATCCATCTCCTTCCACCCCCCCCCAGGACTTTGCCACCAGTCATAAATTGATTACTTTTCAACTGGTTACCTTCTATTACAAATAGTCCTGCGGAGGAACGTTGCACGCCTATGTTGCACTCCCTGCTCTGCAACATCTGCAACATTCGAAAATCAAGAACTTTCACAGCCTCAAAAGAAAGAATGGCTGGTTGACATCTAGGAAATGACAGGTTAGCTTGCACTCACTGGCTTGACGTTATTTCAAGTACTTATTCTTTGCTGTTCAGCCACTCAGGAGGTGCGGATTTATGGTTATCAGAACAGTCGCCTTAACTCTGCTGCTCTACCTTTTCACCTGCCTGCCACTTTGGGCCGCAACCGGCGTTGTCGAGGTCTATTCGAAACCGGAAGGGCTCAACGTTTATCTGGACGGAATTTTTGTCGGCCACACTCCCTACACTGACCCTGACATTGAAATCGGCAAGCACACCATCTCCGTCGCCACTCTCGACTCCAGCGAAAACCAGATCTGGACCTTCACCATCGATGATCTGACACCATTGACCAAGTGGTTCTATTTCGAGGAACCGAGACCGAAGAAGTTCACCGGCGTTCCCGAAGAAGCAATCATTGACAAAGGCAAGGGCAATATCCAGTTTGCCAGCGTTCCGACCGGAGCCACGGTCTACGTTAACGGAGAAAAACTCAACCAAACCCCGATCAGCTATCGTGATGTCGATATCGGCCGCTACTCGGTTTCCTTCGAATTGAATGGAAAACGGATCACTGGGACCTTTCGGGTTGAAAATGACGAAACCGGAAAGCTGATCGCCGATTTTGATAAAAATCAGCTGATCGACAAATGGAAGAAGGAAAAATCGAAAACCGAGCGGATTCAACTGGCCGAAGAGGAGAAGGAGGAAAAACGTCTGGAAGAAGAGCACGAGAAGGTGTTGAAGGAACGCCTGAAGTCATTCTCGGCCTCTGATCAACGCCGCATTCTCGATGCCCGCGACCAGGTTTACAGCGTTGTTCCGATCGAATACATGTACAACACCAACCGGACCTACTATTACAACGCGATGAAGCTGAATGATGATGTCGTCCGCTTTTTCAAACTTCCTTACGATAAGGTCACCCTGGAAATAAAAAACCTGAAAAGTCGTGAGTCCGAACTGGTGGGAACCTACTTTGACGGGGATTACGTCTTCCGCTACGGCAAACATGTCCGCCGCGGCAAATTGAACAGCAGCACCATGGCATCCTGTAAGATCAAGCTCTACAATGATATCGTCCTCAAGCTGCGTTACGACCCCGACACCTCAGGCTATGGAAAAGGTGAAGGGCGGGTCTTCCTCAGCATCCGCTGATGCGTTAAACAATCCTCGCCGAAAACGAGAAAAGGCGGCCCGAAAATGGTCCGCCTTTTTCAATTCAATCCAGCTTCAAACGCTTCATCCAGCGCCAGAGCGTGGTCCGGTCGACCCCGAATTCCTGGGCAACCAGTTGGCGATTGCCATGAAAACGATCTAGAGCTCTCGCCAGTTCCTCGGTCGGTGGACAACCGCGCCGGCTGCGGGTACTTCTCGACCCGTCAGTTCCGTGTTCATGCAGATACTCCGGCAGCAGGTCTAAACCGATTTCACCGTTGCGGCAGAGAATGACGGTTTGTTCGACAATGTTCAGCAATTCCCGGATATTCCCGGGATAATCATGCTGCATCAGCCGCTGCATCGCTTCCGGATTGAAGCCGCGGATCTTCTTGTTGTATTCCTTGTTGAGGCGCTGCAAAGCCAGATCGATCAGCAGCGGAATATCCTCTTTCCGATCCCTTAGCGGCGGAATCGTGAATCCGACAACGTTGATCCGGAAAAACAGGTCGCGGCGGAAGCTCCCTTCCTCAACCATGGTTTCAATGTGCCGATGGGTCGCGGTCACAAATCGCACGTCCGCCTTCTGTGAATACTTGGCGCCAAGCGGCTGGAATTCACGGTTTTCCAAAACCCGCAGCAGTTTAACCTGCAAGGCCAGCGGCAGGTCACCGATCTCATCAAGAAATAAGGTCCCCCCTTGAGCCATTTCCAGCCGGCCGGGACGACTCTCCACCGCACCCGTGTAGGCCCCTCGCTTGGCACCGAAAATTTCCGCCTCCAACAGCTGTTCCGGGAGTGCCCCACAGTTGATCGTAACCAGAGGACCGTCCCGGCGAGCACTGAGATTATGGATCGCCCGGGCAAAAAGTTCTTTGCCTGTGCCGCTATCACCAAGCACCAACACTGTGGCGTCGCTGGCGGCAATATCGGGAAGCACATTGAAAAGACTGTGCATCGTCGGATTGCGGCTGTATATCCCTTCGAAGCTGTAACGGTCCTTCACTTGCTGCTGCATCTGGGCAATCATCGACAGATCGCGGAAGGTTTCTACCGCACCGACAATCTGGCCCATGGAATCGCGCAGTACCGAAGCGCTGGCCGAAACCGGAATCTTGCGATTCTGACGATCGAGAATTTCAAATTCCCGGTTGACAATCGAATCTTCCGCGGCGAGAGCTTCAAGGACCGGACAACTGTTTTCACAGACGGGAGAACGGAACACCTCCGAACAGCTTTTACCGATCACTTCATAACGCGAGTAGCCGGTGATGTTTTCCGCAGCCCGATTGAAGGAGGTGATTTTTCGCTCAAGGTCGAGGGAGATGACTCCGTCAGCAACGCTGTCGAGAATCGTCTTGCTGACAAAGGTTTCATCCTGCGGCAGGGTCAAACTTGTTTGGATCAGCTGATCCAGGTTCAGATAGCGACTCGCCATCTCGGCCCTCCATGGTTGTTGAGTGGCTTCTGTATGAATTATGCAACATCCGCACAGCTTTGCAACATTTGTATCCTACATCTATTAACAGGACAAAGCAATCCTCGATATTACTAAAACATCGTTTTTTAAATAAGTTACAGCTGATCACCAGCTCATCGCCGAAAGATGCGGGTGAAAAATCCGCAAAGACAGCAGGTGCGAATGCAACATTTTAAGCCATAAAAAAAGGCGAGTCCGATCGACTCGCCTTTTTAATGCAACACAATTTCAGCTTACTTAGCCAACAGTTCGATCACCTTTTCAGTGAACGGGTTACCGTAGAGGATAATCAAAGCGACAACCAAAACATAGATTGCCAGAGATTCGACCATCGCCAGACCGATCATCATTGTGGTCAGGATTTTGCCGCTTGCACCCGGATTGCGGGCGACACCTTCCACGGCTTTCTGAATGGCCAGGCCCTGGCCGATACCGGTACCGACGGTACCGAGTCCCATGCCGATACCGGCGGCGATCATACACCATGCGAAAAATTCCATTGTCTTACTCCTTCATTTCTCAAGTGTTCGATTGTTCCTAAATATAATTAGGACTTAACTTTTCGCCCCTGCGAAAAGTAAAACTTCAATACTTTAGTGAGCCTCTTCCAGCGCCCCGGCGATATAAATCATCGCCAGCAAGGTGAAGACAAAAGTCTGGATAAAAGCGACCAGCACGCCCATCAGCATCATCGGAATCGGCAGGAACAGCGGCACGAGCGAAAAAAAGATCATCAGCACGAGTTCATGACCGAACATGTTGCCAAAAAGACGCAAAGTCAGCGAAAGTGGGCGAGCCAAATGACCGATTATTTCAATGATGAATATCAATGGAGCCAACCACCAGACCGGGCCCATAAAGTGTTTGAAATATGCCGCACCATGCTTTTTGATACCAATTACATGAGTCATAACAAAAACAGTCAGAGCTAAAGCCGCGTTGGTGTTCAGATTAGCCGTCGGCGGAGAGAACCCGGGAATCAGACCGATCAGATTCGACACCAGGATGAATAGAGCAAAAGTAGCAATTAGTGGAAAATAAGCCTTCCCTTCTTCACCCATAGTTTCCTCAAGCAGCCCTTCAACCCCGGCAACCACGGTCTCCATGAAGTTCTGAAGACCGGACGGCACCAGAGTGATGCTGCGAGAGGCCAGAAATGCTACCACAATCAGAATTGCCATCACCAAGAAGGTGTAAACTACAGCTTTCAGACTTTCAGGATTGGCAATCAATGTATCCAGGTGAAGCTTTTGACCAAGCCACTCGAGTATTAAAAAAGGATGGACCATCTGCTACTTCTCCTCGTTAAAACAGCCGCCGGAAAGTTGTCCAGAAGATATTGACAATCACGACCGACAGCCCCACCACCAAGCCGAGCGGGTTAACGCCACCCTTGGCGATCAGCAGGAATATCGCAGCGGCGAGCGCCGCCAGACGTACAAAATAGGTTATTTGAAAACCCCGCGCAGCACTCCTGTCGGGGCTTGCAAAAACTTTGAGCAGCGACCGGTAAAGCCAGCCGTAAGCGATAATCGCCAAAAGTCCGCCGGCCAAGACTCCTTGAGTTAGAGACACTGATCGCCAGAGCAGACTGAGCAGAACCAGAATCGCCAGAATGTACCAGTTCCGCCGAGCCATGACCGCCAGCAGCTGGTCATCCTTGCTGGTCACCGGATTCGTCCGATTCAGTCGTTTCGTTCTGTTGCTGCCTGCGCAATTCCCGCTGCGTCATAATAAAGATATTGCGGAACCCGGAGACAATCCCGATCAGCAGGAAGATCAGGGTCAACCAAGGCGCAGTTCCCAGCCACTTGTCAAGATAATAACCCATGGCCAGGCCGATAAAGGTGGCGGCCACCATGGAAATCCCGACGCTCGACATAAAACTGAGCGTTTTAAATAGTTGACGTTTGTCTTCAGCCATCGAGAATTGTATACAGCATACAATCTGCCATAAAAGCGGACCTTAAATACCACAGCCCCCCTGCGAAGTCAACCGCTTTTCTACGCCGCAAACGGCGTAACTACGGCATTCATAAGGGGTTGTGCGAGAATTCGGAAACGATCAGTTACAGGGTGGCAAATGACTTTTCAGCCGCCTCAATGGTCCGGTCGAGATCTTCCTTGCTATGGGCTAGGCTCATAAAGCCGGCTTCGAATTGCGAGGGGGCCAGGTTGATCCCTTGTTCGAGCATGTTGCGGAAGAAACGACCGAAGGTTTCGGTGTCGCTTTTAAGTGCATCGGCAAAGGAGTGAACCGGCCCCTGCTGGAAAAAGGTACAGAACATGGCACCGACCCGCTGCCAACAGGTTGCCACCGGACTGTTGCCGGTCACCCGCAGCAAGCCCTGCTCCAGGTAGGCGCTCTTCTCTTCCAGTTGTTGATAGAGCCCTTCTTCCTGCAGCAGTTTCAGCGTAGCAATCCCGGCGCTCATGGCCAGCGGGTTACCCGACAGGGTGCCCGCCTGATAGACACCTCCCTCAGGGGAGAGGCAATCCATGATCTCGCGCTTGCCGCCGAACGCCCCGACCGGCAGGCCGCCGCCGACAATCTTGCCGAGAGTGACCAGATCGCCGCGAACTTTGAACCGTTCCTGCGCGCCACCGAACGCGACCCGAAAACCGGTCATCACTTCATCGATGATCAGCACAATCCCTTCGGCGGTACACAATTCCCGCAGACCTTCTAAAAACCCGGGCTGGGGTGGCACACACCCCATGTTGCCGGCTATCGGTTCAATAATGATGCCGGCGATCTCTCCCTTATTGGCCGCCGCGATCTGCTTGACATCATCCAGATCATTGTAGGTCGCCGTCAGGGTGTATTTGGCGAAATCGGCCGGCACGCCAGGCGAGGTCGGCACACCGAAGGTTGCCAGCCCACTGCCAGCTTTGACCAGCAGGGAATCGGCATGGCCATGATAACAGCCATCGAATTTGAGGATCTTGTCGCGACCGGTATAACCACGGGCAAGACGAATGGCGCTCATGGTGGCTTCGGTGCCGGAAGAGACCATCCGCACCTTTTCGATATTCGGATAGGCCTGACAGACCAGTTCGGCCAGCTCAGTTTCCCGAGCAGTCGGCGCCCCGAATGAGGCGCCTTTTGCCGCCGTCTGCTGGATCGCCTCGACCACCTTCGGATGACAATGTCCGAGAATCATCGGTCCCCAGGACCCGACATAATCGATATAGGCATTGCCATCGGCATCGAAAATCTTACTGCCAGCCGCCTTTTCAATAAAAATCGGGTTGCAACCGACCGATTTGAACGCCCGAACCGGGCTGTTGACGCCACCCGGAATGACCTGTCTCGCTGCCGTAAACAGCGCTTCCGATTGCTGATGCTTCATAACGACCCCTTGAGATGACTCAGTGCTAATAGATTTATTATCAATTCGCTTGAATTGTCGAACGCTTTCGTTATCACAGCCCGGAACAACTGTCAAGAAACCGCTTAATTGCCAAAACAGGATGCTCCGCTGACAGCCAGGAAGGTCTCTTTGCAAAGCAAGCTTTTCTGACGGATCAATAATTTGTAGAATATTGTTTTATTTTATGTTGACCTAAACGTAAAGGTATGATACAAATGCCGCCAGAATGACTTGCATGTTTTTGTTGCCCTGGTCCAGAGCTGAAAGTTTCCGGCGCTGCTATTTTTTACTGGTTTTCCAGCGGAATAGCGGGGACCTGCTAAAATAGCTCGAAATTTAAAGGATGTATCAATTTTTGGTAAAAACAAATCGGAATAAAAGGTCGCCTGAAAGCTCACGAAAAGTGACTCTTTGCCGAATAATTGCATATCTTGTTTGTCGGTAGAACTGTATTTGTTTGCTGCTGCTTCTGGTTTTGTTGCTGATTTCACTGAACCTAGTTGATTCTGACCCAATACTCCCGCGAGGAGTTCATCACCAAGGAGGAGAACCTATGCGCTGGTCAGTCTTAGGGCGATGTGCCCGCATCTCATGGCTTCTGGTTGCGCTACTATCCCTGACATTCGGAACGGTAAACGGAGCGGGCTTTGCCCTGATGGAGCAGAGTGTCAAAGGGCTGGGGAATGCCTTTGCCGGAGGAGCCGCAGCGGCCGAGGATGCCACGGTGGTCAATTACAACCCGGCCGGCATGATCATGCTCGAGGGCCAGCAGATCAGCACCGGGGTACATGTCATCAAAACCAGCTTCGAGTTCTCGAACGATGGTTCGACTCATGCCCTGCAAGGACCTCCGGCGAATACCGGCGAAGGGCTGACCGGGGCCAACGGCGGCAATGGCGGCACCTGGAATTTCGTTCCCAATTTCTATTATGTGAACCGCCTGAACGAAGATTGGGCCGTGGGACTGGGAATTAATGTCCCCTTCGGCCTGACCACCGACTGGGACGAGGGCTGGGTCGGACGCTACTATGCGCTGAAGTCGTCGATCATGACGCTGAATTTCAACCCGAGCGTCGCCTACAAGGTGAACGAACACCTGAGCATCGGTGCCGGCGTCAGCGCGATGTACATGAAGGGAGAATTTTCCCAGGCGGTTGATTTCGGCACCATCTTCAATCTGCTTGGTGGCGATCCGCAACGAAATGATGGCAAGGTGACCCTGAAAGCAGACGACTGGGGATTCGGCTACAACTTGGGTCTACTCTATCGCTTCAATGACCAGACTCGAATCGGTCTGAGCTACCGCTCAAAAGTCGATCAGGATCTGACTGGTGATGCCGACTTCGATTACGGCACAAAAGTTTCTAGCATGATTGCGGCCAGTCCTGTGCCGACCTGGTTCCAGGACGGCGGGTCCGGCGCCTCGGTCACACTGCCCGATTCGGCTTCGCTGAGTGTCTACCACCAAGCCACGGACAAGCTGGCCCTGATGGCGGATGTCAGCTGGACCGGCTGGTCCAGTCTGCCGGAGCTGCGCATCACCTTCGATTCGGGCCAAGCTGACAGCGTGACTACGCTCAATTGGGATGACGCCTGGCGTTTCGGCATCGGCGCCTCATACAAGTACGACGACAAGCTCACCCTGCGCTGCGGAACCATGTACGACCAGACCCCGATTCCTTCGGCCGAATACCGCACCCCGCGTCTGCCGGACCAGGACCGGCTGTGGACCAACGTCGGAGCAAGCTACGCCATGAGTGAGCGGATGAGCTTCGATTTCGGCTACTCGCACCTGTTCATGATAGGCGATGGCGATATCAACCAGGATGGCACTACTGAAGAAAACGCGACACGCGGGGGGCTCAAGGGGAAATTCGACAACACCGGGAATATCCTCAGTGCCCAGCTCAACTACAGCTGGTAAGTTGCCTAACATTATTGAATTTTGTCGCTAGCTGATATTTCAAGGAGTCGAATATGTCCAGACATATCTCATGGTTGATGGTCCTGCTCAGTCTGTTTTTGCTCGCCGGCTGTGGCAGTGATAATACTGCTACCAACACTGCCGGCAGTGACCCGCGCCTCACCCCCGGCGGGACCGACACGGTTTTTGCCCAATTCGATGCGTCGGTGCTGCCGTTGCCGAACGATGTTACCTGGGCGGCTGATGGCGACCCGGCCGTCGACCTGCCCCTGGCACACGATGGTTCGGAATTGGACCAGCTCAAGACCCTGGTCAATGCCCAGGGGATTCTCGGGCTCTCCCCCAATATGTTCTTGACTATTCCCTTGACCGGAGAGGTCGATAGTTCGACCCTGGCGGTGCAGGTTTTCCGCGTCGACGATGCCACTCTGCTGAACAACCTGTTCGTTGCTGCGCAGACCAATCCTACCGGTGTGCCGGCAGCGCTGGCGGCCCTCGATTACCGCACCCAGGACAATTTTGTCGTGGTTGATGACTTCACGTCCGGCGTTATCAAGCTGCTGCCCAAAACCCCCTTCGTTCCCGGCGCGGGCTACGCCGTCGTGGTTGGACCGGGTCTGACCGACAGCAATGACTACCCGGCGGTTTCCTCCTTCACCATGCAGGCGCTGAAGTCGCACGTTCCCTTTGCCACGGATTCGCCCTATTACAGCTTCGAGGATTTGCGGGCAGCCTTCAACGACGGTCCGAGTGCTCTATTCACTGTGGTTGAAGGCGTCACCAGCATCACTAGCAATAATCTCGACCCCTGGACGTCGGATAAGGTGCTGGTGATGTGGACCTTCCACACCGCGGCCAGCACCCTGTCATTGACGCCGACGGCTGCCGCTCCGGCTAACGTTGTAACTTACCCCGATGGCGGCAGCAACGGTTTCACTGATACCACCCTTGCCCTCTATGGAACTGTTAGCGCCAACTTTCCTGTAGGTGGCAATTCTTTAACCTGGGTTGATCCGCTGGACTCCACCAACACATCCAATAGCGCAGCGATACCCCAAACTGCAAATGACTTCTTCAATGGCTACCTCGGTGGTGCGTATTCGACGGTGCCTCACGCTGCCATGGGCAACGTCTACGCCGGTACCTACCTGAGTCCATTGCTTGACGGCAGCGATACCACCACAGTGACTTTCCGCCTGACATTGCCGGCGGTTGGGAGCGCTCCCTATCCGGTTGTCCTTTTCCAGCACGGGATTACTTCGAGCAAGGACGCGGCCTTTGGTATCGCCAATACCTTGTCCGCCAATGGATACGCGATCCTCGCGATCGATGCGATCTACCACGGCGATCGCACTACCCCTGGCGCCAATTCCGGTGACGGCTTCTTTACCACCAACCTGCTGCAAGATCGTGCCAACCTCTACCAGTCTGCCATCGATCTGTGGGAGGCGGTCGACGTGATTAAGGCTGGTATCGACGTCGATGGTGGAGGAAACGACATTGATAACACGAGCAGTATCGAGTTCATGGCCCACTCCCTCGGTTCGATCATCGGTTCGGTCTTCCTGTCGCAGGAAAGCCGCGTCGATCAGATAGTGCTTTCCAGCCCGTCAGCGTTGTTGGTTAATGTGCTGGACGAAACCTCCCTCTCCGACCTGCAGGCGCTGGTGACCTCTCTCGGTTACACACCGGGATCAACCGAATATTACGTCTTTCTCGATCTGGCCCAGTGGCTGCTTGATCCCGCCGATGGATCCTACATGGGGATCGGGAGTAATTCGACCGCCAACCTGCTGAATATCTTTGCTTACGGCGACCCGATCGTTACGCCGACTTCGACCCAGGTCTTCATGACCAATATTTTCTCCCCTGCTCCACCCACTATCGTTGAAGTTGATCCGGATACATACCCGGCAGGCTTCCCGGTTGTAGCTGGAGATTTCTCAGCAGGTAATTATCAGTACGGAGGGGTGTACGATGGCGTAGAAAAGCCGGTGGTGCACAGCTTCCTGCTCAGTCCGCTGTTTGACGAGACGGCAGAACCTTATTACGCCGGCTATATTGACGCAATACAGGTGAAGGCTACTGGGGCGGCTCAAGCTCAGGTCTACGGGTTTTTGGTCCCATAAACCGAATCTGACCCAGAACAGGCCAGACCCCGGCAAATATTTGCCGGGGTCTGGAAACCAACTTGATATTATTAAAGAATAAGTACGCTGTTGCGAGCAGGTTGAGCTTACCAACTTTCTCGCCCCGATCGTGATCGCTTTGTTCGGGAACCTGCAGAAATACCGAATCCCCGTTAGAGCATTCCACGGGGATTTATTCAGAAAAACTACTTGACGTGAACGTAAAGGTAAAACTACAATTAGTCGAAGGAGACTGATTCATGACCGAGCAGACTAAAATCAATTTACCATTTCGCTCCATCCCGCAGATGCTGCGGGAAAACGCTCGGCGTTACAGTGACAGGGCTGCGATCAGCTACAAAAAGGGGGGCAGCTTCATTACCCTGAACTATGCCCAGTTCTACATCCGGGTGTTGATGGCGGCCCGCGGCCTGCGCAGAACCGGCATGCAACCGGGCGATCGGGTAGCGATTTTTTCCGAAAATCGGGCCGGCTGGGCGATCTCCGACCTGGGGATTCAGGCGGCGCGCGGCATCAGCGTGCCGATCTACGCCACCAATACCGGCAACCAGGCCGCTTATGTCATCAATCACTGTGAAGCAAAAATCGTCTTTGTCTCCTCCCGCCAGCAGTACGAAAAACTGCTGGCGGTTCGCGACCAGATCCCACAAGTCGAACTGGTCATCTCATATGAACGTTTCCTCGGTGAACGTCAGCTCCCGGTCATCACCCTCTTCCAGCTTTCGGAAATCTCCCATCCAATTACCGCTGAGGAAAAAAACCAGATAGAAACCGATATTGATGCCGTCACTCCTGAAGATCTTGCCACCATCATCTATACTTCCGGGACCACCGGTGATCCTAAGGGGGTCATGCTGAACCAGAGGAATCTGCTGTTTGACGCCTGGTACGGGCTTAAACATCTCGGCGGCACGGATATCAAGGAAACCTTTCTCAGTTTTCTGCCGCTCAGCCACGTGCTGGAACGGACCGCAGGCTATACCGCCGCCATGATGACCGGCAGCCATATCGCCTTTGCCGAAAGCGTGGATAAGGTCGTGGAAAACATCGAGGAGATCCGTCCGACGGCAATGGTCAGCGTACCGCGCCTGTTTGAAAAGATTCATTCGCGAATTTACGAAAACGTCCACCACAGCTCGGCCCTGAAACGTAAACTTTTCCACCGCGCGGTCGCGATCGGTCGCGAGTACGTGGAGAAACGTTATATCTGCAAACAACCGGTTGGTCTTTTGAGCGCCCGCTACCGCTTTTACGATAAACTGGTATTCAGCAAAATCCGGGCGAATTTCGGCGGCCGGCTGCGCTTTTTCATCTCCGGCGGCGCGCCGCTCGATAAATCGATCAACGAGTTCATGTGGATTATCGGGATTCCGGTTTTTGAAGGCTACGGCCTGACCGAGACCAGCCCGGCGCTCACCCTCAGCAATCGCGATCAGACCCGCTTCGGCTCGGTCGGCACCCTGCTTCCCCATACCGAGGCCAGACTGGCCGAGGATGGCGAGCTGCTGGTCAGGGGCCCACAGCTGATGCAGGGCTATTACCGGAACGAGCAGGGTACCGCCGAGGCCCTGGATGACGGCTGGTTGAAGACCGGCGACATCGCCCGTATCGACGAGGATGGATTTGTCTATATCGTCGATCGCAAGAAGGAGCTGATCGTCACCGCCGGCGGCAAAAATATCGCCCCGCAACCGCTGGAAAATGAACTGAAACTCGACAAGTTCATCTCCCAGGCATTTGTCTTCGGCGATGCCAAGCCCTATCTGGTGGCGCTGCTGACGCCAAACCTGGAACGGCTGATCGAACTGGCGCAACAGGAGAAAATCAATTACCTGGCGATTGAAGAACTGGTCGCCAACCAGCGGGTGCAGCAGTTGTACACGGAAAGGATTTCCCAGTTTAACAGCCGCCAGCCCAGCTATCAGACGATTAAAAAGTTTGTCCTGCTGCCGCGGGAATTCTCGATAGAAGGGGGGGAGCTCACCCCGACCCTGAAACTGAAACGGAAAGCGATCTACGCTTTTTACAAGGACCGGATCAATCAACTTTATCTGGCAAACGGAGGAGACAAATGAAGCAAATCAATCGTGTCGCCGTCCTCGGCGCCGGGGTCATGGGGGCAACCATCGCCGCTCATCTGGCCAACGCCGGGCTCGAAGTGCTGCTGCTCGACATGGTGCCACGCGAACCCAACACCGAAGAACTGGCCCAGGGGCTGACCCTGGAAAATCCGCAGGTCCGTAACCGGATCGCCAATGCCGGACTGCAGGGGCTGCAGAAGATGAAACCGGCCCCATTTTACCTGTCCGAGTATGCCGCCCAGATCGCTATCGGCAATTTCGAGGACGACCTGCCGAGGCTCAAGGATTGCGACTGGGTGATCGAAGTGGTCATCGAACATCTGCCGATCAAGTTAGGGCTGTTCCGGAACATCGTCCCGCATCTCAAAGCGGGCGCGATCCTCTCGACCAACACCAGCGGCCTGTCGGTCAACGCCATGACCGAGGCACTGCCGGCCAAGGTGCGACGGAATTTCCTGGTCACCCACTTCTTCAACCCGCCGCGCTACATGCGGCTGCTGGAGATCGTTCCCTGTAAAGAGACCGATCCGGCGGTGGTTGAAGATATGGCTGAATTTATCAGTCGCCGTCTCGGCAAGGGAATCGTCTACGCCAAAGACACACCCAACTTCATCGCCAACCGCATCGGGGTCTACGCCATCTACAAAGGGATGCAGCACATGCAGGAGATGGGAATGACAGTCGAGGAGGTCGACACCATCGCCGGCCCGGCGACCGCCCGTCCCAAGTCAGCCGCCTTCCGCACCGCCGACCTGGTCGGCATCGACACCCTGATCCATGTCGGCAACAACTCCTATGAACTGCTGACCGAAGACGAGGAGCGCGAAGTTTTCAAGGTTCCTGCGTTCATGCAAAAGATGGTTGAAAAGGGCTTGCTCGGCAACAAGAGCAAGGCCGGTTTTTACAAGAAGGAGCAGGTCGACGGCAAACGGCAGTTTTTCTTCTACGATTACGCCAGCGGCGAGTTCAAACCGGTCGAAAAGCCGAAATTTGCCTCCATCGCGGCGGTGAAAATGGTCGATGATCCGGCGCAGAAGGTAAAGATGGTGGTTGAAGGGAGCGACAAGGCCGCCGACTACGCCTGGAAAACCCTGCGCGACACCCTGATCTACACCGTCAACCGCATCCCCGAAATCGCCGACGACGTGGTCAATGTCGACAACGCTATGAAGTGGGGTTTTAACTGGGAGATCGGACCCTTCGAGATCCTTGACGCCATCGGCGTACCCGCTTTTGTCAAACGGGCGGAAGCGGACGGCGTGGCTGTTCCCGCTGCTCTGAAGCAGGTGGAGCGTTTCTACCGCTTCAACGACGCCGGGCAGAAGGAATATTACGATCTGCAAAAAAGTGAGTATCGTCCCTTCCCGCTCAAACCGGGGCAAATCAACCTGCAGATTCTCAAAAAATCCGGCGGCCTGTTGGAGAAGAACGCCAACTGTTCGCTGGTCGATCTCGGTGACGGCGTCTTCGGTTTCGAATTCCATTCGAAGATGAACTCGATCAGCGGCGACATCCTGGCGATGACCCACAAGGCGATCAAACGCGCCGAAAGTGAAGGGGTCGGGCTGGTGATCGGCAACCAGGCGACCAACTTCTCGGTCGGCGCCAACCTGATGCTGCTCGCCGTCGCCCTGGCCGAGGGCGCTTATGAGGACATCGACATGATGGTGCGCGCCTTCCAGAAGGCGACCATGGCCGTCAAATACGCCAAGGTGCCGGTGGTTGCCGCTCCCTTCGGGATGACTCTCGGCGGCGGCTGCGAATTCAGCCTGCACGCGACGGCGATTAACGCTTTCGCCGAAACCTACATGGGACTGGTCGAGATCGGTGTCGGTCTGCTGCCGGCCGGCGGCGGCACCAAGGAGATGTGCCTGCGCGGCGTCGAACAGGCGCAGCAGTACGACGTCGATCCGACCCCGTTCATTTTCAAACATTTCAAGCAGATCGGCATGGCGAGCGTCTCCATGGGCGCCGCCGAACTGCGCGGTTTGAATTACATGCGGCCGGGAGACAGCATCAGCATGGATCTCGACCGGCTGATCAGCGACGCCAAGCAGAAGGTCCTGGCCCTGGCGGTCAACTTCCGGCCGGGGACTCCGCTGGTAAATATCCCGGCACCGGGACGCAGTATCGCCGCCAGTATCAGGAGCAGCCTCTGGAACATGCAGATGGGCGGCTACGTCACCGAATACGAGCAGGAGATCGGCGGGATCATCGCCGACGTCATCTGCGGCGGCGACGTACCGGCCGGCACCCCGATTTCCGAGGACTACCTGCTGCAGCTGGAACGCCAGGCCTTCCTCAAGCTGTGCGGCAACAAAAAAACCGCCGAGCGGGTTCAACACATGCTGAAAAAAGGCAAGCCGCTGCGGAATTAAACTGAATCCAAATGGAGGACTATAGAGATGAAAACAGCATACATACTTGCCGCGTACCGCACCCCCGGCTGCCGGGCGAAAAAGGGTGGTTTCAAGGACATGCGCCCCGACGATCTGGCCGCCGCCGCCATCAAGGGGCTGGTTGAACGCACCCGCGTCGATCCGATGCTGATCGACGACGTGCTGCTCGGCTGCGCCTTTCCGGAAGGGGAACAGGGGATGAATGTCGCCCGCGTCGCCGGGCTCAAGGCCGGTCTCCCCTACCAGGTTCCGGCCCAGACCATCAACCGCTTCTGCTCCTCGGGGCTGCAGACGATCGCCCTGGCCGCCGAGCGGATCATCGCCGGTTTCGCCGACTGCATCATCGCCGGCGGCACCGAGTCGATGACCACCGTTCCGATGGGCGGCAACAAGTACAGCGCCAACCCGGCGCTGATGGTCGAATGGCCGGAAGCCTTCGCCTCAATGGGCATCACCGCCGAACTGGTCGCCGACAAATACGGGATCAACCGTGAACAGCAGGATGAATTCGCCGTCGCCAGCCACCAGAAAGCGGCAGCGGCCATCGCCGCCGGCAGGTTCCGCGATGAAATCATCCCGGTCGAAGTAGAAGAGGTCGGCATCGTCAACAACCAGGTACAGAAACGCAAGAAGTTGATTGAGATCGACGACGGCGTACGTGCCGACACCAGCCTGGAAGGGCTGGCGAGACTGAAACCGGCCTTCAAACTGGACGGCACGGTCACCGCCGGCACCAGCTCGCAAATGACCGACGGCGCCGCGGCGGCGCTAGTGGTCTCGGAGGACTTCCTGAAAAAGCTCGGCGGCGAACCGCTAGCCCGTTTTGTCGCCTTTGCCGTCAAAGGGGTACCGCCGGAACTGATGGGGATCGGTCCGATCGAAGCGATTCCCGCGGCGTTGAAGCTGGCCGGCCTCAAGCAGAACGATATCGAACTGATCGAGCTGAACGAGGCCTTCGCCGCCCAGTCGCTGGCGGTGATCCGGGAGCTTGACCTGAGCCGGGAGCTCATCAATGTCAACGGCGGCGCCATCGCCCTGGGGCACCCCCTGGGCTGCACCGGCGCCAAGCTGACCGCCACCCTGCTGCACGAAATGCGGCGGCGTAAAAACCGCTACGGCATGGTCTCCATGTGTATCGGTGGCGGAATGGGCGCGGCGGGAATTTTTGAAAAAGTATAATTGTAAACCTAGACAGGGATCGGGCACAGCTGCTGACCCCAACCGAATTGGCTTTCAGACACTCAGGAGAAACGAGGATGAAGATGAATAAACGGATCTTGAAAGGTGGGGAATATCTGATTACTGAAACCCCCTGCGAGGAGGTGTTCACCCCGGAGGATTTCTCCGACGAGCAGCGCGCAATCGCCGAAACCACCGAACAGTTCGTCGAGAACGAAATCCTCCCCAAAGCGGAGGAGATCGATCAACAGAACTTCGACCTAGTGGTCGCCGGTATGAAGCAGTGCGGCGACCTCGGCCTGCTGATGATCGACGCGCCCGAGGAATATGGCGGACTGGAACTGGACAAGGCGACCAGTATGCTGGTCGGGGAAAAGATCGCCCCCTCCGGTTCCTTTTCGGTCGCCTACGCCGCTCATACCGGAATCGGTACCCTGCCCTTGGTTTATTACGGGACCAAGGAGCAGAAGGACAAATACCTGGAGAAGATTATCACCGGTGAATGGCTCTCCGCCTACTGTTTGACCGAACCGGGCAGCGGCAGTGACGCTCTCGGTGCGTCGGCCAGCGCAGTTCTTTCCGCCGACGGCAGCCACTACATCCTCAACGGCACCAAGCAGTTCATCACCAACGGCAGCTTCGCCGACCTGTTCACCGTCTTCGCCAAGATCGACAAGGAGCATTTCACTGCGTTTCTGATCGAAAAAACCTTCGAGGGACTGGTGGTCGGCGCCGAGGAGAAGAAGATGGGGATCAAGGGAAGTTCGACCACCCAGATCATCCTCGACAACTGCAAGGTCCCGGTGGAGAACGTGCTCGGCGAGATCGGCAAAGGGCACAAGATCGCCTTTAACGTGCTCAACGTCGGTCGTTTCAAACTCGGCGCCTGCGTCGCCGGGGCCTCCAAACACGCCCTGAAAGAAGGGATCAAATACGCCAACGAACGCAAGCAGTTCGGCAAAACCATCGGCAGCTTCGGCGCCATTCAGGAAAAGATCGCCAACTTGACCGCCGACATCTTCGCCTCCGAATCGCTCATCTACCGGCTGGCTGGCCTGCTCGACGACAAACTGGCGACCATCGACAAATCGATCGACAACTACTATGAGGAATACCAGAAGGGGATCGAGGACTACTCTGCCGAGTGCGCCATCGCCAAGGTGTTCTGCTCCGAGGTATTGGCCAAAGTGGTCGATGAGGTGGTGCAGATCCATGGCGGTTACGGATTCGTCAGCGAATACCCGGCCGAGCGCTTTTACCGTGACGAGCGAATCAACCGGATCTTCGAAGGGACCAACGAAATCAACCGGCTGCTGACCAGCGGCATGATCCTGCGCAAGGCGATGAAGGGAGAGTTGCCGCTGCAGGCCGAGGCGATGAAAGCCTTCGAGTCGTTGATGTCGCCGGCATTTGAAGATCTCGATGAAGAGATCCCGTTCATTGCCGAGAAAACCCTGCTGAAAAACCTCAAGACTTTGTTCCTGATTCTCGCCGGCACCGGCGTACAGAAGTTCATGCAGAAACTGCAGAACGAGCAGGAGATTCTGCTGGCTGCCGCTGATGTCGCTATTCAGATCTTCGCCATCGAAAGCGCCGTACTGCGCGCCGACAAGATTCTGCCGACGCTGAGCGAAGCCAGACAGCAGCAGCTCAAAGCGGCAGTTAAGGTCTTCGCTTTCAACGCCACCGAAGAAGCAGCGACCGCAGCGAAAAAAGCCGCCTACTTCATCGAGGAAGGGGACAACCTGACCATGATCCTCTCCGGCGTCCGGCGCTTCACCAAGTACGATGCCAACGGCCTTCTGCCCGCTGTCCGTACTCTCGCGGCAGCCGCGCTGGAGGCAGAGAAGTATATTTTCTGATGTGGTAAGCCTGACCGGCTGGTCGCAAAGAGGGATTTTGATTTTTATCCTCCCGTGTGACGCAGCCGGAACGGAAGGGTTTCATGGTGATAGAGCAAGGAATGTCTGAGCCGCAGGCGAGTTTTGCGAGCGCACCCTGAACCCCTGGAGTGCAGGGAACCCGAAGGGCAAGGAGCCGGGCGCCTTTTTCTGCTTACTCTTTTGTGCCATGACAAAAGAGTAAGGCGGCGTGCAGGGGCGCAACCCCCCAGTTTTGGATTTGATCAAGGTTTTGGTTTTGAGCGAAAATTCTAAACGGAACGAAAATAGATGATCCCGATTCAGCACACCATCCCCACCCCCTACCCCGTCGGCCCGGTACACTGCTACAGCACCGAGCTGAACGGGGAGCTGGTGCTGTTCGATACCGGTCCGCCGACCGCGGAGGCACAGGAATATCTGCGCACCCACCTGGATCTGAAACGGCTCAGGCATGTGATCATCAGCCACTGCCATATCGACCATTACGGTCTCGCCCACTGGCTGGAAACAGAATACGACGTCACCATCTACCTGCCGTTTCGCGACAGTCTGAAAATCGTCCGCCACCGGGAACGGCTGGATCGGATCTACATGCTGCTGCTGCAATACGGTTTCGACTCCGAATATCTCGACCGCTTGCGGGGTAGCATGGAAGATGGCTCGGTCTTTCCGATCCTGCCCCAGAACTACCGGATCATCGAGGAGGAACTGCCGCCGCAACTCGGCATCGAGGCGGTTTCCTGCCCCGGACATTCGCAGAGCGACCTGGTGCTGACCGGCTCTGATTGGGCGGTCAGCGGCGATGTATTGTTGCGCGGCATCTTTCAGTCACCGCTGCTCGATGTCGATCTGCTCAGCGAACAGCGCTTCCGCAACTACGATGCCTATTGCTCAACCTTGAAAAAATTGGCCGCGCTGCGTGACAAAAAAATCCTTCCCGGGCATCGCGAATCGATCGAGAGCGTCGACGCCTGTATCCTATTTTATGTCGGCAAACTACTGGAACGCAGTTCCCGGATCAAACTACTGCCGCTCGGTCTGAGTATTGCCGAGGTCGTCGCCCGGCTGTTCCCCGAACAATCCGAACGGCCGTTTCTCACCTTTCTGAAGGCCTCGGAGATCGTCTTCATCCGTGATTTCCTGGCCCGACCGGACCCGCTGCGCGAGGTGCTGCAGCAGATCGACCTGTTCCAGCCGCTGGCCGAGCTCTACCAACAAGCCATCCGTGAATAAAAAATTGCTTTCCGCGAGAGATATTTATATGCGCGATCCCCTGTTTGCAGACATATCCATCGGATCCCTGCGGCTGAAAAACCGCATCCTGATGCCGGCCATGCACCTGAACATGTGCCACAACTTTGCCGTTACCGACCAGTTGCTCGACTTTTATGCCGAGCGTGCCCGTGGCGGAGCCGGCCTGATCTGCGTCGGCTACGCGACCGTCGACGAGCTTTCCGGCCAGCCGGGGAACATCGGCGCGCACCGCGACGAATTCCTCCATGGTCTGACCCGGCTGGCGACAACGATTAAGGCTGGCGGCGCCGCGGCCAGTGTGCAACTGAATCACTCCGGCCGCTACAATCACTCCTTCTTTCTCGGCGGGAAAAGACCGGTGGCCCCGTCCGCGGTTCCCTGCCGGATGACCAAAGAGACCCCGCAGGAACTTACGGAAGCAGAGATCGCGGAAATCATTCAACGCTTTGCCGCTGCCGCGGCACGGGTCAAGCAGGCCGGTTTCGACGCGGTGGAAATTCTCGCCGGCACCGGCTACCTGATCAGCGAGTTTCTTTCGCCGCTGACCAACCAGCGCCAGGACAGCTACGGCGGCTCGCTGGAAAACCGCATGCGCTTCGGCCTCGAAGTGATCACCGCGGTCAGGCAGGCAACCGGCGGCGATTTCCCGCTACTGGTGCGGCTCAATGGCAACGACTTCATGCCGGGCGGTATCGGCCGAGAGCAGCTGCAGACCTTTGCCGTCACCTTGGCCGAGGCCGGGGTCGACGCGCTCAGCATCAACGTCGGCTGGCACGAGGCGCAGGTTCCGCAGATCGTCACCAAAGTACCGCGCGGGGTTTACGCCTTCCTGGCCCGGGCGATCCGCAAACAAGTTAAGATTCCGGTGATCGCCGGCCACCGCATCAACGATCCCGCTACCGCCCGTCGCCTGCTGATTGACGGCAGTTGTGACCTGGTCGCCATGGGGCGGGGATTGATCGCTGACCCGCAACTGCCGGAAAAGGCGCGAACCGGCCGGGAAGAACTGATCGTTCATTGTGTCGCCTGCGCCCAGGGCTGTTTCGACAATCTGTTCAAGATGAAATCGGTCGAGTGCCTGTGCAACCCGCGGGTCGGCCGGGAAACGTTTACCCGGGTCAAGCCAGCTGTTAGCCCGAAGCGGGTGATGGTGGTCGGCGGCGGAGCGGCCGGGATGAGCGCCGCCATCGCTGCCGCCGAACTGGGGCATAAGGTTTGCCTTTACGAACGGCAGTCGCAGCTCGGCGGGCAACTGCAACTGGCCGGTGCGCCCCCCGGTCGCGAAGAATTCGCCGTACTGGCGCAGGACCTGCGTCGGCAACTGGCCGAACTGCGGATCGAGACGGTCCACAATGTCGAGGTCGATGGCGCACTGTTGCAGCGGGAACGTCCGGAAGCGCTGATCCTCGCCACCGGTGGCCAGCCGGTCACCCCACCGATCCCCGGAGTCGAGCTGCCCCATGTAGTCCAGGCCTGGGAACTGCTCGCCGGCCGGGCCGAGGTCAACGAACGCGTGGCAATTATCGGCGGCGGAGCGGTCGGTGTCGAAACCGCCCTGCTGCTGGCCGAGCAGGGAACCTTGAGCGGCGAAGAGCTGAAATTCCTCCTGGTCCATCAGGCGGAATCGGTCGAGGAACTGTACCGACTGGCAACCCGTGGGAACAAGACCATCACGTTAATCGAAATGATCGACAAACTCGGCAGCAATTTCGGCCGCTCGACCCGTTGGGGGATGCTGCAGGACATTGACCGCTACCAGGTGCAGACGCGGACTGAAAGCCGGGTGGTTGAAATCACTCCGGAAGGAGTGCGAATCGCGGGGGATCATGGTGAGGAGCTGGTTCCCGCCGATTCCGTGGTATTGGCGGTCGGCACCAAGCCCTATAATCCGCTGCAGAAAATGGCTGCGGAACTGCAGATCCCCTGCCGATTAATCGGCGATGCTCATAAGCCGGCAATGGTTTTCGACGCCATCCACCAGGGTTTCGCCGCCGGACGGGGGATCGAATGAACGGTTTTGCTCGGCTCCCCGGTCTGTTGCAGAAGGCCCGCACCTCACCCCTGCAACTGCGGTTACTGAATCTGCTGCTCGGCCGGGTGATTCCTTTTAATCGCCCGCACGGTTTTGCTATCGAGCGGATCGAGAAGGATAAAATTGTCACCCGTGCCCGCAACCGGCGCCGTAACCACAACCATATCCGCGGTATTCATGCTTGCGCCATCGCCACCATTGCCGAGTTTTCCTCGGGGCTGATCCTGCTGGCGAAACTCGATCCGGCCCGCTACCGCCTGATCATGTCCGGTCTGGAGGTCGATTATCTCTACCAGGCCAAACAGAACATCTACGCCACCACAACCCTCGACGAACAGCGGCTGGAGGAGGAGATTCTTCAGCCGCTGCAGAATACCGATACGGTCAGTATCTCCCAGCAGACCCTGGTGACCGATCAGCAGGGAAATCTGGTGGCCAGAGCCCGGATCACCTGGCAGATCAAATCCTGGGATAAAGTGCGTACCCGGCCGAACTGAAATATCAACCTGCTTCCGAAGGAGGAACCAATGAAACGCTGGTTTTTGCTGGTTTGCTGTCTGTTTCTGCTCGGCGGAAATGCCTGGGCCGTCAAGATTTACGACATCGATCTGCCCGAAACCGCAACCATATCCGATCAAACCCTGCAACTCAACGGTTACGGTCTGCGTAAAAAATTCTTCTTCAAAATCTATCTCGGCTCCCTTTACACCGGGCAAAAAGCCACATCCACCGAACAGGTCCTTAAGCAGCCGGGAGCCAAGCTGATCCGCATGGATTTCATCTATCACAAGGTTGGGCGGGAAAAGATCGTGGAGGCCTTTGCCGAAGGGTTCGAAAAGAATTCGCCGGAACTGGCCGGGCAGCCGAGTACCAAGCAATTCCTGGCGCTGTTCGACGCCGATTTCAAAGCCGGTGACCGGGTCGATCTGGAAATCACCGCCGACGGAGTCAGCGCCAGCCACAATGGGCGTGATCTCGGATCGGTCCAGTCGGCAGACCTGGGGCGGGGAGTATTGCTGATCTACCTGGGGAAGAAACCGGCTGATGATGATATGAAACAGGGAATGCTCGGAGATCATTGAGATGGGGCATCATACCGGCAGCAAAAGCAGCATCGTCCCGCTGATCGACCGCCTCAATAAATACCCGGTCGGCTTGCCCGATAGCGACAAGTTGCGCCGGATTCTGGCGTTGTTGTTCAGCGAGCGGGAAGCCTTCATCGCTTCACGCTTCCCGCTCGAAGAAGCGACCCTCGCTGAATTGTCCAAGGCGACCCGCATTCCGGCCACGGAACTCCTTCCGCAGCTTGAGTTGATGGCCGATAAGGGCCTGGTGATGGATCTTCCTTACAACGGAGAAACCTTCTTCTTGCTGATGCCGGGACTGATCGGCTTTTTCGAACTAACCTTTATGAAGCAGCGCGACGACCTGCCGATAATGGAGGTTGCACGGCTGATGCAGGACTACCTGCACGATGACCCCCGCCAGGGGATGGCAAAAGAATTCTTCGACAGCAAAACGCCGTTGACCCGTGCTCTGGTTTACGAGGACCAGATCCCGGTAAGCTCCGCAGTGACCAGTTTTGAAGACGCCCGGCAGATTATCGAACAGGCCGGTTACGGCGCGGTCGGACTCTGCTACTGTCGGCATAAGAAGCATCATCTGGAACAACCCTGCGCCAAGGGGGTGCCGATGGAGGACATCTGCATCTCCCTCGGTAACGCCGCCCGCTTTCTGGTGCGACGCGGTTTCGCCAGAGAGCAGAACGTCTCGCAGTTGCTGGAGATCCTGCAAAAAGCCAGAGATTTCGGATTGACCCACATTACCGACAACATCCGCCACAAACCTTCTTTCATCTGCAACTGCTGTTTCTGTTGCTGCGAGCTGCTGGCCGGTGTCCAGATGGGGTATCATCAGGGAATCGCCAAGACGCCGTTTATCCTCGCCGTTGACAGCGAGCGCTGCAACGGCTGTGGTCTCTGCGAAAGAACTTGCAACGTCGCTGCGCTGATCTACGGCGGGGAGCGGAAACCGGTACTGCTGCATGAGGAGCGCTGTCTCGGCTGCGGGGCCTGTGTCCCGAGCTGCCGGCGCGGGGCTCTGTCGATGACGGCACGAGCGGACTATCATCTGCCACCGGAATACCGCCGGGAAATGATGAAACAGCGACTGATCGAACGCGGCCGCGCCATCCCCTATGTGATCAGCGGGATGAAAAAAAAGTTACGGCGCCTGATGGGGGGAAAATTGGGTCAGGGGCTTAAGATCCCTTGACAATAATATGGCGGCCCTCATGCATTCTGAACGCATTTCGAGCCCGCTTTACGGTGATTAAGGTAGTTTTTCACCGCATTTTTTGCGGTTTTTAATAGCCGTTGCAACAAATAATCGCTATAATCACCGCATAAACTGCGGAGGTTTCGCATGTGGATTTATGAACAAAAGGACTGGCCGAATTTTATCCGGGACGACAAGGTCCTTGCGCCCCTGCTTGTCGAAGCCCGTCATCGGCAAGGGCGCTTGCTGGGTAAGATGGAAGCTTTGGGGTTTCCGGTCCGGCAAGAGGCCAGCCTGAATATTCTCACAACGGATGTCGTTACCTCGTCAGCCATAGAGGGCGAAAAACTTGATAGGGAGGAGGTTCGCTCTTCAATTGCCCGCAGATTAGGTATTCCTCTGCAAAACGACAAACCAGTCGGTCGGGATGTAGAAGGTATCGTCGAGATGATGCTTGATGCAACGCAAAACTTTGATCAGCCGCTAACATCGGAACGCTTGTTTGGCTGGCATGCGGCTTTGTTTCCGACTGGTCGAAGCGGCATGCATCGTATAACTGTCGGAGCATGGCGACCTGCGAAAGCCTGCCAGATGCAGGTTGTTTCCGGCCCGATAGGCCGCGAAACGGTGCATTTTGAAGCTCCGGAAGCCTCGAAACTTGACGCGGAAATGACACAGTTTCTCTCATGGTTCGAGGCCAGCCGGAAACTTGATCCGGTGTTGAAGGCGGGGATTGCCCATTTATGGTTTGTCACCATTCACCCTTTTGAAGACGGCAATGGGCGGATTGCACGCGCGATTGCTGATATGGCCCTGGCAAGAGCGGATGGTACATCGAGTCGCTTTTATTCCATGTCCAGGCAGATCGAGCAGGAACGCAAGGCATATTACACACAACTTGAGAAACAGCAAAAAGGCAGTATCGATATTACCCCATGGTTATCGTGGTTTTTAAAGTGCTTTTCACATGCTGTTGATAATGCCGAAGACACCTTGGCGTCAGTTCTCTTTAAGGCGGAATTGTGGAACCGGATAAATCGCGATCCGGTGAATGAACGGCAACGCCTCATCATCAACCGGATGCTTGAAGATTTTAAGGGACACATGACCACATCAAAATATGCCAAGCTGGCCAAATGTTCGCCCGATACGGCGCTCAGGGATATGCGGGAACTCGTCGCCCGGAATATTCTGATCCAAAATCCGGGTAGGGGGCGAAGCACAAGTTACCGTCTGATTACGAAGGAAGAACTGGAAAGCTGATAGGCTGATAGGCTGGCTGCTGATGGCTGATAGCTGAGCTGCTGAGCTGATAAGAAATTGCTTTTTCGGGGATTGCGCCTACGGCGCTGTGGACCGCCCCTCCCCGGCCGATTCCGTGTGAAAATCGACCTGTCTTCCTTTGGCAGGCAAGCTGCAAACCGCTGTCAATCAAAAAACCCCGGCTGACGAGCCAAAACCCGTTTAAATTCCGCAAATTTCCCTATTTTAATCCGCACCATTCCCGTAAGTGCCGTGCATTTCTCAATGTAGCGTGATGCTCGGCTCCTGATAATCGCCCCAGCCATCGTCGTACGGTTGATAGTCGATTATGTCTTCGTGGCGGGTTTCCGGCGGCGGTTTGTCGGGATGTTCGGTGTGCCATAATTGCAGGTGTTTGAGGATTTTCTGATCGTTGAGCAGTTGCCACAACGGCGATTGTTGCGGTCTCCTGGGATGATAGACAGACGGTGTGCCGAAACCCTTTAGGCACTGGATAGTGTTGGGGGAGAAATTGACGTACCCAGAAAATGGAAAGTCGTGAATGGAACCGGAGAATCCTTGACAATAAGCTGGCGGCAGGTTAAATCGATGAACGTCTTCGCCATCGTTCAACTATTCGGCCTGAGGAGAAAAAAATGCTTTACGTTGTTCACTGTTTCGATAAACCAAACCACCTGCAGGTGCGCACGGATAACCGTCCGGCGCATGTCGAGTACCTGAAAAGCTTCGGCGACAAGCTGCATGCCGCCGGTCCGACCCTTGACGCCGCTGAGCAAATGAACGGCTCGGTGGTGATCCTCGATCTGGAGAGCCTCGCGGACGCCGAGGCTTTTGCCGCCAACGATCCCTACGCAAAGGCCGGGCTGTTCGATAAGGTCAGCATTCAGCCCTGGAAAAAGGTTCTGCCGTAACTACCCGCATAAAAAGGGTCGCTTTTCAGCGACCCTTTTTATGCGGATTGACCGAAGACCTGTTTAAACTCCTCCAGAACCGCGACCGGCTTTTTGTGCTGCGGATCGAAACAAACCATCACCGTCCTGGCCTCGGCGAACAACTTATCTCCCCCGTTATGCACCCGGTAGTTCAGGGTAAAGCTGGAACGCCCAAGCCGTTCCAACCCGATCTCGATTCTGATCATATCGTGCAGTTCAATCGGTTGCCGGTAATCGCACTCCGCCCGCACGACCAGGAACAGCAAACCATTGTGCAGGAAATCCCCGAACCGCTCCTGAAACATTTTCACCCGGGCGGTTTCCAGATAGCTGAAAATCACCGCATTGTTGACATGCCCATAGGCATCGAGATCAACAAAACGGATTTCGATGCCGGTTTCATAGTAAGTTACATCCATCTTTGCGCCAGTTATTTCACCAACGGTTGCTTGCCCTGCAGGATATCGACAATCCGGGTCCGATAATCAACGATCTCCCGGCGAAGAGAAGAAAGATTGGCGATTTTCTGGTCGACCTTGGAGATGTGATCCTCAAGGATTTCCAGCAGTTTCGGGGTGATGGTGCCGAAGTTCTGCTCGTTGATGTCGAAATTCTCGGCCAGTTCCTGCATTTCCTTGAGGGAGATGCCCAGTTCCTTCAACTTCAGGATAAATTTGAGCCGCAGCACGTCCTCCCGATTGAACATCCGGGTTCCACCTCCGAGCCGCTCTGGCGGGCCCATCAGGCCGATCTCTTCATAATAACGGATGGTCCGGGTGGTAATCCCGAGCTTTTTGGCCAATTCGCCGATCTGTACCGAACGATCTGCTGCTGTATCCATAGACATAACCTTTACGTAAAATTTTCATATATAAATACCACTCATTTTTTCTCAAGTCAATAACTCTCTAAGATCAATCTGAAAAAGACTTTATGTAAGTTTTTTGAAGATTTAGAATCCTGTTATAATTATACTTGACCTTTACGTAAACCTTCGATATAAAGAATCCGAGCAGAGTGACGGAAACTCAGGTATTATTTTTCCTGATATCCGCGAGATGGCTGGCCGCCAGCCACAGTTCTTATATTTTGCCATTGTGAGAGAACGTCATGGAATACACTCGGGAAATTTATTGGAATGTCGGCCATAAAATTTCGGTGTTGCTGCCGATGTACCTGATCGCCCTGGCGGCGATCGCCATCATGGTCCATCAATTCATCCGCCGCACCAGAGTCTACAAGCAGGGAGGGCCGCTGAACCGTATCGACCGTTTATCGGAACGCATCGGCAGACTGATCAAGAATACGCTGCTGCAGAAACAGGTATTGCGGGTGACCGCTCCCGGTAGCGCTCATGCCCTGTTCTTCTGGGGCTTTGTCCTTCTGACCATCGGCACCACCCTGGTCTTTCTCCAGGCCGACCTGAGCGATCCGCTGTTCGGCGTGCGGTTTCTCAAGGGACCCTTCTACCTGCTCTTTTCAGTCACCCTTGATATCGCCGGGCTGGCCGCCATCGCCTGCCTGCTCGGCCTGCTGGTCCGACGTTACCTTGTCCGCCCGCCGGGACTGGAGAGCAAAAAGGACGATGTCATCATGCACAGCCTGCTGCTCGTCATTCTGGTTACCGGTTTTGTCATCGAAGGAGCGCGGATGGCAGTGACCGAACTCGGCACCCCGCTCGCCCCCTGGTCGCCGATCGGCCTGCTGGTCGCCAAAAGCCTGGCCGGGATGAACGAACCCGCCCTGCGCAACCTGCACCTCGGCCTCTGGTGGCTGCACCTGCTCTTGGTTGCCGGATTTTTCATCATCATTCCCTTGACCAAATTGCGCCATATTTTCACCACCAGTGCCAACTACCTGTTCGCCGATCTCGGCCCCAAGGGGAAGTTGGTCGCCCTCGATATGGAGGATGAAGAGGCCGAAAGCTTCGGCGTTGCGCAGGTTGCGGATCTGACCTGGAAGGATATCTTCGATGCCGACGCCTGTACCAGCTGCAAGCGCTGCCAGGACCGCTGTCCGGCCTGGAATACCGAAAAACCGCTTTCGCCGATGAAAGTGGTGCAGCAGATCGGCGAAGTCGCATTCGACACCCCGGAAGCGAATTTGCCGGAGACTATCGAGAAGGATGTCCTCTGGTCCTGCACCACCTGTTTCGCCTGTCAGGACATCTGCCCGGCCAGCATCGAACATGTCAGTAAGATCATCGACATGCGCCGCAATCTGGTGCTGATGGAAGGGGAATTCCCCGGCGAAGAGGTGATGACGGCAATGGAAAACACCGAAGTCAACGGCAACCCGCTGGGAATGGCCTTCGCCGGTCGCGGCGACTGGGCCGAAGGACTGTCGGTGGTGACCCTGGAAGAGGACAGCGATGTCGACATTCTTTTCTTCGTCGGCTGCTACGCCTCCTTCGACAAACGTAACCAGGCGGTGGCCAAGGCCTTCGTCCAGCTCTGCGACGCCGCCGGGATCAAGGTCGGCATCCTCGGTAAGGAGGAGAAATGCTGCGGCGAACCGATGCGCAAAATGGGCAACGAATATCTTTACCAGGTGGTCGCCCAGGAAAACATTGAATTGATGAAGGGGTACGAGGTCAAAAAGGTGGTCACCAGTTGCCCGCATTGCTTCAACACCCTGGCCAAGGACTACCGGGATCTCGGCTTCGACATCGACGTACAGTCCTACACCGTGTTTCTCGAAGAGCTGCTCAACAGCGGGAGGCTCAGCTTCAACCCGGCCGGTGAGCATTGCACCTATCACGATTCCTGCTATCTCGGTCGGCACAACGACATCTACGCGGCGCCGCGCAATCTGCTCGCCGCGGCCGGCATCAGGTTAAGTGAAATGGAAAAACACGGCAGTGAATCTTTCTGCTGCAGCGCCGGTGGCGGACGGATCATGGCCGAGGAAAAACTCGGCAGCCGGATCAATATCAAACGAGCCCGGATGGCCGCCGAAACCGGCGCTCCGACCCTGGTGTCCAACTGTCCCTTCTGTCTGACCATGTTCGAGGACGGCATCAAAGGAGCGGAACTGGATGAACAGCTGAAACCGAAAGACCTGGTGGAAATTTTGGTGGCGCGACTGTCCTGAACAGATTTTATTTGCATCGCGGAGGCGGAAAAACCCTCCTTTAAGACTGCTCCATTTCGTTCCCCTTTTCTTTTTGCAGTCGCCGCCTCTATGATGCGTTTTTACAATAACTCCAACGGACTAGATGGAGGACGCAATGAAACTACTGGTGTGCATCAAGCAGGTTCCGGACATGGAATCGCGCTTCAAGGTGAACGCGGCCGGGGACTGGTACCAGGAGACCGATCTGGCCTGGCGGATGAACGAATACGAC